>Ga0182015_10000012_pt1 | contig 223287 bp, 188 predicted proteins | sample 712P3MmetaG_FD_120478 | JGI IMG/M metagenome (GOLD analysis project Ga0182015, IMG submission 120478) | Permafrost microbial communities from Stordalen Mire, Sweden - 712P3M metaG | ecosystem: Environmental > Terrestrial > Soil > Wetlands > Permafrost | place: Sweden: Stordalen | collected...
ACGGACCCGACCCTTTCTCGCTTGGCACAGCGGCGCCTATGAATCGCAGGGGTATTCCATTGGCCTAGAAACGATGTTGGGCGACCCCACCCGGTAAGGTTCTGGGTGGGTGGTCGGCAAACCGGAACTTATACACTTCACGACTATCCACATCGCTGGGAAAAACGTACCAAGACAGCGGCGACGAAGGAGAGAATGGCGAGGCAGGCGCCGCGCGGCGAGGAGCGGCATGGAAAAAGTGTCTTAAGGCGTATGAATGGATATGAACGGGGCTGTAACGCATAGGTGGCGCGGGGCTGGGGGGTGAAATTTTCAGTGTTATACTTCTCGCGGGTTTTTGCCCCGATGACTCGCCCCAGTCAGCCCCGGCTTGCCGAACCCGTCAAAAAGCTGTTGCATTCGGAAGATTTCAGCGTGTCAGAGAGACGCAACCATGGCTGAAGTAGCGATCGTCGGCGGTGGCCCTTCGGGGGCGATGTGCGGCGAGCAACTGGCGCGCGCGGGCAATCGAGTCACGATTTACGACGAGCATTTAGCGTGGGAAAAGCCGTGCGGCGGCGGACTGACGCACAAGGCTATCGAGTGCTTCCCTTTCCTGCTGGATAATCCCTACCCAAAAAAACTGGTGCGAGAAATTGAGCTGATCAGCAGCGATGAGCATCACGCTTCGCTGGAAATGACGCACCCAATCGTGATTTATTCGCGCACGGTGCTGAACGGCATGCTGCTGGATCGGGCGCGGAACGCGGGATGCGAAGTGAAACGCTCGCATGTGTTCAGCGTGGACACCACGACATCGAAGCCGCGATTCAGCGCCGATGGCGAATGGCGGGACACCGATTTTCTGGTGCTGGCGGCGGGCGCGCGCAACCAACTGGTGCCGGAGACGCGGGCGCTGCAACGCAACGAACTGGAAATGACGCAAGGTTACTTCGTGCCGCAGACGGCGGAGGCCATCACGATAAAGTTTCTGCCGCACTTTGAGGGCTACATCTGGTCGTTTCCGCGCTGCGACCATTTGTCGGTAGGCATTTGCGGAAGCATGGAGACGCATACCAGCACGGAACTGCGCGGGCATTTGAAGACGTTCGTGGAGAAACACAAGATTCCGACGGAGGGCGCAAAATTTTACAGCCACGTGCTGCCTTCTCCCCAGGAGCAGACGCTTTCGAAACGCACGGTGGTGGGAAAAAACTGGGCGCTGATCGGCGACGCGGCCGCGTGGGTGGATCCGCTGACGGGTGAAGGATTGTTTTACGCGATCCGGTCGGGAGAATTGCTGGGGCGGGCGCTGGCGGAAGGATGCCCGGAGAAATATCCAGCGTGGATACGGTCGTCGTTTTCCGCGGAACTGGAATTTGCTTCGCGGATTGTGCGGAGATTTTATCGCGGGTCGGTGCTGGGCACGTCGATTACGACGCGCATGGTGCAGTTGATGAGGCGTAGCCCGGTATTCCGGCAACTGGTGGGGGATTTGTTCAGCGGGAGCCAGGACTACACGAGTTTGAAGCAGCGGTTGTGGGGGCATTTGGGAATCACGGTGAGCGAGTTTATTTCCAGTGTGCTGAACATTGAGGCGCCGATGGCGGTGCCGGCTACGCGGGTGGGCAGCGGGGATTGACGGGGTTGGGTTGGTTGAGTGCGGTGGGATCGCGAAGTTATTGCTTCAGGGGCTGAAGCCCCGTTTAGATGTGCGCTTACGCGGGGGCTGAAGCCCCCGCCTCCTAAAGAGAAGAACGGATCGTCACAGTTGACTTGAATCAGCGTGCCGAGTGTTTGAGCATTATCAAAATCGCCAGACGCAAATACGGCGTCTGGGGCACCGCTATTTAGGGATGGCGATATAACAGGGGCGCATGCGGGGACATCTAAAAACGAGGGGCGCCGAACGGTCCTCACCGATGGCTACTGAGAAAGAAGTCAGCGCTACCTCCAAAATCAAAAAAACCAAGAACGCCTGGAAGAACCTGCCGCACGTGTGGGAGTTGATCAAGCCGCGGCGCGGGATTTTGCTGCTGGGACTGCTGTTGATGGCGGTAAACCGCGTTTCGGGACTGATCCTGCCGGCTTCGACCAAATATTTAGTGGACGATGTGATTGGGAAGCGGCACATCCGACTGCTGACGCCGATTGTGCTGGCGGTGCTGGCGGCCACGGTGGTGCAGGGGCTAACTTCGTTCACGCTAACGCAGCTTTTGTCGAAGTCGGCACAAAAAATGATTGCGGATTTGCGCAGGCAGGTGCAGGCGCATATCGGCAAGCTGTCGATATCCTTTTACGACTCGAACAAAACCGGGGTGCTGGTGTCGCGCATCATGAGCGACGTGGAAGGGGTGCGCAATTTAGTCGGCACCGGGCTGGTGGAGTTTGCCGGCGGATTGATGACCGGGGCGTTGGCGCTGGTGGTGTTGCTGCGTATCAGCGTGTCGATGACGTTGATCGCGTTCAGCGTGCTGCTGGTGTTTGGCGTGGGGCTGAATAAGGCATTCTCGACGATACGGCCGATTTTTCGGGCACGCCCAAAGATTACGGCGGAGGTGACTGGGCGGCTGACGGAATCGCTGGGCGGAGTGAGGGTGGTGAAGGGTTATCACGCAGAAGAACGCGAAGAGAAAATTTTCTCGGCGGGGGTGCAACGGCTGCTGGACAACGTGCTGAAGACGCTGACGGCGACATCGATCATGAGCCTGTCGGCATCGGCATTGATGGGGCTGGTCAGCGCGGTGGTGATGTTCATGGGCGCGCACCGCATTTTAGCGGGGACCATGACGCTGGGAACATTTTTAACGTACACGATATTTTTAGGGCTGCTGGTTGCGCCGGTTTTCCAGATTGTGGCTATCGGCACGCAGATCACGGAAGCGATTACCGGGCTGGAGCGGACGCGGGAGATTCTGGACGAAAAAGTGGAGGATGAGGCGCCGGGACGGGTGGTGCGGCTGCCGCGTATCAACGGGCAAGTGACGATGCAAGAAGTGAGCTTTGCGTACGATTCGCGCAAAGAGGTGCTGCACGACATTAATTTTCACGCGGAGCCGGGGACGGTGACGGCGCTGGTAGGGCCTTCGGGAGCGGGAAAGTCCACGATCATCGGGCTGATTGCGGCGTTTTATGTGCCGTCGACGGGGCGCGTGATGGTGGATGGGATTGATTTGTCGACGGTGAAACTGGAATCGTATCGCACGCAACTGGGGGTAGTGCTGCAGGAAACTTTTCTGTTTGACGGGACGATTCGCGAAAATGTGGCGTTTGCGCGGCCGGAAGCCAGCGAAGCTGAAATTCTGGCGGCGTGCCGCATCGCGCGCGTGGACGAATTCGCGGAAGCATTTGAAAAGCAATACGACACCATTGTGGGCGAGCGCGGCGTGAAATTATCTGGCGGGCAAAAGCAGCGTGTGTCGATTGCGCGCGCGATATTGGCCGATCCACGGATTTTGATTCTGGATGAGGCAACTTCGAGCCTGGACTCGGAGTCGGAAGCGTTAATTCAGGAGGGATTGCGCTATTTGATGCGCGGGCGGACAACCTTTGTGATTGCCCACCGGCTTTCGACCATTCGGCGAGCCGATCAGATTCTGGTGGTGGAAGCGGGGCGGATTATTGAGCGCGGGACGCACGCTTCGCTGTACGCGGCAGGCGGCAGGTACTACGACCTGTATACGAAGCAGCACTCCGTGGAAGCAAATTTGTTTCTGGCTCCGGGTGAAGGATCGATTGACGTGGATGATATGGACGGCGGGAACGGTGCGAACGGGGACCGGGATGCGGCGATTCCAGATGCGATCCGGTTGATTCGAGACCGGAATAGCGCGTGAGTTGATTTTGGATAGAGCGATTGTGAAATTGTACGAGCGTTTGAATAGAACAAGCCTAGCGGGCTACGAACAGCTCTGCTGCCAGATAAAAAACCCCCGGCCCGACAAACTACGATGAGTTTAGGGGTTAGGGAGGAAACTGAGCAGGTTGGGGAGACTCAGGATTCGGCCGGAGGCGTCCAGGAGGGATTGGTTGGCGAGGGTGGCCTGAGCCAAGTTAGTAGCAGCGGTGGCCGGATCGACGCCAATGAGGGCATTTTCCTGGGTGCTGAGATTGATCTGGTCCTGATTGAGAAATGTTTCGGCCTGTGACACCTGGTTGAGAACGTTGCCATAAAAGACCCGCTGGGTGTCGACGGTGTTCAGAGCGTTTTGTATTTGCGTAACGGCTGCCGGGATGTTCGTTCCCGAAAGCAAAGCGGCGTTAAGTCCCTGCAAAGCACCAAACACGCTTCCGCTACCATTGAGAAAAAGTTGACTTCCGGGAACATTGCCGTTGACAGAGTTCCCATTGGAAAGCTGAACGGAGGTTACGCCGGCATTTCCGTTGTAGGTGGTGGTGTTGGCAACGGAGTTGATCGTAAAAGGCGGGGTGTTCACCGCGGTGCCGGAAAAAAGATAGCTACCCTGGAAGGTGGTGTTGGCGAGGCTTTGCACCTGAGAGATCAAGCCCTGGACTTCAGCGGCAACCGATTGTTGATTTGCGGGAGTGAGAGTGCCATTGGCGCCCTCGACGCCGAGCGAGAGCGCGCTGGTTAGAGCGGTAACGACGCTGCTGAGGGATGAATCGGCGACCTGAAAGCGCGCTTGTATAGTGGAGATGCTTTGTAAGTACTGGTCATCCTGACTGGCCTGATTGTGATTGCCCACGAGAGAGGCGACCGCAGCAGGATCGTCGGAAAGCTGGTTCACGCTGCGACCGGAAGAGAGCTGCTGGGTTGCGACGGTCAATTGCTGATTGCTCTGCTGTATGGAAGCGAGCAAACCGGGGAGAAGATTGGGATCGAGTCGTATAGACATTATGGGGTCACCATGTTGAGGGTGGTCAACAGCAAGGAATCGACGACGGCGGAGACTTGCGCGGCGGCGGTGTAAGCGTTTTGATAGCGCACGAGATTGGCAGATTCCTCGTTGATGTCCACGCCGGATACGCCACCCTGAAGATTCTGGAGTTGCTGGAGGACCAAGCCGCCGGCTTGTTGATTGCTGAGGGCGGAGGAAACGTCGTTGCCAATCTTGTACACCAGGCCAGCGTAAGAATTGAGGGGCGTCTGGCCGTTGATGATGTTCTGATTTTGCAACGCCAGCAAGGCATTGGCGTTGGTGTTGTCTCCGGCACTGCCCGGAGGAGGCCCGGCGCTGGCAGCGATCTTGGTGGGATCGGTGGTCGCCAGGGCGAGAGTCGCGGCGGCGCCCACGCCATTGGCAGGAGGAGGAACGAAAATGTTTCCGCCAGCGGCGCCGTTGAGATCGACACCCGCCTGATTTTGCGTATTTACGGAGTTGGCCAAGCCGGAGGCCAGCGCATCGAGCGAAGATTGAATGGCAGGAATTTCCTGATCGCGTATCTGGATCTGGCCGGCGAGCTGGCCGGAAGTGATTTTCGTGGTGATGTTGGTTCCCTGCGAGTAGACATCCTGCAAACCAGTGGTGGGGTCGGCCTGGGTGGTGAGATTGAAATTTTGGCCGTTGACTACCAAGGGCGCACCGCCGGAAGTGGTCAAGGTCAAGCTGCCATTGCCGGCATCGATGGAGGACACATCGACAAGGTTAGAGAGCTGATTGATCAACTGCTGGCGCTGATCGATGAATGGGCCGGCATTCTGGCCAGTACCCTGGACGCTGGAGACTTGTAAATTAACGGCGGCAATCTGGGAAGTGAGAGCGTTAATTTGATTTACGGATTGGGTGACAGAAAGGTCGGTATTTCTTTGCAGGGTGCTAAGGCTGGAGGAGGTCTGGTTGAAAGCGTTGGCGAGATTTTGCGCGGCGGTCAAAACGCCTTGTCGAGTATTAATGTCACTGGGGTTGGTGGAGAGTTGGGACAGACTGGTAAAGAAGGCGGTAAGGGGAGCCTGCAATCCGGTACCGTTGGTTTCGTTGAAAAGAGCCTGGATTTGCTGGCCCGTGCTGATAAAGGCATTGAGCTGGCCCTGCTGCTGAGTTTCCTGATTGACACGAAGATCGAGCACGGAATCGCGAAGGCTGGTGACGCTGGCGAGGTCCACGCCGGTGCCAAAGGTGTTGTTACCGATCTGGACGGGAGTGGTTTCCTCGAGGTTGGGGACTTGGCGAGAATAGCCGGGAGTATCGACGTTGGCGATGTTGGTGCTGACCAGCGTCTGACGCATGGAAGTGCCATCCAGGTAGCGCTCCAACAACATCATCGGTGCGGAGTTCATCCAACTCATGAGGGGCTCCATGCCGGCAGGCCATACTCGCGAATTTTGTTGCGCACGGTGCGGAGACTAACGCCCATTAATGCGGCGGTGCGGGTACGGTTGCCGCGGGTAGCGTCAAGGGTTTTTTCGAGGAGCTGGCGTTCCATGGCTTGCAGCGTGACGCCGGATTTGAGTGCCGCGTCTTTGGCTAGCGAGCTGTCGGAATTGGAGGCTTCGATGAACTGCGGGCCGAGGATGGTTCCGGTAGCCAGTGCCAGAGTTCGACGTATGAGGTTCTCCAGCTCACGAACATTGCCGGGCCAGTCATGCGCCTGCAATTGCCGTTCGAACTCTGGCGAGATGCGAAACAGGCCCTGGCGCGCTTTAGGCTCATATTTGCGCAGGAAGTATTCGGCAAGCGGCAAGACGTCTTCGGTGCGCTCGCGCAGCGGAGGCATGGTGAGCGGAACGACATTCAGGCGGTAATAAAGGTCGGCGCGGAATTTTCCGGAGTCCACGAGCGAGCGAAGGGAGCGGTTGGTGGTGGCGATGACGCGCACATCGACAGCCAGCGGACGAGTGTCGCCGAGACGATCGACTTCGCGCTCCTGCAATACGCGGAGAAGTTTGGGTTGAAGGGTGAGGGGCATTTCACCAATTTCGTCGAGTAAGAAGGTGCCGCCGTCGGCCAATTCAAACTTGCCGGGTTTAGACATGGCCGCTCCGGTGAAGGCACCGCGGACATGACCAAAGAGTTCGCTTTCGAGAAGGTTGTCGGGAAACGCCGAGCAGTTCACGGCTACAAACGGGCCGGTGGAGCGGGGGCTGGCCTTATGAATCAAGCGCGCCAGCAATTCCTTGCCGGTGCCGCTTTCGGCTTCGAGAAGAATGTCCGCGTCCGTCAAGGCTACGCGTTCCGCGCGCGCGATCACATTTCGAAAGGCGGCGGATTGTCCGATGCCGTCGAATGTGGCGCCCGATTTGGACTCGCCGGCGCAGCCGACAAAACGATGAGCGGCAGCCTCCAGTTGGTCAAAGGAAATGGGCTTTTGAAAATAATCGCAGGCACCTTCTTTGATGGCTAACACGGCATCGGGCACGCTGCCGTACGCAGTTAAAAGAATGACGGGAGTTTGCGGGGCGCAGGTGCGAATGCTTTGCATCACCTGCATGCCGTCGCCGTCCGGCATACGCATGTCAGTGACTACCAGATTGGCGGGAGCACTGCGGAATTTACTCAAGGCATCACCAACACCGGTGGCGGTTTGGAGTAGCCAGCCGCGGCGACGAAAGTTAGCTTCTAATCCGATGCGCATGGCGGCTTCGTCGTCAACAATTAAGACATTTTTCATGCGGCAACTCCTTTCATGCGGCAACCTCTTTCATGCGGCAACCCCGGACACCGGGAGGAAAAGCGAAAAAGTAGTTCCCTGAAGCGGTTTGCTGGTCACGCGAATTTCACCTCCGTGTTGCTCAATGACTTTCTTGCATACGGCAAGTCCCAGACCGGGACTGCCTGGAGTGGTGCTGAATCCCGGATCATAAATGCGATCGAGCAGCTCGGGCGCCACGCCGCGACCTTGATCCTGAAAATCAATTTCCACGACGCCGCCGGGAAATTGCGGAGCCCAGTGGAGTTTTATGGAGAGCAAACCACCGGGAGGCATGGCGCGAAAAGCGTTCAAGGACAGGTTGAAGAAGACTTGCTTGAGACGATTAGCATCCGCGTGGGTAGAAATTTTGCCGATGTTGTTGTCGATTTTAATGAGTTGGCCGCGCTGGCGAGACAGTGGCAGGAGAAAGTCCATGGTTTCGCCGATCAGACGATCGAGATTGGTGGGCATCATCTGGGTGTGCGGCTCGCTATGGAAGTGCAGAACATTGTTGACGGTGGAAGAGAGTGCGCGCAGTCCGGCTTGCAAATGGTTGACCCACTGACGAGTCTCGGGCATCTGCGCGGTAGCGTCGGAGATCAGGCCGGCGAAAAGTTCCATGCTGCCTAAAGGATTACGAATCTCGTGCGCCAAAACGGCAGCTACTTCAGCTAAAGCGCGGGAGCGCTGTCCACTTTCCCGCTCGGACGCCAAGCGCTGCTGTTCGGTGATGTCGCGAACAATCCAGATGGTGTCGCCAGGCTCGTCGGCTGATTCGCTCACGTTGGCGCGCAGGATCCCGATAGAACGATTACAAGGAGTCTCGGAGGCCAGCCATTCCTGTTCCGAAAAGAAATTATTTTCAGGGACCTTTTCAAACAGTTTTCGCAGCGCAGGCGGAAGCGGGTTTTCCTTATTGGGAGTCCAGTCACCGGGGACGCCAAGAAGGCGTCGCGCTTCGGGATTGATGATTTGTGTTTGCGCTTTGGCGTTTACTACCAAAATGCCGCAAGGCAGACTTTCCAAGACGCGTGAGAGGTACGCGCGCACGCGAGCATTTTCTTCCAAAGTTTTTTCCAGCTCGGCGTTGGCGGTACGCAGTTCCTGATGCAGCCGAGCGACTTCGGCCTGAAGCTGAAGATAGGATTTTTCCAGCGATCCGGCTGCCTGGGTAAAGGTCGCAAAGGCGCGAGTCAGGTTTTTCTGCGCCGTGGCTCGACTGATTTGGGAGGAGCGTTTGGGTAATTTGTGATGGATTTTTCCGGTTTTGAGCATATTGGGCATCAATGCACTTTTCCGCCAGGGGCGTTCTCGAGGCTTAGGCTCCAGGCTTAAAGTTCTCCAAGCTCCATCATGGCGTTGCGTTCGCCGAAACTTTCCGGAAAAATCTGGGGCTCGTTGCCGGACAGAATAAAAGCCCGTTCGAGCAAGTGCTGCAGTTCTCTGACATTGCCGGCCCAGCGGGAGTGCTGTAGAAAATCGAGCGCCGCGGCGGACAGATATTTTTCGGCTACACCGACTGCGCCGCAGAGCTTGGCGAGGAAAAAGGCGGCAAGGGCGGCGATATCCTCGAGGCGTTCGCGTAGGGGCGGCACAGTGATAGGAAAAACGGCCAAGCGGTAAAAGAGGTCTTCGCGGAAGCGCTTGAGTCGTACCAGGTCCGGAAGCGAACCATTGGTAGCGCAGAGTACGCGTACGTCCACGCGGCAAAGATCAGAAGTGCCTAAACGCTGGACTTCTCCGTTCTGCAAAAAACGGAGGAGTTTGGCCTGCATGCTAAGGGGAAGCTCGGCGATTTCGTCGAGGAACAGCGTTCCGCCCTGGGCCGCGTGCATGCGTCCCAGACGAGACTGCGAGGCTCCGGTAAATGCTCCGCGGGCATGGCCGAAGAGTTCGGCTTCGAAGAGCGCTTCGGGAATAGCAGCACAGTTCACAACGACGAAGGGATGCCGGGAGCGGCAGCTCATCTCATGAATGGCCGCGGCTACAAGTTCCTTTCCCGTTCCGGTTTCGCCGGTAATGAGCACGGTGGTGTCGTGGTTGGCCACCAAGCGCGCGAGGCGATAGATTCTCTGCATGGCACGGCTAGTGCCGATCATTCCAGACAGCGGCGGTTCAGCGGAAACGAAAGGGCGGGGATGCGCGAGCGAATATTCGGTGGCGAAATTTTGATCGCCAGTCGAAATGAAGTCCTCGGGCTGGTCGCTATTCGGAAACGGATCTTGAATATCGGGTGCGAGTTGCGAATCTATAAATTGCACGCAAATGCCGGGGTATCGTTTCTGGATCAGACCCGCGAGTTCGGTGGAGTCGAGATCGGGTAGATGACGATCGAGGAGAACGTGGTCGCAAACTATTTGCTTAAGTCTAGCGAGGGCATGGGCTCCCCCGCCGGCTTCTTCAAAACAGGAAGCACGGTGAAGAGCGCCATGCATAAGACGCTGTCTAAGGGAAGAATCGGCGCTGGCAATGAGCACACGGTTTCGAGCTGGAAGAAAAGTCTGCGCGGAAGTGGCAGCAGCCATGGACGCCCCTTTGCCTGAAAAGCACCTGTTGAATTGGACGCGTTGTGCAGCGAGCAAAGCCGCGAACAAATTTGCCGACTAGCCCGCACCTTTGTTCTTAGCGGTTTGGTTACCAAAGATGTTGGCGGAGCTGGTGTGAAACGAATGGAGTTAGAGAGCGAGGAAATGGGAGGACTGCCCCATTGCGGGATGATGATCCGAAGAGAGACAGGTGGCGCGGGCAGAATTTACCGCGAGGGAAGCGTGGTAGCGCATTCCCGACGATCTGCCGTTCACGAAGTTTATCGGCAGAAGCGCTGCAGACTTGAGCGGGAAAGTATATTTTTGGCGGGCACGTGCATTTTTGTTTTGGACCTGTAGGCCTTAATGCGGTTACCGCTGAGGATCTAGATCACGAGGACTAGCAAATAGGGATGCCCGTCCCGAGCGTGGAGAGGCCGGTCCCCGAATTTGCCGGACATTCCTTTACCGGGCCTTTACCGGGCCTTTACCAGAGCAGTGTGCCGGCTGAAACCGTTCCGTTAGTCAGAAGCGTCTAAGATTAGACTAGAGCGTGGCTGAATACATTCGCTCGAACCAACTGCCAAGGTGCACTACCAGCCTGAAGGGTCTCACCATTTTTGGCGAGTTTGCAGGGGAAGCCGGGTTAAGATTCAGCGCTTAAGACAGAGCAGCGTGAGATTGTGCGAATTCATAGTATGACAAGGACGCCCATTGCCTACTGAACTTGAACACCCAGTCGTGGGGCCCGATCACCAACTGCCGGCACCGTCGGAAACCGCAAAAGAGACGGCTCATCGGGGGGGATGGGTACGCATCCTGATGTGGGTTGTGCTGCTGGGCGTTTTCGCGCTGGGATTCTGGTGGGTTTTGCGCAAGCACGAAGATACCGCGGCGAAACCGGCCGGAGGGCGAGGCGCATCCACCGGGCCGGTGAGCCTGACGACCGTGACGGCCCAGAAAGGCAACATCGGCGTGTACCTTGACGCCATCGGCACGGTTACGCCGGTCTATACTTCATCGATTACGAGCCAAGTGAATGGAATCGTGACCAAGGTGTACTACAAAGAAGGGCAGATTGTGCACAAGGGCGACCCGCTGATCGATATCGACGACCGACCCTATGTCGCGACATTGTTACAGGCGCAAGGTACATTGCAGCGCGACGAAAATGTTTTGGGGCAAGCGAAGATGGACCTGGAACGCTATCGCGATGCGTGGAACCGCAACGCCATACCCAAGCAAACCTTAGACGATCAGGCCAAGCTGGTGCTGCAAACGGAGGGAACCGTAAAACTTGATCAAGGCATGGTGCAATACGACCAGGTGCAGGTGGATTTCTGCCATATCAAGGCACCCATCACCGGGCGGGTGGGGCTCCGGCTTGTGGACCCGGGCAACGTGGTGCAATCGTCCGGAACGCTTACGCTGGCAGTGATCGCGCAGATTCAACCCATCACGGTGATCTTCACCATTCCGGAAGACAGCTTGTCGCCGGTGCAAGATCGGCTGCATAAGAACGCGGTGCTGACCGTGGACGCTTACGATCGCGGCAACCAGAAAAAAATAGCATCGGGAAAACTGCTCACGCTGGACAACCAGATCGATACAACCACGGGCACAGTCAAGGCCCGCGGGCAGTTTGAGAATAAGGACCTATCGCTGTTTCCAAATCAATTCGTCAACGTGCGGCTGCTAGTGAATACGCTGGAAGGCGCCACCTTGATTCCGGGTTCGGCCATTCAGCACAACGGGCAGACGGCGTTTGCGTATGTGTTGCAGGACAACACCGCGCACCAGCGCACGATCAAACCGGGAGTAACGGATGGGGGCACGACACAAGTGACGGGAATCAATCCCGGAGACGTGCTGGCCAACAGCAGCTTCGATAAGCTGCAGGATAATTCGAAAGTAGTGGTGGCAAAAACTCCTCCGCCCGCCAATCCCCAGGGGAGCGCGGCCCCTTGAGTCCGTCTCGACCCTTTATTCTGCGACCGGTGGCGACGGCGCTGCTGATGGCTGCGATTCTGTTGGTCGGGATCGTGAGCTATACGCAACTGCCGGTTTCGGCGTTGCCGGAAGTGGACTACCCCACCATTCAAATACTGACGTTCTATCCGGGAGCGAGTCCCGACGTGGTAGCCACGACGGTGACGGCGCCGCTGGAACGCCAGTTCGGGCAACTGCAGGGACTGAGTCAAATGACGTCCAGCAGCTCGGGCGGCACGTCGGTGATCGTGCTGCAATTCAACCTGAGCCTGAATATCGATGTTGCGGAAGAGGAAGTGCAGTCGGCCATCAACGCCTCACAAAGCTTTCTGCCCGCGAATCTGCCTTCGCCACCGATCTACAGCAAGACCAATCCCGCAGATGCTCCGGTGTTGACGCTGGCAATCACGTCCAACTCGATACCGCTGGCGCAAGTGGAAGACTTGGTGGATACGAGGCTGGCTCCCAAGATTTCACAATTGAGCGGCGTAGGGCTGGTAACCATCAGCGGCGGGCAAAAGCCCGCGGTGCGAATTCAAGCGAACCCCACGGCGCTGTCATCGTACGGCATCAATATGGAGGACCTGCGCACCGCGGTTACGCAGGCCAGTGTAAACGCCGCCAAAGGCAACTTCGATGGAGCGAGGCAGGACTACCAGATTGACGCCAACGATCAACTGGTTACCAGCAAAGATTACAAGAATGTAGTGGTGGCATACCGCAACGGCGCGCCGGTGATGCTCACCGACGTGGCGAAGATCGTTGACGGGGTGGAAAACACGAATCAAGCGGCGTGGATGAATAAGACGCCGGCGGTGATCGTGAACGTGCAGCGCCAACCGGGCGGCAACACCATCAGCGTGGTGAAGCGCATTAAAGCGCTGCTGCCGCAACTGGAAGCGAACCTGCCGACGGGCATTGATGTCACCACGCTCACGGACTTAACCACGCCGATTCAGGCGTCCGTTTCCGACGTGGAGTTTGAATTGATGCTGACCATCGCGCTGGTGGTGATGGTCATCTTTTTGTTTTTGCGCAACCTGCTGGCGACGATCATTCCCAGCGTGGCGGTGCCGTTGTCGCTGGTGGGCACTTTTGGGGCGATGTATGCGCTGGGATACAGCCTGGATAACTTGTCGTTGATGGCGCTGACGATCTCCACGGGATTCGTGGTGGATGATGCCATCGTCATGGTGGAAAACATTTCACGCTACATCGAAGCGGGCGATCCGCCGATGGAAGCGGCTTTGAAAGGCGCAGAGCAGATCGGTTTTACGATCGTGTCGCTGACGGTTTCGCTGATCGCGGTACTAATTCCGCTGCTGTTCATGGGCGATGTGGTGGGCCGGCTATTTCGGGAGTTTGCGGTAACGCTGGCGGTGACCATCGTGATTTCGGCGATCGTTTCGCTGACGCTTACGCCGATGATGGCGTCGCGGATCCTCAAGCACAATCCGAAGGAAAAGCAGGGGCGCTTTTACCAAGCGTCGGAACGAATGTTCGAGCGCATGATCGCGTTTTACGGGCGCACGTTGAAGTTTGTGCTGCAACACCAGACCATCACGCTGCTTGTGGCTCTAGGCACGCTGGCGCTGACGATCTTCCTGTACATCATTATTCCCAAGGGATTCTTCCCGGTACAGGACACTGGAATTATTCAAGGAATTTCGCAGGCTCCGCCGACGATAGGGCCGAAGGCCATGGCGGAAAAACAGCAGGAGCTTGCGGACGTTATTCTGAAGGATCCCGCGGTGGCCAGCCTGTCTTCGTTCATCGGCGCGGACGGCACGAACACGACGACCAACAGCGGGAGAATGTCGATAAATTTGAAGCCACTGGATCAGCGCGACCTGGATGCCTCCGACGTAATTCGTCGGCTGCAAGGCAAGCTCGGCGATGTGCAAGGGATTCAACTTTACATGCAGCCGGTGCAGAATATTACAGTGGATGACCGCGTGAGCCGCACGCAATACCAATACACGCTGGAAGATCCGGACCCCAACGAGTTGAACGACTGGACCAACCGGTTCGTAACGAATCTTAAGAAATTGCCTGAGCTGGAAGATGTGGCAACGGACCAGCAACCCGGCGGACTAGCGGTGCAACTGGTGATTGACCGCCCAACGGCGTCGCGACTGGGGATCGCGCCGACGACGATTGACAATACCCTTTACGACGCCTTTGGACAACGGCAGATCAACACGATGTACACGCAGCTAAATCAGTACCACGTGATCCTGGAGTCGGAGCCGCAGTTTCAACTCGATCCCGACAAATTGAACAAGTTGTACATTCAAGCGAATGCCGCGGCGACGAGTACGGGAGCGCCGGCAAGTTCGACAGGAAACGGTTCCACGTCGGCAGGTTCCAATGCACTTACCGGGAACGCTTTGTATACGGCATCGACCAGCGTTTTGACTCCGCCGGTCAACGCATTGTCTTCCAGCGCTTCCAGTGCTACGTCCAGCAAGGGAGCGACTTCGGCGGGAACGACCAGTTCGGCGTACAGCAGCGCGGTGCCGCTGAGCGCGTTTTCTCACTTTGAGGTGAAGACCGAGCCGCTGTCGATCAATCATCAAGGACAGTTTCCGGCGATCACGGTTTCCTTCAATCTGGCGCCGCGCGCGGCCTTGGGCGGAGCGATTTCGGCGATCACGAAAGTGCAAAAGGATATGCACATGCCGGCCAGCCTGCAGGCGGATTTTCAAGGTACGGCGGCATCGTTCCGAAATTCCCTGTCCAATATGCCGCTGCTGATCCTGGCCGCGCTGGTAACCGTGTACATCGTGCTGGGGGTGTTGTACGAGAGCTTCATCCACCCGGTGACGATTCTTTCCACGCTACCTTCCGCCGGCGTGGGAGCGTTTCTGGCGCTGATCATTTTCCGGCAGGACCTGAGCGTGGTGGCCATCATTGGACTGGTGTTGCTGATCGGCATCGTGAAAAAGAACGGCATCATGATGGTGGACTTCGCCTTGGATGCGGAGCGTAACCACGGGAAAAATTCGACCGACGCTATTTACGAAGCATGCCTGTTGCGGTTCCGGCCGATCATGATGACCACCATGGCGGCACTGCTGGGCGGTTTGCCGCTGGCGTTTGGAAGGGGCATCGGTTCCGAGCTGCGCCGGCCACTGGGGATTGCCATGGTGGGCGGGCTGCTGGTGAGCCAGGTGCTCACGCTGTACACCACGCCGGTCATTTACATCTTCTTTGACCGCATAGCGCAACGCTTTGCTCGAAAATCTCCGGGTTGGCAAACGCAAGCTGAGCCGCAAACCGCAGGCGGACCTTCGGCATGAACGTATCCGCACCATTTATTCACCGGCCGGTGGCGACGACGTTGTTGACGATCGCGATTGCTATTGCCGGCGGGATCGCGTTCAAAGTGTTGCCCGTATCTCCCTTGCCGCAGGTGGACTTCCCTACCATTTCGGTTAACGCCAGCCTGCCGGGAGCCAGCGCGGAAATCATGGCGTCTTCGGTAGCTACTCCGCTGGAGCGGCAGTTTGGGCACATTGCCGGCGTCACAGAAATGACCTCGACGAGCAGCCTAGGAACGTCGTCGGTGACGATTCAATTCGACTTGAGCCGGAACATCGATGGAGCGGCACGCGACGTGGAAGCGGCGATCAATTCGGCGCGCACCTATCTGCCCGCGAACCTGCCGGCAAATCCTACGTACCGGAAAGTGAACCCCGCCGATTCGCCCATCATGATCGTGGGACTGACGTCGGACAAATACGGTCCGGACAAGCTGTATGACGAAGCTTCCACGGTCATTCAACAGAAGCTGTCGCAAATTCAAGGCGTAGGACAGGTTAACGCGGGCGGGGGAGCTTTACCATCGGTGCGCGTAGAAGTGGATCCCACCAAGCTGGCCAGTTATGGATTAACGATGACCAGCATCCAGTCGGTGCTGCGCTTGCAGAACTCGGACCTCGCGAAAGGACAGATCACCGACGGAGTCACGAGCGCGGATATTCTGGCGAACGATCAGATTTCGCACGCAGTAGATTACAAACCGATCGTGGTCGGCTACAAAAATGGAGCGGCGATCCACTTGTCGGATATCGCGGACGTGATCGACTCGGTACAAAACGTGCGGGCCGCGGGCTATTTGAACGGCAAACGCGCCATCGTGCTGGTGATCTTCCGGCAGCCGGGTGTGAACATCATCGACACGGTCGATCGCATTCGCGCGGAGTTGCCTTCCATCAAAGCTTCGATCCCGCAAGGAATCGATACCACGATTGTGCTGGACCGCACCACCACGATCCGCGCTTCGGTGAGCGACGTGGAGCGCACGCTGGTGATTTCCATCGTGCTGGTGATCGTAGTGGTGTTTATTTTTCTGCGAAATGGGCGAGCCACGCTGATTCCGGCGGTGGCCGTGCCGGTTTCGCTGGTGGGCACCTTTTCGGTGATGTATCTGTGCGGGTACAGCCTGGACAATCTTTCCTTGATGGCGCTGACAATTTCCACGGGGTTCGTGGTGGATGACGCCATCGTAGTGATGGAGAACATTACCCGGCATCTGGAAGCGGGGATGGAGCCTTTTGCGGCGACGCTCAAAGGCGCGCAGGAAATCGGGTTCACAGTTTTATCCATCAGCATTTCGCTGATCGCGGTTTTTATTCCATTGCTACTGATGGGCGGGATCGTGGGGCGGCTGTTTCGCGAGTTTGCCATCACGCTGTCGACCGCCATCCTAGTCTCGATGGTTATTTCTCTCAGTACCACGCCGATGATGTGCGCTTACCTGTTGCGAGACGAACGGCACCAAAAACACGGGCGCATGTATATGGCGTCGGAAAGGTTTTTCGAGCGGCTGCTGGCCGGATACCGATCGAGCCTTCATTGGGTGCTAGACAATCCGGGACTGACGCTGGTGGTACTTGGCTTGACCGTGGCGCTCAACGTGGCGCTGGTAATTAAAATTCCCAAGGGATTCTTTCCGCAACAAGACACGGGCTCGCTAGCCGGGGCGGTGCAAGGGCCGCAAGACTCGTCGTTTCCGGCGATGAACGATTCGATTCAGAAAATCGAAGCGGTGATCCAACATGATCCGGCGGTCGACAATGTTATCGCTTTCACCGGGGGCGGCGGAGCGACCAATACCGGAAACATTTTCATCGCGCTGAAACCACTGAATGTTAGGAAAATCGGGGCGCCGGCGATCATCGCCCGCATACGGCCGCAACTGAATCGCCTGCCGGTGGCTTCGGCGTTTATGCAACCCTCGCAGGATTTGCGTATCGGCGGACGATCTAGCGCAGCGCTGTATCAATACACCATTCAGTCGGATACGGTGGCGGACCTGGCTACCTGGGGACCGCGCGTGTTTGCGGAGATGAAGAAACTTCCGGGCTTTCAGGATGTGAACTCCGACCAGCAAAACGGGGGCCTGGATATACGTTTGAATTATGACCGGGTGACGGCGGCGAAGCTGGGCCAGACGGCACAATCGCTGGACCAGGAAATCTACAGCTCGTTTGGGCAGTCGGAAGTGTCGATCATTTATACGCAACTCAACCAGTACTACGTGGTGCTGGAAGTTGCACCGCAGTTTTACCAAACGCCCGACGGACTTAAGAATGTGTACTTCCATCCCACCGGAAGCAGCAGCGTGACAGCTACTGGCAATGCACCGCTGCTGACCATGGCGGTGGGCCAGGCGAACACCACTCCTCTGGCGTTGAATCACACCGGCCTGTCCCCTTCCGTGACGGTCTCTTTCAATCTGGCGCCGGGCGTTTCCCTGAGTGACGCAATGTTGCGGATCAGTCAGATGAAGCAGCGCATCGGGGCACCTTCCACGCTGCGCGGATTCTCTGCCGGGACCTTGCTGGCTTACCAGCAATCGCTGGGAACAGAGCCGATTTTGGTGTTAACGGCGCTGCTGGCGGTGTACATCGTTCTGGGCGTTTTGTACGAAAGCCTGGTGCACCCGCTGACGATTATTTCCACGCTGCCATCGGCCAGCGTGGGCGCGATGCTGGCGTTGATGCTCTTCAAGCAGGATTTAAATGTGATTTCCATCATCGGGATCGTGCTGCTGATCGGCATCGTGAAGAAAAACGCGATTATGATGATCGACTTTGCGCTGCAAGTGGAACGCGAAGGGCGGAGTACTGAAGAAGCGATCTTCGAAGCATGTATGTTGCGCTTCCGCCCGATCCTGATGACGACCATGGCGGCACTTTTCGGGGCGTTGCCTCTGGCGTTTGGAACCGGCACGGGATCGGAACTGCGCCGACCGCTGGGCATAACCATTGTGGGGGGACTGATTGTCAGCCAGATGCTGACGCTGTACACCACGCCGGTCGTTTATTTGACGCTCGATAGGCTGCGGCTGCGCATGCTGGGAAGAGAGCGGGACACGTTTGGTGCGGGCGATCCGGCGAGTACCACAGCGCCATCGCCGGCAACGTAGCGACCACTATGATGATGCACAAACTTCGATTGAAAAGATCATTGGGAGCCGGCCTTGCAGCGGTTTTTCTCGCGGGGTGCACGGTCGGACCAAAATACCATCCGCCGACAGCTACTCCGTTGGGAGCGCCGCCGCCGACTTACAAGGAATCGCCTACCCAGTTTCCGGATGCGAAGGAATGGAAAGTTGCGCAGCCGCAGGACGCGATGCTCCGCGGCAAATGGTGGGAGATATATAGCGATGCGGAACTGAACGAGCTGGAAGACAAGCTGAATATCAACAATCAAAACATCAAACAGTTTTTCGAAAACTACATGGTGGCGCGGGCGATGATCGCGGAAGCGCGTTCGCAACTTTACCCCACGATTGGAACGACTCCGTCGCTTTCACGGTCGCAGAGTTCGCAGAACGTGGGAAATTTCAATGGCACCACGACAGGGACCGGCGGGACTACCGCGACCACCACAGGCGGGCAGCAGATTTCCCTGTTCGCGCTGCCAGCAGACGTTTCCTGGGCGCCGGACATCTGGGGCAAAGTGCGCAATGCCATTCACGCCGCGCAATACAGCGCGCAGCTAAGTGAGGCGGATTTAGAAAACGAGCGGCTTACGGAACAGGCGAGCCTGGCGGTTTTTCTTTTCGAACTGCGTGGACAGGACGCGCTGCAGAAAATCTTTGATGAGACTATCGAGGCGGACAAGAAGTCGGTGGAATTGACGCGGGCCCGGTACGAAACCGGAGTTGACACTCAAATTTCCCTGGTCCAAGCGCAACAGGCATTGGAGAGCGCTGAAGCAGCAGGCACCAACCTGGGAGTGGCGCGCGCGCAATATGAACACGCCATCGCGGTATTGATCGGCACGACGCCTTCCAGCTTTTCGCTTGGGTTCAAACCTCTGGCTGCGGCTCCTCCAGCTATTCCTACTGGCGTACCTTCGCAACTTCTGGAACGCCGTCCGGACATCGCGACTTCAGAACGGATGATGGCGGCGGCGAACGCGCAAATTGGAGTAGCTGTCGCGGCGTACTATCCGACGTTGACGCTCAGCGCGGAGGGAGGCTTTGAGAGTTCCGCGTTTACCAAACTGCTTAGCTGGCCGAGCCGGTTCTGGTCGATTGGCCCGTCGTTGTCGGAAACGATTTTTGATGCCGGGCTGCGGCGCGCGACCGTCTTGCAATACGAAGCGACGTATAACGCGGACATCGCCAGTTATCGCCAGACGGTGCTGGCGGCATTTCAGCAGGTGGAGGACAACCTGGCAGCGGTGCGCATTTTGTCGAAGCAAATCCAGGAACAACAAGCCGCGGAATTATCCGCGGAGCGCTATCTGGAATTGGCCAAAGCGCGTTACTACACGGGTGTGGACACCTATCTAAATGTGCTGGTGGCGCAGACCACACTGCTTTCCAGCCAACAGACGTTGGCTTCGCTGCGCATTCAGGTGATGACGGACTCGGTGCAACTGATCGAAGCGTTAGGCGGCGGATGGGATCGCTCGCAACTGCCTACACCGGCGCAAGTGTCTGAAAAAATCTACAAGTCCGACGTGGAAGCGCAGCAATAGAGGTGGTTCGCGCGCGCAGGCATTAGGCCGTAGTGTGCGAAGCCGAAAGAAACTAGTGCGCGGCGGAGTGAGGTTACGGAAAAAGCGCGAGGTAGGGCCGAGATGGGATTGTCGGCGTTTGCTGTGAGGAGATACGGCGAGGTTGTCGTGATTTCCGTCGGAATACGATGCGACGTTTAATCCGAGGAAGAGGCGGAAGCAGCCTTAGCGGCCTGCACCTTTTCGACGGACAAACGTGTAACGGAGAACTGATTACCGTGCATGGCGCGAAGCAGAGCGCTGGAAAGAGCCAAGCGGAAGTCACAAGTCAAAAGGTTGATATCCACGAGCAAATGACTATCAAAACCGGCGCGCAGGAAAGTGAAATGGCCCAGGCGGTTATGCGCGCCGGAATTGAGGTCCAATCTAAGCTCCCAAAGGGATTCGGTTTCCGCGTCGCACCACAAGGTTTGCAATTCGCCGTCGACGGTAAGTTTCACAGGCAGGAGGCTTGATTCGAGGAAGCCTTCTGTCCAAGGAGCTCCCAGCCGAAACCCGTCAAATCCGATGGATTCGAGGGTATTTTTCACAATGGTGTACAAGCTGCCAAAGTCCGCGCAGAGATTTAAGGATTCGACGGCGTGCCGTACGGCGACATTGTTGGCTATGGCGTGCCTGCGTTCGGCGGTCCTGCGCAGGGCGCCCTGCAACTCGGTAAACTCGGGATAGCCCAGGTACTGAACACCGAGGACTACGCCGATGCCTATGAGCGAGAGGACAAAGGCAGTCATGACCGCGGCATGAATGAGAATAAGACTCAATAGCGCGAAAGTTGCGGCGACAGCGTAGAGGACTAACACGGCGTTGCGCTGCGACAGACCGCGCTTCAGCAGACGATGATGGATATGATCGCGGTCGCCCACGAATAAGGACTTGCCGCTAAGAAAGCGGCGCGATAGTGCCAGCGCGACGTCAAGTAAGGGAAAGCCAAAACTTACTACGGGGATGGCCACGGCGATCATGGTGGGGGCTTTCTGTGAGCCAGCCAGCGCCAGCGTAGCTAACGTGAATCCGATAAACATACTTCCGGAATCACCAAGGAAAATGGATGCGGGATGAAAATTGAAACGCAGGAATCCCAAAATAACACCGCCAAGCGCAACCGCGAGCAAGGTCACGGTAACGTTGTGCGCCCGCAAGGAAGTAACAAACACAACGACGGCGGAGAAGAGCGCCGAGCCGGCGGCCAGCCCATCGAGACCGTCGATCAGATTGAACGCATTGGTGATGAGCAGAACCCAAAGCACCGTCAGCGGCAGGCTAAGGAGATGCCCAAGCGCAACGCCGACAGGAAAAAGATCGAGCTGATGAACGCCAATGCCGCCGGAATAGAGCACCACGGCGGCTAATGCCTGGATACCGAATTTCCACTGAGGCGCAACAGGGCGAACGTCGTCATAAAGACCAAGCAAAAAGATGAGCACGACAGCGGCAAAAATGCATTCGATGGTGCGAAGCGGAATGTCCATCGCTAGACCTGTCCATCTGGAGAACAGCAGGGCGACACCGGCGATAGTCGTAAAGGAGGCAAAGATAGCAATGCCGCCAAGCCTCGGTACGGAGTTGATGTGGACGTGTCGATCCAATTGAGGCGCGGAAACCCACCCGCGCACGGTCGCGAAGTTGCGGACCCAGCGGGTCAGGATCAAGGAAAGAGTTACGCTGCCAAAAAAGCAAAGCAGATAGCTGTTTGCTACCACGATAGAACCTCCAGAACAGAGTGAGGGGGGCAGACGCCAGTCACAGGCAGGGTTGAATTGCTTGCGGATTGGGTGGTGCTTACGGATTTAAATTCTTGCTGACAATTCGGGAAAACGAAGTGGAGAACGGGCTGCGGCCAACGGAATTTGGGGAGCTGTGGGGAACCTGAATCCGGCGTCAGTTAAGTGCGCAAAAATCTGCTCTACCGCGTGGGTGACGGAGAAAGTTTGTTCGAGGAGGCGTCGCGCATTTCTACCCATGGCGGATCGTAGTTGGGCGTCATCGGCTAAACGCAGCGCAGCTCTTGCAAGTTGTTCATGGTGGCCGTTCAACAGGCAGAGACCGGCGTCCTGGTCGTGGAGCAAGGCAAACAAATCGTTGCCGGAATTTACACTGGCCAGCACGGGAAGTCCCCAGTAGAGGTAACTCAACAATTTACCGGGAATATTCTGGGTAGTGAGCCGGGCGTCCAAAGAGATTAGGCCGATGTCGCATTCTGAAACCATGGAAAGATATTCTTGTTGAGAAAGACCAGGGACGGTCTGGATGTTGCGGAGGCGCTTTTTGATGATGGTGGCTAGCAGGCGAGGCATTTCGCTGCCGGAGCCGATGAGAAGGAAATGAATGTCAGGCCGGAAAGCCAGCCGCTCGGCCAGGCGTACGATGTTTTCCAGGTCCTGAGCGGTGCCAAGGTTTCCTCCATATAGAAAGATCGTTTTGTTCTGCAAAGCGAGACGGGCGCGCCAGTTGGTGCACGGCAGCGGACCTTCGTTTAGTGCGCACCAATTAAAGAGAACTTCGGGCCGGGAGCGCACCTGGGGAAAGGCGCGTGTGAAGTAGTGAAGGTCGCCGGGAGACTGCACTGCGATTACGTCGGCGATTCGATATTGGTCGAGAGCAACTTTGCGGAAGAAGCGGTGGATAAGACCCTTTCTGAGGAGGCCCGCGTCGACGGCCCAGTCCGGAAAAATATCCCGGAGGATGAGGTATGCGGGACAACTCCAGAGCCGCTTCAGCTTGCGTACCAGTGCTCCAAAAAAGATGGTAGGCGAATAAAAAAGAATCAAGTCGCACGGATGTTGTTGTAGAAGGAGTTTGGCTCGGCGCCATAGGACGGCAGAGAGGCGCGCTTCGTTGATGGCGCGGCGGATTTTGCGGACTTCTTTTGTTTTTCCGTTGCGGATGCGGACAACGGAAATACCATCTTCGGTGGCGAGGTCGATTTTTGTCGCAATGCTGTGACTGGGAGTCAAGACGACGGCCTCATGCCCGTGCAGGACAAGTTCTACGGCTAGATCATGGACAAGCTTCGCGCTGGATTTTTTGCTGGGATAGTAACAGTCCACCACGATAAGAATGCGCAAACGAGAAAACATCCGGGTTACTCCGTTACGTGAATGTGGATCAGCTCAGCGCGGCGGTGAGGAGGCGCTTTGCTGCGGCAGCGGGCATGCGGTGGGGCATACGGCCGGCTTCCCTGCCAGCGCGAGCGTGATGAGCTAATAAAATGCGCACCGCAGTGTTGGCAACATCAGGGCGAAGATATTCCTCTGGCGCATCCCACGATCTGCGGTGCTGGGTGACGAGCTCCACCATATTGAGGATTGTTTCTGAATCGCAGCCGGCAAGGACGTTGGAGCCGCACTCGATAGTTTCAGGCCTTTCGGTCACATCGCGGAGAGTGACGTTGGGGACACCGAGGATGCAGGTTTCTTCCTGCACTGTTCCGCTATCGGTCAGCACGCAAAAGGCGAGCTGCTCCAGTTTGATGAAGTCAAAGAACCCCAGAGGTTCGATGAAGCGCAACCCCGGATGAGCGAGGGGAATGCCAAACTTTTTAGCCTTGGAGCGAGTGCGGGGATGGAGGGAACAAATAATGGGGTAGCGATAGCGCTCATGCAGGGATACAAGGGCATCGAGCAGGCTGCGAAGGCGGTGTTCGAGGTCGACATTTTCCGCGCGGTGGGCGGTCACCAGGAAAAACCGGTTTTCCTCCAGCGCATGGTCCTGCAGCGCGGTGCTGGAGGCAATTTCTTCCGCAAAATGTTCCATTACTTCGTTGATGGGGTTGCCAGTGACGTAAATTTGATCGGCGGGAATGCCTTCACGTAAAAGATTTTCACGGCTCCGATGGGTGTAGGGCATTAAAACCGAGCTGAGATGGTCGATGATGCGGCGATTGCTTTCTTCCGGCACGCGAAAGTCAAAGCAACGATTTCCGGCTTCCAGATGATAGACGGGAATCCCCATCCGGCGCGCAATGATGGCGGACAAGCCGCTGTTGGTGTCGCCCAGGATCAGGACGCGGTCCGGTTGCTGCTCCTGGAATATGGCTTCGGAGCGCTGCAGAATTTCGCCAATCTGAGAGGCAAAGCTCGCGCCTTGAACGTTGAGAAAGATATCTGGAGCGCGGAGACGCAATTCTTTGAAGAACAGGGCACTCAATCGTTCGTCAAAATTTTGTCCGGTGTGGACGAGGATGTGGTGGCAATGCTGATCGAGCAGCTTGATGATCAAGCAGAGACGAATGATTTCGGGGCGGGTGCCCAGGACGGTGAGAACCTTCAACGAAGCACCTCGGCGGTCATGGCCGGAAGTCCCTGGGCCGGAAGTCCCTGGAGCATGAGACCTTCCTAGTGCAACAGGTCCGAGGTTTCTTCAAGGGTCATGACGTTGTCCGCGGAGCTATATTCTTTGCAGAGATAGTGAGAATTGTTTTGCGGCCGGGACAATTCCGGCAGCATGGGCTCGATTACGTAGTAGCCATCTCGCTCTATGGTGCGATGGGCTTCTTCGTCGCTGACGAGTGACTCGTGAACTTTTTCTCCCGGGCGAATGCCAATGATGCGTATGTCCATGCGCCGGTTTCCAATCATGGCTCTGGCAATATCCATGACGCGAGCGGAAGCAACCTGGGGGATGTAGGTTTCGCCCGGCCAGCCACCTTGTAGGGCTGCAAAAATCGTATTGACAGCGTCTTCCAGGCTGAGAAGGAACCGAGTCATGTCCGCGGTGGTGATGGTCACCGGGCCGCCGTTGCGGATCTGGTCCAGAAATAAAGGAATCACCGAGCCGCGCGAGGCCAGTACGTTGCCGTAACGCACGCAGACGAAACGCGTGCCGGGACAACGTATGTTGGCCTGGATGAAGAGGCGCTCCTGGAGAGCTTTGGTCATGCCCATGGCATTGATGGGTTTGCAAGCTTTGTCGGTGGAGATGCCCACCACGGTTTCCACCGGGAGATCCCGCTGGAGGATGGCACGAACAATATTTTCAGGGCCTTCGATATTGGTACGCACGGCTTCGAAGGGAAAATATTCGCAAGTGGGAACCTGTTTTAACGCCGCAGTGTTGAAGACGATATCGGCATCGTGCACCGCCGCGGCTACGGATTGGAAATCGCGGACGTCGCCAATGCGAAATTCCAGTTTTTGCTGGAAGTTACGATAGAGAATTTCATCGGTGGCTGCGGCTTTGTGCTGATATTCGGCGCGCATCAAGTATTGTTTGGCTTCGTCGCGGGAAAACACGATGATTTTCTGGGGATCTCCGGCATGGCCGGAAAGGAAGCGCCGCACCAGGGTTTGACCCAAGGAGCCAGTCCCGCCAACGATCAGAATACGTTTGCCATCAAAGCACTTCATTATTAACGGTCCTCCATTGGTGGTACGGCGTGGGGTCGGCAGCCAACTGTTGGCAGTGACGCAGACTCACGCTGAAGATGGTCAACTGGCCGTCCGGCGCATAGCGAAAAACCTGGGTGTCTGCGGTTAGCGCATCGGGCGCCAAGCCTCCCGCCAGGTGAATGGCATCGCCCAAACGGATTTGGCCGGAAGTGCGGTAGGTTCCCGGGGAGCGGACATCGCCCAAGACAGAAATCGCCGGCGGGTTTTCAAAGTCGAAGCGGCTGAAGATGCGGATGGTATCCATGGCGTGAAGGGTGGGCGACTGCGCGGGATTGGAAAGCGCAGCGGCCAGATCAAAACTCTCGACCGAGGGGTGAAAATCCGGAGCATTCAGCCGAACGATTTCGGCGTAAGTGGTGGATGGTTCCGGCAACAAATCCTGGTAGGAAGCGATGACATCGGTGACGCGCATATTTTCGCGGTAGGAGTAGCGGCCAGGACGCAGCACGTGGCCATCGAGGTAGATGGCATCCTGGTTGTAGGAGGCGATGGGGAAAATGCGGATGCGATCGCCGGCATGAATTTCGAAAGACTCTAGTTCTTTGGTTATGGCTGCGGCATCGCCGGTCTCGGCGATATCCAGGCTCAACATGGTTTGTTTGTCATGCTGGATGAGCCGCTGCACTTCGATGTGCTTCAGCGCCGCGGTGGGAAGCAAGCCGCCGGCTAATTCCAGAACGGACGCCAGGTTTTTCTCGTCTTTCAATTCGTAGATGGCCGGGCGGCGCACCATGCCTTCGATGGTTACTTCCGGACCGATGGGCGGGACGAGTACGGTGTCGCCATTATCGAGGCGCAGCAAATCGCTTTTTATGCCATGAAGGAGCAGGTCGTAAAGATCGACCACTTGCACGAGTTGGGCGCCGCGATAATGCTTTACGATGCGCAGCGAACCTTTCGAGGTGGGACCGCCGGCAGCGAACAAGGCGTTGAGAGGCGTCGAAAGGGCGCTGATATCGTACGCGCCTGGTTTGGCTACATCGCCGGCTTCATAGATACGAATGGTACGCAAGCGGGCTAAGGAGACTTCCGCAGACTCGTCGCGAAACTGCATGCGCATGATTTTTTGCAGGCCTTGCTGTACTTCCGCCAGACTTTTGCCGCTCACGAGGACCGGGCCAGCTTCGGGCAGACTGATGCGGCCTTCGCGGTCGACGGTACGAAAAAATCGCTGGGACACGCCGCCCCACAATTCGACGGAAAGGCCGTCACCCGGCCCCACCACGTAATCAGGGCCAACCGGAAGATCCATGGGAATCATTTGGGAATCGCGAGTTCCGTTGGAAAAAACTTCGGAACTGAAGCGGGTGGGTGTTACCGGGCGCGGAACCGCTTGGAGGTACATGTCGTAGAGAGAAGGAATGTCGGCATAGGGACTGCGCTTGCGCAATAATTCGGCAGGCTGAGCAGGGTTCTGCCGTGATGCGTTGGGCTGCACGGAAACACGCGCGGGCTGGCGTGAAGATCCATAGTTGGGCGTATCCGCGCGGAATCCACCGTTGTTATTGGCAAAGTACGGAGCTTCGCTCGACGGGTCTGATCCGTTGGACGCTGCAAAGTTTTCGCCGGCAGTTTCTAGTTCGTCCTGAACCTGGGATCGCGGCAACTCGTCCGGAGCATCGCCAACCGATGATGATGCAGAGCCGTTCCTTTCCGAGACCGGCTCCAGGTTGTTGGGAAACTGATCGTTGCCTTCGCCGTATGCGGCATGTTTGGGAGGGTCATAGTTCGAGGATTCGTTGCGCGCGGTTAGTACGCGGCCATAACTTTGGGGATTTTCACCACCGCGTGGATTGGCGGGTGAATCCGACTGGTTCGGAACGGCCTCTGAACCTGGAGCGCTGCCACGGTCTGAAGGCCCGCGGCGGACTGCAGATGGCGAAGAGGAATTAGGTGGCTGCAGCTCACAATCCGAATCCGACTGCGTGTCACAGTTGCGGATATTTTCGAGGTTCTGGGAGCTGGCATGCCGCTGCGCCATGCGCTCTTCTTCCTGATGTTGCGCCAGCCACTTGGTACGCTCTTGAAGGACCAGCTCGCGTTCTCTAGCAAGCGCCGACTCCGGATTAACTCGCGGAAGCAGATATCCATAGCGTTGGGCGATGCGGGTGGCCACGGAGCGGAATAGAGGGTCAGAATTCAAGCGGTCAAATATGGCGTCGTCGGTTAAGTCTGAGTCGCTGACGATTTGACCGTGGTCGGTGGCATCTTTGGCCACCCATCGTTTCACTTCCACGAGCAAGCCAGTTTCCTTCATAAACAAGGATTTGAGTTCCCCGGAGGAAGCGGCCACGTGGCTCAAATTTTCGCGACCCAGGTCGGAAGCACTTGTGGGAACGGACAGGGGATTCTGCGCGAGGCAGGTAGTGGACGCTATGGCGAGTGCGACAGCTGGAATCACCAACCGGCTAAATCGCCGGATTAAGGTTTTGAGAATGAAGCCGGACCATGGAGATGGAATGCTAAGGTCACGGTCAATGTTTAGCCCAAAATTTGGGGATAACCACGAGCTTTGAGGCGCGGTCTGGGCGCGCTTCAAAGCGTTACTCAAGCTACTCAAGGCAGGTGGGGTCCTGTCATTCACTCGCCTTGGTAGAGCAGCAATAAATTCTTTCATTGGTTAACTTTTGAGCAGTCTTCTCTATGAATAGGCACGTATGCATTTGAAACACCACATCCATGCGCTTGAGCAAGTTGAGCTTAGGAAGGGCTCTGGGGGCAGATCGGCAGTACTTATCCCGTTCTGGATTTAGCAAATTTCAAAACGGGAGCGGTACCAAAGATCTTGGGTCGGGGCTATAGAGGAGTACAAAGGCGGCCGCGAGTCGGTTTGCCGAAGGCGAGAGGATGGAAAGCGCCTGGAGATTCACAGTGCCTTGCAGCAGTAAAACTTCCTAGAGCAAAAAAAGGAGCGGCCAATGGCCGCTCCTTTCGTCGTCTTAAACGAACGAACTAAAGTGACGGTTTAGTAGCCGTCGTCGGCATCGTGATCCCCGTCCGCGTTGAAGTTGAAAAGACCGAACAGGTCACTGATAGCCGGGGAGTTGAGAGGCACGTAAGGATTACGCGGGTCTACGATGGGGTTCGGATAGTTGTCCCGGCTTCGAAACGTAACCGGATTCAGCTTCCAGTTGCGTTCGATGAACTTCAGAATCGAGACGTGATCCGAGTAGCCGTGGGAGATATGGCCAGCATTCGTGTAGGGCGAAACGACGATCAGAGGAATACGGGTTCCATCGCCGAAAAAGTCCAGCGGTTGGACGTAGCCGGAGTCGTAGTAACCGCCGCCTTCATCGAAGGTGATGAAGATGGCGGTGTCCTTCCAGAGCTCCGGGTTGGCTTTTACCGCGTCGACAATCTTCTTGGAGAAACCTTCGAAGAGGTCGAGTTTCGAAGAGCTGGGATGGCCGTCCACGTAGCCGCTAGGCTTCACGAAGGAAACTGCCGGAAGGTTGCCATTGGCGATATCCGCGTAGAGGTTCTCGGTGTCCTGGATGTGCGCCTGGCGAACAGAGGCGTTGGCCATGATGGAAGTGTCGTACTGAAACGGATTGCAGATGTTGCAATATTCGTCGGCCGTGGGACCGGGCGTTCCGTAGTTGAGCTGATATTTGTCGGTCAGGTATGCATTCCACTGGTCGCCGTAGTATTTCCAGGAAATGTTTTTTGACAGCATCTCATCACCGATGCTGCGGACCGATGAAGGAGGAATGGTGAACACAGTGTTGTTTTTGCTGGTGTCCGTAAAGGCGTTCGAGCCGTCGCCGAAGTAACCCGGATTGTAATTGTTCAACAGGTAGTAGTGGCCCACCTGGCAGTGCGGGTCAATGGGGTGCGGCAGCGATTGCAGATAATTGAACACTGCGGATACACCAGGCTGGGTGGGATCGGCGCAGTTGCTGTACGAGCCGCCGCCATAGGAAGCGGACCCGAATGAGCCACCGCCGTAGCCATCTTCGGTGTACCAGTTGTTAGTGCCGGGAGCGGCGTTAGGATTTTCGACTTCGTCGACGAGACCGGCGTTGGGGGTTCCGGGTACTACAGTCACGTTGTGGGGCGGCACTTCAGCATGGCCATTGCCGTCGCTAAACCAGATAGCATCGCCATGGCCCAACATGATGTGGTTGGCACCTGTTCCGCCGTCGACCGATTGATGGAAGTTGTCGCTCATGGCGTAGTGATCGGCGAGGTAGTTCAGGTAGGGGGCATCGCCCTTTTGCACGTTATAGAAACCCAGCGCGGTGGAACCTTCGCCGGTAACCGTTGCAGTGGGCGAATATTCCGTGCTGAAATTCGCGGGCTGCGGCAAGCCGTTGGTTCCGGCTCCCACGGTGACTTCCACCCAGGAGAACAACTTTTCGTTGCAGCCGGAAGCATCCGAGAGAGTAATGTGCGCGAGGCCGCAATTCAGTTGTTGCCACATCTGATAAAAGCGATGCACCGGGCTGGCGGCATACGAGTCATAGGTAAAGGTTTTGCCGTTGGTGAGTTGGAAGGGACCGGCGGGAAGGCTGTTCACGTCCGTAATGCGCGTATCGGGAATGTGGCTGGCCAAACCGGTTCCACCACTGAGGAGCAGGGGCACGTAACTGGCGGGCAAGCCATTCTCCGACTGCTGCGCTAAGGTGAGGCTCGCTGCGCACTGCGTGATCGGAGTGGTGCCGCACTGGTCTGTGATGTAGGAAACTTTGGGGCCGCCGACAAGAGGCGCGGGCAGTTGATCGTTGGGGAAAAGATGTTTGGGCGGGTCGAGCAAGAATGAGTCGGCATGAGTGTCGGTCGCCGCGAGTTGTTGCGCTTTATTAAAATTTACACCGGGCTTTCCATCGGCGGTAACAATGTCCTCGGAGAGCAGGTTCCAGACTTTTTCGCCATTCCTTTTGGGCACGTAGGTGGCAAAAACGTGATCGAAGCTGCGATTTTCGCCGATGATCACGATCACGTGCTTAATGGGTGTGCGGGTATCCGTGGATGGATCATTGGTGGCATTGGCCATTGGTGCACCGACCGAAAACTGGAGTAGAGCAACGGACGCGAGTCCGATGCGCAATCCGTCGAGCGAGTGCGCCACCAGGCTTTTTAATTTCATTCGAGAACTCCTTCTGACATGAATGTGTGTGCGGAACTGGCTACGCGGTTATATGCGGTCGTTGTTACATTCGGATGTTGGGAATGTGAATGAACCGAGAAAAGGGCAAATTTTTCTCTAGCGGGGAGATTCTTGAGGAAAACATTCCAGCGCGGCAAACACTTTGGTTGTGGATGAAGCGGGCTGAGCGAGGCATGAAGGAAACTTGTGAACAAGACGGTGCAGCGGCCCGACAGGCTGCATCGGATCGTGATGACTATCGATTTGTGCGTGAAGGTTTCGTGGGCGAGTTGGCCGTCTTGTTAGGAATTTGGGTTTGGTTTTGCGGTTCAACGCGCGGCTCAACACGGATCAGGCCCATCATGCCGCCGTCCTCGTGCTCCAGCAGATGGCAGTGATACACATAAGTGCCAACGGCGTTTGGATCGCGGAAATCCATACGCAATTTCACGCTGGGGTATTGCAGGGTGTGGCCGTTGTAATAAGGAACATTGACGGTGTCGCGGAGGAAGGGCTCGTTCACCGGCAGTCCGGACCACTCCACCATAAGAAAATGTATCTGGTGGATGTGAAATGCGTGTAACTCGGTGGAACGATTCTCGATGATCCAGTCTTCCACATCTCCCTGTTTCACCACGATGCCGGGTATTCCAGAAGCAGGATCGAAGGCGGCGGGAGTCTGACCGTCGACGGTAATGTAAAAGGTTGTGGCACTGTTGGGATTATTGGGATCTTCCAGCTTTTCGGAAAAATATAGTCTGTGCACCCGCACCGGGGTCACATTTCCAAGCCACGGAAGCGAGGAGGGCGGCAAAGGCGCCGATGAGGCAGGCAATATCGAAGCCAGTGGCGGAGCATCCGACGCAGCAGTGATGGAGATGAGTGCGCGGTTGGGGTCGTTTTCTCCGCCCTGTCCGGTGTCCACCGTGCGTGTGACGAATAGTGCTGGGACGCCTTCGGGCGGTCCGTTGACGATGAATTCAACGCGGGCGCCGGGCGGAAGGCCAATGTGATCGTGCCATTCCACTGCGGAAGTGGATTTTCCATTCTGGTTTATGGGCACGCCATCGATGGCGACGACGCCCAATTGTTGCGGCGCGCGCCGGAAGAGCAGCGCGAGATTCAGATAAGTAATGGCCGAGGCGTTCAGCACGCGCCACAGCTCGCGCCCGCCGGGTTTCATCTTAATGGAAGCAGTCGGATAATCCGGGTAAGGCACCGGAACAAAGTTGACAGACAAATCCTTAGCGGGCTTGCCAAAGCCGGTGCCGTTGTTGGCGGAATCGCCATCGCGATCGATGAGCATTTTTGGAAGCACTGGTTCCGACTTGGACGGTGGCGCGTCGGGGTGCAGCAGGTCCTGATCGCGAATGACCAGGACTCGTTCGGGTAGTCCGGCCACTTCATGATTAGCGCGTTCGAGTCCCTCAATAATCATGGCACCGGAAGCTCCGCCAACCACTTGCGCCGTGCTGAAGCCGTGAATGTGGGGATGGTACCAATACAATCCCGGCGGCTCATCGGCGGGTATTTTGAAACGGTATTCAAAGGGCGGATCGCCCGGCTGGATGGAGGTTTTCAAAACTTCGTCCTGATGACAGACCGCCGGAATGGTGAGGCCGTGAAAGTGGAGATTCGTTGAAGCGATGGTCATGACGGCGCTGTTACAAGGATCGGAAGATTTTTGAGAAGTCGCGTGAGTGTGGGCGTGGGAACTGACGGTCGCGGCAAGCACAGAGGAATTGGTTGCAGTTGAGGTAGCGGCTGAATCGTCGATGGCGCTGAGATTGTTTTTCAAGTTCAGGATCAGCAAGTCGCCAGGCGAGAGGCGCAAAGTGGGAGACTGATTTCCGTCGGCGAGGACGTAGCAATAACGTATCGTTCCGTCCTGCCCCTTGTGGTTGAAGACCGTCAAATCAACCCTCAGGATGCCGTTGTGACTGCGTAGATCTGCGGGTTGGGCAACAGGGCTTCCAGGGGCGGGGCGCGCACAGGGATTTGCTGTGGTAGCAGCGTTGTCGTTGGCACGCACGACCGCGGCTGCAGGACCGAGTGAGGCTGCCACCAGAAATAGAAGTAAGAGTGTCGAGCGGACGGCGCGGTGGCGGATAGTAATTAAGGATAGAAAATTAAAAAACAATAGTTCCCCGACTCGGATCTGTGGAGGCGCTCCAAGGATCAGCGCACTAGGGTATTGAGGAATGGTTACGGAATTGTGACAACGCGGTGAACAGTTCTTATTGGACGCCCTTAGCGTGGTGATGTTTGGGGTGAATGGCGGCTTACAAGACAAGCGTGAGATTCCCACAACCAAAGATTTTGCGGACGTCTCGCGATGGGGGTAGCGAGGCTACCCTCGGTCGTGTTATACCGTGCACATCTTATGTAGTGATGTGTCCTAGGCGTCGGTTGTGACAGGGTCCGCGAAGAAGGTTGCAGAGCCGGGCAAACACTTTCGAACGGATTGGTATTTATCCGCGGACACTTTTTCAACTTTCTCAACTGGGAGGATACGCATGGCAACGATTACAACCAAAGATGGAACGGAGATTTATTACAAGGATTGGGGCAAGGGACAACCCGTCGTCTTCAGTCACGGTTGGCCGTTATCGGCCGACGACTGGGATACGCAAATGATGTTCTTCTTGAATCACGGATACCGAGTCATAGCGCATGATCGAAGAGGCCATGGGCGTTCCAGCCAAACCAACGACGGGCACGATATGGATCACTATGCCGACGATCTGGCCGCGCTGACTGAGCATCTGGATTTAAAAGAAGCCATTCATGTGGGCCACTCAACCGGCGGTGGCGAAGTTACGCGTTACATTGGGCGTCATGGCGAGAGCCGCGTGGCCAAAGCGGTGCTCATCAGCTCGGTGCCGCCGCTGATGGTCAAGACGCCAGCGAATCCCGGCGGTCAGCCGAAAGAGGTATTCGACGGCCTTCAGGAGCAGCTTGCTAGAAACCGGACCCAATTTTACATCGATCTTCCGACCGGCCCCTTTTACGGTTATAACCGCCCTGGTGCAAAACCGTCGCAAGCGATAATTCAGAACTGGTGGCGTCAAGGCATGATGGGCGGTGCGAAGGCGCACTACGACGGGATCGTGGCCTTCTCCCAGACCGACTTCACGGAAGATCTTAAGAAGTTCACCGTGCCTACACTGGTGATGCATGGCGACGATGACCAGATCGTTCCTTATGCTGATGCCGGCCCGCTATCCGCCAAGTTGGTGAAGGGCGCGATATTGAAAACCTATAAGGGCTTCCCGCACGGGATGCCGACCACCAATGCAGACCAGATCAACGCGGACCTGCTGGCGTTTCTTAAGGGTGCCGCTAGCGCTGCGTCGTCTTAGCAAACGCCTTGCATTTGGGGCTGCCGCTGGGGCTGGCTGGACACGCCGAGGTGAAAATCTCGCGCCAGCCCCAGGGCTTCCACATGTCGAATTACTGAGTATCAAAGTCCACCGCCATCGAGCAAGCTCCGGCGGTCATGACCGCTGCGTCGGTCGTTCAGGGTGTTTTCAGAACCGCCACAGAGCAGGCCAATAGAAACGGCTTCATTCAACTGCAGAAAAAGGAGGAACAGATCATGATTCTGGAAGCTTTCACCCTCACCCACACACTGATCAGCTTGGTAGGAATTTTCTCGGGATTGGTCGTGGTGTACGGGTTGCTGAACGGCAGGCAGCTTAACGGTTGGACGTCCACATTTCTATGGACCACTGTGCTTACCAGCGCTACTGGCTTCCTGTTTCCCTATCACGGCTTTAAGCCTTCTTACGTGGTGGGCGTCATTTCGCTGGTGGTTCTGGCGATCGCGCTCTTCGCTCTCTACCGCCGAAACCTTGAAGGCGGGTGGCGCAACGCGTACGTTGTCACCGCGATGATGGCCCTTTACCTGAATGTTTTCGTGCTGGTCGTTCAACTGTTCCGCCGCGTGCCAGCGCTAAAAGCATTAGCTCCCACGCAGACGGAATCGCCCTTCAAACTTACTCAGCTTGTGGTGCTGCTTGTGTTCGTGGGCATCACCATCGTGGCAACCACAAAATTCCGCCGTGCGCAGTTGAGCGCGGCCTAAAAAACTCGTTTGTTCACGCTTTAACCGGTAGTGGTGATCATGCGCGGACACGGAAGTGAGCAACAGCATGGTGCTCGTGGGAGCGGGGAGCGAGCTAGAGGCGAGCTTAGAGATTAATCGCTATATCTTTAACGGTCGTACAGCGTACAGTTGGGACAAACGCGAGGTACTGGTCGAATGGAATTCTGAAATTAGTTCATCGCCAGTGCAGTTCCGCAAAGAGGGGGGAGTCCATGAATCGATGGATCACGCTCGGAGCGCTGATTGTTCTCATAGCAAATACGGCATTGGCACAAACGCAGACGAAAAAAGAGCCTGCATCGAAAGCGGGCTCCGCGCAGCCAAAATTCAAAGCTGTCTTCGAGCCGGTGAATTATCCGCAGGATTCCGAACTCCGCGATGTGTTTTTCGTGAGCGCCGATGTCGGATGGGTTGTGGGACTCACACGATCCGATGCCGGGGAAGGCGGCATACTCCTCCACACCGCCGATGGCGGCCAGCACTGGGATGTTCAAGAGGGTGATCCTCACTCCGGCACGCGTGCATTTGAGCAGTTGTATTTTCTGGATGCCAAACATGGATGGGCCACGCAGGATGGCGGCGGTACCCTCCTCCGGACGACAGATGGGGAGAACTGGGAAAGCGTCTCCACCTTTTCGGCGGGAAAGGCTTTCGTTTTCAGCACTCCGGACGTTGGAGTCTATTTGGACGGGGACAAGATTTTTCGCAGCAAGGATGGCGGACGCTCCTGGACGCAGGTTTACGCTTGCCGCACCCGAGTTGAGGTGGACGGGCTGGCGCGCGAAGTGCAGTGCAATTTCCAAAGCGTCTATTTCCCGACACCACAAATCGGCTACGCCACGACTGTCAATCTTCCGGATAAATCCTCTGGTATCGCCAAGACGGAGGACGGCGGATTGACTTGGAATGTCACCCGCTTTCTGCCGAATGCTTCCGCCGGGGATCGGGGCGGCGTGTTTTTCACAGATGCCAATACCGGCTTTATACGGACTTACGACCATATCTTCGCGACCTCCGATGGCGCGCATTCGTGGCACGGCACGACCGCAATGACGCTGAATGGCCCCATTCGTTTTGCGGATCATGAGGTGGGGTGGGTCGCGCGCGGCAGCCGGATCGCATACACGTCCGATGGCGGAAAGCGATGGAACACGGCCGAGATCCGATTCCCCGCGGATGTGTTTTCCTCGAGTTTGCCCGCACGCGATCGCGGCTACGTGGTGGGCGAACATGGGATGATCTATCGTTATCGAATCGTGCCCATATCCTACAGCGTGAAGGGCATGATTTCCGCACCCGCCATTGCGGCGCCTTGACTCGGTCCGAATCTATGGGCAGTTCCCAGCACGTTGCTCTTCTTCGAGAACCTCGACTGTGTCGATGATGCCATTCAATTTGTCCACCAGTTGATCGGTGTCCTCGTCCGTTCCATCTTCAGGCGCGGATGCCAGCTCACCAACTTTGTCCAAGGCATCTCGCAATTTGTCATTCTCTTCTTGAAGTTCGCGTATCCTGGCCAAGAGGTCAGATCGGCCGGCCTGGGGGTTCTGCTTCCTTTGTTGCTGGGGATTGAAGAGACGATTGGGATTGAACACCCTGATCTTTGGCACATTTTCTCCATGCGGATTTTCCGCGATTTGTATTTTCCGTCCTTTGCGCATACTCTTCGAGGCTCTCACCTGCATCTCAACCGCGCGTTTAGGATCGTCCAGTACATCTCGCAAAAAGCGCTCGGCTTTCCTCTTCCGCCCTTCAATTTGCTTGCGAGGGAGGGTCTTCATGTTGTCTTTCAAACTAATATTGGTGTCAGGAATTTGTTCTCGGCGTAATTCGGGCAGGGTTTTCTATGCTTTGCTAACTTTCGACTAGAGCGGACACGGGATCTGACTGCGCATCGCAAACGACTTTCGGCGACTTGACGCGAGTCCCCGGAAAGCGTTGTTGGGATGCAGCAAGCGTATATTTGTTGCCACTTTTTGCCACGTCCGCATTTCGGCAGCGTGCGTAATGTTTTTGTGGAGCGGTCGTCCGTGTTTCAGTGGGAGCGCAGATTTGAGAAGTTCAAGGAGGCGTTGTTTGAATCCGCGAGGATCCGCTTCAATTTCAGAAGCAAATTCCGTCTGGAGGTTAGCAACGAACCTTGAGACCGTAATATCCAGTTCGCCCACCGGACTTCTCCGAAAACTAAACAGCTAAAAAATCTTTGGACCAGTTGGAGAACTCTTGGAACATCTTTGGAACAAAACCACGGCTTCTAGAGGGATGTATTCAAAAGCTTCCAGGCGTGAGGGCAACTCAACCAACGAGATTTATGGAGCGGGCGATGGGAATCGAACCCACGTCCGAAGCTTGGGAAGCTTCTATACTGCCATTGTACGACGCCCGCTCGTTGTTCTGATTGTACTCAGGAATTAATTTTCCGTACAGCGGCTTGAGTGATTTTACAGCTTGGTCCCACGAGTCTGCGAGGCTGCTTAGGGTGTTTACCCTCCAGAAGAGCCATCAGAAGACAGCATTTGGTTCCCTGTTAATGATCGGACACTGTTTCTGACTTTCAAGGAAGGACATCCCCTGCAACCATTTCTGAAGGCGCCATGCGGAGGTTGAAAGATCGGTTTAACCGAGCGCATACGCTAAGATTTTCCAGCCTTTCGTTTTCCTAATATCTGTTTCGCTAAATGCTTATCCAAGCTCGCCGGTTAAAAACTGCGGTTCGCCGTTTCCAAAGCTCCAGTCCGCCGCCGAATTCTCGATGATTGCGACCATAACGTCGCTGGGAGGGATCGCAACTGAGCTTGCCAACTGTTGCGTTAATTCCTTGTAGAATCTGCGCTTCAGAATTTCGTCGCGCTTCTTGCTTACCACCGTGATGATCAGCGCTCTGTCGGTCCGCGAGATGTTGAGACCGGTGTCTTGAATGACCAAGAATTCTTTGGGATGGACCTGGTAGATCTGGTAACGATCTCGCACTGGGACATGAAAGGCCTTCACGACGGCCCTGTGGACCGCGTCGAGGAGAGTCGTGACCTCTGATGGGGATCTTCCTTCAACAGCATCGATTCTGATCAATGGCATGGAGTGATTCTCCTTTTCCGTATTCCATCTGGGGTTTTGTTTTGGGGGCCTCGCGAATGTCACGCCCGCGACGGCGGTCAGAATCCGGCGCGCCAGGTACCCTCATTTCACCGGCTTGAATTTCTGGACTCTCCTGCCCCAGTCTGTCTCGGCCACATAAACATTGCCTTTGGAATCGACCGCCAGAGTGTGGCCATGGGTAAATTCGCCTGCCTGATGACCGGGACGCCCGAAGCTTGAGAGCACTTCTCCGCTGACACGATCGAGAATCTTGACCTGCTCATCGCCGCCGTCGTCTACGTACATGTATTTTTGCTCCCGGTCGGGAGAAAAGCCGATCCACCACGTGGTGCCCCAATTATCTGGAAAGCTGTTGCCTCTCTTGAGCCAGATATTATTTTTGAAGTTTCCCATTTTATCGAAGACTTGGATCCGATCGCTCTGTCGGTCGCAGACATAGACCAGGCTGTCGTTGCCGATGACCACACAATGCACAACCTGCATAAACCCGCCACCCACACCAGCATCGGCCTCTTCTTTTGTCCCCTGATGCCCCCACTGACGAAGGAATTTCCCGGATCGATCGAAGACAGCTATGCGGCTATTACCATAACCGTCCGCCACATAGACGTCGCCATTGGCGGGGTCTATCGCTATGTCGGAGGGCATGTAAAACTGCGTGTGACTCGAATTCAGTGCCCGTCCCTTGAGAGTGCCATCGGAAGTATCGACCATGCCTCTGTTCCCGATCTGCATCAGTAGTTTTCCGTCGTGACTGTATTTCTGGATGATTCCGTCGCCGTTGCCAGCAGTCCAAAAATTGTTCTCATAGTCAATGGTGCAGCCGTGGGTGACATTCGGAACGACTTTCCAGTCGCCGAAGCTATTCACCATGTCGCCATCGGGATCGAATTCGATGTAAGGTGGCGCCTGCTGAGCAACCTCCGCTTCCTTATCTGTCATGTCATTCCGATTAACGATGAAAACGTGATCCTGTGCGTCCACACATACGCCGCTGACTTGTCCAATTACCCATTTCCCAGGCAACGGCCGTGGCCAGTTAGGATCGACCATGTATTTCGGCCCACGGTCCTGCCCCGGCACGCGACAGACAACTCCGAAGGTGGCCAGGAGGCCCAGGCATATCCAAATACCTTTGAAAAGTCTTCTCTCGTTTTTCATTTTGCTTCCCGCAGTGGACCGAGCTCGCGTTTAGTGTCATCCGGGTTGGCAGCGCCGGCTCTCAAGACCTGGAGTATCACGCCGCGGCGGCGCCTATCAGAATCTTTTCTTACGACATTGATCTCGAAGGGTTCTGTTCATCTCGCCTAAGCGGCGACGGTGTTTCGTGCCGGTGGCGCCATGAATTCGGGACCAATCGGATCGGCGATAGTTGTCCGCAGAATCTCGTCGATCGCTGCGTGCGCATCGGCGTCAAGGTTCCAGTCGAGGGCGCGCGCCACAGCCTCCAGCTCTGAGGGATGGCGCGCACCCCACAGTGCCGCAGTGATTCCGGGTTGGTCCAGCACCCAGCGCACGGCAAGGTCCATCACGTGTTTTCCGTATCTTTTTTGCGCCAGATCATCCAGTTGCCGAACCGCGTTTAGATATTGCGCGAAGCGCGGCGGTTGGAATTTCGGATCGGACTGGCGGAGGTCGTCGCCGGTGAACTTGGTATCCGGCTGCATTGTGCCGGTCAAGAGTCCCCGGCAGAGAGGCCCGTAAGCGAAAGCGCTCAGATTCTTTTCGCGCACGTAGGGCAGCACGTCGCGATCAATTTGCCGTTCAAAGAGGTTATAAGGAGGCTGGACGGTGTGTAACTCAGAGACGGACATGAACTGGTTCAGCTGGTCCGGTGAATAATTGCTGACACCGATCGCACGGATCAGGCCTTCGTTAAAGAGGGCTTGCATGGTTCGGGCGGTTTCCTCGATCGGAACGGCCGAGTCCGGCCAATGGACTTGATAGATGTCGATGTGGTCGGTGCGGAGTCGACGGAGCGAATCCTGGACCTCTTTCCGGATGCGACCTGGAGAGGAGTTTCGCGTAACCGAGCCGTTGTGCCATTCGAGTCCAACTTTGGTCGCGATAAAAACCTTTTCCCGATGTCCTCTTTCCTCAATTGCCTTTCCGACGATTTCTTCGGAAACGCCGAAACCGTAAACCGGGGCGGTGTCGATCAGATTGATCCCCTTGTCGAGAGCGGCGTGAATCGTTCGAATCGATTCTCTTTCGTCTGTACCTCCCCACATCCAACCACCGATAGCCCACGTGCCTTGCGCAATTCGCGAAACATTCATTGCTGTGCCGGAAATCACCCTGTATTCCATCTGCTTCATCCTTTCCTATGAAATGAGATCTGCAAATATTTAAACTGAATTTGGCCTCTCACTCAAAAAGTTCCCTCTTACTTCTCGTTCGCGATTTCCTTTGGTTGGTTAGCTCAGTCCGCAGCACCTTCAAGCTTCAGTGCACGTACCAAATGGTCTTGAATCTTTGGCAAGGTTTCCTGTGCAAACACCTTAAGGTCAGGATCTGTGCCCATCGCAATTTCATATTGATAGAGTGCGGCGTTAGCCTTCTGATAATTGACCTGACCTCTTACGTAGTCGGCATCAAGCATCTTGCCGCTTTCATGCTGAAGAGTTGAAACCATCGTGGAGTATGCGGCGCTTAGAAGTGTAGGTGGCGGCACCGGTGCCTTGTTCTTCAGGATCGCTAACAGCGCGTTATTCACGGTGATGTGAGAACTCACCATCAACTTCGCATAGCTCCGAATGGCTTGGGTTGTCCCCTTGGTTTCGGCAAGACGGCCGGCGTCAACCTGAAACGGGGTGCCAAGCGACGTCTGGGTCACGAAATACGTGTCGGCCGGCCCGAGTGAAACGGCGGGGACACTCGCTGCCGGCGTCTGCGCGATTGAAGTGCTAATTGCAAGCAGGAGTGGAACGGTGGAGCGGCCGAGGATTGTGGCGATGGTCAGCAAGAACCCTTTCATATGTATCCTCCAGCGTGCGCAAATAATGGTTTAGTGTCCGACTCGCATCGAAATAGCTTACGAGTGGAGGAAGTGCACTCGGCGTGCCAATTGGGGTTTCCGTCTAATCCCCGGGGAAGTGCTGAAAAACCAGAGGTATGTCGGCAACTAAGATTGAGATTTACTCAGTGTGAGTGTCCTGCTCGCGGGACAGGTGTCCGCATTCCGACAGACAGTTTGGGCTGCACAAGGGTTCGAACCAGGGATAAGGACTTGAGATTTTAAGTACTAAGCCAGTTCATTATTGAATAAAACGGCGCTGAACTTTATGAATTCGCATACCGAATCTGGCGCGAACATGAATAGGGGAGAGAGCGATCCTTCTTTGGATAATGAAGGACCAAAAAACAAAACAACAATTCCGTTCAATCTGAGCCGTTTCGCGGTTATTTGTGGGCGATTGCCGCAATTTCGATGCGAGCGCCGAGGGACAACTTCGTTACTTGCACCGTAGTCCGCGACGGAAACGGGCTTTTGAAGTAGTTCCCGTAGATGGAATTCACTTGATCGAACCGAGACATGTCCGTGAGATAGATCTGAACCGAAGCGACATCGGAATAGTCCATGTGTGCATCCTTCAGCACGCGGCCGACATTTTCCAAACAATTGGTGACTTCTTGGCCCAAGTCGCCTGGTAACGTGTGCGTCTGGGGTCGGTGCCTTGCAATCCAGAAATATAAAGGCTGCCTCCGGCCAAAACTCCGGGACTGTAGGGTGTGGTCGCTGGGACAAGCTCCATGCCGACAGGCGTATTGCCCGATTTCTCTGCGGATACAGCAAAAACCAGGAGGGTCGCCAAAAGTAAGCAAACAATCCATTTTCCCATTCGAAACTCCTTTTCTTCTGTACCTAAATTCGCGGGCACGGCGGAACCTTCTCTCTTACGGTTCTTTTGTGCCTTCGTTTGCGTATGCCCGCGCAAGCGCGTGCATCTCAGATTCGGTGAGCATTGCGGCAATCGTACGCATGGGCATATCCATATCGTTTGTCCGCGTGCTCTCGGCGAACGCTTGGAGCTGTTGCTCGATATAAAGTTCGTTTTGCCTGGTGAGGGCGGGCGCACCGATGCGATAGCCGCCGGGACCATGACACGAAGCGCACGCTGCGATTCCGCGCTTCGGGTCGCCGGCGTAAATGAGCCTTTGCACGGGATCGCGGTTGCGGTAACTGCTGTCTGGGCGCGGAGCGCGTTCACCGCGGTTTTCCGGCAACCCTGGAAGCGATGAGAAATAGGCGGCCAGATCAGCGTACTGCTGAGCCGTAAGCGATTGCGCAATCGCGGACATCGGACCCGAGAGGCGGGTGCCCGAGCGAAAATCCTCCAGTTGCTTGTAGAAAACGAGCCGGTCGAGCCCTGCCAGAGTGGGTATCCACGACTGGGTGCTTAATCCTTTTTCACCGTGACATGCCGTACAGTCCTGGGCGATGACTTCTCCGCGCTTGGGATCGCCGTGTGTCGCTTGGCGAATGGTCGTTTCCGTCCAGGCAATGAGAGTGGGGACTCTCAGTGGAGGCTGAATGGTGGTTGCGGCATTGCCGTGCTTGTGAAATCCGAGAGCTCGATACACCGAGTCCTTCTCGGAAGACGGCGCGTGGCTTCCCTGATAGCGCGGCAAAAGTAAGAAGCCCAAGCCGAACGCAACCACGACGATGGCAGAAACAACGGCGACGGCGATAAAGCGCCAGGGATTGTCGAGCCGAGATGAATTGTTCCCCGGGCTCATTTTGTGATCTCCCGGGTCAAGGAATACGCGGGCGCATTTTGATTGTGGAGGAAAAAGAACTGGCCGATGGGATAGCCATAAGCAATCAACACGAGCGCCAGCAGAATGACGTTCCAGAAGGCGAAGCCATTGAGGAGCGGTGGCACGGTGGCCGGAGGATTGACCGACAAAGCGTAGCGGAGGGGCGACATGGATTCCGTCACGGGAGCGAAGCTGGTTCGAACAAGGACGTAAAAAAACAGCAGAACTGAGCTGAGTACGACGAGGCCACCGATCACGGACAGGATGACGAGCGGCGCCATCTTCGCGACCACAGGGTCGGAATAATCAAAGATAGCGTACCGCCGCGGCTGGCCCATGAGTCCTGCAATGTGCCAGGGTATCGTTGTTATGAGGATGCCCCAAAACCAAAGCCACAATTGGAAGCAGGCCAGGCGCTTGGAAACGAGCGGCCTTCCCATAAGCCGGGGAAACAATTCGTAGGCGATCGCAAAGTAGACGATTACAACCGCCCCTCCAAAAATAAGGTGGAAGTGGGCGGTGACCCACGAGGTGTTGTGAATCATGGCATTCATGGCAAAGCTCATGTTGATGAGTCCACCGAAACCGCCGGGTCCTAACAGAAGCAGCGAAAGACCGACGGCGAGGACCATTGGCTCGTCCCACGGCAATGCCCGAATCCATCCGAGTAGACCTTTGCCTCCCCGCACCCGCCCCGCGATTTCCAGGGAGGCTGTGATTGTAAACACCGTGAGTAAGGTGGGCAGCGCAACCATAAACGTCAGCACGGATTGGACGAACTTGAAACCCGCTCCGTGCTCGGGATCCATAAAGAGATGGTGCATACCGACGGGAAGAGAAAAAACCAGGAACAACACAAAGGTTACGCGCCCCATGGTGTCGCTATAGAGCCGGCCGCCGGCAGCCTGGGGCATGAGCGTGTAGTAAGCGATGTACGCCGGTATGAGCCAGAAATAGACGATCGCGTGCAGGGTTAAGGAGAAGAGGGTGCGGGCCAAACCGGCATCTATGGTGTGGCGCCATCCGAGCGTCACGGGCAGAATTTGGAAGAGGACTACGCTGGTGGCTCCAAGGGCGGTCCACCCCCACAGGAGGGCGCACGCGGTGATGGCAAACATGGCGAGCGGAACCGGTTTGCCGGGGTTCTCTCGTTTCCACGCATGAAAATTCACCAGCATTAACGCGATCCAGAAATAGGATCCGATGATGACGAGTGCGACGCCGAGGTAATACCAGGGACTTCCCAACAGAGGCGGGTAAAAAGTGTACAGGACGGAAGCCTTGCCGGCGGCAACCGGCACGAGCGCCATGACCGTGCCGATCAGAGAGATAAAAAAACCGGCCCACGCCCATTTTTCTCCGCGGAGCGGCCTTCCAAGCGCGGACAGGGCGATGGCGTAGCCGAATCCCATTGCGAAGAAGGTCGGAAAAACGTAAGCCATGATGGAGCCATGCGCCGTCACGGAGGCATAGTAAGCGTTCGGGTCATCAACGGGAGCGGGCAGCGGGCTGCGCATGAGCATCTGCCAGAAGCCCAATCCAACGGCAGGCAAAAAACATAAAAACGCCGCCCACAAGTGCGCGAGCGGAAGTAATTTATTGCGCTCCACAATTCATCCTTTCGTCCGGCGGCAGGTTCTTAAATTGATCTTTGGGCAGGACCAGGACGCGCGCGGCCATGGCGTGATGACCGAAACCACAAAACTCGTCACAAGGCATTTCGTAATTTCCCGGGCGCGCGAAGCTGGTCATCACATTGCTAATGTAGCCAGGCACCACCATGGCGTTGGTGTTGGTGCTTTGGACGAAGAAACCATGCGTCACGTCGGCGCTGGTCAGCCGAAAACGAACGGGTGTAGCAGCTGGCACGACGGCGCATTGAGGAACGAACATGTACTGTTCGGCGATAATGCGGACCGTGATCGAGCCATCAGGTTCGGTAGCAGAGCCAAGGTTGCTCTCGACGAACTCGCCCTGCAGGTGCAACGTAGCCGGATTGATGGTCTCCACATCGCTCAAGGGATGCAACATTTGTGAAACACCAGTGAGCACGATAACCGCCAGCATCGCGCCGAGCATGGTGGCCATGACGAAGAGCCAGCGGCGTTCCGTCTTGTTGATGACTCGCTCCGAAACGAGACCCGAGGCATTTTCGATATTGAATTGGCTAGCCAACGTACCCCCTGCTCATGAACAACACGAGATAAAAGAACAACCAACCTGCAAAGAGCAGCCCGACCGCAGACGCCGCAATAACTAAAGCTCCACGGGGGCCATCTTTGAGAGCTGCCATCGCCGATTCGCGCGCGATGCTGGGTGCTACGCCCTCCGGTCTGCTCGCTGCCGTGTAGTGAGGTTCAAGTTCTGGCATATTCAGTCTCCCGATGGATTCACTTCGCTCCGTTGCGAGATGCTCGCTCGAAATAGGCCGCGACGGCGGCGATGTCTTGTTCGCGCAGGGAGTGCGCGGGATCCTGCATCTGCTGGCTCGTTCGAATGCCTTGACGAAACATTTGAATTTGAACGTCGATGTAATGACTGTATTGCCCCGCGAGGTACGGCACGGCAGGAGGTTCTCCTTGGCCGTTTGGGCCGTGGCAGCTCTCACAGGCTTGAACTCGTAATTTCAAATCGCCAAGTTTAGCGAGCTGTTCCCCGCGAGCGACGAGCTGCGCAGCCACGGGCCGAGAGGCCAGCGTGGAAGGATGGAGACTCGCGTAATATTGCGCGACGCTATCGATTTCGGCGTCTTTCAAGCCCTTAGCAATAGGCTGCATCAGCGCGTTCTGGCGCGTTCCGGAAGCGTAGGCTCGTAATTGTTTTGCGAGATACTGCGGAAATTGTCCCGCCAGCTTTGGAAAGGCGCCGCTGCCGTCCGCTTGTCCATCAAATCCGTGGCACCGAGCGCAAGCAATTGCCCCATTCGTCGTACCTTGCGCCACAATTTGAGCACCTAGTTGCAGCGGGTCCGTTGGGGCCGGGCGTGCGGTGGAATAGCTCACCAGTACAGCTCCTGCAAGAGGGAGAGCCAACGCCGCCTTACGAAAAATGTGGGTGCGAGCCATCGCTTACGCCAGCGGCCCCGGACGCTTGAGATACCGGGACTTCAGCGCGTCGGCTGTCCAGTAGATCAACGCACCTAAAGTACCCGTCGGGTTATAGCTGGAGTTTTGCGGGTAGTTGCAAGCTCCAACGACAAAGACATTCGGGACATCCCAAGCCTGGCAGTAGCGGTTCACCACACTTGTGGCCGGGTCACTCCCCATAATGGCTCCGCCGGTGTTGTGAGTGCTTTGATACGTGGTAGTCGTGAAGGGCCCTGTTCGCGGTTCATCCACAACCGTGGTGGCGCCCATTCGCCGCGCTATTTCGCTGGCCTTGTTAGTTACATATCGGCTCATGCGCAAATCGTTTTCCGGAAAATCGAAAGTCATTCTGAGGAGCGGTAGTCCCCATGCGTCGCGGTAGGTCGGATCCAGGCTAAGGTAGTTCCAACGCGAAGCACTGGAACTGCCCGACAAATTGAAAATCGCGGTATGGTTGTAGTGTCGGCGGACGGCGTCTTTCCACTGACGACCCCAACGAGGAGTGCCGGGCGGAGTTGGATGGAACTCAATGGGCCGGGCATTTGTGCTGCCACACAGGACATAGCAGCCACCAATGAATCCAAGAGCACTGTGATCGAAATTGTCGACGCTGAAATCGTCAATGACCGTCCCGCTGGCGCCGGCCGCCATGAAGGAGTTCAAGTGAATGTCTTCTTTGAGAAATGCAGGAACATAGCTCTGCGTCTGGTAGGCGTAATTTCGTCCTACAACACCTTTTTCCGTCACGGGGTCGTAGGGCTCCCCAATGCCGGAGAGCAATAACATCCGCACATCGTTTAAGGCGAACGCGGTGAGAAGCACGAGTCCGGCGGGCTGTTCGAACTCGCGTCCCTGCGCGTCCATGTAATTGACGCCGGTGGCTTTTTTCCCCGAACTGTCCAGATTGATCCGCAGAACTTGAGATTCCGTGCGCAGCTCGAAATTCGTATTCTTCATGAGCACTGGCAGGATTACCGTCTGCGGGCTGGCTTTGGCGAAGTGCTCACAACCGTACCTTTCGCAAAACCCGCAGTACGCGCAGGGATTCAAAGTTAATCCCTCGGGATTCGTGTACGGGCGCGTCATGTTGGCCGAGGGCTGGAGGAATGGGTGATAACCCAAGTCCGTCGCGGCCTTGCGAAAAAGAGCACCGGCGTATTGTTCCTTCATCGGAGGGTTGGGATATTCGCGCGAGCGCGGGGCCTCAAGAGGATTACCACCTTGTTCGACTTTGCCGTTGAGATTGCCTGCTTTGCCGCAAACTCCAAGCAGATACTCGAAGCGGTCGTAATACGGTTCCATTTCCTGGTAGGTCACGCCCCAGTCCTGAATGCGCAGGTCGGGATCCAGGAACTTTTTCCCATAACGCTCTTCGACGTGAGATTTGTAAATGAAATCGGCAACCTGATATCGCCAAGCTTGGCCGTTCCAGTGAACCCCACACCCACCAAGGCCAGTGCCAGGCAGAAATGCCTCCCACTGTCGCATCGGCAAGGCCACCTCTCGATGCTGGTTGCGAAAAGTCATCGCTTCGCGGGTGACATCCTGCATCATGCCTTTGCGCACCGAGTACTTCAGTTCGTCATGGATGGCAGGGGCTTGAAAGTCTGGGACGCTGTGGCGAGAATGGCCGCGTTCCAGTCCGACAACCTTGAGCCCGTACGCCGCCAGTTCTTTCGCAAGAATGGAGCCGGCGAATCCGACCCCGATGACGACCACATCGACTTCTTTGAGTGTTTGTGGCACGGCTCAACGTCCTCCCCGAACAGCGTTCATGGAATGCGAGGCCTCACTGTCTCCGATACCCAATGGTTCGCGACGCAGCTCAAGGCCGTGCTTGTCGATGAGGTCGTAGTAGTCCGCGTAGGCTCCGGGGAATCCGATCATCCTCCAGGAAATCTTGTTTTTGTTTCCGCCATAGATAGGGTCGGAAAAGAATCCTTCCACGGTGTGTTTCAAGAGGAAGTCAAAAAATGTGTTGGAGGGAACGCCGTCCAGGTCGAGGCCGCCCTTTTCGAGATTGGTCAGGTAGGCATCTTTTTCCGCTGGGAGCAGGTGATCAAATGATTTGCCTTGCGCTGAAAAATGCGAATGGATGGCAGCCATCGATCGTCGAAACAATTCCGCAGGGGTGTACTCGAGTTGATAGCCTTGCGAGGGCGTACCCTTTCGAAATGGGCCGTGACGGTAGAGCAGTTCACCGTTTCCCCACTGCCCCGCCATTTGGAGATCAATGTAGTTCACGACGTCGGCTTCCGCGGCACCTGGCCATTTTTCGTCTGCGGGGATCAAGCGTTCGACGGCCGCTTGCAGGAATCGCCGTTCGGACTCGTCGAGAAAGCGAGCGGAAGCCTGGGCCCTTGGAGTCGCGAGTAGCGCGGACGCCTCTCCCGCCAAAGAGGCAGTCGAAATCGCGACCAGGCCTGACTTTAGAAAATTTCGGCGTGAAGTCGAATTTGGACCGTTACTCACTTCGCCCCCCTTTGCATTTCGAGTCGCAATTTACTTTGCTGAACACTGCACGGGCTGTGCCACGGGATTTTGGCGTAGCCCGGAAATAGTCAAGCTGTAAGGTGCTCATCCTCGGGGATTTCCAGCTTCGTACTTCAGGAAGTGATAGAAGGTGTCAGATCAGGTGTCAGTCGGTTAGACATCCGTCCAAATTCACGCTCACTCCCCAACTTTTTTGCGTCAAGGCAACTGAATCGAAGGGTCACCGACGATTGGGCGTTCATGCGAGGGAGTCTTACTGGAATTCATCACTGCCGAAAGCAATAGAAAATCACTTTGAGTTGCTGGTCAGTTTGCCGCAGCATTCGGGGCGTTCGGGCAAGGATGAACGATACCATCCGCCACCGAGGGCCTGCACCAGCGTGACTGCATCCACCATGCGGCGGCCAAGAATATTTACGGCGGTGAGTTCATCGGAGAGAGCCGCGCTCTGAGCAGTTGTGACTTCCAGGTAACTCGTGACGCCGCCTGTATAACGACTGTTGGCAAGTTCCAGGTATTTTTGCGCGGCCACGACTGCGTTTTCCTGGACTTGTGCTTCGTGCTGCAGGATGCGCAAGGCGGCCAGATTGTCCTCGACCTGTTGAAAGCCGGTCAGTACTGTTTCGCGATAGTTGGCGACATTCTGATCATAGGCCGCGATGGCTTGATCGACGTTGGCCTTCCGGCGGCCGGCATCAAAAATAGGAGCTATCGCGGAGCCGCCCACGGACCATAGCGCGCTCGGGCCGGAAATAAGCGTAGTGATTACGCCACTCTCGAAACCACCAGTCGCACCCAGGCTGATAGTCGGATAGTAAGCAGCTTTCGCTACTCCGATTTGAGCGTTAGCCGAGGCCATGCGCCTTTCTGCCGCCGCTATGTCGGGGCGTCTTTCAAGCAACTCAGAAGGAAGCCCAGCCGGAATCGGTGGAGGTGGGGTCGTGAGTGGAAGAGCAGCGAGACTGAAATCGGCGGGAGGTTTTCCTATCAGAATTGCGACCGCGTGCTCATACTGCGCGCGGGCAACTCCTACGTCGATCGCTTGCGCGCGGGTGGTCTCAAGTTGTGTTTTGGCCTGTTGGACTTCCAAGTCGGAAGCAATGCCTCCTGCATACCGGTTCTGAATCAATTCCAAGGCTTGTTCGTACTGTGTAACAGTGGAATTGAGAAGTTGCTCCTGGGCATCGAGAACGCGGGCCTGGAAATAAAACAGAGCGACCTGGGCGTGCATAGAAAGGTTCACGGTGGCAAGGTCGGCTGCGCTGGCTTGTGCCTGGTCGCGATAAGACTCCACGGTGCGGCGTATGCGTCCCCAGACATCGACCTCGTAAGACAATTCGAAGGGAACTTGAAAGTCGTTATAGGTAACTCCATTGGTAGCGAGGACAGGAGGCCGATTGTTGGAGATTCTGTTTCGCGACGCGTTCACGCCACCATCGATGGTGGGAAAATAAGCGGCGCGATTATAACGAAGCGCTGCGCGAGCTTGAGTGTATTGAGCTTCCGCTGCTTTCAAATTCTGGTTGGAGATGTTGACCTGCCTTTCCAAAGCGTTCAGTTGTGGGTCCTGAAACATTTCCCACCAATTGCCGCCGAGATGCTGGTCGTTGGGCCGAGCCTCTTTCCAATTGCCAAGCTCCTTATAGGCGGTGGGGACTTCCGCGACGGGACGCCTGTATGTTGGTCCCACCGTGCATCCGCATAGTTGTAGTGTGGCGATTGCCGACAGAAAGAAGAGCGGGCGTTTCCCGAGCCAGGTCATTATTCCCATACGATTCACTTGGTATCTCCCGGCAATGACGCTTGAACAATTTGCACCTGCTGTCCGGTAACGATGGAATCGGGTGGGTTGATGATGATCTGATCGTCCGGCTTGAGTCCGGCAACAATCTCTATCTGATTGCCAAAGTCGTGCCCAGGAGTCACCGAAGTAAGTATCGTTTTCCCATCCCTTACAACGCCCACCCGCAAACCTTCCGAACGGAATATCAAGGTATTGACCGGAATAATGAAAGTGGAAGATGGCGTGGGAATCTTTAAGTGAACTTCCGCATAAGAGCCCGTTAGCAGAGTGTTCGTGGGATTGGCGACGTCAATTTCAACCAACAAGGTGCGAGTGGTCATGTTGATGGCGTCAGCGGTGCGTATCAAGTTTCCCTGAAACGTGCGCCCGGGAAACTCAGCGAGAGCAAGATCCGCGGTCATGCCGACCTTGATTCCGCGTGAGTATTCTTCCGGGACATTTACGTAGACGCGCAAGGTGCCGGGCTGGGCGATGTGAAAGAGATCGGTTTTTACAGCGGAGGTGCTACCGGAATTAATCAGGTCGCCGATGTCAGTGTTGCGCACGGTAATTACACCGTCGAATGGAGCGTAGATCTTTTCAAAGGATACGAGTGCGACATACTGATCGACGGCGGCCTGGTCTGCCTGGACCGTTGCTTTGTTAGCGTTGTAAGTACCGACAGCGTTGTCGGCATCCTGCTGGGCCACGGCGTGGGTTTTCAAGAGTCCTTGATACCGGTTTTTGGTGATAGTAGCGAGCTCAAGATTTGCCTGTGCGGTTGACAAGTTGCTGCGCGCTTGCTGGAGCTGTTGATCCACTTCCGGCGTTTCGATGACGGCCAGTAATTGCCCCTTCTTGACGTGCGCACCGATGTCGAAATACCACTTCTTTAAGTACCCATTGGTCCGCGCATAAACCGGGGAATTGATGAATGGTTGTACGTTTCCGGGAAGGATAATTTCTTCGGCGGGCGCAGTTTGCTTTGGGGAAATAACCGACACCGCTGTGAGGGCGACTTGCGCGGTTTGCGCCTTCAGCGTTTTCTGGGCCTTGACACGGGAGACGATGCCCGAGACCAGCAATGCGGAGACTACAACCACAGCTATGATCAGAGCTAACCACCTTGTGTAAGGATGCTGGTTTTCTCCCGAATCCTTCGGCAGGATCGTTTGTCCGCCGGTTTGTCTTGTCTCTTCAGTTTGTTGCGACATATAGTGACTCCACAAAACTCTTGTTTAGCGTTGGGCTCCGGTTTGGACGATCTGCTGGCGCGAACCCTGCAGAACGCTGAAAAATGCGGGAACAAACAACAGCGTCGAAACTGTCGCGAAAAGCAGCCCGCCGATAACGGCCCGGCCCAGCGGCGCGTTTTGTTCTCCACCGTCTCCTAGTCCGAGGGCCATGGGCACCATGCCAATGATCATGGCCAGAGCAGTCATCAGGACGGGCCGAAAACGCGTGAAGCCTGCTTCCAGTGCGGCGCTGATGGAATCGCTGCCCTGCTCCATTTTTTCCGTAGCAAAGCTCACGACCAGAATGCTGTTTGAAGTCGCGACGCCCATGCACATGATGGCGCCCATGAGTGCGGGTACGCTGAGGGTGGTGTGAGTTATAAATAAGAACCAGGCGATGCCGGCGAGCGCGGCAGGCAGCGCGGAAATCATGATGAAAGGATCCAGCCAGGACTGAAAGTTAACTACGATCAGCAAGTATACGAGCACGATCGAAAACGCGAGGCCGCTGAGAAGGCCGACATAGGACGCTCGCATGGTCTGGACCTGCCCACGGACGATGATGTGGGAGCCGCGCGGCAATTGCTGGCGAGTCGCGTCAATAATTTTGTTGATGTCAGCGGCAACGCTGCCCAGATCGCGTCCGGTTACAGCGCCAAAGATGTCCACGACCGGCGCTACGTTGTAATGAGAGACCACCGCCATTCCGGCGCCGCGTTGCGTTGACACTAAGCTGGCCATCAGTGACGGAGCAGCATTTGGGTCTGTGCCGGTGATGGGGATGTTCTCAAGGCCCTGCAGTGTGTCGGTGTGGTATTGCGGTGTTTGGGTAGCGATTTGATAGCTAACACGATTCTTGGGGTCGACCCAGAATGTCGGCGACGTTTGAAAGCTGCCACTAAGCGACACGAGAAGATTTTGCGCGACGTTCTGCGCAGTAAAACCGAGTTCCTCCGCTTTGGTACGCTCCACCCGGAGGCGCAGATAAGGCTGATCGAACGGCTGCTGGATTCGCAAATCCGCTGTTCCTGTGACGTATTTCAGCTTAGCGAGCAGCGCGTCTGCATAGCGGTGGTTTCCATCCAGATCGTTACCCACGATCTGGACATCGATCGGAGCCGGGAGGCCAAAGTTGAGGATTTGGCTGACCATGTCGGCAGGCAAGAATGAGAAAGTCACTCCGGGAAACTGTTTTGGTAGTGTGAGACGAAGTTGTTGCACGTACTCATCCGTAGAATGGTGCTTGGCGGAGAGAGTCACAAGAATGTCCGCGTCCGATGTGCCTACCGGAGCCGAGTTACTGTAAGAAAGATTGATGCCGCTGTAGGGTAAACCTATGTTGTCGATAACATTGTGGATCTCGTTGGTTGGAATCTGTCCTCGAATCGAGCGCTCGACTTGATCGCAAAGATTGGCGGTTTCCTCGATGCGCATTCCCGTGGGCGCACGCAGATGAAGTTTGAAAGAGCCGCTGTCAACACTGGGGAAAAAGTCCCGGCCTAGCCAAGGAATAAGAATCGCCAGAGAGCCAAGGCAGCAGGCGAAGAAAGCAATCAGAAACGCACGCCGATGCTGGAGGCAAACTTCCAGCAGTCCGCGATAGCTGCGATGGAATTTGTCGAAGGCCGCTTCGAAACGCTGCTGAAGGCGTACCAGCGGATTGCGGCTTGGGCCTGCTGCTTCGTGTTTTTCTCCCCGCAACAAGTACTTGGCCATGGTCGGGACGATCGTCCGGGAAAGCAGGTAAGAAGCCAACATAGCGAAGACCACAGCTTCAGCGAGCGGCACGAAGAGATAGCGCGCGACACCGGACAACAAAAACATCGGAGCAAACACGATACAGATAGAGAGGGTAGAGACGAACGCAGGTGTGGCGATCTGCGACGCACTGTCCAATACAACTCCGTCCAAATCCTTCTGCGGTTCCGCCGCGCGGTTGCGATTGATGTTTTCGACCTCGACAGTGGCATCGTCCACCAGGATGCCGACGGCCAGAGCGAGTCCGCCGAGGGTCATAATATTTATGGTTTCTCCGATGGCGCTAAGCAGAATAATGGAGGTCAGGATGGCCAGAGGGATGGAGGTGGCGATAATGAGAGTGCTTCTCCAGCTGCCGAGAAAAGCGAGAATCATGAAAGCAGTCAGGCACGCGGCAATCAACGTTTCCCGGACAACACCACTGATCGCGCCGCGAACAAAAATAGATTGATCCGCCAGTGGCGCGATATCGAGTTGCGGTGGAACAGTGGTTTTGATTTGAGGTAGAAGGGCTTTAATGCCGGCGATTACGTTCAGAGTTGACGCGTTGCCAGCCTTTTGGATGGTCAGCAGTACCGAGCGCTGGCCGTTGACGCGCACGATGTTCGTCTGAGGAGGAAAGCCATCGCGCACCCAGGCGACATCCTTGATGTAGATCGTCGTACCGCCAACTGTCTTGATTGGGATGCGGTTCAGGTCAGCGATGGTCTGCGGCGCCGCATTGGGAATGGAGACATTGTATTCGCGGGAACCAATCTTAGACGTTCCTGTGGGCAGGATTAAATTTTGAACGCTGATGGCGTTGACTACATCCAGTGCGGAAAGTCCCTTCGACTGCAACGCCGTCGTATTCAAATCCACCTGCACCTGGCGTTGCTTTCCGCCATAGGGATACGGGACAGATGCGCCGGGCACGGTGATCAGTTGTGTGCGAATAAAGTTCAAACCATAGTCATTGAGTTCCTGCTCCGAGAGGTTTTGTCCGGAAAGTGCCAACTGGAGAACCGGCACACTCGAAGCGCTGTAAGCAAGGATCAGAGGGGGTGTCGAGCCCTCAGGCAACTGCTTGAGCTGGGTCTGCGAGACTGCCGTAATCTGCGCGATGCCTTGCTGAATGTTGGCGGTGGGCTGCAGAAACACTTTGACAACAGCGACTCCATAGAGCGATTGCGATTCGATGTGCTCGATGTTGTCGACGGTAGTGGTCAACGAACGCTCTGTGACGCTGACGATGCGGTCGCTCATGTCCTCAGGGACCATGCCGTTGTAGTTCCAAATAATGCTGACTACCGGAATGTTGATGTTCGGAAAAATGTCCGTGGGCGTGCGAAAGATTGCCAGCGCCCCGAGAATGAAAATCAGGATAGCTAATACCGCCATCGTGTACGGCTGCCGCAGGGCTAGTCTGACAATCCACATGAATCACTTCTCCATGCTTCCCGCCGGTGTAGGCCGACTGTATTGCTTGCTAAGGGATATTGGTCTGATCTCAGACCCTTGACGATGCAGCGCGAATGCCAATGCAGAGAGCCAGGGACAATTTCAGGAAGTACTTCAAAACAGAGGCGCTTAGGCAGAAAGGTCTGAAATCGCGCGAGAGGCGCTGAAGTTTCAAGAATCCAACGGATTGAATGGTTGTCAGCGCACTGACAGTGTCTTGAGAGAAAATCGACTTCCCGAGAAACCGGGAACGACTCTCCGAGGGACTCGTCTTATGCGCCCCCGAGTGGTACAGGGCTTAAGACGTTCTTTTTGTGAGGTATTAAGAAGTTAAAGACTGAAAGTTGTCGAAGTCGCATTTGACCACGAGGATGGTGACATCATCGCTAAAGCCAACGTCTTTGGAGAAATTCGCCGCGGCGCTGAAGATATCGTCCATGAGTCCCTGAGCGGATAGCGACGAGCCGCTTTGTAGAACTGCGGAAAGCCGCTCGGTCCCAAATTCTTCAGCCACAAGATTCTCAGCTTCTGTAACTCCATCGGTGTAGAAAACCAGGACATCGCCAAGAAAAAGATCTACTGAAACTACCTCACACGGTGGCCCCAGGGCCATCCCAATAGGGGCACACGACGCATTCATGCGTGTAACTTTACCGCTGCCAGCTCGAAAGAGAAGCGCGGGGTTGTGGCCGCAGTTCACATACTGAAGTTTCCGGTTTTTTGCATCGACTTCCGCCATGAGCAAAGTCACGTAGCGCTCGCCGTCCGAAGATACCGCGTGAATACTGGTGTTCAAGCGGCTCACCACCTGCAACATATCTCGCTGCTGGTCCACCTCGAGTTGTACGGCAGCAGCTGTTGCGGACATCAACAGCGCAGCAGCCACGCCTTTTCCGGCGACATCCGCAATCACCAGTTGAATACTGTGTTCATCGATGGGGATGTAATCGTAATAATCTCCGCCGATACCCTTTGCGGGACTCATCATGCCGGCAATTTGGAGACCGGCAATGGCCGGTTTGCCCAGCGGAAGAAATAAACGCTGGACTTGCGCGGCCAGCTCTACGTCTTTGAGAAGGTCATCACGCTGCTGCCGAACAATCTTGGCAAGTGCTTCCCGCTGTGCGATATACCGCTGAATCACATAAACAACAAAGGCGAAGCACAACGTCGCGGAAACATCGTAGAAGATTCGAAGCCCCAGACTGACAGGCCTCGGAGAGTAATATTCGTGGAATAAGACACCAACGACGATAAGGGCGTAGCTGAATACCTTGCGTGGGAAAGTCGCGCTGACGACAACCGGAAGTATACAAAGGTAGACCAGCGAAATTGGGATAACGAGGTGGTCTGCATGCGCGAATGCAGCAATCGCGCCCAAGACTAACACGAGTGGAAGCCACGTCGGCCCACTTGCAGCATGGTCACTGCGGGAAAAACGCGAACGGGACAACGCAATCCTCTCGCGTCGATCGCGCGGTTCGGAAAGCACCGTTTCTTGGACGGCAGAATGTGTTAGCTCAGTCATTCAAAGAGACCTTCACCATCATCCGAATCCTCTATTGAATCCCCGCACGAGAGCACATCTCTTCCGGCTGTGCCGAGGATCCACAGTGGAGCTTGTTGATCCTGGGACCTCATAGCGGCGAGAAATTCGCAGCCGGCGTCTCCGGCGGACGTGAAGGTCCGCTCCCCCGGCTGCTGTCCGAATATCGCGGCAGGCCAGCCGCCCAGAGAAAGTGCTAAGACGTCGGACACTGCCAACAGAACGACATTACGTTGAGATCGAATATCAATTGAAAAACTGTGCGGCATGGTATTCCTCTTCCTTTTTTGACCGTGAAACCACGACGGCTGAAGATAGTTCACTGTTTCTTCGAAGAACCTGGAGGGAATTGCTTGAACATTTTCTCCACGCCCTTATCCAGATTCTTGATGTTTTTGTTGGAGTTGTTGGAGAGCGTATCGCTTGCAGCGCCTCTCCAGATCAATTGCTTGCTTTTGGTATCGAAGAGATCGACAACGACCGTTCCCACTTTGTATGTTTCCGTCGTGGTTGTAGCTTCGCCAAATCCTCCGCCGCCAAATCGCCTCCAACCCCAGCCTCCGCCAAGCCCGTCATAGAAAGTGTTCAGGGTTTGTTGGTTGCGGGTGATCTCCACGGCCACGATGGAAACGTCGCTACCGGACTCCACTTGGGTCCAGCCTTTAGCAGCTAAGGCAGCATTGACGGCAGTCTTGATGCGATCGACATCGAGCGGATCTTGCGTCTTAACGTGCTCCCATGAGTAGGTTTTGTACTGACCGAAGTCTGCACTACGGTCGTAATCGGTTTTCACCTGCTGTGCTGACGAGTTAGCTGCGAACAAAAACATCATTCCAATCAAAGTGAACAGAACTTTTTGCAATTTCATCACTTTCTCCTTTTAAATTAGCGATCGAACTTCCTGCGCACGAGAGTGCTGCCTGCCCGCGCGAGCGCCTCAAAGGAAAATGCAACGGCGTTGCCAAAGATACGAGGCCGTAAGTGATAGAAAGTATTGGCTGAATTCAGCGATGGCGTAGTGTCGGATGCCGGCCTGCTAAACAGGACTGTCCAAACGCCGACAGGCTGAATGAAGTCATTTGAGTGAGTAGCGGCGTGGCTTTGATGTAGTTCGTCCGGATAATAGAGATGCCTGTGCCGCTAATGCGCGAACGCCTGACAGAATCAGTCGAATAGCAGCCATTACAAAACTATTGTGAACTTCACTATGCGGGAAGCGATTCTTTGCGGGAACGTGAGATACCCAGCTTTTGCATGCGGAAATAGAGTGTGGAACGTTTGATTCCAAGACGAGCCGCGGCACCATTAGGACCAGCAACAACCCAACCAACATTTTCTAAGGTCTTGCGGATATGATCGCGTTCAGCGTCTTCCAATGTTACCGCTCCAATCAATTCCCGGTCAGTGCGGCGGTCCAGCTCTTCGAGAGGAGGGCGGAGAACCGTTCCGGAGCTCAGGATGACGCTGCGCTCGATGAAATTCTGCAGTTCTCGGATATTTCCCGGCCAGGAGTAGCCCACAAAAACCCGCAGCGCTTCGGCGGGCACTTCGTCAATTTGCTTCGCCATTCGGCGGCTATATGTTTCGACAAAGTGTGCCACCAGCGCCGGAATGTCCTCGCGCCGTTCGCGCAACGGTGGTAACGAAACAGGAAAAACATTCAGGCGATAGTACAGATCTCTGCGAAATTCGTTGCGCCTGACCATCTCCAGCAAATTTCGGTTGGTTGCAGCTACGAGCCGAACGTCGACCTGGTGAGTCCTGGTGCTGCCCAGGCGCTCAAATTCCTGTTCCTGCAAGACACGGAGAAGTTTGGGCTGCAATGCCGTCGGGATATCTCCCACCTCGTCCAGGAAGAGGGTGCCCTTGTCGGCCAGCTCGAAGCGGCCAATTTTTTGCGCGATAGCACCAGTAAAAGCACCTTTCTCATGACCAAAGAGTTCGCTCTCGAGCAGATCGAAGGGAATCGCAGCGCAGTTCAGTTTTACGAAGGGACGGCCGCACCGCGAACTTATGTTGTGAACCGCGTGGGCAATCAGCTCCTTGCCGGTGCCGGTTTCTCCCTGGATAAGAACTGTGGAATCCGTTGGCGCAACGCGCTCGACTTGTTCGAGCACTGATTCGAGAGCCGAGCTGTTGCCTACCAACTGTTCGAATCTGCGCTGGTCAGGGGCCTGTTCTCGGAAACCGAATCTTGCAACTGCGGCCATAGAAGACCTCCTTGCGCACCTGGGCCCATGCTTCCGCTTACCAGCTAACTCTCCAGTGCCGCTCGAACACTTTCCAGCAGGGCCTCGTCGTCGAACGGTTTTGCCAAGAACTCTACCGCACCGGCTCTCAAGGCCTGCATTCGCATTTTCTCGTCGCCATGCGCAGTGATGAATATGGTGGGAATCCTGCAGCACTGCGCGTTCAACTTGGCCTGCAATTCGAGTCCCGACATTCCGGGCATGCGGATATCGGTAATTAAACATCCGGTGTGGAGCTGTTGGCCAGATTTCAGGAACTCCTCCGCTGATGCAAACGCTTGCGCCGGCAGGTCTGCCGCTTTCATCAATCCCTGTAGCGCACCGCGCATTAAATCGTCGTCATCCACAATTGCAACCATTTTGATTTTCTCCGCTTCGGGCATGGTTGAAATCTAGCAACGTCGCCAAAGCGGCGCAATTATACGTTGGTATGAGAGCCCGAATGCCTCAGGAAGCTGGCAGCCCCTGCATCACATGAGCTAGAGAAAGCTACAGTTAGACGGAGGCACCGCGAAATGCCCAGGCGGGTTATGTCTCAGCAACGGGTTCACATACGCTACTTCTTGCCGGGTGAAAGCTCCAGTTTGGTCGCCATCCTTACCAATTCCGCGAGAGACCCGGCCTGCATCTTTCGCATCACGTGCCCACGGTGAATTTTCACAGTGATCTCGCTGAGCCCAAGCTCAAAAGCTACCTGTTTATTGAGCATGCCCGAAACCACGAGACCCAGGACCTCACGCTCGCGCTGGCTCAGGCTCTCGTAGCATTTTCGTAGCGCTGTAGCGTCAGTCTGCTGGCGGCGCCGCAGGCGGTCGCGATCCAAAGCATGATAGACGGCATCCAGCAAGCCCTGGTCTTGGAAAGGCTTGGTCAGAAACTCCACGGCACCCGATTTCATAGCCTTCACGGTCATCGGAATGTCTGCGTGACCGGTGACAAAGATAATGGGAATTTGGATGCCCGCATCAGCCAACTGGCGCTGAAAATCCAGTCCGCTGACGCCCGGAAGGCTCACATCCAGAACAAGGCAGCTTGGGCCGTCCAACCGCTTGCCGCGCACAAATTCTTCTGCCGTTTCGAAGGACTCGGAGTGCAAATTCGCCGACTTCAACAGTCCCTGGATAGAAACACGAACGGAAGGATCGTCATCAACGACGAATACCGTGGGGGCGTCTGGGGTATTCATTCCGTTGCCTCGGCGTTGGCAGGCAGAGTAAAGCAAAAGCTCGCCCCGCGAGGAGAGTTGTGGGCGGCCCACAAGCGGCCACCATGTGACTCCACGATAGAGCGGCTAATGGAAAGCCCCATACCGGTCCCATGAGGTTTGGTAGTGAAAAACGCTTCGAAGACTTTGTCGGACTGCTGCGGTGGCAGCCCCATGCCAGTATCGTTGACGGAGACAAGCACCTGGCCGGTTTCGGCGTGCTGCGATTTTATGGCCAGTTCCCGCGTCCCAGCTACATTCTTCATCGCGTCTATGCCATTGATCATCAGGTTCATCAACACCTGCTGCAATTGCACGCGGTCCGCTATGACCCGGGGAGTGTTTGGCTCCAGCTCGGTCTGCACTAAAATGGAGTATCGCATTGCTTCGCTGCGCAAGAGGACCACCAGCTCTTGTACCACTTCGTTGATATCCACCATCTCCCGTTGTGAAATTCCCTTCTTGAAGAGCAAGCGAATTCGCTTGATGATTTCTGCCGCGCGGGTTCCGTCATTCACGATTCGCAGGGCAGCCGCGCGGGCCTCTTGCACATCCGGTTGATCGCGGGTAAGCCAGCGCAAGCACGTGTTGGCGTTCGTCACAGCCGCGGCAATCGGCTGATTCACTTCGTGCGCTACGGAGGCGGTCAACTCTCCCATGGTGGTTACGCGGTTGACGTGCGCGAGATCCGCTTGCGCCTGGCGCAGCGCCTCTTCCGCCCGTTTGCGTTCGGTGACATCCATCACGGTACCTACGAATTCAACGAGATCGCCAGATGCGCTGAGAATGGGATGACCGATCACGTGAACGTCCCTGATGTCGCCGCCCGGATGAACGATGCGGTAATCCGCCTCGTACTCCACCTTCTCACGGAGTGCCTTCCCGGCAATTTCCCTGACCCTGGCTTGATCATCGGGATGGATGCGCTGAAAAACGGCTTCGAAGCGTGGCGGCCCGTCGTGCGGATCAAAACCTAGCACGCGGTAGAATTCTTCGGACAAGTACCTGATCTCGCCAGTATCAGGTATCGATGCCCAACTGCCTGTGCGGCTGAGCCGCTGTGCCTCCGCCAGATAACCCTCGCTTCGCTGCAGCGATTCTTCCGCCTCTTTCCGGTCATGAATATCAGTATCACTGCCGTACCATCCGAGGATGTTTCCAGAGCGGTCAACCAACGGACAGCAACGGCTGAGGAACCAACGGTACGTTCCGTCATAGCGTCTGAGACGCGACTCTATCTCGCGCGGTTTGCGCTCCGAGATGAGCAATCGCCACTTGCTCAGCACTCCCTCGATATCGTCGGGATGCACCATTCGATTCCAGCCCGATCCAACCGCTTGTTCGAGCGTCATTCCGGTGTAATCCACCCAGCGGCGATTTACAAAATCGACGACGCCTTCCGGAGTCTCGGTCCAGAGCTGAGCTGGTACGGTGTCGATAATAAGGCGAGTCCGGTGTTCGGCCCGCTTGCGCTCGGTTATGTCCATCACGGTGCCGACGAATTCAACGAAATCACCGGATGGGCTGAGAACGGGATGGCCTACGACGTGGATGTCTCTGATGTCGCCGCCGGGATGAATGATTCGGTAATCCAGCTCAAAGCCCGATTTTTCACGCTCGGCTGTCTCGACCGCTGCGCTAACTTTGGCTTGATCATCCGGATGGAAGCGCTGAAGGACCGTGTCGTATCCCGGTTGTCCACCGTGTGGATCAAAACCCATCAAGCGGTAACATTCTTCAGACCAGTAGGTATTCTGGCCGCTGGCAGGTTTCGATGCCCAACTGCCCGTGTGACTGAGCCTTTGCGCCTCGGCCAGATAACCCTCGCTTCGCCGCAGCGTTTCTTCCGCCCGCTTGCGTTCGGTAACGTCCATCACAGTGCCCACGAACTCGCCGGTCTCCCCGGACGGTCTGACGAGAGGGTGACCAATACCGTACATGTATCTCGTGGGCCCTTCCGGCAAAACGACTCGGAAATGGGCCTCGACATCAGTTCCTGCGGCCATTGCTCTCTCGAGTTCGCCGACAGTCGTGTCCCGGTCGTCCGGATGAATACGCTGATACAACTCGTCGAATGAAGGTATCCCGACCTTCTCCGGAAGCAGACCAAACAAGTGCCGGTGTTCCTCGGACGAATGGATCATCTCTCGAGTAGCGATATTGCATGCCCAAGTGCCGGTGTGGCTTAGCTTCTGCCCTTCCGCCAGGTACGCTTCGGTGCGAAGAAGGGCCTCCGAGACGCGTTTGCGCTCGGTGACGTCCATCACCGCTCCAACGAACTCTATCGTGCCCGATTCGTCGTTTGAGGTACGAGCCACAACGTGAACATGTTTGACAGAACCATCCGGCATCACCAAGCGATATTCGTGCTCAAAATCCTGTCCATCCCCGGACGCACGTTCTATGGTCTCCTTCACCGAGGGAACGTCTTCGGGATGAACCCGTTGGAGGATAAGTTCCAGGGTCGCTTTCGTGGATCGGTCGTATTGGAAGATTCGAAAGGTTTCCTCTGACCAGAAGATCTCGCCGGTGGAAGGCTTCCAGCCGAAACTGCCGGTATGACTGAGCCTTTGCGCTCCCGCCAAATACGCCTCGCTCTTGCGGAGTGCTCCCTCAGCTCGTTTGCGTTCGGCCTTTTGCGTGCCTTCACGCAGCGCGCGCTCCACAGACGGAGCCAGCCTCGATAAACTCGTCTTCAGGACGTAATCCGTTGCGCCAAGTTTGAGCGCTTCGATCGCCACCTCTTCGCCGAGGGCTCCGGAAACAAAAATGAACGGCACGTCCGGCCGGCTTTTCATTGCCAACTTCAGTGCGGAAATACCGTCGAAAGACGGAAGGCGGTAATCCGCCAGAATCAGGTCAATTCCCCCCTGTTTCAGGGAGGTGAGAAAGTCAGCCTGATTTTCGACGCGCGTTATGTCGCAGACAATCCCATCTGACTCAAGCAGACTTTTAATGAGGTCTGCGTCCTTGGGGTCGTCCTCGATTGACAGAACACGCAAAGGCGGTCGCATCTTATTTTTTTATGCTTCCCGGCGGCGGCTCATTGATGATCGCCCAGAAAACGCCCAGTTCCCTGATGGCGTTCACAAACTCATGAAAGTCAACTGGCTTGACTACATACGCGTTCACCCCGAGTTTGTAGCTTGCCACCATGTCCCTTTCCTCTTTCGAGGAAGTCAGCACTACTATGGGTATCATTCTCAGCTTTCCTTCGGACTTGATCTGTCTCAACACCTCCAATCCATCGACCTTGGGTAGCTTTAGATCCAGCAGCATGACCGCAGGGTTGTCGCCGGAGCGCATCTTGTACTCCCCGCGGCAATACAGGTAATTGAGCGCTTGCTCGCCATCGCGCGTAACAACCACCTCATTCGCGAGGTTGTATTCCTCAAGGGCCGTGAGGGTAAGCTCCACGTCTTTGGGATCGTCTTCCACCATCAAAATGCGTCCTAATTTGCTCGTGGTCTCCATAAGTCTCCTGGAGGTCTGGGAGCTGAGAAATAGAAAGTCGCGCCGCTATCAACGGCACCCTCGGCCCAGACCCTTCCTCCGTGACGATATATAATGCGCTGAACCGTCGCCAAGCCTATGCCGGTGCCTTCAAATTCTCCAGACTGGTGCAACCGTTGAAACACTCCAAACAATTTGTTTACGTACTTCATATCAAAGCCGACTCCGTTATCCTTAACGAATACTATCAGGTCATTTCCGTTTCCCTGGGAGCATCCGATCTCGATCTCGGCCAGCGTGCGCGTGCGCGTAAATTTAATGGCATTGGCAATAAGATTTATCATTACAAGTCTTAGCATCGATTGGTCGCCATAGAATTCGGGCAGCGCGCCGACCTTCCACACAATCCTGCGGCCCTCTGTCTTTTGCCGAACCTCCGTGAGGACCTCTTTTACGATTTGATCCAGGTTGACCAGCCTCTGCTGCGTTTCAGCCCGACCGATCCTTGAAAAAGCCAGAAGATCGTCTATGAGATTGCCCATACGCTTGGCAGAATCCAGGATCATCGAAATGAAATGCTTACCCTTTTCGTCGATCACCGAAGAAGTCTTCTTTTGAAGAAGCTCTGTATAACCGGCCATATGGCGAAGGGGTGCTCGCAGGTCATGCGAGACAGAATAGGCAAACGCTTCCAGTTCCGTGTTGATGGCCTGGAGCTCTGCGGAACGCTTTACAAGCTCCTGATTGAGCCTTTGAATTTCTCGCTCCCGGCGTTTCCGTTCCGTTATGTCATTGTTCGTTTCCAGGATCGCAACTGCTTGCCCCTGGTCATCCTTACGCAGAGACCATCGACTCGCCACCACCACCTCGGATCCGTCGGCTTTGGACGTACGAAGCTCGCCTTCCCAACGACCGGCGCGTAGCAACTCGGCGCGAACTTCCTCGATCGGTATCGGAAAGTCTGTCTGCAAAAGTTGGTGGCTGCGCTTGCCGATGGCGTCTTCTGCCGGCCACCCGTACAACTCCTCAGCCCCTCGATTCCAGTAGGTGATGATGTCACTCATGTCACGGACGAAAATAGTGTCATGCGTGAGGTTGAGCAGGCTGGCCTGCTCTGTGCGCTTCACCACTTCCTTCTGAAGTTCGTCGCGGGATAGCAGAAGCTTTTGCTCGGCGCGTTGCCGGATGGTGCTGAACCAGCTGAGAAGAACCGCAAACAGTATGAAGACAGCATAGTGGGGGAGCTCAGAAGCTGTAACGTAGAAGCTGTAGCGGGGCTCAGTAAAGAAGTAGTCGAAGGCTAAACTTGAAACTACAACCGCAAGAATCGCAGGCCCGATCCCTGCGTACCAGACGGTAACGGCAATGCCCAACAGGAAAATCGGCACTTCCATGCTGCGGATATCGTACCGCTGTGCCAGAAGCGTCAAGCCCACGGCAAGGGTGCTGGAAGTGGCGGCAAGACTGTAACGCAGACCGCGAGAGTGGGCAAACTGCAATTGGAGGAGGTTTAGCCGGGCCATGGTTCGCCTCGCATCGCACCACTGTAGGGCGTTCATTTTGACCACAGCCCAGGAGAACGTCAACATCAATGCTCCAGCCCATGCAGGACATCGCTCCCCACAATCCGTAATCTTGGCATCAGGCACGGCCTGGCTCTGGCGAGGCAGATCATGCGGAGCACGTCAACCTTCTCCCACACCTAGGCGGCCCTCAGATCATCCAGCCACCGGACGGAGTGCCAACACTTCGACAGGTTTACGTGCCAACCTCGTAGCGAAGGAGCGCTGGACTGGGTGCATCTCTCACTTTTCCAGTTGCTTCCAAGCTGCATCCATCACCCAAAGCCTTTGGCACGTTGATTGCTTTTCTTAGTGTGGTTGATGCTTTCGCGATGAACATGAATAGAGTTGGCACCGCGCAGGCGTCGATTTGAGAGCGACTCACAAGCAGACGACAGAGTCGCAGAGAGGACTGCAACCATGGAACATCAATCCATTTTCGGCTGGTATCGCATTCCACGAGGCCAACGTCATTGGACAATATTGCAGTCCATTCAATATGCGCTGTGGCTGGCGCGGTAGTACATCTCTCTGCTTTAGCCGCTGCGATGGTGGAGGACCGGACTCATGACAACGTCTTATATGACCAGCACGAATAAGGATTCCGACGAAGCGCTAGTGGCTGCCACAAAGGGCGGAGATGAGCAGGCGTTCGAGGAATTGGTTCTTCGCCACAGGCAAAGAGTTCTTGCCGTGGCGCAACGCATTACCAGGAACCCGGAAGATGCCGAAGATGTGATGCAGGAGGGTTTTCACAAGGCTTTCGTTCATCTCAACAACTTTCAGGAAAAATCACGGTTCTCGACTTGGCTGACACGCATTGTCATGAATCAAGCCTTCATGCTGCTTCGTCGAAGGCGCGGTGTCGTCGAAGTCTTGCCAGAGAGCCCTGAAGATAGTGCGAACGGCAACTCGGAGGCGTTCGTTGACCAGAATCCTAATCCCGAAGAGTCCTGTTGGCGGCGCGAGCGCACGCAACTCTTGACTGCGGCGATCAATCAACTGGGGCCAAAGGTTCGAAGGACGATCTTGCTTCGCGACATGGAAGAACGATCTGCCAAAGAAACAGCTCAGATTCTGGGCACCTCGATTACCGCCGTTAAGGCACGCGTTTTCCAAGGGCGCCGGAAGTTGCGCCGAACGGTAAATCCCGGGCTCTTTCCTGGAGTCTACGAATATGGGCGGGCGCAGACACGACGCTGTTGAGGTTTGATCGCAAGTTTACGAAGCGCCTGGACACGTACAGTCAAGCACGGTGGTCGTGTTCACATCCCGTCGAGTTGTCATCGCTAGTCAGTTCAAGGCCTTGAAGAATCCCCGGGCCAATTCGTCACCGCGATGCCATCAGTTCTGGAACGACAGAAAGTTCTTCGTATTCTTCTTTTTCTAACCGAAGGAAGCCGCCGCGACGTTTTGCTCAAGATGCTCGATCGAGGAAGTCCCCGGGGATGGGCTAGATGATGGGAGATCGCTGCAGCAGCCAGGCCAGCGCTACCTGCGTGGGACTCGCATGGTGAGCCTACGCAATGCGGCCAAGTGCTTCTCCAGCAACTTTGCCTGCTCCCAACGGGAACCAAGGAATAAAAGCAATCCCGTTGCGCTCACAATACTGGCTCTGATGATTCTCATGGTTTTTCACGACCTGCTCCTCCTCATCAAGTGGATCGATCCCCCCGAATCAGACTTGATGGCCCGCACGGTGTGCGGTGTGTGGTCTGCGATTTATTTTTTCGGCCGCAGCGAGCGAACGTATGTTGCGAGCGAATGAATCTGATCCTCACTAAGCGAACTCTTGAAGGAAGGCATTGCCCCTTTGCCGTCGGAAATGATTTGCGCCAGTTGCGCATTGGGCAGTTTCTGGACTGCCGGTGAGCGAAGGTCCGGAACGTTCATGCTCTTTCCGATCGCGGAGCCGCTTCCGTCAGGACCGTGACACATCACGCATTTCGTACGAAACGCGGCGGCGCTGGCCACGCTGTCAGGACCGGGTGCAGCCCGCACAATCGAGACAACAAAAAGCGCGAGAGCAACAAAAAACAACAGCAGAACTCCAGAGGCGAGAGTTACATGGTGTTGAGTCTTATCTTGTGTCATGGCTCTTCCTTCACTTATAGGTTTGCTCTCTTCCGGAGCGCCATTGATCGACTGCGTAGTTCCGTTCACCCTCAGTTGAATCATGTTGCTTTCTCACTATCCGCGCACACACCCACAAACAACTTGGTTGGACTAACTGAGTTCGACGGTCGCATTGACGCCGACATGCGTTGGTTCGACCGTGGAACCCAAATGGGCATATTTTTCCATTTGTAGAATCACCGCAGAAAAATCTTGTTCAGCCTCTTTGTCCGTCTGCCTCGCATTGATCTCAAACGCAGCTTGCGCGGCGGGCATTCGCGCGCCGACGGCAGCCGCGAGGTTGAGAATCAAGCCGAAATCCTTGTTCATTAGGCGAATCGGAAATTGTGGGGTGTAGTCGCGATGCTTCGCTTTTTCCAGCTTGCCTACATGCGCCGGAGCGACCACTGCAGTCTGGGACAACACATCCAGCAACCGATTGCGGTCAAGACCGGCCTTTTCACCGAGTACAACAGCTTCAGCAATCGCCTGCATTCCGATTCCCAGTAAGGCGTTGACCACCAGCTTCATCGTCGCGCCGGAGCCGCTTGGGCCCAGATAAAAATATTTCTTGGCGATGACGCGAAAGATCGACCCGGCGGAGTCGAAACACTCCTTATTTCCGCCGCCAAACAGGGTCAGTAACCCGGACTCGGCTATCGGAGTACTCCCAGACATAGTCACGTCGAGGACTTCAACTCCATGCTGTAGTCCGAGTCTCGAGAGTTCCTGCGAGGTCTCCGGATATACCGTGCTCAGGTCGATGACCACCGACCTGGGACGCGCGTGGGCAAACACGCCGTCAGGACCCCGATAAATCTCCAAGACGGCCTCGTCGCTGGGCAGGCACGACAACACTACGTTGCAACTAGAGGCCAGCTCCGAAAGGCTCTGTGCGATGGTGGCACCATATCGAACGAGTTCTCCCGTCTTGTTGGGGTCTCGGTCATAAGCTGTCAGCCTGAAGCCGGATTCCAGTAACCTCCGTGCGACCGGCCGCCCCATGTAGCCGATGCCGATAAATCCAAGCCCGTCGTTTTCCTGCGTGATTGGTTTCATAATGTAGTGTCCTTACCTGAGTTGCGATTTCAGTTTTAACTTCGCACTGGCACAAAGCACGCGTTGTACCGTTTCGCGAAGATAGCCAGGTATTGATACAAAATATTGATAGCAAGGACAATACGAAGCTAAGCAGCGAGGACTAACCCGCGTTGTCGAGAGGCGGGTGTCGAATTCCTTGGACACTGTCAGTCCGCTGGAAATTGGAAGCGTTCACGCATAAATGGCAAGCCGGAAGACATCCTGTCAACGCGCTGACAGCTATTCAATTCTCTGGACTCTTCACACCTCGGCACTTCACGCGGTCTTTCCGCCGCTTTGTGCATAAGCCACGCACTCCCCACAACTTCCCAAATTATCGTTTGCGCTGCACGGTGGCATTCGGGTTGCATCGTTTGGCTGCGAGTTAGGAAGACGATCGCCGAACTCCGTCGCAATTTTGAACTGGGCGCTTTGACACCGCCGGAGATTGGGATCGTTCCTTATGAGAAGACCCGACGCGTACCGCCGGATGACTTCCGGACTGGCCAAAGCTACATAAGTGCTGGGTTTCCGATTCGGAATAAACCGAGGGAACTCCATCGAATTAAAACCAAATGAATGAAGGAGAGCAAATAAATAATGTCAAAGGAAGCCACAAGTCAGGCTAAGGAAAAACCCCGAACCCACGAAATACCGACTGATCTTAACCGCGAAGGCGTCGCCGAGATCGCCGCCGCGCTACGTCCATTGTTGGCAGATGCGTTCGCACTGTACTTGAAGACCAAGAACTTCCACTGGCACATGAGCGGACAGCACTTCCGCGACTATCACCTCTTGCTCGACGAACACGCTGATCAGATCTTCGCCATGACCGATGATATTGCCGAGCGTGCTCGCAAGATCGGAGGAACGACGTTGCGCTCGATCAGCGATATCTCACGGCAGCAACGCCTGAAGGACAACAACGACGAGAGCGTTGCCCCGAAAGAAATGCTCGCGGAGCTCAACGCCGATAATCAGGCGATGACTCGTTATTTCCGAACTGCACACAAGACTTGCGATAAATACAATGACGTCGCCACCGCCAGTTTGATCGAGGTCTGGATAGATCAAACCGAGCGGCGGACATGGTTCCTGTCGGAAATCGTGCAAGGTCTCTGACGGCGGCTTGATCGAAGCCATGCGACAAAATTCTCAAAAGGCGTACGCCTTAACACTGCAGTTTGGGAAAGGACACATCCGATGCGCAACAAAGTAGGAAATAGAGCTCTATTATTTGCGCTCCTGGTGCTCACCGTAGTTTGTTTGGGCGGTTTATTGGCTCCGGCTCACGATCAATCCAAGCCGAGTGTGGAAGCCAATAGCCAATCTTGCCCGAATGACGATACCGGGTTGAAGTTGCCAGCGGGGTTCTGCGCAACGGTTTTTGCTGACAACATCGGCCACGCCCGTCACATGGTCGTTGCGCCGACCGGAATTCTTTACGCCAATACGTGGTCAGGCAAGTATTACGGCAACGACACGCCGCATGCAGGCGGTTTCCTCGTAGGTCTGCAAGACAAGAGCGGATCCGGAAAGGCTGACGTGATCGAGCGCTTTGGCGAAACCGTCCAAACCGGCGGAGCAGGCGGAACGGGCATTGGCCTATATAAAGGATGGATCTACGCCGAAAACAACGATCGCATTTTGCGATATTCGCTGTCCGGCGATTCCATGGTGCCAAGTGGCCCAGCCGACACGGTCGTTTCCGGATTGCCTCTGGGTGGCGATCATCCGATGCACCCCTTCATCATCAACGCTGAAGGATCGATGTACGTTGACCTGGGAACGGCGACCAATTCCTGCCAACTGAAAAATCGCACACTCAAGTCGCCCGGCGTGCAACCCTGCGCGGAACTTGAAACTCGCGGGGGCATCTGGCGTTACGACGCGAACAAGACGAACCAAACTTTTTCAACCGCTGAACGCTTCGCTACAGGAATTCGCAACACGGAAGGTTTCGGAATCGACTCAAGCGGCCGAATGTTTGTGACCCAGCACGGACGCGACCAATTGCACGCCAATTGGCCCGACCTCTATAAACCCGAACAGGAGGCAACGCAACCGGCGGAAGAATTGTTGCTCTTGCGGGCAAAAGGGGACTACGGCTGGCCTGAGTGCTACTACGATGCGTTCGTGCAAAAGCTGGTGCTGGCTCCCGAATACGGTGGAGACGGCGGAAAAACGATCGGCGTGTGCGCGAACAAGATTGCTCCCATCGCCGCATTTCCTGCTCATTGGGCGCCCAATGCCATGGTGCTTTACGACAAGAAGCAATTCCCGGCACGCTACCGTGGCGGTGTCTTCATCGCCTTCCACGGGTCGTGGGACCGGGCACCCTATGCGCAAGGCGGGTACAACGTCGTTTTTCAGGCGCTCGACGGGGGCCGCGCATCCGGCCAGTGCGAAATATTTGCGGATGGTTTCGCGGGATCCGTGAAGTCTCCCGCCAGAGCTGAACATCGTCCCAGTGGTTTGGCGGTGGGACCAGACGGCGCCCTCTACGTGTCCGACGATATACGCGGACGGATCTATCGGATTGTTTATCATGGCGGCTCTGAAAGCGGCGCCGCAAAGGTCACCCCGTGTCCGAGCTTGACAGCTCCGGCGGGCAATCCCGTAGCAGTGGCGGCGCAACCGCCAGAGGGCACGCATCCAGACGCTGGTGCCGCTGCGAACAATCTTCCCGTTCCTCCAGGTGCGACGCGAGAAATGGTCCTGCTTGGTGAGCGTATCTATCGCGGCCAAGTCGGCGGAGCGGCGTGCACGGGTTGCCATGGTGTTAGCGGTCAGGGCACTCCTCTGGGGCCCGATCTTACGGGCAAGAAATGGCTATGGAGCGACGGGAGCTATGCTGGAATCGCGAAAACGATCACCGAAGGTGTGTCACAACCAAAACAATATCGTAGCCCCATGCCGCCCATGGGTGGCGCACAACTTACGCCCGACCAGGTATCGGCACTTGCAGCATATGTTTGGAGCCTGAGCCATCGCGCGTCGCCCAACCCGAATTGATCGGCAAAGTCTGATGAGCGGGCTTGTGACGCAACCTTTTTATGGACGTGCGGGTTCATTTCAGATCAGTTGTCGGCCCGGGATTGCATCGAGGATCCTGAAAGCGGCTCCTGTCCATGCAAAATCGAACTTTCACGCTTACATATCTAGTTGTCCTCACGTTGGGAATACCCTGTCCCGGCGTGGCCCAAGACGCTGGGGCATAGCAGCACTCAGCGCGTGAGCAGCTTCAACATATCCATACGCCGCAATCAATCGACCAGGAACTCGCCCGTCTTACCAAAGATCTGGAGCTGACTCGGGAGCAGCAGCAGCAAGTCCGGCCTCTGCCTGTGGAGCACCATGACAGGATTCAGGCGCTGCTCGATAAGAATCCGACAGCCTCGCGGAAGGAACTTAGCCCGCAGATTCACGCCATCAGCGACGAAACGCACCGCAAGATTAACGCTCTGCTCACTGATCATCAGAAAGAATTGGAAAAGGCAATGCAGCAACGCGAGCACACTGGAGAAGAAAATAGGCGATCCGCTGCGCCTGCGGGCTCATCACCACAGCGATAACCCTGTCAACCCCTGAAGAGCGGTCACAAGTAAGTTATCCAGAACGGTTGGGGAGAAGTCTACTTCGCCAAAACCCGCCAATTTGATTCGCGCTTACTACCCCGCTTGCCTGCAAATGTCTAAGAGGTGTGCAGCATTGTAGTTCGGTGTCAGCGGGCAAACACACGTTCTATGAATTGACATCCTCCATAAACGATAGATGAGTTAGCGCGCAAAATGCCAGATTTATGTCGGAGCGCCGTGGCACGATTCTTGCTTCTTACTAACGACAGAGAGGTATTCAAAAATGCGACTCAGACTAACACTGCTCCTGCTTTTCCTTACGACTCCGGCCATTGCTCAGACGCCGGCCGCTCCGAGCGATGCCTTCATTTCGCCGTCGCGGCCTGTCCCGGTGGGTAAAGCGCCGACCATGCAGGCTAAACTCGTCAAAGATACGCCCGGTGAACAGGTGTACTCGATCATTTTCTATAAAGACGACGAAGCCATGAGTGGACTCACCGACTTTGCTATTGCACACAAAATTTCGGACGCGCACTTCACGGCCATCGGTGCGGTCAGCGGCGCTACGCTCGCCTGGCTGGACGTTCCGAAGAAGATGTACCGCCGCATCGCGGTTAGCCAGCAGGTCGAGGTGCTGTCGCTCATCGGAGACATCGCGGTTTTTAATGGCGTGCCCGTAGTCCATATGCACGCTGTGCTCTGCAAGCCAGACGGAAATACGGTCGGCGGTCACGTTTTTGAGCTTATTAGCAATCCCACGGTCGAAGTGTTCATGACCGTCGATAAGACGCCGCTTGAAAAGAAGGCCGACGATGCTTCCGGGATGAAGCTCATTGACCCGGCAGAATAAAAATTGCGCGGTCCGTTTTCCATCATTTTCCGGTTACCCGTCGTGTCGAGGTGTATGAGTGCCGCCGTTCGGCTAACTAGAGGAAGCTTTGGAAGCTTCTATACTGCCATTGCACGACGCCCGCTCATGGTGCAGAGCGAAGGTAATTATGTACGAGTGCGCGAGTGATGGTATAGACGCAGCGTTGCGGAACGTTTCGGTCGTTGTCTTTAGCGCAATAGTTATCCACGTTAATCGTTATCGGCGGGGATGTGGCGCAGAGTTCTCAGGGTGATGGAGTAGCGTAATGCGTCGATGGGGGCGATGCGATGTTGCCACAATTCGCGGGCTTCGCCAGTTAACAAATAGATGGAACGAGGAGGCAGCTCGACGGCGGCGGTTCGGCGCTGATTCCCTTCCCCGGCCTGGAAGCGCATGGTGCAGGTGGCGCCCAGCGAAATTCCCGCGACGATGCCGAAGGGGGGCGAGTCGTGGTGCCAGCCGATGCCTGCGCCCGGAGGATATTTGTTGATCAGGAGTTGAGAAAAATCGCCGGGAGAAACGCCTGCGTGTGCCGCGGCGCGCGCCTGGATGGGCAGGAGCTGGGCGGGAATTTCCGGCGCGGGGCCTAGGACTCTGGTGGCGAGGGCGTAGCGCATACCAAAATGAATGACGCGGCGTTTTGCGGCCACGCCGTGAAGCTTGAATTCGTAAAAGGGCAAAGAATCCATGAAGGCGAGCAAGTCCTGCTCTTCCTGGACGGTGAGGAAGCCGGGCTGGAAAACGAAGCCCTGGGGGACTTCGCGAATCGCGAATAAGGCTTGCTGGCGCACAGTTATTTGATGCCCACATCACAACCAAGGTTTGGTGCTCACAAAGGTGGCGTGCGGCAGCGTTTTCACCACGCAGTGCGGCGTTTTGGTGGTAGCTTTAACGCACGTTAAACACTCTCGGGCAGGTCTAATGAAATTAAATTCGACGCTTTTGAAAGCGACGGCTGTCGGCGCGCTTGGCGGGCTTCTGTTTGGATTTGACACGGCGGTTATCGCCGGAACGACGCATTCGCTGACACTCACGTACGGGCTCACACCGCGGCAACTCGGACTGACGGTAGCTATGGCGCTGATTGGCACGATTATCGGAGCCATGTCGGCGGGGATTCCCGGCCAACGCTGGGGCGGAAGAGAAACACTGCGAGTGCTGGCGGTTTTTTATGTGCTTTCGGCGTTAGGGTGCGCGTTCGCAGCGAACTGGCCGATGTTGCTGGTGGCGCGATTTCTGGGAGGTCTCGGGATAGGCGGGTCGTCGGTGCTGGGTCCGGTGTATATCGCCGAGTTGGCGCCGGCACGATTGCGCGGGCGGCTGGTGGGATTGTTCCAGATCAACATCGTGCTGGGAATTTTATTGGCTTATTTTTCGAATTATCTGATCGGCGGTCTTGGTCTGGGAGCCAACGAATGGCGCTGGCAGTTTGGCGTGGCTGCGATTCCAGCTATTTTGTTCCTGGTGATGCTCTACGGCATCCCGCCAAGTTCGCGCTGGCTGGTGACGCAAAATCGCGTTGAAGAAGCGCGGGGCGTGCTGATGTCCATGGGAGCCGAAGATCCGGAGACAGAGCTGCGCGAAATCGTGGAATCTGTGCACCTGGAGCGCGCCCAAACATCGGAACCGCTGTTCGTATGGAAATACCGCTTGCCCATCTTTCTGGCTATCACGATCGGGATGTTCAACCAGCTCTCCGGTATAAACGCCATTCTTTATTATCTGAATGACATTTTTGCCGCCGCGGGCTTCAGCAAAATATCGGGAGACTTGCAGGCGGTGGCGATTGGCGCGATGAACCTGGTGGCCACGCTGGTGGGCATGAGCTTGATCGACAAGCTGGGGCGCAAAACACTGCTGATCATCGGATCGGTAGGCACAGCGATTTGCCTGGCAGGAGTAGCGAGAGTTTTCTACACGCAAAGCCATCAGAATTATCTGATCTGGCTGCTGGTCAGCTACATCGCATTTTTTGCCATTTCGCAAGGCGCGGTCATCTGGGTGTACATCGGTGAAGTATTTCCCAACCGGGTGCGATCGAAGGGCCAATCGCTGGGAAGCTCATCGCACTGGATTATGAACGCCATCATTGCGTACACGTTCCCGCAGCTTGCGAAATCGTCCGGCGCGTATCCGTTCATGTTTTTCGCCGCCATGATGGTGGTGCAATTCTTTGTGGTGCTGTTCTTCTACCCGGAAACGAAGGGCGTTACGCTGGAGCAAATGCAGCGCCGCCTGGGGATCGATTAGGGCGCGCCGCCGTCGCAAAATTGCGCGACAATAGGACTCCAGACAGGTTCTCTGCCGGGAGGTTCACATGAAGAAGATAAAGGTGGCTGGTTTCTTGGTGGCCGCTGCAGCGTTGAGCGCGTCAATAACTTTGGCAACTTTAGCGCTACGAGCGACGCCGCCAGCTTCAAACACCGGCGTCTTGCAGGTCAGCATCCGGGAGTGGGATGTGCCCACCAAGGGCGCGCATCCACATGATCCGGCCGTGGGCAAAGACGGCAAGCTGTGGTTCACCGAACAAATGGCAAACAAGATTGGCAGCTTTGACCCGGCCACTCAGGCCTTCAAGGAGTACCCGATAAAAGGAGAAAATGCCGGCCCCCACGGATTAGTTTCTGATGCGGATGGAAATATCTGGTTCACGGCAAATTTCGGCGGATATATCGGCAAGCTGGACCCCCACAGCGGCGAAGTGACGCAATACAAAATGCCGGACGCCAAAGCGGATGATCCGCACACGCCGGTTTTTGATGTGCACGGAACGTTGTGGTTCACGGTGCAAGGCGGAAACATGGTGGGCCGTCTCGATACCAAGAGCGGAAAAATTGAGTTGAAGACCGTTCCTACAGAAAATGCTTTGCCTTATGGGATCGCGATTAACAGTAAGGGTGAGCCGTTCTTCTGCGAACTGGGCACCAACAAGATGGCCAAGATTGATGCTGCAACGATGAAAATCACGGAGTTCAAACTTCCTGAATCAGCCCGCCCACGCCGCCTGGCGATCGCGTCAGATGACCAGGTGTATTTCACGGACTTCAAGAGCGGGAACCTGGGACGCCTCAATCCGGCTACGGGCGCGGTGAAAATGTGGCCTTCACCGGGCGGGCCGGAATCCAACCCTTATGGCATCACCATTACCAAGGATGGCAGCGTGTGGTATAGCGAGTCCGGCGTGAAGCCGAACACGCTGATCAAATTCGATCCCGCTACAGAAAAGTTCGCTCGCGCGAATATTCCGTCGGGTGGTGGAGTGGTTCGCAACATGGCCGCCACCAGCGATGGCCGGGTGTACCTGGCGTGCAGCGGAGTAGACAAAATCGGGATCGTGGAGCCCCGTCACAATTAGTTGGAGAACTGTTCGCGTTGGGCGAACCGGGGCTTTCCTGACGAAGGGCGCGCCTGTAACGGTGTTGTGCCTTGCACAGCAAGCATCGCCTGATTTCTTGACGCACGCTCTGCCCTCCGATAGCGTCAAAGTGCGCAAGGTGCTCGCTACTCTAGACGCATTTTTGCCGGCAAACCCGCAGGAGTAGAACAAGCTGTGTCCAACCCGATCATCACGCTGACAACGGATTACGGTACGAACGACCATCTGGTCGGCACGCTCAAGGGTGTGCTGCTGAAAATCAATCCGGACCTGACCATTGTCGACATCACGCATCACGTGAACGCCTTTGACGTGCTGGACGGCGCGCTAACGGTCGGGTCGACGTATTCCTATTTCCCGGCACGGACGATCCATCTTGTCGTAGTTGATCCGGGGGTAGGCACGGAACGGCGGCCGCTGCTGGTGACGGCGCAAAATCAATATTTTGTGGCGCCCGATAATGGCGTGCTGTCGCTGGTTTATGAGCGCGAGCAGGACAATTTGGTGGTTCGGCACGCCACCGCGGAGCATTATTTCCTTCAGCCGATCAGCAAGACGTTTCACGGGCGGGATATTTTCGCGCCGGTGGCGGCATGGCTGTCGAAGGGATGGCAAACCACGGCAATGGGCGAAGAAATCCAGGACTACCAGCGCTTTGTGTTGCCGAAGGCCAAGGCAACTGACGGCGGAGCGCAGGGTGTGGTGCTACGGATCGACAACTTCGGCAACATCATGACCAATTTTCGCGCGGAAGATTTGCCTGAAACGGCGCAAAACGGCGGCGGCTTCAATCTAAAAGTGGGTGCGCACACGATTTCGAAACTGGTCGACACTTTTGCGATGGGCGCGACAGATGAACCAATCGCGTATGTGGGATCGAGCGGTTACCTGGAAATTGCCATCAACAAAGCCAATGCCTCTCGAAAACTGGCGATTGGGCGCGGCACGCCCGTGACGCTCACGAAGAACTAGCTGGAGCCGCACTGAGCTGGGCGAGTCGAGCGGCAAAATAAAAATTATCGAGAGCTTTCGAGCGCGGCCATTTGTGCGCGGGTTCGCGGATCGAGCCAGTCACGCCAGGCGTCACCCAACAAATTGAAGGTCAGCACGGCAACCATAATTGCCAGCGCAGGAAATACCACCATGTGCGGAGCATCGAACAGATGACTACGCGCGTCATTCAGCATGGAGCCCCAACTTGGCAGAGGCGCCAGCACCCCTAATCCCAGAAAACTGAGCGTAGATTCGGCAAGAATAGCTCCTGCGATGCCGATGGTGGCCTGAATCAAAAGTGGCTGCAGGATATTGGGTAAGAGGTGCCGCAACAAAATGCGCTGGTGCGAGGCGCCCAGCGAACGAGCGGCCAGAACAAATTCCAGTTCTTTGGCTTTGAGCACCTGCGCGCGCGCGAGGCGCGCGTAACCGGCCCAGCCGGTAATAATCAAGGCCAGAATTACTTTGCCGATGCCGGGGCCGAGAAAGGCGGCGAAAGCTATGGCCAGGAGAATGCCCGGAAAAGAAAGAAACGCGTTGATGAGCAGCAAATTCACGAAGCGGTCAAACCAACCGCCGGTATATCCGGCGAGCATGCCGATGGCGAGACCGATCGAACCGCAGCCAAGTACGACGGAAATTGCGACCAATAAGGAAACGCGCGCGCCAAAAATAACGCGAGAAAGAATGTCTCGTCCCAGTTCATCGGTGCCCATCCAGTGGGCCCGAGAAGGCGCGGCAAGCCGCGTGGGCAGATTCTGTGCGGCTGGATCGGCGGGTACGATCCAGGGAGCTAGCAATGCAGCGAGCAGCAGAAGCACGGCGGCAGCGAATCCGGCGCGCGCCAAGACACTCTGGCGCAGGAATTGTCGCAGAGACGAGAAGGGGCTCACGAAATCCGGACCCGCGGATCGATCACGGTATAAAGCAGATCGGTTAGAAGGTTGACCAGCACGTAAGAGACGGCGATGACCAGAATGCAGCCCTGTAGCAGAGGATAATCGCGCGCGGAGATGGCTTGCACGGTAAGGCGGCCGATGCCCGGCCAGGAAAAGATTGTTTCGGTGACAATGGTTCCGGCCAGCAAGGTGCCGAACTGCAATCCCAGAATGGTGATGATGGGAATCAGCGCGTTGCGAAAGGCATGGCGAAACAGCACGGCTCCCGTGGACAAACCTTTGGCACGCGCGGTACGGACGTAGTCGCTGGACAATTCTTCCAACATCGATCCGCGAACCATGCGAGTAAGGATGGCTGCCAGGGCAGCTCCCAGAGTTGCAGCGGGAAGAATGTAGTAAGCGGGGCCGCCGCGACCAGACACCGGCAGCAATCCCAACTCGATGGAAAAAAGCAAAATTAATAAGGGGCCAAGAGCAAAATTAGGGACAGCCAAGCCGAACAACGTAAAAATGCCGACGGCACGATCCGAGGCACAGCCTCGACGGTGTGCCGCGAGGACTCCAGCGGGAATAGCAATGGCAGCGCAGACGAGCAGCGCCAGAAATGCGAGTTGCAGCGTGGCGGGATAGCGCTCAAAGATAATGCGCTGCACGGGCGCTTGAAATTTCAGCGAGTGGCCCAAATCGCCATGGGCAAGCTGCCACAGATAATGTCCATATTGGGTGGGCAGGGGCAGATCGAGACCTAAAGAGTGACGCAACTGGGCAAGCTCGCCGGGAGCTGCTCCTTCGCCGAGCATCTGTTCCACCGGGTCGCCCGGCACGATGTGAATCATCAGAAACACGAGGGTCAGCACCAACCAGAGGGCGGGCAGAGTCATCAGAAAGCGTCGTAGGAAATAGCGCAACATAACGATAAGAATCAGGGAGACAAGGTAATCGATAAAAGATCATGAATCCGTGTGGGCAATTCTGGTTTCCTTAACGGGAGCGGCGGCTACTGCATTTGTGGCATCGCCGGACTTTAAGGTGTCATCGGGCGGGCGAATGCGTTGAATTTTCACTCGCGCCACGCGCCTGCCGTCCATTTCCGCGACGGTGAACCGCCACGTGCCGAATTCGAAGGTTTCGCCGCCCTTGGGAATGAAACCCAATTGATCGAGAACGAACCCACCTACGGTGGCATAGGCAGGATCTTCCGTCAGCGAAATGTTGTACTGCGTGTCCAAATCGCGCACATTCAGCGCCGCGTCAAAAATCACCGCGCCATCCGCTAAGGTAAGGGGCTGCTCGACCACGTCGAACTCGTCGTGAATCTCGCCAACGACCTGTTCAAGAATGTCTTCCAAAGTGACCAATCCAAGAATGCTGCCGAACTCGTCGACCACCATGGCCATCCCGACATGGCGAGCGCGAAGTTCGGTCAGTAACTCGCTGGCGGGCTTGGTCTCCGGAACGATCAACACTTCGCGAAGCACACGGCGCAAATCAAAAGGTGGCGGCGCAAGACCTTCGGCAGCGCGCCTCTCGCGATCGAGAAGCACCCAAACGGCATCCTTTATATGTACGAATCCGAGGATGTGGTCTTCCGAGCCGCGATAAACGGGAATCCTGGAGCGCTGGGTGGTGGCGAAAGCGCGCATTACTTCATCCAGAGTGGATTCCACGGGCAAGGTGTGCATGTCCGGCCGCGGAACCATGATCTCCCGTACTTGCACCTGGGTCAGCTCAATAGCGCTGACGATGAACTTTTCTTCTCCTGCGGCCAGCAATCCCCGCTCCCGTGCTTGTTGTATCTGGATCTGCAGTTCTTCGGTGGAATGCGCCACGCCATGGCCCTGCGGCGCGGCGACACCCAGAGCTTTGATGATGCCATTGGAGGTGGATTCCAGAAGGTAGATGGCCCAGCGAAAGGTCTTCAGAAAGAGCTGAAACGGCACGGCGATCAGCAAGGCTACGCGCTCAGCGCGTGCCAGGCTGATGGTTTTGGGAACTAGCTCTCCGATGACCACATGCAAGGAACTGAGTAAAGCGAAGGCCAGGGTGAGCGCTAACGCATGGGCAATTAACGCCGAGTGGGCGCCGGGCATGGCCGGCCAAACTTGCTGAAAAAACCTGGCTAATGCCGCTTCGCCAAGGGCGCCAATGGCCAGGCTGGAAAGAGTGATGCCGAGCTGCACACCGGAGACGACCCGGCGCAAATCGCCAAGCAAGGATTCGACGACGCGGGCACGGACATTGCCCTTGGTGACCAGTTGGCGGACGCGGGAAATTCTGACGGCCACCAGCGAGAACTCCGCGGCGGCAAAAAATCCGTTGAGCCCAATCAGCGCCAGAACGCCAATCAAACGCACAACAAACATGAGTTACCAGCCCCTGTCGCATTGTAGCAGCAGACAATCGGGTGCGCTGACACGTTGCCTGCCGGTAGGCCGTCTTCTACACTCGATGGTGACTCGATCTTCTAAGGAATGACTTGCGCAAAGTTCTCCGCGTTTTATTGGTGTTATTCATCGTTTTGCTTGTGGCCGTAAGCGCGGGCATCTGGTGGTTTGTTTACCGGCCTTTGCCACAAGTTGACGGCACCATCACGCTGAGTGGGTTGCATGCGGACGTCTCGGTAGAAAGAGATGGCTGGGGTGTGCCACACATCCGCGCCGGTTCTTTTGAAGACATGCTGGAAGCACAAGGTTACGCGATGGCCCAGGATCGCTTGTGGCAGATGGATGTATTGAGACGCGCGGCACTCGGGCAACTGTCGGAAATATTAGGGCCCGGGGCGCTAGCCATCGATCGAGAATTTCGCGTTCTGGGGTTTCAGCGCGCTGCGGAACGAGACGCCGCGGCGCTCAGCGGCGATTCCCGCATCGCGGCGGAGGCGTACGCGCGGGGCGTGAACAAATTTATCGAGCAGCACAAGGATAACCTGCCCATCGAATTCTCATTGTTGCGCTACAAGCCTCGTCCGTGGCTGCCCGCGGACAGCTTCGCGATCACCGCATACATGTACCAGTCGCTCACCGATACCTGGGAGGATGAATTGAACCGCGCCAAAGTGACCGAGCGCGTTGGCGCAGATCGCGCCAAAGAACTTTTTTCTCCCGAAGCAGCGATGGATCATTTCGTTGTCGGCGACCCGGATAACAAAAAAGATGGTTCGCAGCACGCGCGCGGCGACTCGGACGATGATGATGATGACGACGAGATGGACTCGGACGCTGTGCTGAAAGCCAGCAATGGTGATTCCGTTGATTCCGCTCCGGGTGAACAAGGAATTGCGCCAGGCATTACGGCGAGTCTGTGGCCCGAGGCACGGGATTTTCTTTCGGGCACAAATCGCGAGATACGACGCGGCCTGGGCAGCAACAACTGGGTGGTCAGCGGTGCGCACACCGCGACAGGCAAACCGCTGCTTGCCAACGACACTCATCTCGAACTGAGCGTGCCGTCCATCTGGTACGAAGTGCATCTCACCGCGCCGGGCTGGAACGTGAAAGGGTTCACGCTGCCGGGCGCTCCGCTGGTGGTGATTGGACACAACGATCAAATTGCCTGGGGATTCACGAACAACGGCGCGGACGTGCAGGACCTGTACATCGAAACGTTTAATCCGGCTGCTCCGGACGAATATCGTGTGAATGGGACGTGGAAGAAAGCTCAAGTGCTCGATGAGATTATTCACGTGCGAGGTAAAGACGACGAACATTTGAAAGTGTGGGTCACGAGGCACGGCCCGGTGGTGCGCCGTGACGGGGACAAGGGTTATGCACTGCGTTGGACAGCCACCGAACCGGGCGGACTGTCCAATACTTACAACTGGCTGGGCAAAGCGCGAAACTGGGAGGAATTCCGCGCGGCGATGAAACTGGTTTATGGGCCGGCGCAAAACGCGGTATACGCGGACACCTCCGGAAATATTGGATACCTGATGGCCGCACGCGTCCCAGTACGCAAAAAAGGGCACGGCGAAGTACCGGTTCCCGGCGACACCGACGATTACGAATGGACTGGATATATTCCTTTCGATCAATTGCCGGAGGCTTTCAATCCGGAGAGTGGCCTGATCGTCACTGCCAACGCGCGCGTCACCGGGCCGGACTACAAGCCATATTTGACGGACCGGTGGGAAGAGCCGTATCGCACGGCAAGAATTGTTGCGTTGCTTGAGGACCGGCACGGGCTGCGACCGGAAGATATGTTGAAGGTGGAAAACGACTGTTTCAGCTATCCGCATGTGTTTCTCGCGGAACAGTTGAGCGCAGCAGTGAAAAACGTGCAACCCAAAGATGTTCGGGCGCTACACCTGATTCAGGGGCTGAAAGACTGGAACGGCATTGCCACGGCGGATTCGCGGGAAATACCGTTTCTGCAGGGCGTGCGCCGCGCGCTGCTGGAGATGATTCTTGAACCTTATCTGGGCAAGGAAACAAGCTTGTATGAATGGCGGAGTATGACTTTCCTGCAAAAGGTTTTGACGGACCGTCCGGCGAAGTGGCTGCCTTCCGCGTATAAAAGTTACGACGACATGTTAGCGGCATCCGCGGATCGCGCCGTGGCAAAGATGGCGGATCAAACGAAGAGTCAACGTCCCGAAGACTGGAGCTGGGGGCGATTTAATTCATTGCAAATGCGCCATCCTGTTGGAGACTCCGGGATTTTGAAATTTATTTTCAGCATCCCGGACAAGGCGCAGCCGGGAACCGGGTACAGCATTCGCGCGGCGGGCAAGCGGCATGGTCCGTCAGAGCGCTTTGTGGCCAATCCCGCTGACTGGGATGATTCGATCATGCTGATCACGAGTGGAGAATCCGGCCAATTGGGGAGTTCCCACTACACCGATCAATTTTCTTACTGGTTCGACGGCACCTCCATAGTTTCACCGTTCAGCGACCAGGCAGAAAAAGCAGCCCGCAAGCACGCGCTGACGTTGAAGCCGGGGCTATAGGTCATAATCTGAAAGCGATTGTTTGTTTTCTCGCGCGTGCCTTAGAATGCGTGATGTGAGGATTTGCGCCGAGCAGCAAAGATTGGCAATAATTAAAAAGCTGTTGAACTTGAAAGACACAGGCGACCCGTGAATTCACCGGCACCGAAAAAACCAGAGCCACCCAAGAAGCCCGATTTCGAGCGCTCGCTGACGCGCCTCGAAGAAGTCGTTCGGCGGCTGGAAAGTCCGCAGCTCTCGCTGGATGACGCCATGAAACTTTTTGAAGAAGGCGTGGAGCTTTCTCGCGAGTGCCAGAAGCAACTGGAAGAAGCCGAGGGCCGCGTAGAAATCCTGCTGAAGAAAGCAGACGGCAAAATGGTAGCCGAACCGTTTGATCCGGAAACCGAGAACGAAGCTTGAAACCGCTGCCCGGGCCGAACTTTTTTGTGTTCCTGCGATGAATCTTCCCGATTTTTTTGAGGAAGACCGGGCCGCAGTCGAGGCCGCGTTGGATCGTTTTCTTCCCGCCGAATCGACCGAGCCGCTGTCCATCCACACCGCGATGCGCTATAGCGTGTTTGCCGGCGGCAAACGCATCCGGCCGATCCTGTGCCTGGAGGCGGCACGGATTTTTATGCCGGATGTTAAGACAGAGGCTGCGCCAGCGATGCACGCAGCCTGCGCGATCGAATTCATTCACACCTATTCGTTGATTCATGACGATCTTCCCGCGTTGGATAACGACGATTTGCGGCGCGGCAAAGCCACGTGTCACAAACAATTTGGGGAAGCCACGGCCATCCTGGCCGGAGACGGATTGCTAACGCTGGCGTTCCAGACCATCGGCCGGAGTTCCACGGAAGCCGAACGCACCATCGCCATCCTTGAGGAAGTGAGCAACGCGGCGGGCACGGCCAACGGCATGGTCGGCGGCCAGGTGGCCGACCTGGAAAGCGAAGGTAAATCCGTGACGCCGCAAACGCTCGAATATATTCATCGATCGAAGACCGCCGCACTGATTCGCGCCTCGGTAACCACCGGAGCGATTAGCGCCGGCGCGGGGCTGAGGGACGTCGCTCGACTGCGGCGTTTTGGGGAAACGATCGGATGGGCGTTTCAGGTGACCGACGATATTCTCGATGTGGAGGAATCGTCCGCAGCGCTGGGCAAAACGGCGGGCAAAGATATCGCGCAGCAAAAAGCTACTTACCCTGCCGTTTACGGGCTGGAGCGGTCGCATGAAATCGCCGCCAAGCTAGCCAGCGAAGCAATCAGCGAGCTGAGTACGTATGGCGAGCGAGCCGCGCGGCTGCGCTCGCTGGCGGAATTTCTGGTATACCGGCGCGCCTGACACTTCTGCCCATGAAAGCCAAGCAACGGCGATTGCGGCTAGACCATCTCTTGGTTGCCAGAGGGCTGGCCGGCTCAGAACAAAAAGCTCAAGCCATGATTCTCGCCGGAGAAGTTTTTGTGAACGGAGTTCGCGTAGATAAATCGGGCTCCGCCGTTGCGGAAGATGTGCGCGTGGACATCAACAGCCGCAACCAAAAATACGCGAGCCGCGGCGGATTCAAGCTGGAAGGAGCACTGCGAGATTTTGCGATCGACCCGACGGGACGCATCTGCCTGGATATCGGCTCGTCAACCGGAGGCTTTACCGATTGCCTGCTGCAGCACGGGGCAGCTCGGATTTACGCGGTGGACGTTACGGTCGACCAGATCGCCTGGAGGCTGCGACAGGATGAGCGAGTCGTGCGCATCGAGGCCAACGCCAGAGAGCTACGCTTGCGCGACATACCAGAGCGAATCGACCTGGCCACCGTGGACGTTTCGTTTATTTCCGCGGGAAAAGTTTTGTCGAACGCCGCAGCGGTTGCGAGGGATGGGGCGGACTTCCTGATTTTGGTGAAGCCGCAATTCGAATTGGGGCGCGAAGAGATCGGCCCGGGCGGCATCGTGTGCGACGCTGTACTTCATGAGAAAGCGATCGCCATCGTGCGAGGCGCGGCAGAAACAGCCGGCCTGGGCCGTTTCCAGGTAAAGCCCAGTCAATTAGCCGGCGCTGAGGGAAATCAGGAATATTTTCTGCACGCCTGCAAAAACTCTGTGGAGTAGAATCGCACTCACACCATGCAACCTGCTCTCGCGTTCAAAAGTATCGGCATCATTTCCAGACCACGGCGATCCAATCTTTCCGAAGTGGTGCCGCCACTGCTCAAATGGCTGGACGGCCGAGGAATCCGTGTCGCCTACGATCAGGAAACGGCCGGCTCGGTCACGAAGCCATCCGATGGTCGAACGCGCGACCAGGTTGCGGCCGCTTCGGATTTGTTGCTGGTTCTGGGAGGTGACGGAACCCTGCTGGCTGCCGCGCGTGTAGCCGCCCCGAAACGCATTCCCATATTGCCGATCAATATGGGCAGCCTGGGCTTTCTCACCGGCTTCATGCTGGAGGAACTCTACCCCGCTCTGGAAGATATTCTCGCCGGGCGTCTGACTATCAGTGAGCGGGTCATGCTGCATGTTGAGCTGCATCGCAATGGAAAATCGCTCGATAAACAGAGCGTGCTGAACGAGGTGGTCATCAACAAAGGCGCGCTGGCGCGCATGATCGAGCTCGAGTTGATCATCGACAACGATTTTGTGTGCAGATACCGGGCAGACGGTTTGATCGTGGCTTCGCCCACAGGCTCCACAGCGTATTCGTTGTCGGCCGGCGGGCCGATTGTTCACCCTTCCGTGGAATCTTTTATCATCACGCCCATTTGCCCGCACACTCTCAGCGACCGGCCGGTGGTGGTACGCGACACTTCCATCGTGGAAATGAAATTGTCGGCCGGCACGGAGTCCGTGTTTCTAACGCTGGATGGGCAAAAAGGAATTCCGCTGCAGGCTACCGACCGGGTGCGCATTTCACGAGCGCACGAGATGCTGAAGTTAATTCAAACGCCGAATAAATCGTATTTCGAAATATTGCGCAATAAACTGAAGTGGGGTGAAGCGTAAAGAAACGCAGCCGCGGAATTCTTCAGATGGTCAGGCCAGAATGTCGCCGCTTAGCAAATCCTTTTGCGTTTCGCGGCGTCTGATCAGTTCGCGCTTCTTTCCTTGCACCAAAATTTCCGGCCCGCGACATCGTCCATTGTAATTCGATGCCAGTGACATGCCATACGCACCGGTGGCCCAAATAGCCAGCACATCGCCGGGCTCTACCGGTCCCAACGGCCAATTGCGCAAAAAACAATCACTCGTTTCACAGACGGGGCCTACCACATCGACGCGCTCTTGTGAGGAACGCGAGTCAGCGCCATTGGTGGTAGTGCGGGTAATGGGATGGACAGCGCCATAAAGTGCAGGGCGCATCAGATCAGTCATCCCGGCGTCTACGACGACAAAGGTCTTGCCGCGATTTTCTTTGCGATAGAGGACTCTGGTGAGCAACACACCGCCTGGAGCAATGATGGTGCGCCCCGGCTCCAGCAAAAGATGAATCCCCAGCGGCCGCACCATGCCGGCAATCATGCGCGCGTAGGCGGTGCGCGAGGGAAGCGCTTCATGGGTGTAACGAATGCCGAGGCCGCCGCCAAAATCGAGGTAGCGCAGGTTGATGCCGTCTTTCCGGAGTTCGCGCACGAACCCTACGACACGCTTTAGGGCTTCTTTGAACGGCCGAGGAGTAACAATTTGGGACCCGATATGCGCGCTGATTCCCTGCCAACGAATGGCTTTCGAATTCCGATGGGCCAGATACAATTTGCGGGCCGCGGCCCAGTCGATGCCAAACTTGTGATCGTGACGCCCTGTGGCGATACTTGGATGCCCCCCCGCGAGCACATCGGGATTTACTCGAATAGAAGCGGCGGGTGGTTGGCCGCCTCGTGCTACTTGCCGAGCGGCTTCTTCCTGAAGTACTGCCAGCTCAGGCTCCGATTCGACATTGAAGAGTAATATCCCGGACCGGCGGGCGTCACTTCTACCACTGGCGCCACGTTCACCACGTGCGCCACGATATTCCAAGGCGGATCGAATCTCCTCGCGGGTCTTGCCCACGCCGGAAAAAACAATGCGGTCGCCAGGTACGCCGATCCGCGCAAGATGCTCGAGCTCCCCCCCGGACACAATGTCGAAGCCGCTGCCCAGCTTAGCGAGGAATTTGAGAATGGATAGATTGCCGTTCGCTTTCATCGCAAAACAAATGGTGTGCGACACGGGGGCAAGGCCGCGATCCAATTCACCAAACGCTTCGGCAATCGCGGTGCGGCTGTATACGTACGCCGGCGTGCCGAATTCCTGCGCGACGTCGCCAAGGGACACGTTTTCGCAGAAAAGCTGCTTACCTTTCGTGCCGTTTTTGGGATTTTTCCGCCAGTTAAAATGCGGCGTGAAAGTGGCCGGGTCTACAAATTTGATTTTGGAATTGTTGGTCTGAGAGTTCATCGAACTTTGGCAATCACCAGCGTTCTATCATCCGACAACGGCGCGTTTTGAGTAAACCATTCGACTTCGCGAAGAATCAGATCGGCCAGTTCGGAGGCCTGCAATTCATGATGCTGTTCGATCAGCTTGCGTAATTTCTCATTGCCAAAAAATTGGCCCTCAGCATTGGAACTCTCGGCAATTCCGTCGGAGTGAAATACTAAGATGTCGCCAGGCTCGAGGACTCCGGTCCACTCGTCGTAGCTGACTTCTTCAAAAATCCCCAGCGGGAAGCCGTTGAGCTCGATTTTCTCGCAGTGCCCATCCTTATAAAGCAGCGGCTGTGACTGGCCGGCATTGGCCACACGCAGTTTGCGTTTGCCTTTCTGCCAGGTCGCAAAACAAGCGGTCATGAAGCGCCCCTCGATGCGCCGCTCACCCACGATCTGGTTCATCTGCTTCAGCATGTCGGCGGGCTGCAATTTCTGAGGAGCCAGGCTGCGCATGATGCCAATGGCTACCGCGCCATAAAGTGCCGCTGCGGTGCCTTTGCCGCTGACGTCGCCCAAGGCGATGCCGAGCTGCTGCGGTCCATAGCGAAGGAATTCGTAGAGGTCGCCGCACACTTCGCGCGCGGACATGTAGCGTGAGGCCATGTCCAGGCCGTAGTCTTCGTTCGGCACCGGTTGGAGCAGAGCGCCCTGTATTCGTTTCGCGGCTTGCAAGTCGCGTTCCAAGCGGGCTTCGTCGCGTGCCAGCTTTTCGTACAAACGCGCGTTTTCCAGCGACACGGCCAGATTCGCAGCCAAAATGGAGAGCGTCTGTACGTGGTCTTCGGTGAAATAATTGAGCTGCGGACTTTCCAGATCGAGAACGCCGATCACCTGGCCTTTGTGAATCATGGGAATGGCTAACTCAGAGCGCGTTTCAGGATTCACCATCAGGTAGCGCGGGTCGGCGGAAACGTCGGGCACCCGGACCGGCGCTTTGAGGAGCGCCGCCGCACCTACGATTCCTTCGCTGACGGCCACGCGCAACTTGCCCTGCACATGCTGTCCATGTTTCACGTCGATACGATGTCGAAACACTTTGTGCTTTTCGTCATACAGCATCAAACTGAGAATCTGATAATCGATGACCCGCTTGATTTGCTCGGCAGCGCGACGCAACAGTTCTTCCACATCAAGAATGGAGCTGGTCTCGCGGCCAACCTCGTTGAGGAGCAACAGAGTTTCCGCCTGGGTGCGCTCTTTCTGGTACAGGCGCGCGTTCTCAATGGCCACCGCAAGGCGGCTAGCTAACAAGGTCAAAATGCTTTGCTGCTCCGGGGTAAAGTAGTCGGGATGGCGACTTTGAATGTCCAGGACGCCAACGCATTTGCCTTGCAACATAAGCGGCACGGCGAGTTCCGAGCGCACATTATCAATCGCGCTGATATAGCGATCGTCCTTGGATGTGTCGCTGACCAGGACGGAATGACCGGTTGCCGCCGCGGTTCCAGTGATTCCCTGACCCACGGGAACGCGTATGTTCTCGGCGAGGTCGTTGGGGTAGCCGATGGAAAAACGGTGCCTCAGGTAGGCCCCGTCACCTTCAATCATCAGGACGCCAAAAATTTCGTAGTCAATGTGGCGCTTGATAAGCGCAGCCGTGCGCGCCAAAACCTCATCGAGGTCCAGCGAGGAATTTACGCCCTCTCCGATTTCAGCGAGCGTGGCTAAAACCTCAGCGGGAAGCGCGGTTACAGTCGTGTCGGGCGCCAGCTCAACCCGTGATTGTGCGGGATTCATCGCTTAGAACCATTATAGCAGGCGGTTGAAGGCACCCGGGGCACTGTCGCATCCCTTGTGTTTACAGCGCCCTAAGAGTAGAAGCCGTCGGACTGCTAATGTAGAGAGCCACTGTAAGCGAGATGCCACCCTGAAACATTGCTTGATGTGTCAAACGTCTGTAGCGCTCTTCTTCCTGTTCTTTTTCTTTGCGGCTTTGCCGATGGTCAACACACCCACATCTAACAAATTCCTGTACCGTTCGGCGTAATCCAAGCCGTATCCCACTACAAATTCATTGGGGATTCGGAAGCCCACATAGTCGGCCTGCACCGCGGTTACTCGCCGGTCGGGTTTATCGAGCAAAGCAGCCACGCGCAAGTGCTTCGGTTTGCGCTGTTGGAAAATGCTCAGCAGGTATTGCATGGTCATGCCGGTATCGAGAATGTCTTCGACCACAATGACGGTTTTCCCTTCGATGCTGGAATCCAGGTCCCTCGTCAATCGCACCTGGCCTGAGGAGTGGGTACGATCGCCATAGCTCGATACCGCGATAAAATCAAAGGAGACTTCGCCGGGGATTTGACGAGCGAGGTCGGCCAGGAAAAATACTGCGCCTTTCAACACGCCGACGAGGTGCAAGGGTTCGCCCTGAAAGTCCTTGCGGATTTTTTTGGCTAATTCGCGGATGCGCTTTTTCAATCGCTCTCGTGGAATAAGTACGCGGATACTTTCGTGGGTATGATCAGCGGGATTGGTGGGTAATTCTTTTTTTTGTGTGGGAGTCATCGATTCGAACCGAACCGAGACTCTAGCGCACGGGTTGCGCGCAAGGCAAGCCAACGTTGCCGAGATGTGGGTGCAAGATTCAAGCGAGGGAGGCTACAGATGGCGAAATCGCAACCGGAGCCATGGCTGAGAGGGACTCATGTGGAAATCCCGCCGGTGCCGCGGGCCGTAATCCACGCTCTGGAGCTAGCACAGGAAGATCTCGCAACATGGTGCGCAGACCTCACGGAGCAGGAACTGGCCGCAACGCCTTCCGGCCTTCCTTCTGTCACCTTTCAACTTCGACATATTTCCCGAAGCGTGGAACGCTTGCTAACTTACGCCGAAGGCAACCAACTCAACGCGCGCCAACTGGAAGAAATAAATACAGAGTCGAAAGTCGATGCTGCGAGCGCGGGACTGTTGGAAGAGGTTCGCAAGACCGTAGCCGAGGGGAGTAACAGAATACGCAAGCTCGGTGAAAATTCCGGCATGCTATACGAGCCGCGAACCGTCGGCAGAAAGAATATCCCAACCACGGTAGCCGGACTGCTGATCCACGTGGCCGAATCACACGCAGCGGCACGTGGGGCAGGCGATAACTACAGCGAAGGTGTTGCGGTCACAACGCGCCTGACCGGCCTTCGGTTTTCTGCTGAGCGTCAGCGTCCGAACTGCCAGGCATATGTACATTGATCGGAACAGCCTTCTACAGATAGAATCAAATCACTTATTCTTAATATTCCGCATCTACCAATCAACGGCCCGACGCCTCGTTAGTTCGATGTGCATGCGAAGGTGAGGATCGGCCGAAGTCACGCCGAATTTATTGTCACCGATGAGAGGCCCCTGGATTTGTGTGGGATAACCGGCTTCACCAGTAAAAATTGGACCGCTCCTGCGGATCGCATCAGGGCAGCCACCCGCACATTGATTCACCGCGGGCCCGACGAGATGGGTGTTTTTGAATCCAGATTATTTTCGCTGGGGGCAACGCGCCTAAAAATAATCGACTTGCATGGCGGGGACCAGCCCATCCTTTCCGATGACGGTGACACTGGGATTGTCTTCAACGGAGAGATTTACAATCACCTGGAAATTCGGCGCGAACTGGAGCAGCGCGGGCATCAATTCCATTCACACTCGGACACGGAGACGGTTCTTCATGCATTTCTGGAATGGGACAAGGATTGTTTCTCCCGACTGCGCGGCATGTTTGCAATCGCTTTGTGGAACAAGTCACAGAAGCGTATCGTTCTTGCGCGCGACCGCATGGGAATTAAACCGTTGTACATCTGTCAAAAACATGAGGATTTGTTCTTCGGTTCTGAACTGAAAGCGATTTTTGCGCACCCCGAAATTGAGCGCCGCATCAACCTGGCTGGGTTGGATTGTTTCCTGTCTTTGAATTATGTGCCGTGCCCGTGGACGCTGGTCGAAGGAATTGAAAAGCTGCGGCCGGGCTGCTGGCTCGAATGGCGCAACGGCCAGGTTTCTTCGGACTCCTATTGGAGCCTGCCGTTAGGTCCGGCGACGAATTGGACGCTGGAAAGCGCCAAAGACGAGCTCGACACCCTGATGCAGGCGGCTGTGGGCGAGCATCTGCTTTCTGACGTGCCTTTGGGCGTCTGGCTTAGCGGCGGCCTGGACTCTTCCGCGATTTTGCACTACGCGGCGCAGGCCTCGAGTTCCAAACTCAAAACTTTCTCTATTTCTTTCCACGGCCGGAGCTTCGACGAATCGAAATACATTCACCAGGTGGCGAGTCAATACGGAACGGATCACCAGGAAATGGATTTAGGTCCGGAAAGCAACCTGCGTGATGCAGTCGAAGAGTTCGCTTATTACTCGGATGAACCGACCGCGGATGCCGGCGCATTGCCGGTGTGGTTTTTATCCAAGCTGAGCAAGACGCAAACCACGGTGGCGCTGAGTGGAGAAGGAGCCGATGAACTTTTCGGCGGATACCTTACTTATCGTGCGGATCACCTTGCCACGCGTGCAAGGGCGGTACCCACGGCAGCGCGCCGAATGGCACTTGCGGTGGCCCGGCGGTGGCCCGTCTCTGACGAAAAAATCGGATTGGACTACAAGATTCAGCGGTTCCTGGAAGGCTCCCTGCTTGATCCTGGCCGCGCACACGCCTACTGGAATGGCACCTTCTCAGACTTGGAGAAAAGCAGTCTAGTACGCACCAAACTGCCCGACGGCCTCCATCGAATCTTCGGCGAATTGAAAAATTTGGCGCCAAGCAGCGATACGTTGTCGCCATATCTCTGGCTGGACCAAAAATATTACCTGCCCGATGACATTCTGGCGAAAAGCGACCGCATGAGCATGGCTCATTCATTGGAAGTGCGGCCTCCTTTTCTGGATCACCGCATCGTGGAATTTGCAGCGTCGCTGCCTGCGTCGCTGAAAATTCGAGGACGGCAACAAAAGTTCGTCTTGAAAGAATTGATGAAGGACAAACTGCCGGCTGCGGTCCTGCGCCGCAAGAAGATTGGCTTCGACATTCCCGCACATGACTGGCTGCGGGGCCCGCTGCGGAATTTTCTGACCGATACGCTGCAAACGGGGGCAGCCGAGCATGCGGAACTTTTCGATGGTGACGTGATCCTCAAATTTCTGCGCCTGCATCTGGATAGAAAAGCCAACCTTGGGTATCACCTGTGGGGTTTGCTGATTTTATTTCAGTGGATGAATAAATGGCAGATTCAAACCAAGTCGTGCCCCAGCCGCAAAGCATTGGCTTACGCACAGACTGGCTCGTCTATCTAATTGTTTTCTTGATCGCGAGCGCAATCTATCTGGGCTGCGTTATTTCTCCGCCCTCCCTGATGGACGACGTCGACGCTGTTCAAGCGCAAATTTCCCGCAACATGTTGAATTCGGGCGATTGGGTGACGGCGCGTCTCGACGGCGTCGCCTACCTTGAGAAAGCTCCGCTGCATTACTGGATCATCGCCGTCTTTTTCAAATTGCTGGGCGTAACGGACTGGGCGGCGCGCGTGCCCTATGCGTTGGCAGCCATCGCGCTGGCAATCTTAACCGCCGCGTTTGGTGTATGGGCGTTCGATAGAAAAGCCGGGCTATATGCCGGGCTGATCATGGGGACGTGCGCCGGCTTGTTCCTGTTCACGCGAATCCTCATCCCCGATGCAATGCTGACTTTCACGATCGCGCTGGCAATGTGGGCCTTTCTGCGCACGCTCGACCCACGAGAGGGGCGTTCGCGGATGTGGGCCGCGATTCTGGCGGCCAGCCTGGGAGTGGGCCTGCTGTTGAAAAGCCTGGTGGCCATCGTGTTTCCGGTGATGACCGCGCTGATTTATTTGGCGGTGACGCATCAGTTGAGGGCGCGCGAAACCTGGAAGCGGCTGCGGCCCATAAGCGGCACATTGATTGTTCTGCTCATTGCGGTGCCCTGGCATGTGCTGGCCACGCTCCACAATCCGCCGCACTTTTATTTTTCGTTTCAAAGCGGACCCGGGCAGTATCACGGCTTCCTGTGGTTTTTCTTCATGAATGAGCAGGTGTTGCGTTTCCTGAATCTGCGCTACCCGCGCGATTACAACACTGTGCCCCGCCTGTATTTCTGGCTATTTCATCTTCTGTGGCTCTTCCCCTGGAGCGTCTATCTTCCTGCGATCTTCAAATTGTCGTACAAGCCGGTGGATCGCGCCGGCCAAACGCGATTGCTGGCATTCTGCTGGATCGGTTTTCTGCTTGTTTTTTTCACCTTTTCGACCACCCAGGAATATTATTCGATGCCGTGTTATCCGGCGTTTGGATTACTCCTGGGTTCCGCCATGGCCTCTCAGGGCGAAACACAACGGAAGTGGATTCGCGTCGGTAACCGCATTTTGGCTGCGGTGGTTGCTTGTGCCGCGGTGATCGGTGTCGCCATCCTGATTGCGGTGCGGCATGTACCCACGCCTGCCGATATATCCGTGGCGCTCGGCTATCACCCCAAGGCGTATACGCTTTCGCTGGGTCACATGGAAGACCTGACCATCCGGTCGTTTGCGTACCTGCGCTTGCCGCTGGGGATCGCCGTCGTGGCGTTTCTGATTGGCGCCATCGGAAATTTAAAGTGGAAGGGCGAGCGGGCGTTTTTTGCCACGGCGTTGATGATGATTGTGTTCTTCCACGCGGCGCGTCTGGCGATGGTCGCGTTTGACCCTTTTTTATCGACGAGGCCATTGGCTGAAGCTGCGCTGGAATCGCCGCCGGGGAGACTAATCTCGGCGCGGCCCTATTACGCGTTTTCGTCAGTGTGGTTCTACACCAATCGTGAGGATGTGCTTATTTTGAATGGCCGATACAACAATCTGGAGTATGGCTCTTATGAACCGGGGGCGCCTGATGTATTCATTGATGATGGACGAATGAAGACGCTGTGGCGCGATCCAGCGCGCTACTATCTCGTCGCGGAAGACGGACAAGTCGCACGCATCGCTGGCCTTGTGGCGCCTGAGCAGCTAAGTCTGGTGGCTCACAGCGGTGGCAAAGTGCTGATGACCAATCACCCTTTACCAGACAAAGCGGCGTCGCCGTCGCCTTAAATAATTTTTGCTAATACCATATTCAACGTTTGCGCGAAAAACGAATAATCGCAATAATAGTTATGCTTCACTCTGGCCGGGACTTATTCGCATCGTTCGTGTACCTCATGCTCTGAGTTCCCTAGTCTTATTTGAAGAATGGCATCCGCTGGAGCGCCGTTTGCTGACAACATCGATTTAGGAGCCATATGAAGATCGCCGTGCTGGGTGGAGACGGATATTGTGGTTGGGCGACCGCTCTATATCTTTCGCAAAAAGGCCATGCCGTCGCCATCGTGGATAATTTCCTGCGGCGCCAGTGGGATCACGAACTCGGCGCGCAGACGCTTACACCCATTCGGCCTCTTTCGGACCGGCTTCGCATCTGGCAGAAAATTACCGGTAAAACCATCGAGCTCTTCGTCGGAGACGTAGCGGATTACGATTTCCTGGAATCCACGATCAAGGCGTTTGAGCCGGACGCAATCGTGCACTTCGCAGAACAGCGCTCCGCGCCGTATTCGATGATCGATCGCAAGCATGCCATCTTCACCCAGGTAAACAACGTGGTGGGCACGATGAATGTGCTGTTCGCGATCCGCGAGCTGCGACCGGATTGCCATCTGATCAAGCTTGGCACCATGGGGGAGTACGGCACACCGAACATCGACATTGAAGAAGGCTACATCACGATCGAGCACAACGGCCGCAAGGATGTGCTGCCCTACCCCAAGCAGCCCGGTTCTTTCTATCACCTGTCGAAAGTACACGACAGCCACAACATTATGTTCTGCTGCAAAATCTGGGGCATTCGCGCAACAGATCTGAACCAGGGCGTGGTGTACGGAACGATGACCGAGGAAGTGGAACTCGACGAAGCGCTAATCAATCGCTTCGATTATGACGACGTGTTCGGCACCGTGCTAAACCGCTTCTGCGTGCAAGCGGCCATCGGCCAGCCGCTGACGGTCTATGGCCAGGGCGGGCAGACCCGCGGGTTCCTGGACATTCGCGATACCGTTCGCTGCATCGAAATTGCGTGTCACAACCCCGCGAAAGCAGGCGAGTGCCGCGTGTATAACCAGTTCACCGAACAATTCTCCGTTTTGGAACTGGCGCGCATGGTGGAAGCGGCCGGGAAAAAGTTGCATATGAACGTGGAGATCGATCACTTGCCAGATCCGCGGGTGGAATCCGAGAACCACTACTACAACGCCAAACACTCTAAGCTGATCGATCTGGGCTTGCAGCCGCACTTCCTGTCCGATTCCCTGCTGGATTCGCTGGTAAACATCGCAGTGAAATATCGCGACCGCGTGGACGCTTCGCTGATGCTGCCGCAAGTGAATTGGCGCGAGCCGCGCAACGATCGGCGGCTGCAAAAGAGTATGACCGCGCGCGCGACGCTTGGCGGGGCCGAGAGTCCCAGCATCCGCGCCAATAAAGCCAAGCGCTAAATTTTGTGGCGATTTGAGTAAGCGTGGCGCCGGGTTTCTGCGAGAGTTTTTCTGGGCCACGCTCAAGAATTTGTTTGCGAACCCGTTTGAAGCGCTGCCAATTTTTCTTTCACGCGCAACGCGAAACTAAAATCAAGCGGAAACGGAATACCTTCCAGGCTATTTTCAAAACCCGCTACAAATCTTTGAATGATCGGCTCGGGGCTTCCTAGAAAGTCGATCTCCGCAATGCGTTCCCTCGCAGCCTCCAGCCATACGCGTCTTTGATTGGGAGCTTGATAAGCGCATTGAATAGACGAGATCTTTGAGTGCGGCACAGCGTATTCATGGATGGCCAGTAGATGAGAACCTAGATTTTGCGTGGCTGAAATTCCAAGATGGTCGCCGGCACCAACATTAAAGGTGCCACCGAAACTCAAGTCGTTCCGCTCGTGATGCTCAGTGCGCCAATTTTCAACGTGGGATAACAAGCAGTATTCGAAGTGGACGCCGGTTACACGCTTTGCGCCGTGCGCGGCATGCAGCAGCGCCGAAGTTTCTCCCTGCGAATAAATCCATGGCTTCTCCACGAGCACATGCAGGCCAGCAGAAATCGCCGCTCGTACCATCGGTGGTACGTGCGGACCCGGAGGCACGCATAGCCAGGCGATGTGCGCGCCGCTGGCCTTAAAACTTCCGGCCATTCTGGATTCGTATGCCAGGTCGCTTTCTCCGATGGTGCGGCGCGTGTTGGTGGCGAAGTTCGCGCGGCGGCCTTCGTGCTCGAGCATGGTGTGCATTCTTGAGCCCCAGCGCCCTTGGCCAACGACCAGATAAGCAGGCTTGTTATTCATATGCTTCGATTTTGTCGCACACCAGTCGCGCAGCCTTCACGGCACTGACGACTTTGCCTGAAAAAATGTGAATCTCGCCAGGGCGCCCATCCCGCACATACAAAATGCGGCGGTCCTGATCCGGATTGTCCTCGACAACGCGGATGGTAAATCGCGAGCCGAGATATTTTGCATGCTTAGCCGCAGGGACAGACAGCGAGCAATCGTCGCGCATCACTTCAAACCTGGTATTCGCCACGGGAACAAATTCCGTACGGTTCAGTAAATCGGAATACGGTGCAGGAATGGGGACATTCGGTTCCGTGGTGCTCCAGTGATTGGTGTGTTTCGCAGAGCCGAACAGCGATAGGTGGGATGTTCCATAGGGGTCGAAAGCCGTGAAAGGACCATCCACGACGACCAGCGCGACGCCCTGTAGCTGCGAAGGAAGCTCAATCAGGATTTTCTCGGCCACCTGATATTTGGCAATTTTGAAGGTCTCCTGGCTCGGACCCATCCCGTATGTGGCCCAGATCACGAAGTCGTAGTCGCCGCGCACCTCGCGAAGGAACTGGCGCTGCTCAAACTTTATATGCAACGCTGCAAGCCGAGATTCGATAAGGCTGCGCAGCAAGTCAGGATCATAGATATTTTCGTCGACTTCATAACATCGTTCGATGTACTCGAAATTCATCCACTCCGGCTGGCACGCCCGCAGTCGCAGCCCATGAGAAGACATGATTTGTTCGTATTCCTCGGGTCGGGTGCGTGATCCTTCGCGGGGGACGGCGTAGTAATGCCGACTGTTTCGAACGATGGCGGGTGCGAAGGCGGCCACAAACTCCTGTCGAGCCTGGAGGGTTTCGGTGATGGTTTCGGGACTGCGTGGATAGTGATAACCGGAGTGCACGCGGTACTGGTTGATCGCGGAAGCGGCGAGCATGACACCGAGGGGATCGAAAAGAGTTACGTGGTGGCCACGCTCCGCTAACCGGATTGCGACGGTTGCTCCATAAATTCCAGCACCGGCTACGGCGATTTTTGCGGCCATTTTTCGCGGGAATATCGCTACAGCGCTTTGGTCTTGTCCTTTTCCAGCGCAACATCCATCATTTTTGCGCCGGAGACCGGCACTGGCACCAACATGCCAGCTTTCACAATGTAATCAACGCCTCTCCAACGAATACTTCTGCGCACAAAACTGGCTAGCCAGATAAAGAAAGCGGTGGCATCCCACATCACCAGCAAAGGCAACTTTTTCCATAAGCTTTTTTCGTGCAAACCCCATGCGCCGACCAACATGGTCATAATCACACGCGACGCAAGATAGGTGCCCAGGTAGAAAGCGGCGACCGCAGGCGTCGGGTGAACCGCGACAGCCAACAGGGACCAGGCCAGACCCTGGGTGAAAATCAAGCCCATGTGGCCGAACGGGCGCATGTGACGCATCACGGTCATCCAGCGCAGCCGCTTAATCAGCAACCCGCCCAACGACTGGTAATCCGCGACGGTCTGCACCGCGTACGGAAGCATTTCCATCGCTACGCCCTGTTGCGCAATCAAACGCCCGGTCAGTAGATCATCGGCCGGACGGCTCTCCAGGGCTTGAAAACCGCCAAATCCAGTAAGCAGCTTGCGGGTGGTCACGATGGTCTGTCCGAAGGCAAACTTCACGCCATCCAGAAGCCACGCCACCATCACGCCAGGATAAAAGTCCGAAATCATGCCGACGGATTGGAAACTTTGGGTCATGGTGGTGTCGTCGACGGAAACATACAAGCAGGTAACGCCGCCCACTTTAGGATTCTTCAACGGAGCCACGACCGTCCTGAAGTAGTCAGGCTTTACGCGAACGTCGCTGTCATTGATCACCAAGACTTCGTGCTCCGCCTCGTTCACCAGCCGCACCAACTTGGCCACTTTGTCGTTGATGGCGGTGCGGCCGGAGCCGTACAAAATGCGGATCTTGCGCTGGGGAAAATCGCGGACGAGTTTTTCAAGAACGGGTACGGCCGGATCGAACTGATCATGCACGCAGAATAACAATTCGTAATCGGGATAATCCTGGCGGCAGAAACTGGCAAAATTCTCGTAGGCTTCGGGGTCCAGCCCCCGAACAGGCTTCAGATTACTGATGGGGGGAGTGAAGTCCGACTCTGCGGCAGAGGCGCGCGGAGCCCTGCGGAAGAACCTGATCGAGCTGTATATTGCGATCAGGTAATAGATAAACGGAATAGCCGCGACGACCAAAAACACATATTCGAAACCCGGCGAAATTAGCGCACCTCTCGCATTCTCATTGGTTCGCGACCTTAGCGCTCGTGGAGCGTTACTACGGGTTTATGCAGTCCGGCACCCAACGGAAGAATAGCAAAAAACTGCTGATCGATGTCTGATCGGTGTCTGCTACATGTCTGCTCGGTATCTGCTCCTTGGCGATGTGCAGCATTTGCCCTGGTACGCGCACATAGAAAGCATCCCACTGTTGGGCTGCCTCGCAACATCAAGTAAACTTTATATCTCGATGAACGAAGCGCCAGGATTGCATCTTAAGACCTTTCTTTTGATTCTCATGATTGTGGTTTTTGCTCCGCTCGGCAACGTGCTGCTCGGCAAAGGAATGAAGAGCGTTGGTCCAGCCACGCGCTGGGCGCCAGCCGATCTATGGAACGTGTTCGTGCGTATTTGTTCTTCGGGCTACATCTGGCTGGGGGTCGCTTCGCTACTCACGTTTTTTGTGGCCTACATGCTGGTGCTGACCTGGGCCGACTACAGCTATGTGCAGCCCGCCTCCTCTTTTTCCTATGCCATGGTCGCAGTTCTTGGATACCTGCTCCTTGGTGAGGTGATCTCACCCTTAAGGTGGCTGGGCATAGGAATGATCTGCCTAGGTGTCTTGATCGTAGGGCACACGCCCCCTCGCACGACCGCGGAGAGGGCCTGACGTGCGGGAATTCCTTTTACTGGTGGTGATTGTCGTTGCCGGCACAGGCGGCGAATTATGCGTCACGCGGGCGATGAAGGAAATCGGCGAAGTCCACGATTTTCGGCCGGCGGCGCTGGTGCGCTTTATTCTTCGTGCGGTGACGGTGCGGTGGATGTGGCTGGGCATCGCCATGATGACGGTGGCATTTTTTGCGCTGCTGGCGGCGCTGTCGTTTGAGAACGTGAGTTTCGTGGTGCCCGTCACGGCACTGAGTTATGCGGCCGGAGCGGTTGGAGCAGTGCTGTTCCTGCGTGAACGCATCAGCGTACAGCGGTGGGTGGGTGTGTTCATCGTGTGCGCCGGCGTGACGATTGTTCTGCTGAGCAAACACTAGCCACTAATTTAAGCACCGGCACTAAATAAAGATGTGCAGCGCCGGGGCCTCAGTAGTTCTGAGAGCGCTTTATGGGTGCTGTGGCTGTATTTGTGTGGGTGCGCCGATTTTGATGGTCACACCGAACCGTTTATAATTCGCGTACCGCACGGTCATGCGAATGTGGACACTGCCAGTGCTGAACTGCAGCATGTCGTCCGCGCGTGTATAGGTAGGAAACCAGTAATGCCCTTCGATGTTTTCCCTAAAGGTTTCAAAACGCGGGAACACATTTTCCTGTCCATGCTTCTTGATATCCGGGACCGCTTTGCCGTCGGTCTTCACAATTTCCAGATCTTCGTCGTCAACCCACACGCGACCCTGAAAATATCGCTGGTTCTTTTCTAATTTTTTTGGGCCCACGTCGAAAACGTAGGTGTTGAGCTGATCGATGGTCTCGCGTCCAATATATTTAATGTCGTATTTGGGCAACTCGTCGGTGGTCAGGACGAAGGGTTGCACGTGCTCCAGGTCGTCCAGGTCCTGCTGCGACATGGAAATGCGCTGGAGCGTCGAAGCCGGAGCGTACATTACTTTTTCGTAGCGCTTTCCGTCGGGAGTGAACAGGATGTCGCTGCGCATCTGGTATTCGCCGTCGGGCACGCCGTCCTGATCGATGGTTTGTATGACGAAGGTCTGCGTGTAGGTGTAATTATCGCGCTCTTTTTTGAACTCAAGTTCACGGGCGGAGAAACGCTGAATGATTTGATCCACTGGCATTGCGGGGGGCTGGTTGGAGATATTTGATGTGGAGCCTGCTGCCGGCTTGCCGGTATCGGGCGCGGGAGTGGCCGTCTTCAAGGTCGGTTTATCCTGCTGTGCGGGTGGAGCCGGAGTGGCCGAAGAAGACGGCGCAGGCGCGCTCGCCGAGGCAGGAGGCGATAGCGGCCCTTGCTGCCGAGCCTCGAGGGAAATGCAGAATATGGTTGATACTACCAACACACCCGCGGCCACGATGTGCGCGATCCGTAGTGCCGCCAAGCCGTTTTTGCAGTCCCGAAGCATGAATCCGCTCCTTCGAAGTTCTCCATTCGTAAGATGCCATTGTGAAGGATAACGTAACCGAGCACCACCGGGATTGCGCGCATGCCAAGGGCTACGTGGCGGCCCGGAGTTCATCAGCAGAAATGACAAATTGGAGTATGCGGCGGGAGTCTCTGGTTCTGCGTTCGGTAAGGGCAATTTCTATGCGGTTTGGCGCGTGCGGCTAGGCCTCGATGATTTGATTTTTCACCGCGTAACGCACCAACTCGCTGACGGAGTGCAGCTCTAACTTTCTCATGATGTTGGCGCGGTGAGTTTCCGCGGTCTTTACGCTGATATTCAGCGAAACCGCCACTTCTTTGCTGCTCTTGCCTTCGGCCAACAATTGCACGATTTCGCGCTCCCTGGGGGTCAGACGATTGCGCAACACGGTGCCGGGATCGGGCGCATGGCTACCGGCATTAAAACCGTTCAGCACCATGTCCGCAGCCCGCGCGGTAAAGTAGGAACGGTGATTGGACACGGCTTCAACGGCCGCAACCAAATCGCGGTCCGCGTCAGATTTCATGATGTACCCGCGAGCCCCGGAAGCAAGTATCTCCCGCACCAACTGGTCCGAGAAATGAAGGGTCAAAATCACAATTTCCGTCTTGGGCAAAATTTTTAGAATTTTTCGCGCGGCTTCCAAACCGTTCAGCTCCGGCATGCTGATGTCCATTACCACGACTTTGGGCTTGAGCTGCTCGGCAAGCGTGACGGCTTCACGGCCGGTGCTGGCTTCCGCGCACACTTCCCATCCCGGCCTGGAATTCAGCAATTGCTTTAGCCCACGACGCACAATGTCATGATCGTCGGCGACCAAAATTTGCATGACATCGCCGCGGGGTCGAAGCGGCTTGGAGTCATTCCCAACAGGCGGTTTATCCACTACAACCCCCTTGGCTTTCTCAGAATCTGGAAACTAGGCATAACTCGCATTTCTCTTATAACACCGATGACAAACCCACACCAATCTTACGCACCCGGTTACGCTTAATCACCATGCGTACCGGTCAAGCGCCATGAGACACAGATTCCATCGGACGGCGCTCCGGGAAAAAAGTTTGTTTCCGCAAGATGGCGTCCACGGCGAGCAAAAGGGTATTGGCCACCTGCGTTTTGGTAATGTAGCCCTGCACGCCAATCTTTTTTGCTTCCTCAATAAGCTGATTGCTCTCATGCATGGAGAGAATGAGTATCGCCACATGCGGCAGAGTCTTGCGAATCTCGCGCACAGCTTCAAATCCGCTGAGCACCGGCATGGTGATATCGAGGATGATCAGATCGGGCTTCAGCGCAATCGCTTTTTCAATAGCTTCCTTGCCGTTTACCGCTTCTCCGCATACATCCACATCGGGCAGCGAAGTGAGAATGGCGCACACACCTCTGCGCACCGCTTCGTGATCATCGGCAATCAGTATCTGCAAGGAGGGGGATCCTTTCCGAGTGATAGAGTGATAAGGATACCTTACCAAGTTTAAGGCCTTCGACAAGTTCTTTTGAGGTTGCGAGAGACGTACCTGCACTGGACGGTTTAGAAATCGATATTAGTTTTAGTTTAGGAAACTGCAGGATCAGCCTGACTGTTGCGGGGCGGCGTTGTTTCGTTTTTGTGATTCGACCGGTTGAGTTGAACAAAGGTGCAGCGGAACGGATGTTAGTTGGGGGAAGCCCCCGTTGCATAGTGAATCTGAGGGCGCTGAAGAGTGGCAGGAGTTGGCGACGAGGTGGGTTTGCTGCGCAACGCGGATGATGGTTGCTGTGCCGATGAGAACTGGAGATGCATGGTGGGGTCGCCGAAGAGAATCCAGGTGCGGCGGACGTCGGGGTCAGTGACGCCGGATTTGGCGGCGAGGATGGCCGCGCCCAGCGGCGTGGCAGGACTATTCATGATGTCGCTCAGTAAGACCTGATTCAGATTGGATTGGGGTTGGGCATTGGTGAAACCGGAACTGGCCCACACGGCAACAGCACCGCCGTTTTGCGACAGGATCAGAGATTCAGCAAGGCTCTGCGTGTAGACGTCCTGGAAGAATCCGTTCAGACAATCCATAAGAAGATAAACAGGCAAACGTTGTCCGTTCGACAAGGTGGCGGCGGAGTTGTCGTCGAGCAGATCCTCGAAAGACCACTGCTCGGTAGAACCGTGTCCGTTGTAATTGACGATCAGTGCGCCGCTGTTCAGGGCGGTGAGGATCTGCTGGCGAATGGTGTCGGCATCCTGACCGTCGGCGAGGATCTGGTTTACGGTTAGCGAAGACTGCAGCGTGGTGGCGGCGTTCTGCGCGCTGGCGGAGAAATTGGAGCCAATGTTGTTGTCCGCGACGACGAGAGCCTGCTGATTCCACGTGCCTGCGTACGAACCTTGTTCGTAGCCGACAATTTTTTGAACCATGAGGGCGGCGTCCGCTGGAGTACGCGCAGGCAAGCGGCCAGTGGGGATGGTGGCAAAGCCGTTGCCCTGGAAGTCGGTGAACCAGTCATCGGAAGCGGTTTTGAAAGCGGCGGTCTCGATGATGCGTGTGGGCACCAGATCGAAATCGCCAAAGCCGAGATAGTCGCGTGGATCGAGAGAAGCGTCTCCCACGAGGAGGACGCCCTGGGGTTTGTGTGTTTGCGTGGCCGCGAGTTGCAGAAATTCCTGCAGCGCGAAGGGACTGCGCTCGCCGAAATTGAAGGCGTCGAAGAGCTGGTCGACGGTGACGATGGATACCTGATGCTGCTGAGACTCGCGTAAATTTTTGAGCGGCGTGAGTGCGTCGACAAAATCGGGATAACTGATGTAAATCAAGTCTCCGCCTACGGGCTGCGTGGCCAGGGTGCTGGCGGCGTGGTAGGTCAACGAGGACGGCGGAGCGATCTGGTCATCGGTGAACGCCAAGAGCGTGTGTTCCGTGGGTGAGCCGCTGCGGAGAGCGGCAATTACGGAGTAGGTGTAGCCTTCTGGCTGGACGCTAGCCGAGAGCTGAGTGGGGTTCAGCGGATCGGTGATATCGACAAGATGGATTTGCGCGTTCGTGAATCCGGAGATCTGTACATTGGCGCCTGCGTTGGCAGTGAAGCGCAGCCAATTTTGGTCAGCGGTATAGAGGTGTGGGTAATGCAGCGCGACGGATTGCACGAGGCTGATGTCGTTGTCACCTTCGAGTGCGGTGAGGGTTACGGTGTTGATACCTTCCTGAAGCAAGGTGGATTCAACCGGGAACGTGTTGGTGACATTGGCCTGACCGTTGAAATCCATTTCGCCGATGGCTGCGCCATTGAAATAGACAGAGACACGGTGGGCCTGGCCATCGGTCGCGCCTTGAAGCGTGACGTCCACGGTTACGGGCAGCGCTGAGTTGGTGGCGTGGTTCACCACGGTGAGCAGCTCGTCAGCGGGCGCAGTGGTGACGGCGTCGCCGAAGAAATTGTCTTTGACCTCTCCGTTGAGCAAGGTGGCGAAATAGGTGGTGCGATCCTCACGGATGACGGTGAAGAGGAAGCCTTGCGCATTGTCGCTTGAGCCGGACGCCGCGGATGGGATGGCGGCGATGCGCTTGCCGGGACGGGTGCCTTTAACCAGCCAATAGACGCGGGTGTCGGAAAAGGGCGTGTCGATTCCCGTTCCGTAGAATTCGATGCTGTCGTTCGGGCCGAGCGGTCCTACGCCGCGCCCGGAAATCAGAATAGGTTGTTCGATACCTTCGGCGTAGAGCTGGAGCAGGCTGGCATCGACGTTGGGTTCGAGGCCGGCAGCCAAAAGGTTCGCGCGCGTTACTTTGTACCAACCTTCGGCGCGGATATTAATTTTAACGGCGGGGACGCCATCGAGTTGCGCCCGGAACTCGTTGGGAATGAGCTTGGCGATGGTCGGACGCGGCGCGATGACCGCGCGGCGCGGCGGCGCGTTACTGATGCTGCTCGACGGGTTTGTTGAATGCGCTGGGGCGGAAGCGCTGACCTGATTTAGCTGAGTGACCATAGTGGAATTGGCAGTGATCGACGCAGCGTGCGCCCTGCCCGCAACAGAACTCGCGGGAGATGTCACCGAGGATTCCGCGGTTATTGGACCGTGCTGGCTGCGCGTACCGTTGAGATCGACGTCTTCGAGCACGTAAGAGGATTCTGCTGTGCCTGCGGGATCGATCCACTGGTAGGTCTTGGCTCCGTGTTGCGGTTTTGCGCCGCGAACGAATAGCGCAGCGCCGGCAATGATGGAAGGGTTCACACGGTGACGACCAAGCGGGTCTTCGCGATAGATATTGAAGCCCAGGTTGCGAATTTCTTCACGGGTACGCCATTCGAGAAGTACGCCCTGGGAGGTTATGCCAGAGGTCACGTCCGAGCGAGGAACGGCCTGGAAATAAACCAACTGCACGGCATTCGGCGAAGCGATGGTGGAGCTGAAGGAAGCGCTGTTGTTGCTGCTGTTGGGGTCGGTGGTCGTGGAGGTGACGGAAGCGGTGTTGACGGCGTAGCTGGAGGTGCTGGTGGTCGTGGCGGTCACGTTGATGGTGATGCTGACGATCTGTCCGTTGCTCATGGAGCCGATGTTGCAGGTCACCGTGCTGCCCGATAAGGAGCAGGTACCTTGCGTGGCGGAAGACGATTGATAGGTGACTGCGCTGGGAAGCGTGTCGGTCATGACTACAGCCGCAGCGGTGGCCGGGCCATTGTTGGAAACACTGATGGAGTACACGAGCGTGTCGCCCTGGTTTACAGGGTCGGGGGAACCGGTCTTAGTGATGGAAAGATCGGCTTCGGCCGGTGAAGTGACATTGGTAGTGTTCGCGGCGGTGTTGTTGCCGGGGGTTGGATCGGTCACGGCTGAGCCAACAGTGATGGAATTCGTGATAGCGGTTCCGGCGGCAGTACCGGAATTGACAGTGAAGACAAAAGTGAAGGTGGCACTGGTGTTGGCGTTCATGGAGGAACTGGAGCAAGAGACGGTGGTGCCGCTGAGCGTGCAGGTCCAGCCGGTCGGCACGGTGTCGGAAGAAAAAGTCACGTCAGTGGGCACGTTGGTGAAGGAATCGACTGCGGTGACGGACGTGGCGGTAGCGGGGCCGTTGTTGGTAACCACGGCAGTGTAGGTGATGTTGGAGCCAGCGAGGACCGAAGTTGGCGTCGCGCTTAAAGTCACGGCCATGTCGGCTTGCGCGGCAGGTTGAACCGTGGAGTTGGCGGTCGCGCTGTTGTTGGAGTTGTTGGGATCGGTGACGGACGACGAACCCATGACGGTGTCAGAAATGACTGTGCCTGAAGTGGTACCGGAGTTGACTTTGGCGACCAGCGAGAAAGCTCCGCTTGCACTTGACGCCAGTGAGGCGATGGTGCAGGTGACGGTGCCGGTGCCGTTGACAGCCGGGGTAGTGCAGGACCAGGTAGGCGGTGCGCTAAGCGATTGGAAAGTGGTGTTGGCGGGAATGGCTTCGGTGAAGACGACGCTTGTTGCGGTCGAAGGACCATTATTGGTTAGCGATTGCGTGTAGGTGATGTTTGCGCCGGGGGCGACGGTGGCCGGAGCAGCCATGTTGGTGACCGCGATATCGGCGGAAGCAGGGGTGGCCACAAGTGTGGCTACCGTGGCGGTGTTGTTGGCCAAGTTGTTGTCGTTCACCCCGGAACTAACGGAATCGGTGTCGGTGATGGTGGTGCCGCTGACGATGCCGGAGCCAACCTGAACGACCAAGCCGAATGTGGATAAAGAGTTCTCGGCGTTCGAAGGCAAAGTGCAGGTGACTGTGCCGATGGCGCCGACGGCCGGAGTGCTGCAAGTCCAGGCGGCCGGGGAACTCAAAGACACGAAGGTGGTGCTCGACGGAATGGATTCACTGAACACCACGTTGAGAGCCGGCTGAGGGCCGTTGTTATTCACGGTTTGGGTGTAGGTAATGTTGCCGCCGGGCAAAACCGGATTCGGGCTACCGGAGTTCGTCACGACCAAATCGGCGATCGAACATTGCGCTCCGGGACGATTGCCAGGAGTCTGAGTAAATCCGCCGGCACCTAAATTGGTTGTGGCGATGCCATTGCCTTGCCCAGGAGTCGCGCCATAAGAGTCCAAAATCGTGGTGGATGTGCCATTGGCACCAGGCAAAACGCTGGCGGACGCAGGGGCGCTGGAAGTGAGAATTACACCGCCACCACCGCCGCCGCCGGGACCGTGACGATTGCCGGGATATGTAGCACCCGGAGGGCTAGGAGGCCAAGTGTCTCCGCCGTTGCCGCCGTTGGCGCTTATGGTTGCGCCGGTGATGCCTCCGGAGAGAGCCAGTAATTCGATCGAGCCGCCTCCGCCGCCGCCACCCGCTCCGTCATTCAAAGTGTTAAGAGCTGATTGTCCGTTAGCACTGAGAGTGCCGGTGCCAACAACGGAGCCGGCATGAATGATGATGATGCCGCCGCCAGCAGCCCCGCTGCTGTTGATTCCGGCAGGATTGGAATTCGAAGGATCGGCAGTGCCGTTGTTGGTGGTACCCGCACCGCCGCCTCCACCCAGGATGAGATTGCTCACCGAGCCCGGGAATGGAGCACCGCCGAAACCGTTGCCCAGCGATGCGGTATTCCAGGCGTAGCCACCGTTGCCGCCGCCGCTGCCATTGGCGCCGCCGCCTCCGCCGGAATTCTCGGTGTTGCCTGCCGGGTCGGCGTCAGTCCCGCCACCGCCCGCATTGCCAGGCGCGCCGCGCGCGTAGCTTCCATTCGGCAAGCCTTCTACGCCGGTGTTGATGAGATTAGTAAGCGTGGCGTTGGCGATGTATGCCGGAGTGCCGGCAATTCCCTCGCCCTTCGAGCCGTTCGCCGCACCGGTGGAAAGGGTCACGTAGTCAGTCGCGGATCCACCAGAGCCGCCGCTCAGCTCACGACCGGCGCCTCCACGGAAGCCGATGGTGTCGAGACTCACGGTGCCGCCCAAAGTAAGTTGGCCGGCAACGTCAATTGCAAAGACACCGCCGACGGTTCCGTTCCATGCGAGGGGCGTGAGCGAGGAACTGAGTGTTGCCGATTGATATTGAGGAACGCGGATCACCTGGAAGGTGCGCTGCCCTTGCGTGCCTGCGGAGTACGCTGCGGAAGTGTAGGCATTCAAGAGGCCGCTACTGGGCCCAGCTCCGCTGAAAGTTACCGCTCCGCCAGCGGTAGAAAGCGAGCTGGTGGCGGTGACGAATTCGTAGCGTCCGGAGCTGTTGGGATTAGTGTACCCACTGGCTGGATCGCCGGGAGAACCGTCACCGTACGCGCCCGTGTCCGTTGAATTGATAGCGGCGTCCTGCATCTGGATGAAAAGCAACAAATCGCCGATGGCTATGGGAGTGGTCGAGCCGGACGCGGCGCTAAGCGTGACGGACGTTGCGCCAGGGCTTAGAACAACGGCGGCGCTGGGCGCGAAGTAGGTGTTCACATCGCCGGTGATGGTGCCTGCGTCGCCATCCTTAGCGGGTGTGGCGCACGAAGAGGGCTGCACGAAGGTGACAAGCGTGGCGGAATTGTTGGACGGGAACGGGTCGGTGACACTGGAAGTGGTGCTGACGGTGTCGGAAAGCGAGTTGGACACGGATGGAGCGGTCACGTTGATGGTGGCCGTGGCGGTGTTGCCGGCAGTGAGCGTGCCGAGGTTGCAGGTGACCACGCCGGAAGCTTGCGAACATGTGCCCTGGGAGGCCAAGGCGGAAACGTAGGTGACAGTGCCGGGCAAAGTGTCGGTAATGGTAGCGCTGGTCGCGTCGGCGACGCCGAGGTTCTGAACGGCAACGGTGTAGACCAACGGACTGGAAACGAAAACAGGGTTGGGCGTGGCAGAAAGGGTAAGGCGCAAGTCGGCGTCGCCGGTAATGCCGACGAGCAGGGTGGTGGTCGAGGTGTTGTTGGTGGCGACGGGGTCGGAGGTGGTGTCGGAAGTTACGCTGGTGACGTTTTGAATCACGGTTTCAGCAGCGGTTCCGGAATTCACCTGCAAGGTGACGGTAAAAGTAGCGGAGCCGCCATCAGCGAGGCTGGAATTAAGACAATTGATGGGCGTAGTGCCGCCGACTGCGGGAGTGGTGCAAGTCCAGCCGCTCGGAATTGTGCCGATGGATTGAAACGTGGTGTTGGCCGGAATGTTTTCATAGAAAACCACGTTCTGGGAGGCATACGGCCCTTTGTTGGAGATAGACACGGTGTAGACGGCATTCGTTCCTGCGGCCACAACTGGAGCCGAAACGGTTTGCGTAATGGCTAAATCGGCAGGCGCGGAAACAGTGACGGAGCTCGTTGCGGTGTTGTTGGCGGTGTTGCTGTCGCCGGTGGTGGAGGTGACGTTGGCAGTGGCGGAAATAGTGGACTGGTCGGACGCACTGGCGCTGACGGTTACGTTGACGATAAAGACGGCGGTGCCAGCGTTGGCCAGGCTAGAACCATCCGTGCAAGTGACGGTGCCGGCGGCTCCGACGGATGGCTTGGTGCATGTCCAACCGGAAGGAACAGTACCGAGAGACAGAAATGTTGTGTTCGCGGGAGTGGCTTGCGTGAAGACCGGAGCCGCTGCGCTGGTGGGCCCGTTATTGGTGACGACGTTGTTGTAGGCGACGGTGCCGCCGGGCGAGACACTCGTGGGACTGGGCGTCTGGGTGAGCGCGAGGTCGGCATAGTTGATGGTGACGGTGCTGGCGGCGGTGTTGTTACCGGAGTTGGAATCGTAGGTGGTGGAAGTAACCGTCGCGGAGCCGGAAATCATGGTGCCGTTGGCGACAGCGGAGCCGACGGTGACCACGAGCGTAAAGCTGCCCGTGCCTGCGTTGGCAAGTGCCGAGCCATCAGTGCAGGTAACCGTGCCAGTGGCGCCTAGGGCGGGACTGGTGCAGGTCCAGCCGCTGGGCGGCGTGACGGAAGCGAGGGTAGTGTTGGTGGGCGTGGTCTGAGACCAGGACGGTGTGGCGGCAGGCGACGGACCATTGTTAGTAACCACGACAGTGTAGGAAATAGTTCCGCCGGGGACGGCGTTAGGTGAACTCGGTGTTTCCGTAATGGCGAGGTCCGCGACGGCCACGGTGACAGAACTGGTGGCAGTATTGTTGCCCGAATTGCTGTCGTACGTGGTGGAAGAAACGTTGGCGGAGCCTGAGATTACGGTGCCGCCAGTGGCGGTGCCGGATACCGTGACGACCAATGTAAACGTGGCACTTCCGGCGTTGGCCAAGGCTGAACCGTCGGTGCAGGTGACGGTGCCAGTTGCGCCGACGGATGGTTTGGTGCAAGTCCAGCCAGAACCTGCAGTAAGAGATGAAAAAGTGGTGTTCGTAGGAACGGATTGCGTCCAAGAGGGCGCGGCAGCGGAAGAGGGACCGTTGTTGGTGACGACGATGGAATAGGAGATGGTGCCACCCGGGGAAGCGTTTGTGGTGGGAGTGGGAGTTTCAGTGATAGCCAGGTCGGCCGCGATGACCGTGACGGAACTCGTCCCGGTAGCGTTTGAGGAACTGGTGGAGGAGACCGTAGCGGAGCCGGAGATTACGGTATTGCCGGCAGTTACGGAGTTGACGGTAACAACCAGCGTAAACGTTGCAGAGGCTGGATTGGCGAGCGCCGATCCATCCGTGCAGGTCACTGTTCCGGTGGCACCAACAGCTGGTTTGGTACAAGTCCAACCGGACGCTACGGTGAGCGATGAAAAAGTGGTGTTGATGGGAATGGACTGCGTCCAAGAGGGCGCAGCAGCGGTCGCGGCAGCGCTGTTAGATACCACCACCGCGTAAGAGATCGTGCCACCCGGAGAAACCGTGGTGGGAGTAGGCGTTTCGGAAATGGAAAGCACAGCGGGCGTTACGCTGACAGAATTGGTAGCGGTGTTATTCGTTGAGACGGGGTCTGGTGTTGCGGAACTGACGGTGATGGAACCAGCGATGGCTGTGTTGCCAGGAGTAGTGGACGCAACGGTCAACACCAGAGTGAAGCTAGCATTCGATCCGCTGGTTAAGGCTGCTGAGTCCGTGCAAGTTTCGGTTCCTGTTGATCCCGAGACAGAGTTGGTGCAAGTCCAGTTGCCGTTCGGCTTGGTTACGGACGTGAAGCTGGTGGTGTTGGCGGGATAGGTATGCACCCACTTCGTAGTCGTGGCACTGTTGGGGCCGTTGTTGGTGATGGTGATGGCGTAGGTGATGGAGCCGCCGGGAGCCACGGTCGCGGGAGACGTGGGCGTGACTGTTTCGGAGACGGCCAGGTCGGCACTGGCAGCACCGAGTGCCGATGACGCGGTGGCGAAAAGTCCAATCCATAGGAAAAGAACTGCAGGAAAAAGGAAGGCGCCCAATCTGGCGCGGCGATGGCTGAACGAGAGCTTCACGCGATGCAGTGCGGAATGGAACTTTGCAACCAAGCGTGGCAAGCAGCCAGCGGTGGAAGTGGTTCGCCCGTGGCGCGCTCTGGAAATTACTCGGCCAAGTTGCGACTGGGCGGGAGCGTCGTTTTGCTGACCAGAATCTCCGCGAGTGATCACGGAGCCGGTGGAATGGTTTTGTGCAACAAGCCGGTGAACCTTGAGCCCGTCCTCGTTTTGCGTGAGGAGGACATCGCCTGGAGTGAGGGAAGAATTGCGTACCGGTGCGACGGTGATCGCGTCGCCGGCAACAATGTTGGGGCGCATGCTGTCGCCTTGTGCGCGAAAACGCACGCTGAAGCCGCGCGCCAGAAGATGCTGACAAAGAGCTGCGAATTTTTGCGAGTCGCGTTGCGTGCGCGTTTCAATGGCGCGCATGGCGGATGGCCTCCACGGCGCTGGGCTGGGGAACGAAACGGAAGATATTGCAGGGAATCTGGCGAGCCACGCGATCGATGAATCCCAACGTAAATTCCAGACCCTGGGGACAATGACGCGGAACAAAACTGCGCGCGAAAAGTTCGGCGGCGGCGAAGCCGGGTGCGAGCGTCAGGATTTCGTTGTGCCGATATTGCTGGAGAAAATAAATATTGGTGACCGGCGCGGAATCAGGAGAAGAGATTCCGGCATCGCCGTGCCAGGGCGTGCCGTGCATCCAAATCTTTCCGCCACGAGAAGTGAGGACGATACGATCGTCGCTCAGAATGCGAACGCCGGGTTGATTCAGCCACAGCCGGGCGGTGGTACTTTTTCCAGCGCCGGAGTGTCCTAAAAAGAGATGGCCGCGAGTGTCCTGGTCAACGATTCCAACCGCGTGAACTTCAAGACCATGCCCACAGGCGAGGCGATGGATCATCAACACTTCATCGAGGGGATATTCAAGGGGGTAGACGGGCTGGCCTGCCGAAAAAAATTCGCGCGAGAGCTGCAGGTATCCAGTCTTGAATTTGGGATCGAACCAAACGCTTTTGTACGGCGCTTCGCCGGGGAAACTGCGCTGAAAATTAAAGCGGTACCCTTCACGCTGCTCGAAGGGCTCCTCATAGAGCGACCAGAGCCCGCCAGAGTGAAATAGCGGTTTGAGCACCGGTAGCGGCAAACGGTCTGCCAAGGAGACGCGGATGTTGACGTCACAGTTCGCGGCACCCTTGCCTGGATCGATGGCGAAGTCGTGGAGACCGGGATCGAGAGCCAGGGAAACGTCCCCATCGGAATACATGCCGAAGGTATTTCCAGCAATCTTGTAAGCAATTTTTGTGTTCGAGACGCGATCATGGGAGTCGGCGCCTGCAGCGACAGTGCGGTTATCGAGGCCGGCGGGCTGCTCGGGATTCCGAGCAAGCGATTCGGGGACGATCTGGGTCTTTAGGGTGGTCATAGCGCCTGTCCTAAGACCCGGCCGTGCGGCAGGTGACGACCCCGCCACAGGATGAAGATACAGGCCCGGCGGAGCCCGCAACTTTGCAGTGACCGAGCACGGCTTCTTCAGGGCGCAAACTGACGCGCAGCACGGCGGGAGGCTCATACGACGCCGACCGCTGCTGAAGGTTCGTTTGCTCTTTCCGTTGCATCAGGGCCCGACCTTTTTCAAACGTGGACGTCCGCGCATGCGGTGCACCCGCCGCTCCGGCATCCGTTCGCAGTCTGTAAAACATTCAAGACAGGCGAAGCGGGCCCGCCTCCCGGCAAACCATCGATCTCGGGTTTTTGGTGGTCGATGCGATCGGCAGCATAGAAAAGAGTCGCGTGATTGCGGCCTCCTTCGCAGTTGGGGCAACGTGAACTTGCTGTGTTGTGCGCCGGGACGGTGTAGCCCAGGCTGTAAGCGCGCAGATGGGCAACCTGACACAGGAAATCCACGGGCGATTCCGGGTCGCCGTTTTCCAGCTCGCCGTTCGCAGGGCACATGCTGCAGAGTGATTGAATGCGGCAGTCGTCGCAGATGCTCGGGCGGGTGCGGGCCTGCGTACGGATTTCATGCAGAGGACCGTCCCAGCCTTCGCGGAAGCTGCCTTTGCGGATGTCGTAACCCTGTTGGTGGGAGATGACGCAGATGGTCATTTTGCCGGTGGGATCAATGGCACAGCCGCTTACTCCGCCGCCACAGGTGTAGCGATGATTGGCGGCTTCGGGTTCGACTTGAGCCTTCTTTGGCGGCGTCGCGAAATCGTGTTTGGCGAGGCGGCGATATTCCTCTTTTCGAGCGCCATCACGATATTCGAGCGCCACTACTTGCTCGGGCGACAGGCGAACGGCCAGCGGACTTTGCGAGCAATCGATGCGCGGGTTGACCAGCGGATCGAATTTGAAGTCCACACCGAGGGACTCGGACAGTTGCTTCATTGCGTAGACTTCGTGGTGATTGATGGTGGTGGGGACCGTTTTCAGTTTGAGCGGCAGATTGCGCTCGATGAGAAGCTGAATACCGCGCATGCAACGGTCGTAAGAGCCGGGGATCTGAGTAAGAGCTTCGTAGGTTTCGCGCGTGGCACCGTACAACGTAATTTCAATGGCAAGGGGCCGGTACTTGGCTAAATGGTTGGCGATGCGCGGAGTGATCAGCGTCCCATTGGTGAACAGGGTGATCAGGAAGCCGCGCTTTTTGGCTTCCGTGTAAATATCGAGGAAGTCTTTACGAGCAAAAACCTCGCCCCCGGAATAAAGGATCCAAAGGGTCCCTGCAGCGACCAGTTCATCGAGGAGTTGGAGGTGCTCGGCGAAGGTTAGTTCCTGCGCGCGGGCGTCTTGATCTCCCATCGGTAAGTTGTTGTAACAATGCAGGCAGGCGAGCGGACAGCGCCGGGTAACTTCGATGGACACATCCATCGGAGCACGCTTACCCGAAAAACGCTGGTGAACTCCCCCGCTGAAATCCCCGTAATTAACCGTCTGCACGCTTCCCTCAAAGCTCTTGAACTAAAATGACTTGCTACCTGTCGGCATCCTCTATCTGGCCTAGCCGCACGCCTGTGCAAGTGGCGGGGCGGGTTCCACCAGTCCAATCTCTCGAAGATCGGCCAGGAAGCTGCAAACGTCCGCCGAAGCCACATCCGGGGAAACATCGAAGGTACGGACCACCCAGGCGACCAAATCCTCAGGCGAGCGGCTTTCCTCCAGCAATCGCCAGAGCTGACCGCCCAAGGCATTAAAGGTATAGACGGCTTCCATATCGCCGACACCGGCACAAATGGGAACGACGATGGTCTCGCCGGCAATTTCACGCGATACGGTAGCGGAATTCCGCACCAGTAGCGTCCGTGGTTCTGTAGGTACCGGTACCATGCCCATAGTGTCTACAGTGTTGTACCGACGAAGAGCGTTGTCATCTGGCGGAGCGGACGCGTGTTTCAAATTAGTACCCAGTTTTTGGCGGCCAACGCCGGCTTGGTTGGGATCACAACCTGTCACTTGGAATGCCAAGATTGGGACACCACGAGGATCGTTTAGATATCGCCAGTATCCATGCGGCTAATCGATATTCCACGAGCCCAAGGATTCGAGCTGACGAGAGAATTCGCAGCGTCTACCGTCAGGTAGACGGTTGAGATAGGGGGTAACCAATTCAGAACGGCGGGTGAAGATCCTGGCCGGATTTGCCCACGGGCCTGGGGACTTTGAGGGATTTGAGCGTCGGGGCGATTCGCCACTTACGCAGTTGTTAGGTGGAGAGCCTATGTGCCTTGCGGCCCGCCAGCACAGCAGTCGGTTTGGCGGCTGGGGACGCGGTGCCTCGGGCAGGAGGGCTGGAGCCGGTGATAGCGCGCCGGATGGAGGATTCAGGGGCATCGTCGCGCAGGAGAGCGGTATGGCCGTCGGGCTCGACGCCGAGTTGCTTCCATATCTGCAGCAGGTCGACGCCAACGGGCCGATCTTTCATTTGATTATATTGATCGATCAGGACGGTTGTGCCGGTGGCCTGGTCGCCTATCTTCAGGGCTCGAGCGAGGTCCCAGTCCTCGTTGATATTGCCGCCAGAGTCGAGTATTCCTTTCAAGGCGTCCTGCAAACCCTTTTTATTGTGGGTCTGGCGCCGAATTTCGATGTCCGCTACGAAACAAAACAGCGCACCTCCCCAATAGGTGCGGCCCCAGGTGTGAGTGTGGTCCAGTCCTTCGTCGCCTGCTTGCGGCTCGCCCTTGGGCATGTCGCGGATGAGGTCGGACCACATCTGCTGTTCTTTCATATTGTCGACGCGGATGCGGGCGATGGGCTCGACATAGGTCGAGATACCTTCTTCAATCCAGTGGTGCTCCTCGGCTACCGATGGGAAAGCCAGATGGATCATTTCGTGGGTCATCATCCAATCGTCCATCAGTTCGGCGCGGGTAGTATCGCTGCCAAGACCGATCTTGATGAAACCACCGTGCCTGCCAAAGGTCATGCCGTGACGAACTCCGTGTCCTGAAAAAGGGGTGATGCGAAGAGTGAGATGTTCCACGGGAAAGTGGCCGTAGTAGCCGGCGACCGCTTCGGCAGCGACTTTTACCCAGGCAATGATGTCGGGTTGAGAGACGTTGTTCTTCCCTTCTTCGACGGTGATGTCGATGTGGGAGCCGCTGACGATAAGGGTGGAGGTCATTTCGGCGGCGCGTGAGCCGGAGGAACAGCCTATTACGACAAAGGATAAAACGACAAAAAGGAGCGAATGGCTCGAGAGTATGGGTCGAAACATGCGAACCCCAAGAGATCTGTCGGCGAAAATTCAGTTACCAAGCCAGAGGAGGCTGTTTTTCTCCGGGCAGGGAGGGAAACCAGCGATCGAGCAAATAGTCCACGGCAAATTTCCCGGGGCCGAAAAGTAATACGATGAGGCTTGCGACGAGAAAGGTGTACGGAGCAGCGGCGTAAAATTTGTCGGGGTCGGAAAAGATGGAAAAGAGGGCTTCGCGGTCGGCGGTGATGTAGGCAACGATCAGATTGATGGTGAGGGCAAGAGACGTGAGCCGCGAGAGCAATCCGACGGCGAGGAAGATGCCTCCGAAAAATTCCAGGCAGGAGATGGCGACGGCGGTCTGCGCGGGCATCGGCAAATTCAGGCTAGTGAAGAATTCGGTTACTTTATCGAGATGATGAAGCTTGCCCCAGCCACTTTGAATCAGCTGAAATCCCCAATAAAGACGGACAAATAACAAGAAGGGGGATTGCCCGAAAGACAGGTAATAGAAAAAAGTCTTGTAGAGTTTTTTGAGTCGAAGCAGAAAATCCATCGCGTTCAGGCACGCTTTCTTTTCGGGGAGCGATTTTTGGAGCGAGGGGCCGTGGGCTTAGGCTCGGGCAGGCAGAACCAGGCGAGAGCAGCCCAGTTGTGGAACCACTGTTGAACCAACCCTGGTAGTTCGTCGGCAGAAATGCTGGTGTTGCGAAAAGCTTGTTCGGCTGCTTTTTGCAGGGTTTTACCTTGCTTGAGCGCATCGAGGAGTGCGAATTCTTCATGCTCCAGACGCCGGAAGTAAACGCTATTGTCGATGCGGTGCACGGCGAGGGCGATGGCCGCGGGTTTCAGCTTTGCGACAGCTTGGACGCGCTTGCGTTTACGGCGTTCATGAAACGCGTTGCTGGCAAAGTCGGTGTCTTCTTCAGTTTTTTTCACATCGAGAAGGAGATCGTCGACGGGATAACGAAGACTGAGCAACTGTATATAGGGCTGCAACCGTAAGCGAAGATTGGGTCCGGCACCGTTCTGCAAATCTTCAGCACGCAGGGGCGGCTCGGCTTTTCCGTCGAAGGCCTCAATCTCGGCCCACTCCAGCTTTACGATGTCGAGAGCCAAAGCCTGCTTCTTCCCTGCCCAGTTCGGGTGCTGATGTAGCCAGAATTCAAGCCGGCTGCCGAGATTACGAAGGGTGAAAGACCGCGAGGGGCAATCGGTGATGTAGGCCTTGCTCATCGCTTCGAATCGGGCGCTGCCAAGGACCGCGCGCAGGCCGGGGAAATCTTCCACCATGCTGGACAGCAGCCGGAACCAGTATTGGCGATTGTAAATTTCGAGCCGCTCAAACGAAGTCAAACGGTCGTTGGGCTTGATGAAGCGCGCGGCGTAAGCGCGCATAGACTGGCCGTCGGGAGCGGTTCTTTGCATGCGCTCGGTGAAGGTGAGCGGCTGCATGACCGCCCGCGCCATGGTGCGCTGGAGTTCGAGGAGCTTCATACGGCTTTGGCGAGCACGGTGGCGGACAGGAAGCGGTTGGCCTTGAGGGCCTCGTCATGCACTTCCTTAAACGAAGGGATGCTGTCGTCCCATTCAAGAAGGGTGGCGGTGTGGCCCGCGCGTTGAATAGCGCGCTCGTAAAGTTTCCAGACGGGATCAATCACCGGGTGATCATGCGTGTCAAGAATGTATTTGCGATATTTCGAATGGCCGGCGATATGGATTTGCGCGACGCGCTCGGCAGGCACGCTGTTTACATAGTCCATAGGGTTGAAGTTGTGATTCTGTGAGGAGACATAAATATTGTTTACGTCGAGAAGAATGCCGCAGTCGGCGCGCTCCACAACTTCATTAAGAAATTCCCACTCGGTCATTTCGGAGACGTGATATTCGGCGTAGCTGCTGACGTTTTCGACGGCGATGGGAATCTCGAGGTAGTCGCGAACTTCACGAACTTTTTGTGCGGTGAGCCTGGCGGCTTCGAAGGTGTAGGGCATGGGTAGAAGGTCGTGGGTATAGCGGCCATCGACGCTGCCCCAACAGAGATGATCGGAGAGCCACGGGGTCTTGGTGCGCTTGACGAGATCCTTGAGTTTGCGCAGGTGCTCGCGATTGGGTTTTTCTGCGGAACCAAAATACATGGAGACGCCGTGCTGCACGACTTTGTATTGCTCGAGAATCTGATCGAGGATCTGCATGGGGCGTCCGCCATCGATCATAAAATTCTCAGAAATAATTTCGAACCAATCGACGACTGGCTTGCGCTCCAGGATGTGCTGGTAGTGGGGCGCGCGCAGACCGATGCCGATGCCATATTCGGTGAGATTATTGAAGCGGTTGGTACCCATGCCAGCTCCCGTCGCTAACAACCAGTCACCTTGGTAGATGGCTGAGAGGTATAAAAATTTTCGTGAGACTTTAGATCCGGGGAGAAAAAGCGCGGATAAAGGGCCGGACACTATCCGGCCCTCTATCCCACGGTAAAGTGTCGTTCCAGGGTGAAACTACTCGGGCATCTTGGAGCCGTCTGTTGCGCAACCGCCCTTGCCCTTGCAAGAGTTCTTGCCTTTGCAGCCGTTGTCGCTGGACTTGCAACCGCCCTTGCCTTTGCAGGAGTTTTGGCCTTTACAAGCGTGCTTTTCTTTCACCTTTTTGTCAGAAGTAGCCGGCTTGTCGGTGTCCTGAGCGGCCACAGAGGTCTTCACCCCAGGCAGCAGGTTGGACGCCTTGATGCTGGCACTGGTGCCCGCGAGCAAGCCCGCGACAGCCGCGCCGGTGATGAGAAACTTATTCGACTTTGTCATATCCTGAAGAACCCCCATCGGTTTGAATTTTACTGCATCCCTCAGGCAGAAGATCTGCCATGAAGATCGTTGAGCCGAGCGTCATGCGTCGGCTGAGAAAATCGCGTACGTCACCGCGCGGCGCGGAGCTGGGGGCGCCGAATAACAAGTTCCGAACTGCCGGATACGTTACGCCCAAGCGAGTCCGGTTGCCACTGAAACTTTTATAAACAAAATCTAAATCTTGGATGGAGGCCGTATCGGCGGCTTTGACGGCGATGAGGTGGCAGGCGTGGCGCGAGATCGGCGGTTTCTTTGAATTATTTCGCAACTGCTTCATTTCGCGCATATTGTCAGCGACACGATGGCCAAGTGTGTGCTACGTCGACCCCGGGCGTCAACCTCGATGGACTAAGCTCTTCGGTTAGACGGCCCACCGTGCTATACGATTCTCGCGGAAGATTGGATGGGCGCGGGGAACAGGTCCGCCTGTCAATCGCAGAGAGCCGACGGAGCTTAATAGTCTTACAAGGAGCTTAGATGGACTGGCTGGTCAAAAGGACGGTGCCGTGCTGGTGGCTGCTGTTGTTGGTAGCCGGAGTCGTAAACGCCGGCGGAGCGGTCGCTAACGGCAGGGATGGTTCCCGGGGGAGCAGCGGCGAGGAGCAAGTACGCGTCGAATCCGGAATCCTGGAAGGTAAGACAAGTTCCGATGGCAAGGTACGGATTTTTTTGGGAATTCCCTTTGCGGCGCCACCCGTCGGGGACTTGCGCTGGAAAGAGCCGCAGCCGGTGGCGAAGTGGGACGGCGTCAGACAGAGCAAGAAATTTGGGCCGCGCTGCATGCAGGGGGGAATTTACGCGGACATGGTTTTTCGCGATGCGGGGCCCGGCGAGGATTGTCTGTACCTGAATGTGTGGGCTCCCAGGACCAAAGCGGGCGAGAAATTGCCGGTCATGGTGTGGATTTACGGCGGCGGATTTCAGGCGGGATCGACATCCGAACCGCGGCAGGACGGCGAGCATCTGGCGCATAAGGGTGTAGTGATTGTCAGCATGAATTACCGGCTGGGGATATTCGGGTTTTTCTCGCATCCGGATCTGACGGCGGAATCGCCGCATCACGCTTCGGGAAATTATGGGTTGATGGACCAGGCTGCGGCGCTGAAATGGGTGCACGAAAATATAGCGGCATTCGGCGGTGATCCGGAGAAGGTGACGATTTTTGGTGAGTCGGCGGGATCGTTTTCGGTGAGCGCGCAAATGGCTTCGCCGATGGCAAAGAATTTCGTGCACGGAGCAATCGGGGAGAGCGGTGCGTTCTTTGGAAAAACGCTGAAAGCGAAGCCGCTGGAGGAGAGCCAGAGACGCGATGCGGTGTTTGCGGAAGAACTGGGCATGAAATCGATCGAGCAGATGCGTGGTGTCGATGCGCGACGGCTGCTGGATGCAGCGACGAAACGAAATTCCTATCGAGCCGAGCCGAACATTGATGGATATTTCCTGAGTGCGACTGCACTCTATATTTTCGCCAAGGGCGAACAGGCGCACGTGCCGTTGATGGCGGGATGGAACCGGGACGAGGGTAACTATCACAGTATTTTCGGTTCAGAGGAGGAGAGCAAGGGGAGTTACACGGCGAAAATACGACAGAAATTTGGAGACGAAGCGGAAGAGGCGTTGAAGTTGTTTCCTGCGGACTCGGGGCAGCAGATGAGAAACTCCGCCGGACTGCTGGCCACCGCGGATTTCACCGCGTTCGGGACATGGAAATGGCTGGAGACGCACCGCGTGACAGGGGGGGCGGCAGTGTTTCGTTTTGAATTTGACGATGCGCCTCCGGGCGGTGAAGCGAACGATGGAACGGTTGTTGGTGTGTTCGCGTATCACTCCGCAGAGATTGAATTTGTGTTTGGGACGCTGGATTCGAAGAAACTTCCGTGGCGAGCGGAGGATTATAAATTGTCGGAATTGATGGGGACGTATTGGACGAACTTTGCCAAGAATGGGGATCCGAACGGGGCGGGTGTGGCTGCGTGGCCGAAGTATGAGGAGCAGAGTGGGTTTCAAGTGATGCAGTTGATGGCGAATCCGCACGCAGAGAGCGATAAGCAAAGAGCGCAGTTTGAATTTCTCAATAGGGCAAAGGGCCCAGCGAAATAACGAGGGCGTCAGTGTGCTTCCGGTTGGTTGGCGTCCGGATAAAAATCCGCGTGGGACGCCCGGGGAACTGGCGTCAGGGCTTGGGTCGCGAGCCGAAGAGCGCGGTGCCGACGCGAACTTCCGTGGCGCCTTCCTGAATGGCGATCTCAAAGTCGTGGGACATACCCATGGAGAGGACGGAAAGCGAAAAGCCGGTAACACGTGCGAGATCGTCGCGGACGGTTCGCAGTCGCTGGAAATAGGGACGGACTTTCTCGGGATCGTCGAGGTACGGAGGGATACACATCAGGCCGGCGAGATTTAGATTTTTCAGGGTGGAGATTTTTTCTATTAATTCGGGCAGGATTTGAATGTCGGCGCCGTTTTTGGTGGCTTCGTTTTCCACGCGGACTTCGATGAGGACACGTAGTTTTTCTGAAGTATTTTGTTCGGAGCGGGCCTTGTCCAGACGTTGGGCTACGGCGAAGTCGTCGATGGAATCAACGGAGTGAAAAGTTTTAGCGGCACGCGCCACTTTGTTGCTCTGTAAGTGGCCGATCAGATGCCAGGCAGCTTGCAGGTCGTTCAGGTGGTCGCGCTTCCCTTCCCATTCCTGAACACGATTTTCGCCGAAGTGGCGCAAGCCAGCATCGTAAGCTTCGCGAATGGCGTCAGCGGATTGCGTTTTGGAGACGGCGATAAGGGTCACTTCGGCCGCGGCGGCCGCCGATTTCTGGCGAGCGTTGGCGATCCGTTCCTGGATGCGCTGGACATTTTCACGAATAGTTGGCGGCATGTCGGCGAATAAATCGTAGCATGCGACTACATTTGCGGCGCGCGGTGGGGGCGGTTACACTGGCAGCCAGTGCGGCACTGGCCTGAGCACCGCCTGATCTTCGAAAAAACTTCACGCAGATGGAATGATGATTACTAGCGGGAAACTGATTGCTATCGAGGGCATCGATGGCAGCGGTAAGCGCACGCAAGTGGAGTTGCTCGATAAGGCGCTCGCGGATCGCGGGCGGCAAACGTACGTCACCGGATTTCCCATTTACGATTCGTGGTTCGGGAAGATGGTGGGAGAGTTTTTGAACGGGGAGTATGGCCCACTGGAGGAAGTCGATCCGCACTTCACGGCGCTGCTCTATGCCGGTGATCGATTCGAGGCTAAGAAGCAAGTCGTTCAGGCGCTCGAGGCCGGCAAGATAGTTTTGGCGGATCGATATATCGGATCAAACCTGGCGCATCAGACGGCGCGAGTTTCCGCCGCCGAGCGGATGGAGTTCGTGAGCTGGATCGAGCATCTCGAGTATGAAATTTATGGCCTGCCACGGGAAAACCTGGTGCTGTATTTGAGGGTGCTCCCGGCGGAGGCGCAAAAACTGGTAGCGCTGAAGGCAGCACGTACATATACGCCGGCTTCGCACGATTTGCTGGAAAGCAACTTACGGCATCTCGAAGAGGCTACCGAAATGTACGACGAACTGGCGAAGCGTGGGAATTGGTTTACGGTACAGTGCTTTGATGCTGCGGGACAGGTGATGCGCTCGCCGGATACGATTGCCGAGGAAATATTGGCCGCGGTGGAGCAGGTGTTGACGCCAGAGCCGGGCGGCGAGACACAGTCAGGTACGAAAGCGGAGAAAAATTAGTCATGGGGTTTGCTGATTTTCTGGGCAACGAACGAATTGTAAGCGCTCTGCGGGGGGCGCTGCGTGCGCAACGTGTGCCGCATGCGTTGTTGTTCACAGGGGCTAGCGGCGTGGGGAAGTACACGCTGGCGCGCATGTTTGCGCAGGCGGCTACCTGCGAACGATTGATCGATGACTTTTGCGGGGAGTGCGCGACGTGCAAGCGGGTGGCACTGCTGGCCGACCCGCTTACGTTGGTGGAGCAAGGGCTTGCGGAGCGTGGCGAGAGCGCGGATGCGGCCGCGGTGGAACGCATGCCGCTAATTCTGCAAACGCATCCGGATGTGTGGGCGCTGGTGCCTGATCCGGTGCGTCTAAAGACTCCAGTAGTCCGACCGATGTTGCGGGTTGGGCAGATTCGCGCGGTGCAACGGGCTGCGTATTTTCAGCCCATGGGACGGCGGCGGGTATTTATTTTGGACGGCGCGGATACGATGCGCTGGGATGTAGCGAATGTATTTTTGAAGATCCTGGAGGAGCCGCCGCCGTCGGCGACGTTGATTCTCATCGCGCCTTCGCCATATTCCCTGCTGCCCACCATTGTGTCGCGGTGCATGCAGTTTCATTTTGCGCCGCTGCCGCAGGCGGATGTGGAGCGGATTTTGAAAGAGAAAACGGGCCGAGAGGGTGCGGAGATCTCTCTGGCAGCGCAGCTCGCGGAGGGGAGCCCGGGGACGGCGATAGAGATGGATGTAGAGAAAACCGCGCAGCGACACAAGGATGCGCTGCGGATTTTGTCGCGCGCGGCTGCGGGGCAAGGTTTCGCGCAACTGTTTGCGGATACCGCGGCGCTGGCGAAAGATCGAGAGATTTCTTTTGACCGGCAACTGGACGTTTTTTATGGGCTGCTGACGGATTTGCTGGAGTTGACCGCGAAGGTGAAGAGTCCGTCATTGCGGAACAAGCCGCTGGCACGGGAATTGGAAGCACTGAGTAAGAGCGTGGATGTGGATTGGGTGATGCGCGCGATTGCAGGTTTTGACGAGTTACATGCGGGAGCCAGGCGGAATTTGAACAAGCAGTTGGGGCTGGATGCGTTGACAGCTTCCCTGGCGGTGAGCGCGCCTCGTGAAGTCGCGCCACGATCGTTCTGAGGATTTGGGCGTATTGAGGATTTGGGCGTTTTGATGAGTTGGGAACTTTGCTGGGAGTTCCAGGGAACAGGTTCGTAACGGAGTTTCCGGCCAGAATTGTTTGTGCGTTCGCGGCGAAGTACAGCAACTGTAACCCGCAAGCCGCGTTTCGCATCATAGGCTTATAAGGAACCTACACCACCCCAGTAGCAATCGAGGAGCGTCATGGTGAATCGCCGCATGTTTCGTCCGGGCTTTCCCGAGGTGAAGGAGCCGAACGGCTCGCGGCCGGCGAGTAACGGGCCCGCGCCTAGCAAAAAACCGGCGCCGCCGGAGCTGACCCACGCGGAAAATTTTTATTGGGTCAAGCAGATGCAGTCGCACACGCCGATGGCGGTCGTGCTCGAGGACGGAGAAGTGCTGCATGGCGCGGTGGAATGGTATGATCGGGATTGCATCAAGTTGACCAGGCAGGGCAGCCCGAACTTGCTGGTGTTCAAGCGCGTCATCAAGTACGTGTACAAGGACGGAGAAGATTCCGCGCATGGCGGGGACGAGTAGCATACGCCGACCGTCTTAGCCCATGGCAACGCTAGCTAAGCGATGCGAATCGGTCGTTGTGTTAGATTGCGATGACTTCTCTATCATCCTAGGTCCTACTTAGGTTCCTATTGCCCCTTCCGGTGTCGCCGGTTTGCATTGCACCCCATGTCACGTTCCTGGGTATTGCTGCGTCTAACAGGCTACTGTTGGCGTTCACCTTCTGTCATGGCTGCTGACGCTTGGACTTAGATGGCGTCTGGGAGTGCGAGCAAAAATGCGCATCGGGATAACCTGTTATCCGACATACGGCGGGTCGGGAGTGGTGGCGACAGAGCTCGGTGCGGAGTTGGCCGCGCGCGGGCACGATGTACATTTCATCAGCTACGCCCCACCGATTCGCATGAACCCCAACGACCCGCATATACATTTTCATGAAGTGGAAGTGACGTCTTACCCCTTGTTTGACCATCCTCCCTACACCCTGGCGCTCGCGACGAAGATGCTGGAAGTGTTCGAATCGGAAGCACTGGACCTGCTGCATGTGCACTATGCGATTCCCCATTCGGTGAGCGCGATGCTGGCGCGATCAATGGCGGCGCCGCGGCGGCTGCCGTTTATCACCACGCTGCATGGGACGGACATCACGCTGGTGGGAAGCAATCGCAGTTACTTGCCAATCACGCGATTTTCGATCGAGCAAAGCGATGGGGTCACCGCGATATCAACGTATTTGCAGCAGCAGACGGTGCGTGATTTTGAGATCAAGCGGCCCATTGAGGTGATTCCTAATTTTGTGAATTGCGATTTGTACATCCGCAAGGATGATCCCAAGCTGCGGGCCAAATGGGCCCCCGACGGCGAGCCGATACTGATGCACCTGTCGAATTTCCGGCCGGTGAAGCGAGTTACGGACGCGGTGGAGATTTTCGCGATGGTGAGGGAGAAGATGCCGGCAAAGCTGGTGATGATCGGCGATGGGCCGGATCGCGGCGCGGCGGAGTACCTGGCGCGCAAAAAGAAAATTCAGAAAGACGTGATCTTTCTGGGGAAACAGGATCAGGTGTACGAGAAGTTGAGCCTGGCGGATTTATTTTTGTTGCCTTCTGAGCTGGAGTCTTTTGGATTGGCGGCGCTCGAAGCGATGGCGTGCGAAGTGCCGGTAATTGCCACGCGGGTGGGCGGTTTGCCGGAAGTGGTGGAGCACGGCGCGGATGGGTACCTGGTTGAGCCTGGGGACGTGAAGAAAGCGGGCAGTTACGCGATCGAGATTCTATCGCGCGCGGATCGTGGGCGCGAGATGGGCCATACCGCGCGACTCGATGCCAAGGCAAAATTCTGCGCGAATGATGTTATCCCGCAATATGAGCGTTACTACCAGCGGGTGCTGGAAAGCGCCGCGGTGGCTAGCGCGTGAGTTAGTGTTGCGAGGAGTGAGAAACAGTCAGGCGAAAGTCGCGCCCTCAAACAGCGTCGGTGCGACGCTCAGGAACATCCTAACGTGGGTTTGGATGCGGCAGATTCAGATTCGATGCGGATATGGTTCAATACGCGCATGTGGATGCGATGAATTACATAGTCGGACCACCAGCGCCAGTACGTGGTGGGCCACATATTATGTTGGTACCAGGTAGTTCCTTCCAAACGCGTTCTGTCGCCGGGTAAAGCAGTCAATAAGAATTGGCCTCCGTGGGAAATAAAATAACCGTGTAAATGAGGAGCGTGGATTTGTTTGTAGGGACTGAGCTCGTTCAAGGGAGCGGGATTTTGCGTTACGGTGAATCTCAACAGGTGAGGTTGATCCCACACGGTGATGGGCTCTTCGAAGGGGCCAGTGGAGAAAATACAGTGACGAGTGGCGCCGACTCCGGAGCCGGAAATTTCCGCACGTATGGGATAGGCGATGCCGGCGCGAAATAATAATTCCTGGGGCGGAGGAATTTTCGGCAAAGGCTATGACTTGGCTCCAGACTTTGTCTGGAGTGGCGTTGATCACTACGGCGGAATGGACCGCGAAATCTGGCGGGTGGAGAGCGGCGGCGTGTTCGCCGAAGAAGGTTGCGGGCAGGATCAAAACGATGACCGCGATCAGGGCAGGTTTATTTGCCGGCGCCCAATAACGATCCTGGATGTAGTAACCGAGAGCGCCCCCGAGCAACGCTAAGGGTAGGGCCAGAGGCGCGGCCATCAACACGCAAATAATTCCCTCGACAGCGATAGCCACTATCACGAAGCCGACAAGGACGATGGGCATGATGGACACTTCCATGCACGACCCCAATGAACGGGGCTCGTGATAGCCATACAGCAGCACGGAAAAGAGACCCATGCAAAACGGAAGAGCCACGAACAAACTCCACCCGTAAGAGCCCAGCAGGTTGGTTCCCAGTTCGAAGAACAACACTCCGATGACGGTAGTGACAAAGGTGGACAAGGCGATGGCCGCTACTTTGCCTCTGGGAATGAAGCGGTCCAGAGGACGAACTTTAGGCCACGGTGCCGCTTCGTTGAACGGGTCGGCAGATTTCGGCGGCAAAAAACAGAGCAAGAGCAGGAAAGGCCCGTTGAGAAATGGGACGAAAAAGAGACAGACCAGCCAGAGCGGCTGGGCGGCGGCGCGCAAGCGACCGACGGTCAAGGCGACGCCCACCCAGATGGCTGGATGATGGCGTCATTTTTTCCTCCGGGCGATGAAAATCGGGAAGCGGCTCTGGCTATGAAGCTATTTTCTGCGTGGCTGGGATGGTTGCAGGCTTGTGGCCGGGCAGTGGATAGTGGCGGCGCATTTGCGGTGGGCGGCGATCCAGCGGTAGGCGCGACGCAACACCTTCATCATGCCTGGCAAGGCAGAGAGCCACACTAGCGGCCAGGCCCACCAGATTTCGCGGGCGAGCGCTACGGCGGCGTCAGCACCGCCAAATTGTTTGTTTTTGCCGGTGACCAGCCGCATTTCAAGCAGCAAATCTTCTTTAGATAAACCGATGAGCGGCCCAACGCGGGGATCCTGGAGTGGGGCCAAAGCAAATCCGCGTTTTTCCAGGGTGGGCGCGAGCGCGCGGGCGATTTCCAGGCAGAAGGCGCAGTCGGCGTCGTAGAAGAGCCAACCGCGTGCGTGGCGGCCTTTGCTGTCGGTAAACTCGGATGCGAGTGAAATCATGGTTCTGAACCGTCTATCTGAAAAGGCCGCAAGTGCGAATTTCCCCCGAGCTAACTTACTTTTTTTCGGCCGGTGCCCAGCAGCGTGATGACCTTGCCGCGCAGCTTGACCATGCCTTTCAAAGCCGAGTCCGGCATGCGCACGACCTCTTCGAAGAGGCCAGTCATGGCGCTCAGGAAATCGAGCATGCTTTCGAGACGTTCGAGCGTGCAGGCGTCCTTAGTAGGATTGGTTTTTATTTCCTGTACGCACTCGGCCAGCAACTTCAGCGTGGGATCGATTTCGCGACGCTTTCGTTCTTCGGACACGATGCGGAAAATTTCGAAGACGTCCTTGGTGCAGTCGAAATGGTCGCGGCGGTCACCGAGGACGTGCACGACACGGACGATGCGCCAGCCCTGAAGTTCGCGGAGACTGGTGCTGACGTTGGAACGCGCGACGGCGAGAATGACGGAGATCTCGTCAGCGGGAAGCGGGCGCGGAGAAACGAAGAGCAGCGCGTGAATTTGCGCCACGGTGCGATTGATACCCCAGCGGGTGCCCATTTCGCCCCAATGGAGGACGAATTTCTGGGCCGTGGGAGAGAGTGGAGGAGCTTGTGTGTGTTCAGTCATTTCTGTATGTACAGAACATACAGTAACCGCTAGGCAACGTCAAGTGATGCAGAGCACTGAATTAGGCCGACGATTGTGGGTGAAGTTTGTCTTTGATTTTGATTTTGACTTTGGGTGCGCTCGACCGGCGTCAGTCGAAAAACAACGCCCGTGCTAACCCACGGCTTGCATGGTGGACACTAATTCGGGAATTTCGATGCGGATGACCGTGCCTTCGCCGGGGCGGCTTTCGATTTGTAGCTGGAAGTCGGTGCCATACAGGACGCGGAGGCGCTCGCGAACATTGCTGAGGCCAATCCCTTCCACGTATACGTGGGGCATCTTTTCTTCGGAGATTCCCACGCCGTTGTCTTCGATTTCGATGTGCAAGCGGCCATCGCGGTTCGCGGTGCGCAGTTGTATTTTGCCGCCTTCGATTTTGGGCGCCAGGCCGTGCTTGAGGCAGTTTTCAACGATGGGCTGAAGGAGCATGCTGGGGACGAACGCCTCCAAGGTGTCTTCGTCAAGTTCCTTGACGATTTCGAGGTTGTCTCGCCCGAAGCGGGCAACTTCGATGTCGAGGTAGTCGTCGATGAATTGGAGTTCCTCCTGGAGGGGAACGAAAGTTTCGTGCTTGCGCAGGAGGCGGCGCAAAATATTGCTGAGTTTAAGGACCACGCCTCGCGCGGTATCGGGATCGAAGCGGATCAGCGCGGAAACGGTGTTGAGCGTATTGAAAAGGAAATGCGGATTGATCTGGCTGGAGAGCGCATCCATGCGCGCTTTCAGGAGCAACTGCTGGTGGCGCTCAAGATTCATTTCGATGCGCGTGTTGTTCCAGATCTTCAGCGGAGCGGCCACGGACATTAATGTGGCGATAACGGTGAGAGCGAGCCACCAGTCCCAATGGTGATCGATGGCGAAAAGCCACTTGGGTTTGGGGTCGGCAAAAGCAACGCGGCCAAGCTCAAGACCCACACAGGCAAGGAGTGGGGCCATTTCCCAGGAAGGTTGCGCACGCCGCAGCAGGCGAACCACAGCACGAGGGATGTTGAGAAAGGTAAACGGACCGAAATTCCAGATGTCTTCTTTGTTGGGAATGGCCTGACGAATCAGGCCTCCCAGAAGTCCCGCCGCCGAGGCGGCAGGCATAGCCAGCCATTCATGTCCAATGAGCGCCGGGATGGTGATGATGGCGCCGCCGATCGGACCGACCACGCGGCCACCAAGCAGACCCATCAGAAAAGCGCCTTCCAAAGACAGGTCGGCGAAACGGTAGGGGTAACCGACGAGACGCAGAGTTACGCCCACAATGAGCGGAGGCGTCATGAACAGCATGAGCTTGAGTTTTTGATCCGGGTCGCGCTCTTCGGTGAAGAGTACCCGGCGAAACGTGTTCCATCGGGCCAGAAGGGCGGCAATGGACGAGGCCACACCAACCTTGAGCAGCAAGGTGAATAAAAGATCGCGGACTGAAGTGGCGGTGTCCATGTGGAAGCGGCGTGCTGGCTACCTAGCGACTTTGCTTACGCTAAGCTAATGCTACGTAGGATGTAAAGCGCATGTGGCGGAATTTCCTGTCGCGCATCTAAGCCACTTATAAGATTTCAGTGTGAAAAATCAGCAATGCCTGTTTAGCGACGGCGACTGCGGCACTCCGCTGTTATACTTTGCGACTTCTTATGACCAAAAAATCACAGGGCGAGGGGACTTCCACGAAAAATACTTCGGCGCCGCAAATGGTCGCGGAAGCGAAATTGCCGACGCGGTATGGCGATTTTACGATTTATGGCTTTAAAGGGGCGGGAGTTCTGGACGAGGCGGTGGCGCTGGTACGCGGGGATTTGCAGGGTAAGACCGCGCCGCTGGTGCGGGTGCATTCGCAATGCTTGACTGGAGACGTGCTGGCTTCCCTGCGATGCGATTGCCGCGCGCAGTTGGAGCTTTCGTTGCGCGAAATAGGACGCGCGCCATCGGGAGTGCTGATTTATCTGCCCCAAGAGGGCCGTGGAATTGGCCTGATGAACAAGCTGCGCGCTTATGAATTGCAGGACGGCGGCATGGATACAGTTGAGGCCAACGAGGAACTGGGATTCGAAGCGGACTCCCGCGATTATGATTTTTGTGCTGGAATTTTGAAGAGGTTGGGCGCGAAGCGTATCCGGCTGCTGTCGAATAATCCGGAGAAGGTGCGGCAGTTGGAAAACTCCGGAGTGCGCGTAGTGGAACTGGTGCCCTGCCAACCCAGGATTTCGAAGACATCGCGTGCGTATCTGAAGACGAAAAAGTCCAAGATGGGACACCTGCTGAAAGGTGTCTGAAAATGGGTCGCTCAGTATCTAGCCCCCGCCTACGAAGTGCACGATCTCGTAGCGGTCGCCGGGCCGAACGGCGGTTGAGGACCAGTGGGGACGCGGCAGGATTTCAAGGTTACGTTCGACAGCTACGCGGCCGGGCGGCAGTTTTAATTCTTCGAGTAGGTCCGCGACGGTTGCGCCTGGCGCAGACACTCTGGTCTGTCCGTTCACAGTAATAGCGAGTGACGTTTCCACACCTTTTATTCTAACTCACAAAATTCAAATTGCGGTCTCTTGACCTGATTAAACGGGGATGCGCTGGCGGGCACGCATGTGAAAACGCACATGTCCCTTGGCGGAGCCACGGCTGGATTCGATAAGTAGCGCCGCGTTCGCTTCCGTGAGAGGCGGCATGTCAAAGTCGAGATGAGCTTCGCCCGCGTCATCGGTTTCGGTATAGAAATGTGCCGGCTCCGCGGCGCCGAAAACGGAGGCGGTAACTTTCGCGTCAGCCACGGGGCTGCCCGCGGCATTGGAGACGCGGAGATGTAAAGTGGCGCGCTTCCCTGAGAGCCAGGACTTCGCGTTAACCAATTCTACTAACAAGGCTTGCGATCGAGAGGGATCAGGACGACTTGCAACTGGTGGAGCGCCCGCATTCGCAGTGGTCGCAGCTGAGGAGGAATCGAATGAGGCGCTGGGATTCGCGGGTAGCGCCCATAAATCGGCAGTCTTGTCGGTGGCTGGAGATGGCGGCGCGGATGGCGACGTGGCTCGGGGCGAAGCGGGAGCCGGAAGATAAAGCACCCCGCTGCGAATTTCTTCCAGTACCTGCCGATGTTGTTCGTCAAGGCGGAGCTTGAGGGCTTCTTCGCGGTCGGGATTGAGCGGCAGCAAATCGTGATAATTGTTGGTACGGCGATGCAACACACGGCCGCCACAGTAGACCGTAGTGTCGATCAACGCGCTGTCGATGCCGGCGTCCTCGGTCTGCACGTGATATTTGACGGACCCGAGACTAACATTACTGTTATGACCGAAAATCATGGCGAGGAGCCCCGATGTGACGGCGCTGGGCGAAAACGCCGAATGGGGATATTATAAAGGTCCTTCCCCCGGATTTGACCGATTGGTAGTCGAGTCGTTATTATAACGTTTCGCTTATGGGCGGTTCCAACCTACACAGTTACGCTCCGCTTCTTATATACCTGCTGGTCGCAGCGGCCCTCGCAGGCATGCTGACGAGTATTTCGGTATTAGTTGGCTGGAGACGGCCGAGTCGAGTCAAACAACAACCTTATGAATGCGGCATGGAGCCCACCGGCGACGCCCGCGCGCCATTTTCCGTGCGATTTTATTTAGTAGCGATGGTTTTTATTTTATTCGATGTGGAAGCCATTTTTTTGTACCCGTGGGCCTACATATTTCGCTCTTTACGGTGGTATGGCTTCACAGAGATGATGATCTATATCGCTATCCTGCTGGTCGGTTACCTGTATCTCTGGAAAAAAGGCGCGCTGGACTGGCAAAAATAATCGGCGCTCGGGATTAGAAAAAGTTGACGGAGAATTCCAACCAGGACGCTAGTGTTGTGAGCGAACCCACGTCGTCGGTGGAACGATTACGCGCGTGGAACGCCAATGCCGTCGCGGAAGTGATCGAGTATCGCGGCGAAACTACCGTGGTAGTCCCTCGCGAACTGCTGCGTGCGACCGCAGCGCGCTGCCGCGATGATGCGGCAACGAAATTTAATTTGTTGACCGACGCCACCTGCCTGGATCGCCATCCCTATGAACCGCGATTTGAGGTGGTGTATCAACTGGTGTGCATTTCACGCCGCGAGAAACTACGATTGAGAGTGAAGCTCTACGGCAACGATCCGGTGGTGGATTCGCTGGTTCCGGTATGGCCAGGAGCCAACTGGTTGGAGCGCGAAATTTTCGATTTGTTTGGGATTCGCTTCACCGGTCACCCGGATTTGCGGCGCATCGTGCTGCCGGATGATTGGGAAGGCTATCCGCTGCGGCGCGATTATCCCGTGGAAGGATACCGGGATTTGCCGGAAATGCCGCTGGGCTTCACCAAGAGATCCATATGACCACCGTAGAGACAGCAGTCGGCCAAGCAAAAACGATGGTCCTGAACATGGGACCGCAGCATCCTTCAACCCACGGTGTGCTGCGTATTTTGCTGGAACTGGATGGCGAGACAGTGGTGAAAGCGGTTCCCGATTGCGGTTATTTGCATACAGGGATTGAAAAATCGTGCGAAGACAAAACGTATTCCCAGGCGATTACGCTGACGGATCGCATGGATTATCTGAATCCGCTGGGCAATAACCTGGTTTATTGCATGGCAGTAGAGAAACTGCTGGATCTGCAAGTTCCGAAGCGCGCGCAGTACATTCGCGTGATGATGGTCGAACTGCAGAGAATTTCTTCGCACCTGGTATGGCTGGGCACCCATGCCATCGATCTGGGCGCCATGTCCGTATTTCTTTACTGCTTCCGCGAACGCGAAGAGATTCTGAAGATTTTTGAAATGTTTGCCGGGCAGCGCATGATGACCAGCTACATTCGCATCGGCGGTGTAGCGTTGCAGCCCCCGGCGGGATGGCGGGAACGACTGGAAAAGTTTCTGAAGTACATGCCGAGCCGCGTGGATGAGTATGAGACGCTGCTCACCAAAAACCGCATCTGGATGGGACGCACCAAGGGCATCGGCTACATCAGCGCGGAAGACGCGCTGGCGCTGAGCATGACTGGGCCGACCATCCGCGCGGCGGGAATCCCTTACGACAACCGCAAACTTTTCCCCTACTCGAGCTACGACGAATTTGATTTTGATATTCCCACGCGCACGGATTCGGATTGCTTCGGACGTTACATGATCCGAGTAGCGGAAATGCGTGAGAGCCTGAAAATTGTGCGACAGGCAATGGACAAGATTACCGATGAAGGGGCGATCAAGAGCGACGCCCCCGGCATCGTACCGCCGCAGCGCGAGAAAATGAAAACGGAAATGGAAGCGCTGATTTATCACTTCAAGATTTTCACTGAAGGATTTTCACCGCCGGCGGGAGAAGCTTTCGTAACCGTGGAATCGCCGCGCGGTGAGCTGGGTTGTTTTATCGCCAGCGACGGATCGCCAAAACCGCTACGCTGCCATTTCCGTGCGCCTTCGTACATTAATCTGCAGGCCTTGCCGAAATTGGTGGAAGGGCAATTGATTTCCGACGTGATTGCCTGCATCGGGACGATCGACATCGTGCTGGGCGAGGTGGATCGTTAGATGAAGCTGCAAATGTCCCCCCAACTGACGGCGCGATTCGACCGCTTGCAGAACGCTTATCCGGTGAAGCGCAGCGCGCTGATTCCCATGCTGATGTACGGACAGGACGAGCTGGATTATGTAAGCAACGAGCTAATCGCCGAAATCGCAAAGCGCCTGGGACTGCATACCGTGCAGGTGGAGGAGACCCTCGAGTATTACTCCATGCTGCATCGCAAGCCGATGGGCAAGTATCACGTGCAGGTATGCACCAATGTGGCCTGCATGCTGCGTGGCGGAAATGAATTGCTGGAGCGCGCCAAGAAACGGCTGGAGATCGGGCACAAAGAAACCACCGACGACGGTATGTTTTCACTGGAAGAAGTGGAATGCATCGGGGCGTGTACTGGGGCGCCGGCGATGCAAGTCAACTATGATTTCTACGAGAACCTGTCGCCCATCAAATTTGATCGCATTATCGAATCGCTGGATGGCGGAAGGCGACCCGATCCGGAGCCGGTGACTTCCGGAGCCCTGCACGAACGCGAAAAGGGCGAGATACCGGTTATCAGCAAGCGCTGGGGCGTCTCGAATTCCACCAGCATCGATGTATATCTGCAGAATCAGGGCTACCAGGCGCTGGAAAAAGCTCTGAAGCAAATGACGCCCGAGTCGATTATCGACGAAATGAAAAAGTCCAACCTGCGCGGGCGCGGGGGCGCGGGATTTCCCACCGGCATGAAGTGGTCCTTTGTGCCTAAGGATTCGCCGAAGGCGCGCTACATCATTTGCAACGCGGATGAGAGCGAGCCGGGAACGTGCAAAGACCGCCCGCTAATGGAAATGGACCCCCACCAGTTGATCGAGGGCATGGTGATCGCCGGACGCGCGATCGGTTCGCACCAGGGATTCATTTATATACGCGGGGAATACCGGTACGTCCTCGATATCGTGCAAAAGGCGATTACCGAAGCGTATGAGCGCGGGTACGTGGGAAAAAATATCGCAGGTTCCGGATACGATTTTGATTTGCTGATCCATACCGGCGCAGGGGCTTATGAATGCGGTGAAGAGTCCGCATTGATGGAATCACTCGAAGGAAAAAGAGGGTATCCTCGAATCAAACCTCCCTTCCCTGCCGTAGTAGGCCTGTACGGCTGCCCCACCATTATTAATAACGTGGAGACGTTGAGCGCGGTGCCTGCGATTATTCTGGGCGGCGGCGAAGCCTATGCAAATCTGGGTACGCCGAAGAATGGCGGGACGCGGCTGCTGTGCGTGGCGGGCCACGTGAACAAGCCAGGAATTTATGAGATTCCGCTGGGCATGAACATGAAGGAATTTATTTATGGTATGGCGGGCGGGATTTCCGGCGGGAAGAAATTGAAAGCGGTGATACCCGGTGGGAGTTCGTGTCCGTTGTTGACCGCCGACGAGATCGACATTCCCATGGACTACGACTCGGTAGCCAAAGCGGGATCGATGCTGGGTTCAGGCGGCATGGTGGTGATGGACGAAGACACCTGCATGGTGGATATGGCTCGGCGCATCATGCATTTTTACGCGCATGAATCCTGTGGATGGTGCATTCCTTGCCGTGAGGGCACAACCTGGCTGCGGAAGATGCTGGAAAGATTGCATGCCGGCTTTGGGCGTACCCAGGACATCGATATGATCGGCGAGCTTTCCAAGAACATTTTGGGACGCAGCTTTTGCCCACTCGGAGATGCGGCGGCGATGCCCACCATCAGCATCGTGCAGAAGTGGCGGAACGAATTTGAGGACCATTTGCACGGGCGTTGCGCATATAAATCGGCGGAAGATCTGGTCGGGTCTCGATAACTATTGGCTCTCGACACCGAGAATGACTTTACTCAATGGCTGATCAAAAACTAATCACTCTGAAGATTAACGATCGCGATGTGCAGGTGTCGCCCGGAACGCTGGTGATTGAAGCCACCCGGAGAATCGGCACGGAAGTGCCCTCGTTCTGCTATTACCCGGGACTGTCGCTGCAGGCCGCTTGCCGCATGTGCCTGGTGGAAGTCGAAAAGATGCCCAAGATGCAGACCGCGTGCACGCTGGTGGCGACGGAAGGCATGATTGTGCGCACCAACACGCAGCAAGTGCGCGACGCGCGCAAGTACATGCTGGAGTTCCTGCTGACCAACCACCCGCTGGATTGTCCCGTATGCGATAAGGGCGGTGAGTGCGAGTTGCAGGACATGGTTTTTCGCTACGGCGCGGATACCAGCCGCTTTATCGAAGAAAAGATTCACCGCCCAGAAGAAAAGTGGTCGGAGTTGGTGTATTACGACGCACCGCGATGCATTTTGTGCTTCCGGTGCGTGCGCGTGTGTGACGAAGGCATGGACGTGAAGGCCCTTGGTGTCGGCATGCGCGGGGCCAACAGCGTCATTATTCCTAACCGCGGCGATCACCTGGAATGCGAAGAATGCGGGATGTGCATCGACATCTGTCCGGTGGGCGCGCTCACCAGCGGGACTTACCGTTACAAAACGCGGCCGTGGGAAATGCAGTACGCGTCGACGATTTGCACGCACTGTTCGAATGGCTGCAAGACGACTTTGAGCGTGAGAAATCACGAAATCATGCGCTCGAACAACCGCGATCTTTCCGGGATTAATAAAGATTTCCTGTGCGTGAAGGGGCGTTTCGGTTTTGATTTTACAAAGCACCCGGAGCGTATCAAGCAGCCCATGGTGCGCCGCGGCACGGAGCTATACCCCGTTTCGTGGGAAGAGGCGGCACAAACAGCGGCCACCAAGCTGAAGCAGATTTACGACATTGGCGGCAAACAAGCGATGGGGTTCATCGGCTCGAACCGGACCTCTAACGAAGAAAATTATTTGTTTCAGCGATTGGCGCGGCAAACCTTTGGTACCAATAATTTGGATCATCATCGCACCGTGGACTACACCGGGCTGGTTACCGCGCTCGGTGAGCGAGCCTCCGAAGCGATGTTGACGATGGAGGAGTTGTATCAATCAAAGGCCGTTTTGCTGATTGGCAACGACCCGACAAATCAGAATCCGCTGGCCGCGTGGCAGATTCGCTCCGGAATCCGGCACTTCGGAACAAAACTTTTTGTCATCAATGCTAATGAAATAAAGCTGGCGCGAAAAGCCAGGCAGTTTGTAAAGGTGGCCGGAGGACATGAAAGTGCCGTGCTGCGCTGGCTCGCGCATGAAGAGGGATTGCTGGCACCAGAGATGGTGGAGCAGTTGGTGCAGTTGAAGGCAGCGCTGGACGCGGAGTCGGACGTTGCCATTGTTTTTGGTGAAGAAGTTTCGGGTGCGGCGATCGGGCAATTGGTCGCGTTTGGTTCCAAGTTGCACGGCCGGACGCGCTACATGGCACTCGGAGATTACGCGAATTCGCGCGGCGCCGCCGACATGGGCGTGCTGCCGGACCGCCTGCCGGGTTACGCGTATCTGGACAATGCGCAAACACGCGAGATGTTCGAAGGTGTTTGGGGTAGCGTGATACCGTCGGCGGCGGGGATGACCGCGCCGGAAATGGTGGACGCGGCGCAATCGGGCAAATTAAAAGGCCTGTACGTGATGGGTGCGAACCCGCTGGCGCATTTTGGAACACTGGGCTACGGGCGCGGAAAAGCGCAGTTGCTGATTGTTCATGAAATGTTTTTGACGGAAACGGCCAAGCAGGCAGACGTGGTTTTTCCGGCGGCATCGGCTTATGAGAAAGACGGAACGGTAACAAACACCGCCGGCGAGATACAGATGCTGCGCAAAGGCGTGGAAATTATGGGAACGCGCACGGATTTTGACTTACTGCGCATCGTATCGCATCAACTGGCGCGGCTGGGCCTGGGGAAAGCGTTTCATTACAAGTCGCCGGCGGCGGTGTTCGACGAGATTCGCAAGACCGTTCCGGGATATAACGTTGCGCCGGGTGGATTGCTCATGGGCGAACCAGAACCCATGCATTTCGGGTTCAGCCGGAACGGTCATGCGCCTTACGACGTGCCGGTGGGGCTGATACGCTCGGCACACGACACGCTGTTTACCAGCGGCACGCTTGGGAGATTTTGCACCATGATGGAATCGCTGCCGGAAGCCGAGGCGGAAATCAACTCGTGAAGGACTTCTTGTACGCCCATGGATGGCTGATTGTTACCGTGGTGAAGGTGGCGTTGCTGCTTTTTATTGTGCTCACAGTGAATGCGTACCTCACCTGGTTTGAGCGCAAGGTGGTGGCGCATATCCAGTCACGTTGGGGACCGCATCGCGTAGGGCCCCACGGCCTGCTGCAACCCGCGGCGGACGGCCTCAAATTTTTATTCAAGGAAGACCCCACTCCCGCGGGCGTGGACCGTTTTGTTTATTACCTGGCGCCGCTGCTGGCGCTGGCATTGGCGCTTACTTCCATCGCCATCATTCCGTTTGGGCCTGATCCCCTGCCATGGAAAATTCTGGGTCAAGACGTGTACCTGGGAATTCTGCCGCCAGATGTGAATATTGGGATTCTGGCGCTGTTCGCGATTACCGCGCTGGGCGTTTATGGAGTGGCGCTGGCAGGCTGGTCTTCGAACAGCAAGTACCCGCTGCTTGGCGGGCTGCGCAGCTCCGCGCAAATGATCAGCTATGAATTGGCGCTCACGATGTCCGTCGTAGGCGTTCTGCTGCTGGCCGGCACTTTTAATTTGACGGAAATTATTCACAACCAACAGAGCAATTACGGGATTTTGGGCTGGAATATTTTCCCGCAATTTTTAGGCTTCCTGTGCTTTTTTATAGCGGCGGTGGCGGAAACAAACCGCGTGCCCTTCGACTTGCCGGAAGCCGAGTCTGAGCTGGTCGCGGGATTTCACACCGAGTATGCCAGCTTCAAGTTCGCGATGTTTTTCATCGCCGAATACACCAGCATGATTACGGTTTCGTGCTTGTGCTCGATTTTGTTTTTCGGCGGCTGGCTCTCTCCTTTTCCGGCTTCCTGGACGTGGACCTATTATTTGCCGTCCGTAGGATTGCTGTTATTTGGGTTGTGGGTGATTTGGGACGGCCTGCACTACGAGACAGTTTTTGGCAAAGTGATTTTGCCGGGCCTGGGCTCGGTGATGTGCCTGCTGGGGATTGCCCTGCTGGCTTTCCCGGTCCTGAATAATTTTATTCAGGCGCCGTTCTGGCTGCTTTCGAAGATCTTTGTTTTCCTGTTTGTGTATGTGTGGATGCGGGGCACTTTGCCGCGCTTGAGGTATGACCAGTTGATGGCATTTGGTTGGAAGATGCTGTTGCCGGCCTCCATTGCCAACGTGGTGTTCACCAGCTTCGCCATTTTGAAGTGGGGCGCGATCCGATGACCCCGGAAATGGTGGTTTTTTTCGTGCTGGCGGTGCTGGCGGTAGGCGGAGCGCTCAGCCTGATTTTTCAGAAGCATCCTATCCACAGCGCGCTTTCGTTGATCGTGGTGATGGTGTCTCTGGCTGGTTTGTACCTGCTGATGGGCGCGGAATTCGTGGCCGCGGTGCAAATCATCGTGTATGGTGGCGCGATCATGGTGCTGTTCGTGTTCGTGATCATGTTGCTGAACGCGGGGATTGAGGAGCACACCAACATTTCGAAGCTGGCGGGATTCCCAGGATTGCTGCTGGCGTTCGCGCTGACGGGGTTTATCGCTGCGACGATTGCGCGGTCCACCGACAGCGTACAGGCTGCCTCTCAGCACGGGAACATGGCGTCCACGCGAGATTTGTCGACGATGATTTTCAGGGATTTTGTGTATCCCTTCGAGCTGACTTCCTTTTTGATCCTGGTGGCGGTGCTGGGCGCGATTGTTTTGGCACAGCGGGAAAAGGCCTAAACCATGGTGCCGACAAATTACTACGTGGTGTTGAGCGCGATTTTATTTGGGCTGGGTGTGCTGGCGTTTATTTTCAAACGCAATATCATCACCATTTTTATGTCGATTGAATTGATGCTGAACGCGGTGAACCTGGCGTTTGTGGCCTTCAGCCAGGCATTGCACAAGGTAGATGGCCAGGTGTTTGTGCTCTTCGTGATCGTGGTGGCAGCCGCGGAAGCTGCCGTGGGACTGGCCATTATTATCGTAACGGCGCGTAACCGCCAATCGCTAAACGTTGAGCGCGTGGACCTCTTGAAACTGTAAATGCTCATACTCGAACATTTGTGGATCATTCCGCTGTTGCCGCTCCTGGGGGCGACGGTAAATGGCTTGTTAGGGCGCAACTGGTCCAACAAGGTTGTAAATACCGTGGCCATCGGCGCAACCGGGATTTCTTTTTTGGCGGCACTTGAGGCCGTGCGCGAGTTCTCGCAACTGGCCCCGCAACAAATTCCGTGGGTGCAGCAATATTTCTCGTGGATCGCCGCGGGAGAATTCCGCGCGGGCTTTGACCTGCAAGTCGACCAGTTGACCGTAGTGATGTTGCTGGTGGTCACCGGCGTGGGTTGGCTGATCCACATTTATTCCACCGGTTACATGGCGCACGAGGGCGGATACTACCGGTTTTTTGCCTACCTGAATTTGTTCATGTTTTTCATGTTGATCCTGGTGCTGGCGTCGAACTACGTTTTGCTTTTCGTGGGCTGGGAAGGCGTGGGCCTGGCGAGTTACCTGTTGATTGGATTCTATTTCCTGAGAACGTCGGCTGCGGACGCGGGAAAGAAAGCGTTCATCGTAAACCGCATCGGCGATTTTGGCTTCATGCTGGGAATGTTTTTGCTATTCCGCACTTTCGGGACGCTGGATTTTGTTCCGCTGTTTTCCAAGGCCGCGCCGCTGCCGGCAGACGCAATGGGGCATCTGGGAACGCTGACCGTTGCTTGTCTGCTTCTTTTTATGGGCGCGGCGGGAAAATCGGCGCAGATACCTTTATATGTGTGGCTGCCGGACGCCATGGAAGGGCCGACGCCGGTAAGCGCGTTGATTCACGCGGCCACCATGGTGACCGCGGGCGTATACGTGGTGGCCCGCTCGCATGTGCTGTTTATGCGTGCGCCGACGGCGATGCTGGTGGTGGCGATCGTGGGCTGCGCCACTGCTCTGTTTGCGGCGACCATCGGGCTGGTGCAGACAGATATCAAGAAGGTGCTGGCGTATTCGACGGTGAGCCAGTTGGGCTATATGTTCCTGGCTTGCGGGGTGGGGGCTTTTTCGGCGGGAATATTTCATTTGATGACCCACGCGTTTTTCAAGGCGTTATTGTTCCTGGCGGCGGGCAGCGTGATCCATGCGATGGGCGGCGAGCAGGACATGATGCGCATGGGCGGACTCAGCAAGAAAATCCAGTGGACGTTCTACACCATGCTGATGGGCACCCTGGCGATCGCGGGGATTCCGCCGCTGGCAGGATTTTTCAGCAAGGATTCCATTTTATTGAATGCCTACCAGAGCGAAAATGGCGGGCACATCTTATACGCCGCAGGATTGTTTACCGCGCTGCTAACCTCCTTCTACATGTTCCGGCTGATTTTTCTGACGTTTTACGGCAAGGAACGCTACGACGAGCATCACGTACACGTGCATGAATCTCCAATGAGCATGCTCGCGCCGCTGGCGATACTGGCGCTTCTCTCGATCGTAGGCGGATGGTTCGCGGCTCCGGCATTCTGGGGCAAACCGGATTATTTCGCGAAATTCCTGGAGCCGGTGTTTGCCGCGCCGAGCGGCAGCGAGGCCAGCACGGCGGAAGCGGTAGCGCATGCCCTGGAGACACCGCTGGCGATCGTTGCGGTGGTCACCGCATTGCTGGGGTTACTGGCGGCTTACTGGCTGTACGTGAAGCAACCGAGCAAGAGGGAGAGCATGGCCAAGTCCTTTGGCGGCGCTTACCAGACTTTGCTGCACAAGTATTATGTCGACGAATTGTATGCCGCAGTGATCGTGCGGCCGCTGCTCTGGGTTTCCACCAACATCTTGTGGAAGGTGGTCGACGTCGAGGTGATCGACGGAGCCGTGAATGGAATCGCAGGCGGGACAACGGCCATTGGCGACGGCACGCGGCGGACGCAATCGGGGAACACGCGCAGTTACGCGGTGTGGGTGGTAATTGGCGCGATTGTGGTGTTTGCGGTGATTTTCTGGCCGCACGCGAGACCTGTTCTCGGAGTGGCGCGTTGATATGAGTGCACTCTTTCAGGGCGGGCATCTGCTTTCGATCTTGATCTTCTTCCCTGCCGTGGGGGCGCTGGCGCTGCTGCTGTTGCGTGCCGACGACCATATTTTTATCCGCCGAATTGCACTAATTGTCTCCGTGGCTGAGTTTTTGTTTTCGCTTCTATTGCTGCGCGGGGTGCCGCTAGGATCCAGTGATTACCGACTGGTGGAATACGGGGCCTGGATTAATTCGCCGCCGATCCACTATCACCTAGGCGTGGATGGCATCAGTTTGTTTCTGGTGATTCTGACCACGTTCCTGACCCCCATTTCGATACTGGCGTCCTGGAGCAGCATCAGCCACAGGGTGAAAGAGTTTTTTGTGATGTTGCTGATGCTGGAAGTCGGCGTGGTGGGCGTGTTTTTGTCGCTCGACCTGTTTCTGTTCTTTTTGTTCTGGGAAGTCATGCTGATTCCCATGGCCATGTTGATCGGCATCTGGGGCCACGAACGGCGCATTTACGCTGCGGTGAAGTTCGTGCTGTACACCATGGCCGGTTCGATTCTGATGCTGGTGGGAATTATCTGGCTGTATAACGCCAGCGGCACGTTTGATCTGCCGACCATCCAGCAAATGATCCAGACGGGCACGCTGGTGCTGGAGCCGCGCGCGGAGATGCTGTTGTTTCTGGCGTTTTTTGTAGCCTTCGCGGTGAAGGTGCCGCTGTTTCCGCTGCACACCTGGCTCCCCGACGCGCACGTGGAAGCCCCGACGGCAGGTTCCGTAATGTTGGCCGGCGTGCTGCTGAAGATGGGCACGTACGGCATGATTCGTTTTTGCTTGCCGCTGTTTCCGGATGCTTCGCGGCGAGCGGCTCCCTGGGTAGCGGCGCTGGCGATCATCGGCATAATTTATGGCGCGCTGGTGGCGCTGGTGCAGCCAAATTTAAAGAAACTTGTGGCCTATTCATCGGTTAGCCATCTTGGGTTTGTGGTGCTGGGTATTTTTGCCTTTCGCAGCATCTCCATGCAGGGAGCGGTGTACCAGATGCTGGCGCATGGAATTTCTACCGGCGCATTGTTTTTGCTGGTGGGCATGCTGTACGACCGGAGGCACACATTTGAAATCAGCGAGTACGGAGGACTGGCTACGCCGATGCCGAAGATGGCCGCGTTTTTTCTTTTTGCGGCGCTGTCGTCGCTGGGGCTGCCAATCCTCAATGGTTTTGTGGGCGAATATTTAATTTTGCTGGGCACCTATCAGGCGCACTGGCAGTGGGCTTCCTGGGCGGCGCTGGGTGTGATTTTGTCGGCGTGCTATCTGCTGTGGTCGTACCAGCGGGTATTTTTTGGCGAAGTGACCCACGCGAAGAACGAGACCTTGCCGGATGCTTCGGGGCGAGAGCGCTTCATTCTGGTGACCATGTCACTGGTGATGTTGTGGATGGGGATTGGATCGACATACTTCACGCGCCGGACCGGAGCGTCTGCCCAGGCGGTTATCGATGTGGTCGAACCGCAGCGGCCTTACGAAGCAGCCCTGCCGGGCGAGCCAATTATTCAGAGAAGAGTTAATCCGGACCAGGTGCGCGTCATCAGTCAAAAATCCGCAGCAGAGAGCGCCCGCTAATGTTTCCACGCAGCGACGATATTTTGCGCGTGCTTCCAGAGCTGCTCTGGTGCGGATTTGGCATGTTGGCCATGCTGATGCAGCCTTTTGTGCGCGCCAAACATTTTTACACCGGATTGGCGTTAGTGGGCTCGCTGGCGGGGACCGGCGCGGCTTTTGTCGCGGGGGCCACTCCCGGCGAAGGTTTCTATGGGCTGATTCAGTCGGATGTGTTCAGTTTCTTCTTCCGATTATTGATCGGCCTCGTATCGGTGCTGGTGATTCTGGCGGCCGATTCTTATCTGGAGCGAGAAAATCTGCCGTTTGCGGAATTTTATGCCCTGGTGCTTTTCGCTACCGCCGGCATGGGCGTGCTGGCTTCCGCACGGGAACTTCTGACCGCGTTCATCGGCCTGGAGCTCAGCTCGATTTCCAGTTACATCCTGGCCGGATTCCGGCGCGATTCGATGAAGTCCAGCGAGGCTTCGCTGAAATATTTTCTGCTGGGATCGTTTGCCACAGCGTTTTTCCTGTATGGCATCGCGTTGGTGTACGGGGCGACAGGTACGACGAATCTTGGCTACATGGACAGCGCGGACAGCGGCAGCAATTTATTGAAACTGGGATTGTCGCTGATTTTGATTGGGCTTGGATTCAAGGTGGCGGCGGCTCCCTTTCAAATCTGGACGCCGGATGTGTATGAAGGCGCGCCGACTCCGGTGACGGCGCTGTTTTCGGCGGGGCCCAAAGCAGCGGCGTTCGCGCTGCTGTTAAGAATATTTGGCAGTGTTCCGGCTGCAACGCATTTCTGGTTCTGGGCGTTCTGGGTGCTGGCGGTGCTGACCATGTTTGCCGGGAACCTCGGCGCGCTGGTACAGACCAACGTAAAGCGCCTGCTGGCCTACAGTTCGATCGCGCATGCGGGATACATCCTGGTGGCTTTCGCGGCGGTCACGTTCATGGCCAACGATTTGAATGGCGGCGCGACGCCGGCGTATGCGGCGGTGCTGTTTTATTTGTTGAGCTATGCGCTGGTGAAAATTGGTGCGTTTACCATCGTTTCGGAGATTGGTGGGACGGGCGAGAAGAATTTGACGCTGGATGATTATGCCGGGCTGGCGCAACGGCAACCCTTTGCTGCCGCGGCATTGAGTCTGTTCCTATTGTCGCTGCTGGGGTTGCCGGTCACGGCGGGATTCTTCGGGAAATTTTATATTTTTAAGGCGGCGGTGAATTCGCATCTGATCTGGCTTGCGGTATTGATGGGCGTGAACAGCGTGATCGGGGCGTACTACTATTTGCGGCTGATCGTGGTGATGTATATGCGAGACGGCAGCGCGGAAGTCATGGCCGCTCCGCCGGTACGTTTTCCGATGGCCGTAAATGTGGTTTTGGCGGTTGCCGTGGTCGGGACAGTATATTTTGGATTATTTCCAAATCAGATCTTAAATTTTATTTTGCAGCCGAATTTGATGGCGCGATAATAACGGAGTTGGCTGTGACGGGCCCCGCGGATTCTCTCCATACCCGCCGGTAAATTGAAATCCTTCAGTTCAAAAAAAAAAGCGCCAATCATAGAGTGGCGCTTTTTTATCTTTATCGGAATGTCTGGCGCACAAAGCGCATGGACACACAGAGGGTCTTCGACGAAAAACTGGGCGGGGCTACTCCATTTTGGCCAGTTGCGAGCGGACGGCTACCCATTTGCCATCCCGCTTGGCAAAAATGTCCGTCCAGGCATATTTGCCGCTGGAGTCTTTCCCTTCAAAGGTACTTTTTTCCGTGTCGGAGCCCTGGGCTACAGCCACGTTCCCCAATACCTTTACATCTATAGCGCCGAACTCGAACGACTCTGTTTTAGTTTTCCCAGACTTGTAGCCGTCGAGGAACGCCTGCTTGGTCATCTTTTTTCCGTCGGGTCCAATTCCGGTCCAGTCGTCAGCGATGATCGCGTTGAGTTTGTCGACATCCGCTGCTTTTGCCGCGTCGGTCCAATCGTGTTCGAGTTGTTTGATAGCCGCAGATGTACTTGGGGCTTTGGCTGCCGGGGCTGCTTTCTCAGTTTGAGCTACGGTTACGCTTACGCAAGCAACGAGCAGCAAAACAGCAAGAATGGTTTTTTTCATGAAGCCTCCGTTTGATAGAAATTTTGGAATGGGATGCGGGGCCTGATTGCTTTGCCCAGGAGTGTATACGCGGCGGGAAATTTGGGCAAATGGGGTGGCTAATGCAGTAGGGATTCGCGCTTCTTCGTCTGCTTACCCAATTTCTAGAGGAGGAGCACGGCAAAAGAGAAAAAGCCCGGAGGACTTGCTCCGGACCTTTTCTTGTTGCACTAAGACACTCGCGACGCGAGTCGCGTCGCAGAATTTACAGCAAGCGATAGAGCAGGAAGCCCAGGGCGAAGGTGAAGAGCGTTAGAGTTTCTACGAAGACCAGACCGAGAATCATGGCGCCACGAACTCCGTCGGCTGCGCCAGGATTGCGAGCGATGCCTTCGCATGCGGCGGCGGCGATGCGTCCCTGGCCCAAACCGCAACCGAAGGCGGCGACGGCTACGCCGAAACCGGCGGCCAGCGCGAGGGTTGTGGGATTGAGCGGGAGTTTCTGTGCGCCTGCGGCGTTGTCCTGCGCAAAAGCCGCAGGAACCACAAGCATTACAATCACCAGTGCTATCAGAACAACTGCTGCTTTCTTCATGTACTTCCTCCTCTGAATTGCCGCCAGGAGGTGGTTCCCGGACACCGTGCAGCCGGGCTCACGCTGGAGCGGTATACAAAAGCCGATTAGTGTTCGTCCGCCGTGGACATCCCGATGTAAACGGCGGGCAGAATCGTGAACACGTAGGCCTGAATAACGGAAACGAAAACGTGCAAAAGCAGGAAGAGAATGGGAATCGAAGCTGGAAGAATGCCGACGATCACGCCAAGAATCGGAGACTTGGTCCACCCTGAAGTAAAGGCGCCCGCGAAGAGTCCGACGAACAAGCCGTAAATGATGTCGCTGGCGAAAATGTTGGCCCAGAGCCGCACCGAAAGAGACAGCAGTCGCGCGCTGGTACTGAGAATTTCTACCGGGAACATCAGCGGGGACAGCCACAATACGGGTCCTGCGAAATGCTTCATGTAGCCGACCAGGCCATGATGACGAATTCCCTGCCAGTTGAAATACGAGAACACGATGATGGCGCAGGCCAGGGGGACGGTGTAAACGCTGGTGGGAGCGGTAAGGAATGGAAAGGCGCCAAATAAGTTACCGAGGAGTACAAACAATCCAATCGATCCGACCAGCGGAACGTAGCGCTCCCAATGATGGCCGGCATTCTGGCTCAGTACATCGCGCACGCCGAAGCTCATGGGATTATTGAGCAGGAATTCAGCGATCTGCTGAGAAGCACCGGGGCGCTCCACGGAGAGGCGCGAACGCACCCAGAGAGCCAGGAGCGTGCCGACGACCAAGACGGCCAGAGCCATCACGACGTGCTCCGGGATCGGATTCTTGGGATCCGTGGGCTGAACATGCAAGGCGGAGAATAGCGAGAGAGCCAAGCCGCCGAAGATGCGATTTACAAATTGCGTTAGCGCGCTGACTTGTTCCATAGGGGTGTGAACTGCGTGCTACGCTCCGTGATTCTTATTTTTCAACGATCCCTTCGACTCGTTTTGAGGCTTGGGGATGCGCAATTTCGTACACACTCGCGGCCAAGGCCGCCGGTCCCAGCGCACACAAACCCACCACCATGCTCGCAAGGGGAACTTTCAGAATGTTAAAAATAACATAGACGGTAAGGGCTATCAAGGCGTAGCGGAACAGTACGCGGAAGTAAGCGCCAACAGGGACTCGAGGTTGCGGAAAGCCTTCCTGGGCCTGGGAAGCGACGACCAGCGCGTCCATGCCCTGGCGCAACCAACGGAAATTAAACCACGCCAGGACCGCACCAATCATCAGGCCGGTGGCCCACGGAAAATTGTGTACGGTCGCCGCAGCGGCTCCCGCCAGAGCGCCGGTCAATAAAATCAACCAGGCAATGCGATGCTCGGTTTTTGCGGCGCTGGTGAGGATAACGGTACGCGCGACCACGTTACTTCCTGGGGTTACCGGAAGTTCGGCGGATGATCTCGCGAATCCCGCCAAAAAATCCCAGCGCCCCGAAGACAAACATCAGCCACGGCTTGGTGTGCAGCCAGCGGTCGAGGTAGAAGCCGAGAAATCCGCCGAGTAAAACGGCACCGACGAAGACAATCGGCAACTCTAACGCAGTGGCGAATTGCGCCGAGGCGTTGCTGGAGGGCGACGAAGAGTCCGGCGTGTTGTCTGTCAGTTTAGGGTCCGAAGGCATAGCGCGCCACGCGTGTGAAGGGCTCAGAATACAGGCCTGCTGCCAGGGACACAAATAGGCAGATACCAAGAACGATGGCTTCGGCGACACCGAAGGAGACCGGCGCGGTTTCCGTTTGAGGCTTAGATGTATTGTTGCGCCACGCGTAAATGACGATACGCAAATACGCGCCGGCCAACGGCACTGCAGCGACGACGGTGAACCACGCGAGCACGTGGTGGCCGGTTTCGGAGAGCGCGCGAAAGAAAGAATAGCGCCAGTAAAATCCTGCAGTGGATGGGAAGCCTGCGAGTGAGAGCACAAAAACGATTAACAGCAGGGCGGTGATGGGACTGCGACGCCGAAGACCTGGGAGATCGAGCAAGTTTTCCACGGTATTGCGCTGCTCAGAGTTGTGATGCGCGCCGCGCCGGAGTGCCAGGAGTACGGTGAACGTCCCGGTAAGCATGAACAGATAGGCAAAGAGGTAGTAGGTCATGGCCGTTAATGCGGCTTCGTCGGCTGCGACCAGCCCGAGGAAGAGATAGCCGACGTGAACCGGAATCGAATATGTAACCAGACGTTCAAGGTTGGAAGAAGCGAAGCACTTGATTGTTCCCACCACGATGATGACGACGGAGAAGGCGACAATAACGTACCACCAGGTGGTTTGAGAGTCGGCAAACACGGTGAGGGACATGCGCAGAAACAAGGCGATAGTGGCGATAACAAATGCACCGCCGAGATAAAGCGTGACGGTAAGTGGCGCTGTGGAATTCGCAATTCTGCTCCAATGATGCGCGGGGAGCGCTTTGAGCTTGATGAGAAGGCCGATGAACACGAGTGTGAAGGCCGCTATCGGCAGCGCTTGAAGCATCCATGGATGCCAGTGCAGGGCCTCAGGCAGACGGGTCTGTAGGAGTTGTTGCAACTGCGCGCCCTGCGCATCTGGATGGCGACTTGAGGCGAGTACGTTGGCCAGATTATGGCGGCGGTCGAGACCGGTGGCCACTTTTCCAATGTTCGTGGACGCGGTGAGCCCATAAGCCAGGGAAAAACCGTACGCCACAATCGCGGAGCCAAGAGCGCTTTTCAGAAAGTATTTTGCTGCGCCTGGGTCGGGCTTCGCTGAAAAACCTGGCGTGGCCGCTAGGAAGTACGAGCTCACTGCGACGGCTTCAAGAGTCAGAAAAATAACCAGCAAGTCCACGCTAGAGATCATGAGCATCATGCTCATGCAGGCGAATAATAAAAGTGCGTAGTGGCGGCCCTGATTTACGGCGGTTGTGGCCGGACTGTTCAGGGACAGTAAGATAACCAGTGCCGTAGCGACGAGAAACAGCGCGGAGAAAAAAACGAAGTAGGAATCGGCGATCACCGACTCATGAATGCCGATCAGGTCACCGCTTTGCAGAATGCGGGTGCGCAGCATCCATAGCGTTAAGCCGCTGAAAACGGTGCCCGCAAGGGCAAGCGCGGGACTCCAGAAGCGTTCGCGCTGGGTGATCCAGACATCCATAGCGAGAATTCCTAGCGCGAAGAGCAGCAACTCCAGTTCTGGAAGCAACACGGCGCCGTCTTTGTGCATAAAGGTCCGGATGGCGTCGAGTACGTGAGTGAGCATTTAGGTGGGGTGGCGTCAGTAATTAACGCTTGGCTGACGCGGGGATTCTTGCGCGGCAGGAACCGGTACGGCGTGCCAGCGACGGAATATCGCGGCGAAGATGGCTGCGCCTACGAGAAACTCGGCGCCGGTAATCGCGATGGTGAAAACTGCGAAGGTCTGCCCGGCGGCATCACCGAACAGTCGCGCAAAAGCCGCGAGATTGATGCTCGTGGCGACCAGGATCAGTTCGACGGAGAATAATTTGATCAGTATGTTGCGGCGGATTGTTGCGCCAACAATGCCGATGAGCAGCAGCGAAAAGCTCAGGAAGAGGTAATGAATGACGGGGATCATCGGTCAGACTCTTTTTTGAAATGTGACGCGGATTCCCACCACGGCGGTCAGCACAAGGAAGAGCAATAGCCCCAACGGGAGCTGGCTATAGGCAAAGAAAAACTTCATCACATTGCCGGGACTGGGAGCAGCGCTGGCCGGATTCTGTGGCAGAAAAATGGCGGCGTTTTCGCCGGGCAGGAAGTGCCGCTGCACCAGCATGAGCACAATTTCGATCAGCAGCAGGGTCGCCACAGCCACAGCGGCAGCTTTGGATCTCCAGTAATACTCGTCGGCAAGGGCCACATCTAGTTTTGCGACTTCCACAGCAAACAGAATCAGGCCGAGCAGCAGACAGGCTATGGCTATCCACTGCGCAACGAAAAGCAACGGCGCATGCAACTGCAAGAAAATTCCGGCCACGGCCAGCAAAGTAAGAACAAAATACATGACGCCAAACGCGGCTTTTTCGCGCGAAATCATCACGACGGAGCTGAGGATAGCGATGCCCGCGAGAATGGCGAAAGTCACTTCGCTGAGCATTGGAACTCCGCGGCGTGGCGACGAGTGGCGATGAAAATAAGAGGCATGGCAGAAATCATTTCTCGAAGAGCAGTTCGCCGGCGCGTTGGGTGGCTTTCACTACGGCCTTGATGAGCGTGACGCGCAACTTCCCTTCCTCGAGTTCAAGAATGCCATCGATGGTGCAGCCCGCGGGAGTCGTTACGGCATCTTTCAGCAGCGCCGGGTGGTCGCCGGTTTCCAGCACTACGCTGGCGGCGCCTTTCATGGTTTGTGCCGCGAGCAAAGTGGCCACATCGCGGGCGAGACCAACTTTGACACCGGCCTCAGCGAGCGATTCCAGAATGATGTAGGCGAAGGCCGGGCCACTGGCGGAGAGGCCGGTGACGGCATCCATATTTTTTTCGTCGACCACTACAGTACGGCCCACAGCGTCGAACATCGCCCGCGCGATGTCCACGTGTTGCTCGGTGGCGCTGGCACCTCGGCAGATTCCCGCCATGCCGCAATTCACCGTCGAGCAAGTGTTGGGCATGACGCGCACCACCGCGGCTTTCGCGCCGAGGCGCTGCTCGATGTAAGAGGTGGGAACGCTGGCTGCTACAGAAACAACCAGCGCGTCAGGACTCAGTTCGCCAGAAATTTCCTGCAAAACCTCGCCGATGACCTGGGGCTTGACGCCGAGGAGGACAATGTCGGCATTGCGGACCGCCGTGCGATTTTCCGTGGTTACCGCGATGCCCAGATCTTTTGCGAGTTTGGAAGCTTTTTCGTTGTGTTTTACGGTGGCAGTTACGTTGGGCGGTTTGAACAGACCTTGCTTCAGGTAGGCTCGAAGCAGAATGCCGCCGAGTTTGCCGGTTCCCAGAACCGCCAATTTCTTGTCAGACAGATTTTGAGTCATGCGGAAGTATTGTTGACGAGGCGGAGAAGCGCGTCAACCATCGAATGAGGCGCCCTCCCGTAAAGCACTACGGAGTTTCTCAGTCTGACATTTCTCCTGCCGAATAATTTTTCGCAACCGCCGATCAATCGTGACGAGCACCGTGGAGAACGTGAATGGCGTGCGGGAGCAAATGAGCGATGGCCTCGAGCGATTCCACTGCCCCTTTGGGGCTCCCCGGCAAGTTAATGATGATGGTGTGGCCGCGCACGGCCGTTACCGCGCGGGAAAGTACCGCAGTGGGAGTTTTCTCCATGCCTTTGCGACGCATCTCTTCCGCGATGCCAGGCACGATACGGTCAGCTACCGCCAAGGTGGCCTCGGGAGTGTTGTCCCGAGGGCCGATTCCCGTGCCTCCGGTGGTGAAAAGAACGTCCACCCTGCCAGAGTCAGCGATGCTGCGAAGTTGGTCACGTATGGCGGCGGGATCGTCGGGAAGACGCAGAGTCGAGGTGACTTCCCAGTTGAGGCCACGGCAAAAGGCGACCACTGCGGGACCGGAGGTATCTTCACGCTCACCTTTGGCGGCGGAGTCGCTGATGGTCAGAATCGCAATACGCATAAGAAGTGCGCTCTAGAAAACCTTTTCGTCTTGTTGAGATCAACTTTCCTGCCAGAGCTTAGTTACTTGGCACTTCATCGCGGCTGGCTTCGTCCATCAGGCGCATGGCTTCCATGAGGAGGCCCGTGGTGGTTTTCGTCGTCGTAATGCGGGTAGACGTGTTGGCAGCATTGAAATCGATTTCGAATTCGCCTTCCGTCCAGAGCAACACTCGGTATACGGCGTCGTCGCCTTCGGCGTCTCCGCTTTTCGCGTCACGGCATTGTCCGGATGCGAAATAAAGTTCGCCCCGCTCGCCGGCTTTTTGCACAATGAGGCGGCAAGATTTTTGTCCCATTTCGAGGGACTGCATCAGATCGATCATGTTCATTTCTTCGAGCCGGCCCTGGATTACTCCGGGGCGGGAAGCTTTCGTTTGTAGTTTTTCAAGATGCAGGCGGTCGACCACTTTTTTCGTTACGCGCACCAGGTCCTTTACCAGGAACGGCTTGGTGATGAAATCCTCGACACCGTCGACCAGCGGACGGAGACGTTCTTCAATATCGGCGCGGCTGGCCATAAACAAAAATGGGATATGGCGGGTAGACTGGCGGCCGCGAAGTTTCTCGAATAGCTGGCGGCCATCGAGCCCGGGCATCTTGTAATCGCAGAGGATGAGATCGGGTGGCTCGTCGATCACTTTGAGCAGAGCATCGGCGCCATCATCGGCGGGCACAACTTCGCAAACGGAGTCGAGCGCCTTGCTAACCAGGTCGCGAATCAAGGGATTATCGTCGGCCAGCAAAAGCTTGATATTTTTGCCGCCGGCAGCCGCACTCATCGGGGCCGAGCCCTTTTGGCGCCCTTATTGGAAGATTTCGAAGCACGCGCGACTGCGCCGCCGCGGCGAAAATTGCCGCTCTTGCCGCCGGTTTTTTCGATCAGCACGATGCCGGTGATCTCCATGCTCTTATCCAAGGCTTTGCACATGTCGTAAACCGTGAGGGCTGCAGCGGTAACGGCGACCAGCGCTTCCATTTCCACGCCCGTTTGGGCCGTCGTCGTCACAGTAGATTGGAGTTCAACGCCATTCTGGCACAGCGATGCAGTCACATCAACGTGCGTGAGCAGCAGTGGGTGACAAAGAGGTATCCACTCCGCGGTGCGTTTGGCGGCAGCGATGCCGGCGATGCGAGCCACCTCGAGGGGATTGCCTTTAGGGTTTTGCAGGCGTTTAACGGCCCGAACAACTGCGGGCTTCATTTTGACCAGTCCGCGGGCTATCGCAGTGCGGGCCGTCGAGGGCTTGGCGGAGACGTCAACCATCTGGACCTGGCCGGACTTGCCGTAATGGGAAAGCTTTGTCATGGGCCTCAAGGCGGCTTGAACGCGATGACATTGTGATGCAGATTACAAAATGTCTTTGCGCATCAGCACGTTAACACTATCCCCTGGCGAAAGTGATGATATGTCGGCGCCCACTACCAGGAAGCAATTTGCCTGCGCCATGGTGACGGTATCGCCAGAACCCTGCCACGCGAGCGGACGGACCCGCGCAACCCCCTTCTGCCATTCGATGGTGGAGGGCAGAAAATGGGTCATGCCGGGTTTCTCCTGCATGGATTCGGCGAGCGTCGCTCTGAGAAGCGGAAGCGGGCGGGCCGTGGCGCCGTTAAGTAGCTCGATGGCGGGCACAACGAACAATTGAAATGTAACCATGGTAGAGATAGGGTTTCCAGGCAGGCCGAAGATGGGTTTGCCGTCCCGCATGGCGAAAACGGCGGGTTTGCCGGGACGAATAGCTACCGCGTCGAAGAAAACTGTGGCGCCGAGTTCTTTCAACACATCTTCAACGAGATCGTATTTGCCCATGGAGACGCCGCCGGACAATACCAGGATTTCTTCGTTCAGACCTCGTATGATTTTTTCACGCAAAATTTCAAGCCGATCGGGTGCGTTACCCAGAAGAATAGGCTCGCCGCCGGATTCGGTTACCTGGGCTGCCAGCGAAACGCTGTTGCTGTTGCGAATCTGTGAAGGGCCCGGAGTCACATCGATGGAGACGACTTCATCACCGGTCGACAGAATGGCGACGCGCGGCTTTTTTGCGCAGCGCAATTGCGTGAAGCCAATTTGCGCGGCAAGACCTAACTCGGCGTAACCGAGACGCGTGCCTGGCCGGAGCAAGATTTTGCCGGCGGTCCCTTCGCTACCTTTGGGCACGATATTCTGCCCCGTTTTGGCATTTTGCTGGAAATGAACCGTATGCCCCTCGCGCCGGGTATGTTCAATCATGACGATCGCGTCAGCGTCGGGTGGAACAGGCGCTCCGGTCATGATTTGTATGCAAGAGCGCTGCGGGAGCGCATGTTCGTCGGAATCACCGGCTTTGATCTCACCGATGCAGCGCAACGACGCCCCGGCGAGGGCTTCCGAGGCGCGAACGGCGTAACCATCGCGAGTGGCGCGATGAAATGGCGGGTAGTCGCGATCCGATTTCAGGTCCTCGGCGAGAACGTAGCCGCGGGCGTCCCACACGCTGAGATCGATGGTGGCAGGAATGCGATCCGTCTTTGAAATTTGGGTGATCACTTCCTGACGGGCTTGTTCGAACGTCAGCATGGATTTGTTTTCATTACTCCGCGAACGGTCGACTGTAGTAACTACAGCCAACCGGAGAGCAAACTTCCCGGTCGAATGATCGTGGCGTCTCGTTCGGGTCCGGTAGAGATCATGCCGATTTCCACTTGGAGAAAGTCAGAAATAAATTTGAGGTAGTCGGTTGCGGCTTTGGGTAATTTGGCCCCGTCTTTCAGGCCATAGGTGCTCTCATTCCACCCGGGCAATGTTTTGTATTCGGGGGTAACGTGCTCGTACTCTTCGGCGAGCGCCGGCATTTCGTGTAGTGGTTTGCCTTTGTATTTGTAGGCCACGCACACCTGGATTTCCCGCTGAGTATCGAACACGTCGAGCTTGGTTACCACCAGAGAATCGATGCCGTTGATCATTTTGGCGTAGCGCAACACTTGCAGATCGAGCCAACCACAGCGGCGCGGCCGTCCCGTGACCGCCCCAAATTCCTTGCCGCGCTTGCGCACTTCTTCAGCATCCAGGTCGGGCATTTCGGTGGGAAATGGGCCGGACCCGACGCGCGTCGTATAGGCCTTGGAAATGCCCAGAACATTTTTTAATTTGCTGGGCGGAACGCCAACGCCGGTGGCTGCGCCGCCGGAAATCGCGCTGGAAGAAGTCACGTATGGGTAGGTGCCATGATCGATGTCGAGCATGGTGCCTTGCGCGCCTTCGAACAGCACAGATTTGCCTTCATCCATCGCGTGATTGACGAGTTCAGCGGTGTCACAGATGTAGCCGCGTATTTTCTCCCCGAGGGCCAGCGTTTCTTCCACTTCGTGCGAGAAGTCCACGTCGGCGCCGTAAGCCCCCTTAGCCAGACGATTTTTCTCGGCGACCACATGCGCAGCTTTTTTGCGGAACAGATCGGGCTCCAACAAATCGCACATGCGCAGGCCACGGCGAGCCATTTTGTCTTCGTAAGCAGGCCCGATGCCGCGAGATGTGGTGCCGATTTTGTTTGCGCCGCGCGCGCCTTCGGCGGCTTTATCGAGTTCGCGATGATAGGGGAAAATCAGGTGCGCGCGATTGCTGATGTGTAGACGGCCCTGCACGTCGATGCCGGCTTTGGCCAGGGTTTCGATTTCGTTGACGAGCGCGGCAGGGTCGACGACAACTCCAGTACCGATCACCGCTTGGCGGCCGGGACGCAAAATTCCGCAGGGGATGAGCTGCAACACGTAGCGATCTTTGCCGATGATCACCGTATGACCGGCGTTGTGGCCTCCAGCGACGCGCGCGATGTAGTCGAACGACCCGGCCAGGTAATCAACGACTTTGCCTTTGCCTTCATCGCCCCATTGCGCGCCTACCACCACTACAGAGTTCATGCTGGCCTTTCTGAATCGGTCGATCTCGTGCAGCTAAGCCAGCCTCCTGACAAATGCTGTGGCGGCTGGCGCTTCCCTCTCTGTTACAAGCGAAGGAAGTATGGTGGGAACGTTGTAGCAATTACGAATCAGAATCGTACCTGTGGCGGTGTGTGCGCGCAAGCGCGTGGTCCGAGAGCGCCGGATAGAACCGAGATTGTGGCAGTTCCGAATGGTTGCAGGAAGAGAACCAAGCTTATTTTATTAACTGAGAATGGCGGAAGCAGGTGGCGGCGTGGTCGTTCACCATGCCCACAGCTTGCATGAAAGCGTAGCAGATGGTGGTGCCTACAAATCGGAAGCCACGTTTTTTCAAATCTTTGCTGATGGTGTCGGATATCTCTGTGCTGGCCGGCAGACCAGAGTGAGTTTTCCAGTTTTTTTGAATCGGCTGGTTATTCACGAAGGCCCAGATGTACGCGTCAAAGGAACCAAATTCTTTTTGGACCTGCAGGAAGGCTTTGGCATTGCTGATCGTGGAATCGATTTTCAGCCGGTTGCGTATGATGCCGGGGTCTTTCAGCAGCGCTTTTACTTTTTCTCGATTGAAGCGAGCCACTTTTTGCGGATCGAATTTTGCGAAGACCTGGCGGTAGCGTTGGCGCTTATTGAGGACGGTATCCCAACTCAGTCCGGCTTGCGCGCCTTCGAGAATCAGAAATTCGAAGAGCGTGCGGTCGTCGTGGACCGGGACGCCCCATTCTTGATCGTGATAGGCGATGCTCAGCGGATTGCTGGGCCATGCGCATCGAACCGGTGATGTGGAGTCGTTCATTTCGTTTAGAGCATGCGCCCGTGAAATCGAGCCAGAAATAAGGAGAGGCGCGTCGCACGAAAAAGTGCGGCGCGCCCATTATAAAGACAAAGAGATTACCCTAATTATGCCAGATGGCGCGCGAGCGCTTTGGTGATCTGGTCTTTGGGAACCGCCCCGACGATTTGCTCCACGACTTGCCCATTCTTAAAAACGAGAAGCGTGGGGATGCCGCGAACGTTGTAGCGGCCGGCGGAATTGATGGCTTCGTCGACATTCAGCTTCATGACTTTGAGCTTGCCCGCATAGTCATGCGCGATCTCCGCCACGGTCGGTGCCAGCATGTGGCAGGGGCGGCACCAATCCGCCCAGAAATCTACCATTACTGGTTGCGCGTTGCTGGCGGTCAGTACTTCCGCTTCAAAATTTCCATCGGTTACAGCTTGGATGTTATCAGCCATGGTCTTTGTCCTCAGCGGTTTGAGCCGTGCGGCCGAGCCGCTATCTCTCCTCAGCGTTTAATTAGATGTTGCAACAGGAATTTGGTTTCGTGCCATTCGGGCGGTCTTGTACAGCTTCGCATATTCCATGGCCGGGCGCTTCCACGAAAAATCCTTGGCCATGCCATTCAACTGAATACGCTTCCAGATACGCTCGTCAGTGTAAGTATGTAGCGCCTGACGAATGGCGTCGAGAAGCGCGGCACCGGAATACTCTGTGAACTTGAAACCCGTCCCGGTACCGTGCTCCACGTCAAAACTTTCGACCGTGTCGTCAAGGCCGCCGGTAGCTCGTACGATCGGCACGGTGCCATACTTCAAACTGTAGATCTGACTCAAGCCGCACGGCTCGTAGCGCGAGGGCATGAGAAACATGTCGGCACCCGCTTCGATTTTGTGAGCCAGTTCGTTGTCATAGGCGATGCGCACTCCGACACGGCCGGGAAATTCGTTGGCCAGAGCTTCGAACAGTTCTTCATAGCGACGCTCACCCGTACCCAGGGCGGTGAGGACTACATCTTCCTGCATCAATTCGTTGGCGATGGCCGCAATGAGATCAAATCCTTTTTGATCCGCGAAGCGGGAAACGATTCCTATGACCGGGCGGGACTGGTGTTCCGCGGCGAGGCCGAAAATTTCGAGCAGCTCTTTCTTGCAGGTTTGTTTACCGGTGAGGTCCTTGGCGGAATACCTGGCGGCGATCAAATTATCTTTGTCTGGGCTCCATACCGAGTAATCCACACCATTGAGAATTCCCACTACATGATCGCCGCGACTGCGCACCACGCCGTCGAGACCATAGCCGAATTCAACGGTCTGAATTTCCTGGGCGTACTTCTGGCTCACGGTGGTGAGGTAATCGGAGTAGACAAGACCGCCCTTCAGGAAATTGATCAAACCGTAAAATTCGATGCCCGCCGGTTGGTAAACCTCCGATGGAATGCTTGCGCTTCCGAGCATAGCGGAGGGAAAGAGGCCCTGGTAGCCGAGATTGTGAATGGTGAAGATTACCGGGATGTCCTTTACCAGGGGATCGCTGGCATAGGAAGTGCGTAAAAAAACGGGAACCAGCGCAGCTTGCCAGTCGTGGCAGTGAATAATGTCCGCGGGCCACACGTGTTTGGCGATTTCAATGGTGGCGCGGCAGAACTCGCTGTAACGCTCGGCATTGTCTGGAAAATCGCCGCCACTGTTGCCGTAAATTCCATCGCGATCAAAATAGCCAGGATCATCGACAAAGAAATAACGCACGCCATTGAGAGTGGTACCGTCTGCGATGGATGGAAAACGCAGGCGTCCGCCCATGGGAATCGTCAGGCTGGGCATGACTACCGCACTCGTTTTTATTCCACGATAACGTGGGAGAACGACGGCGACTTCGTGGCCTTGCGCGGCAAGCGCTTTAGGCAAGGCTTCGACTACGTCAGCGAGGCCGCCGGTCTTGGAAAAGGGCAAGCCTTCGGAGGCTGCAAACAGAACTCTCAAGGACGCCTCACTGGGATTGGCGGGTCATGCGGGACCGTGCTGTGCACGCCATTTATTTTACGTTATCCGATTCGCTGAGGCCGGTCAAAGGCCGTTCGCCGGATTCGGAGTTGCTACACTGTATATCAATGACTCGCCAACACCTGGGACAACATTTTCTTGCGGATTTGTCTTGGCGCGAGCAGATCGCGCAGGCCATTCGGGTGTCGCTGCACAGCAGAGCTTTTGATGTGCACGGGGTAGCCGCGGCGCACAACGAAGATTATTGTTGGATCGAGATCGGGCCAGGGCACGGGGAGATGACAGAATACCTGGCCCGCAGCGGTGTTCCGGTGCATGTGATTGAGCTCGATGAATCGCTGATCGGCAACCTGAACCGGCTGAAGAGAACGCTTCCCAATCTTGAAGTGATCTGCGGCGACGTGCTGGAGAGCGATTTGCGGTTGATTGCCCGCGGCCGGCGCATACGCGTTTATGGAAGCCTTCCTTACTACATCACCTCGCCGATTTTGCATCACCTGTTTAAATTTGCGGAACTGATAGACGAACTCCACGTGGTGGTGCAAACGGAAGTGGCCGAGCGAATGGCGGCGGAGCCAGGCAGCAAAGCGTATGGGTACCTTTCCGTGGCTACGCAACTGAATGCCTGGCCGGAGTTGGTCCTGGAAATACCGCGAGCTGCGTTTGCTCCTCCCCCGGACGTGGGTTCGACACTGGTAACGTTGCGAATGCCGGGTGAATGGGCGGCGTTGCGGCGCGATGGTTTGCTTCGGGCAGGCAATGCTGCGTCCACCAGCGATGAAGAGACGTTCCTCGAGTTCGTAAAATCGTGCTTTTCGAAGAAAAGAAAAACGTTAGTGAATAATCTGCGGGGAAATCGCCAGCCGGATGAAATTCGTGCTGCGCTGGCGTCGCTGGGTCTGCGCTCCGACGCGCGCGCGGAACAAATTTCAATTTCAAATCTGGCGGCGTTACATGCGACATTGTGGCCGGAAGATTCGAACCAGCGAAACGTCTAGATGCGTTACGAACTTCGCAGCTTTGCTTTTTTGTCGGTGGCCACCAGCCGGTCGGGATAGTCGCTCATAATCCCGTTTACTCCCGCGGCCATCAGCAAGCGCATGTGGGCGGAGTGATTCACCGTCCAGCAAACCACCTGCATGTCCTTTTTTCGCGCGGCAGTGAGCAGCCATGGGCTGACCAGGTCGCCCCGGATGGCTAGCTGGCGGGCTCCCACTTCCATGGCTTGCTCCAAAGGTTTTTCCAGTTGCCCATCGTAAAGCAGCGCGGTCATGACCGTGGGTTCGATTTTTCGCACCGTGGCCAGGATCGAGGCGTCAAAGGAGATCACTATGGTGCGCGCAATCTGTCCGGAATCTCGCAAGCCGCTGATCAAGGCATGCTCGCCGCCCCAGGAACCGCCGGGCTTGAGCTCCAGATAAAAAACCACATCATATTTTTTGGCGAAGTCGAGAATTTCCTCGAGAGTGGGAATGCGCTCTCCAGCAAACTCGCTGCCAAACCAGGAACCCGCGTCGAGGCGCCGCAAATCGGCCAGGGTCATGTCATGCACCGCGCCTTTGCCGTTGGTCGTGCGGTTGACGGTCTCGTCGTGAATCGCCACCAGGCGCGCGTCGCGAGTCAATTGCAGATCGGTCTCGATGAACGCGGCACCGAGAGTTACAGCTTTTTTGAACGATGCCAGGGTATTTTCGGGAGCGTGGCCGGAAGCGCCACGATGCGCGATCAGAAGCACGACAAGGGCTCGCCAGGCTGGAGATTGACCATTGGCGTGGCCGGCGTCACGGTCGCTTCCAGGCCTCGCGCCGAAAAAGTCGCTGCGATGATCGGTCCCAAGAACACGCCTGTATCCTAACATCTGCTAGCTACTAAACCCTGTGCACCCGCTAGCGGCGCGGACTGAAGCTAACTGGGCGTTATTGCAGGCGCGGTGGTTCGGAAAGCGATGCATTTTCACTAGGAGGCACTATCACTATGTGGAAGCGGACCATTCTTGGCTCCTGGGAGTTGTGAGTGTGATGCCACTGGCCTCGCGGGCGCAGGATCAGCAAGATAAGCGCAACCCGGGCGAGCCTCGCCAAAATCTGATTCGCGAACTGCGGCACTAGTTGATTTTGCTGCCGAACTACTCTGTGTTCGACAATCTGGCGTTTCGCATCGATGGCGACACAGTGACCCTCGAAGGCCAGGTGGTTCGCCCGACCCTGAAATCCGAGGCGGAAGGCGTGGTGAAAAACATCGAAGGCGTCGGCAAGGTGGTGAATAACATCGAGGTACTGCCGCCCTCACCGATGGACGAGCAAATCCGGTGCGCGGAGTATCGCGCCATTTTCAGCGAGCCGGGATTGTCGCGGTACAGCCAGTCCGCGGTTCCTTCGATTCACATTATCGTCAAGAACGGGAACGTGACTCTGGTAGGCGTGGCGGATAACGAGGCTGACAAGAATCTTGCCGGCATACGAGCCGATGGTGTTCCCAATGTTTTTGGGGTGAAGAACGAGCTGGTGGTTACTCCCGCGAAGTAACCTCGGCGAATTCGAAACAATTTTGGCGCGCCGCCCGGATATTGCGGGCCGTTTAATTTTATTAATTAGGGAAACGGGACCGGACCGAAGCCCAAAGCGAGCCGGAATGAGTTGTCTCACGTTATACTTTGCGTATGTGGGCAAATGCACTGGCGCTGGCGGTTGCACTGCTGATGGTCACCAGCATGGTTGGGCACGATTCGGACGCGCGCGATGCGGAAACCTGGCGCAAGGAACTTTTGGACTGGCGCGCGAAACACGTCGCGGACCTGCAAAAACCGGATGGCTGGCTTTCGCTGGCGGGACTGGAGTGGCTGGACCCCGGCGACACTTCGTTTGGAGGTGCTGCCGAAAGCAAAATTCATCTGGCGAACTCGCCCGCCGCGCATCTGGGAGTTCTGGAATTGAAGGATGGAGTGGTGCGATTGGTGGCTCCGGCGGAAGGATTCCCGCAAGGCTTCCTGGTAACAGGCAAGCCAGCTACTTCACAGGTGCTGAGCGCCGATGCCGACAATGATAAAAACGCCGTGCACATGACCATCGGGACTTTGAACCTCTACGTCATCCGGCGCACGGACCGTTTTGCTTTGCGCGTCAAGGACACCAACTCGCAAGCTTTGCAAAGCTTTCATGGGCTGAAGTGGTACGAACCGGATGAGCATTACCGCGTCCAGGCCAAGTGGATCCCCTATAACCCGCCAAAGTCGATCACGGTCCTCACCCTCGCGGGCACGAGCCACGCGCAACCGGTACCGGGCGCGGCCGAATTTGGCCTGGACGGTGAGACGTTTCGGCTCGAGCCCGCCTTTGAAGATGATCCGCCGCGGCTTTTCTTTGTGCTGCGCGACACAACAAGTACGTCGACAACTTACGGCGCCTGCCGGTTTCTTTATACTTCCCTTCCCAGCCACGGCCTGACGCAGGACGGCGAACTAACGCTGGATTTCAATCATCTGGAGAATCCACCCTGCGCCTATACGCCGTTTGCGACGTGTCCTCTCCCGTCCCCCGGAAACCGCCTGCACATCGCGCTGCTGGTGGGAGAGTTGCGTTATCACGATTAGGCGGAGATAAACTATTCATGAATTTGGATATCCGCGAATGACCACTAACTCCTCTTCGGCCGGCGGCGGGGACGCCGCGGATCGCGCCAAGCTCACCGAGCTGCGCACCGCGCTGCTGCGCCTGCACAAGACGCTGCTGGATATGGAGCGTCGGGAATACGAACGGAAGCACGGGCACGTATCTACCGGTGAATTATTCCGGCTGGTGCTGGACCATCAGCAGTTTGGCTGGCTGCACAACATTTCGGAATTTGTGGTGCGTCTGGATGAAACACTGGCAGGCGAAGCGCCGATCACCGGTGAAGATACCCGCAGCGCCATCGGCATGGCTCGGAAAATGTTTGTGCCCTCCGAGTCGGGCGACGCCTTTCAAAAGAAATACTTTGATGCCATTCAGCGTGATCCCGCGGTGGTGATGGAGCACGCCGAGCTGGCGCGGTTATTTAACAGTGAGCCGGCAGAACCTAGTGCGGCGTAAAGGAATCCAGTATTGGCTTCGTCGCGTTCTATGACCCCCGTCGTGAGCACCGAACCTTCGAACAAATATCGTATTCGACGGCTGCGTCGAGCGGAGCTGCCCAGCGATACGATCGCGCTGGCGCGATTTTTGATTGGCAAAGTGGTGGTTCACGAACTCCCGGAAGGACGCGTAAGCGGGCGCATCGTGGAGACCGAAGCGTATCCGCCGGGCGATCCGGCCGGTCATCATTTTCGCGGACCAACACCGCGAATTCGTTCCATGTATCTTGATCCCGGGCACGCCTATGTTTTCTTTAATTATGGCGCCCATTTCATGCTGAACGTGAGCGGCGAGCCGGCCGGCACCGCTGGCGGGATTTTGATCCGCGCGGTCGAGCCTTTGGAAGGCATCCAGTTGATGCGCAAGCATCGCGAGTGCACCAGCCTCCTCGATCTGACACGCGGGCCCGGGCGGCTGGCGGCAGCGTTTCAAATCAATCGTAGTCACGATGGGCTCGATCTGTGCGGAAGCGGGCAGTTATGGCTGGGAACGCCGGAAGATGCGGTAACGGGAAGCATTGGCGAGACGGTGCGCATCGGAATCTCGCGTGCGGCCGATCACCTGTTGCGATTTTATGAACCCGGCAATCCGTTCGTAAGCGGGCCAAAACGCTTGATTACTCCAGCGGCAGCCAAAACAATTGTTCCACGCGTGACCGCAAAGAACTCTAGGAGAAAAAAAACGAAGCACAACAGTTAGATCGACCTGCGCTTGCATTCACGAGACTCAGCATCTACTCTTCTTGCGCGATGCACGACTTGACTCCAGAATTTTTGCTCTACGGATTCATCTGGTACGTGGCTTTTCTTTTTTCCACTACCTGCCACGAAGCGGCTCACGCCTTGGTGGCCAAGCGCGGCGGCGACCAGACCGCCGCGCACGGCGGACAAGTTTCACTGAATCCTATCCCGCATATTCGCCGGGAGCCTTTCGGCATGGTCGTCGTTCCCCTCCTTTCTTATTTCATCAATCAATCGATGATCGGCTGGGCCAGCGCGCCGTTTGACCGGGAATGGGAGCGGCGTTACCCGCGGCGCGCGGGATGGATGGCGCTGGCGGGCCCAGCCGCGAATTTTTCGCTGATGCTGTTGGCGGTTATCGGTTTGTGGATTGGTTCGAATGCCGGATGGCTGCGGGACCCCGCCACGGGACGCCCGGGCATTGCGTTCATAACCCTGATCGTTTTCTTTTCTCTGAACCTGCTGCTGGGCACCTTCAACCTCTTGCCGGTGCCGCCGCTGGATGGCAGCACGGGTATCATGATTTTCATGAGCGAAGCACAGGCACAAAAATACCTGAATTTTTTGCGCGGTAATAGTTACGCTATGCTGGGATTGCTGTTGGCGCTGCTCTTCTTCAACAAGGTGTACCAGTATGTGGAAGTGTTCGCCAGCCATCTGTTACTGCCGCGCCATTTTTAAGAGCGCGACGCTGCCCGACGCATTTCCCACGTCCAAAGTTCTTCCTCACGTTCGTGCAGGTGTCTCCCATACGGGCGCGGCCAGGGTTAGAACCAAGATAAAAACGTGCCGAAAAGGAACGACAGTTCAAAACGGGCGCGGTTCGCGCCGTTTTCATCACGGTGCGATGCATCGCCGGCGCCTCATCGCTGCGCATGAAACGGACTACACTTCGCAAAGTCCTGAATCACGGCCACTTCGAGGCTGAGTTTGCGCCGGCCGGGATTGCGCACAAAATTATGAGTGGCAGAAAAGGTATGGCAGATAGGTTGCGAATGATTCAGCGTGGCACATGTCGACACGAAAGCGGTTGCAGTAGTAACGCTGCGCAGTTCTCTGACGCCTTGCATCCTGGATGATGATCCCGAACAACTGAGCCTGCTTTCCGAAATGATTGCCGAGTTGGGTTACGAGTCTTTCCCTACCTCCGATCCGGAGGAGGCTCTGCGGTTGGTGCAGTCCGGAGCTTGCCGGGTAATTCTTGCGGATGTGCACCTGCCGGGAGCAGATGCTTATGCCTTCCTCGATCGTGTGCTGCGCGTCGATCCCGGAGTGCACGTCATCGTGATCACCAAGGAATACACACTGGAGTCCGCGTTGGAGGCTATCCGGCGGGGCGCCATTGATTTTCTGCCCAAACCAATCGACGAGCTCAGACTCAAGCGCACTCTGGATGATATAGCGGCGCTTTACGACCAGCGCCGACGTGTGCGCGCGCTGGAAGAGCAACTGTTGCGAGACCTGGAGTTTCACGGCATCGTGGGCAAGAGCCCGGTCATGCTGGAAGTTTTCGATTTTGCGCGCAAAGTGGCGCGGCATTACACCAACGTACTGCTGGTGGGACCCACCGGCACTGGCAAAGAACTGGTCGCGCACGCCATTCACCAACTGAGCCCCGTAAGCCAGCATCGCCTGGCGGTATGCAACTGTTCGGCAATGGTAGACAGTCTTCTAGAGACCCAACTATTCGGCCACGTCCGCGGAGCCTTTACAGGAGCTACAGACACGCGGCCGGGATTATTTGAATACGCCGATGGCGGGACGGTTTTTCTGGATGAGGTGGGGGAAACTTCTCTGGCCATGCAGGCTAAGCTGTTGCGCGTCATACAAAACCGCGAAGTGCAGCGCGTCGGCTCGCCCGAGGTTCGCCATGTGAGTGTGCGGCTAATCGCCGCGACCAATCGCGATCTGCGCGCCGAGGTGTTGGCCGGGCGGTTCCGCGAAGACTTGTTCTACCGGCTGAGCTCGATTCAGATCCGCATTCCCTCGCTTGCTGAGAGACTGGAGGACATTCCGCTGCTGGTGCAGTTCTTTGTCAAAAAATACAACCAAGCCTACGGCAAGAATATCTCGGGATTGACGCGTCGCGCCCAGGCGGTGCTCTTGCAGCATCCGTGGCCGGGCAACGTACGCGAGCTCGAAAACGTGATTTCCACCGCCGCCATTACCACCACGGGAGATTTCATCGATCTTGCAGACTTGCCGGAGAATTTCCGCCACCCCGGCCAAGGCTCCATCGGTGGGGCAGAGTGGCGCCCGCTTTCTTTGGAAGAGGTCAGCAAGGTGCACATCCAACGGGTGTTGCAGATGTGCATGGGCAACCGCCTGCGTGCCGCACAAGTGTTGGGAATTGGACGCACCAGCTTGTACCGTTATCTAAAACGAGATCAGGCAGAAATAGCCGCCCACGCCAGACCGCGAGCGGCGGCCGCCGAATCTGCTTCAAATCTAACCAACTCTCGCAGTCATGCTGTCAAACTCGGCTGAGCACTGCGGAGTCTGACGGTGCGCTTCTTAAAATCGTCTTCGCGTGACGATTTTGTGTTCCGATTCCCTTCCTTCATCGCTTCTCAGCGCTGATTGATTCGCCGAAGTGATGGCACCGCCGTATGGAAGTGAGCAGCACGCCGCAAACAACCGGAGGAGCGGCGGCGGCGTGCTTTTCTTTTGAACCGCAGAGCGGCCTGCTCTGTTGCGAATTAGTTGCCCGTCGGGGCTGGAGTTGGGTTTGCAGTGGTCCCTGGGGTCGCGGGTTCCAAGCTGCCGGGCAGCGTTACGCCATTGTCAATGCGCACCAACACGCCGGTTTCCGCGGGCAAATCAACTTCCTTGCCTTTGCGAGCCACGATGTACGCCGCGCTACCGGCCAAGCCGAAGCCGAACCCTCTCACCACGTTGCTGAAGATCAATCCCACCAGTGCGCCGCCGCCCGTGCCGATGGAGGCGCCAGTGATGTCACCTTTGTAATCGTGCTTTTCCTGGACGATCTGTCCTTCATCAATTTTTACGTCTTTGCGGCGTGCCGCGTCGCGATCCTGGCCGGGTTGCTCAATGGCGAGAATGCTCATGCGCACCGGAATCAGCCGGCTATCAATCTCGAGGCTGCGGAACGTCAGGTCCATATAGGCCTGTCCGCGAAAAATGGAGAAGTGACGAGCTCGTTCCACGGTGCCGATGACACCATTCACACGCGTGCCTGCGGGAATCAGCAGGCTATTCCCAACAAAAACAGGTTCAGCGACCACCGCAACAAAAGGATCGCCATCGCGTGAGATGGCTGTACCGACGCTGCTGACGATGTGTAAACGAACCTGCGTCCCGGGAACAACCTGGTGAGGCTCAGCATAGACGGCTGGCGCGGTGCTGCAAAGCAGCGCACCAGCCAGAACTGCGGACAACAATGCTTTCATGAATTATTTCCTCCTGCCCAAGCGATGTGCGTGAGCTGACCCCGTGTCGTGGGGCAATCCCGGCTCTGCCGGAACGTTTCCGCTGGCGCCGCGGGCCCGGCGTCTTTTTGGCGAAAAAAAACGCGGGGCAGATGAGGAGGAACTCCATCCGCGCGTAGTGTACTGCTGTGGCATTACAAGGGGCACGCGGTTTTGCTGATTTCTTGGCGACAGGGTTGCCCGATACGACACAATTTGTGGTGGTATCCACTTCGCGACTTCGCAGGGGATTCGCTCCCCGGGCCAAACATTTACGAGCCACTGGGTGTGTGTTATCGTGCCGACCATCAGCAGTCCGCTAAATCCAGGTTCGACGGAGGGTTCATGTCTAACGAGAATTTTTGTCACGCCAGGTATTTCTTTCTGGCGATGGTCTTCGCCATCGTTTTCATTCCTGTTGCGTACGGACAAGATTCCGCCAAGAAATCTGCGCCGCAAAAACCGGCAGGCGCGAAAACGGCGCCGGAACCTTTCATCGGAACGCCGGACAAGGTCAAATGGGTGCAATACTCGCCGGGGGTGGAATTCGGGCCGGTGTATGGCGACTGCGACAAAGCCGGAGCCCCGTGCGTTTTTCAGTTGCGGTTTGCGGACGGCGCAAAATTTCCCCCACACTGGCACCCCGTCGATGAGAACGTCACGGTGCTGTCGGGCACCTTCATGGCCGGGATGGGCGATAAATATGACGAGTCGAAAATGATGACGCTGCCGGTTGGGTCCTATGTGTTCATGCCGCGGCGCATGCATCACTTCGCGGGTGCTAAAGGCGCGGCACTCGTGCAGGTACATGGCATCGGACCGTTCAAAATAAACTATGTGAATCCCGCGGACGATCCGAGCAAGGCCGCCAAGTCCGCAGATTGAACGCGCAGCAATCTGGCTGCGACTGCGCCGCTGTGCTAGACTTTTGTCAGCAGACCCAAGAATTTTGCGACTGCTGAAACGTGGAACTTCGGGCTCTGTGCAACGAGGTCCCGCGAACCCCGCCAGGCCCGGAAGGGAGCAACGGTACCGGGAATACCTCGGGTGCCGCAGATCACCCGAAGTTCCGCTTTTCTTTTTTGTGCACGGCGTAATTCCCGCAGCCCGGAGTCATTCCTCTCCATGAACTATCAGGTTATTGCCCGCAAGTGGCGCCCGCAAACCTTCAAAGACCTTGCCGGACAAGAACACGTAACCGGGACACTGGCTAACGCCATCAAAAACGACCGTGTCGCTCACGCTTACATATTTTCTGGCGCACGCGGGGTGGGAAAAACGACCGCTGCGCGGATCCTGGCCAAGGCGCTGAATTGCATAAGCGGACCGACGCCGGAACCTTGCGGAGTGTGCGATTCGTGCCGTGAGATCGCCGCCGGCACCTCGCTGGATGTGATTGAAATTGACGCCGCTTCCAACCGCGGCATCGATCAGATTCGCGAATTGCGAGAGATGGTCCGATATGCGCCGGCGGCTTCGCGCAGCAAGGTCGTAATTCTGGACGAAGCGCACATGTTGACCCCTGAGGCTTCCAACGCGCTGTTGAAAACCCTGGAAGAACCGCCCGACCGCGTGATTTTCGTGATGGCTACCACGGAGCCCGAGGCCCTCGCAGACACCATTCGCTCGCGCTCGCAGCATTTTCATTTTCGGGCGCTGACCTTCAGCGAAATCACCGCCCGGCTTCAAAAGATCGCGCAAAAAGAGAATCTGCAGATCGATGCCGGCGCGCTGGCAGTCATTGCGCGCATGGCGGAAGGCAGCATGCGCGATGCGTTGTCGCTGCTGGAACAGGCGCGCGCATATTGCGGCGAAGTCATCGCGGACAAAGAGGTGCGGGAACTGCTGGGCGTGGTACCCGACGATGCTCTTACGGAATTGGTGCATGCCATAGCCGAAGGATCGGCCGATCGCGCACTGGGACTGATTCATGCCTTTCTGAAAGAAGGGCGCAACCTGCAACACTTTTGCCGTGAAGCCATCCGGCACATGCGCAATCTATTGATTGCCAAGGTGTGCGGAGCAAATTCGGACTTGATCGCGGCGACTCCTGACCAACGCCCAGGGTTGGCGGAAGCGGCGGCGCTTTTCAGCGAAGAAGACCTCACCCGATTTTTCCAGATTTTGCTGCAGACCGACGATGATTTGCGGCGCAAGCCCGATGCGCGGGTACACCTGGAAATGGGCTTGTTGCGCTTGATCAACGCTGCGCGACTGGCCCCGCTCGAAGAATTGCTGACAGAAATAAAGTCAGGAACGGGCGGCGGACCGTCGAATACTACGCCACCGCGGCGTGCGGCGGCGGCGGCCGGAGGAGCGGCGAACTTATCGGCGCGAGGGATATCCTCCGGGATCGCCTCATCCTTTAGCCCGCAATCTCCCAACGTAAGCGCAGGTTCGACCGCTCCGGTGCCTCCGAGAGCGTTGTCATCTGACGGCGCGTCGCCTGCGGTAAAACCAACGGGGATAAATCCATCGGCAATCCGTTTGAATGCGGTGGCGGCCCCGAATGCATTTGAGATGGCCACCGGTCAAGCGGTGCTTGCGAGTGCGCGTGCGGCGTTAATTGCTGCCGCTGTCCCCATCACAAATGCAGCCGCAGCGGCGGGAACTGCTCCCGCTTTTGCGCCATCCGCTTCGCCCGCAATTCCAAGCGCGTTTACGGCGGCCGCATCGACGCCTATCGAGACGAAGCCTGCCAACGAAGTTACGGCTCCCCGCGAGCCCGAGGCCATCAGCGATGATCTTGCAAGTGAGAATAATCTCGAAACAATTCGGGGCGACTTGCGGCTCGACGGCATTACCGCGCAGCAAGTATCGGAAATAAAATCGGCCATCCAGGCCAAGCAGAAATTTCTTGGCGAATTGCTGGAGCACGCCACCGGCTGGGAACTGGCCGGCGCGGAACTTAAACTTTTGTTCCCGGTGAAAGATAAATCTTTCGCGGAAATGCTGGAAGGCCGCGACTCTCTGGAAAAGCTGCGTGGCGTTTCAAGCAACGTGCTGGGCCGTCCGCTACGCGTGTGTGCTAGACTCGAATCCGGTACGAATCCGGCGGCCACTTCGCGCGCGGGTTCCGAAGCGGAGGAGTTGCGGGCCAACTTTGAACGCGACCCGATGGTGCGATCGATTTTGCAGCGCTTTGGTGGCAAGCTCAGTGAAGTAAGACGGCCGTGACCGGCCTAATAGGAATGAACTGATGGAAGTCAACGCTCTCCAACAGATGCTGTCGAAATTCCGGCAATTGCAGGACGACCTGCAGCGCCAGGTGAATTCCGTCAACGTGGAAGCCTCGGCTGGCGGCGGCATGGTCAACGTAAAGATGAATGGCCAGAAGCAAATCGTGGAAATTCGCATCGAGCCGGAGATTTTTGCCGGCAAAGATCAGGAAATGTTGCAGGACCTGGTGCGCGCCGCTGTGAATGAAGCCTCTCGCCGCGTCGACGAAGAATTGGCCAGCCAGATGAAAAACCTGGCGGGCAATGTTCCGGGGATGTCCGGCCTGAAAATTCCCGGGTTGTTTTAATTTCTCCGTTCGCACCTCCTTCTCAGCAACAATTCAATTTAGAAATGAAAATTTAGAAGCGCGGAAAGGCCTGGTTTGCGCCGCAGCGCGCGCTGTGCTACACATCAGAGATGCCTGATTTTGCCGCGCCTGTAGAACGTCTGATCGATCAGTTGAAACACCTTCCGGGAATTGGCCAGAAAACAGCCCAGAGATTAGCGTTTCATTTGCTGCGCAGCTCGCCCGAAAACGCTCTCGCACTGGCAGACGCCATTCGCGACGCGAAAGAAAAGATCCGGGAATGCTCCACGTGCCACAACCTTACCGACACGGATCCGTGCCTGTACTGCGTGGGGCCTACCAGAAACCACCGCACTATCTGCGTGGTGGAAGAAGCGCACAACATCATGGCCATCGAGAAAACCCGCATGTACTCGGGCATGTACCACGTACTGGGTGGCTCGCTGTCGCCCCTCTCTGGCCGCGGCCCCGAGCAACTGAAAATCAAATCACTGATTGAGCGCCTGAAGGGTGGCGGCATTGAAGAAATCATAGTAGCCACCAATCCGACCGCAGAGGGCGAGGCGACCGCGGTCTACATGTCTAAGCTCCTCAAACCCTTGGGCGTAAAGGTCACGAGGATCGGGGTCGGGATCCCGGTTGGCGCAGATTTGGAGTATGCCGATGAAGTCACGATGTTGAAAGCCATGGAGGGTCGACGCGAGCTATAGTCGCGTGTAAGCATCATCGAATGAGGCGATTCGTTATTTGGAACTGTTAGTACTGGTAGGACTCTATAGCCAAGCAACGCGATTGAGTATAAAGTTTGTTTTCTGCGATGTCCCCCGGCAAGGAGGTGCGCTATCCCTCAGGCGCACTACGTTGCGTTTTCGATCCGACGAAAAGCTTTGTCCAGCTTGAGAGCCAGCGTTGCGGGAGTTCGTCTCGAGCGTGCTTTATTCAGATGACTTGTGCACTGGAAACGAATCCAAAGATGGATCGGTTTTCTGCGCCGCACCGAGCGAGCCGGCAATGAAACCGCAAGTGTTACCAAAAAATTAGATACGGTGCGCGAACCCGGGAGTTTAAAACGAGCAATGGACGAAATTAGCCACAATTTATCCGAGGGAACAAGCGAAATGCCGCCTCAGGCGGTGGGAAGCAGCGCTGCGGAGTTACGGAAACGTCGAAGCACGCGCATCGTGCAGGCGGTGCCGCTGGCGGTCACCGGAGTGGATGCTATCGGTCGGCCTTTTACCGAGCACACTTCTTCGCTGATCATCAATTGCCACGGCTGCCGCTATCAGTCAAAACATTATGTTTTGAAAAATATGTGGGTGAAGCTGGAAGTTCCCCATCCCGAGTCCGGTCAACCCTCGCGAGTTGTGCGCGGGCGAGTAGCTTGGATCCAGCGTCCGCGAACCGTTCGCCAGCTCTTTCAGGTGGCCTTGGAACTGGAAACGCCAGGCAATGTCTGGGGTATCGCCTTTCCGCCGGAAGATTGGTTCGCCTTTCCGGAGATACCGCAGCAACAAAGCCAACATTTGGGGGCGCCATTGGAAGGTCAGCCGAACGAGCTTGAGCATCACGAAGGCACCGTCGCCAACGCAGCGTCCGGCGGAACGTCTCCTGGCGAGCCGGAGATGGCCGGCAATCTAAATGTCAGCGACAACTTGAGGACCTTTCCTTCTCCTACGAGCACCACGGATGCTTCACTGCAACTGGCGCGGCAATTGGCTCGGTTGGTAGCCGATGCCAAACAGCAAATTCAGGCGGCGGCTCGAGAGGCGGCCAGTCAGGCCGTAGCAGCCGAACAGCGTGCATCTTTTGAACAGTGGGAACAGAAGTTTGCGGCCGCGCGCAAAGAGGTAAGCAACGAAGCCGCGCGCTTGATCGAAAAAATCCAGCAGGAAACCGAGAAACATGCGCAAGCGTCCAGCGCCGCGGCGGCGGAAGCGATGCGGACGGAGTTGCCTCGCTGGCTGGCGCCCCAACTCGAACAGCTGACGCGCGAGATGACTGCGCAACTTTCGCGCGAAGGCCTGGCCCAGCGTGAACAACACATTGAGCAACTCAAGTCCAGCGGCGAAAATCTAGTGGCGTTGTTCAAGGAAGCGGAAGAAGTCGCGGCGCGGCTGAAGACCCAAGCGGATGAGATTGAAGCGCGGCTGCTGTCGGAAGCTGAGACCGTCGGCCGGGCTCAAGCGGAAGCGCTTCGTTTGCGCGAAGAAACCAGCACGAATCTGTCTATGCAGGCGGAAGAAACCGAAGCGCACATCGCGGAGCGCGCGGATGCCGTAGCACGCACCATGGACGAAGCTGCGCGTGTGCGCGAGGAAGCTCTGGTCCGGCTCAAAGCGCAAGCGGAGCAGATCGAAAATCGCATTGCGGACGTGGCCGCTCGCGCGGTGGAACAGACCAATCGCCTGCGAGACGAAACCGTTGCCTCCCACTGGCAGACTCTGCGCTCGGCTGCCGATGACGTTCAGCAGCAAGTGAAGGCCGCGCTTTCCGCAGCGCGACAGGACTGGGATGAACACCTCAACAAAGAGATTGAACACGCCCAGGAGCGCTGGCACAGCACGATTGAAAGTACGCTGCCACAGGCTCAGAACCGCGCGGTAGGTGATTTGGAAGAACGCGGGCACGAATTATTCACGCGTTTGCAAAGCGAAGCCGCCAGTCACGCCTTGACGTTGAAGGAACAGGCGGCCGGAGCCTCCACGGAACTGGAGAGCCGCCTGCTTGGCCTGCGCGAATCGCTGCAGGAATCTTCCGAGCGTTTGGAGTTCGCCCTGGCGCGCGCAACGGAGTCCTCGGCTACCCTGGAACATTTTTCGAGCCGCCTCGGAGTACTTCACGAACAAGCACTGGTAGGGTTCCACACGCAACTCGATGACGTGCTGAGCTTGCATCGCAATGAACTGCATCGCAGGTCGGAATCGCTGTTTGATGAGATTGCTTCGCGAATCAAACTGGCGTTCGACGACGCCAGCTTGCGCGCGGCCGGAGATTTCGACGAGCGCATCGCCGCCATCGTCGCTCCGCATGTGCAGCGCACCGAGGAATCCATTCATCGCATGGCCGGGGGACGCGTGTTGTTGGATGCGGCGCTGGCCATGCAACAGGACCGCATCCGCACGGTTGCCGATGAAGCATTTGCCGAGTCGCTCTCGAGATTCAGAGAAAACCTCGGCAGCGCGGAACAGTTACTCGACGAGGCTTCGCGGGGAGTGACGGTCCGCAACATCGCGGAGATGGAAGAAAAACTCAGCGACATCAAGCATCAGGCCATTCAGGATGTTTTCAAGTCGGCGGAGTGGTACGAGAAGAAAGCTCAGACGCACATTCAGAATGTGACCGAAAAAGCGGTCGAGCAGGCCGGAGCGCAGCTGCGCGACAAAGCGGGGGAAATTTCCGGCACGTTCGCAAGCGAACTGGACAACTCCAGCCGTAATTTTGTGGGTCACACCCAGTCGCAGATGGAAGACGCCGTGCGAGACGCGTTCAAACGTGCGCGCGGGTTGTTTTCCGAAGCGTCGGAGACCACCAGCGCGGCATTCACCGACGAAATTCAGCGAACCGGCCGGCAGGAGCTTCAAGGATTTGAAGAAGAGTTGCAAAAATCGGTGGAGCAGGCTCGCGCGGAACTGGACGGAGCGCGCCGTGAACATTCCGAGAAGGTTACCGCGGAGCAGGAAGAATTTTTGCGGCGCTTCCAGACGGAGATGAATAAAGCGTTGGAGTCTGGGATGAGCGACGCACACGCCAAGGTAGAGTCGAGCTTCTCGCCGTTACTGGATGCCTGGAAGGTGATGACCGACCGCCACCAGGTGGAGTTGCGCAACGTGTACACCAAGATCGGCGAGCAGGCTACCGAAGCGCATCGGACTCGCCTGGAGAATGTTTCGAACCAGTGGATGCTCGCAACGATAACCTCTCTGGATCGGCAGTCTCGCGACGTGGTGGCGAGTATTTCCGAGACTGCCGAAGAAAAACTGCGTGAGACGTGCACACAGGTGTTCGCCGGAATTGGCGAAACTTTGCAGGAGCGCTTGCAGCAGATTGCTCGAAATTTGACGGTTCCGGTGGATCCTAATATTCGCTCCCGGACGGCAACAAGCGGGAACTAAACGCCCCTTGCCAAGCCGCTGTTGCTATACAGGCCAGTCATCGGGAACCCGGGCTTGGAACTTCTGCCCCCAGTTTGAACCCGATTCGCCTCCCACCTGACTCCCCAGTATAATGTGAGTGTTCCTCTCATTATGGCTAACCGGGCATACCTGCGCGTTTGGACGCGCGATTTCTCTGCAGAGACGATGATTGCCGAATTCGCGCGATTTCTGACCAGCGCGCCCCTATCGGCTTCCATGAATACTTTCGCGGAATTAACCGTCCAACCTGTGGACGCCACCGAAACACCCGTGGCTTCCTGGGATATCCGTGCCCAGCCATACGGTCCGGCGGAGGTCGCGGCGCTGGCATTGCAGCATTTGAATGTCGACAGCGCCTATATCGCGACAGGCCAGTGGGACCTTTGGGAACTGAATGTCGAGAGCTTGAAATGGCAGCACTCGCCGCAACCCCTGGTGCTGACCTGCAACGGGATGGAGTATGACAACGGAATTGCCGCCACGGACGGACATTTTGTCGCCGATCTCGGCTTCGAACATTTTTTCACCGGGCACGCTGGCCTTCTGGCTCCCGGAAAGGCCAGTAATCCGTTTGATTCATCCGACCACCCGGTGGAGCACACCTTTCGCAGGTGGATGACAGCGGGTGGGAACCTGAAGGAATATCACGCAAAGACGCGAGAAAACATCCAACAGCTGTTTAGGTGGGTGGAAGCGATTCAAACCGCGTTGCCAGTCGAGCGCAGTGAGTTGTGGTCTGAGGGCGAAGAGAATTTTGAAGCGCGGCTGGACGCTATTCTGGCGCAGCGGTGAAAAAGACCGTTCCATAAGCAGCGGTAGAGAGTTTTCGGTACAGCAGATAGAATTGACCCGGAATGAATTCTTGGCTCCGCATCGGGACGCTGAGACAGAAACCGAGCCGCTGGTGACAGAGGAGCCGCTACTTTGACGAAAACTCTCTCGTTGGGCAACGACCCGTTGGCCCGAAGAAAAGCCCGAAGAAAAGAACGATTGCGCAGAAGTCTGTTTTCTGGCGCCCTTGCCGCGCTGGTACTTGCCAGTGTGGGCTTGAGCAGCTGCGGGACGGAAGCGCCAAAGCCGGCCGCCGAACCTGCTGTCGAAGCTAAACCAGCCGCGCCTGCGGTTCCTGATGAGGTTCAGGATGCTGCCAAAACGCTTCTGGGAAGCGATGCGCAGGTGTTGCTGTTCGGAGATTTGGCCAAAAATGGGAAGCGCCAGTTCCTCGCCGCCAATGTCGTTCCCAAGACGCCCAAAAATAATGTGCCCGGCACGATCATCACCCGAGCGGTGATTGCCCAGGAAGATGACGGCAAGTGGACGGAAATAATGCGCTGCGACGAACATCTGAAAAATACCAAGGGCTATTTGGGTAACACGCCGCTGGACACCATTACCGGCTGGCGCTTGCAATTCGAACAAAGCGATGAAAAAGGTTTGCAGCTTTATTTCACGCCGTTGAAAGTTAACGGCGACACGCATGTTTTGCCGGTCGGAGTGCGCTGGAATCCCGCGACCAAGCGCTACCAATCGTTGGATAACACCTATGAGAAATTCCTGAAGGAATCGACGCAACTGGAAAATGTGAGGTCCACGTTGCGATGAGCGCAGCGGCCACAACCAGCGCGGCGCTGGGGACGCAATCCGCACCCAAAGCTCCGCCTAAAGTTTCCGCGTGGAAGAATCTGCGCGGCCTCTTGCCCTATTTGAAGCGCTACACCGGCGGCCTCAGCCTCGGCCTGTTTGCATTGGCGCTCATGGGAATTGTAGGCAATGTCGTGCCGCTCGCGACGGGCATCATCATTGATGTGCTGTCAGGCAGCGCCCGCCCGTTCTCAAGGGGCTCTGCCGCCGGCCCGCTGCCGGCTTCATGGCTGAGCCGCATGGTTCCGTACTACCAGCCCCACAGCCGCCACACTTTGGCGATTTACTGTCTGTTGCTGGTCGGATTCATCGCGCTGAAGGGGCTTCTGTCATTTTCCACACGGTGGATTCTGATCGGCGTGTCGCGCGACATTGAGTTCGATATTCGCAACGATCTGCTTGATCGCTTGCTGATCCTGGAACCCGAATTTTATGTGCGCAACCGCACTGGCGAATTGATGTCGCGAGCCACCAACGACTTGAATGCCGTGCGCATGGTTCTGGGTCCGGGAATCATGTACAGCGCCACCACGCTAGTCACGATGTTGATGGCCATCGTGTTGATGTTCAAGCTCTCGCCTTCGCTGACCATGTGGGTTTTGTTGCCCGTGCCCGTTGTCGCCCTCGTCGTCCGCCACTTTGGAAAAGTGATACACGAACTCTACGAAAAGATTCAGGCCTCGCTCGCGGCCCTTTCCGTAAAAGTGCAGGAAAACTTGTCCGGTGTGCGCGTGATTCGCGCTTACGCGCAGGAAGATGCGCAAATTCGCGCGTTTGATGAGCCCAATCGCGAGTACGTAGCGCGCAACGTCAAATTGATTCGCACTTGGAGCATGTTCATGCCCTCGCTGCAGGCGCTGATCGGCACAACGTTTTTGATCGTGCTTTGGAAGGGCGGCTATTTGTTTTTGCGCAATCAGCTTTCACTGGGCGGCCTGGTTTCGTTTTCCAATTTTTTGACTTTGCTGGTGTGGCCCATGATCGCTTTGGGATGGGTGACCAATATCTTTCAGCGTGGTGCGGCTTCCATGGGCCGGTTGACTTACATCCTCAACGCGCAGCCTCGGATCGATGATCGCGATGCCACTGTTCCGGCGAATCGAGAAGTTCGGGGCGAAATCGAATTTCGCGACTTGTCGTTTACGTACCCAACGCTTTTGTCGGGAGACGGGAATGTTGGCAGCGCGTCCGCCAACGGAACACCCGCGAAGGCCGCTTCAAACGGAACCGAGGCCAGCGCAAACGCAAGCCATCCCACGCTCAGCCACATAAATTTACGCATCCCCGCGGGATCAACCGTGGCCATTATCGGCCCGACCGGCTGCGGAAAAACAACGCTCGCGGCGCTCGTGTCGCGCTTATGGGATGCCCCTGCGGGCGAATTACTGATTGATGGCCGGCCGATACGCGAATGGCCGCTGGAAACGCTGCGTCGCGCGATTGGTTACGTACCACAGGACACCTACCTTTTCGGCGATACTCTGGGCGAGAATATCGCCTTTGGACTGCCTGAATATGATCCCGAGCGCGTGCGCGAGGCCGCGGAAGTAGCCAATCTGGAAGGCGACATCGAGGACTTCGCGGAAAAGTACGAAACGGTCGTGGGCGAACGCGGCATCACCTTGTCTGGCGGCCAGAAGCAGCGCACCGCCATTGCTCGTGCGCTGGTGCGCGACCCGCGAATCTTGATTCTCGACGATTCCCTCTCTGCCGTGGATACCCAAACGGAAGAACGCATTCTTTCGCGTTTGCGCGGAATCATGGCCGGGCGCACCACGATATTGATTTCTCACCGGACTTCGACAGTGCAGGAAGCCGACCAGATCGTGGTGTTACGCGACGGGCAGATTATTGAACGTGGCAAGCATGAAGAGTTGCTGGCCCGCGGTGGCTATTACTCCGATCTGTATCACAAGCAATTACTGGAAGAAGAACTCGAACGCGCATGAGTACTCAGCACGAAGAAGAGGCACTCGGAAAAGCATACGATTCCCGGCTGATGCGCCGGTTGATGGAATACATGCGCCCGTACAAATTGCGCGTGATTCTGGCGCTGGCCTTAACGCTGGCCGTTACTCCATTGGAGTTGGCGCCACCGAAGCTGTTTCAGGTCGCCATCGATCGCTATCTGGAACCTGCCGCGCATCACGGGCTAAGCGTAGCTGTGGCGCGCCATGGTTTGGTGCTGATCAGCCTGATTTATCTCCTGGTTTTATTTTTTGATTTCCTCGCGCAATACGTGCAGATCCGCATCATGCAACGCGTCGGACAGCAAACCATGTACGACATGCGCCAGGAAATTTTTGGGCATATCCAGCGCCTGTCGATGAGCTACTACGACAAGAATCCGGTGGGCCGGCTGGTCACGCGTGTAACCACCGACGTGGATGCACTGAACGATTTGTTTGCCGCCGGCGTGGTCACCATGATCAACGACTTTTTTCTGCTGGCGGTCATGGCTGGTTTGCTTTTGTACCTGGATTGGCGTCTGGCTCTGGCCGCGCTGGCAGCCCTCCCTCTCATCTTGTTGGTCACCTTTGTATTTCGACAATTTGTCCGCGAAGCCAACCGTCGCATTCGCACCGCCATTGCGCGCATCAATGCCTTCCTGCAGGAATACATTTCCGGCATGAGCATCGTGCAGGTCTTCAATCGCGAACGCCGCGCGCGCGTCGAGTTTATCAAGCGCAACCGGGATCACATGCTGGCGTACAAGGACGCCATTCTGGCGTTTGCGCTTTTCTATCCCACCGTTGAGTTTCTCGGTGTCGCGGCCATTGCGCTGATCTTGTGGGTTGGCGGTATCAGAATTCTTTCCCCTACGCACACATTGACGGTCGGCGTCCTAGTAGCCTTCATGCAGTATGCGCAGAGATTTTTTCGGCCTATCCAGGACCTTAGCGAAAAATTCAATATTTTGCAGTCGGCCATGGCCGCTTCGGAGCGCATTTTCAAGCTTCTGGATGAACCGGTGACGATTTCCAGCGATCCCAAGGCCGTCCCGTTGCGCGATCCGCGCGGCGAAATTGAGTTCCGCAACGTGTGGTTTTCTTATAAGCACTCGGAAGAGCCCAAGGATGAAGATTGGGTTCTGCGCGACGTCTCTTTCCGGGTTCTGCCGGGACAAACCATGGCCATTGTGGGCCACACCGGCGCGGGCAAAACCACTCTAATTTCCCTGTTGTTGCGCTTCTATGACATTCAACGCGGGCAGATTCTGCTGGATGGTATCGACATTCGCGCGATCCAGTTGCAGGACCTGCGCCGCCAATTCGGCATCGTGTTGCAGGATCCCTTCCTATTTTCCGGCACCATCGACTCCAATGTGCGTCTGGGAACGCCGGGCATTGATCGCTCGGCTGTCGAGCATGCCGTCAAAGAAGTGGGACTGGGCGATTTCATTCGCGCGCTGCCCAGCGGAGTTGATACTTCCGTGAACGAACGCGGCTCGACGCTTTCCGTCGGACAACGGCAGCTCATCAATTTTGCCCGGGCGCTAGCGCACAATCCGAGATTCCTGATTCTCGACGAAGCCACCTCCAGCGTGGACACCAAAACCGAGTTGCTAATTCGTGAGGCTCTTGACCGCTTGCTGTCCGGACGCACCGCGCTGGTCATTGCGCATCGCCTGAGCACCATCCAGCACGCCGACTGCATTCTGGTGTTCCACAAAGGCCGGCTGCGTGAGCAAGGCGCTCACCAGGAACTGCTGACGCAGCGCGGGATTTATTACCGGCTTTATCAGCTGCAATACAAAGAGCAGGAACTGCACTTGCCGGTGGCCTCCGCTGATCCGTCGGCGCTTTCTTCTCCCATTCAGGCTAATGACTGAGCCTGCCCCGCTCATTGTAAGATCAGCCGCGGTCGCGACCACTTCCTCACCTGCGTCTTCCATACTTACATGACTCCTACGCCCATACTCCTCTCCGCTGGCGAGGCCTCCGGCGACATGTATGTCGCGCGTTTGGCAACGGCGCTGAAGCAACGCGCGGACGTCACGCTGTTTGGAATGGGTGGCCCGCAGATGCGCGCCGCTGGCGTTGAAACCGTTGTGGATTACGCGGAAGTATCGGTAGTAGGTATTACTGAAGTTCTAAAACGCTTGCCTTCCCTGCGTCAAGCGATGGCCCGTCTGGTGGATGAGGCCCACCGGCGGCGGCCTCCGTTGGCGATTCTCACCGATTTCCCAGGCTTTCATCTGCGGCTGGCGCGCAAGTTGTTTCCCATGGGCATTCGAAATATTTATTACATTTGCCCGCAATTCTGGGCGTGGCGCCCGTGGCGGGCCAACCTGGTGCGGCGCCGATTTGCGCTGGCGCTGTGCATTTTTCAGTTTGAAGAGCAATTTTACCGCGATGCGGGAGTAACGGTAAGGTTTATCGGGCACCCTTTGGTCGGCAATGTCAGGGCCAGCATGCCGACAGCGGAATTTTGCAAACAATACCAACTGGACCCGAGCAAACCCATCGTCACGATTCTGCCGGGCAGTCGCCGCGGCGAGATCGGTTATCACGGGCCCGTGCTCGGAGAAGCTGTCGCCCAGTTAAAAGCATCCGTGCCAAATATCCAGGTCGTGGTTGCGGTGGCGCCGGGTGTGCAGCGGACAGAGTTAGAGGGATCTTTTAGCGCCAGCCCGGTGAAGTTCGTGGCAGGCGCCACCTACGATGCTCTCGCGGCCGCCGATCTGGCCATCGTGTCGAGCGGCACTGCTACGGTGGAGGCAGCACTGCTCGGGAAGCCCATGATCGTGATCTATAAACTGTCGCCCATGACGGCGCGGCTGGCCAAGCCGCTGGTGCGTACGAAGTTCTTTAGCATGGTGAACCTGATCGCCGGCCGGGACGTCGTTCCGGAGTTGATTCAGGACGATTTCACCTCCGATCGTGTGGTCGCCGAAGCCACCTCGCTGCTTGGCGCATCCAAAGAAAGCGTTGAGAAGCTGAAAAAAATGCGGCGTGAGCTGGTCGAGGTAACACAATTGTTAGGGCCTCCGGGGGCGGTGGACAGAGCTGTGGACGCCATCGTGGTCCAGTTGCGTTTGGCGCAAAGCAACGCGAAGTGACAGGTTTGGTATCCTATTAGGTAGCGACGAGGCTGCGGTGCGCAAGACGGCGCACCGATTCCAATGAAAAATGTGAAAGGGGTTCGATGGCCCTTCGTAGGAGAGTTTTAAGGCCAACAGCGCGCTTGGCGGCGTGGTTGCCAGTGTTGTTATTGGCCAGTTCGGTACGCGCGCAGGTGCCGCGCCCGGTGGCGTTCATCGCTCAGGATTACGACGTTTCCGCTACGCTCGACACCGTGCGGCAATCCATTTCCGCAACCGCCAAGGTCGACCTCAAGGCGCTCGAAGTTTCCGGCAACGTACGCGTGGAGCTGCATCCCAACCTGGAAGTGCAGTCGGTGAAGACCGCCGACGGCAAGTCGGTGATTTTTGAGCGCGATCATCAGAACCCTTTGTTCGTGGTCGTAACCATCCCCAGACCGGTGGCGGCGGGCGACCATTTGTCGCTCACCTTTACATATAGCGGCTTGCTGGCCAACGAAGAAAACAGCCCGGTCCCCGGAGTGCGCGCGGCGGTAATCAATCACGATGGCGCGTTCCTGCTCTTGCCGGCCCGCTGGTTTCCGCTGACGGACTATCCCTCCAATCGCTATACAGGAACCTTTCATCTGAATGTACCCGACAGTTTTGCGGTCGCGGGTACGGGTAAGGCTTTAGCGCCCAGCCCTGCTCCCCCGGGAAAAAATCCGATCGACGGCGCGCGCATCATCTACAGTTTCGAATGCAAGAACCCCGCGCTCAACGGAACGTTTGTGGCGGGAAATCTTCAGTTGAATCCGCAGCAGGCGGAAGGCGTAAACGTGGCGGTCTATGCACCGCGCTCGGCCTCCGCAAACGCCGCCGATTTTGCGGCCTCAGTGGCGCGCTCCATGACCGTTTTTACCGACATGTTTGGGGCGTTGCCTGACCCTTCCCTGTCGATAATCCAGATACCGGACAACACCTTGCGTGATTTCTCCGGTCCGGGAGTGCTGCTGCTGAGCCAGCGTGCGTGGGACCCCAAAGCCAATGACCGCACCATCGCGCGGCTGGTCGCTTCGCAATGGTGGGGCAACGAAGTTTTACCTGCATCGCCAAACGATGTGTGGATCAGCGATGGTCTGGCGCGCTACTCCGAAGCGCTCTATGCGGAGCAAAATGCCGGCAAAGAAGCGGGCCTTCGAGCCGTCGATGAATTTGCAGTCGGCGCGCTGATGTTTGAAGACGCCGCGCCGATTGCGCAGGCTGCGCGTCTCGCTCCATATTCCGCGGACTACCGCTCGGTAGTGATGAACAAAGGCGCGATGATATTTCACATGGTGCGCGCGCAAATGGGCGACGTAGCCTTCAAATCGCTGCTGCACGATTTCTACACCAAGTACGAAGGCAAGAGCGCCACGATTGCGGACTTCGCCACGCTGGCGCAACAGCATGCCCAGGCGTCGGCGAAAAATGGCGAACCTCCTCCAGACCTGCGCGGCTTTTTTACCCAGTGGCTGAACTCTACGGGGATACCGGAATTCGCCATAGAATACGTCGTATACCGCACGCCCAAGGGGTTTCGCATCGCCGGCAAAATCAAGCAGCCATTGGATACCTTCCGCATGCCCGTGGAAGTACGCATCGATACGGAGGGTAACCCCGAAATAAAAACGATCGATGTTATCGGCTCGGAGTCGGATTTCTCGGTGGAGACCTTTGGACGCCCTAAGCCCGGAGGAATTCACGTCGATCCCAACAACTTGATCCTCAAGGCCAGCACCACCTTGCGGGCGCGAGCTGCAGTGGCGCGCGGTGAAGAGCTAGCCGAGCAGGGTCGTTACTATGACGCCGTTGGCCAGTATCAGCGCGCGCTCGCCATTCAACCGAATCGTCCGCTGGCAAATTTCAGGATGGGCGAAGCGTTCTTTTACCAGAAGAATTACCAGGCTTCCGCAAATGCGTTTCGCGAGGCTTTGCAAACTGTCCCCGAGCCTGCGGAAAAGTGGACGGAAGTCTGGAGCCATATCTATCTCGGCAAAATTTTCGATTTGCTGGCTCAGCGCGAGCGTGCCGTCAATGAATACAGCAAGGCCAGGCAGACTAATGACAACACCGGCGGAGCGCAGCAGGTCGCCGAAGGATTTTTGAAGAAGCCCTACTCCGAAGGAGCTACCACCGCCGCGGCTCCCGGCGCGGGCGGGACCGCGATCCCTTCGCAGCCCGCAGCCATTGCCCCGCCATCGGACAGCAACCGCCCCGTGCTCAAGAAGCGCACCGACCCGTCCCAATAATTTTTGCGCACTTATTGGAATTGCGGTGGAAGTGGAATCGCCTGTTAAATGCTGGGTGCTTCCGCTGCGATGGCTTTCTTCCTATCAGCCTGAATGCGACTCCACGCGCGTTGAAATACTCCGCAGGCTTCTTCATCAAACAACACAAAATAAATTTGCTCCAGAGACGTTTCTGTTTTGAGATGCTCGGCGGCTTCGTGCAGCATGATGGCCGCGCATTCTTTCATTGGAAAGCGCGCAATGCCCGTGCCCAGGGCGGGAAATGCTATGGATTTCAGGTTTCTTTCTGCGGCGATGCGCAATGCGTGAGCCGTCGACCCGCGCAGGTCTTCCGCGGAAGTGACCCCGCCTAATTGCATACTCGCCGCATGAATCACAAAACGCGCCTTCAGCTTGCCTCCGCTGGTGATCGCCGCATACCCGACAGGAATGCTGCCGATGGCGTCGCACTCACGCTGGATTTCCTCGCCGCCCTTGCGGCGAATCGCGCCAGCCACGCCCGCGCCCAGGACGAGATCATTATTGGCGGCATTTACGATGGCGTCCGTGTCCATCTCGGTGAGGTCGCCCTGCTGGATGACAACTTTGTCGTTCGGTGAGTTCATGGTTGTGGCGCTTTCCAAAGCATAAGCTTAGCGATTTTTATCTCAGGCCTTCTCACCTGAAACAGCACGCTCGGAGTAATCGTAGACGCCGCGGCCGCTTTTGCGGCCAAGACGCCCTGCCTGCACATATTGCTTGAGCAGCTTGTTAGGACGATATTTTTCTCCCAGGGTTTGGTGCAAATATTCAAGAATGCTGAGCCGCACATCCAGGCCCACTAGATCAACAAGTTCGAACGGCCCCATGGGGTGATTGAGGCCGAGTTTAAGTGCTTTATCGATGTCCCGCGCTGACGCGATGCCCGCTTCCAGCATGGCGAAAGCCTCGTTGCCGATCAGGGCGTTCACCCGCGTGGTAATGAAGCCCGGCGATTCCGCGACCAGCACTACTTCTTTGCCCATACGCTGGCCAACTTCCGTGCACGCCGCGACGGTCTCTTGGGACGTGAGCGGCGTCTTCACCAGCTCGATCAGCTTCATCTTTGGAACCGGATTGAAGAAGTGCATGCCGATGCACCGCTCACGAGCGAAGGTCAGTTCGCTCATATCGCTGATGGAGAGCGACGATGTATTGCTGGCAAAAATGGCGTTGGGCTTGGCGAATTTATCGAAGATGGTGAACAGCTCCATCTTCATTTCCATTTCTTCGGGAACGGCCTCAATGATGAGGTCGGCATCTCGAATAGCGTCCTGCACGGTCGTCGCCGCGGTGATCAGGGGCACCGCGCGATCGCGAACACCGGAGTCTACTTTGCCTTTGGAGACTCCTTCGTCGAAAGCCTGGGTGATCCAGCGCACGCTTTCGTCCAGTTTCTGCTGCGAGATGTCTTCCATCACCGTGGCATAGCCGCCGAAGGCTGCGGCGTAAGCGATGCCTCTGCCCATGGTGCCTGCGCCTATGACCGCGATAGTTTTAATTTGTGAGGTCATCCGTCTTGGGCGCCAAACATGCTACTTTGCAATTTCCTTGTAGGCTTCTTCGTCGTAGCCCAGGATCAGGCGCTTGCCACGGATCACCACCGGGCGGCGAATCAGATTAGGATTTTCCGCCATCAGGGCAATGGCCTGCGTGCGTGTCGGAGGATGCTCTTTCATGTTGCGCTCGCGGTACAGCTCGTTGCGCGTGCTCAGGAACTGCTTATAGTCGCCATCGCCGATGAGTTCGTTCAGCTCCTCTTTAGTGAGCTTTTGTTTGTCGAGACTGCGTGGCGCCAGCTCCACGCCCAGTTTTTCCAGATACGCTTTGGCTTTTCTGCACGTGGTGCACGTGGGCTTCTCAAGAAACTGGATTTTAGCTTTGGGCATGAAGACTCCGGGTTGTGATTGCACCAAGGTGCTAGGAATTCTGATTCGTTTTGGTTTTGGCGCCGTCAGTATCGAGGCACGTGCGGGTCTACGTCCGTAGACCACCGTTCGATGCCGCCGGTCAGCGACTTGGCCTTTTCTATTCCCTGAAAGCGTAGCCATGCCGCGGCATCGAGGCTACGCATGCCGTGATGGCAGTAGCAAATGACTTCGTCGACCCCCTGCAGCGCGCTTACGTTAGCCGCCAGCGAGCCCAGCGGGACTAATTTCGCGCCTTCGATTCTGCACAGTTCGTACTCCCAGGGCTCGCGCACATCCACCAACACCAGTTTTTCACCGCGATCCATGCGCGCTTTTACATCTGTCGGCGAAATCTGCAGTTCATCCAAGGCCCGTGTTTCCTTCCAGAGAAGTAACTTCCAAGATCAGCGGATTAGAGGCGAAGTGTTTCACAGCCTTATTTATTGTGAAATTTGGGCGGCCGCTTTTCGAGAAATGCGTTGATGCCCTCGCGACACTCCGGCGATTTAAAACACTTCAACTGCTGTTCCACTTCTTCGTCCAGAGCTTTTTCCAGTTCGATCTTCCGGCTGCCATACAGCGCATTTTTCATGGCGCGAATGGACACGGACGGGGATTCTGCGATTTTCTGGGCGAATTTCTTTGTTTCGGCCTCAAGCTGATCGTTGGGAACCACACGATTCACGATCCCCAGCCGCAGCGCTTCCTTGGCATCAATCATGTCGCCGGTATAGAACATCTCGGCGGCTTTGGCGGGTCCGACCAACTGCGGCAAAAAATAGGTTCCCCCCAGGTCGGGAAAGAGACCCACCTTGATGAAATTTTGCCCAAAGCAGGCGTCTTCCGAAGCGATGCGAATGTCCGCGCCCAGCGCAATGTTCATGCCCGCGCCAGCCGCCGCACCATGCACCGAGGCAATTACCGGTTGCGCCATGCTGCGCATCTTCAACACCGCGTGCATCCCGGCTCGCAACAGGGGCTCTAGCTCGGAAGTATCGTTGTGCTTGCGACCTTCGCCGATGACCCCAAGGTCGCCGCCGGCGCAGAAAGCACGCCCAGCTCCGGTAATAACCACCACGTAAATGGATTTGTCGGTAGTAAGCCGGCCCAGCGCTTCGTTCAATGCTACTGCGAGATCCTTGTTGATGGCGTTGAGCTTGTCCGGCCGGTTCAGCGTCAGCGTGGCGATCCCGTCCTGTTTGGATTCCAGAACCACTGGATTGCCCTGGTTGGCTTCGCTCCCTTGTTGATCAGGTGCCTTTACTGCTTGCGACGCTTCATTCGCGGGTTGCGTGCCTTCGTTCATGGTGAGGACCTAGTTTCCCTTTGTAGCGCGCTCTGTTTCCGTGCGCGAGACGAGCTGCGCGAGCTTGCGAAAATGGCGAATACGATCACTATTGCCACTCTCGTCCTGGGTATTCGTTTCGGGCAAAACGTACACGCGCGCGCCGTAAAGAAGTTCTTTCTGGAGGCCAAACTTACATTTGCGCTGTGCGAATTGTTCGAAGGCCAGCTTGCCGTTGAAAGCGATGACGTGCGGGGTGTATTCTCCCAGCCGTTGCGATAGAACGATGCGGCCTTCCGCAAAATCCTCCCGCGTAAGCTCCGCGGTGGTTTTGGTCGGCCGCTTTACCAGATCGGTTAGGCCGATTCCAAATTCGATGACGCGCTTGTCGTCGTGATAATCGAAAGGCTCGGGAACCACTCCGCCTTTATATAGCACTGGCCAAAACTGATTTACCCTGCCCGCATAGTAGTGCCCAACGCGCACGGAAGACTCGCTGGGATTACACCCCACGATGACGAGCTTCATGCCTTTTCTTAAATAATCTGGAAGTGTTCGCATTTCGCTTAACGTTGCGCGTGCTCGGCCAGTGACAGTCTACTGCAGCAAAGGGGTCAAGTAGCGAATCTCATGGGACAGCAGTTTCCAGTGTTTCTCAGCCGCTGCTTACTGTCAACCTGTGCCGCGGTGATTTCGGATGCTTTTTCGAAGAATGTGCCAATCGGTATTTTTTGGTATTGCTTCCTTCTAACTGGTACTCCACAGCGGCAGTTTTCGTCCTAATTTCTTTTCGCGCGCTATCGCGAGTACCCTCACCGCGACGGCCAGGTCCCAGGAAGCGATGCCGTTGGATTTGAACAGCGTAACTTGCGTTTCATCCGTTCTGCCCGTGGCGTTGCCGTCCACCACGTCCGCGAGCCTGTTCACCGTTGACCAGCGCGCTGCATCTCCGTCAAAAGCCATAATCAAATCGCCGGCTTCCTGCTGGGATTGCTCAAGGGAGTCCGTCACGATTACGTCAGCGCGGTTTACCGCCTCCCCGTCCAGTTCCCTTTTGTGGGCGTGATTTGCCCCAATCGCGTTAAAGTGCATTCCCGGCGCGATGTCGGTCCCGGTGACCACCGCGTGTGAAGTGGTGGTGGCGGTACAGATAATGTCTGCGCCCCTTATGGCGTCGGACGCGGAGCCTGCGGCATAAACCGGGATACCGATGCGTTGCGCCATCTCTAAACAAAATTTCTCGCGGCGCGCGACGTCCCGGCCATAGGCGCGTGCAGAATTCAGCCGGCGAACATTGGCGATGGCTTCCAGTTGAGTACGCGCTTGGCCGCCCGTCCCGATAATCGCAACAACTCGCGCGTCAGCGCGTGCCAGAGTTTTTGTGGCTATCCCGGATGCCGCGCCGGTGCGCAATCGCCCCATGTAGTCAGCTTCAATTTGCGCCAGCATATCGCCCGTGGCGATTTCATAGAGCAGCACGATAAAGCGGATTTTGCCCGACACGTAGGTGTATTGCTTTTCGGCGACGTAACCGCCAGCGTAATCGGCAGCAGCCATGTAGTGGTAAAAACCGTGCGGCAATTCGAAACGGCGCCTCGGCTGGACGACAACATCGCCGCGCCCCTGTTTACGCAGGCTATCCTCTACCGCTTCCAGCGCAATGGGCATGGTTAGGACCGAACGAACTTCACCTTCGTTGATATGTAGAGTCATCTGGAACTGATTATCGCTTTTTCTTGGCCTTCGCGGAAACTTTGCCTTTGGTCTTCTTGACCGCCGGGGCCGAGGATCCGCCTTGCGGTATGCGTCGCACTACCGTTTGGATCAGGCGGTAAACACGCTCTTCTGAGCCGCCATCTTTGCTGCGAAAGCGGAATTCCGGTTCTAACTTGGGCCCGCTTCCGACGCGTATGGGCATCTGGCCGCATAGATTGTTTTCAATGAATGCCGTTTCATAGCGCGATTTTTTGGGATTCCAGGTATAGACCCGCAGATTGGTAAAGTCGCATGGCTGCGAATCCGGTCCGCGCGCCCCGGCAACCAGATACTGCGACTTTTCGCCAGACGAGTCAGCAACCCTGTTCAGTTCGAACCATGCCACGGCACGAACGTTTGCGGCTGACGTCCCTTCTCTCACCGCATCGGGAAGATCGAGTTCCACGAACCGCCCGATGATCCACCCCGCGATGGGAATGGTTTGATCGCCGGGTTGCGTCGTAGTGGTGGTGTCGGGGGCGTGTCCGTTATTTTCACCGGGCGGGCGCGTGGCCAGGCCTCGGATGAACAACCATTCCTCTTTTTTCTGTTCTTCCTTTTTTGCCTCGACCTTTGCCTCAACGGATTCGTTCGCAGTTTCCTTTTCTTTTTCGTCGCCCGCCTGAGCCACGTCGGTCACCGCACGGCCAACGATTTCAACGGGGATGCCGCGGCCGAATTGGTACACACGGGGTTGCGTGCGCCCCGGTGCCACGCGAAGGTTTGTTGCCACCTTGGTGCGTCCACGAGCCTGGACGGGCAAGCCTTGGGATTGGGTCAACAGCGTCACGCTGCGCTGCCACAATGCTGGATCCATCAGGAAACGGGCGTCAATCCAACCCACCTGGCCGGGTCCCGTCCGCACTTTGACGTTGTCATTGTGCCGGGAAACGATCTCTACACGGTCGCCAAAGTGAAGCGTATCCACAGGTTCGCGAACCTGCGCGACACCGCTCCACAACGTTACGCTGCGCTCGCTGATGTACCCTTCGCCCAGAGTTTCGTGCTTAGGCCTCAGAAGCCACGCCAGGACCGCCACGACACACAACAGGGGCACGGCGACCAGCAACTTGCGCTTCATGAACGGACCGTCAACACAATTTCGTGAGCCTCAACGACTAAGACAGGCTCAAAAGAGATGAATTTCAGCATCAGGACTAGGAGGCTTGCCGGGAAACGATGAAAATTCTTGCTGTTTAGTGAACTCAGAACCCGAAAACCGCGCGTCATTCTCGAATATTCTCTGCAGAGATTGTACCTGAATGTGGTGCGGCCACGGGTTGTAACCAGTACCTGTTTCCTTTTTGTTAAAATTCGCATTCACGGCAATTATTTGCTTCGGAAATCGAGAAAAAATATATGACACGTTTGAATGCGCTACAACCTCTGGGCCTGCTGCTGCTTCGCTTGGCCTTGGGAATTATTTTTATTTTTCACGGATATCCGAAGTTGGCCCATCCCGGGGCGATGCACGGGATGTTTGTGCAACATGGGTTGCCGGCTTATTTCTCGGAAATCTCCGGCACGCTCGAAACTTTTGGCGGCGCATTGTTGATCATCGGATTGTTCACGCGCATAGCCGGGTTATTGCTCGCGATAGAAATGGCCATTGCCATCTGGAAAGTCCACAGCGGAGGCGGAGTCATGGCGGTTCATATCTACGAGTTCCCGCTTGCGCTGGCGGTGGGCTGCTTTGCATTGGCCACCGTGGGCGCCGGTCGCTTGTCGGCGGATTACGGACTGTACGAATCGGGAGCTGGGCCGCGGCCAGGCAAATCGAAGTAGCGAACTTTCTGACTCAATGAGAACAATAATGAACGAACGCCTCAGAGCTGAAATGCGTCTGGGGCGTTCGAAGCTGCTGCAGTCCGCTGAAATTGCCGGGCGATGCCGGCGTCCTTATGGCGTTACCGTGACGGAGTTGGCAGCGATGCGCGCAGGCGCCACCGGCAGCGCGATCCACAGGATGAGGTACGCGAGCACGCCAGTGCCACCGAAAAAAACCAGCAGCAGCCAAAGAACGCGCACCAGCGTCGGATCCATATCGAAATACTCGGCAAGTCCCCCGCACACCCCTGCGATTTTTTTATCGGTGCTGGAACGCGTCAGACGCTTCACGGTATGGACAGCGGGCGGATATGGATTCGCTGCTGGTGCAGTAGTCGACAGCCGCGCACCGCAGTTGTAGCAGAAATTCGAATGGTCAGCGATTTCTTTTTGGCAATTGGGGCAGATCATGAGACACCTCCACAGGTTGTGTCCTCACTGAATATTACGACAGATGCAGGCAAAAAGTTGCATCGGCTTAACTTCCGTAAAAGCCAGCAATTAAGCCGGTCCTAGTATTCGAGGAGCTGCTTGACGGCGTTAATGAGATGCGAGGTTTGCGGAAGGATCACATCTTCCAGGTTCGGGTGGTAGGCACAAAACGTGTCCATGGCCGCGACGCGTTTCACCGGAGCATCCAATTCTTCAAATAATTCATCGGCGATGCGCGCGGCAATTTCTGCCCCGTAGCCCCAACTGAACATGTCTTCGTAAGCCACGATCACGCGATGATTTTTGCGCACCGATGCGGCGACAGCCTCCCAGTCGTACGGCGAGAGTGACCGCAGGTCGATGATCTCGACGGACGTGCCTTCGCGCCCAAGTTGTGCAGCGGCTACCTCCGCGCGATGCACCAGGGCCCCGTACGTGATGATGCTGACATCGGTACCTTCGGTGACGATGCGCGCCTTGCCGAATGGCACCGTGTAATCGGGACCGGGATACTCCGAACGGTTGTACGGCTGGCGGTAAAGGTGCTTGTGTTCCAGAAACATCACCGGGTCGTCACAACGAATGGCCGTGCGTAGTAAACCAGCCACATCGAGTGCCGTGGATGGCATGACCACGCGCAAGCCCGGGCAATGCGTGAAAATCGATTCGCCGCTCTGGCTGTGATACACGGCCCCGCCGGTAAGGTAACCTCCGATGGCCACGCGAATGACCGCCGGGCTCTTGAAGTTGCCATTCGAGCGCCAGCGCATGACGCACAGTTCATTGCGAAGCTGCATCATGGCCGGCCAGATATAGTCGAAGAATTGTATTTCGGCGACGGGCTTCAGCCCGCGAGTAGCCATGCCTATGGCGCGGCCAACAATGCTTGCTTCGGCGAGCGGCGAATTGAAGACGCGATCCGCGCCGTATTTGCGCTGCAATCCCGCGGTGGCCTTAAAGACCCCACCCTTCCCTTTTACGTGCTTCAGATTTTCTTCGCGGCTGGCGTCCGCTACGTCTTCGCCAAATACGGTAATACGCTCATCGCGAGCCATTTCATCCGAGAGCGTGGCCGCCACCATTTCCACCATGGTTTTCGGCGCGCCTTGATATTGCGGCTGCGATTCGAACGCTGCAGAACTGGGATCGATGTCCGGGGAATATACGTTTACAGGAATCGATTCGATGGTAGGCACTTCGGCGGCGAGCGCCTGATCCGCCGCATCGCGCACTTCGTTGTCGATCTCCGCTTCGAGATCTTCGATTTGCTTTTGATCCAGCAAACCTTCGCGCACCAGAAAAAGCGCGAACTTGGAAATCGGATCACGATGCGCTTCCTTTTCTCGCTCTTCGGGCGATTTATACAATTTTTCGTCGTCGGAGAGCGAGTGCGAATAAGGCCGCGTTACCTGGGCGTGAACCAGCGAAGGGCCGCGACGGTCGCGGCAATATTGAATGGCTTCGCGGCAAGCCGCATAACTTTCCAGCGGATCGGTGCCGTCGCATTCCGCAACATGCAGACCTGGGAAGCCACGCACGAGTTTGGAAATGCTGCCGCCCGCGGTTTGCACCTCGACCGGTACAGAAATCGCGTAGCCGTTGTCTTCAATGAGATAAAACATCGGAAGCTTCTTGGCGCACGCGGCATTCAGCGATTCCCAGAATTCACCTTCGCTCGTCGCTCCATCGCCCGAAGACACGTAGACAATTTCGTTGTCTTCATAATTGACGTGCTGGCCCAGCGGAGCTTTTTTTGCCTTGGCCAGTGCTTTGGGATGCTGCTGAAAATACAGAGTCGCTTCCGCTGCTCCCACGGCCTGCACAAACTGCGTGCCGGTGCAGGACGAGCGGTTGACGATATTCCAGTCGGCATGCCCCCAATGCGAAGGCATTTGCCTCCCTCCCGAACTAGGATCGTCTTTCGCGCCGACAGCCTGGAGCAGGGTTTCAACGGCCGTGACGCCCAGCATCAGGCACAGGGCGCGGTCGCGATAATAAGGGTAGATCCAGTCCACTCCGGGTTTCAGGAGCAAACCAGCCGCAGCCGTAACGGCTTCGTGGCCGGCGCTGGATATCTGGAAGAAAATTTTGTTTTGGCGTTTGAGTTGAATCTCGCGGTCGTCCAGTTTCCGCGACATGTACATGGTGCGGTACAGACGAATGTGCGTGTCGCGATCAAGCCCGTGCAGTTTGGGTGCGTCAAGCTTGGCGGCTTTGACGCGCGTTTGTAACGCCATTCGGGCCAACCTCGCGATGAGATGGAAGCCTTGTTCCGCTGCGGATCTCTATTATAACGAACTTTTCCAAGCCACATCTCCTTTGAATGCCGGACTAATAGCCGAATGACTACACTGTCGGCGGACGTTAATTCCTTTGCCGGCGCCATCAATTCAAATCGGCGAATTGCTTTACGGCTTCGTCAAAACCTGGTTGTCCTTTGCGAATGACTTTTGGCGACGCACCCTTGAAAGGCTCTTCTGTAGGTATGCGATCAAGCCAGCGCTGCTCGGAGAGCTTTTCGTGGGTTGAAAAGTACAATCTCACCAGCAAGCTGACATTGCCGCCGCCATTTCCTTCGGAGTCCGACTCAGATTCAGTCTTTCTCGCGCGTGCTTTAGACTTGCTCTTCGGTTCTTCTTTGGCAGCCGTATCGCTGTCCTCAGCCTCGGTTTCCTCGGCGCTCTCGTCTTCCGGGCGATCCAGCTTGTACTGTAATTTCTTATCCAACCGAAATGCCTGCTTCCAGACGTCCAGCTTGTGGCGCGCTTCCTGAGCCTTTTCTTCGTCCGCGCCAAAATCAAAATGCATGTAGATGTGAGCCATAGGGCCAAAGTTTGCGACGCGCACGGCAGCAAGTCAAGGCGGCCCGGTTGCCTAGCCACAGAGTGGAAGCGCCCCCTGCGCCCGGCAGTTTTGATAAAGGCCAAGCATTCAAAGTGCCGTGTCGCTTTCATTACAACGTGCTGTTCATCCCTTAAAACGACTTCTCTCATTTGCCGAAAATGTTAGAATGGGACAAATCTTAAGGCGATGGAGTTCGCCATAACCGTTCCGGTATTTCTTCGGATCTGATGACTCCTGGCAGCCCGGTGGCGCCAGGAGTTTTTTGTTTTTATACCGCTTTGTTGTGCGCAACTATTTGAACGCAGCGGATCGGAGCCAACTTGAGAATTGCATTGATTGCGCTGTTTGGAGCTATGGGTACGCTCGCTCGCTACGTTTTTCAAGGCCTGGTGCAGGTGCGTAGTGGCGCGACCTTTCCCTACGGAACTCTTGCGGTGAATCTCACGGGCTGTTTTTTTCTGGCTTTGATCGCGCAATTCACGCTGAATCGCATGGTCATTTCGCCCGACTGGCGCGTCGCCATCGCCGTGGGATTCTTCGGCGGCTACACCACCTTTTCCAGCTTTGGCTGGGAAACCGCAAAAATGTTGGAAGAAGGCGCGTGGCTGCGTGCCTCCGCTTACGTAGGCGCTAGCGTGATTGCAGGATTGTTTCTGTCTGTCGCGGGGATACGGCTGGCCAATAAGTTTTAAGTTTCGGCTGCGATGAGGTTCTGGCGCGAGGTGCGAGGATGACACATCAAAAGTTTGAGGGCGAGCGGGTCCTGATGCGCATTCACATCGGTGAATCGGACAAATGGCACGGGAAAGCATTGCATGAAGCCATCGTGGAGATGTTGCGAAAGGACGGATTTTCTGGCGCCACGGTGTTGCGCGGTGTGGGAGGATTTGGCGGCTCCAGCGTCTACCACACCGACAAGCTGCTTAGGATGTCGCAGGATCTGCCCATCATTTTAGAAGTGATCGACTCTGAAGAACGCATCGATAAGATTCTGCCCCGCCTTGATGAAATGGTGGATGGCGGCCTGATCACGCTCGAAAAAGTCCGCGTGATTTTATATCGCGCCGCTAAGCGTTGAGACCTCGCCGCAAATCCGCCAAAACCGCCGATAAACATATCGTAACTGTTCTTGTCCGCACATCCCGTTTTTGCGTTGCACCCTCCCCCACAGCATGTTAGCGTTGGCGAACAAAAGGCGAATCACGGGAGGCCTTGCTATGGCTCAATCTTTGGCCGTTCGCGCCGCCGCGGAATCCTCGTCGCTGACGCGCGTGCGCGAAGTGCTGGACGGCTTAGCTTTGCGCGACCGCGACGGCGAAATGCTCACCGCCGTGCGGCACTTTCCTGCCCGGGCGGCGCAGTGGGCGGATTTTCCGGAGTGGATTCACCCGGATTTGCGCGAAGCCTATAAAGCAAAACACATCGAGCGTCTCTACAGCCACCAGGCCGCCGCAGCGGACGCCGTCCACCACGGTAAGAACATTGTCATCGTAACGCCCACGGCTTCCGGCAAGACGCTGTGCTACAACCTGCCGGTCATCAACGCCATCCTCGAAAATCCCGATACGCGCGCAATCTATCTTTTTCCGACCAAGGCCCTGGCCCAGGATCAACTGGCGGAAATCCACGATTTGAATCAGCGCCTGAACAACCGTTTCGGCGTTTTCACGTACGATGGCGATACTCCCAGCGATGCGCGCAAGGCGATCCGCGAAAAAGGTCACCTCGTGCTCACCAATCCGGACATGCTGCATACCGGGATCCTGCCGCACCACACCCGTTGGTCGCGCCTTTTTGAGAATCTTCGCTACATCGTTCTAGACGAACTGCACACCTACCGCGGCGTGTTTGGCAGCCATCTTTGCAATGTGCTGAGGCGCTTGAGGCGCATCGCCAATTTTTATGGCTGCGACCCCCAATTTATCTGTTGCTCGGCAACCATCGCAAATCCGGGTGCGCTGGCCGGCAAGCTTTTGGAGGCGGAAGTAGACGTGTTGAATGCCAACGGCGCGCCTGCCGCCGAGAAAACCTTCGTTTTTTACAACCCGCCGGTGGTGAATCGCGCTCTCGGCATTCGCCGGAGTTATATCAACGAAGCGTGTCGTGTGAGCCAGGAATTTCTTAAACGCGATCTGCAGACCATGGTGTTTGCCAATTCGCGGTTGCATACCGAATTGATGCTCACGTATCTGCAACAGGCCAATCCTCAGCAACCGGGCAGGACTACCACCATTCGCGGCTACCGCGGAGGCTATTTGCCGAACGAGCGCAGAGATATCGAGCACGGGCTGCGTCACGGACAAATTCGCGGCGTGGTTTCTACCAGTGCGCTGGAGCTTGGTATCGATGTGGGCTCGCTTGATGCCGTGGTGATGGCCGGCTATCCGGGAACCATTGCGGCGACGTGGCAGCGCGCCGGACGCGCGGGTCGGCGCTCTGGCAGTTCCTGCGCCGTGTTGGTCGCATCTTCGGCGCCGTTGGATCAGTTCATCGTAAAAAATCCCGATTATTTTTTTGGCAATACTCCCGAGCACGCCTTCATCCAGCCGGACAACCTGGAAATTCTCATCAATCATCTGAAGTGCGCGGCGTTCGAACTTCCCATCGGCCCTGAAGAGCGCTTTGGGGGCGTCGATGTACAGGACATTTGCGCGCGGCTGGCGGAAGCCGGTTTCCTGCACCGAGCCGGAGAAAATTATCACTGGACCCAGGAAGCCTATCCCGCCGATACCGTCAGCTTGCGCTCGGTCACCAGCGACAACTTCATCATCATCGACATAACCGGGGCGCCCTTAGTGATTGGTGAGGTCGATTTTTCCAGCGCGCTGACCACCGTGCACGAAAAAGCCATCTACATTCATGGTGGCCAGCAATATCACGTCGAGCATCTCGATTTCAAAGAGCGCAAAGCCTATGTGAAGCGCGTGGATGTGGATTACTACACCGATGCGATTCGCTACACCCAGGTGCGCATCCTGGAGTGTGCGGACGAATCGCGCGTAAGTGACACGCATCCGGAAGTCCCCGCGCTACGGTCTTACGGCGAGGTGCTGGTGCGTTCACAGGTGATCGGCTTCAAGAAGCTGAAGTTTTTCACCAATGAAAATATCGGCGCGGGCAATCTGGAACTGCCCGAAAACGAGATGCACACCACCTCGTACTGGATCACCCTGGAGAGGGCTTTACTGGAGTCGCTGCCCTTTTCCATCAGCGAGCGGCAAAGCGGCATGTTCGGATTGCTGCATGCCCTGGCGTCGGTGGCCACGCTCCTGCTGATGTGCGACCGGCGCGATTTGGGTACGGCGATCGGCGAGAAGCCGCCTTATCCCGACGGCGAGGACGACATGATGCAAGCGGTGCAGTTGCGCGACCGCGCTTCCCAGGAAGCAAGGGAGTTCTTTGAACCCAACTTGTATCTCTACGACGCCTATCCCGGCGGCATCGGATTTTCTGAGCCGCTCTATCGTACTCACGACGTGCTGATGCGCAGAACTCGAGGGCTGATTTCGTCGTGCGAGTGCGCTCAGGGTTGTCCTTCGTGCGTTGGGCCCGCGGGCGATTTGGCATTGCATGCCAAGGAGGCGGCAATGGCGATCCTGGACCGCTTGTGTCACTCGAACGGCGAAGCGGCGTAGATGGCCATCGCACTCAACAAGTTTTCGCGACTGGCGGCGTTGAAGCCCGCGCGCGGCGTAACGGTGCGTGCTCAAACCCTCCGCGAACCCAGCGAAGAAGATACCCTCGCGCGCTTAATGGGAGCAGGCGTCTCCCGCAACCGTTTTGGCGAACATCTCTCGGTGCGAAACTGGTTCTCCACCCCGGAGTTTGTCGCTCCCCAGTCGGAATGCCTCAAGCTGCTTTCACAGCATCGCGATGAAACAATTTCGCGGCGCGCCCATGCGGCCCTGGAAAATCCTGAGAAGTGGCTTTTTCTGGATACGGAAACCACCGGCCTTGCCGGAGGCACCGGAACCTACGCCTTCCTGATCGGACTGGCGTGGTGGGACGCTGGCGGCTTGCAGGTCGAGCAGTTGTTCATGCGCGATTTTGCCGAAGAGCATTCGGTATTGTGCCAGCTCGCGGCGCATTTATCGGAACGCCCCGTGCTGGTCACCTTCAACGGCAAAACGTTTGATTGGCCGCTGCTGGAAAATCGCTTCCGTATGACCCGCTCTATCCCCGTACCGACAATTGCCACCCATCTCGATTTGCTGCATACCGCGCGAGCGCTGTGGAAGTTTCGGCTGGGCACGGTGCGCTTGATCGACCTGGAGCGCCAAGTCCTCGATCCGGTCCTGTTGGGATGGCGCAGGGACGACGACGTCTCGTCGAAATTTATTCCGCAGTTTTATTTTGACTACCTTCGTGGCGGCCCGCCGGAGCCTCTACTCGGCGTGTCTCGGCATAACCAGATGGACCTGCGCGGCCTGGCTGCTCTTTTTGGAAAAATAAATGCCCTGCTCACTGAAGGGATGCGTCCTGACGATGACACGCATGGCCTCGACCTTTTTGGTCTTTCTAAATTTCTGCATCGCCGGGGAGAAAAAGGACGCGCGCAAATCGCTTGTGCTCAGGCTGTCGATTTAGGTTTGCCGCTGGACTTTCATGCTCGGGCCCAATGCGATTTGGCCTTAATGGCAAAACGCCGGGGCGAACACGAGCGCGCGGCAGAAATCTGGCATGAAATCGCCGCGGATTCGGAGGATCACCTCCACGCGTGCGAGCAACTCGCGATTCACTATGAGCGGCGCATTAAGGACTACCAGAAGGCGTTGGAATTCGCGTACCGGGTGCGCGCCCTTCTCAGAGCGCGAGCCAAGCTCGAAAGCATGTTCTCCCGTGGACAGTTGGCGCGTCGCGAAGACACTTCCACCAAGCGGATCCAAAGATTGGAAGCGCGTTTAACGAAGCGGAAGGGCGGACTGCTGGAGCTGGCGGGCTTGACTCGCGACTTCGAGGACTAAATCTTTCTGAGGAATCGCCGTTGTGGTTCTGTCTCCCGGCTTGGCCGGGTCCAGCGGTGGTTCGGGAGCGGCCGTCCAACCGATCGCTTTCGCCACCCCATCGAAGACCGCGCGATTGCTGCCTTCAACACTCAAACATTCAAGCTCCACGCATCGAAGGAATACACCGCCATCCGTAGAGTCAAACGAGAAAAAGTTGGGGCGCCGGAAAAGATTGTTGCGCTGCTCGTATTTTTTCTCCAGCGCTTCGGAATATTGACCAAAATACCGTGCCGCCTGCGCCTGGCTATTCAGCTTTAGCCGGCTGACCAGCAGCAAGCGCTTGGTTCGCTTTTGTTCGAAAACCACATAGCGATCGCCATCCCAGGCTGCGGCCAGCGTTTTGGCGCGGTCTTCGCCAAGAAACTGCTTCAACACCTCTTTCCACCCAAATTCACCCATCACATTTTCTTCGAGCTTGGTCCATTCAGGCCCGACAAGCTTGTCGACGTCTGGGAGTTTCACGTCCACCGGCAACTTTGCGGAGCGATACAGCCCCGGATGCATTATTTGTTGCGTGGAAACGGGCGGCCTGGAAAAAACTGCTGGAATCGCGCTCCACCCCGCCGGCTTGAGGATGTCCGCGGAAAATGTCAGACCTGCGAAATAGGGAAACACCAACGCGTCTTTCAGAAATTCCGGAGCCTTTTTTAAGGACGGAGTGTTGCCCATATCGCCGACCAGTAAGGATGGATCAATAGCCGGGAGATCCTTTAAGGAGCGGCCGCTTTCGCCCAACAGATAGTCAATCATGGCCGCCATGGCGCTTCCCTCCAGCACGGCCTCTCGTGCAAGTTCGCCGTCATCATTGGGACGAGCAGCCTTTACCCATGCCTCGATCTGAAAATGTTGATCCTCCAACGCATGAGTCAGCTCGTGCGCCATGACCATTCGTTGGTCGGTCACTGGAATCCAGTCGGCAATGTAAAACTCGTGCGTTTTGGGGTCGTAAAGGCCGGCGATCTGCTCGGTGAGCAGCTCAATCATGAATGAGTCAAAGTCGAATCCCTTGGGAAGCAGGCCAAAGGCTTCGGCGCTGCGCGCAGAGGCATACCGCTCAGCCGGACCTTTGTCTTCATTCATCTCCCGGATGATGTACGCGTGAATTTCTTCTCGTGAACGAAGCGTTTTCTTGAGCGGAGTGCGCAACTTCAGGCCAGTGATCTGGCTCATTTGTTCGAGAACTTCATCAGCGGCCGCCGTAAACTCGGCATTCGCGGCGGCTTTAGAGGCATCCGCGGCAACCGCCGGAGTTTTTTGCGCTGGGGAACCATTACAAACCAGGGACAGCAGTAGCCCCAGAAACGCAAAACGGCCCTGAAAAGCACGCATTCGCATAGACCTGCAGAATACCAGATTCAGGTAAACGGACACGTCTGCGAGCGCAGCTTTAAACCTTCAAATTACCTGTTCCGAATCCTTAACAAAATGGTAATTATGGTGTAGGCTTAGATATACATCAACATCAGCGTCCGAGGAAATTATGTTACCCGGTCTTCGTTTGCGAAGCACCCGCGAGCACCTGGGCCTGACTTATCGAGATGTTGAACGCTCCAGCTACGAGATTGCTGACAAGCGCGGCCGCACCGAATTTATCCTGCACATCAGCCGCTTGGCCGACATCGAGAATCGAAATGTCGTGCCAGGGCTGCATAAACTCTATGCCCTGGCAGTGGTCTATCATTTGAATCCTTCGGATATTTTTCGCTGGTACGGCATCCCTATCGACGAGTTTTTCGCCGATGGCTCCATGTTTCCCGCGCCGCAAACCCACTTGGGCGCGCCCCCCGCATCCTTGCGCATTCCGTTGCGATTCGATCCGGCTTTTGACCCCAAGCGCACCGCTTATCTTTCGCGCATGGTTGAACAATGGGGTAAATTCGAAGGTACCCTCCTCACTGACGATAGCAGGCATCGTTATGGCTATATTGGTTTGAGTGATCGCCGCATGCTGCCCATCCTTCGCCCCGGAAGCATCGTGATGGTCGATGTTTCGGTGCGCCGCATTGAAGACATCGACTGGTCCACGGAATATGACCGCCCCTTGTTTTTCGTGGAACTGAGAGAGGGTTACCGGTGCGGCTGGTTTCACAAAGACGGTTCACGGCTGGTGATGCAGCCGCACCCGCTGTCTCGTTGCTTGCCGGAATGGTGGCAGGTTCCCGAGGAAGCGGAGATTGTTGGGCGCGTAATCGGCGTGGTTACCCGACTCAACGAGCCGTGGCACACTCTGCCTGAAATATTTCCAACAGGGCCTGCAGATTCGAACAGAAAAGGCTCTTGAGATAGTCCGGCGCGTGTTCGGGCAGAAGTACCCGATAGGCTTCCATGCGCTGCCAGTGCCCTACCGTTTCCTCATATCCGCCCTGCATCGCCCCTAAACAAGAGCGCAGATCGGCTTCTTGATCCGCCAGCGGACTTTCCAGAATTTTCTCAAACACTTGTTCGTGACACGTTTCCACCGCCTGCTGCATGGCTGCATCCGGATAAATGGCCGCAAGGCCGGCGTGTTCATACCTTCCGCTCGATAAATCCCGCAGTGAAGTGACGTACGCCAAGCGCGCAAACAATCCGGGAATCGTCGCCAGTGTGACGGTGAAATCCTGGATGATGCGGCGATTCTGCTGCAATTGCGTGAGTGTTTTCATAGCGCCGCGGCCTTGTTCCGTAGACAGAACTTTTTAGCACGTAAAAAATCGGAGTTTTTGTTCTTCGCCAAGTTGGAGCCCAGGAGGCTCCAACTTGAACCGAACAACGCTGAATCTCGCTGCAATTCTCGTACTCGCTAGTCTGATCGTAGCTCCGTCATTTGCATTCGTCAATTCCACACCAAACGCTACTGTAGCCGAGGGATCGCCGTTACCGCCGCCAGTCCCCAATCTGGCGCTCCCTGGCGAAGTTCGCATACTTATCGCGGAAGGCTCGCCGCTTCCACCACCCGTTCCCAACGCCATAACCCGGAAGGCCGCTTCGGTGATGGTGGCAGAGGGCTCACCGCTGCCTCCTCCGGTGCCGAATTCAGTGGCACGGCTGGCATAAGCCTCGGGGACCGCCAACTAGCTCCTACGTAAGGCGGTCCCACGCCTCTCCCTCCAGATTTGAACCCAACACCTACCTATTGGAGGGTGCGCACGTTTTCTTTGAACCGCTGGATATTCTTATCTACTCAGATGGTTATCTCCTCGGTTCACCAGAACAGGTGCTTACTATAAAGTTATAAACATGCTAGCATGCACGCTTGCGCACAGCTTTCTCAAGCACCGTCCAATACCTCTGGGCCGCCAGCGCTGCATTGCAGTTGCTGGTGTTCACAATTCTGGTTATTCGAGGTCTCGTTAGGAAGCTTCCACTTTTCACCGCCTACATAGTCCTTAACCTCTGCCAGGCCTTCCTTCTTTACGCGGTGTATAAGCGATTTGGCAATCTCTCCCACGCTGCCTACTTATTCGCATGGTGGGCTGAAGCGACTACCCTTGTGGCGCGCGCCTTTGCCACCGTCGAAATCTTAAAGTTGGCAATGGCTTCCTACCGCGGCATATGGGCACTCGTGTGGCGTTTGCTGGCGGCCTGTGCGCTGTTCGTACTGATCTGCATCGCCCTGGCTTCGCGTGGAGATGCCAGTTGGGCTTTGATGGAAGCCGATCGCGGCTATCATCTGATCTTCGCTACCGCGCTGGTCGCCTGCCTCGTTCTGATTCGCCACTATTTCATTGCCGTCGAACCCACTTACAAAATCTTGCTGATCAGTTTTTGTTTTTATTCGTGCATCAAGGTCCTGTTAAACACGGTGTTTCAAGGTTTTTTGTACCCGCAATACATACATTTCGGGGCGGCCTGGCAAATCGTGGCGATGCTTTCTTATCTACTCGTTCTGATTGCTTGGGCCGCAGCGTTGGCGCGGCCTATACCGCTACAATCCGCGCCGCAAGTGTTGCCGGCACACCTCTACACCCAAATCTCCCCGGAAATTAACTTTCAACTACATGCGATGAATAAGCAGTTGATGAATTTCTGGAACCTCGGAGAACCGCGCCATTGAATTATTCCCTCTTAGCCTTCGCTGGCCTCGGCGTACTTCTCCTGGCCGTGCTTGCATGGTTGTCTTTTTCCAGGCTGCGCAACAAACCGGAAGCGATTTTGAGTTCCCGCGCCGAGCGCGAATGCCGGCACATCTCGTACCTGCCGCACATTAAGCAGGCCCTGTCAGACTCCGATATCGATTTCCTGAAAACCCGCGGCTCTCCAAGCCTGCTCAAGCGTATTCGAAAAGATCGCCGCCGCATCGCCATCACTTACCTGGAGGCTCTTAGATCCGATTTCGAAAAGCTGCTGCATTTCGCTCGAGTCGTTGCGGTGATGTCCCCGGAAGTCGAGGTCGTCCAGGAACTGCAAAGCGCTCGCCTGCACCTGGAGTTCTCCTATCGATATTATTTGATTTATCTTCGCTTGGTGTTTGGGGTTGCGCCATCGCAGGCGCTCGGCAATCTGAGCGACATAATCAGCGCCTTGACGGTACGCATGGAGACGGCCATCACCGAACTTGGCGAGCGCGCCGCTCTGGGTGCCGAGTTTTCACCGTTCAATGGCGGTGGCATGGACGCGAGCTGACAACGCGGCAGTGACGGCGTTCAGAAGCTTTACTCTATCCAGCGGTTTCTTCAGCGCTTCAAACGGTCCGGATTTCTCGACTACGCCGTCATGCTTTAAGCCTGCCGCATACATTCGAATCGTTCGCTGCGCCAGGCCTGGTCTGTATTCGATGAGCCACTCCGGCAAATTCTTACCCAACCCAGGTTCTGCGCTTTCGCCGGCCACCAGCACGACGTCAAATTCGAATTTGTCGATGATCGCCCGAACCTCTTTGCTGTTTCTCGCCGCGTGCACTTGATGGCCTTGCCCGCCCAGAACATCGTCGACCAGTTTCAAAATCGAGGCATCTGAATCGATGCAGAGGATCAATCCCGGCCTTTCTCCGAGGTCGTTGGACGGTTCTTCACTGTGCGGCGCGGTAGCCACCCGCAGTGGCAGCTCAATCGTGAACGACGCCCCCCGATGAGGTTGATTCCGCACGCGGATGGTGCCGCCGTGCTCGGTCACAATCCCGTAGCAAATGCTCAAGCCCAGGCCGGTGCCCTTTCCTACCGGTTTTGAGGTGTAGAAGGGATCGAACACGCGTGAAGCTTCCTGCACGCCCGGCCCGCTGTCGGTGAACTCCACGAACACTTTGGTGCTATCCGCGCGTGTCGTAACCCACAAGTCTCCGTCTTCCGCATGTTCCAGGATGGCGTCAACAGCATTGTTAACCATGTTAAGAAAAACCTGTTGTAGCTGGTGCGGATCGGCGGACATCGTGGGCAAGTCTTCCGCCAGATTCAAATGCACACGGATGTTACCCATGCGCAAATCGTAATCTCGAAGGGCCAGAGTATCCTCGAGTATCTGATTGATTCTCGTCGGCAGACGTTCCGGTTTGTGCTGCCGCGCAAAACTCAGCAGATTTTGCACGATGCGATGCGTCCGTTGCGCTTGTTTGTAGAGTTTTTCCGTGTACTCGATGCCCTGCGGGCTCATCTGGGCATTCGCGCTGAGCAGTTGGCTGTATCCCAGAATGGCCGTAAGTGGGTTATTCAACTCATGAGCCACGCCGGAAATCAATTGCCCCACAGCCGCCATCTTCTCGCTATTCAACAGTTGCTCTTGCGTGCGGCGAAGATTCTCATACGCCTGGCGCGACTCGTCGTACAGCAGGGCTCGTTCTGTAGCATTGGAGATCTGGCTGCCCACCGCGATAAGCAAATTAACGTCCGCGGTGGAAAACTCCCGTGGAGTGCGGCTGCAAACCACCAGGCCTCCAAGGGGCCGCCCCTTGGACCATAACACCACGACATACGCAGAAACGATGCCTTCTTTTGTGAGCACGTCATTAAAAACGGCCGGCAAATTTAGACCATGAACCGGCAGGAACGTGGCGTGTACCGCTTTGATGTGCTCCAACAGCTCCAAATTAACCTTAACGGTCGGCAGATGCCGCGCGTATTCCGAGCGCAGCCCAACGGCCGCAACCCTGCGCAGCCCGGCGCCACTATCGTCAAACAAGTACAGCGACGTCGCGTCCAGACCGAATAGTTCAGTGAGTTGCGTCAACGTGCGTCGTAGCGAATCCGTCAGGTCCATCGATTCGGTCAACGTTTGCGCGATCGAATTCAACACCAGCAATTCGCGGTTTCTGCGCCGGATTTCGTACTCGGCGCTCTTGCGTTCGCTGATATCCAGTACGAAGCCTTGGTACGCCGTCACGTTGCCGTCGTTGTCGCGAATGGCTATCGACGACTCCAGGACCGTCCGCACTTCGCCATCCTTCCTCTTTATCTCAAATTCAAAATCAGCTACCGTCCCATGCTCTTGCAGCAACTTCTTCAGGCGCTCGCGGTCCGCGCTGTTGGCATAAAGTTTCTCGGGAATATCGACGGCCAGTAATTCTTCGCGATTCTCGTAACCGGTCATGCGCAGAAGTGCGTCATTGAAGTCCAGAAAATGTCCTTGGGGAGTGGAAATAAAAACGCCTTCTTGCACGTTGGAAACCAGCGTGCGGTACTTCTCTTCCGCGCGCTTGCGATCCGTTATGTCTTTAAGGACGTGTACCGTGCCCAACGGATTTCCTGCCGAATCCGAGAACGTCGAATTCGATGCTAAAAAATAGCCGCGCAGCCAGGGATCTGGGTCGTCTCCTTCGCCCGCCACCCCTTCGCAATAAGGGCAAATATCGTAAGCCACGCCGTTCCGCGGCAACAGATTTGCCACTCCGCGGCCCACCAGCGCGCTGAACTCTTTCCCCAGTAAATGACTGAGTCTCTGATTCGATCGCAGCACCCGTCCTTGCCCATCGTGTACGAGGATCGGATCACCTATGGAGTCGAAGGTATATGCCCATTGTTTCTGGACCGTAGCAAGTTGTTCGAACAGTCGAACGTTTTGCAGCGTCAATCCCAACAGGTTACTTATATTGACCAGATACGAAATCTCATCAGACTGAAAATGCTCCAGCTTGGTGGTCCCGACTCCGATGATGCCCAGCGGCCCGGCCTTCCCGCGCAGCACAATCGCCACCATTTCTTTTACGCCCGGTTCCGCAATGCGTGTCCAGCCTTCCGGATCGGTCGCGGGATGCAGACACAGAAAGTCGCTGCCGCCTTCCTCAAATAATTTCTGCGCCCAGGACTCGGTTAACGGCAAATAGGGATGTTGCGCAAGGTAAGGTTCGCTGAATCCGACGGAAGCACGCACCACTAGGTGGGCTGCGGATCCTTCTCCTTCAATCAATCGAACCAGGCCGTGAGTGGCGTTCAAACTTTCGACCACTTGACTCAGCACGCTGTCCAGTACTTCTCGAACTGAAAGGCTTTGCGTGCTGGCGGCGGTCAGCAAGGTCAGCCTGCGCATCTTGTCATTGAGTTCGTCGGTGCGAGTGCGGCCGCTTTCCAGCACCACCACGATCATGGCGATGCCCACGGCTACTCCGAGCAGGTCGGAAAGAGCCAGTCGCAGAAGAAAGACCGGCGAATCGTTCCACAGTGGCCGGTCCAGTCCGTGAAGGCCGCTGGCAAAGAGCATGCCGGCGAGCAATTCCGCGCCGTAGCTTTCCTGCGTCTCGCGCGCGCGCCACAGCAGCCACCCCGCTGACAGCAGCACCGCGCTCTCAAGAGCAGTAACAATCCAATCCGGCGAAACGAGGGGCGGAAGTAACGGCAAGATGAAGCGCTGCGAACTGCTGGCCTCCAGATAATAAGTGGCGGCGAGAATCAGAACCAGGGAGGGAAAGACCGGCCAGCGTAATCGCTCCGTTCCGCCCGTTAACTGCATCACCGAAACCAAAAATATCAGCGATGCTCCCAGGTGCCCAACGACGGATAGCACATCCAGGGTGGAAACTGGGTGGATTGCCAGAATTGCGTCGGTTACGGAAGTTAGCGTGAATACTGCCCAGCCGATCACCCAGGTCCGGAAATACTCTGCGACATGATCCTTTCGAAAGAGAAAAAACAGGACCAATAGCACAATCGAAGCCGTCGCTTCGAAGAAAGCGATGCCAAATAGGCCCTGATTTTCTAACACGCGCGCTCCTTCCGAGCAGGAGTGCCGTAAGTAAGAGTGCCGCTACGGCAGTAAATCTCATGGATGAACAGCGAAATCTGTAAGAGAGAAGCCTTTCGCGACGCTAACACGCTATTTTCTGACTAGGCAAGCTCCCCCAATTCAAGGTGTGCCGTCCCTTATAATGACTATAGGGAGCCAATCGACGTGGAGATGGAAAACATACTGGTCGTTGACGACGAGGAAGCAATTCGCGAAGTCGTTTCGACTATGCTGGAGTCCAAGGGGTATCACTGCACCAGCGTGCCGAATGGCCGCGCCGCTCAGGAGCAGGTGAAGAGATTTACGCCCGACCTGGTTCTCAGTGACATGATCATGCCGGAAATGGACGGCATCAAACTGCTGGAATGGATGCGTCAGTACGACCCCGAGGTTCCGGTCATCATGGTTACCGCCATCCATGATATTTCGACCGCTTTGGAATCCATCCGCCGGGGCGCCTATGATTACATTTTGAAGCCCTTCGAAAAGGACCAGTTATTTCTCGGCGTAGGAAGAGCGCTGGAACACCGCAAATTGGTAACCGAAAATCGCAGTTACCAGCGGAACCTCGAGCAATTAGTTGAGGAACGAACCGCGCAACTCACCGGCGCCCTCGCCCAACTCGAACAATCCTACGATGACACCCTCGAAGCGCTGGGCAGCGCGCTGGACTTGAAAGACGCCGAGACGGAAGGCCATTGCCAGCGTGTCACCGCGTTTTGCATATCCATCGCGAAAGCCATGCCGGTGCCCGCGCCCTATTTGCCGGTGCTCGCTCGTGCCGCGTTTTTGCATGACATCGGCAAAATGGCCATACCCGACGGCATTCTTCGCAAACCTGGCCCGCTGAACGATGACGAAAAGCAGATCATGCGCAAACACTGCGACATCGGTTACAACATGCTTATCCGCATTCCCTTTCTTCGCGACGCCGCGGAAATCGTTCTCGCTCACCAGGAATTCTTCGACGGCTCCGGGTATCCGCGCGGCTTGAAAGGCGAGCAGATACCGCTTGGCGCTCGCATATTTACCATCGCGGATTCCATGGACGCCATGATCAGCGACCGCCCTTATCGCAAAGCCTTGCCGCTGTCCCACGCCCGCGGCGAGATCAAGCGGTGTTCGGGTACGCAATTTGATCCCAAGGTTGTGGATGTGTTTATGGACATTCCGGAGCAGCACTGGATCGAGCTGCGAGAAAATTTGGGCTCGCCGTTCCGGCTGACGCACCTTAAGAATCTTTCTTAGGCTGTCGGCGATACTTTTCTTGAAATAACTCCACCAGCGCGGTGATGCCCGCGGCAAATTCGGATTCTCGCGTAATCAGGCTGACCACCAGGTATCCATCGGTTGGAAAATCGTAAAAGTGGCCCGGATGCACATACACTCCCCGGTTCTTCAGCAATTCTAGTGCGAGTTCCTCGTCGCTTCCGGTGACCGGCACTTTCAGCACTGCATACCATCCGCCTTCGGTCTCTAATCTTGTGCAAAGTTTTTGGGAAGAAAGCAGTTTATGCAGTTTCTGCAGATTGCCTTTGGTACGGCTCAAGCATTGTTCCTGGAACGTAACCCGTTGCTCCATCAATGTTTTTAGCCCCAACTGGATTGGCGCATTCATCGACAAGTACGTGTCCGCGATCATTTCCAGCCGCGCTATGGCCTGATCCTTCAGATTTTTGGGCCCACCCGCAATCAGCCACGCAACTTTCATTTGTGGCAGGCCCGCTATCTTTGACAATCCGCTTAATGTAAACGTCAGCGCCTGATCATACGAAGCGATGCTCTGGCGAACCTTGCCGTCCAACGCAAAATCCAGAAACACTTCGTCGGCAATGATCGCAATTCCCTGTTTCGCGCACATTTCGCTCAATCGGGCAATCTCATCGGGCTTGCAGAAATGGCCCGTCGGGTTGTTGGGATGGACAACCGCGATGGCGCGAGTACGCGAAGTTATAGCCTGCCGCAGCTCATGAAAATCGATCTGCCAGCCATAATCGTAGAGCAGTGGATAACGTCTTAGCGTCACGTCCTGTATGTCCGCAAGGAAATTCAGCAACGGATAGCCCGGTTGAGGAATTAGCACTTCATCCCCGGCATTGCAAAGCATCCGAAACAGAAACGAATATGCTTCGCTCGTCCCGGTGGTCAGGAAAATATCAGCAATAGCAAGATGACCGTCTCGCGACCGGTAATACTCCGCGACCGCTTCGCGTGCCGCGGGCAAGCCCTGCGCAATCGGTTCGTAAATTAGACCGCTGGGACTATTTAGTGCCCCGAGAATCTGCTTCGAGTCGTAGTGGAAACCGCACTCGGTTGGATTTGACTGCGTGAGGTCGATGAAGGGTTTGCCCGATGCATGGTGTGCTATCAGCGCCGCGCTGAGTTTACTGTGCGCGAGATTCCAACCGGTGCGATCCGAAAACATTCGTCCGAACGTTAGCGACCCGCGTACAGCAGCACAGCCAGGAAGACCCACAGCCCATCAAGGAAATGCCAGAAGTAAGAAGTAACGCCCACCGCCGTGCTTCGCGAAATTCTGGTACGGTCGAAATTGCGCAGCGCCACGAACAACAACGCGCCCACCCCAGCGACGATGTGCACCGCATGCGCTCCGGTGAAGACATAAAAGAAACTGCTGGCCGGGTTGCCGGCCAGGTACACACCCTGCTCCAGTAGTTCGCGCCAGACCACAATCTGCCCCGCCAGAAAAACACACCCGAGAACCGTGGTAACTGACCACCAGGAACGGAATGCGGACAGATCCTCGCGCGCCAGCCCGCGGCGAGCCACTTCCAGCGTCGCGCTGCTGGCCAGCAGAATCGCCGTATTAATCCAAATCAGTCCCGGAAAACGAAAAGTGATCCAGTCGCTGCTGGCCCCTTTGCGCACCACGTACGCGCTGGCGAGCGCCATGAAAAACATCAATACCGAAATGATGACCACCGCAACCCCGGTGTAATACCGCTTCGGCGATACCCGCTTCGAAGGCTTGCGGTTTCGCCACTCATCTCCGCCGCCAAATTCATCGGCCGGGGGCACGCCTCTCCCGCCGCCTCCGCCAATATTTTCGATTATCAGTTCGATGTCTTCACGAACCTTTGTCGGCATGATCGTCCCTTGAGGTCATCCACCAACTAAATCTGCCAAATAAAACACCACAGAACCTGCCCACACGATACAACGATTCTGGTGGCAACGCGACCCGCACCGGCAGAACTCACAGCACGATCCTGGCCAAAGGCGCGAATCACTATGATTTCGGATGAAGGATGGAAAAGCAATCACCAGCGAGGAACGGTAGGCTTACGAGCATTCTCCTGACGGAACAGCAGCGGTGAGATGCACCCTTCGAAATGGGAAGATGGTGCGGTCGAGAGGACTCGAACCTCCACGCCTTGCGGCGCTAGCACCTCAAGCTAGTGCGTCTGCCAGTTCCGCCACGACCGCATCGTCATAATCGTAGAGTGCAACGTCAGTGCTGTCAAATACCTTGGTCGAAACGCGCTACCCCGCCCTACACGATCGCACCGTAAGAGTCATCTGACTCGCATGGTAAACTCGAACTCACACGGAGGACGACCCGCGTGGGCCAATTTCAGAAATTCCGAGACCCTATACCTGCGTGAACGGCAAGACCTAACGCTCCATTACTTCCCAAACGTGATCGAAACTCCCCCTACGTTGCCTAAGCCAGAAATCAACCGCCGCGTATTGCTGCTCATCGCCCTTTGCGCACTTATCGCCGTGATTCCCATGCTCCTCTCTGGCTATCGCGAGGACAGCCACGATCTAGACGCGCACATCACCTCCTGGATGGAGGCTTCCCAGCAATTTCGCCAGTTAATTTTGTTCCCGCGGTGGGCGGCAGCCGCAAATTACGGTTTTGGCGAGCCGCGTTTTATTTTTTACCCTCCGCTCTCATGGACCATCGGCGGTTTTCTCGGTTTATTTTTACCCTGGGTACTCGTACCCCCAATATATGTTTGGCTGGCGCTGACCATCGCTGGTGCATCCATGTGGAAGTGTGCCCGCGAGTGGCTCCCTCCTCCGCAGGCCGCCATGGCTGCCATCCTGTTCGCCTTTAATCCCTACGCGATAACCACGACTTATATTCGTTGTGCTTACCCTGAGTTGCTGGCCAGCGCATTTTTCCCCATCCTCGCATGGGCCGCGCTTCGCATCGGCACTTCCGGTCGCCGCGGGATCGCCACTCTCGCTGTCGCGCTGGCTGCTATATGGCTCACGAACTATCCGGCGGGCGTCATCGCCACATATTCGCTGATGATCCTGCTGTTGCTCCAATGGCTTGTCCTCCGTTCCATGCGAACCGCCCTCTGGGGCGCGGCAGCCACTTTGCTAGGCCTAGCGTTGGACGCCTTCATCCTGCTTCCCGCAACCTGGGAAACCAAATGGATCGCCATCAACGCGGTTTTGATTCCTCGCTACTTGCCGTGGAGAAATTTTGTTTTAGCCCGAGGCATGACCCTGTTCGGTAAGAAAGCCTCCATGATTGCCGTTGTTTTCATATGTGCGGCTGCGCTCGCCATCTGGCTTAGCCGAAAACTCCGTGAACAACATTTTCTGGCTTGGTCTTCTTTTACAGCCCTTGCCGCGTTTTCTACCTTGCTTATGTTTTCACCCAGCGTGCTCTTGTGGCGTTACCTGCCTGAGCTTCGCTTCGTACAATTTCCCTGGCGCTGGCTTTTTCCTCTGGCGTTCGCAGTCTCCCTCCTGACTGCCGCCGCTTTAACCCAGGTACGCAGAACCTGGCTCGCCTGCCTCGTCATCGCATGCGTCCTTCTGACCATCGATGCTCGGGCTGTTCTGACCGCACTGTTGTGGAGCACTGCGCCCATCACCGATCACGAAGCCGCGATAAATTCCGGCAGAGGTTACGAGGGTTTGGCGGAATACGCTCCCCTGGCCAGTCAACCCGCCAAGCTCTGGAAGGATGCTCCCTGGGTTCTCGTGGTGGGAGAGCAGATTGGCGACGCGCCGAAGCTCCAGGTCGAGAAATGGTCGCCAGTACAAAAATTGATTGCGGTAGAGTCGCCTCGTCCGATTGATCTGGATTTGAAGCTGCTTGCTTATCCATCTTGGCGTGCAAAGAGCAATGGACAGGACCTGGAGACCAGCACGAATCCGGACACCGGCCAGATTCGCCTGCATTTGCCCGCTGGATCAAATCGGATCGAGGTCTCATGGCGGCGCACTTGGGATGTGCTCGCAGGCGACGTGCTGACTTTGCTTGCTTGTCTGATCACAATTCTTTTATTTCGCGGCAAATCTCGGACTACACAGAGTCTGACCACGTCCGAGACGGCGCACAGTTAGAAAGCTGCCGTATGGCTGCTTATGGCTTCTTAGGAGCTGAAGGTCAAGGCGCCGGCTGGTTCGCAGGCGGTACGGTTGGCGGTGGCTGAGAAATCGGAGGTTGGCCGCCACTGGCTGGCACTGAATTGGGATTCCTCACTGGTGCCTTGGGCGCGGGAACCGGCGCCTGCTTCGGCTGCGAAACCTTTTGCAATACCGAACCACCCTGTTCCACAGCTCGGTCAGTGCGCAGCACCAGCGCCATGGCGCAAAGCATGAACATCACCGCGCACCACGTGGTCGCCTTGGAAAGTACGTTCGCTGCTCCGCGGGGACCGAAAGCCGTCTGGCTGCCGGCTCCGCCGAAGGCACCTGCCAGGTCAGCGGCTTTGCCGCTTTGCAGCAGCACCACGATGATCAACACCATGCAATTAATGACAAAAAACCCGGTGAGGAGCCACCCGGCATACTTAAAGCCGAGAACAATGATCCCCAAACCGACCAATAGCGCTACTGTCCACTTCATCCAACCTGGCATTCCGTTTTCCTTGCCGCGCGACGCTCAAGATTCGTGTTGCAGTAAATTCGCGCAGCTAAATCTCATCACTTCTTTGTCCAAAGACGCAAAACCATCGAACTTGCCGCGCAGTCAGTTCAACTACTCAGGCTTTGCACCACTGACGATGGCCGCAAACGATTTCGAAGCCAGGCTGGCCCCGCCGACTAACGCGCCGTCCAGCTCTTCCTGAGCCATCAATCCCTGAATATTTTCCGGTTTGACGCTGCCACCATAAAGAATCCGCAGCGCAGCGGCATGTTCCGGCGAGAAGCGCTTCGCCACACATTGACGCAGGTAGCGATGCGAAGCAGCCGCGATTTCAGGGGTTGCGGTGCGACCCGTGCCGATGGCCCACACCGGCTCGTATGCCATCAGAATACGGGAGAACTCCTCGGGGGTCAACGCGCCTGGACCGTTGTTCAATTGCATTTCGCACACCTGTTCGGTGTGCCCGGATTCGCGTTCGGCCAGTGTTTCGCCCACGCAAACGATAGGAATCAGTCCCGCCGCGAGCGCCGCCTTGGTCTTTTTTGCCACCATTTCGTCCGTTTCGCCGAAAATCTGGCGTCGCTCGGAATGCCCGATGATCACGTAGCGGCATCCCGCCTCGACCAACATCGCCGGGGAAATCTCACCCGTGAAGGCGCCTTCTTTTTCAAAATAAACGTTCTGGCCGGCGATGCCGATTTTGCTGTTTTTCGCCGATTCTACTGCCGCGGATATGGCGGTAAACGGCGGGGCCACCACAATGTCGCAGTAGCTGGCTTCGGCAGCGAAAGGCGCGAACGCACCGAAAAACGCGCTCGTGTCGGCGATGGTCTTGTACATTTTCCAATTGCCCGCGATGACGCGCCGCCTCATTCAGTGCCCTCCTGTTTGTAATAAGTCGATACTGCGAAATGGGCGCTGCTTTATTTCTCTGTTAGCGCCTCAACGCCTGGAAGCGTGCGCCCGCCAAGGAACTCCAGCGAAGCGCCCCCACCCGTCGAGATATGCGAGATTTTATCGGATACTCCCGATTGGTGGATGGCCGCCACTGAATCACCTCCGCCAACGATGGAGATAGCCCCGGCTTCCGTAGCTTTGGCCACCGCCTTGGCAATTTCCAGCGTGCCTTTGCTGAACGCGGGCATTTCAAAAACGCCCATAGGCCCGTTCCACACGATCGTTTTGGCTTTGCTGATTTCCGCGGTGTAAAGCGCGATGGTGCGTGGACCGATATCCAGACCCATCTGGTCATCGGGAGTCTGCGCTATCTCCACCGTTGTCGCCGTAGCATCGGCTTTGAATTCCGGAGCGATGACGTGATCGACAGGCAGCAGAAACTTGAAGTTTTTCTGCTTCGCATCTTCGAGAATTTTCTTCGCCAGGTCCAGCTTTTCATTCTCGACCAGCGATTTGCCAATGGGATGGCCCAGCGCTTTCTCGAAGGTGTACGCCATTCCGCCGCCGATGAGCATGGCGTCGGCAATCTTCATCAAATTCTCCACCACTTCAATTTTGTCGCTGACTTTTGCGCCGCCCAGAATCGCCACGAATGGACGGGCCGGATTGCTGATCGCTCTTCCCAGGTAGGCCAGTTCTTTTTCCATCAGCAGTCCGGCTGCGGACTGCTTCACGAAGTGCGTAATGCCCACCACGGAAGCGTGGGCGCGATGAGCCGAGCCAAACGCGTCGCACACAAACAAGCCGTCGCATAAAGCCGATAGCTGCTTGGAGAACGCTTCGTCGTTTTTTTCCTCTTCGGCGTGAAAGCGGACGTTTTCAAGCAACAGCACGTCCCCATCCTTGAGTGCTTTGCTCTTCGCTTCCGCATCTGCTCCGACGCAATCGTCCGCGAACTCGACGTGCTTGCCCAACAGCTCTTCGAGTTTCTTCGCCGCAGGCTTCAATGAATATTTCTCGTTGCGCGTCCCCTTGGGCCTTCCAAGATGCGACGCCAGAACCAGCCGCGCGCCTTTTTCGATCGCCAGCCGCAGCGTCGGAAGCGTTTCGCGAATGCGCGTGTCATCCGTTACCACTCCGTCTTTCAGCGGAACGTTGAAATCGACTCGCAGAAAGACTCGTTTGCCGCGTAGATCAAGGTCCTTGATCGTAAGTTTGGCCATAATTTTTATCGATCTAGGTCTGGACTTAAAACTTTGCGGCCATGAACTTGATCAGGTCGCGGCAGCGGCAGGAATAGCCCCACTCATTGTCATACCATGCCAGCACTTTCACGCAGCGGTCGCCGACCACCTTCGTATACCCGGAGTCCACAATGGACGAATTCGGATTACCCTTAAAGTCCGCCGAGACCAATTCCTCCTCGGTGTAACCCAGAATGCCTTTCATCGGGCCATTAGCCGCCGCTTTCAGGGCCGCGTTCACGGATTCCACGGTGGCGGGCTTGTCCACGAATACCGTCAGGTCCACCACGCTGACATTCGGCGTGGGCACCCGCATGGCATAGCCATCGAGCTTCCCCTTTAATTCCGGAATCACCAGATGCAGCGCCTTCGCTGCGCCGGTGGAGCTTGGAATCATGTTCACCGCCGCGGCGCGTGCGCGGCGCAGATCCTTATGTGGTAAATCCAGAAGCTTCTGGTCGTTCGTGTAGGAGTGAATCGTGGTCATCGTGCCGCTGTGGATGCCGAATGTTTCGTGCAGCACTTTCGCGACTGGCGCAAGGCAATTGGTTGTGCACGAAGCGTTGGACACCACATTGTGTTTCGCGGCATCGTAGGTGTTGTCGTTCACCCCCAGGACAAACGTCGCGTCCGGACCCTCCGCCGGCGCGGAAATGATCACCTTCTTCACCGAGCCGCGCAGATGCTTCTTCGCATCGGCTCCCTTGGTAAAAAGTCCCGTGGACTCCACGACGATATCCGCCCCAACCGACGGCCAATCAATCTCCGCCGGATCTTTGGTCTTGAATACCTTGAAACTCTTGCCTTCCACGCTGATGGTGTCGTCGGTGTGCGTCACATTCTGGTGCAGATTTCCCAGGATGGAATCGTACTTCAACAGGTGCGCCAGGGTTTTGGCGTCCGTCACATCATTAACAGCTACAAACTGAATATCTTTATCTTCCAGGGCGGTACGCATAATGTTCCGTCCGATGCGGCCGAAACCATTGATTCCTACCTTGATAGCCATTCTTCCTCCGAGCTGGGTGTGAACAAAATCGCGCCTGACAGTGCCGGAAATCCGCAGCTATGTCGAACAGGAAATGCTATGGGCAGCACGCACAAAAGTCAAACCGCGTTACGGATAGGTTTCAGCTTCAAGTTTGAAAATCAAAAAATGACAGGACAACCGTTCAATCATTTTTCCTTACAGTCCAAGCCATCACGAACCTTCTAACTTTCTGTGAAGCGACGTCGCAAAGGCGTCGACGCACGCCGGTATTCAAGGTAGCATGCACTCGAAAAACGGAGATCAGGATTGATCCCTCACGCGCTTGGCATTCCCTTCGGTGCACTTCTCTTCGCCTCGATTCCAGCAAAGGTCTTCTGGCCGTATTTTACCGGCGTCGTAATTCTGGCTGTGGGAATCTTTACCTACAGCAAAGAAGTATTTCAGTCGCGCGGAATAAACAAACTAGTAACTCTCAGCCCGATATTTTTTGCCGTCCCCATGGCCGTTTTCGCCTCGCAACACTTCACCGAGACCAAAGGGGTTTCCACTCTGGTGCCGCGCTGGCTTCCGGGTCACATATTTTGGACGTATTTCATCGGCACTGCCATCATCGCCGCGGCTCTCGGCATCGCCTCAAAAAAACAAGCGCGGCTGGCGGCCATCCTTTTTGCCGTTTTGCTCCTGTCTTTCGAGTTGTTCCTGCACCTGCCCAACATCCTCGTTCGGCCCAGAAATGTAATCGCCTGGGCCATCGCTCTCAGGGATCTGTCCTTCTGCGCTGGCGCACTGGCGTTTGCCGGAACTTGGACCGAGCAGCAGCAACCCGCAAGCGCGAACATTCTCGTAACCCTTGCCCGAATCTTTCTCTCAGTATCTGCCATCTTCTACGGGATAGTGCACTTCCTCCATCCCGAATTCATGCCCGCCGTTGACTTCGACAGAACTATGCCGTCCTGGGTTCCCGCACCGCACTTCTGGTCCTACCTCGCTGGCGCAGTTTTTCTCATAGCCGGAATCGGCTTCCTCGTGAATCGGAAGACCCGCTTGGCTGCAACAGCCTTGGGCATCTTTGTCCTTGTTTTGGTCTTATTCGTCTATCTGCCTATTTTGGCTGCCAAGCCGTCTGACATAAACGAAGGACTTAATTTTTTCGTAAGCACCTTGGCCTACGCCGGCGCCGTTTTGCTTCTTGCGAGAGCGACGCCTGCAGACGCTCGTATGAGCGCGTGAGAGTAGTAGAGAAGTTTGAGTCGACTAGCGAACGCTATTGAGGGAATTGCTTGACGCTGGTTACGCGGTTGCCGGTGAACCGCACGAACACCGTCTTCGATGGCGGCTGGCCGTAAATCCAGTCTTCAATGTCGTTGCCGTCGGCGTCGCGCTCTCTCACCTTGTGTTCCGGCTTGCCAATCGCGGCGATAACTTCTTCACGATCCATACCCACGATCGCGGTTCTCTCCTGGATCGCTTTTTTCATCTCCACCGGCAACGAATCAACCCAGTGTACCGAAGCTGAACGCTGGCGCGTGAAATCAAGAAACGGACCCAGCAGTTTCTTCAGGTCGTCCGGCGTCAGGTCCGGCAGAGCCTGTGAAAATTCCAGATACAGGGTGCTGCCCAGGCCAGGCTGCAAGCCCGGAGGCCCCTGTTCCTGCTGCGTGCCGGTAGTCGTCGCCGTGGGTATTCCGCCCATCTCCAGATGAATGCGATCCCGCAGCCGCTTTTTGCCCCGCCCGCCGCCGTTCAGATCCACCACGATTTGTTTGTCGTGAAATTCCAGCTTGGTAATCTGCACGTTGTCGCCGGTATTTACCGCCGCGCCGTGAGTCGCCACCTGCCGGTCGAGCATATTGAAATCCGTGGGCTTGCCAATGTGAACGATGAATCCCTCTTTACCCGCGGGCAGCGGTTTCAGGGCCTTCGCGTATTCGCCGGAAACGTAGCGAATCAGGTCAAGTCGCGAAGAATCCTGCAACGTGCCGGTCTTGGCGGTTCCCGCGCCCTTGTCCGTTGAATTCGCCTGTCCCTGTGGATCGGTTTCGGTTCCTGATGCCGGGTCGCTTCCAAATAGCGGCACTTCTACATCGGCAGGAAACACTTCCGCATTGGCAGGCTGGCGCAGGTGATTGATCTGCGGGATGTCCGCATCGGCCAGCAGGAAGAAAGACAGCGCTATGGCTAAGATCGTCATATGTCTGTTGACCCCGGCGGAGTGCTCTCGCCAGGCTACCGTGAGTCATATTCTATGATGCCGAAAAGCCGATGAACAGCAGCACCTTATCCCCGAGGCATGGTTTTACTTACTTGGCCTAAAGGGCTATTCCCGGCCACCTGAACAGAAGTTCCTGGCCCGATTTGGATTACTCGGAGGGCTACTGGGCGGGAGGCTTTAGCGGGAGACCACCTGAACGCCTTGGCGATCGATTTTCACCGGCAGGACTTGCGCTCCGGCATCGCGAATCGCGGCTTCCACCTTGTGCCGGGCGTCCGGCTCGATCAGCAGCACCACGCACCCTCCTCCGCCAGCTCCGCAGACCTTCCCGGCCAGTGCGCCTCGCTTGCGGCTGTCTTCAATGACGCGGTCCACCATCTTGGTCGAAATCGTAGGCAAATTCCTTTTGCGATAAACCCACTCCTCGCGCATCAGCCTGCCGGTTTCCTGCCAGTCCGCCGCTTCCAGCGCGACGCGCAGCAACTGCGCCACCGTGGAAATTCGCTCCAGGCTGTTCTGCACCGCGCGATTGCCGTTGATTTGCGCCTTGAACACTTCCCAATTGTTGATGCCATGCTGCCGCGGCTTTCCGGTGTAGCAGACCACAATGCGGCGTTCCAGTTCGTCCAGATTCACCCGCAACTCCACGCGGTGTTCGCCGCCAGCCGGCAATTCGATCGCAGCCGCACCCCCAAAAGCCGGGGGATAGTGATCCTGCGTGCCGGTGGGCACGCAAATCACCACCGCTTCCGCGTCGCGACTGATATGAATCCAGTCTTCCTTGCTCTTCCCTGTGCCCGTGAAGCGATCCAGCGCAGCGCAGATGGCCACTGCCATGGCGCTGGAGCCTCCAATACCCGCACCTGCCGGTGCTTCGGAATCCGTGGTTAAAGTGAATCCGCCGCTGGGTTGAAAAAATTTAACAATTTCAGCCAGCAGCGGCAGGCGATAGCGCCCTGCCTTTGCCAGCGCGCCCAGCGAAGGAAAGCTCTCTTCGCGCTTGGTGTCCCGTGAAACCAGTTTGATTTTCTTGCTGCCCGGCGAATTTGCTTCGATCACACACGATGCGTAAAGCGAAATGGCTGCATTGATCGTCAACGCACCGGGATGAAACAGATACAGCGGCCAAATATCCAGCGTGCTGCCCGCCAGATCGACGCGCGTGGGCGCCTTGGACTCAATAATCATGATGATCCTTGAAATGAGAGCTTTAGATGAGACCCTTCGATGAGAGACGACGGGCTATCTTAGCGTTCGGCTTGCCACCGGCCCAGACTTATATCGCGCCGTGTGACCTGTTCACTTCCCGCCGGAAGTGATGCGGCTGCGGATCATCAGTGGCGGCCCGACATCTTTTTTGGCCAGCGCCAGGTTCGGTTCAAAGCATCGGCGGCAGCGCGCTTCGTAGATTCCTGTCGCGCCGACCACCACCAGTTCTTCACTTTCCACCAGGCGCTGTGTATGTACCGCTGGATTGCCGCAGCGCACACAAATCGCCAGCAGCTTGGTAATTTCTTCGGCGATAGCCAGTAGCCGCGGCATTGGTTCGAACGGGCGGCCCAGATAATCCGTATCGAGTCCCGCAACGATCACGCGCTTGCCCAGATTCGCTAGCTTGGTGCAAACCTCGACCACTTCTTCGCCCAGAAATTGCGCTTCATCGATACCAATGACTTCGGTGCGCGGCTGCACCTTCTCCATGATTTCTGACGCCTTGCTGACGTTGTCGGAAGCGATGCCCAGCCCCGAGTGCGACACAATTTCGTTTGCCGCGTAGCGCTGATCGATGGCCGGTTTGAAAATCTGTACTCGCTGGCGCGCGAATTCCGCGCGACGCAAGCGACGAATCAGTTCTTCGCTCTTGCCCGAAAACATCGGGCCCACCACCACCTCGATCCAACCCATGTTCCCTTTTACGATGTCCACGCTGCTTTTCCTTCTGGTCAGTCTGTTCGCTTGACCTGATTATCTCATCTGCGCCGAAGCGCCGTTGCAACTTGCAAGAATGACGTGTCCTTGTACTACAAATAATCGCCCTCTACAAATTTTGTGTGCAAATTAAGGCTAGGAATTTTGTGCCGCCTGCGCGGTGCGAAACAATTTCACGTTGTAGAACGGCGCAAACGCCGCGACCAACGCAATGCGAAACGCCTCGCGCCGCGTAATCAAATCGCCCGAAAGAATGCCCCACGCACCTTGACCGTCGCGCACGCCCGCCATCCCTGCGAATTTATCGATGGCTGCTGCCAGTTCAACGTTCTTATCCAGCACTTCGTAGGCCAACGCTTCAGGTAGTTCGATGGCACCGCTGCGCCCATAGTGACCTCGCGACCCATCGCTCACGTACGCCCAACTCTCCAGAAAGACACGACGGGCATCGCCTGCACTTGCCAATCCCGTCGGCACTCCGCGCTCGAATACCTCCAACCCGCCCTCAAGCCCGACATAATAGCGAAACGATTCGCCTTTCTTTTTCGCCATCCGCTCCAAGGCCTCGGCGCGCTGCCGCGCTCCGCGCATGGATTCCGCCGAGGACAACGGCGTGTGCCCCACGCCGCTCTCTACATCAAATCCCTGTACCTCGAATTGCGTCTCGGAATCCAACAGGTGCGCGAATTGTTTCAACGCCTCGTGAACTGCATCGAGCTTCGGCCCGCGCTTGCTACCCACCGCGATACGTTGTGGTTTCATTCGTGTCGCCATTCCATTTGTGTCGCTATCCTAAGCGATTTGCGATGCGCCAACCAAAAATTTATTCCGCGTAGATCGCTTGCGTCACATCGCCAAAACAAAAGCGGCCAGGAAGTTTAATCTCCCTGACCGCCATTTAAGGCTTCAAACTAACGAAGCCATACTTATGACCGACCGTATTTATGGCCGATCGTTCGGCGGTTCTTTCTTCGGTGGCTCCTTCTTTTCCGCGGGAGGAGGCGTCTTCTGCGCCGGCTTTGCTTCTGGCTTAGGAGCCGGTTTCGGCGCTGGCTTTGCTTCTGGCTTCGGTTGCGGTTTTGGCGCAGGTTTCGCTTCCGGTTTTGGCTGAGCCGGTTGCGGACGCGCAGCCGGTGCCGGTTGCGCTCGTCGTTCTGGCACTGGCGCAGGCTTCGCGGCAGGAGCCGGTCTTTCCGCTGGCTTGGCGGCGGGAGCAGGCTGGCCTGCCCGTGTCGCCGGTTTCTCTGCGAGACGCTCCCCGGGCCTCGCTGCTGGAGCAGGAGCAGCCCCACGCGCAGGAGCCGCTTCTGGTCGCGCCGGCTGACCTGGTTGCGGACGATTCGGTTGAGGCGCAGGCGCCGGCGTAGCTGCACGCTCCGGTACAGGTTGCGCTCTGTTCGGTTGCGCCGCAGCCGGTGCCGGTCTCGCCACCCCTGCACGCGCTGGCACAACCGCCGCGATGGGCTTGCCTTGCGGAATCGGCTTGGCCGCTACCACCATCGCAGGCTTCCCATGATTCACGTTAGCGAATTGCTGCTTGTTCTGCGCCGCTTGCTGTCGCACCTGAATTTGCGTGGTCATCGGCGGAATGCGCTGCTCACGAGCCGCTGCAAGTTCGGTTGGCAGCGGACGGCGTGTCACGCCTCCCGGTCCGGCGAAGCTGGCTCGGCTGGTCGTGTTCGTAATGGTCGTGTTATTAATGACCGTGTTCGTCACCGTGCGGTTGTACACCTTCACGTTGGTGATGGTGATGTTGTTGACCGAGCGGTTGTAATTGAACTGGTTTCCGCTCCAGTAGCCGCCCTGATACCCAACTCCGGTGTAACCGTATCCGTAATTGATGCCGCCGTAATAGCCGATGTGCGATCCCCAATATCCATTGTTATAGCGATACCGGCCGCCCACAAACCCCCAATAGCCGGGAGTCCATAGAAACCCTACCTGCGGCGGTTGCGCCCACGCCCCAGGCACCCAGTAATAGCCTTGCGGAGCGTAACTCCAGTATCCCGGCGTCCAGAGATATCCGTCACCAGGGCAATCCGGCTGGGCATACTCCGGCAATGCCGGCGGAGGTTGCGGCGCTTCGATAACTTGCTGGCCATAGCTGGAGTCGTCGTAGCCCGGATCGTATTCATCATCCGCATCGGCGGAGTCTCGATCGCGGTCGCGGTCCCTGTTGCGATCACGATCCGCGTAATTTCCTCCCCCGCCCGATGCCGGCTGTGAAGCTGCCGGCTGCGAATAGGTGGCCGCATCCGCACTCGAGACCGGCGCCAGATTCGCGTCCGCCTGAGGATCCTGGGCCGCGGGCGCCGTCGCCTGCGACTGATCGGTCGCCGCAGGTGCCGCGGTGTTATCCGCAGGTTTATTGCATCCCGCAATCAAAAACGTCAGCGCCATAGATGCTACTGACAGCACCATAGCGCTTCTAATTTTACTGATCTCACTCATAGGGTTCTTCTCTCCGCGAAGTTAAGATGCCGCGCCTGAAACGACAGGTTCTAAAATAATGGAGCCCAAGCTCACACGAATAATGAACGGAATTGATACGTTTCGAACGGATCGCACTAAGTTGGCTGGGCTAAAAACGCGGCCCCAGTGTACTTGTTTTCTTAAGTCATGGATGGAAAAAAAATGGAATTCTTTTGTGCTACAGGAAATCCTTTATTGAAATCTACAAGAGGTCGTCCGGTATGAAAAATTTCTAAAACCTGGCAGGGCACGCTGAAAACCAACCTCGATACTGTGCAAAACGGCACAGTTTTATGCTGCGCCCTGTGCCAATCTCAAAGGCGGCCCAGCCACCAGCGAGCAGGCGATGCCACGATGGACGTTATTGTAAGCAATGTAGCAAGGATTTCACCGACAGCAATGTTGACCCGCGTTTCAACGGCATGCCTTACGACTCGCTTTGGCCCTACAGGCCGGAATTTCCTGACGGCGGCTTCACCACGAACTGCCCCCACTGCAAGAAATCCTCCACTTATCAACGTTTCGAACTGATCTACCGCCCCGACTGATTTACCAAACCCGGATGCTCCTGTTATCCGAGACAATGGTTACGCCTTCACGACCGGGCCTCCTCAAATTGCGTCGATTTTATGGGGCCTTAACAGTGCACGCATCTGTTCGCTCAGACCTGGATATGTGTAACAGTCGTCCACCAACCACGACTGACTCGCTCCAATTGTGGTCTCCCCGAGCACGCGGTCTAGTACTTCGTCGTGCGGATACAAGTACCATTCCCGGTCGCAACAAAATGCGATGTAGAGATCTTTTCCTTTGTATTTTGTCTCAAAGGATAGTCGTCCCTTTAACTGCACTTTAAGAAATGTTCCGTCGATATTTTGGGCGATGAAATCCGCCCCCTGCCAGTCATCGCTAAGACGCAAGGTTATGAATCCATAATCCGCAAGGACGGCTGAGATTTTGAGGAAGTTGTAATTCTCTTTCTGCCTTGCGTTTAATTCCTCATACGTAATTTTTTTAAGCGCCGGCACCATGGCATACCATCCTAGAAACCAGCGCGGATATTATCACCGGATAGCTCGCCTAATCTGCCAATCAACTCGAGGAAAGCCGGAGGGTAGAATTTGGAAAATATGGAAATGACGCCGGGCAGCTTATTGGAAATTATGGAGCGGCCTATCGGAATCGAACCGACACCTGAACCTTGGCAAATCTGCAGGGTACAGAGCGTCAACAACTTACGAGTCACCTTCAGGAGTATTCAGTAACGTTTAGATAGGTCAGAAACACTTATTGTTCCCATGTTGTTCCCACGCGGAAAGCGGGTTGGCACCCTCAGCGTGAACCGGGAATATTAAAAACTCTGCGGAGCGATGGCGGTGATTGGTGGCCGTTGCTACCACGTATAAAATGCGATGCGTTAGGCACCGCGCTCTTGCCATGCTTCCAACACGGAACTTGCTGACGTGAAACGCCGCGTGTGCTGCGAGCCGTGCGCGGCGTGGCTTAAGCTCGTAACTAGTTCTCCCCGTGCGTAGGCAGAATCTTCAAGCGAAGCCGGGTTGAAACTCAGTTTTTTGTTCTCGAAGTTTAAAACTTTCGCAGGATAACGCCATTCGCGTAACTCGAACGTTATCGTGACCACGGACTACGACGTGAATTTCGCTCACATCTTCTTTGCTTGCCGCGCCAAGAATAACTTCCCGCAATACAAGCTCAGGAGCAAAATCGGCGTAGTAAAGAACGCGTCCTGCGTTTGCGTTCCAGACGCCGTCCTTCAGCCGCAAGAATACCCGCCATTCTTTTTCGTAACTCCACACCTTAGATTTTCGTGACAGCAGTTTCCACGTAAAGGCTTCGTCGGGGCGTTCAGGGAAAGGAAATCTCTTCGCGACGTACCGCACCCGGCCAAACTTTCCGGCGCTTCCAGCGACATCGAAACCTAAGCAGATTCCCCT
>Ga0182015_10000013_pt1 | contig 220744 bp, 208 predicted proteins | sample 712P3MmetaG_FD_120478 | JGI IMG/M metagenome (GOLD analysis project Ga0182015, IMG submission 120478) | Permafrost microbial communities from Stordalen Mire, Sweden - 712P3M metaG | ecosystem: Environmental > Terrestrial > Soil > Wetlands > Permafrost | place: Sweden: Stordalen | collected...
AGATGCCGCCTCAGGATGGCTACTTTTTCTTCTGGAGTAAAATGCTTCCGTTCCTTCCTCATACGTTCGCTCCGCTATCTTAACGGACGAACGCTTTCTCCATTTCCAGCTGAGGCAGGACAGAGTGAATCTCGGGGCTTGCGCTTTGGAGGCGTGGTTCGCATCGTCGAAAGCCGCGACGGATGGCGCAGCCGCTCTTGTGGTCATGCAAGAAATGGCCAGCTCCGACAGAGGGAATCCGATGATCGACATTCAACAGTTTGAAAATGTCAAACAAAAGCACGGTACCTATGCCAGTTGGGCTGTGTGGGCGGATGCGTCGGAAAAGCCAAAATCAAATATGGGAGATGTTAGTCATTTCAAAAACGAAAGTGTTTTAGGAGTACTGAGGAATAACGTTGTCATGGTTGGACTTAATATTTCTAGACCAGTTTCTGAACCGTTTACTAATTTCCATGATCCCAACCCAAGGGCGAATGATTTCAAGATTCGATACGCCTTTAAGGATTCGGCGTATTACGGAGCTTACATGACCGACATCATAAAGTTCCTCGAAGAGGTAGATTCGAAGAATGTGATGAAATATTTAAGGGAACGTCCGGAGACCATTGAAAAGAACCTAAGGACTTTCCGGGAAGAGATGCAGGATCTCAAGGCTACGGCGCCGGTTATATTAGCCTTCGGTCGGAACACCCACAAGCTTTTGAGCGAGAACTTGAATAAACGTGAATACTGCAGGTTGATTAAACTTACTCATTACAGCCATCAGATAGGGAAAGAAGCTTACAAAGATGTCGTGGCTAAAGAAATTGGATCAAGTTTTGAGGTGTCAGGGTAGGCTGTCGGGGGGACGGGCTAGCCTAGTCGATCAGAAGCTTGAATTCCTTTGCTTGCACGTTCGGGGCGGCCATGACAGCATATTTCAGTGTCGGGTCTTTCTTTCCAACTATGATGATGCCGCGTACCTTTTCGGTGTGGTAGAACTCCCTGACCCAGCCCATGTATCGGAGAATCTGTCCTACCACCTGATCGGTGCCTTGCATCCGCTTCAGTTCCACTACGACGTAACTTCCACTTGCGTCCATGCATAGCAAATCGAGTCGGCCCGCTAGAGTGCTCAGTTGCCTGCTCACGAGCCGCAGCCCCGGTTCGATCTCCTGCAGTCGTTGCACCACGAAGTCCTCAAGATTTCTTTCGGTGAGATGCTTGCTTGGTGTCCGCCGCCACAGGGCTTGCAGCTGCGGAATCTGGTCCGGCGGGAGCACGCGGACATAGCTCTGCGGGGGCGCTTGAACCTGCGCTCCGTCGGCTTTCTTGAAGGAGCACGTATCGTAGGAAACGGGCACGATATCCGTCATTACAAGAGCATTCTTCCACGACCTCGAGCGGGTATCGTTGGCGTTCTCTCTCTCCACTCCTGCAACCAAGGTTGAGGCTTCACTCGCGCGGCTAGTTCGCCTTCGTAGTGCGCGGGTGAAAATGAAACGATGTCACAAATGGTCACCCGATACTCGACTTGTCCGCCACTGATGTGCATGAAGCCATACAACGGATAAGAGAAGTTATCCTTGACGATTCGGAACGGAACTTCCCAGTAGAGCTCTTTGTGGTCGGCCAAATGTCTGATCGCATCATCGACCGTAACCATGTCCGGATTCGCGCTGAAGAGGATCGCATCCACGAGAGCAGTGTAACCCACCTGCCGCTCGTGCGCGATTCACATGACGCGCGGCGACGCGCTTGCAGCGGTATACGGCACGACTGAACGTCGTGCCCTTCCCGATCTCCCGCCGCCCCTTTCCCAATTTGTGCCTTCCCATTTTGGGAGTCGCTCCCGCTTGTTTCTTAGAATTTTCTTGCCTTCGTTTGCGAATGGCTATTGAATGAATAGATGAGGCGGCATTCGCGAATTTTCTCCGAATGCCGCCTTTTTCGTTCTGAGGTTGGTTCAATGGAGAAGCGGAAACCGAAGATCATTGGTAAGAAACTTCGTGGTGAGTGGGCTGAAATGATTTTCATGGCCCGCGCCACCGAGCATGGTTTGCAAGTGAGTAAGCCTTGGGGAGACTCTAGAAGTTATGACTTTGTGGTGGGACGGCCGCGTCACTTTGTGGCAGTGCAGGTGAAATCCACAATCTTCGAGTTAGAAGAGGGGTGGATGTGCACGGTGTGCAGCAGCAGTACGCCGTATCCGCCGGAGTCGTTCGACTTTCTGGCGGCTTATGTGGTTTTTGAGGATGCGTGGTACATCATTCCGGAGGGGGAGATTCTGGGAATGAAGTCGGTTTCGCTACATACAAAGTGCAGCCATTCGAAGTACGAAAAGTACAGGGAAGCGTGGGAGTTGTTGGGGCGCGATCTTAACCCTGAGTCAGGCGGAGGCCAGATTGACAGCATCCAAGGGTGCGCGGAGGAATTCTCATCAGTCTCGCCTGAATAAGGGAGCACGGTTTAGAACGCGCCTCTTGTTTTCGCAACTAATTCCTTTACAGCGTCTAAGTTATTGAACTTTGCTATTGAACTCCCGGTCATGTTCGCGGCGATTGTTCCGCGGATTTCCTCAGGCTTCCACAGGGAAGTCTCATCGTCCACAGCTTCTGCACAAGGGCGAAATGTTTTTCTGTTGCGGCTCGCAACATTCTGCCCCAGAGTGGGTTCAGCGAATACGTGGTAATTCTCCAGGCTTGCCGAAGGATGATTGCGGTGAAGCCGGTGGTGGGAAAATTGGAAGCGCGCGTGAGCGCGTACCGGTTGCCCGGGCATTGCGGCCTCCTCTACAGCCCGCTCTTGGAGCAGGTTGGGCCGCTGGCCACCGCAGGGGGTGCAGAGAAGTGGTTCTCCGAATCATATTCTAAGAATCATGTTCTGCAGCCAGTACTGGTAAATGTGGCGCTCCACGTGAGTGTGAGTGCTGTCGGACCGGTACCGTCGTCTCGCCGCTCCTAGCGGCGGGAAGGCAAGACGAGAGATCCACGAACGATGCGGTCGGATGGCTGGTCCGACCGCATTTGTTTTTGTGCCTCGACCCTTTTCCTGCTCTTGACTTCTTGTTCGCCGTTTGTTCTCCTACGGTTTGATTCGTCGTTTTCGGGCGCGAGGGCGCACGCCAACTTTTTTTGAATTGGGATTCGTTTTCCAAAGGATGCGCCTCGCATTCACAACCTGCATCCGGTTAGGGTGCTCTTGGCGTTTCGAGAGCTTGGGGAAAGCATAAATACTTTGGCGACCACTGACTACAACATCAGCTCTCTTCCGGCGAATGTAGAAGCGGAGCGCTCAATTCTGGGCGCGATTCTGCTCGACAACTTTGCTTATAACCAGGCTGCCGAACATTTGCGGATCGAGGATTTCTCGCTGGATTCGCACCGGCGGATCTATTCGCGGATGGTCGATCTGCAGGAATCTTCGCGGCCGATCGACATGATCACGCTGATCGAGGAACTGGATCGGCACAAGGATCTGCAGGCGATTGGCGACGTGGGCTATGTGTCGAGCTTGCTGGATGGCGTGCCGGACCGGCCGAGCATCGAGCATTACGTCAAGATCGTGCGCGACAAGGCGCTGCTGCGCGGGCTGATTCACGCGGCGAATACGGCGATTGCGCGGGCGGCGGATCAATCCGACGCGGCCGAAGAGGTGCTCAGCGATGCCGAGGCTGCGATCTTCCAGCTCTCGGAGAAGCGCATTGGGCGCGGCTTCATGGGCGTGCAGGAGATTGTCCGCGAATCGTTTGGATCGGTGGATGCGTTGCTGCAGCGCGGACAACGCATCACCGGATTGGCTACGCACTACGAAAATCTCGACGAGATGACGAGCGGGCTGCAACGCTCCGATCTGGTGATTATTGCGGCGCGGCCTTCGATGGGCAAGACTGCATTTGCCATGAACATCGCCGAGAACGCCGCGATCAAGGACCAGCACGTGGTGGGAGTGTTTTCTCTGGAAATGTCGCGCGAGGCGCTGTTGTTGCGCCTGCTGTGCTCGACGGCGGAAGTGGACGCGCACAAGATGCGCACGGGTTCGCTGTGGCAGGACGACACCAAGAAGCTGGTACGGGCCATGGAACAGTTGGCGCACGCGCCCATTTTCATCGATGACACGCCGGGCATTTCGCTGAGCGAGATGCGCGCCAAGGCGCGGCGATTAAAGCAAGCGCAGGGCAAGCTTGACCTGATCATCGTGGACTATCTTCAGCTTATGTCGGGCGGGAGCAAGCGGTATGAGAATCGCACGCAGGAAGTGTCGGCAATTTCGCGCGGGCTGAAGGCGCTGGCGAAGGAACTGAGTGTGCCGGTGGTTGCGCTCTCGCAGTTGAGCCGCGCTCCGGAGAGCCGGGGCGGCGATCATCGTCCGCAACTTTCCGATCTGCGCGAATCGGGTTCGATTGAGCAGGACGCCGACCTGGTGATGTTCATTTTCCGCGAAGAGGTTTACCGGCAGGACGATCCAGATTTGCAGGGGAAGGCGGAGATCATCATCTCCAAACAGCGTAACGGGCCGACGGGCAAGCTCATGCTGGCGTTTCGGAAAAACTGCACCAGATTCGAGACAATGGTGGAAGGCGGAATGGCGCCTGAAGAGTGATTCCATAGGTACAGGGATTCCTGTACTTTCCTCCGGTAAGTACCTTATGCGGAGTGACTTGCAAGCGCAGAGGTGGGCTGTGGAAAAGCTTGTGGAATTGCGGGAGGCCAGGAAAATGACTGAGGGCAAAGATCAGTGAGCGGCTTCCCTCTGGCAGGATTTCCGCTCCGTAAGGCCCTGAGTAGTAACCATTTAGGCAATTCACTCGGTATTAACATTGTCAAAACCGGTGGAAAGCCGGGTAATTTCCGTTTTGGGGATTTGCACATTTCGGGGGTTCCTGACCTTCCGGTTCCGCATTCCCTCGGGGCTGAAGCCCGCCTCGAGTGCGGACGCTTTGCGCGGCGCTGAAGCGCCGCTCTTCCACGGAACTTCTAATCAATTGCTGTCTTCGCCGACCTTCAGCACGGCGAGGAAAGCTTCCTGGGGGATATCGACGCGACCGATCCGCTTCATTCGTTTTTTGCCTTCCTTCTGTTTTTCGAGGAGCTTGCGTTTGCGCGAAATATCGCCGCCGTAGCACTTGGCGATCACGTTTTTGCGGATGGCGGAGACGGTTTCGCGGGCGATAATTTTCGCTCCGATGGAGGCCTGAATCGCCACTTCGAACATCTGCCGGGGAATGAGTTGCCTCATTTTGGAGACCAGCGCTTTGCCGCGGTCGTAGGCGAAATCGCGATGCACGATGATGGAGAGCGCATCCACGGGCTCGCCGGCTACCAGGATATCGAGCTTGACCATGGGCGACTCCCAATAATCCGCCAGATGATAATCGAGGGAAGCGTAGCCGCGCGAGACGGACTTCAGGCGATCGTAGAAGTCGAGCACGATTTCATTCAGCGGTAACTCATAGTGCAACATCACGCGCGACGAGCTGACGTATTCGAAAGTCTTCTGCTTGCCGCGTTTGTCCTCGACCAGCTTCAGAATTCCGCCGACGTATTCTTCATTGGTGAGAATCGTGGCCAGGATTACGGGCTCTTCAATTTTTGCGATCTCGCTGGGATCGGGCCAGCGCGAGGGATTATCGACCTCGATCATCACGCCGTCGGTTTTATAGATTTTGTAGCGCACGCCGGGGGCGGTGGTGATGAGTTCGAGCGCGAACTCGCGCTCCAGGCGCTCCTGAATAATTTCCATATGCAGAAGGCCGAGGAAGCCGCAGCGGAAGCCGAAACCCAGCGCTACGGAACTTTCCGGCTCGAAGAAAAAAGACGAATCATTGAGCCGAAGTTTTTCCAGCGCTTCGCGCAAGCGGGTATGCTCGTGCGCATCGACGGTGTAGAGGCCGGCGAAGACCATGGGCTTGATTTCTTCAAAGCCGGGGAGCGCTTCGAATGCGGGGTTGGCGTCGTCGGTGATGGTGTCGCCGATTTTTGTGTCGGCGACGTTCTTGATGTTTGCGATAAGGAATCCGACTTCGCCGGCTTTCAGTTCGCCAATCTCCACGGGCTTGGGCGTGAGCACGCCGAGGGTTTCCGCGTCGAAGGTGGTGCCGTTCGACCACAGGCGAATTCTCTGGCCCTTGCGCAGCGTTCCCTGAAAAACGCGAGTCAATATCACTACGCCGCGATAGGCGTCGAACCAGGAGTCGAAAACAAGCGCCTGCAAACGGCTATTAGGATCGCCTTTCGGCGGGGGCACGCGCTTTACGATGGCTTCCAGCACGTCAGGCACGCCCTGGCCAGTTTTGGCGCTGATGAGTACGGCATCGGAAGCGTCAAGTCCGACGGCGCTTTCGATCATTTCTTTGGTACGCGGAATGTCAGCGCTCTGCAGATCGATCTTGTTGATGACAGGAATGATTTCGAGGCCATGATTGATGGCGAGGTAAGCGTTGGCGAGGGTTTGCGCTTCGACCCCTTGGGAAGCGTCGACGATGAGCAGCGCGCCTTCGCAGGAGGCCAGTGAGCGCGAGACTTCGTAGGAGAAATCAACGTGGCCGGGGGTGTCGATCAGGTTGAGCTGATAAGTCTGGCCGTCGTGCGCGGTGTACATCATGCGGACGGCGTGGGCTTTGATGGTGATGCCGCGCTCGCGCTCCAGATCCATGGAATCGAGGACCTGGGCCTGCATCTCGCGCGCGGTGAGTGATCCGGTCAGCTCCAGCAGGCGGTCCGCCAGCGTGGATTTACCGTGGTCGATATGCGCGATGATCGCAAAGTTGCGGAGGAAAGCGGCTTCCATAGGTTCAGTTGCCAGCAGCCGGTTGCCAGTTGCCAGTAAAACCGGATCGAAGCTGGCAATTGCAATTGCTTTTGAAGAGGCTGAGAGCTGATCTTTGATTTTAGCAGGCGGGGAGCAGTTCTCAGTTCTGGCGCTTTCCGCTAGCATGTTTGCGTGACCGAATCATCTTTCACTGCCATCGATCATGTTCAACTCGCGATGCCTCCCGGCGAGGAACAAAAGGCGCGTGCTTTTTACGGGAGTTTGCTGGGAATGACCGAGTTACCCAAACCGGCGGAGCTTGCCAGGCGTGGGGGATGCTGGTTTGCGAGTGGCAGCGTTCAACTCCATCTTGGAGTCGAGAGTGATTTTCGTCCGGCGAAGAAGGCGCACCCGGGTTTGCGCTGCCGTGATTATGCCGCGCTCATAAGGCGATTGCGCGAGGCGGGAGTCGAGGTGGTTGAGCCGCAGGATATTCCTGGGGTGAGGCGCTGCCATGTGCACGATCCGTTCGGGAATCGGATTGAGATGGTCGGCTAGGAGATAGCTTGGCTGTTGACATCGTGCGTTTCCTCCTCGCACGGGGCAAGGTAGGGGTGCTTCGACTGCGGTTGAGCTTCGCATTCGCGAAGCTCAATCCTCGCTCAGCATGACAGAATTGCAGGGATTAGCTCCGTGGTTCGCCGATAACGCCTCCATCCGTTACAATCCTCCGACTAGATTTCTTCCACACGAGGTGGCACATATGCGGAAGCCTGCTTTTGTATTGATTTGCTGTTTGATTGCGGTTGGAATTGCCTCGGGCCAAACTTTGTCGCCGCAGGTGCGCGGGTTTGTGAAGGTGGATGCGCCTGTGGTGGCACTGTCTCATGTGCGGGTGATCGACGGTACGGGCGCAGCCGCGCGCGAAGATCAAACGATCATTCTCAGGCAGGGAAAGATCGAGTCGGTTTCTGATGCGGCTTCAGCGACTGTCCCCAAAGATGCGCAGGTGCTCGACCTGAAGGGATACAGCGTGATCCCCGGTCTGGTCGGTATGCACGACCACATGTTTTACCCCATGGGTAACGGCATCTTCGGCGAGATGGCGTACAGCTTTCCGCGCTTGTACCTTGCGGGCGGCGTGACCACGGTCCGCACCACGGGTGCGCTCGAACCCTACACCGATCTTGAGCTCAAGAAACAGATTGACCGGGGCGAAACGCCGGGACCGAAGATGCACGTGACCGGACCTTATCTTGAAGGGGCGGGCAGTTGGGCGCTGCAGATGCACCAGCTCACCGGGCCGGACGACGCGACGAAGACGGTAAATTTCTGGCTGGACCAGGGCGTGGACAATTTTAAGGCGTACATGTTTATCACTCCGGCGGAGCTTTCCGCGGCCGTGGCAGCGGCGCACAAGCGCGGCGCGAAAGTTACCGGGCATCTTTGTTCGATCGGATTTCGAGAGGCTGCGGCGATTGGCATCGATGACCTTGAGCACGGGCTGTTCGTTGACACGGAATTCCTTCCCACGAAGAAACCGGGAGAGTGTCCAGAGTCGTCGGAGAATCCCCAGCTTATGGCCACGCTTGATGTGAAGGCGGGGCCGTTGCACGATATGATTCTTGACCTGGTGCAGCGGCACGTTGCGGTCACCTCGACGCTTCCGGTGTTTGAGATGGGGAGTTTCTCGGGGCGGCCGACGCTTGAGAAGCGAGTGCTCGATGCGCTTTCTCCCGATGCGCGGAGCGCGCTGCTTTGGAATCGGGTGCGGTCGAGCGATGCGAAGGGGCTGCGCAAGGCATACGGAAGCGACGTTTCTCCTTGGCCAGCGGCCTTCCAGAAAGAAATGGAATTCGAGCATGCTTTCGTGCAAGCCGGCGGTGTGCTGCTGGCCGGTTTGGATCCGACCGGGATGGGGGGCGTGATCGCGGGATTTGGCGATCAACGCGAGGTAGAGTTGCTGGTGGAAGCGGGGTTCACGCCGGTGGAGGCGATTCACATTGCGACTTTCAATGGCGCTCAATATCTGAACGAGGCTGACAAGATTGGCACGATCGCCCCGGGCAAGCAGGCGGATCTGGTCGTGATCAAGGGCGATCCGTCGAAGCAGATTGAAGACATCGAGAACGTGGAGACTGTGTTCAAAGACGGGATCGGCTACGATTCCGGCAAGCTGATTGAATCGGTGCGGGGGGTGGTGGGGAGTAGATGACTACAGTGGCCAGTGGTCAGTGCAAGGCTTTAGAATCTGACTTCCATGCTTATCCTTGCTTCGGCCTCGCCTCGCCGCCAGGAGTTGCTGCGCAACGCGGGGATTTCGTTTACGGTGCAGGCCGCTGACATTGATGAAACGCCGCTTGCCGGTGAATCGCCGCGAGATTGCTCCGAGCGGCTGGCGCGGGGGAAGGCGCTAGCGGTTTTTCAAAGTCATCCACGGGATTATGTTCTCGGCGCGGACACGATTGTCGTAGTCGATGACGCCATCCTTGGCAAGCCGCGCGGCGCAGACGATGCGGTTCGCATGTTGCGATTGTTGTCGGGGCGTACGCATGTGGTGATTACCGGAGTGTGCCTTGTGAGTCCAGTGACCAGTGGCCGATGGCCAGTGGCCAGTAAAACCAAGGCCGCTTCCGAGACCACGCTCGTGACCATGTGCGAACTTTCCGACGAGGAGATCCGCGACTATGTTGCGACGGGTGAGCCTATGGATAAAGCGGGAGCATATGCGATTCAAGGCATTGCCTCGCGCTGGATTCCGCGCATTGAAGGCGATTATAGCAATGTGGTGGGACTGCCGGTGGCGCTGGTGTATGCGATGCTGCGCGAGCGGGGAGCAGTTTGAACGGCGGGCGACCCTCGGGTAGTCGATTACGATGGCGTAAACGCGAAGAGGAAAGAAAACGAGGCGGACTGCAACCGGGCTAGGATTTCTTTTCTTCTTCTTTCTTATCTTTCTTGTCCTTGTCCTCCTCGGGATCTTTCATCGCGGATTTGAAGTTACGGATGCCTTCGCCCAAACCCTTGCCGACGGCGGTGAACTTGCCGGTCCCGAAGACCAGAAGTGCGATCGCTACAAGCAAAATCAAATGCAAAGGCTGAAAAAGGCCTTCACCCATAATTCCTCCATCTCTGACGCCAGGGAATCCGCGCAGGCCAGCAGAAGTCCCTAGGAAAAGTCTAGGCTACCGCACGGGCGGAGTCAAAGAAGGGATCGTCTAAACGCTTTCGATCATGCCGGCCAGTAGCAGCGCTCTTCGCGGCAGTTCGGAAATGACGATGTACTCGTGGGCGGCGTGCGCACCCTCGCCCACACCGCCCAGGCCGTCGAGGGTGGGGATGCCCATGCCGGCGGTGAAGTTTGCGTCGGAGCCACCGCCTACGGCCGCTTCCTCGATCTTCCATCCCACTTGTCTGGCAATCTGCAGAGCTTTTTTGTAGAGCGCCGCGACTCCGGCAGTTCGCTCCATCGGAAGGCGGTTGATACCTCCGGTCATCTCGAGTTTGCAGTGCTTGTCGAATGGCTTGAGGGAGCGCAGTTTGCGGTCGATGCTGGGGGCTTGCTTTGCGCTTTTGATGCGCACATCAATGCCGGTGGACGCCTCCGCTGCAATCACATTGGTGCGTGTTCCGCCTTGAATCACGCCAGGATTTACCGATAATCCTTGCTTCAAATTATTCAGCTTAGCGATTGCCGCGATCTGGCGTGCGAGTTCAAGAATCGCGCTGTGTCCTTTGCCGGGATCAAGCCCAGCATGCGCCGCCACGCCTTTCACCAGCAGCTTGTATTCGCCCACGCCTTTGCGCTCGGTTTTGACGGCGCCTCGAAGTCCGGCGGCAGGTTCGAGCACCAGCACTCCGACGGAGTTTCTTGCCAAGGCCTCGGTGATCTTTCGCGAAGAACGGCTGCCCACTTCTTCATCGGAGACTAGAAAAACCGTGACCGGCCGCGGCAGTTCGCCATGCCATGCTCGCAGCGCTTCGAGGGCGTGGAGCATGAGCGCAATTCCTGATTTCATGTCGAGGACGCCGGGGCCGCGCAGACGGCCGCTCTCGATTTTGCACGGCATGGTAGCCAGCGTGCCCAGTGGATAAACCGTGTCGTAATGCCCGAGCAGCAGGACCGGTTGGCGATTCGCCGATCCGGAGCGAGAGCCGAAGTCGATCTGCAGGCTGTCGCCGAAGTCGTTGCTGCGATGGAGTTGAGCGCGTCCGCCCAAGGCTTCAAATTTTGCCGCGAGGAAGGCGGCGATGCGGTCGACCGCCGGCTTGTTGTCGCTGGGAGACTCGATTTCGACGAGCTCGCGAACGGTCTTTACCATTCGGTCCTGCTGTTCCGAGAAGTAGCGCAGGCGATCAGCCCATGCGGGCTGCGGTGGGATTACCGCTGATTTGTTTGCTTTTTTGACGGGCACAATTCCCTCTTACTACCTTACTACCCAAAGTGACGGTTCGCCGCGAATGCAACGCGGTACAGTATAATCTTCACGCTGATTGAGACGAACCACGGTGCACACGAGCTATGATTGAGAGCACTCCGCCCGACGACGCGAACGCACCCAAGATGGCGCTCGACATTCACGATATCCTTAAAATCCTGCCGCACCGCTACCCTTTTTTGTTGATCGACCGCGTGCTGGAGTTGAAACGCAAAGAGAGCATCGTAGCCATCAAGAACGTCAGCATCAACGAACCCTTCTTCAACGGCCATTTTCCGGGATTGCCGATCATGCCGGGAGTGCTGATTGTGGAAGCCATTGCGCAGGCGGGCGGCGCACTGCTGCTCACCGAACTGGAAGATCGCAGCGGCAAGCTGATGGTCTTTACCGGAATCGAGCGCGCGAAGTTCCGCCGTCCCGTGAGCCCCGGCGACCAGTTACGGATCGAAGTGAAGATGACAGGCTGGCGGGCCGTTCCACGCATGATCGCGGCGAAAATGCACGGCATGGTGTATGTTGACGGCAAGCGCGTGGCGGAAGCAACGGTGTCATGCCAGCTCATCGACAGCTCACGCGGGCGCGGCCAAGGCTCTGATGGCGCAGGCGAAGGCGCGGCTGCGGAGTGAACTGGGTTCCGGCGGCCGGAGCAATGAGTCAACCTTCTGACGCTTTAATGACTCAATCATGAATGTTCACCCCACGACTATTGTCGATCCGCGAGCCAAGGTTCCCGCATCGTGCAAGGTTGGCCCCTACTGCGTGATTGGTCCCGGGGTCGAACTTGGCGAGGGCTGTCGTCTTCTATCGCACGTGGCGATAGAAGGACCAACGAAAATCGGCGAGGACAATGCTTTCTTTCCGTTTTGTGCCGTCGGCATGGCGCCGCAGGATACTACCTACAAAGGCGAGCCGACGCGCCTCGAGATCGGCGACCACAACGAGATCCGCGAGTGCGTCACCATCAGCCGCGGCACGGTGAAAGGCGGCGGACTCACTAGAGTAGGCAACCACACGCTCATTATGGCCTACGCGCACATCGGCCACGATACCGTGATCGGCGACCACTGCATGCTGGTGAACGGGGCCACGCTGGCCGGGCACGTAACCGTGGAAGAATGGGCCGTGGTGGGCGCGCTTTGCCCGGTGCATCAGTTCGTACGCATCGGCGCGCACTCCTATATCGGCGGGGGTACGACCATCACGCAGGATGTTCTGCCGTTTTCCATGACCTCCGCTGCACGCGACACGCACGCCTATGGCATGAACAAAGTTGGCCTCGAACGGCGCGGGTTTTCCAAGGAACGTATCCGCAAGATTCACCATGCTTACAAGACTCTGCTGGCGTCGAAGATGAACACGTCGCAGGCGCTGGAGAAATTGAAGTCCGAGCCCGATCGGGGTGAGGATGTGGATATGCTGATTCGCTTCATCGAAGCGGCGGAACGGGGAGTGATTAAGTAACAGTTGCCAGTTGCCGGTTGTCAGTTGCCAGTACTGCGAGGAACAGACAGTATGGGTCTTTCATATCAAGACCTGATTGCTTGGCAAAACGCTATGAGCTTCGCGGAAGAGGTCTACACGGCTACTCGTGGATTTCCAAAAGACGAGCTATACGGCCTAACCAGTCAGCTCCGACGTGCCGTAATTTCTATACCCAGCAATATCGCCGAAGGGCAGGTCGGTTGACCCCGGGAGAATTCAGACAGTTTCTTGGTCATGCGCGCGGGTCTCTATTGGAGACCGAAACCCAGATCCTAATGGCAAGCAGGTTGCACTATCTTTCGGAGGAGCGCGTCGGCCGTCTACTCAAATTTTCAGCGGAGCTAGGCCGGATTCTGAATGGGCTTATAACATCAATCTAGGGTGAGGTCGACTCGGACTGGCAACCGACAACTGGCTACAGGCAACTGCTCTACTATGCAACGCATCGGCCTTATCGCTGGCAACGGCAAGTTTCCGCTTCTTGTGCTCGACGCGGCGCGGGCGGCGGGATATGAAGTGATCGTCGTTGCGATCAAAGAGGAAGCGTTCCCCGAGATCGAATCCCGCGGCGCGGCTTCGGTTCACTGGCTGTCGTTGGGTGAACTTTCGAAGTTGATCGAGACTTTCCAGCGAGAGGGAGTGCGGCGCGCCGTGATGGCTGGGCAGGTGAAGCACAAGCAGATTTTCTCGGCCATTCGTCCGGACTGGCGGTTGGCAAAACTGTTGCTCTCGCTTACCACGCGCAACACCGACAGTCTGCTCGGCGCCGTGGCCAAGGTTCTCGCGGATGAAGGCATTACGCTGGAGAATTCCACCTCGTTGCTCGAACCCCTGCTGGTGAAGTCCGGAGTGCTCACCAGCCGCGCACCCACCGAGCAGGAGCGCAAGAACATCGACTACGGGCGCGCCGTGGCCCGGCAGCTGGCGCAACATGACATTGGGCAGACCGTGGTGATCGCCGAATCGGCTTGCGTGGCGGTGGAAGCCATGGAGGGCACCGACGCCACCATCGAACGCGCGGGGCAGATTATGGGGTCGCTGCACGGCGACGCTTCCACGCTCGGCCGCGCGCTCACCGTGGTGAAGATTGCGAAGCCGAACCAGGATATGCGCTTCGACGTTCCCGTGATCGGAGTGAAGACCATGGAAGTGATGCGGGCCGTGCGCGCGTCCTGCCTGGCGCTGGATGCTGGGAAGTGCTTGCTGCTGGATGGAGAAAAAGTTCTCGATGCGGCGAATGCGGCGGGAATTGCGGTTGTGGCAGACTAGGGCCTGAGCAGACTACGCCGTCGCGTATTCACAATGTCAGTGAACTAATTCTCTCTCAGGAAGGAAGTAAAAATATGGCATCTCCTAGCTCCGAGCCCGCGTTAATCGCCGAACAGCTTCGCCGAGCATTTGAGGGCGATGCGTGGCACGGTCCTGCTCTGCTTGAACTTCTGCAAGGTGTAGATGCCGCTGCGGCCGCGGCTAAGCCTTTGCCCGACGTTCACAGCATCTGGGAACTGGTACTACATGTTGCGGTTTGGGATGGCGCTGCTTGCCGGCGGCTGGCCGGGGAGAAATTTCAGCCCGAAGGCACTGACAATTTTCCCGTCGTTCCCAAACCCTCCGATGCCGCGTGGCGCAAGGCTGTCGCACACGTGAAGCGCACGCACGATGTGCTGGTGAAGACGGTTGCGGGGCTGCCCGAGTCTCGCTTGCGCGAGCGCGTTCCCGGCAAGAAATACGATTTCTACCATATGCTGCACGGAGTGGCGCAGCACGATCTCTATCATGCGGGACAGATTGCCATTTTGAAAAAGATGATTCAATAAATTCTCTGTGGACACAAAGTGCAACCACGGAGGCTGAAGCCCTCATTCATGGGGGCGCTTTACGCGGCGCTGAAGCGCCGCTCTTCCACGGAGCTATGCGCATTTTCTGTCACCATTGTTTGAAGATTACCGCGACCGCGGCCACGATCATGGCGAATCCGACGGCGTGGTTCCACTTCACGGGCTGCTTGAGATAGAACACCGAAAACACGGAGAAGACGACCAGCGTAATCACTTCCTGAATGGTTTTGAGTTGCACCGCGCTGAACTCGTAGGAGCCGATGCGGTTGGCCGGCACCTGGAAGCAATACTCGAAGAAGGCGATCATCCAGCTGATCACGATTACCTTAAACAGCGGCACCTCACGGTATTTTAGGTGACCATACCAGGCGAAGGTCATAAAGATGTTGGAAACGGTAAGCAGCGCAATGGTTCGCATGAGGTGCGACGCTCCTTCACGAAAAGTGGCAATTGGTAAATCAGGTCGTCTGGCGACTGAAAATCTTACCGCATGACGCTTCAATTGCCCAATCGCCCGATTGCAAAATCGCTCAGCCTATTGCAGATGCTCTTTCCCGGCTTTACGTTTACAATTTGTTGTTCCTGCTGGCAACCGGCCAGCCGAGAGTTTTCTCCTGCGAGCTGACAATCCTATTTCCGTTGCTGTGGTGGGCGTAGGCGTTTTTGGACGCAACCATGCGCGCGTCTACCAAGAGCTGGAGCAGCAGGGTGAAGCAGTACGGTTGGTGGGGGTGGTCGACCCGAATCTTGATCGCGCGGACGCGGTGGCGCGCGAGTTTGGCTGCCGCGCTTTCGGTTCGGTCGAGCAGATGCTCACCACGCACAGCGAAATCCGGGCAGCATCAGTGGCGGCGCCTACGGTTCATCATCTGGAAGTGGCGCGCGCGCTGATGGGCGCGGGCGTGGACGTTCTGATTGAGAAGCCGCTGGCCGCTTCGCTGGCCGAGGCGGATGAGTTGGTGCAGCTGGCTGCCACTCACAAACGCATTGCGCAGGCCGGCCACCTCGAGCGCTTTAATCCGGCGGTGCGCGCTACCATTCCGCTGCTCACCCAGCCGATGTTTTTCGAAGTGCATCGGCTGAGCGTATTCACGCCGCGTTCGCTCGATGTTGACGTGGTGCTGGACCTGATGATCCACGATCTGGACATCGTGCTCTCGTTCGCTAATTCTCCGGTGAAAGAAGTTCGCGCCGTCGGACTGCCCATTCTTTCCGGCAAAGTTGATATTGCCAACGTGCGGTTGGAATTTGAATCCGGATGCGTGGCCAATTTTACGGCCAGCCGCGTTTCCACCGAGCGGGTGCGCAAGCTGCGCTTCTTCCAGCCGCGGCAGTATGTTTCCGTCGATTATGGACGGCAGGAGGTGCTCGTCTTCACAGTGGGGGAAAATGGATCAGCTTCCAGCACTCCCACTGTTAACCCGCAAATTAAGGTGGGCAAACCACCTGTAACTTCGGAAGAACCTTTACACGCGGAGTTGAGATCGTTTCTGCATGCTGTGCGGCAGCGGTCTGCGCCGGTGGTGCCGATCGATGATGGGCGCCGCGCGCTGGCGCTGGCATTCGATATTGTGGGCGCGATTCGCGAGCATGGTAAGAAGGTAGGACTGGCCGGCTTGGCGAGGGCGAAAGGCTAGGCGTTCACGCCCGGCGCCGTTCGAAGCTGGGGAGGGGTGGGCGCTTGGATCGCTCTTTGTCGGGCGGTTCACCGGGCGTGGCGGGTGGTTCGGCACCTTTACCGGCACGCGAATCTGGTTTGGGAGCTCCCGGAATTAGGGCTGTTCCGTCATCGTCATGGAGAATGACGTTGAGCAGTGAGCTGTTGACACGCAAATTATCTCCAGCGTCGTAGTGGATAAAGCCGAGTTTCCGGAACCGGTTCATGAAGAAGCTGACTCGCGAACGTGTCGTCCCTACCATCTCTGCCAGAGTTTCCTGGCTTAGCCTTGGGACCGACATTTGCGATACTCCTTCTGTGCCGAACTGTGCCATCAGGAGAAGAACGCGCGCCAGCCGCTTTTCGCTGGAATTGAAAAGTTGGTCGACCAGGTCATCCTGATATTGGATATTTCGCTTCAGCAGGTATTTGAGAAACAGAGCCGACAATTTCGGCTCCAGAGCCAAGGCCTTCATCATGGCCTTCTTGTCAACATGCAGAAGGACGCAGTCTGTCATCGCAGCTGCAGACGACATGCGTAGAGGCTGACCGGCGAGACCGCCTTCTCCAAAGAAATCGCCTTCGCCCAGAATCCCAAGGGTTGCTTCTTTGCCGCCTTCCGAAACAACCGTGAGTTGCACCTTGCCCTTTTGGATAAAAAATAGTCCGTCCGTCGAATCGCCCTGCCCGAATATCGTGCTCTTCTTTTGAAAAGACAGCATCTCCCTACCCTTTCCAATGCTGGAAAGAAAGGCGTGGGCGTTGAAATCGAGTCTTTTCTTCGCAAGAATCATTACGGGTTACCAAAGGCCTCATTAACTCTATTAGGGATGTCGCCAATGTGAATTATGCGGGAAGAGATAAGTGTCTTCTGATCAATAATGCTCACTTTTACAAAGTTCTCCGGATGCAGCTAGGTGTGCAATTGTGAACAGCGCTCCGAATCGAGAAGGAGGATTATGAGGTAGCCCTAAAGAAAGACCAGTGTCATCTCCCACCGCTTCCAGGAGGACCTTTATGTGGATTCATTCAAAGCACGCCAAGCAATTGGCGCTCGCCCACTCCGAACTTGAATCGTTGATCTTGGAACGCACAACGGAATTGCAGAACCTTTCCCAGCGCTTGCTTCAGGTGCAGGATGAGGAGAGGCGAAGGGTAGCGCGCGACCTGCACGACACGACTGGCCAAACCCTGGCCGCGTTGAAGATAAGTGTTTCGTTTTTGCAGGAAAGCTGCAAAGAAGACCCGTCCAGGCTGGCGCTTGTTTCCGATGTTGCGGAATTGGCCGATAAGGCGATCGGAGAAATCCGGACGATGTCGTACCTGCTGCATCCGCCGCTGTTGGACGAAGTAGGTTTCGCTTGTGCCGCCGAGTGGTACGTTGAGGGCTTCGCCAAGCGGAGCGGAATCAGCGTGAGTGCGCACATGGGCGATTCGCATAAACGACTACCGATGAGGATGGAGATTGTTCTGTTCCGGGTGCTCCAGGAAAGCTTGACGAATGTGCATCGACACTCCGGGGCTTCAGCCGTCAGGGTATGTTTTCAGCAGCGACCTGAAGCCGTGACCCTGGAGATACAAGATTTCGGACGAGGTATCCCGGCAGAGCAGTTGGGCCGACTGCGGCAGGCAGGGCCGGAAGCTGGGGTGGGTCTAGCTGGAATGCGCGAGCGGCTGCGCGAACTGACCGGCAAGCTTGAAATAGAATCGGATGGTCAGGGAACGAGCGTGCGAGCTACCGTTCCACTCTACGCAGTGGCCCGGCCTCCGCTCGGAGATTACGGGCAAATGGCCGCATCTGGAGAGGCTTGCTAATAAGGGGTTGAGGTGGAGATTCAACCAGCTCGATCACCATCGTTCGGGCTAAGGAAAACCTAAACGGATCCTTGAAAGCGATGGAAATGAAATAAAGCGGAAGCCATCCGTGTCGGGTCTACGTTTCATCCTTAACGGACAGGGGCCGGCCTTGCAGAAAGCTGGTGATCAGCGCGTTATTTATTTGCAAGCCACCGTTGTAGCTGACTAAGCCCTTCTTCCTGAACCCGCTCATAAATTTGCTTATCCTGGCGCGGGTGGTGCCAACCATCTCCGCTAGAGTTGATTGGCTCACCTTTAGGGGACACTCCGGCTTTGACTCCTTGGTTATTTCCCCAAACAGCAAAAGAACCCGCGCCAGCCGCCTTTCGCTGAAATTGAAGAATTGATCGACCAGGTCTTCCTCGATTCGAATAATGCGGGATAGCAGATATTCGACAAACAGCGCTGCGAACTGCGGGTCTCGCCCGAGGGTGCGAATCGTGCTCTCCTTTTGCAGTCGAATGATATTGGACGGCCCAATCGATCTCGCGGTACAAATCCGCAGAGATTGCCCTCCCAGGCAGCCTTCGCCAAAGAAGCTGCCGCGCTGCAGGAAGGCGATGATCGCTTTTTTGCGACGCGTGGAAAACGCCGTGAGCTTCACCGTGCCGCTCTGAACGTAGAATACGGCATCAGCTGTATCCCCTTGCGAAAAGACGACCTCTTTGTCCCGGTAGTCGCGGACCGTCATCCCAGCGCGGAATTTTTGGCGGAAAACTGTCGGATTGAAAGCGTGAGTACGTTTACTTGCCATTCGGGACAGGGCAATCGTACCCACGAAGCGCCAACTCGTCTAGATGTTCAAAATTGAACATCACCGCGTCAATGCTGGACAAATAATGATACTCGGAAATTATCCGAGCCGCTTGCGGTTCTCCTTTGCAGCTAAACTCCGCAGACAACGATCGAAAAATCGTCATACATTAACAATTCTTAGCGAACGGATTCGCCTGCTTATATCACGATAATTGTGCGCGGGTTGTATCATGCATAGCGGGATGGCATTTCCTATCCGAGTCTGCGCTGTTTGCTCAGAGGAGTTCGAGCTGAAGCCGGATAAGCCCGGCTTTGCCAACCGCTGCCCAGCGTGCAGCGAACCCGAACACGCTGAGCCCAAAACGAAGGAGAGCATGGACGCCGACGAACGCAAGACTCTGATGGAGGCGAACGAGGCGCGGAGACGAGCGATGCGCGACCTGCTCTACCGCAAGGATAGCTAAGGTTTTTCCCAGTTACGTTCCCAGCCGCAAGGTTTGACAGCTTACAAATGTTTACACACGTAAGTCCTACCCCATTTGTGAGTGAGCAGAATCCCCTGAAAGATGCGAAAATGAGGTCAGCTTGCTCCGCGCCGTTCGCTGGGTCGCCTTGAAAAGGGCGGATACAACGAAGGGACGGGAATCTGTGTCTAACGGACAAGTCTGGCTCGGACAAACCTAGCCCGGACAAGCTTAGCTCATGCCCATCACGCAAATTCCATTCCAGGATCCGGTGGCTCCGCCCGAGAAGCCTCAGCCGGAACAGCTTGGCCTGTACGATGCCCAGGGATGGGAGACGGCTTACCGCGATCTGGATGATGATGCCGCGCGCGTACCGCACCTGCTCATCCAATTGCAGGACGATCTTACGCGCTCGCGGCGGCGGGAGGCGGCGTGGATTTCCATCATCGTCCACCTGCTGCTCATCTTTTTTCTCCTGAAGATGGAGTGGTTTGAAAAATACTTTCCGTGGCACACCGCTGTCACGGCGAAAAATCTGACGCTGGGCAAGGATCTTACGTACCTGGAACTGCCCTCGGACCTGCAAAAGGCGCCGCACAAGCCGAATACGAACATTGCTTCCGACAAGGACCGCATCGCGATGACGCGGCATCCTAACCTTGACGTCAAAGAGCTGCGCAAGATTTTGGCGACTCCACCTCCGGGAGCGCCCGGGTCGAGAGCACCGCAGATGGCGCCGCCCCCTCCGTCGTCCGCCGGATTTGCACAAAACCAACCCGCGCATCAACCGCAGCCAGCGGTCAATCCTCAGACCGCGCAGTTGCAAACGCCGGCGACGCCGAACATCAATGATGAGTTCAAGAAGTTCGGCGGTTCCATGTCCGCGGGTTCTGCGGTTCAGGACGCGGCGCGGGCGGTGGCGGCCGGGCGCGGCGCCGGCCAACAGGGCGACGGCGGGAATTTCGGATTAGGAACCGGGGCGCACGGCCGGCAATTGGGCAATCTTGAAGTTCTCAGCGATACGATGGGCGTGGACTTCGGCCCTTACTTGCAGCGTGTTCTTCATGATGTGCGCGAGAACTGGTACAACGCAATTCCGGAATCCGCGCAGATGAAACATGGGAACCTGATCATTGAATTTGCGATCACCAAGGATGGAAAAGTTGCGGGCATGAAGTTGGTGGCCCCTTCCGGAGACACTCCGCTGGATCGCGCGGCCTGGGCCGGCATCACGGCATCGGACCCGTTTCCCGCGTTGCCTAGCGAATTTGGCGGGCAATATCTGGCGCTGCGTTTCCGTTTCTTCTACAACCCCACCAAAGACGAAATGCAATAGCTTTTCCGCATCGCAGAATCTACGAACAACGATCCGAAGTAAGCACCACTCCCTCAGCGGCTAAAGCCCGCGTCTTTATTGGTTCCGGAGGCACGACTGAAGTCGTGCCTTCCCAATCCATTTATGAGATAACTTCTCGCAACGTTCTACCACACGCGGCAACGGTTCTGATTTACCATCGGCGATCCTGCCTTGCAGTGGAAGGCTTCCTGAAACTCCGGCATATTGGAGACCACGCCATTCGTGCGATATTTCTCCGGAGAATGCGGGTCCACCGTGGCGCGCAGACGCTTGGTCTCGTCGCGGGTTTCGCCGCACCAGCTTTGGCCGTAGCCTATGAAAAATCTCTGATCGGGAGTGAGGCTGTCGAGCGTTTGCAGGTTTTGTCCCTTGGTATCGTCCTTCCATGCCTTGTAAGCCAGGATTAGTCCACCCAGGTCGGCGACATCCTCGCCGAGCGTGAGCTTACCATTGATCTTGATGTCATCGATGATGGTGTAGGTGGAATACTGATCTGAGATGCAACTGGCGCGCTTCACGAATTCTTTGCCATCGTCCGCGGTCCACCAGTCGCGCAGATTGCCTTGAGCGTCGAACTGGCGGCCCTCGTCGTCGAAGCCGTGGGTGAGTTCGTGGCCGATGGTGCCGCCGGTGTCGCCATAATTGGGAGCCGCATCGGAGTTAGGATCGAAGGCCGGCGGCTGCAGCACTCCCGCGGGAAAGTTAATGTCGTTCATCTGCGGGTTGTAATACGCGTTCACCGTGGGCGGGGTCATGTCCCACTCGCCACGATCCAGCGGTTTGCCGATCTTGGCCAGTTGCCGGTTGAACTCAAATTTCCGCGCGCGCTCCACGTTGCCCAGCTCATCCCCGCGAACGATTTCGAGCTTGCGGTAGTCGCGCCATTTGTCGGGATAGCCGATTTTGTTGGCCATGCCGCGCAGCTTTATCAACGCTTGTTGCTTGGTGGCTGCGGACATCCAGGGCAGTGCGTCGATGTCTTGTGCCATGGCGGTGTCGATTTCTTTCACCATTTTCAACGCCTCTTGCTTGGCCTCGGGACTGAAATACTTTTCGACGTACACTTGTCCCAGAGCTTCTCCCAGGTCATCGTCTACATACTCCGTGCAGCGCTTCCAGCGTGGTTGCAGCTCCTGCTGGCCCCGCAAAGTCTTGCCATAGAAGGCGAAGTTCTCGTTCAGAAATGCCGAGGAGAGAAACGGCGCATACGCGTGTACCAGATGCCAGCGCAGGTAGACTTTCCAATCCGCCAGGTTTTCTTTTTCGAGCTCCTCGTTCAAGGCTTTGAAGAAGCCGGGGGACGCCACGTTCAGCGAGCCTAGCGAGGGCAGCCCAACCTTGGTGAAGTAGACCTGCCACTGAAAATCAGGAGTGATTTTTTCCAATTCGCCGCCGGTCATCTTGTGGTCCAGGTTCTTCGGTTCGCGCCGTTCCACCCGCGTCATCGAGCCCTTGGCAAGAGCGGTTTCGATGCGCATCACCGTCTGGGCTTCGGCGGCGGCCACATCCGGATGGTCACCCAGCAGCTCGAACATCTTCTCCACGTGCGCGACATAGGCCTGGCGCAGATCGACTGACTTCTTATCGTCTTTCACGTAGTAATCGCGGTCGGGCAGCCCGAGTCCGCCCTGGTCGGCTTCCGCAATGACTTGACTTGCATCCCGGAAGTCTTGAGTGGAGTCGAAGCGAAAGAGGACGCCGTCGTGGACCATGGCCGCGGCTACATCGGCGATTTCCGCTTTCGAGGTGAGCTGGGCGATGCGATCCATTTCCGGCTTGAGCGGCACCACGCCTTTGGCGTCGATGGCTTTTTCGTCGGTGCAGGAAGAATAGTAGTCGCCAATTTTCTGTGCAGCCGCGTCGCGCTTCGGGTCAGGCGCCGACGCAGCATCGAGAATTCCGCGCAATCGGCCCAGGTTTTCGTCCTGCATCTTCGAGTAGGTGTCCCATGACGATTGGTCGGGAGGAATCGGATTGTTCTTGATCCAGCCCCCGCAGGAATACTTGAAGAAGTCGACGCAGGGATCCACGCTGCGATCCATCGAGGTTACGTCGAGAGCCGGTTCAGGTTTCGAAGCGGCGGCTGCGGGCTGTTGTGCGCTGGCCAAAGAAAGGAGAGATGCGACCACAAATGCAGAGACAAAGAAACGCGGGATTGCCATAGAAAACCCTCTTCCGTTTGCCTGCCGAAGACACTGCTGAGGCAGAATTGATCGCCGAAATAGAAACCGTTGCGACCCAAAAGTATAAGGCTTCGTGTCAAGCGTGGTCCTGAATCATGCCGGTTGAAACGTGGGGTGAAGTTTCCGAAGTCCTAAAGCCCCGCTAGCCCTTCCGCAACCGGATCGATCCGTCTCCGGTGTGAATCACCAGCAGATTTCCGCCGCCGTTCAGTTTGCCATGAACCTCGCCTTCGCGAATCTTGCCTTCGGTCGTGACCGGCATATCCAGATCGATGTGGCCATCGCCGGTATGCAGATCCACGTCCGCCGCCAGGTTTTCGGGCACTTCCAGCGTGACTGTGCCATCGCCGCTTTCGAGCCTCCAGCCCGCGGCCAGAGCTGACCCGGCCGTCGCCCGTGCATCCACGTGTCCATCGCCAGTCTTGAGTTCGAGTTCGTCAAAGCGGCCATTGGCGCGGATGTGGCCATCGCCGGTCGTCGCGCGGAGCTTGCCGTCCACGCTGTCGATTTCCTGCGAGCCATCTCCGCTGCGCAGTTGCATTTCACCTTTAAAGTTTCCGAGGTCGATCTTGCCATCGCCGGTGTGCAGGTCCACCCGGCCCTCGCGCGGCATGTGGATTTCAATGTCGACGCGATGACTGCCTGAATTGCCCCAGTTGATCGTAACGCCGTGATGGGGGTAGTGGACGTCGATCTCGACCACGTCGCCCGTCTGATGCTCTTCGATGCGGATGCCGTCGTCGCCGATCTTGTAGCGCGTGGTCGTCACCTTAGCTTCGATCGTGTTCTGGTCCCAGGTGGAGACGTGAATATTGGCGTCGGAAGTGTCCACTCGCAGATCGGGCTTGCCGGTGAGTGTGTAGGTTTTCGACCATTCGTCGGCCCGTGCCGGCAGCGCGGCCCAAGAGCAAACAAAGCCAAGCATCAGAACCATGAACAACCAGCGTTCGATACGCATGCGTTCCATAGAAATCCTCCACCGGGCAAACACACTTCCGCCCAGTCTCTTAGACGTGATTACGCGCGATTCGTGAGTTTGGTTCCATGAAATTTGCAACCGCTCACCATTAAGGGACGGCTCTACTTCGCACTCGGGGGCCCCACATAAGCCATGCGGATCAGAGTGCGCTCCGCGAACGGTACATAGAGCAGCGCCGCGCTGGCCGCAAAAGCCGCGCCCAAGCCAATTTTCTGCATCAGCAGAAATGGAGCCACGGCCCAGAGCTGATCGAGAGCCAGAATGAAAGGGAACATCTGCCGAAACTTCTCGCCCATGCGCTGGTGATCGAATCCCACCGCGGAGAGCAGATAACAGCGCAGCGGAATTCCCACACCGGCGGTCACCATCACCGCGGCGACAAGCACAGTTGCGCGCCATCCCCAGAAGAATGAATCCGCGATTCCTTGGACAGCACGGATACGAAAAAGTGCCACCACGTAGAAGATCAAGTACATCACCTGAGCCAGGGCAAACAATCCGCGCGTCAGCCCGCGCCGCGGGATCGGCACTTCCAGATCGGGATGCAGATGCGCTGCAATCGGATTTCCGGCGGAAGGAACTTCCACAGCACTCGCCACAGCACTCGCATTCGGGCGCGCCTCGGTTCGCAGCGGCGCGATAAAACGATATCCACGTCGCGCCAGCGTCTCGATATAGCGAGGACTAGATGCGGAATCGCCCAAGGTTTCGCGCAACTTGTTCACGGCGGTGTTCAGGCTGTGGTCGAAATCCACGAAGGTGTCGGCAGGCCAAAGCTTCTGACGCAACTCCTCGCGCGTGACCACATCGCCGGCGTGCTTCAGCAAGAAGGCGAGCACCTGGAAGGGCTGGTCTTGCAGGCGCAGCTTGGCACCGTTTTTGCGCAGCTCGCCCGCAGCGAGGTCGAGCTCGAAGACGCCAAAACGCACGATTCTGCCGGAGTGATTGTCTGGGGAAGCGGGCATGGAACGACGGATAACGACCGACGACGCGTAGTGTAGCATCAAGCCACGCGTGCCTTTGTGCTGAGCGTACAATATTCTCGTGCTTGACGTTCGACGCCAGAACGACTCCACCCACCATCATCAGCGGCACGGGATTTATGCCACAGAAATTTCCGGCCTGCTGCTGATCGCCTTTATGTTGCTCATCCTCACAGTCATTCGCTACTGGCGCGTCATTCACTGGAGCTTGCGCTGACGGTGGCTTTGGCGCAGCCTGAAACGATGCTGGTGGTTGTGCTTGGGCCGACGGCCAGCGGAAAAACCGCGCTTTCTTTGGCGCTGGCGGAGCGCTTCCACGGCGAGATCGTGAATTGCGATTCGGTCGCCATGTACCGCGAGTTTGATATCGGGACGGCCAAGCCAACGGCCTCGGAACGGGCCTGGGCACCGCATCACTTGCTCGATTCTATCGAGCCAACCAACCGTCTCACGGCCGGCGAATATGCGCGCCAGGCGCGGCAGGTGCTCGGGGAGATCAAAGCTCGCGGAAGTTTGCCCATTCTCGTGGGAGGAACCGGGCTCTATCTGCGGGCCTTGCTCGAAGGGCTTTTCCCTGGGCCGCAACGCTTGGAAGAATTGCGCGAGCGGTTGCGCGAACGATCGGCCAGCCGCGGTGGAAACTACCTTCATCGTGTCCTGCGTCGCCTGGATCGCACAGCCGCGGAGAAGATCCATGCCAACGATACGCCCAAGCTCATCCGCGCCATCGAAGTTTGTTTGGCCTCGCGCCAGAAGATGACGGAACTCTGGCAGCGTGGGCGCGAGCCCTTGCGCGGCTTTCGCATTCTGCGTTTCGGCCTCGATCCCGATCGGCAGGGGCTTTATGATCGAATCAACCGCCGCGCGCAACAGATGTTCGAAGCTGGGTTGGTCGAGGAGACTCAGAACCTGCTTGGGAAGTACGGTGACGCTGCGGGGCCGTTGTCTTCTCTTGGCTACAAGCAGGCAGTGCAATTCCTGCGTGGAGAACTTACGCGCGAGCAGGCGTTGCAGGCTGCTCAGCAGGCTCACCGCAACTATGCCAAGCGGCAGATGACTTGGTTTCGCCGCGAGCCAGAGGTGCAGTGGCTACGAGGTTTCGGCGACGATGCGCAGATTCAACGCGACGCCGTGGCCAAGACTGAAACTTCGTTGGTCACGGATTTTCGGGAATAAACGCGGATCAGCCAACAGGACGTCTGGACGTTCGCGATTTCTGCTATCGTTTTCTGCATGTATCGCACACTTGCCTTCTTACTGCTCGCTCTCGTGCTCACCACAGCAGCGTCTGCCAAGGACAAAGACAAATATCAGCGTTCCGGTCCTATTCATTTGACCCGCGACGGCGACAAATGGGCCGAGAAGACGCTGCATAAGCTGACCCTTGAAGAGAAAGTAGGACAGGTCTTCATGATCTGGTGCCGCGCCAGCTTTCTCAACGTGGAGAGCCCGGAATACGTGCAACTGCGCGATGCCATCGAGAAATATCAGGTTGGCTCGTTCGCGATGACGGTGCATGTGGATGGTCCGTTTCTTCTGCGCAGCGAGCCTTACGAAGCGGCCGAGCTTCTCAACCGCCTGCAAAGCGATTCGAAGTTGCCACTGTTGTTCGCGGCCGATTTTGAACGTGGCGTGTCGATGCGATTGATGGGAGCCACCGTATTCCCGCATGCCATGGCGTTCGGCGGAGACGGCAAAACCGAAGACGCCGAGACTTTCGGCCGCATCACCGCAGAAGAGGCGCGCGCCATCGGTATTCACTGGAATTTCTTTCCTGACGCCGATGTGAACTCGAACCCGGCTAACCCTATCATCAACACGCGCTCATTCGGCGAAGACCCCAAGCAAGTCGGCGATCTGGTCGTGGCCTATATCAAGGGCGCGCATGAAGCTGGAATGCTGACCACGGTTAAACATTTTCCGGGTCACGGGGATACGGCGACCGATTCGCATCTCGGCGTCGCCAGCGTGAACGTTGACCGTGCGCATCTCGACTCCATTGAACTGCCGCCGTTTCGTCAGGCCATCGAAGCCGGCGTCGACTCAGTGATGGTGGCGCATGTTACGGTGCCGGCGCTCGATTCCGATCCCAACCACGTGGCCACGATTTCTCCGGTAATCGTCTCGGACCTGCTCGAAAAACAACTCGGCTTCAAAGGGATTGTGGTTACCGATGCGCTCGACATGGCAGGCCTTACTCATCTTTTTGCCAACAATATTGGCCGGGCCGCGGTCGAGGCTTTCAAGGCTGGCAACGACCTGTTGCTGATTCCCGCCGACTTCCCGGCTTCGTATAACGCGATGGTGCAGGCGGTGCGGTCCGGCGAAATTTCCCGCGAACGGCTCGACCGTTCTGTGCTCAAAATATTGAAGACAAAGGCGTCTTTGGGTCTTCAGGATGGCCGTTTGGTGGATCTGAGTGCCATCTCAACTGCAGTGGGCAAGCCGGGAAACCTGGCTTTTGGCCAGCAGGTGGCCGATGCTGCGGTCACGCTGGTGCGCGACAATGGCGAGGTTTTGCCGCTCAAATCTTCTCTCAAATCCCAGGGAACCGCGAAGGCCGCACTTCCGTATACAACACAGGAGGAGACACACAACCAGACGGTTGCGGTGCTCTTTTCGGACGATGTACGGACCGAGTCCGGGCGCGCATTCGGCCGCGAATTTCGGGCTCGCATTCCAGATGCGCGTGTGATCTACGTGGATCCGCGCATTGCGGCAGGAATGAGCGACGAAGTACTGAAGGCCGTGGACGAAGCCAAGACTGTCGTAGCCGCCGTTTACGTTGTTCCGACGGCGGGCAAGGTGGGGAATTCGGTCGCGATGGCGGATACGACCGGGGTGCTGTTGCAGCAACTGCTGAATCATGGAGCGGAAAAGACCGCGGTCATCGCCATGGGGAATCCGTACCTGGCGGCGGACTTCCCGAAGATTGAGAATTACATGTGTACGTTTTCCAACGCGACGGTATCGGAAGTAGCGGCGGTGAAGGCGTTGTTTGGAGAAATCGCCATTCATGGGCATCTCCCGGTAAGCATCCCCAATGTTGCCCAGCGAGGAACCGGAATCGAGCGCCCAGCGCAAGTCGCCAGTGGAGGGTCTGAACATGCGCAGAAATAGATTCTCTTTACTGTTTATAGGCGCAGCTAGCTTGGCTGCTCTCCTGCTGCTGCCGGGGTGCAGCGTGAACGTGGATAAAGAGGGCAATGGGCAAGATAAGCAAGTGGACATTAAAACGCCCGTCGGCGGCATCCACGTCAGCAAACAGGCGGACGTGGCCGACGTTGGTCTGGCTGTTTATCCCGGCGCCCGACCGAAAGAAAAGGATTCTGACGGCAGCGACAAGAGCGCCAACGTGAATATTTCCGGCTTCGGTTATGGACTCAAGGTGGTGGCGCTCGAATACGAATCCGACGACGTGCCCGCCAAGGTGCTGGCTTTTTATAGAGACCGGTTGAAAATGTATGGCAATGTGCTGGAATGCCACACCTCCAGAGGGAACTGGAACGTGAACATGGGAAAGAGTAGCTCGAATGAATTGACCTGCGAAGGCAGCGGCGGCAACGATATCGAGCTTAAGGTGGGGAAGAAAGACGATCAGCACATCGTGGCCGTTGAGCCGGAAGGCATGGGAACGAGCTTTGTGCTGGTCTACGTGCGCACGCATGGCAAGGATGCCGATATTTAGCAGGTGTGCTTTCGCTGACGTGGCGAACTATGCCGGTACGACACTTCCTTAAGGAGGAAGTCATGTTTCGACCGATCTTCTTTGCTTCGATTCTGACAGCAGCATTTGGCGTCGCGATGACGATTCCCGGCTTCGCCGCCCAACCCCAGAAGTCAGACAGCGATCCCGACAAGCATCTGGACATCCAAAGTTCCGTCGGCGATTTGCACGTGGGCAACGATGCGGACGCTCGAAAGGCGGGATTGCCGCTCTACCCTGGAGCGCGCCTGCGGCACGACGAGGAGAACTCGGATGCGGCGAATCTAAGCCTCTTCACCCAGGCATTCGGAGTGAAGCTGGTGGTCGCGAAATACGACTCCGACGATGCGCCCGGAAAAGTCATTGACTATTACCGCGAGCGACTGAAGAAATACGGCAAGGTACTCGAATGCCACACCAATGAGCACAGCGGCGATACCCATGCCGACGTTGACGACGATAAGTCTTCCAAAGAGCTTAAATGTGAAGGCGACAACAAGGGCCCCGTCACCGAGCTGAAAGTGGGTACAGAAGATAACCAGCATGTCGTCGCCATCGAACCGCAGGGTGGCCGCGGTGGTTCAACCTTCTCACTGGTGTACGTTCACACTCGCGGCAAGCAGGGCGACATCTGAAAAACGAGAGGGGCGTCCGTTAATGCCTTCCGTCAATTAGGGACGCCGCCTCCGGTTCCTTGCGCCTGCCGCTCATCGTGCGATACCTTCAAATCTAGCCCAGCCTGAGCTGCGATGGACCATCCCTGCTACAAGTGCGGCCACAGCATTGAAGATGGCAAGCCCTTCTGCTCACAATGCGGCGCGCCCCAGATTCGCGTGGCCATGCCGGAGCCTTTGGCGCCGGCCATGGCGGAGGATGTCTCGTCAAATGATGTGCCTGCCTTCTCCCTAGACCCGCCCCGTGTGCTAGGGCCTCTGAGCGCCTCGGCGCTTTCCACCGGGATCGAGTGGCCGCGGGCGCTTCGCGCCTGCGCGATTGCTGCCTTAATTTCAGCTCTGGTCATGGCTTTTGGCCTAATCGTTCCGGTGTTGGCTGTGTTAGGCGCCGGATTTCTGGCCGTCACCCTCTATCACCGCCGGAACCCGGCCTGGAGCGTGAATGCACGCTCCGGAGCGCAAGTCGGCGCCGTTTGCGGCCTTCTCTTCTTTGGGATCTCGGCTATCTTCGAAACCCTGGCCGTGGCGCTGTTTCACACGGGTGGTCAAGTTCGCCAGAAGATGCTTGAGGCTCTACAGCAGGCAGCCTCTCGCTCTACGGACCCGCAAGTGCAAGCTGCGTTCGACCGGCTAAAAACGCCGGAGGGCTTAGCCGCTATGTTGGTCCTGGGCATGGTGGTCTTGTTCCTGGTCGCCATTGCCGCTGGCAGTCTTGCCGGAGCCTTGACGGGTGCTGTCCTCGGGCGCCGGAACCGGCCGTAGGTTGGCGCTTTCTTAATCCTGAAGAATGGCAGCCGCAAGGCGAATCGTGCTGCATTTTTCTCGCGGACCGATAGCCAGAAACCGCCCTTGCCGTGGGCTGCGCTGGCCGCGTATGATGCACGGTTTGCCTTCTTACGCGATGAACAAACCGGCGCGCGGTTCACTGCTCGGCATCGAGCATCTGGAGGATAAGGAAATCCTGGGCCTGCTGAAGCTGGCCCGCCGGATGAATCCGCTCAAGCCCCGTCCACTGCTGCGCAACAAGCGCATCGTGCTGCTGTTTTACGAAGCTTCCACGCGCACGCGATCTTCGTTCGAGATCGCCGCCAAGTCGCTGGGCGCCATCACCACTCTGGTGCAGTCTTCGGGATCGAGCATTGAGAAAGGTGAATCTTTGCTCGACACTGGTTACACTCTGCGTGCGTTGGGCGCGGACGCCATCGTCATTCGCCATCCCGCCGCCGGCGCGCCTCACCTGATGGCAAAGCACCTCGACATTCCCGTCATCAACGCTGGCGACGGGATGCACGAGCACCCTTCTCAGGCCTTGCTCGATGCCTTCACCATCCTGAAACACAAAAAGTTGTTCAAGGGCTTGCAGGTCGCGATCATTGGAGATATCTTCCACAGCCGCGTGACCCGCTCCAATTGCCATTTGCTGACTCGGTTCGGCGTGAAGATCACGCTGTGCGGCCCGCCCGAGTTTGTGCCGGACGTGGCCGCCACGCTCGTCCCCGGCTTGCGCGTCACCCGCCATATTGAAGAAGCGTTGCGCGGAGCCGACGTGATTATGCTTTTGCGGCTGCAAAAGGAGCGCCTTGCCGGCCAGAAGATTCGCCTGCAAGACTACATTGCGCGCTATCAGATGACGGCGGCGCGGCTGAAGCTGGCCAGGCGCGATGCCATCGTCATGCATCCCGGACCGATTATTCGCGGACTAGAACTGACCGCCGAGATTGCTGACGGTTTGCAATCGGTAATTATCGACGAGGTTCACAACAGTGTTCCCACACGCATGGCGATTTTGGCGCGGGCGTTAGGGAAGGCGAAATGAGCCGCGGATTTGCACGGATCAACACGGATACGAATGACTAAGGACAACGCTAAACCCGGATCGCTTCTCATTAAAGGCGGCCACTTGATCGATCCCGCCGCGAAGATCAACGCGTCCATGGACATTTTGCTGCGTGATGGCCGTGTGGCTGAGATCGCGCTGCCAAACAAGGTGCGCGGCGGCGCTGACGAAAAATTCGATGCGCGCGGTCTGATCGTTGCTCCAGGCTTCATCGACCTGCATGTTCATCTGCGTGAGCCGGGGCAAGGCTACAAAGAAACGATTGCCACTGGGACGGCCGCCGCTGCTGCTGGAGGTTTCACTTCGGTCTGCACCATGCCCAATACCGCGCCGGTGGTTGACACCGCCGAGTGGGTTGCATGGTTACGGCATCCCGAGCGCGGAGCCGTGGTCAACGTTTTTCCCATCGCCGCCGCCACTCGAAGTTCGCGCGGTGCGGCGTTGACTGACTTTGCCGCCTTGCAGAAGGCCGGAGCAGTGGCCGTTACCGACGACGGCAAGCCCATCCTCGACGACGAAGTCATGCGCGCAGCCCTGCGGCTTGGTGCCGAACTGAACCTGCCGGTGGTGCAGCACGCCGAAGATACGAGGCTTACCGAGAGTTGCTCCATGCACGAAGGGCCTACCAGCTTTCGACTCGGACTGCGCGGCATGTCGGCCGCAGCCGAAGCGAACGTCGTGGAGCGTGACGTCAATCTTGCGCAGCAGATTCGCGAATCGCGGCTGCATGTGGCGCATCTTTCCACTTCCGACGCGCTCAAGGCCGTGCGTCGCGGCAAGCGGGCCAAGGCCCGGGTTACGTGCGAAGTAACGCCGCACCACTTCACTTTGCTCGACCAAGACGTGGGCGAGTACAACACCGATTTCAAGATGAATCCGCCGCTGCGCACTGCTTTCGACCGCGAAGCCATTCTGGTCGCGCTCGCCGACGGTACCGTGGACGCCATCGCCACCGACCACGCCCCTCACGCCACGCACGAAAAACAGGTCGAGTTTGAGCGTGCCGCCTTCGGCATCACGGGACTCGAAACCGCGCTGGCGCTGGCCATCACGAAGCTGCACCGCGAGCACAAGATTCCGCTGACGCGCATCGTCGAACTTTTCTCTGCTGGTCCAGCGCGTGTTTTTGATTTCCACGGACGTGGATCGCTGGTTCGCGGCAGTTTTGCCGATGTGACCATCTTCGATCCGAAGAAGCGATGGACGTTTGAAGCGGCCAAGTCGCGGTCGTTGTCGCACAACACTCCGTTTGATGGATGGCAGTTCACGGGGAGGGTTGTGGCGACTGTGGTGGGTGGGAGGGTTGTGTACCGGGCGGATTAAATTTGCGGAGGATTTGTTCGAACTATCAGCCTTCCGATAGTTGACCCTTCAATAACTCCTCTAGGTATTTCGCTAGTTCAGTGATGTCGTATTGTCCCTTCTCATATGCACGATCGGCTGCCTGCAACCCGGCAATATAAGGGGCCCTGTTCTCGCGAATGCGCTCTGGAACCGTTTTCTTGCCGCCAAGAATCTTTCCCTGCTTCATGCAGATCAGGTAGTAGCAAGCCGCTCTGGCGGTTCTGCCGTTTCCTTCTATAAACGGATGTATCCAATTCAGGTTCCAAAGTGCAAAGGCGGCTAAGGCTGTTGGATGATCCAAGATGGTCCAATTCTCGTGAATGAGTGAAAAGAATGCATCCATGAGCCGCGGCACGTCATGGAAATGAGGAGGTACGTGACCCCCAACTCTTATTGGTCCTTCCCTAAACCGTCCTCCCAGTTGGCAGATGTTAGAAACTGCTGCATAGTTGAGAGCCCATAGTGTGTACTTGTCGAACGCCTCAATGCCCTTCTTTAGTCCGATTTCAATGCAGTTTGACAACAGGTCATACTGCCGGAGAAGGTTTTGCTCTTGAATTTTCGTGTATAAAGCAGGATCGTCTTTTTCTCTGACCGACATCAAGATTGGGAAGCTGCTGCCTTACGGCAGTAGTTTGATGTGTTCTGAGGCTGACTTAACACTATCTTTAGTTATGCGATTTTCGGAACCGTACGGAGCATTGCCGAATGCAAAGCTAATTCGTTGTTCCCGCAATTCCTCTTCGGTAACCGCCGTTGCCTTAGATTCGACTAGGATCTTTGCCAGTTCTGGGTCGGGTTGGACGGTGCGAAGAAATTGTTGACGGTCAGCCATGGTTTTCACCCTCCCTTAAGGAGGACTTATAATACGCTTTCTTTTCGCCTATTTTATCATTATTTTTTCCACAGAGATTTACACTCTTGGGGACTCTCGATAAACGGGCAATTCAAAAAGGGAATTACCTCACGATCCCCATCCTCTTCCCCACCCGCCCCAGCACCTCCAGCGCCTGCTCCAACTCTTCTTTCGTGTGCGTGGCGGTCATGATGGTGCGGATGCGGGCTTTGCCTTCGGGGACTGTAGGGAAGGCTATGCCGGTGCCGAGGACGCCTTCTTTGAAGAGTTCGCGGGAGAAGTCCATGGTGAGCTTGCCGTCGCCGATGATGATGGGCGTGATGGGAGTTTCGCTGGCTGGAGTGGCGCGGCCACCGATGTCGAAGCCGAGCAGGCCGAGCTCTTTTTTCCAGAAGCGCGTGTTCTCCCAGAGTTTCTCCATGCGCTCGGGTTCGTTTTCCAGGACATCGAAGGCGGCGATACACGTGGCCGCGACTGATGGTGGGTGCGATGTCGAAAACAAAAACGGACGTGCGCGGTGATAGAGAAAATCAATCAGATCGCGAGTGCCGCAGACGTATCCGCCGAGCGCGCCGATGGCCTTCGACAAGGTTCCGACCTGGATATCGACGCGGCCGTGCACGTTGAAGTGATCGACGGTGCCGCGGCCGTTGCGGCCGAGAACGCCGGAAGCGTGCGCATCGTCGACCATCATGATGGCGCCGTATTTTTCGGCGACGTCGCACAGGCCAGGCAGCGGGCCGATGTCGCCATCCATGGAGAAGACGCCGTCGGTGATCAGCAGCTTCTTGCCGGGCTCGTCTTTTATGCTGGCCAGTTGCTCTTCCGCGTGGGCGACGTCTTTGTGGCGGAAGACCAGAATCTTTGCCCGCGAGAGGCGCGCGCCATCGATGATGGAGGCGTGGTTCAGCGCGTCGGAGACGATGAAATCGTCCTTACCCAGCACTGCCGACACCGTGCCCGCATTGGCCGCGAAGCCTGACTGGAAAACCACGCACGCTTCCACGTTCTTGAAGCGCGCGATCTTTTCTTCCAGCTCCATGTGGATCTTCATGGTGCCGGCAATGGTGCGCACCGCGCCCGATCCCACACCGTACTTGCGCGTGGCCTCGAGCGCGGCTTCGCGCAGCTTGGGATGCGTAGTCAGGCCGAGGTAATTGTTCGACGCCAGGTTGATGACCTTCTTGCCATCGAAGGTGCAGACGGGCGCCTGCTCGTCGTCGAGCACACGCAGCTTGAAGTGCGTACCTTTGGCTTTGAGTTCATTAAGTTGGTCGGTGAGATAGGAGAGCGGGTTGGTGCGGGTTGTGGTGGTCATTAGAACCTCAAATCTTTTTGCCACGGATTTGCACGGATCAATGCGGATTAGAGCCAGAGGCAAAGAGCCTGAACATTCAGAACATGATTGGGTTCCCGGTTGCGATGCTGGCCTCGCAGAGAAGCTTCATGTTCGTGAAAAATTCCTTCTCGGATTCGGCCAGGATGTCGCTGGAATGGAGCACGGTATCAACTTCCTTCAGCAGCGCCGGCGATTCCTTGATGGGTATCCAGTCGCCGGTGTGGGTGCCATCGTAGAGAACTTCTTCCAGAAGAATGGGAAACTTCGGTCCGGGACTGCCCTGCAGAGCGCGCAGGAAGCTTCGCAGGTTTCCTACGCGCGTGATGTTGCCAAGAAACATCGAGAGAACATATCCGCCGTGCTCGCAGGAATCGGTGAGCCACTGGTCATGTGCCTCCCATTCGTCGTCGGTCGGGTCGCCGGTCAGCATGGGTTCGCCAGCCTCGTCGAAGGTGAGGCGATCGGGGAGTGGATGCGGCTTGGCTTTGCCGTCCCGAATGCAAGTACAGCGGACGAAGGCATCAAGGCTCATAATTCACTTCCATCTGCTACGTTGTTTCCGCGACGCGCTCTTGGCTTTTAAGGGGTCGCGGACAGGAGTGTCCGCGCCACACAAGTCAGCGCACGCCGTTCGGATATACCAGTATTTTACTGGCTTCGCCCGTCTTCAGGCGCTCCATAGCCTTGGAAAAATCCTTCATGGGAATGCGGTCGGTGATCGCGGGATGCAGGTCGAGTTTGCCGGCCTTCAGCAATGCGGTCATCTGATACCAGGTTTGGTACATGCGGCGTCCGTTGATGCCTTGCACGGTGATGCCTTTGAAAATAATGTCTTCGGAAAAATTCAGGGAGACGGGCTTTGAGGTCAGGCCGAGGAGCGAGATTCTTCCGCCGCGGCGGACGATGTCAAAAGCGATTCGAATCGAGTCAGGATGGCCCGCCATCTCGAGGACCACGTCCACGCCCAGGCTGCCGGTTTTCTCCATCACACTCGCACTGGCATTTTCTTTCGAGGGATCGAGCACGTAATCGGCCTTCATCTCTCGCGCGATCTTGCGGCGATGTTCGTTTACTTCGATGGCAAATACGGTAGTTGCGCCGACGGCTTTCGCCACGGCAATGGCAAAGAGTCCAATTGGGCCGCAGCCGGTGATGGCTACGGTTTTCGCGGCGATCTCTCCGGCAAGCACCGTGTGGACTGCATTGCCCAGCGGATCGAGAATCGAGGCGTATTCCTGGGGAATTGCCGGATCGAGTTTCCAGATGTTGGATTCTGGAATGACCACGTACTCGGCGAAGGCACCGTCGGCGTCCACGCCGATGATCTTCACGTTCTGGCAGATATGGGCTTCGCCGGTGCGGCATTGCAGGCACTTGCCGCACGCCACATGCATCTCGGCGGAAACGAAGTCGCCTTCCTTTACGCTGGTAACTTCGCTGCCGAATGCGGCCACCTCGCCGCAGAATTCGTGTCCGGGGATCAGCGGAGGGTGAATGCGGTTCTGCGCCCAGCGGTCCCAGTTGTAGATGTGCAGGTCGGTGCCGCAGATGGATGCGACCTTTACCTTGACCAGGACGTCGGTGGGACCAAAGGCGGGAATCTTTACCTCGCGAATTTCCGCGCCCGGGGCGGCATCCGGTTTTACGACAGCGAACATTGTGGACGGCATGAAGGCTACCTTATGAAATTCGGACTCAGACACAAAACGTATGATTCTAGCACCGCGGGAGAACCCCGGCTGTCTAGCTCTGGGGCTTGTAGGGTTTGGGAGCGACTGTCTTGAAGTCCTCGGACTTTCCTCGGGGAATGCTCAGCGTCTTCCACTTGTCGGAACGGATGTGCTTGGCCAGAAACACGATCTGCCCGGTATGGTAGGCATAGTGCGCGACTATGCGGTTGATGGCCTGCAGCACGGTGTGGGGCTCGCCACGGATGGTGACTGTGCGCGTGACATCCTCGGGCTTGAGGGCCTCGATCGCAGCAAACACACGTGCCCAGCCTTGCTCCCACCAGGTTGTGAGATCGGCGCGTGTGGTTGAGGAGGTGACCTCGAATTCCCGATCGCGATAGCGGTCGGGCTTTTCGCCGTCGGTAGTAAGGAAGTCGGTGAAACGTGAGCGCATATTACCTGCCATGTGCTTCACAATAACGGCGATGGAATTCGATTCGGGGTCGAGCGTGAGGAACAGCTCGTGGTCCTTGAGTTGCGCCATTGCGCTCTCGGCCAGGCGCTTGTGTCCGCGCATCTGGCGGTGGGCTTCGTCGAGATATTGGGCTGCGATGTCGGGCATAAAGTCTGATCTCTTAATTGGACGCTTACGAATTAGGTGCGGAACCTGGCGGGATGATCGGGTACGGCGCTATCAAAGTCTGCGGATGCAACTCCATTTCCAGCTCAAAGCCCCCGACCCACCTGGCAAACAAGTTGTATAGCAGTGCGCCGATCGCGCCCATGACAAAACCCATCACCCCATAAATCAGCGGCATGAGAATGGCAACGCCAACGCCAAAGATCCCGGCCAAGGGACTGTTGTGCTGGCCCATGGCGGATCCCATCAATCCGATGAGGAGGAAGAATGGTGCGAAAATCAGCCCCATACAGCCATAAATCATCCCCAATATTTTGGCAACGGAGAACACTCCAACCGATTTGATGACGTGCATGGACGGCTCCTTAATCTTGAATGTGTGTCCCGACCAACGTGTACTCCGACCGGCGTCATTAATCAACGGGCAAGTTACTTCCCTTCAATACCTACCCCAGCCGCCGCCGCCCGGCGACTCAATTCTAATTCGCTCGCCTTTGCGAAGCCGCGTGCTGAACTTTCCCGGCATTTCTTCGGCCGAGCCGTTATGCCGGATCACACTCGTCTTACCCGGCGCGCCATCGCTGCCACCGTTCAATCCCCACGGCCCACGCGTGCGCCGGTCTGACAGCAGGGTTACTTCGCAATCGGTCAGCACTTCAATCTCTCGGACGATCCCATCTCCGCCGCGATACTTTCCTACACCGCCGCTGGCCGGCCGAAGCGAGTATTGTCGAACTCGCAGCGGATATGCATACTCCAGAGCCTCCGCTGGAGTGTTCAGCGAATTCGTCATGTGCGTGTGCACGCCGGAGACGCCGGGCTTACCGGGCCGGGCTCCCATGCCGCCGGCGATGGTTTCGTAGTAGGCGAAGGACTTGCCGGTGCGGGGATCGATGCCACCGATGGTGAGATTATTCATGGTGCCCGATGCCGCCGCCGGAATCCGGTCTGGGATGGCCTGCGCCAGCGCGCGGAGCAGAACATCGACGAGGCGCTGTGAAGTTTCAACGTTTCCGCCGGCCACGGCTGCCGGCGGCTTTGCGTTCACGATGGTTCCTTGGGGAGCAATTATCTCGATAGGCCGCATTAGGCCCGCCGTGGCCGGAACATCATCCGCCAGAAGGCAACGAAAAACGTAAAAGCATGCAGAGTATGTGATTGCCTCGACGGCATTCACGCTGCCTTCTACTTGCGGATCGCTGCCGGTGAAATCGACCGTGACGGCTGTTTCTGACGAAGCGCGCTGCTTGAAGGTCAGCTTTACCGCAATCTTGACGGGCTTGTCGCTGACGCCGTCGTTGTCCAGAAAATCCTCGGCGCGATAGGTGCCTGGCGGCACCTGGAGCAGAAACGAGCGCATCAGTTCCTCGGAATACTCCAGAAGTTCCCGCGCCGCGCGCTGGGCGCGATCGATTCCATAGCGCGCGCACAGCTCGCGTAATCGCTCGGCTCCGGTGTGGCAGGCCGCGACCTGCGCGCCCAAATCGCCTTCGCGCTCCTCGGGGGTGCGCACGTTGTTGAGCAGCAGCGCGAGCACATCGGGCACCATCACTCCTGCCCGCATGATTTTCACGGGAGGAATGCGGAAGCCTTCCTGATAGATCTCGCGGCAAAGGCCCATGGAACCGGCGAAGGCTCCGCCTACGTCCGCGTGATGGGCCCGCGACGCTACGTAGAAATCAGGATGGTTCCCTGTTTTTCGCGGACGGGAGCCTGCCCTGAGCCTGCCGAAGGGGCGCCCGCGCCACACGTACACAGGTACCACCAGCGTGATGTCGGGCAGGTGCGTGCCACCGCGGAACGGATCGTTCAGCATGACCACATCGCCCGGTGACATCTCGCACGCCGCAATTGCAGCTTGCACTGACATTGGCATTGAGCCCAGGTGCACGGGCATATGGTCGCCCATGGCAATCATTTCCCCGGCGCGGTCGAACACAGCACACGAATAATCGCGGCGCTCTTTGATGTTGGGGGAAAAGGCCGTGCGCCGTAACGCCGCGCCCATCTCTTCGGCAATCGAGTGGTAAAGGTTCTTGAAGATTTCCAGCTCAATAGGATCGCGCCGCATGAGGCGCAGTTTACCGGAAGAGAGGGTCGTTAGTCGCACGTTGTTGGCCGTTAGCGTGGCGGCTTTCTCGTCCCAATTCGTGCAGATAACGACTAACGGCCGACGGCTAGCGGCTCTGCGTGGAGAAAATTCTTGCACTTTCTGCAAAAATTATGTTGACACTACGTTCATAGTGCCGCAATATCTTGTGTTAAGGACGCTACCCGTACCACAAGTTGGGTGGCTTTTTGCAATCGGGTCCCGAAGTTGCAAGGGAAAATCGTTCACGGAGGAACCTTCATGGCAACGAAAAAGAAGGCAAAAAAGAAGAAACACTAACCGTCTGCGAGACGATACTCGCAAGGGCCGAGAATTTAAGTAGCCTCTCAGGAGAAGCACCTCTTGAGAGGCGTTTCCTTTTTGGCAGTTGGCAATTAGCAGTTAGCAATTCGCGCTTGGCACCTGGCACCTGGCATTTAGGCGTGGCTGGCGGCGATGAACTCGGTTCTGGCCGACCTAAGTGCTATCTGCTAATTGCCAACTGCACGCCCCCGCATTCAAAATTCTCCTTAGCGAATCCTTCAGGTGTGGCACAATGATCACACGCTTCGGGCCTCGAACCGTGGGGGCGTGCATGACTCCGAGAAAAAAGAGCGCGGGCAAGAATAAGGCGGATGAAGTCTTCATCCCCGACAAGCTTTATTTCCGCATCGGCGAAGTGGCGGCCCTGTGCCGCCTGCCGGCCTACGTGCTGCGCTTCTGGGAAAGCGAGTTTCCACAACTGAAGCCGGTGAAGAGCAGCACCGGTCAGCGCATGTACCGCAGACGCGATGTGGAAAGCGTTCTGCGCATCAAGCAGCTGTTGTACGAGCAGGGTTTCACCATCGTAGGCGCGCGCCAGCAACTGCGCGCGGAGGCGAAACCCGATAAGGGGCAGGCCGCGATTCCATTTCCAGCGCAATCGTCTGCCGAAATCCAACACATCCGCCAGGGGCTGCGCGAGATTTTGAATTTGCTCTCGACGCGCAGGACGGGATAGTTAGATTCAGGTCTTGGGTGTTAGGTCTTAGGCGTTGGGTTTTGGGTTCCTAGGACCTAAGACCTGCTTTTTCTTTACGCCGCTTGTTCTGGAGTTACCTTCCTGGTTTTTCCTGCGTTCGCGGCGTCCAGGCGGATGCGGCTTACGCGGGCTGTTTCCTGAATCAAATCGTCGGTGACGCTGGCGCGGTCTCCCGCCATCACCGATCCTGCGGCCAAAGCAAAGCGCAGCGCGTCGGCCTGGTCCTCGAAATACAGAATGACTTGCCCGGACATAAGGATTCTCCCGAATGTGAACTATTTCCATCTGTGACTTGCAAAGATCAGGACGAGGGCGCTCGACGAGCGTGACTCAATTGGAGCTTTCTCCGATTGTCGGGGAACGAGACTTCCAGTCAAAGTACTCTTCTTGGTTCGCGGCTCGGAAAATGGAGGCAGGTTCGCCGCCGACAGAGGAATTGAATTGGTCGGGACGGGCAGATTTGAACTGCCGACCCCTCGCACCCCAAGCGAGTGCTCTACCAGGCTGAGCCACGTCCCGACTAGGAAGGAACCCGCTGCTTCATCTGCAACGGATGGGGTTTGACTAGAGGATTTTACCATCAGCGGGGCAGTTTCGTGCGATCGAAGAGGACTCTGGCAGTGGCCTAAATTCTTTAACACCTTTCGCCTTCGCTCAGGGCAGGCGCCGGACACGGGGTCGCAAAGAGGCTAAAGGGCATCGTCATTTGCGTTTGCGTTTCGATTTGCGCGATGGTGGTTTCGATGCTTGCTGGCGTGGCGCTTTTTCCAGAACGGCGAACTGGATTTTCTTTTCCACGGGATCGATGCGGTCGACCAGTACGCGAATTCTTTGTCCCAGGCTGTAAGTCTTGCACGAGCGCTGGCCGATGATCTGGCGCGTGTTCTCGCGATAGGTGTAGAAGTCGTCGGTGAGCGTGTTCAGCGGGACCAGGCCTTCGACGAACAAATCAGTGAGTTCGGCGAAGAAGCCGAACTTGGTGACGCTGGTGATGAGGCCATCGAAGTCTTCGCCCACGCGGTCCTGCATGAACTTGACCTTTTTCCACTCCATGAGTTCACGCTCGGCTTCATCGGCGCGGCGCTCGGATTGGCTGGACTCTTCGGCGATGTCGTGAAGTTCTTCGATTTTGATGGGGCCACCGAGAGGCTCGAGAGCTTCGCGATGTGCGTCGTGATCGCGACGCTTCGACCAGGAGGATGGAGTTGCGTCGGCATCACGCCGGCCTTGTGGATCGCACGGTACCTCAGGGGCTGAAGCCCCGTCTCGCAGAACGGCGCTTGACGCGGCGCCAAAGCGCCGCTCTTCCACAGCGGTCGAGGCAGTGGGAAAAACTCCAATCGGCACATCACCGTCTCGCTTTTCCGCCGATTCGCGCAACACGTCTTTCAAGATGCGGTGCACGATCAGATCGGGATAGCGGCGGATCGGCGACGTGAAGTGGGTGTAACTGGTTGCTGCCAGCGCGAAGTGGCCGAGGTTTTCTTCCGAGTAGCGCGCCTGCTTGAGCGAGCGCAGCATCAGATAGCTCAAGATGCGTTCTTCTGGTTTTCCCGCGATCTTGGCGGCCAGCTTTTGATACATGCGTGGAGTGATGTGAACATCTTTTGGAATTTCGATCGGGCGCGCCTGCTTACCGGTGCCGCGGGCGGCGCGGCGGTCGGTCTTGAACTGCACGCGGTGAATCGGCAGCGCGCCAACGCCGAGCGAATATCCAAAGGTTGCGGCGATCACTTCGAAGTCATAGACGCGTTTGGCGTCCGGCTTTTCATGAACTCGATATAGAGACGCGATGCGTTTCGATTCGAGATACTGCGCGACGCACTCGTTGGCGGAGAGCATGAACTCTTCGATCAAACGGTGGGCGATGTTGCGTTCCGAGCGTGTGATGCTCTTCATCAAGCCGAGTTCGTCGAACTCGATGACCGGCTCGGGCAGGTCGAAGTCAATCGACCCGCGACGCTGGCGTTTGCGGTTTAGGATCATGGCCAGGTCGCGCATAAGTTCGAAGGTGGGAACCAGAGTTGCATAACGCTCACGCGCGGCCGCATCGCCTTCAATCACTGCGTTGACGGCGGTGTAGGTCATTCTTTCAGCTGAACGAATCACGCCTTCGATAAGCTCATAGCCGACGATTTCGCCGTGAGGATCAATTTGCATCACGCACGACAGCACCAGCCGGTCGAGGTGCGGCCGCAGGCTGCAGATATCCGTGGAGAGTTCGAGCGGCAGCATGGGCACGGCGCGGTCGGGGAAATAGACGCTGGTACCGCGCAGGCGCGCTTCCTGGTCGAGCGCAGAATCGGACGTGACATATTCGGCCACGTCGGCAATGTGAACCTGTAACTCGAAGTTGCCGTTGGCGAGATGGCGCACGGTGACGGCGTCGTCGAAGTCGCGCGCGGTTTCGCCGTCGATGGTAACAATGGGCAGGGCGCGGAAGTCGCGGCGATGGCGGAGTTCCTGTGCTGGGATGACTGCGGGAATGTTTTGCGCCTCTTCCAGCGTTGCTGCGGGAAAGTGATGCGGCAGGTGAAACTTGCGGATGGTGATTTCGACATCGACGCCGAAGTCATCTTGGCGACCGAGGACTTCAATGACGCGGCCGCGCGGATTTTGCGTGGGCGTGGGCCAGTCGGTGATTTCCACGTCGACCACCACGCCTTCGAGGTCGTCCCATTTCGCCCGGCGCGCAGCTTCGTCGCCCAGCACGCGGTCGGCGAATTTTCTTTGTAGCGTCGGCGTCCCGGCATCTTGTCCTCCAGAGCGGGGGCCGGACGCCCCCGCGACGGCCGCCGGGGACGGCGGCGCTACGGGTTCTGGATACTCCATTCCCGCCGGAATCACGATATCCATCGTGATCTTGCTGTCGATGGGCTTGACGGAATTGTGGCGGGCGCCGTAGTGAAAAATTCCGACCACCGTGGGATGCGCTCGCACCACTGGCCGCACGATGCGGCCTTCGGCGCGACCATCGGGACGAGTGGCGACGACGTCGACCAGCACGCGATCGCCGTGCATGGCATTACCGATGGCGTGGGGCGCGATGAAGATATCCCCAACGAGACGCGACTTGAGAGAGGGACTGAGCGAGCTTGCGTCGGGGATGACGAAGCCGAAGCCATCGCGGTGCATGGTGAGGCGTCCGACGATTAGATTCTTGTCATTCTTGTCAGCGGCGGGTTGTGGCAGGGCGTAGCGGTCGGAATTAATCTGAACCAGTTCGCCTGCGGCGAGGAGCTTCTGAAGCAGCGCGTCGAGATCACCGCGGGCTTCGCCGTGCAGGCCGAGTTCGCGCACCAGTTGCTTGAATCCCGCGGAACGCTTGGGCTGGCGGGCGATGTGTTTCAGGATGGTCGAGTCGGAAAGCATGGGAAGCTGTCAGCTCTCAGCATACCCCACCGGTAGACCTCTCTCATTTCCGAGGCGGCGGCAGCGCCGAGATGTCCAGGTTGTGCATCGCCACAATTTCCCAGTGCCCCGCATTCTTCGCCATCACAAAACTCAGCAGTCCCTCGCGCTCCGGACGGGGATTGCCTTGTGCATCCAGCGCACCGTTCATCTTCCAATGCACATCTACAGCCGCAACGTCAGGACGGATGAACCGCGTCTTGATGTCGGTATATTCCTGGTGGCTTTTGCTCAAAATGGTGGCAAACATGGGCGCGTGGAAGGATTCAATCTTCGCGCGGCCGCTCGTGCCGGTGCCTCGCCAGTTGGTGAAATCTGCGTCTTCGGAAAACACCGCCGCGAATGCTTTGGCGTCGTGATGATTCCAGGCGTCCATGAATCGATCCATCACCGAGCGGATGGCATTCTCATCCGCGTCCGTGCCGGTCTGGCCCGCGAGGAGAAGTGGAAACAACAAAAAGCAAATTGCCATGATCTTTATCATCTCGTCCTTTCGCCAACGACGAACGCCTGTCATCTACCATGTATCTCCGCCGCCGCGTGGAGGCCATACGCCAAGCGCGCGCCGCAGCATCGCGATCTGGCCTGTGTGGTAACTAGTGTGCGCGACCATTTGCCATAGCACCGCCTCCAGCGTTCCCGCGACTTTTTTGTCGCCTTCATGCACCGTTTCGATCTGGCGATCAAGTTCCTGTTGTGACGATCTTGATAGCAACCCGAACTCGGCAAGCAGCGCTGCAAACTGTTTCTTGAGTCGGTCCCACTTTTGGGTGTCGGTATGCGAGGACGCGGGCGGGAAGCTCTCCGAGGCATGTTCCGGATATGCCGGCCTCTCGCCACGAATGCGGCGCAGTTCGTAGTCCAGCCAGTAATTCATGTGGAAGACAAGTTGTCCGATGGAGTGCGGAAAGCCTTCAACGTGGCGCGCAGCTAATTCGGCGGAAAGATCTTCGACACAAGCAATGGGATCGGCGTGAGCGCCTTTGCCTTGCAGCAATTCGGTCAGTGGGCGCACGGACATGGGATTCTGAGCTTATCGACTCGCCGCAAAGTACTTCTCTTCCAGAATCCTGCGGTGATGCAGTTCGTGCCCCGCGATGATGTAGGCCAGCGCTCGCACGGTGACCTCATTCTTGTTGGCGATGCCGCGGCGCAGCCAGGCCGCTTCGTCGAGATTGCGCAGCAGAGAAAGCGTGGCGCGGCGCATGGCAATGAAATCTTCGACCTGATCGGCCAGCGGACGATGGGCGAAGGGACCATTGCGTACGTAGTCATCCTGCTCAAAGCCTTCGAGCGGCGTGGCGTCGGCACGCGAGATGCGCAAAGCACGATAGGCGAAGACGCGCTCGGTATCGCAGAGGTGGCCGAGGACTTCCTTGGCACTCCATTTGTCGGGCGCGTAGCGGAAGTCGCCGTCGTCCTCGTCGCGGTCGCAGAGCAGCAGCATCGTCTGGCGGCGTTGTTGGTCAAGCGTTTCGAGAATGTCATTGCCCTGAATCAGAGAAATATAGCGCTCGTAATATGGGGCGTACTCGCCGGCTTGAGGACGGACAACGGTGGAGGTTTGAGGAGTGATCACGGCTGGTTCTGGCATGTTACTCCCGCAAGGCTGACTTGCTCCTTCGATAAATCTTCGATGCCAAGAGCATACTCCGATGGGCTGTGGAACGGGAGCCCGGAGTAGTCTTTTTCGGGAATCCTTACACGGTGAGAGTCTCAAAATGGAGGGTCGTGAGATCGGGTGCTGAGCCTCGTGAAGCCCAAGAAGTAGGTACCAAGGTAGGAAACTATGTTGAAAATAAAGGCTTTTCCACAGCGTTCATATTGAGACGGCGGAGTACAATTCGATTTGGTCACGTAAGTGCGGCACGTGATCCCTAATCCCAACAAGGAAAGGAACTTTGTATCCATGTGGAAGCCGACGAATCAGCCTCAGACCCCCGGGCGGCCAGCAGAGCCGGAGCGTCCAACCATGTCTACCCCGAGCGCGCCAGCAATTAGCATGGCGAATGAACCCGCCGTTGCGCCGCGTCCGGCGATTACCACCACAACCACCGCGGACCAGGCGACCATCGGCAAATCGCTGGTGATCAAGGGCGAAGTAACTGGCTCGGAGTCGCTCTACATTGACGGCCGGGTGGAAGGCTCGATCAGCCTGGCGGGCAACCGCGTCACCATTGGGCGCAACGGAGTGGTCGCCGCCAACATCAATGCCCGCGAGATTGTGGTGCTGGGCAAAGTGCGCGGCAACCTGACTGCCAGCGACCGTGTGGATATCCGCAGCGATGGATCGCTCACCGGTGACGTGGTAGCGGCGCGTATTTCCATTGAAGATGGCGCCTACTTTAAGGGCGGCATCGATATCCGCAAGGGTGGACAGCCCACGCAGCAGAAGCCCAACGGCAAGGATGAGAGTGTTTCCGTACCCGAGCCTGCTGCGGTTGGAGCACGAGCGTAGGCTCGCGGTAGGGCTCTCGTCCGGGTTTCGCGGGTTTTGATAATTAGGATCAGCGGCGGAGTTCGCAGGGAATGCGAATGTCCGCCGTTTTGTTTGTCGCCTGATTATGGTTGAGTTCCCGCCCCCATGATCTCTTTGCTCTCGCCTTCGGCGACTCCAGGATAAGCAGTCTTTTTGCGGCGGCGCAGATCGTTGGGCAATTGTGAGCGAAGCAGCCATAGCCCGACGGCAACCGCCGCGGCCCAGGTGACCGAAATCAATCCTAGTTGCAGTAAGTCAGCCGCGCGGCTGCCGTGAGCAGAAACCAATGGTGTGACGCTTTTAGCGACTCCAAGGCTAAGGATGCCGGCGACCACGGCCGTTAGCGCCGACTTTCCTAACTCATCCCAACGCAGCGTTCTCAGCGAAACCAGTTTGCGGGAATGCAATAGTAACGCCAGTGCCAGGAGATTTGCTCCGATGCCGATATCGGAGGCCCAGGCTAGACCCACTACTCCATACCTGTGGAACAGCAGCGAATACACGGGCAGGGATGCACCGGTGATCACGGTGACCGCAAGCATCGGCGTCAATGTATTGCCGGCGGCGTAAAAGGCGCGGGCGTAGAGTCCCTGGGCGGACCACAGCGCCAGCGAGAGTGAAAACCAGAAAAAATAGACTGCTGTCGTCTGCGTATCGGAAACCAGGAATCGTCCGCGGCGATAGACCAAGTCGATCAGCGGGAAGGCGGCGGCCATCATCCATCCCGTCGCAAGAAAAGATGCGGCGGAGACACGATAAACAGAATCACTCACCGTGCTGGCAAATTCTTTCAAGCGCTTCTCGTTGAATAGCCGCGCGAAGAACGGCAGAGAGGCTTGTCCGGTGGCCTGCCCCAGCACCGCAATCGGAACGGCAAACAATCTCTTCGCGTAATTCAGGCGGGCGATGTCGCCAATGCCGCTGGAGGCGTAATGGCGCAGGATCCAGTCGTCGGCCGTAACCAGGGAGACGCCGAGCATCAGCGGGACCGAAAGCTTCACCCACTCGCGGAACGCGGGGTTCATGATGTCGAACGAAGGTTTGTAGCCCGTGCCGATGCGCGCCGCTCCGATCACGCTGGACAGAAACGGTCCCACAACACTGCCTATCAATGCGCCATAGGCCAGTGAGGCAATCCCGAAGTGGCGCCCGCCAATGACCCCGCCGACGATGATGAATATGTTGTAGAGCAGGGGTCCGAAGGCGGGGAAAAGAAATAGGCGATGGGAGAGCAGTACGGCCGAGACTACTCCGCCGACGTAGAAGAAAATCTGTGCGGGCAGGAGAATTCGCGTGAGGTGAACGGTCAGGTCCACCTCGGCGGGCGAGAATCCGCGAAACATCCAGCGCACAAACTGCGGCGTAAAGATTTCCGTGACGATGGTACCGACGATCATCACGGCGGTCATGACCGTGATGACGACGGAGAAAGTCTTTTGCGCGTCGGCGTCGCGCTTCTCGGCAAGGAAGCGCGTATAGATGGAGATGAATGTAATCGAAGCCGCGCCGCCGGCGACGATGTAGTTGAGCCAGTCGGGCAGCGTGAAGGCGGCAACGTAGGCGTCTGTCTGCTGACCGGCGCCGAACGCGTAGGCGATATAGGCCTCGCGGATGTAGCCGATCACGCGCGACAGCATGACAGCAGACATCAGCAGCAGTGTGGCCGAGAAAGCCGTGTGCTGGTGGGACGGTCGGAAGAACCGCAGGAGTCTGGTCATGGGCCGCAGATGCGCTGGCAACGCCGAACTTTTGTCACTCGTGCGCGAAATGTGAATTTCTTTCAAAGCCTACCAGAGGCTTGTCTCCACGACGGAGTTTATCGCTCGAATCAGGGTCGCATGGTTCCTTTATTGACACTGGAGAGGATCCTTTTGTGAGGTATTCGCGGTGGCGCGGCTCGGTCCCAGGCCAATTAAGGCATAGCGCTCGGGTGGTACCGGCCCGATTGCAAAAGGCAAAGGGCCCAAGTCGGCGGAGTAGAAACCCGCGCCTAGCTCCCCTCGGGCCGTCGTGATGCCGAGATTCACGGGTATTTGAATAACGTCGCACGAAGCCACGAACCCTGGTCGCACTTCGAAGAGTCTGCTGTTCTCGGCAACGGCCAGGTAATCTCCAGGGCGGCGCGGCGGGTCGTCAACCACGACCGCATGCGCTCCAAAGGACTCCAGGTAATATTGGAATCCCCAGTGCCCCATGAACCAGACTGCACCTGGCTGGTTCCGGGTCTTCTGCTCGATCATCGTTGCTGCCGTTCGCGCGGAGTTCGCCAGTTCTGTGTCAGCGCAGGTCAGCCAGAGCGATACCGCGCCCGCCGCCGCTAATCCTATGGTCAAAGTGACCGAACGCCAGCGTATAGGGTTTGCCCGTAGCGTATCCACGCGCCGCGCGAGAAGGATGGCGGCGGCCGGAATCAGCGGGAGTACGGAACGGGCGTTGATGATCCAGTTCACGAAGCCGGTAAAAATGAATGTTCCGAAAACCCAAAGCATCAGCAACAAAGAGTCGGCATCTCTGCGCTTCCATGTATCTGCGGCCGCCAGGGCCATCACGGAGAATCCAGCAGCGATGAAGAGCGTCAACTGAATACCAACCAGAAACCAGTGCTGATAAAAATCGAACGGCCATAGGGTTTCACCAAGAAATATTCGGCCGGTGCTGATGAGAAATCCTGCAACTCCGCTCGCTATGCAGACGACGAGAATTTTCTTGCGCTGCCAGATGACGGGAGCAAGTGTCAGAGCGGGGAGTGCGCATCCTCCGACAAAACTGAGATCGACTAACGCCTTGGCCAGGATGGAAGACTGCCTCGTTTGCCGCACACCAGTCGAGAAATGGGCTGCGCTTGTGATCAGGCGCAGTCCGTAGACCGCCTTCGTCCAATGCTGATATTCGGTCAGAATCAGGATGGGCAGCAGCAGGTACCAGGCCCAGCTTCCGAGGCAGCGCAGCCGGGCCAAAGAATACGCTGCGAGCAGCAGAATCAGAGCCGTGCCAAAGTACTTCGTCAAAGCGCACAAAGCGATCAGCAGAGCAGAGAGGGCTAGATAACTTGGCTTCTGCGGCTCTAGTCCTTCAATCCAGAAAATGATGGCCCAGAGCCAGAGTGCCACCATCATCGTGTCGCACATCACACTGTTGGCGGATACGAGAAACGCCGGCGTGAGCAGTGTGGCTGCGGTAGCCAGCAGCGGTGCATTTGTAAAGCGCTGCGCCAGACGATAGGTGCCCCATACCACCGCCAGCGCCGGCAGCAGGAAGGCGAGATGCAATGCCCGTTCAGACCACCCGAGGAAGCTGGCGGCCGCGGCGATGTAGTAAGACGCAAAGGGAGGATTCTTGGTTTCGTATGCCATTGGGACTGCGTCGAGGAACCAATTCACTTTGAATCCGAAGGGATCGAGCGGATGTTTGGTGATCTGCCGCGCCACATAGATGAACAGAGTGTCGTCAACGTTGAAAGCTTTGCCGGAAAATGGGACCAGGCAGGCGAACAAGGCCACCGCGAGAAATATGTAGGAAGGAATGCGCGAACGCTTATTCCCGAGTTTCTCGGTCTGCAGTGCCATCAGGGGGAGTGTAGCAAGATGCCCGGAAATGCTGTCAGTAGCAAATGAGGCCTTCTCTGCAAGATGATCCTTGCTTGCAACCCACTAATCCTGCAATCACTTACGCGATGATGTGCGTTTGAGGAACGCTTGAGCGGCGGTGCATTGCCGTCGAACGCCTTTTCGACGCAAAGTGGCTTCCGGAGCGCAGTATGCAGACGGTAAAGCGAAATCGCGAGGAGGCGAATATGGCGGGTGGGATGACGGAGTTTTGTGAGCAGGTGAACCCGCGGGTGCTGCTCGAGATGAGGAGCGCGCGGCCGTTTCCCGAGATGCGACGCGTGCAGGAAAGCTGGGTGGCTGAAGCCGAGAAGCGGGTGCTGTTGGGGCTGGCTGCGCGCACGCCGCAATGGATTGGCCCTGACCACCTGACGGCTTTGGGGCTGGCGGCGCAGATCGGGGCCGGTGTGTGCTATGCGCTGGCTGCGCGGAACAGGTATGCGCTTCTCGGAGTGGTTGTCTGCCTGGCGCTGAACTGGTTGGGCGATTCGCTCGACGGCACGCTGGCGCGGGTGCGGCAACAATTGCGTCCGCGCTACGGCTTTTATGTAGACCACATGGTCGATAGCTTCGGTGCTCTGGCGCTGATGGGCGGGCTGGCCTTGTCGGGATACATGCAGCCCTGGATCGCAACTGGCCTGCTGGTTGCGTTTCTCATGCTTTCGATTCAATCCTATCTGGCGACGCACGCGCTGGGGGATTTTCAACTTTCGTTCTGGCGCTTTGGGCCAACGGAGTTGCGCATCCTGCTGGTGGTGGGCAACCTGGCGCTCTTTTGGAAACCGCGAGTGCATTTTCTTGGCGGGTATTTCAAGTTGTTTGACGTGGGAGGAGCGATTGGTCTCGCCGGCATGGCGCTGATCGTGATTTTCTTCACGGGACAGAACACACTGCGGCTTTATCACGAAGAGAGGATTGCGCGATGAGAGCCGAGATAAGTGAAAACCCATCGCGAGGGGCTGAGCGCAGAATCGGTCGCCGAATAACGTTGCGTTGGTTGAAGTTCAATGCCGTGGGAGCGTTGGGAATCGGAGTGCAGTTGATCGTGTTGCTCGGCCTGAAGAGCGGCTTCCATTTGAGCTATCAGTCGGCGACCGCGTTGGCGGTGGAAGCTGCGGTCGTACACAACTTCTTCTGGCACGAGCGCTATACGTGGGCGGACCGGGTGAAGCCGTCCTGGTGGAGGTCGCTGCCACGGCTGCTGCGTTTCAATCTCACCACCGGCGCAGTTTCCATCGCCGGCAATCTGGCGCTGATGAATCTTCTGGTCGGATTGGTTCATATGCACTACCTCGCCGCAAACGCGATCGCGATTGCAGTGTGCTCGCTGGCGAATTTTCTGGTAAGCAACGAATACGTGTTTGACAAAGGGGCTTCAACGACACGCTGACGCGCCGCTGTTCAGCACTCTATTTGTCATTCTCAACATCGTAGGCTCCGGAAAGTGTGACGTCGGTGTGCAGAGGCAAGTCCTCCGATGATCGGCCAACTTCTACGGAATATTTACCTGCATCCGCGTGCCAGTGTTTCGCGGCAACGTCATAAAAAGTAAAAGCGCGCGAGTTGAGCGGAACGGATACATGCTTAGTTTCACCCGCAGCGAGTTCGACGCGGGAGAAGCCTTTGAGTTCTTTGGGCGGGCGCGGCACTTTTGGTTCTGCCTCTGCGACGTAGACCTGCGCTACGTCCGCGCCGGCGCGAACGCCGGTGTTGGTCACGTCGAACGAAACTTGGTAATTCCCGGCGGCGGACGACCCGCCATCCGGGTTCACTTGCAGGTGGCTGTACTTGAAAGTTGTATAAGACAAACCATAGCCGAAGGGGTATAGCGGCTTCACATGATTGTGTTCGTAACCGCGATAGCCGACGAACACGCCCTCCTTATAAACCACGCGATTGGTACCTGGATCGGTGTAATAACTGTCGTGAACCGGATTGTCGGCCCAGCGTGCTTCGAACGTGACGGGCAGATGGCCCGAGGGATTGACTGCGCCAAAGAGGATTTCCGCAAGCGCAGTGCCACCGCGCTCTCCGGGATACCAGAGTTCGAGGTAGGCGGGAACGCGATCGAGCCAGCCATCGGGATCGACATTGCCTCCAGATGTGACGGTGACGATTGTGTTCTTATTCAGCGCGGCGAGTGCGCGGATCAGTTCGTCCTGCCCGAACGGGAGACTGAAGGTGCGGTCCGATCCCTCTGATTCGCTGCTCGAGTCAAAACCGGCGGCGATGATCACGACGTCAGCTTTCGCGGCCAGAGCTTTCGCGGCAGCCGAGACGATTCTGCCCTGGTCCATGATTCCGATGCGCAGGTGCCCGCCGACGGGGAAATCCTGGAACGCTTCGGCAACAATTTTGTGCGGGCCCGCGGAGAGATTCAAAGTCGTATGGTCCTGCAACGCGTTGGCGGTCTTCCACTGATCGAAAACGAGTTTGTCATCCACGAGAAGGCGATATCCGTTGCCCTCGCCGGAATATTCTGCGGCGACTTCGTAGGAAGAAGTTTGAGGTGCGATATAGAAACCGGTCCAGCGCCGGGACGAGGGTTTCTTGCCGCCGACGAGCAAATCCAACGCTTCGTCCTGGTCAGCGAAGTCATCCCAATCCTTGGCGGCAAAATCGAGGTGGTGCACCGTCTCTGTAGAAACTGCGGAGCCGGAGAGGTCTGCGTTCGGAAAAGTTTCCAACTTGAGGCCAGGCTCGCCGTTTTGTGCGGCGGTGGAAAATTCCGTAGAGCTGGCGAGGTCGATCATCCTGGGGAGGCCGCGCTCGTAGTAGACCGTTGCTGCCGTGCCGATGTAGGCGCCGATACCCTCCAGAATGCTGACCGCCGAAAACGGGATCGCCTTGCCGCTGCCTCCGGCGACGGGTTGTGCGGGATAAGCGTCCGGACCAACGACGAGAATGCTCTTGATCTTCTGCGTGTCGAGAGGTAAAAGGGAACCTTCGTTCTTGAGCAGCACAATGCCTTCCCGCGCCCCGTCGAGGGCGACGCGGTGATTTTCTTCGTTGTACATCGAGAGCGAGAGATCAGTCTGCTCGCGATCAAGCCAACCGAAGCGTGCCGCAGTAGTCAGGATGCGGCGTACTTTTTCATCAATCGTCGTCTCCTTGACGCGGCCGTCGCGAATGGCGGGAAGCAGATTTTCTCGATTCATGTATTTGCCTTTCGGCATTTCGAGGTCGAGGCCACCATTGGCCGCGCCGATGGCGTCATAGGTCGAAACCCAGTCCGACATCATGACGCCCTGAAATCCCCACTGTTTTCTGGCGATGTCGGTATTGAAGTATCCGTTTTGCGTGGAGTGCAGGCCGTTGACCAGATTGTAGGAATCCATGATCGCGCCGACGTGGGCGCTCTTCACCGCCGATTCAAAAGCCGGCAGATAGATCTCGCGCAGAGCGCGCTCGTCGATGATGGAATCGCTGTCGTGCCGCAGAAACTCCGAATTGTTGCCGAGAAAATGCTTTACGGTTGAGCTGACGCCCTGCTTCTGCATACCCGTGATGTAGCCCACGGCGATGGAACCCGCAAGAAAGGGATCTTCGCCGAAGTATTCGAAGTTGCGGCCGTTCATAGGTGCGCGGTAAATGTTGACTCCGGGTCCAAGCATGAAGTGAATGCCGCGCGCACGGGCATCCTTGCCGATGCCCGCGCCCACGCGCTCCGCCAGTTGGGGATCCCAGGAGGCGGCGAGTCCGATACCGGCCGCATAAGTGGTTGACGGGAATTTCTTTTGACTGCGAACTCCGAGCGGCCCGTCGGACATTTCAAGGGCTGGAAGGCCGAGCCGCGGAACTGACCGGACGGCGAAGCCGGTGCCACCGATGTAGTCAAGTTTTTCTTCGAGCGTCATCTTGCCGAGCACGGACTCGACCCTGCGGTCGATCTCGGGGCTCGACGGAACTGGAGCCTGCGCAAATAGGACACTAGACGGAATTGCGAGGGTGAAGAGGAGTGCGTACAACGAGAATCGAAGCTTCGACATGGAAGACCTCTTACCGATGAGATGTGTCGTCGATGAGGATGGCGACACGGAAGAATTTCGATTTACCGCGGATCAAGTCTACACGCTTCCAAATTGCAGGTCAGGTTAGATCTGCAGCACCACCTTGCCGTAATTCTTACCTTCTTGCAGCAGCTTGTAAGCTTCCACGGCACGGTCGAGCGGGAACACGTGGCCGATGACTGGAGCCAGCTTGCGTTGCGCGATCCATTCGGAGAGCTGGTTCCATGCCGGATTCATGATCTCTGGCTTTTGGCAGAGGTAGGTCAGCCACAGGCCCTGGATGCTGGCCGATTTCGCATACAGAGCCCGTATATCGAGTTGCGGCGCCTTGCCGGTGGCGGTGCCGTATTGTATGACGCGTCCAAAATCGCGGAGACAGCGCAGACTCTTGGCGGTGTGCTCGCCGCCCAGCATTTCGAAGACAGCATCCACGCCTTCTCCGTGGGTGAGATTCTTTACGACTTCCTCGTAGTCGTGCCGCTTGTAGTTGATCGCGTGCTGCAGGCCGAGTTCCTTTACGCGCGCGAGTTTGTCCTCCGACGAAGAAGTCCCGTACATTTCAACTCCGAGAATGCGGCCGATCTGAACGGACGCCGTACCCACGCCTCCGGCAACGGCGTGGATGAGCACGCGATGCGGAGCTTCGCTCCGCCGGATAGCCGAGGGCGGCAGTCCCCACATGGGCTGAGAAGTCATGCCGGCCTGCCAGTAGGCGAGATAGGCGGTGAAGTAATTGACGGGGAAGGCGGCGGCTTGTTCGTCGGTCCAATGGTCGGGGACGGGCCACAGCATATTGGAGTGGGCGGCGACTTTCTCGGCGAAGGCTGCCCACTGGATGTAGCCCATGACGCGACGGCCGGTATTTTCTTCGACACCGGAAAATTCACGTCCGGCGATCAGCGGTGGGGCTGGCGTTCCGGGATAGCCGCCTTTGGCGGTCATGAAGTCGGCAAAATTCAGGCCCCCGGCGGCGACGCGGACCAGCGTTTGTCCCGGCTTGAGAGCCGGTTCCACGGTTTCCTGGACGGCGAGCGCGTCCGGGCCGGAAAGGCTGGTAATAACCAAGGCTTTCATGCAGGAAAGTTTAGCAGGGTGTCGATCAGGCCACTCGCAGCTTCGTTCGGGCGACAGCTGTCATTCGTTGACTAGCGGTTGCCCCATCCTTAAGATGAAGCGACTTGAAAAACCAGGCGTTTCCCGAATGATCGACCAGAATATCTCGCATTACCGCGTCTTGGAGAAACTGGGCGGAGGAGGGATGGGCGTCGTCTACAAGGCCGAAGATACCGAGCTTGGCCGCTTCGTCGCCCTGAAGTTTCTGCCGGATGCGCTGGCCCGCGATCCGCAGGCGCTGGAACGATTTCGCCGCGAGGCGCGGGCGGCTTCCGCGTTGAACCATCCAAACATTTGCACCATCTACGAAATTGGCAAGGACGGCGACCAGTCTTTCATCGCCATGGAGTTTCTGGAGGGGGTGACGCTGAAGCACCGGATCGCCGGCCGCGCGCTGGAAATCGAGACTCTTCTGTCGTTCGCGATCGAAATTGCCGATGCTCTCGACGCCGCCCATACGAAAGGAATCGTGCACCGCGACATCAAACCAGCGAATATATTTGTCACCAACCGCGGGCACGCCAAAATACTGGACTTCGGGTTGGCCAAAGTCACACCCGCCGCCAGTTCCTCCAGCCAGATCCTGGCGGCGAACACACAGACGGCAGTCGACGAACACCTGACCAGTCCCGGTGCGGCGGTGGGCACAGTCGCCTATATGTCGCCGGAGCAGGTGCGAGCCAAAGAGCTGGATGCGCGTACGGATTTGTTTTCCTTTGGCACGGTGCTGTATGAAATGGCGACCGGGGCGGGGCCATTCCGGGGGGAAAGTTCGGGAGTCATCTTTAGCGCGATACTGGAACGAGAACCGGTGCCACCGGCACGCATCAATCCGGATATACCCGTGGAATTGCAACGGATCATCAGCGGGGCGCTGGAGAAGGACCGTAATCTTCGCTATCAGAGCGCGGCGGAGATGCGGGCGGAATTGCAACGATTGAAACGAGACTCGGATTCGCGCCGGTCGGCGGCTGTCGTCGATATGGCGGCCTCGTCGCCGGTCTCCACTTTCGGTTCACGCTCCGGCTCACACGCGCAACCGGAGCCGGCGCGCCGCACCTGGAGGTGGAAAGTTGTGGCGTCGATTTTAGTAGCGGCCGCGGTGATTGCCGGCGGACTTTATTACCATTCGCGTCAGATTCCCAAACTCACCGACAAAGACACCGTGGTGCTCGCCGACTTCACCAACACTACGGGCGATCCGGTCTTTGACGGTACCTTGCGGCAAGCGCTTTCAGCGCAACTGGAGCAGTCGCCGTTTCTCAACCTGCTTTCGGATGAGCGCATCGCGCAGACACTTTCGCTGATGGCCCAGCCCAAAGAAACGCGCCTGACTCATGAGTTGGCCCGCGAAGTGTGCCAGCGTACGGCGAGCGCGGCGGTGCTGAATGGTTCCATCGCGCAGGTTGGGACGCAATATCTTTTGACCTTGAAAGCGGTGAATTGCTCGAACGGAGATCTGCTGGCCAGCACGACAGCGCAAGCCAGCGACAAGAACCATGTCCTTGACGCCGTGGGTGGGATGGCGTCGACCCTGCGCGGCAAACTGGGGGAGTCGCTGGCCTCGGTGCAAAAGTATGACGCGCCGGCGGAGAACGTGACCACATCGTCGTTGGAGGCGCTGCAATCCTACAGCCTGGGCTATAAGGCACAAATCCTGAAAAACGATTTCGCAGCTGCGATTCCATCGCTCCAGCGGGCCATCAGCCTCGACCCGAATTTCGCCATGGCCTATGCGCGGCTGGGAGCAAACTACTTCAATTTGAATGAGACTGTCCGCGCCGCTGACAATCTTCGCAAGGCGTTCGAACTGCGCGAGCGGGTGAGTGAGCGGGAGAAGTTCTACATCGCCTCGCACTACGGGCATTTCGTCACGGGAAACCTCGAGGATGCCCGCAGGTCTTATGAATTGTGGGCGCAGACCTATCCCCGCGATCCGGTTCCCGTCAACAATCTGGCTGTGATTTACAACAACCTGGGCGACTATACGCGGGCCCTCGCAGCCAGCCAACAAACCCTGAAGATGAATCCTGGAAGTGGCATCAGCTACAGCAACCTGGTCAGCGCTTACCTGTACCTCAACCGATTGGACGAAGCTCGGGCCACCGCGGAGGAGGCAAAGGCTCGCAACCTTGATTCACCTTTAAATCACGCCAACCTCTACATGATGGATTTCCTGCAGCATGACTCAGCCGGCATGGAGCAAGAGGCTGTGCGGTTGATGGGCAAGCCGGGATATGAAGACATCATGCTCTATTACCAATCAGACACCGCGGCCAGCGCCGGTCAGTTTGCTCAGGCGAAAGAACTGACACAGCGTGCCGCCGAGTCTGCCCAGCGCGCCGATGAAAAAGAGACAGCAGCCGGTTATCAGGCGGAAGCCGCGCTGCGGGCGGCGCTGGTGGGCGACATGGGTTTCGCGAAACAGCAGGCGGAAGCCGCGCTCGCGCTCTCGGAGGGAGGAGATGTTAAGGCTATGTCGGCTATTGCGCTGGGATTGGCCGGCGATTCCGCTCAGGCCACGCGGCTGGCCGACGACCTGGACAAGCGTCTGCCGGAAGACACGATCGTTCAGTTCGATTACTTGCCGATGATCCGGGCGGCGGTCGCGCTTCATAGTGGCGATGCCGAGAAAGCGTTAGCGGCGCTGGCGCGGGCTGCGCCCTACGAACTCGGCGCGGCATCGCAGAATCTGAATTTCCTTTTGTACCCGGTCTATCTGCGCGGCGAAGCCAATCTGGCCGCAAAGCAGGGCACGGCTGCTGCCGCCGAGTTCCAGAAGATTCTCGATCACCCCGGCGTTGTACTAAATGAACCGATCGGTGCATTGGCCCGGTTAGGGCTCGGCAGGGCGTATGCCCTGGCTGGAGACCCTGGCAAAGCCAAGACGGCGTATCAGGACTTCCTGGCCCTCTGGAAAAATGCCGACCCTGGCGTTCCCATCTTGAAGGAAGCCAAAGCAGAGTATGCGAGGTTGCAGTAAGGGCGCAACGTTTTGTGGCTTTGGAAGACTGGTGGCGGAGGCTTCTGAAGAGATTGACCATGTTCTTCGATGTGTAATCATTTGAGAATGAGCAGGCAACTGTTCCACAAGAGTTCTAGCTGGAAACAAGTTGCGGTGCGGAGCCGATTATGAGCGGACGCTTGATTGACAGCCTGGCAACCACACCGGCTCTAGCTGAGCTGTTTTCGGATGAGTCGGTTCTTCGGGCCATGCTGGACTTTGAAGCGGCATTGGCGCGAGCGGAAGCGCGGAGTGGAGTCATCCCACCTGATGCGGCGGATGCGATTGCAGCTTCCGCGAAGCCGGGTAATTTCGATGTGGCCGCTCTCGCTGACGCCACATTTCGAGCTGGAACGCCTGCAATCCCTCTGGTAAAGGCGCTGACGGAGCAAGTACGAAAGAACGAGGCAGAAGCGGCGCGATTCGTTCACTGGGGAGCGACGAGCCAGGACGTCGCCGACACCGCGATGTCTCTCCTGCTCAAACGCGCAGAACCCATTTTGAGCGGTGATCTGTTGCGATTGGAGAAGGCCCTGGTGGCGTTGACGGAGCGGCATAAGGACAGTGTCATGATCGGGCGGACTCTACTTCAGCCAGCTCCGCCCGTGACCTTCGGTCTCAAAGCCGCCGGATGGTTTGGTGCGGTTCGTCGTGGAAGGCGGCGTTTGCAGAATGGGTTTCGTGCCGCGGCCGTGTTGCAGTTTGGCGGAGCGAGTGGCACGCTGGCATCGCTTGGCGACCGCGGAATAGCTGTAACTCAAGCCGTTAGCATGGAACTTGGATTCGGAACTCCTGCAGCGGCGCCATGGCACACCCAGCGCGACCAACTAGCGACGCTCATCTGCGCTTGTGGAGTGCTTACCGGATCTCTCGGCAAGATGGCGCGCGATATCAGTCTGCTCATGCAACACGAAGTGGGAGAGGCAAGTGAGCCAGGAGGAGAGGGTCGTGGGGGATCGTCAACCATGCCGAACAAACGTAATCCTATTGCTTGTTCGCTCACTCTCGCGGCGACGCATCGGGTCCCTGGATTGGTCGCTTCGTTTCTCTCCGCGATGGTGCAGGAACACGAACGTGGGGTCGGCGGATGGCAGGCGGAGTGGCCGGTGGTGTCGGCAGTCGTCCAGTCGACCGGCGTGGCAATCGCCTCGATGGCTGAAGTGGCCGAAGGGCTCTCAGTTGACGCAGAAAGAATGCGCGTCAACATCGAGAACACGAATGGAGTGATTTTTGCCGAGCGCGCGATGATGCTGCTTGGAGCAAAGCTCGGGCGAGACGTTGCTCATAAGATCCTCGAAACGGCGGCAAGGAAGAGTGCCAACGAGGGTAGAAATCTCGCTGCCGTGCTTGCCGAAATGCCTGAGGTGAGTGTTCACTTGCGTTCTATCGAACTCGAGCAGTTGGAAACGTCTGCGCAATATCTGGGGTCCGCGGAGGCCTTTCGGGAAGCCTTAATAGCGGACTCCGATCGGGAAGACGACGACAAGGAGCAATAATTTGCCCTTCGCAACAATTCACGATACGCGAATGTTTTACCGCTTGCAGGGAAACGCGGGACGGCCTGTCCTAATCCTATCGCACTCGATCGGTACCGATCACGCGATGTGGGATCTTCAAGTAGAAGATTTGCTTTCGCACTTCCAGGTTCTACGGTATGACATACGAGGCCACGGAGCTTCCGACGCACCTGGCGGCGAATATTCGATTGAGATGTTGGGCGGCGATATTCTCAGCCTCGCCGCTGCTTTAGGGATCTCGCAATTTGCCTTTTGCGGCTTGTCCCTGGGTGGGGCCATCGGACAATGGGTTGCGGCCAGCGCGCCGGAGCGCGTCACGCATCTTGTTCTGGCTAATACATCGACGCAGTTCGGGCCGCGTGCCAACTGGGAAACACGAATTGTGGCGGTGCATAAGGGCGGCATGGCGTCAGTCGTCGATTTGGTGATGCAACGATTTTTCTCAGCGGACACGCTGGCGAAAAGAAATCCACATGCCGCTTCAATCCGCTCGGTGTTATTAGGCACAGATCCAGTTGGGTACACGGCGTGTTGCGCAGCGCTTCGCGATATGGATCACGGAGACCTGCTGCGGCAGATTCAAGCTCCAACCCTGATAATCGCCGGAGACCGCGACGTTTCGACTCCGTGGAGCGGACATGGTGAAAGACTGACGCGGGAGATTCCAGGAGCGACGGCTCTTCACTTGGCGGCGGCGCACCTTTCCAATATTGAGCGCCCACGCTCGTTTACAACAGCTCTGCTTGAGTTCCTGCTTCCGCGGCTTCCTGGGAAGGTTGATCCCCTGCAAACTGGATTCGAGACGCGTCGCGGGGTGCTTGGTGACGCACACGTCGATAAGGCAATTGCCGCGACGACAGAATTTACCCGCGAGTTTCAAGAGTTGATCACGCGTTACGCATGGGGAACGATCTGGTCCCGTCCTGAACTGAACTGGCGGACGAGACGGCTCCTGGTGCTGGCGCTGACGGCGTCCCTTGGAAGGTGGGAAGAGTTCGCCCTCCATGTGCGGGCTGGCATGGCCGGCGAACTCGAATTATGCGATTTGAAAGAAGTACTGTTGCAGACCGCCGTATATGCGGGGGTGCCGGCAGCGAACACTGGATTTCAAATTGCGGCGGAACAGATCAAAAAGGATGATTGAGAAAGAATCGTCTCTGCGCTCCGCCGCTCATCGGTAAAAGAAAATCATTTGACGAGATCAGTGAACGAAGTTGATTGCGACCACCGGGGCGACGGAAATCGCCGTATTGTGGCCGCCCCCAATCACGCGGGCGCCAAAGACCACACCCAGATTGGGTTTCCAACTGTATTCGACCGCCGGCGCGAAGCCGAACGAGTCGCTGGAGCCCGAGTTCAGCCGAATACTGGGCGGATTTTGCTCAATGTTGAGATCCAGCATCTCATATCCAATTGTCCGCGTGTTGCCACCGTGGCTGTATGGAGTATCGAGCGCCAAGACCCAGCGCCGTGTCAGGCTGTATTCCAAGGACGCATAAATGAAGAATGACCTGCCGGGCTGGGCGTGTCCGCGGAATCCGGCTGCAGTGCCGTAAACGCTGACATCTTCTACATTCACTTGGTTGGACAATGTCTCCGACGCATTGAAGCGCATGCGCAGAATGCGGCCATTCGGCATCCAGAAGTATGTCTGGGAGTTGAGCCCCGACGTCGTGGTAAAGGCTCCGCTGCCCAGACCGTCGCTCGGCCGATTGCCCAGCCGATCATACTTCCCAGTAGGAAACGCTTCCTGCACCTCGAAAGAGGTTGTCGGAGTCCAACTGCCGGCATGAGACTGCGTAAGCCGGTATTGCGCCAGCGAGGTGAAATCTCCCATCCCTACGCTCGAACTGCTCAGGCCGTCGCTCACCTCGTTGAAGCCCGCGATGGCGATTGAGCCGATGGTAAATCTGTCTGCGAGCCCGTAGAGCACATAGGTTCGCGAGCCGAAGCCGTTTGTGTGATCGGCGATCACATCGTAGAGATAGGGCTCGATCAGAAAATGTCCGCGCGGTAACGTGCCGGCTGAGTTCGTCAAGATAGGGCCGGTCCACCAGGCATCATCCAGCGACTGACGGACCGCGGAAGATGGCGTCGACGTTTCCTGCTGAGCCTCCGCCCTCGCGGCGAACAACCCTGTGACCATCAGTACTGCGACTGCGACGTGTCTCCGCATGACGCGAGTTTCCCTGGGTGAGTAATCCCCCTGACTCATACATCCTTACAGCCATTGAGCCGAGCGTCGAAGCGCCGGACATAATCTGGAAGAGCGACATCTTCGATTAATTTGTCGTCCGATATGGGCGGCCGAGATTTAATCTCAAGTGGTAATACACCAGCCCACACCGGCAACCCATAGTCGTTCTCGTCGTCCAGCGGCGGTCCGGTTCGTACCTTCGAGGAAGCCTCCTCGATCGAGAATTCAAGCACCGTTGTCGCTTTCAGTTCCTTCTCGCTGGGTTTACGGACATCTGCCCATCGGCCGGCGATGAGATGTTCCGAGATGACCCGCAAGGAGTTGAGCTTTTGCGCTGGATCCTCGATCTTCCTCGCAGTTCCAAATGCCACGACCGAGCGGTAGTTCATGGAATGATCGAAGGCGGATCGCGCTAAGACCAAGCCATCTACGAGAGTCACCGTTACACACGCCGGGATACCGGTTTCAAGTTCCCGCAGCATGCGACTGGCGGCTGAACCGTGCAAATAAAGTTTTTCTCCATCCCGGCCGTACAACGTGGGAATGACAAACGGCTGGGCATCCACGCAAAATCCGACGCAGGCGAGAAAGCCTGCGTCCAAAATCTGGTGAACCGTTTCCCAGTCGCGCGATCCTCTGTCGGGGATGCGGCGAAGTTCAGTGCGCTTTGTCCGATTCATCTGTCACCCGGGTTTGATCTGTAATCCAGTTGACTTCCCAAGTCTTGCCTCCATCGTCCGAGAATGATTGTTCGAAGTGGGGCGAATTCGTAGTGGTATCCGACCAAACAAATCGAACCAGAATGTCTTTGCCATTAGGTCCGGCTGGTTCCGTGTCGAAAAATTCGCCGCGTCCATCCTTGAACTCGCCGACCGTCGCAGGAAGTGAGAGTGTTCCGTTCTTGCTAGTGGCCCAATACAGGCTCCACTGATGAGTTTGGGGATTGTAGAGGCGGAGGGTCAGACCTTCGATGTGGCCGGCGGCAGGGCTATCGGTTTCGAACTGCTCCAACTCGGCGCGGCCATCCCACACCTTTCGGGTAACGGATGTACCGTCAAATTCGACCCAGGTAGTGGAACCGGTTAAGGGATGCAGAAGGCGCTTCAGGTGAATTTTCCAGGTGCCGAGTTCGAAATCAAAATCGTGCTGCCCGTCCCGTTGCGTGGCAGCTGGTTGAGATCCTGTTTTCGTTGCATCTGAATTCTCTTGTGCGAGTCCCTGGAGAGGACGCAATAGGGCAACCAAGCTGCACAGCAGGAGATAAATCTGAATGTGTTTGAGCGCTTTCATCACTGCCTCCTTCAATTTGTGGTGCTCTTTCGGTAAAATCCGCAAGTTTACTTCGTAGTCTTCCGCGTGAAATCAATTACCCAGTGTTTGGTCCAAGTTTTGCCGCCATCGATGGAGCGGTGACTTTCCCAGTGGGCGGATCGCTCGGTGATCCGAGACCAGGTGAGCCGAGAGAGAATCTGGCGTCCAGTCTCATCCTCCCACTCGCCACGAAGATCGATGGCCCTGCCTTCAAATCGTCCCCGCCAGACCAGGAATCCACCCGGCGCAGAAGTGTCCGTCCACGTATGTTCCCACTGGGAGGTTTGCGGATTGAAGGCGCGAAGGCCGAGGCCCTTAATGATCGTTCCCTGATAGGGTCCCTCGAAGAATTCCAGGGAGACGCAGCCATCCAGGACCTTGTTTGCAGTCATTGATCCGGGGCTCTCGCCCCAGGATCCATCGGGCAAAGGAAAGTGGCAGATGGCGCTCCACTCACCTTCGAGAAAATCAAATCGCTTAGATTCGGCGTGCGCGGTTTCGAAAATAGCATTGCTCATATCGACCTCTCAAAGTAATCCCGGTCCGGGCAGGCCGTATCCCGCTCCTGCAATCCCCGGCTTCGGTCTGCTGCAAAGTTCAGTGCGCTTTGTCAGATTCGTCTTTTACCCTTGTGTCAATCGCGATCCAGTTTGTTTCCCAAGTCTTGCCTCCATCATCCGAGAATGACTGTTCAAAACGGCACGAATCCGGAGTGATGTCTGACCAGACATTTCGAACCAGAATGGTTCTGCCATTGAATGTCTCCTGGTCGAAAAACTCGCCGCGGCCATTCTTGAACTCGCCGATCGTGGGTACGCCGAGGGTACCGACTTTGCTGTTGGCAAAATTGAGGCTCCACTGGTGGGCTTCGGAATTGTATAGACGCAGGGACAGACCTTCGATGTGGCCGGTGGGCCCATCGACCTCAAGCTCCACTAGGTTGACGCGGCCATTCCAAACCTTTCGGACAACGGAAGTGCCTTCATATTCGATCCAGGTAGTGGAGCCAGTTAAGGGATGCTGGAGGCGCAATAGGTGAGTTTTCCAAGTACCAATCTCGAAATCAAAATCGTGTTGCCCATCCCGTTCTATGGAAGTGGGTTGATGGCTTGATCCCGATCCAGCTGGATTCTGCTGTGCGAGTCCGTGAAGAGGCTGCAAGACGACAACCAAGCTGCACGCCAGAAGATACGTCCGAACGTATGTGAGCGTACTCATGCAAGAAAAACTAATCTACGTAGTGGTCCTATAACAATAGCCACTTTGATGTGCTACGATATAACCACTTTGGAGGTATTCCGGATGAAGCGCATTTCCGCCGCCTTTCTCCCGCCAATCGCGCTCGACCACCGCGCGAAAACTCCAATGTACAGGCAGTTGTATGACTGGTTTCGGAGGACCATCATCGATGGCCAAATGCGGCCTGGACAGCGAGTGCCGTCAACCAGAGGCTTGGCCGCTGAGCTGAAGATTTCGCGTATCCCGGTCTTGAACGCGTACGAGCAATTGCTTGCGGAAGGGTACTTTGAAACCTTCGTTGGAGCCGGAACGTGCGTGGCTGGATCCATCCCAGATGACACGCTGACCACCCCGGCCCTGAAAACTCGGAAAGGCCTTCCAGAGGTAGCAGAGAAGTTAGGCCCGCGCCGAATGTCGCGACGCGGGGCCGCGTTGGCACGCATACCGGCGCAATCATGGTTGGACAACCTGGGTGCGTTTCGGGTAAGCCTGCCCGCGCTCGACCACTTTCCAATCGGCGTCTGGTCGAAGCTGGTGGCCCGGCATTCCCGAAGGCCACCAAAGGGCATCATGGCCTATGGCGGCGCCATGGGATACCTGCCATTCCGCGAAGCCATTGCTGAGTATCTGGGCGCAGTTCGCGGGGTACGATGCGAGTCATCGCAGATCCTGGTGACAACCGGGTCACAGCAGGCATTGCAGCTTTCCGCGCAGGTATTGGTGGACCCTAAAGATCGGGTGTGGATAGAAGAGCCGGGCTATCCCAGCGCGCGCCAGGCCTTCATGATGGCGGGAGCTCAATCGATTCCAGTTCCGGTGGACCACGACGGCATGAACGTGGCAGAGATCATCCGTCAAGGCCGCAGCGCGCGTGCTGTGTATGTCACGCCATCTCATCAATATCCCATGGGCATGACGATGAGCGCCACACGCCGGATGCTTCTCCTCAGTTGGGCGTCACGCACCGGGGCTTGGATTATTGAAGACGATTACGACAGCGAGTATCGGTTTGGAAGCCGCCCGATTGCGTCGCTGCAAGGCCTGGATACGGATGGGAGGGTCATTTATGTCGGGACGTTCAGCAAAGTCATGTTTCCTGCTTTGCGCTTGGGCTATGTGGTTGTTCCCAAAGATCTTGTACGTGCTTTCGCTGCCGCTCGGGATGCCGCCGATGTCTTTTCATCGACTCTTTATCAGGCAGTCTTGACCGATTTCATCCGCGAGGGACACTTCGCTCGCCATATACGTCGGATGCGAAGTCTCTATATGGAGCGGCGACGAGCGCTGGTAAAAGCAATTTACATCGAGATGGGAGAGAGGCTCGAAGTGATTGGCGCCGAAGCGGGAATGCATCTGGTGGCACTGCTGCCGCGTGGCGCCGACGATGTGGCGGTTTCGACAAGGGCTGCCCAAAGGGGTATTTGCGCAATGCCGTTGTCGAGCTGCTATCTGAAACCACCGGCGAGGGGTGGCCTGATTCTTGGCTACGGGGGCGCTAACGCGCATCAGATTCACGATGGCGTACGCAAACTCAGGATGAGTGTACAAGGCCCACTAGGCTAACCGTAGCATGCCGAACCAGTGAGAAAGAACTCGTGTGCTGCGACTCAAACTCTGCAGTGAAGTCATGCAGTCGCTCCTCTAGTCAAGCGGCTGACGAAGCAACACAATCTGACGTGCTATGCCGTTGGTGATCTCCTCGCAAGATTAGAAGCCCCTTAGAATTAAGCTCAGTTGGGATCTCCTCCAATCTCAACTCGACAGATGAATCAAGGCGAAGTTTGTCCGTAAGTACGAGTGACAAGGTTGTGAAAATTTAATGTCTAAGAGGCCCTTCATGGCTGCTGGTGCTGCTCCTGCCCCCGAAACAAAAGGGGATGCGAAGACCGAAACGGCGGAAACTGTCACGGCACAACCCGCGACGCTAAAGGATCGTATCGTACATATGGTTCATGAGATTTTTAAAGGACGCGACGAATACGCTGGCTGGCGTCAGTAAGCACTGTGCCTGCGCTGAAGGGTTAAGTGCGGCTCCTCTTGATTCCATCGTTTTGATCGATCATCGCTTCTGTAGCCTCTCGTTCATACTGCCGACTTTACTCTGCAGGTTCAGGACCGCGCCGGCGATTCGCTCCAAAGGCACAATGTGGTTCACCGCGCCGCGGGAAATCGCTTCCTTGGGCATTCCGAACACGATGCAACTCGCCTCGTCCTGCGCGATCGTGGCTGCTCCAGCTTCTTTCATTTCATAGAGGCCCTGGGCGCCGTCGTCGCCCATGCCGGTCATTATGACCCCAACCGCCCTGGCACCGGCGGAAATGGCTACCGAGCGAAAAAGCACATCCACACTTGGACGATGACGTGAGACCAGCGGCCCATCCAGGATCTGGACGATAAGTTCTTCGCCGCAGCGATTTACAAGCATATGCCGGTTGCCCGGAGCAATGAGTGCGTGGCCCGTCTGCAGCCGGTCGCCATCTCTGGCCTCTGCGACTTCTATTCCACATTCCTGGTTCAATCGGTCAGCAAAGGCCCGCGTAAAACCTTCGGGCATATGCTGCACAGCCACGACCGGCGGGCAGTCGGCCGGCAGTGCTGCGAGGAAAACGCGCAAAGCTTCCGTTCCACCTGTCGAGGCACCCACGGCAATTAACCCGCTCGGCGGCGGTGCATTGCGGGACTTGTTCTTGCGAAGCAGAACAGCATCGGCCGTCAGGCGAGGAACTGCGGCCATCGGCCGGGGCCTGACCTGCGCTTGAGACGCGCTCCAGACCGCATCCAGGAGGGTCACGGCCGATTCATGCAGGAAGTCACGCACGCCAACTTTGGGCTTGGTGATCACCTCAACCGCCCCTTCTTCGAGCGCGCGCAGCGCGAGTTCGGTGCCGCGAGCAGCCAGGCCGGAACAGACCACCACTGGGGTCGGCATTTCCAACATGATCTTTCGGATGAAAGTCAGGCCGTCCATCCGCGGCATTTCTAGGTCGGTAATGACGACATCAGGCGGTTCCTTTTGCATCTTCGCCCATGCAATCAGCGGATCCGCCGCGGCGCTGACTTTGACCTTGCGGTTGGTGCTCAGGATGGCCTGCATAACCTGGCGGACCATCGCCGAGTCATCCACAACCAGAACGTGCAGATCATCTCCATGCATAGGTGGCAAGCTCCGTTCGCCCAGCGCCGTGTTCACATGTCCTTTTTGTCTGCCGTCTTTATGTAGATGGTCGGCTCAATGCTCTGCAGGTGAGTGGATATGCTGCTTAAGTTCTCTGCGTGGCCCACGAACAACAGACCGTTGTCCATGAGATGACCGTAAAGGTTCGCGACCGCCCTACGTTTTGATGCTGCGTCAAAATAGATCAGGACATTGCGGCAGAAAATGGCGTTGAATTGGCCTTCGATGAGATTGGACTCCTGATCAAGATTCAACCTTCGGAAGTCGACCATCTGCTGGATTTCGACTTTCACTTTCATCTCGCCTTGCCGCGCCGCTACTCCGCGCAACATGAAACTGTGCAGCAAGTCCTTAGGCAACTCCGTCGCTCTCGCGATGGGATAAACTCCCTGCCGCGCTTTTTCCAATACGCGGTTGGAGATATCAGTGGCCAGAAGCCGCACGTCCCAGCCTTCTTCCGCGGGAAGATGCTTGGCAAGCAGCATGGCTACCGTATAGGGTTCTTGGCCCGAGGAACATCCAGCGCTCCAGATGCGGATTCTTCTGGGGCGCAATTGGTGTTCGGCGTCCGCCCGCCAACGGGGAACCAGTCTCTGCACCAGGAATTCGAACTGCCTGGGCTCACGGAAGAAGCGAGTTTCATTGGTGGTGATGGCGTCGATCATCCGTGCGCGTTCCTCGTGCTGGGCGGGCTGTGCAACGCATTCGTAGTAACTCGCCAGTGAAGCGATCTCGAGCGCCCGAAGCCGTCGAAAGAGCCGCCCGCACAACAGGGCCGTTTTTGAACTGCCCAGCCAGATACCGGTTTCGCTGTAAATTAACTTCTGGAATTTTTGGAACAGCGCGGGACTGACAGAGAGCTGAGGTGGCTGCTCAAGGCATGCATCAGCCTGATGGGGCACGCCTGAATCCTTGTCTTCAGCTGTTCCGGCGGACACAGCTAAGCTCCAGCCTCGAAGTGTGTGTCTTTGGCCGGAGCCTCAAGAGCCGCATCGCCCGCAGGTTCTTCGTCGGCAACCGATTCCGTCACAGCTAGCAATTCGTCGGCGGAGAGGACTTTATCGATATCAAGAATCAGGCAAAATTTCTTGCCCAGGGCTCCCATACCGAGTAGATATTCGGTCTTTACCCGTGTACCGAAAGGCGGGGTCGCTTCGATTTCGTCAGCGGAAAGGTCGATTACCTGGCTCACGGAGTCGGCCAGAACACCCATGGTCAGCTTCTCGCCCTCGAACATCACTTCGGTGATGATGATGCAGGAGAACTTGGAAATGCCGCTGGCTGGTAACCCGAACTTCACAGCGAGGTCGACGACCGCAACAACCTTGCCTCGCAGGTTGGTCACACCACGGATCCAGATCGGAGTGTTGGGCACGGTGGTGACGGCCTCGTACTCAATGATCTCCTTCACCTTCACGATGCTGATCGCATATTCCTCGCCCGCAGTTAAGAAGGTAAGGTACTGCACCACGCTCAGAGGGAGTTGCTGCTTCCCTTGGTCCGACGCTCCCATAGATTCACTCCTCGCATTTCTGCCGCTTATTTCGTCGAATGCGCAAAGCCAGTGTGTGTCCTCGCGCTCCCACCCTAGAACGGAGCGAAATTAGCTTCTTCCTCTACTTTGCCGTTGGCCCGCTGAGTGTGGCTACGTTGCGCGAAATCGTTCCTGAACGTCGGGTTCAGGGGAACGTTCACGCGTTGCTTGCCGTTGCCGCCGTTTTTAATGGGCTGCTCGCCTGCCACACGGAAGAAAGTCATCAACTGCTGCAGTTGTTCGGACTGTGCTGCCAATTCTTCTGCGGTACTTGAAAGTTCTTCCGCGGACGATGCATTGCGTTGAGTGACCGTGTCGACCTGGGACATCGCCTTGTTGATCTGCGTGACTCCGCCCGACTGTTCTGTGGATGCGGCGGCAACGTCCTGCACCAGGTCGGCTGTCTTCTTGATGGATGGCACCAGGTCAGACAGCAATTGGCCAGAACGTTCTGCTACACTGACGCTCTTCCCGGCCAAGCCGCCGATTTCCTGTGCAGCTAACTGGCTGCGCTCGGCCAACTTTCGAACCTCGACTGCTACCACAGCAAAGCCCCGTCCCTGATCTCCTGCGCGCGCGGCCTCGATGGCGGCGTTGAGCGCAAGAAGATTGGTCTGGTAGGCGATCTCTTCGATCACCGAGGTCTTGGCGGCAATTTGCTTCATGGCGGAGACAGTCTCTTTGACTGCATTGCCGCTCTCTTCCGCCGCAAGCGCCCCCTTTACAGCCGCCTGCTCTACTTGCCGGCTATTGTCGGCATTTTGAGTGATGGACGCATTCATCTGTTCCAGACTGGAGCTCATCTCCTCCACTGAAGCAGCTTGTTCACTAGTTCCCTGAGAGAGACTTTGCGAGGAGGAAGAGACTTGCTGGGCTGCAGAAGCAACTGCTGCCGATCCCTCGCGGACGTCCCTGATGATGCCCGACAGCCTGCTGCTCATTTCCCGCATGGCCTGTTGCAATTGGCCGGTTTCGGAACGGTTTGTGACAAGTATCTCCCTGGTCAAGTCGCCGGCGGCGATACGCTCTGCGTGCTCGACTGCCTGCGCGATAGGGGAGGTAATGCTCTTCGTAACGCTGATTGCCGCGAGCGTGGCCAGGATCAGAGTGACCACTAAGAGCAACAATGCAATGCTGCGCCCGGTAGCATAGGCTTGCTGGCTTTCCTTCATACTTTGTTGCATGGCAGCGGTCTGGAGATCAATGAACTTTCCCCACGTGGCACGATACTTGTCGAGTGCAGGGATCACGTCTCCGCTCAGCGCTGCCATTGCCTGGTCACGTTTCTTGTCCAGCAACAGCAGCTTGGCTTTTTGCCTGGCCACCTTGTAGGCATCCCTGTCTTGGGTGACGATGTCGAACAGATCCTTCTCTTGGGAAGAGCTGAGACCTTTTTCGATTTCCGCGACCTGCCCGCTGATTTCCTGGCTGATGGCATCGTTTTCCTGGTTCAGTTTCTTCTCTTGTTCGGGGTCGGTGGTCTCGAACAATTGAAAGGTGATGCGGGCGTTGGTGATGGAGTGCTCAATGGTCTGGCGTGTCAACTCAACCGTGTTGTAACGCTTCTGGATCGAGGCCGACATGTTGGAGTTGAGGCGACCGAGCCAGCTCAGTCCAAATCCACTTACCACAATCACGCACAGCAGGATGGCGCCAAAGACCACGCCCAGTCGCGTGCCGATATTCCGATCTTGCCAAGTCTTCATTGTCCTTCACCTCTCTAAGAGCTTCCTTTTAGCTAAGCTTGCGCCTGCAAAGTCGACTGCATCACTCCGCGCAGAAGACTGGGAACGTCGATGATCAAACCGACCCGTCCATCCCCTAAAACTGTAGAACCCGCGATCCCATGAACTCCTCGAAATGCCCTACCCAGCGGCTTCACCACCGTCTGCATGCCGCCCAGCAATTCGTCAACTGCGATTCCGGCATGAAACTCATTGATCTTCACCACCACAATGTTCTCCTTTTTAGGAGCTTCCCCCTGCAGGCCGAACACGCGCCGCAATCGGACGTAGGGAAGTGCGGTTCCGCGCAGACTAAGGATTCCGCTGGCTTCCGAGTTGCGCTGTTCCGCCGGCAACTCCGTACACTCGGTCACATGTTCCAGAGGAACGACAAAGGTTTCAGTACCGACCTTGACCGAGAACCCTTCAATGATGGCTAGAGTCAAGGGCAGGCGGATGAGAATCGTGCTGCCTTTGCCGGCTGTACTGGTTATCTCCACCGTCCCGCGCAGAGTGTCGATGTTGCGCCGCACGACGTCCAATCCGACCCCGCGGCCGGAGAGATCGGTGACCGACTCGGCGGTTGAGAATCCCGCATGAAACACCAGATCGTAAATGTCCTGGTCGCGCATCCCGTCTTCGCCGGATAAAAGTCCAAGGCGTTTCGCTTTGTCGAGAATCCGCGCGCGGTCGAACCCTGTTCCGTCGTCTTGCAGCTTCACGATGATATTTCCGCCGCTGTGCGCCGCCGCCAGCCGGATTAGCCCGCAAGGGTTCTTGCCTTGGCTCTTGCGCAAGTCGGGTTTCTCGAGACCGTGATCGACCGCATTACGCACCAGGTGCAGCAGAGGATCTTTCAATAGTTCGAGCACCGTCGTGTCAACTTCGACGTCTCCGCCCACCACTTCGAGGCAGGCCAATTTCCCATGACTTCTGGCAAGGTCCCTCACGGAGCGGACAAACTGGCGAAACAAGGGACCGACTGGCACCATGCGAATACTCATCACTTCACTCTGCAGGTCCATGTACAGGCGCTCGGCCTCGCGATGCATCTCCAGGATGGCGCGTCCTTGCTCGGTGCTGAGCTTTTCAATCATCCGGCGCAAGCGGCCTTGCGCAATCACGATTTCCCCGGTCAGATTCAACATCTGGTCGAGCTTGTCGACATCGGCGCGCAGCGTGCGGTGACTGGTACCCGGGAGCATGTCCCCCTTTACGCCCGAACTGGACTCCCCCGCGACCCCACTGGCGCTGACAACTCTTTTCGCCCGCTTTTCTACCTCACGGGCAATTTCCTTTCTGAGATATTGTTGTCCCGGGGTAAGCACACTGGGCCCGGTCGTCGCGGTTGAGACCATGGCACGAAGTTCATCTGCGGCCTTCAGCAGCAGTGAAACCAGGTCCGCACTGGGCAGCGTCTGCTGCTCGCGCAAGACGTCTAACAAATCCTCTACAACGTGGGCAAACCCTGCCAGTTCACTGAGTTCCAACGAGGTTGCATTTCCCTTGATGGTATGCGCAATGCGGAAAATTCCGTGAAGAAGTTCCGGGTCGGAGGGGTTCGATTCCATCTGAACCAACGTCTGCTCCATCAAGTCCAGACCCTCTTCCGATTCGACGAGGAACGACGCAAAAACTGCTTCACGATCAAAGTCCGCTGAATCCACCGTTCCTCCTCTCGCAGTCCACGCCATTCGGCGCGTGACTTGGGTTCTCTCTAACCCTGGTCCTCTTTACATCTGATCGAAACTCTTGATCGTCGTCACGCCATCGAAGATCTGAAAAGCCAACCTGCGGCCATGCTTCCCCGAGACTTCTTTTTCCACCACGCGAATGCCTGCGGAACGAAGGAAGCTTTCGGCGAGCTCCACATTCCTCGATCCCAGCGACTGCGATGGGTCGGCACCGAAAGCGCTGGAGCCGCCAAAAATCTTGGCCTGCAAGTTTCGGATTTCGCATCCCAACGCCAGCACCTGGCTCAGGAGTTCAGGATTGGCGACATTGCCGTAGCGCAGCCGGTTCGGCCCATCGCTGAGCCCCTCAGGCAGAAGATAGTGGTTCATTCCTCCTGCTTTTTTGTGCCTGTCCCACAGGCAGATGGCGGCGCATGACCCGAGTATGGTTGAGATGGTGATCGGATCGCACGTTACAAACACTTGCCCCGGATACAGGAAATGCCGGGCTTCGTTTGAGTCCACACGCTCAAAGCTCTTCATGAACGCCGCGGGCAGGACTGCCGGGTTGAATTTGGGGGGAGTCTCTTTCATGTTCTTATTCCTGGTCCCTCGCTCGGTATCGAATGGCCGCTCGAGCCAAACAAAGGTTTAGCAGCCTCGTCGGAAAGAAGTTTGAACAGTTCCATGTCGGACCTGTCGAAGGCGAGCTTCTGGGGAAGCAGACGCAATATCGCGAGTATCGCTATCGTTTGGCCTGCAACGCTGATCGGAACAAACGCCTGCGCTTTAGCCGTTGCGCCGGAACGGTCGCCAGCCGCGAATTCCACATGGCACTCGCCGCGCATCACACGCTCAAGGCCAGAGCCGCCCATGGTCTGCAGCAGGTCGTAGTTCTCAAGGTCGATTCCAAAGGACCAAAATACCTGGAACGTTGAGGTTCTACGGTCAACTCTGAACAGGCCGATTTCCTCGGAGCCGAGTAAGTTGGCCACGATTTCGCGCAGACCCTCAATGGCATCCTCTTGCCCTTTGCTTTCGGTCAGCCTCTTTCGCGCCGCTTCCAACCGTGCATCGTTCATCGGGCCGGCTGCACAGCGCTTCGCCCCAAAGGCACTCCTCTTGTCATCGCTCATGAAAGTCCTTGTTGTACTGGTCCACCAATCGGATAAGACTCGAAAGTGCTCTTCGACGCCTTACTCGCCCAGGTAGCTCTGTAACAGAGCCACCAGTTCGGCGCCATCCACCGGCTTGGTGATGTAGTCATTGCATCCACTCTGGAACCCAGCCTCCATGTAAGACTCTTCGCCGCGAGTGGTAACCAAAACAATGGGAATTTCGCGGGTGCCCGGCTGCTGACGCATTACCTTGCAGGCTTCGAATCCATTCATGCGGGGCATTACCACATCCATCAAGATCAAGTCCGGGTGCTCTTGCTGTGCCTTCTCGACCGCTTCATGTCCATCGCTGGCGGTTACGCACTGGTAGGTCGTACGCTTTTCCAGGATCTCGCGCGACATCATCAAGGCTGTTCTGGAATCGTCAACCACAAGAATTTTTTTTGACATTGTTCTCCTCGAACTGTAAAGCCGAGGCAATGGGCAGCCGCGGGATTAGCGAATTCAAGCGCTAAGTCCGACGGCTTCATTAGCCGCGTCTGTCGCAATCCGTGTTTCACACAGCAGTAAGGACGGACGATTCTGTGCAGAGCGAATCGCCCTTAAAGCCCAGGACTGGAAGCTGTCGCAAAATGCCCTGCATCAAATTAGCGTCGTCGTCCAGCCAGTATTAGTAATCTCTAACACAGCCAGAGATTACGCCGTAGTTACGTTTGTAATGGACGACAAAGCTTTTAGGTTTATAAGAACCTAAGTTTGGTGTGTGAAATATCCATTGCTTGACAGAGGGCCGCCGAAGGACAACTCAGATGGGCTGGGAAGGTTGACCAACTCGAAATCAGGATCCTGTGTAGAGCTGGAATGGGGCCCAATAAAAAGGCTTTCGAAAGGCAGTGCCGGAGTGCAGCAGGGTGAGTTTGGCAGTGCGAAGAGCTTCGTCGGGCGTAGCTCCCTTTTTCAACTCGGCATAGAGTTCGTCCATGAGCTGAGGAGTTGTGTCGTCACTCACATCCCACAAGGCTCCAATCACATTGTGAGCACCGGCGCGGACAAAAGCCCAGGAAAGCCCCACTAATCCTTCTCCAGAGTACGCACGTGTGCCTGCACTGCGGCAGGTGGAAACTGTGACGAGTTCAGCCCGCAAGGGATGATGAATGATATCGCGGCCATAGAGCTTGAAAGAGTCGCCTTCGCCATTCGTCTTGGAGAGCACAATGGCGGAGTCGAGCGGACTTAGCCGGCTGGCTGTTCCATGCGCGACAAAATGAATGTAGGCGAACCGCTCCGGCTGGCTGGCCAGATACGCGGAGGGACTCGCCTGATCGCGTGAGAATACCTGTTCATGGCCGGCCGGGAAGTGTTTTTCAATGCTCTCCATCTCGATTGCGGCTTTCGGCAATTGAGGAAAGTCCTCGTTGGGCGCAATGGCGTCGCCAAAGAGCAGCAGGTCACCCGTGCCTTTGCGGGGCGCGGCGTGGAAGGCTTGCAGCATTCGAAGCGAACTTGCACTCGAGAGCGTGACATCTTCGATCCAGTAGTGCGGTTGCGGCTCAGGGACCAACAGGGTTTCGAAATTCAAACTGTTCAGGCTGCCGTCAGGGACGATGAAGACTTTACCGTTCTTTGCCAGAAGGTCTTTCGCTGGTTCCACTAAGAGGCGATAAAGTGCGGCGCCATCGTCGTTGGCGATTTGCGAAGACTCTCGTTGATCGATGATGGCTTTTCGATAGCGCTCTACTCTGACCTTGATCTCTGCCGCCGGAGGCAGTCGAAACAGGCTGGTTTTCTGGGGCGTGATCGCCCAGAGGTAGGACTGTTCTTCACCCAGCCAGTAGAAAAAAACTGGACCACCAGCCTGGCGGGCGATTTGCTGAGGATTGACTGGGTACGGAGCAAATGAGGTCCCTTTGGGCAACAGTCCCAACCCTTCCGACAGCATTCGAGCTCGGCTAAAGTCCGCAACCTGCAGGGCCTCGGCGGTCTTGCCCCGGGCCACGAGGAAGTGGATATAGTCGTCATAGATGCGTGAAGCGTTGCTAAGAAATGGCAGCCGGGAATCTTCGTGCTGCAGTTCGGAGCGGGCAGTTTCAAAAGTGGTGAGCGCGGTTCGATACTCGCGGTTAGCAGAATCGAACTGGTTTTCGTCTTCATAAAGCCGAGCTAGCGACCGCTCCGCCTCCCACTTTAAGAAGACCGGACTATCTTGCGATTGCGCGACCTCGCGGAATGCATTCTCGGCGGTCGTCGGATCATGCAACCGCGCCGCAACTCGCCCTTGAACCAGCAGCGGATACACCTGTTCCCGCCCGTGCTTATCCTCGCGCGCCTTGGCGAATGCTTCGTCCGCATAACGCTTGGCATCGTCTAGTCTGCTGGTTCGCTCAGAGACAAAAGCTAGGGCGGTGAGTGCGTCGACAATGTCTTCCCTCCTATTAATCTGCTGCGCGAGTTTGAGGGACTGCTGAAATGACTGCTCAGCCACGGAGAAATTGCCCGCGTCCATATAGACATATCCGGCGGCGGTGAGCCATCCGACATGGCCGATCAGATCGCCTAATTTTTCAGTCTCATTCCCGGCCTCGATAAACATGCCCACAGCTTTCTCTGGGTCACCGAGCTTGTAGTAGGCCCAGCCCATATTCCCAAGCGCGGTTTGCGCGAAATCAGCAAAATTGTTCGCAAGCGAGAGCTGGCGGGCCGCATCGGCCCAATCCAGCGCTTCGTCGAAATGCGTCTGCTCATTCGCGGACCAACTTAGATCCAGCAGAGCGCTCGCCTCCCAGAAACGGTCGCCGCTGGCACGCGCTCGAGGGAGGACGCGCGCAAAGAGCCGCTGTGCCGCAGCATAGTCGCCCCGATCCATTTCCAACTCTCCTCGCGCGTGGACTATATCCGTGCAAGCTCGACTGCCCGAAGTCGAGCACAAGCGTTCCGCCTCGTTGAATCTTTCTTCTGCCTCCCCAAACCGACGCAGCGAAGCAAGCGAGAGCCCGCTCCACCTAAGTTTTTGAATGGCCAATTCGCCTGGAGGGGTGGGCGTCGGCTCGGACGCGAGGAGGGCCAGCACCTCTTCGTACTTCCCCCGCTGATACCCGGCTCTCGCCCTTAGAATCGTAAACTTCCATGCCCATTCCGCATTGAGGTAATGAAATTCCTTGTAGCCCTCCTCAGCCTCTAGCGCTCCTGTCTCGACACCTCCGTGGCTAAGGGTTTGCCTTGCGTGATCGTACGCAGCCTGGGGGTCGCGCCGCCCCGAGCAGCCCGCCAGCAGAGCGCCCCAGAGGACGAGGAACACGATTCCAAGCGCACGTGCTCGTACGCGCGCCAGCCGTTCCCGCTGGTCGCGATTTTGCCAGCGCTGTGAGGAGAACATGCGGTTTCCAGTCGTCGCAGGATTTTAACTTGAAATCCATAGGAGCTCCTGTACAATTCGCGCCCAAGGAGGATTTAGTATGTTTGCATGGTTTATCTCCCTCTTGCTGATGTTCAGTAACCACGGCGGGGCCACCACTGTGCCATCCGTGAGACTGGACGCCAGCGGCAATCGCCACGTAACTCCCGCTGACAATCCTCAACCGGACCCGGCGTCACCTCCCGATACAGATGGCCAAGGTAGGGGCGGCGGCGGCTAACGCTGATTACGGAAATGACTGATGTCGATCTATCGTGGGCCTTCATTTTTTTCCGCCAAAAGGACTACGTTTCTTCGGACCGGCTTTTTCGCGCAGCCCTTGACCTCGCCGAAAAAGTTGGCGGCTGGTACTTACGCGGTCATGCTCTTTGGGGCATTGGCAAGAATCTGATGATTCAAGAGCACTACGAGGAAGCGATGCCCTGGCTCAATGAGTCGCTCGGGATTTTCGAGAATGCTGGCGCACGGTTGTCGATCGCCATGGTTTGGGGTGAGCTGGCTGTCTGCTATTTAGGCATGGGACAGGATGAGAAGGCGCTGGAATTGTTCCGCCGGGCGGAACGAGTAAATCAAGAGGCGCGGGTCGTGCACAACTACCAAGTGGTTCTGGCTAACATCGGCAACGTATACCTGCACCGCCGGGACCATTTCACGGCGATCTCGTATTATCAGCGAGCACTCGCCCTGGCGCGCGAGATTAAAGACCCCGTTTCGATCAAGAAGTGGACCCGCAATATCAACTTAGCCTACGCGAGAATCAGGCTGTCCGTAGACCAGCAAAGTCCGAGAATCGCGTAGGCCTTGAGGATTTGAGCGGGCGTACATTCTATCCCCCGCCGCCTTTGCTGCCTTGTCCATTAGTATCCGCCGTCGTGATATTCGTGGTTCCTTCTCCGATACAACCCATTTGCAGCCGAATCATGGTCAGATGGAACTTATACCCGTCGTATATTCCCTTGGTAGGATTGCCCAACTCCCGCTCCACCCTCAACTCGCCCAGAAATATCTTCCCAAAATGTGGCAGGTCAATCACGTGTCCAAACGAAATCCCAGGAGATCCCGCCACGCGGTTGATCAGCGAACATTTCAGCGTGCCGTTCCCGTTCAGCCCAGGGCGGCCCTTGGGGTATTCTTCGCTGGCCCAGTCGGGAAGCTCAGCTGCGGTGGCAATCCGGTCATATTGCTGCGCAATCCGGTCGAGGACGCCGCCATTCTCAAAGTACGATTCGTCGTCCGCGGGCTTGGGACCAAGGATGTCGAGGCAACGGTCCACCTCAACCTTGTGTCCGGCAATCCGGAGATTGTCGAAGCGGGTGCCCAGGAACGTAACCGACGGCACCTGACCTATACCGTAGGCCGGATGCACGGTGGAAATCTGCGCCACCACGCGGTCGGCGGTCACCACGTCGAGCACGTTCAGCCCCTCGAGGACGGAAGTTGCCAGCGTGGAGAAGCCAGCAATCTTCGAACTCGGATGCCCTGCCACCTGGGTGTAGCCACCCTCGTAAGAAAGAATGCCGTCCAGGCGGAAGGGATCCGCCTTCTTGTACTGATAGTGTCCCTTGTCCTCGCAATGCCCTTTCTTGGACAGTTCGACATACGCCCGAGGCTTGATCACATCTTGCAGCGGTTGCTGAATGTCCGCGCTCAGAACATCGGCTTCCGCATAATATTCGTGAACTGCATCGGGGTCTGGCCCAACCATCGACAGGTCGTTCGGTAGTGCTGCCATATATTCCTCCGTTCGTGTGAGTTCACTTCTGATCTTTACTTCTGATCTTGTAGCTCGATCGGATATCGGCCCAGATCCACACTTTCACTGCCAGCGGTGATGCCGTGCACCGCCAGCGTGCTGGGTGCATGGTCGCTTCCGGGAACATAGAGCGAAAGCGTGTCGTTCCCTGATGCCGGGATCGAGCGCGACCATTCTAGCCTTCCCGGCGCGCTATACAAGTCCAATTTGTACGAAGAATAGCGGCTATCGGGCGGGACGTTCAGAGATAGCTCGAACGACTGCCCCGCTTGGGCGGGTACCGCAATTGCCTCGCTGCCTCTTGTACCGAGGTTCACCACCGCCGATGCCAGGAACTGGGGACTATTCGCCGCCTGTTGCAATCGAGAGTTGGCCTGATTTTGATATACGATGATGGCCAGCAATAGGGCAAGTACAGGCACGGCAAATGCGGGCCTCAGCCAGGCGAACCATCCGGAACTTGCTGGCACGGGGACGCGCACCGGAGATGGGGTCGGCTCTTCCGCCAGAATCACCTTGCTCTGCTCGACCAACATCGCTGCCGCACGCAAATCCAGCGCGCAGTCCTGGCAGTCGAAAAGGTGCTCTTCGAACTGGTCGCGCAGCTCAGGATCGAGTTCGTTGAGCATGTATTTTTCCGTGGCTTTTTGCCGGACCGCCTCATCATGGTCCATTCGTCGATCCCCCTCAATTGGAATAGTGTATTGCGGCCGCAAATCGTTTCACATCTTTCCGGCGGCCACGACCCCCGGCGGACGGGCCGCCAAGTTCCTTAAATACAATGACTTAAAAGACAGCTTAGCGCGATGAAGCAGCACTCGAAGGTAGTCACGGTCCACGCCAAAATCGCGGCAAACCGCATCTTTATCCTGCTCCTCCAGAAAAATGGCACGCAGCAATCGCCGGTCTCGTTCCGGCATCTCCTCCAGAATCTCCCGGACCTTCTCTTGCATCTGTTTGGCGGCGATAGCGCCGATGAAGTCGATCGTCTGGTCGGGGAAGTCCTGATCCTCTTCGTCTTCGAGAAATGTGTCGCGCTGCGACGACCGGTAATACTCGAGCAACACGTTGTTGCAGATCGAGTTTACGTAGGATCCAAGGCGCTCCGGCTGGCGAATCTTTCCCTCCGCGCGCAGCGCCGCAAACACACGGGCAAAAGTCTCCTGCCGCACATCCTCGATCGCTTGCGGCGATTGCACGCGGGCACGGAGTTTCAGTTGGATCAGTTCGCTGAAATAGGCAACAAAATGCTCCTGTGTGCGAAAGTCTCCCGCACGAAGACGCTCCAGGTAGGGTTCGTCAAAGGACTGGAATTGCAAGGACTTACCTCGGCCGCCAAGTGGCAGCTAGTTTAGCATTTCGCGCGCCATGGAAGGCGTTGGCGCTGAGCGGTGTAACGAAAGGGTCCCGGACAGCACCATTCCCTTTGGAAGTCGATCAAAACCCACCGAGGTTCGAGGAGATTCATTGACTCAATACTCTCTGCCGCCATCCCGCCGGGTTGTCGATGGAATGCGGGAACCGGGAGCATTCCAGCTTTCTTTGTTGCGGGCGTTTCAACTCCCGAAAGCCTACCGGGATGTGTTTGTTCTAACGGATATCCAAGGCTACACGCTACGCGAAAGTGCATCCATACTGAGGATCAGCACCGGCGCAGCGCTGGCTCGCTTGAAACGAGCACGCCGTGAGATTGGTTCTGTCGAGGATTACGCCGACATCGAGCGTGCACGATGACAGCTCACGCGAGTTCTTCTCCGCAGCTGCAGTCCGCAATGAGATTGGACGGGGCCGAATCGAGCGCAGGGAAAACCGTTGCTCGCCAGACCATGATTGACATTGGGAACAGGCGAGGCTCACGGGCGGGCGAGACGCTTCTTGAACTCATCGAACTGGCCAGACGATCGACTCCCACCATCCTCCTGATAGCGCTGCGAATCTTCCGGTAGCCTACTCTGCCATCTCCAGCGCAAGATCACTTATCGCAGACTTGAATGCGGACCGCATCCGATTGATCGTGAGTGCCCTGTAGCCGGAGATGGTTGAGTCAAGCCGAGGCTGTCATACTCTGAAGAAGTTCAGAAGTGGACCCTTGCACACGTAATCCGAAGACGTAACCCGAAGAACGCCGGAGCCATTTCCCCTTTGGCTCCGGCGATCTGAAGCACCCCAGCTTCCCCCCGGCTACTGTGGGCTCTTCCGTGTCGGGATCGTTAGATTACTGCAGCCGCCGTGTTGGGCGACTTTGTTTCTGCTCAATGCCATATAGTGCAGAGAGCCCCCCAGTCGTTTCAAGAAAAGTGATTTCGGATCGATTGGGCTTATTGGCCAGCCCAAGGCTCGAAAGTGCAGCGGTTAGGTACCGAGCAACATGCCGGAGAAAAAGAAAACGGTTGTGACGAAGCAGCCAGCCCAGCGTCCGCCGAAGGTAAATCATCTTACGATCCCGGGTGAACCGTGCTTTGAGCGCGGCAATCCCTCCCCCAGTATGCTCTCGGATTATTGCGCCCCGTGCCGGTTGTAGTTCGGATACTCCGGCTTATGCGGTTCTGGCACAGGATGCTTCGCCAGTTCATCGAGCGCCAGACTTACAGCTTTCTCAAGCTGTGGATCGTGACCCTCGCGGACGAGTTTCGGTTCCATATCCACTTCGTAATCTGGCTGCACCCCGTGGTTCTCCACATCCCATTGTCCCTGCGGATTGAAGAATCCAAAACTGGGTGAAGTGACGTGGCCGCCGTCCATCAGTACCGGAATGCCGCCGATTCCGACGAGTCCACCCCAGGTGCGCTTGCCCACTAGTGGACCCAGTTGCGCTTCGCGGAAGTACCATGGCATCGCGTCGCCGCCGGAGCCGGAGAATTCGTTGGTGATCATCACCTTCGGTCCGAGGATTGAGGCCTGCGGAGTGCGGTAGATCGCTCCGTAGCGCGGAGCCCACCAGCTCATCAGCGTACGCTGCATGGCGTGGATGATGTAATCCGCCGCCTGTCCACCACTGTTGAAGCGCTCATCCATCACGGCCCCTTGCTTGTCGAGTTGCGCGAAGTAGTAGCGGTTGAAATTCGTCAGACCGCCCATCGCCGTGTCCGGCAGATACACGTAGGCCAGCTTTCCGGCGCTCAGTTCCTGCACCTTGCGCCGGTTCACCTCGATCCACGCCAGGTTGCGCAGACTCAGATCGTCGGCGATCGGCGTCACCGTAACATCATGCGCGTCTTTGCCGCTCGCGTCGGTGGCGATTTTCAGCACTACCTGCGTCCCCGCCGTGCCCTCCAGCAAACGCTGGATGTCATCGGAGCCGCTCAGGTCCCGGCCACCAATGGCAAGGATGAAATCCTTTTCTCTGACGCTCACTCCCGGGTCCGCCAGCGGCGCATGCGCCTGCGGATTCCAGTGCTCACCCGTGTAAATGTGTTCGATACGGTACCGCCCGTCGACGATCTCGTAGTCGGCGCCCAGCAGACCACCCCGCACGCGATTGGGGTGGGGAATTGTTCCTCCGTTACCGCGCAAATGGCCGATTGAGAAGTCACCGAGCATTTCCTGGAAAAGATAATTCAGATCGCTGCGCGCTCCCACTTCGTCTAAATATGGTTTGTACTTCGCTTCTGCCGCAACCGTGTCCACACCGTGATAATGCGGATCGTAGAAGAAGCTGCGCTCGATCTGCCATATCTCGTGAAACATCTGCCGCCACTCGGCGCGCGGATCCACGCGCACTTCCATCTTGGATAGTTCCAGTTTTCCCTCGTCGTGTTTGACGGGAGCATCGGCGGGAACGATGACGAAGGTTGGCACTGGACCCTCGGCCGCCTGCGGGCCTTCCGGCTCGTCGTGTGCCATCTCCAGCAGCATCTTGTTCCCGTCGAAGGAAAGATCAAACCCTGCGATGTGATCGGCCAGCTTCTCAGGCTTCTTCGTCTTCAGCACAAAGCGCGTCAGGGTCTGACCATGTTCTCCTTGGAATCTCCCTCCACTTTCCAGCAGATAAAGAATGCCTTCCTTGCCTGCCGCCAGACCTGTGTAATCCCTTGGAGGCAGTGGAAGCGCGATGGCGCGATCCTGCAGATGTTCGAGATCGATCTTCACCGGCTTCGACTTCTCAGACTTTTCCGTTTTCTCCGGCTTGTCGGCGTCATCCGATTTCTTTGCATCGTTTTTCTTTGCGTCATCCTTCTTGGAATCATCGGATTTGTCCGTATCGGCGTGTTCGTCGTCGGAGTCCTTCTTGTCCTTCTCCTTGTCCCTCGCGTCGGGCGGCTTCTCGTCTTCACTTTGGGGCGCGACAGGAGAAACCGTATCTGCCGCCAGCGCGAGTCCGTAAACGCTGCGGGTAACATCAAAAGCATCGCTGCTCATATCCAGCCCGCTAGTGGACGTACCGTAATTCGTGCTTTCCGTGAAGTAAAGATACTTTCCGCCGCGGTCAAATGCGGGGAAGCGAACATCGCTCGTGCCATCGGTGATCTGCGTGCTCTTGCCCGACGCGACGGAATGCAGGAACAGCGCATGGAAGCGGTTCTCGACCGTCTGCGTGTAGGCGAGCCATTTTGAATCCGGCGACCAGGAAGCGTCGTAGTCTCCGTCGTCATCAACCGCCCTGTCGATGACCGCGGCCTTGCCCGTCGCCGTGTCCAGCAGCCAGATTTCCATCTTGTTGTCGTGGAAGGCGATCAGCTTTGAGTCCGGCGACCACGCGGGCCGGAAATAATACGTCGCATCGTTCGCCAGGGGAAACTTCTTCACTTCGCCCGCGCCAGTCTGGCTGCTGATGTGCAGCGCATACTGGCCCGACTCATCGGAAAAATATGCAATGCGTTGTCCATCCGGGGACCACGCCGGCTCGCGCTCCATCACACCCGGGGTACCAGTGATATCCCGTGTAGTGCTTTCCTTTTTTGCGGGGACGGTCAGGATGTCACCGTGCGCCTCAAAGACCGCGCGCAGACCTGTGGGCGAGATGCCATGGCTCTGGATATCGTGATCTGCCGGCGAAATACGCGTGCGCACCTCCGGCAAGTCGGCGCTCACGTCCACACTGATCGGGCGCGCCTGCCCGCTCTGGGTGTCGTACAGAAAGAGCTCGCCAAACCGGTCGTAGACGATGCCGCCCGGCCCCGCGCTCGCCGAACGAATATCCGCCCCGTCATTCTTCACCACTTCTGTGACGGCCTTCGTCTCCGGGTCGAAACGAAACAGCGATATCGGCCCATTGCGGTCGGAAAGAAAGTACACCTGCTTGTCCACCCAGACAGGATTGAAATCATTCGACCGTTCGCGCGGGACCTTGACTACGTCGAGCGTTGCCATGTCTGCAATCCAAACCGAGCTGGCCAGTCCACCGCGGTAGTTTCTCCATGCTACATAGGCGGAATAATTGAATGGCGATGCGCCGCCCACGGGCGAGTAAGCAAAGTACTTTCCGTCGGCGGAAAACTTGCCGGAGAACGCCATCGGCAGCGGTAGAGCAGTAGCCAGACCTCCATTCAGAGAGACCTTGAACAGCTTCGTATAGCGCGGGCTCCCGCTTTCGCGGTTGGAGCGGAAGATCACATACTTTCCGTCAGGCGTCCACCCCACGGCAGCGTCCGCTGCCGGATGATAAGTCAGGCGCTTGGGAACTCCGCCGATTGCCGGGACGACAAAGACATCCGTATTGCCGTCGTACTCGCCAGTGAACGCAATCATGCTGCCATCGGGCGAAAAGACCGGGTCGGTTTCAATGCCGGTGCCTGTGGTCAAGCGCGAGGCGTGGCCGCCATTGCGGTCCACGGTCCACAAATCGCCAGCGTAAGAAAAGACAATCAAATTACCGTTGAACGCCGGCCGTTGCAGCAAAGGGTGCGAAGACTGGGCCGCAGCAACGAGCGGGCAAAGCACGGCGAAAATAAAGATAAACAACTGGTGGATTACTTTCATTTCTTCTGCTCCGTGAGGGCGCTTACCGTATCACTCGGGACAAGGGCAATATCATACGACTCTGGCGTCGACTTACGAAAGGAAATGCTGCGGCAAGCCAGAATGGGATCTCATCGATCCTGGCTCATCGATGCTGCCGAACTGGCGCGACCAAGCAGATTGGGCGACTTCATTCGCCGGCACTGTTCTTCAAACTTCGGGCGCGGTCTCTTCCAACGAAGATCCTCGACCGCCTCGAAAACGGGCGCATCCAGTCGCAGGGTGGCCAGCGTGCGGAACAACAGGGCGTCGTTCCACGAGCTGAATAGCGATTCGGATAGCAAGCGGGCCTTCCGGATTGACGGATGCCATGCCCGCCAATCCCGCGGAATGTCTTCGAGGTGGGGGTACTGAGATAAGGTAAGAGCGGTAGCCTTCGCGCCCCATCCCGAAATACCCGGGAAGCCATCCGCGCTGTCGCCAACCACCGCAAGATAATCCGAAATCGATTGGGGTTTCACTCCGAACTTGGCCACGACGCCCGCTTCATCGCGCAAAATGTCGCGCCTGCGGTCCAATTGAACGACTCGCGTGCCCACAACGCACTGACTGAGATCTTTGTCCGGCGTACAGATGAGCACCTGACTCACACGATCGTCCCGCGCTGCCTTAGCGGCGGCGGAAGCAAGCGCATCATCCGCCTCAAAGTACACCATGGGCCAAACCACAACTCCCATCGCGTCCAGCGCTTCTTCGAGAACAGGGAACTGCGACAGCAACTCCGGCGGTACACCTTCGCTGGTCTTGTATCCGGGATACAGATCATTCCGAAACGACTCCACGACATGATCGGTGGCGACTCCAATGTGGGTAGCGCCGCGCTCAATCATGGACAAAACGGAAGCCAAAACACCACGTACGGCGCCGATTTCCTCGCCGTTCACATCTGCCGCAGCAGGCACGGCATAAAAATGTCGGAACAATTCATAGGTTCCGTCGATCAAGTGCACATCCATGCAGTGCCGATCAGTCGGGCGCCCAGCGCCGTCAGTAAGGAGATGTAACCACCGCATCTTCGGGATAGCCCAACATCCCAAACTCGGGAACGTCGAGGCCTTCTTCTTCTACCTCCGGTGCCACGCGCATGCTTTTCACTTTGTTCACGGACCAGAAGACAGCGTAGGTCGCGCCGAACGCCCACGCGGCATACAAAGTTGCTCCCATGATCTGACACAAGAACTGCCGCGTATCTCCGTGGAGCAAACCTGTCACCCCCTGGCCGGCGCGTCCCAGGTAGGACGTTGCGCCCACGCCATTCCATCCCGCGCCATAGGCACCGTCGGCAAAGATCCCCACGCACACAGCGCCCAACCACCCACAGTAGCCGTGCACCGAAATCGCACCACAAGGGTCATCGATCTTGAGAACCCGATCGTTGAAAAGCACGCCAGCACAGACCAGGCATCCCGCCAGCACACCGATGATTGTCGCCGAAGTCGGCGACACAAAAGCACAAGGAGCGGTGATGGCGACAAGTCCCGCCAACATTCCGTTACAGGCCATGGTAATGTCGGGCTTGCCAAACACCCAGTACCACAGCAGCATCGCAGCCGCGGAGCCTGCGACGGCGGCTAGGTTAGTATTCACTGCGACCACGGAGATGCGAAGGTCCGTTGCTCCGAGTGTGGAACCAGGGTTGAACCCCATCCATCCAAAGAGCAGGATGAACGTGCCAGTCACGACATAAACGATGTTGTGCGCAGGAAAAACGCGGATCTTGCCCCCTGGTCCATATTTACCCAAGCGCGGACCCAAAATAATGGCAAGAGCCATCGCGCAGAAACCACCTACGGCGTGCACCACAGTCGATCCCGCAAAGTCGACATAGCCGTGGCCGAGATTCAACGTCGATCCCACTTGGGAAAGCCACCCTCCACCCCAAGTCCAGCATCCAGAGATCGGGTAAAGGATCGCGCCGATGAAGAGTTCACAAAGCAGAAACGCCCAAAACGTGATCCGCTCGCACACCGCGCCGACAATGATGTAGCCGGCCGTCTCCATGAACACGACTTCGAACAGCGTTAGACAATTGCTGGCACTGTCATAGGCTGGACCGACAAGAAAAAATCCCTTCCCACCCACGAATCCCCATTGACCACTTCCGATCAGAAAGTGGTTAAGTGTAGGAATGCCGCCCAGGTTAGTGGGCGCGGCATTGATAGCTACCGCCCCAAACTGAAATGCATATCCGACGGCATAGTAAGCCAGGAAGGCAAACACATAGGCGGCGAAATTCAGCATCATCAAGTGAGATGCATTTTTCTTTCGAACCAGCCCGCAGGTGAGCAGCGCAAAGCCCGCCTGCATGAAGAGGACAAGGTAGCCGGTGTTCAGGGTCCAGGCAAAATTTGTCGCCACGCGAATATGCCCTACACTGTCGGCCAGTTTTAGCGCGAGGGGTTCTTTCGCCGCCTGGGCTTGATAGTCATCGAATGCCTTTTTGTTCGTGGCATAGTCTGGAGCCGTCTTGTCGGTGGGCTCGGAAACTACAAAGGAATTGCCGGCAGCATCCACGGCGGTAGTTTTGTCGCCAGTTGCCGTGCCAGATGGATCGGGCTTTGGCCCGTCGTCGGCAAAACAAGGCGTAGACAGCCCGGCGAATAATCCAGCGGCTAAAACAACGGCGGCGCCGGACGATACTAACCACAGGCGCAGAGATTGCCTGTCGGCTCGTTTTGTCATGTTTGGTTGCTCCTGTTTCTGAGGCGTGGGTATTTCTTCGGTGATCGTACGCCTGCCGGAAAAGTACCAGCAAATGCCGATACGACCGCACTCGTAAATCTTGAAGGGAAGGGCTGACCCAGGAAAGAGCCGACCCCGATGAGCGCCATTGCGTTCAATCGCAGTCCTCTCCCTAATCCGCAGACGATAAAGGGATGGATCAACTGAGTCCAATTCAAATTTCTTATAGCGCCGATCAGTCGCTTCAATAATGCCGGGCACGAAATGTACGACTTCCAGGCACGCCTACAAAATTCTTTCGTGGGCATAGCCAGCGGCCAGCAGCGCCACGAGCAACTCGGCAATGTGAGCCGGTCCTCTGGTTTCCATGGTGATGTCAATGGCCGTATCGCCCAGATTTACCCCGTGATAAGCCCGGTCGTAGGCGGTTTCAACAATGTTAGCGCGAAGCTCCGCCAGAATTCCCGTAAGCCGGTGCAGCGCTCCCGGATAATCCGGCAAATGGACGCGCAAACGCACCAGCCTGCCATCTTTCACCAAGCCGCGCTCGATGATTCTGGCAAGCAGCGTAACGTCGATATTGCCTCCGCACACCAGCACCGCAACCTTTTTGCCCTCGAGTGGAAGTTTGTGATTCAGCATGGCGGCGATGGAAGCCGCGCCCGCTCCCTCCGCGAGAGTCTTCTCCCGCTCCAGCAGCAGCAGGATCGCGTTGGCAATCTCTTCCTCTTCGACGGTGACGATGTCGTCCACATATTTTTGAACCAGCGGAAATGTTCGTTCGCCAGCTCTTCGTACCGCAATCCCATCCGCAATCGTCGCAGCAGGTTTAAGAGTTACAGGACTTCCGTGCTCGACCGCGGCCTTCATGGAAGGCAGCCTGGACGGCTGCACGCCAAAGACTCGGACATTCGGGCTCATTTCTTTTGCCGCACAGGCAATGCCGCCGATCAAACCGCCTCCGCCAATGGGCGCAACGATCGCCTCGATGTCGGGTTGCTGTTCCAAAATTTCCAATCCCAACGTGCCCTGCCCGGCAATGACGGCGTCATCATCGAAAGCGTGAATCAGGGTGAGATGGCGTTCCTGGCTTTGCTTAACCGCCTCCTCATACGCTTCGTCATAATTCGTGCCATGCAGAACCACCTCTGCCCCGTAGGCGCGAGTGGCCGATACTTTCGTGAGTGGCGTGGGTAAGGGCATGTAAATGCTTGCCCGAATTCCTTGCCGCCCCGCATGATAGGCCACGCCCTGCGCATGATTCCCGGCGGATGCGGCAATCACCCCTTGGGCTCGTTCTTCGGCGGTCAGCGTGAGTAATTTATTCAGCGCGCCGCGCTCTTTGAAAGCTCCTGTACGCTGCTGATTGTCCAGCTTGAGGAAGACTGCGTTGTTGGTAAGTGTCGAGAAAGTTTCCGAATGCGTACAGGGAGAAACGCGAATGGCTTCGCGTATCCGGCCCATTGCAGTTTGGATATCCTGGATCCCAATCATGGCGTTCGCGCAGTCATCATACCTTGGGATCGTCACCGTCAGTCAGGATCATCAGGCGATCTGCTGTCCTGCGGAAACAAGAGGAACAGTGCGCCCCACTGTGGCTCTGAGGTAGGTATCGACAGCGGCAGCAGTCTTTCTTCCCTCGGAAATAGCCCATACCACCAGCGACTGGCCTCGCCGCATATCACCAGCCGCAAAGACACCTGTCACAGAAGACATGTAATTCTGATCGGTCGCCACATTGCCACGCGGATCGAGTACGACTTCCAGTTGCTCGATCATTCCATTCCGAACCGGGCCCAGGAAGCCCATCGCGATGAGCACCAAGTCTGCTTCGATCATGAACTCCGTGCCGGGCAAAGACTCGAATTTCGGCGCAGGACCGACCCGCACGGCGTGCAGTTGCTTTACGCTTCCGGCCTCGCCGCTGAATTTCGTAGTGGCAATGCTCCAGTCACGAATGCCGCCTTCCTCGTGCGCCGCTTCCGTCCGCAGTTGCATCGGCCACAGCGGCCAGGGAGTCTGCGGCGATCGCTCATTCGGCGGCTTGGGCATAATCTCGAACTGATGCACCGAAAGCGGCTTCTGCCGATGACAGGTTCCCAGGCAATCAGCGCCAGTGTCGCCACCTCCAATGATGACCACTCGCTTGCCGGTAGCGAGGATCTCGGTTTCGGCTTCGACCGTATCCCCGAGGCAGCGCTGATTCTGCTGCGGCAGGTACTCCATCGCAAAATGAATTCCTTTCAACTCACGCCCTGGAACCTTGAGATCGCGCGGATGCTCAGCTCCTCCCGCCAGCACAATCGCATCGAAGTCGCGGCGCAGATCTTCCACCGGGATATTCTTCCCAACTTCCGCCCCGGTAACAAACTTCACGCCTTCTGCCGACATCTGATCCAGCCGGCGATCGATGATGTGTTTCTCCAGTTTGAACTGTGGGATACCGTAGCGCAACAATCCGCCGATGCGGTCTGCCTTTTCGTACACCACTACTGCATGCCCCGCGCGGCAGAGTTGCTGTGCGGCCGCCAATCCCGCTGGTCCAGAACCCACAACTGCAACCTTCTTCCCACTGCGAACCTTCGACGGCTCTGGCCGGATCCAGCCTTCCTGGAATCCGCGCTCGACAATATTCTTTTCGTTTTGCTTGATCGTCACTGCCGGCTGGTTGATGCCCAGCACGCACGACGCTTCGCACGGTGCGGGACAAATGCGTCCCGTGAACTCCGGAAAATTATTGGTCGCGTGCAACTGGCGCACCGCGTCCTTCCAGCGCCCGCGATACACCAGATCATTCCAGTCGGGAATCAAGTTGTTGACCGGACAACCTGTCTGACAAAAAGGAACGCCGCAATCCATACAGCGCGCGCCCTGTTTCCTGAGAGTCTCTTCCGGAAGATCGAGATAAATTTCGAACCAATCATTCACACGCTGGGTGACGGGACGGCGCGGAGCAAGTTCGCGCGAGTATTCCAGGAAGCCAGTGGTCTTACCCATGTTGAACCGGCCCATTCTGCACCCGTACATGGTGCGCCGGATCGGCGTGCGTGAGCGCTATCAGCGGCTGGCTCGAGTCATAAATCTCGCGCCTACGGCTCACTCCCAGCACTCGCTTGAATTCGTGCGGGAACACTTTGATGAAGCGCGGCAGCATCTCACCCCAGTTCTCCAGAATCCACGTCGCGCGGTGGCTGCCAGTCAACTCCAGATGGCGAGTGACGAGATCTCTTACGATTTGCGCATCCAGCGTTTCGGCCACGGGCTCAAGATCGACAGAGCCAAGATTACATCGTTCTTCCGCGAAGTTGCCGCGCTCGTCAAAGACGTAAGCGATGCCGCCGCTCATGCCGGCGGCGAAATTCCTTCCGCACGATCCGAGCACCAGCGCTAGTCCTTTCGTCATATACTCGCAGCCGTGATCGCCGACGCCCTCCACCACGGCGGTTGCGCCGGAGTTGCGAACCGCAAATCGCTCTCCTGCAACTCCGTTGAAAAAAGCTTCCCCGCTGGTTGCGCCGTAGAGCGCAACGTTTCCGATCAGGATGTTCTCTTCGGGAGCGAACCGGGAAGTTCGCGGAGGGTAGACAACGAGCCGTCCACCGGACAAACCCTTGCCGACGTAATCGTTCGCTTCGCCTTCGAGCGTAAGCGTGACACCGTTCGCCAGAAATGCACCCAGGCTTTGCCCGGCCGATCCCGTCAGTTGAATCCGAATCGTGTCGTCCGGCAATCCCGCCGAACCGTACTTGCGGGCAATCTCCCCGCTTAGCATCGTGCCCACAGTACGGTGCACGTTGCGCACAGGAGAGTTGATCTCGACCGGAACAAGTGTCTCGATTGCGGCGCGCGACGCAGCAAGAATTTTGTGGTCGAGCGCCTCCTCCAATCCGTGGTCCTGCGCCTGCACGCATCGCCGTGCCACACGCGATGGCACCGGCGGGCTATAGAGAATCGCCGAAAGATCGAGACCTCGCGCCTTCCAGTGATCGATGGCGGGCTCAACATCGAGCATATCAACGCGCCCGACCATCTCATCGAAGGTGCGGAACCCCAGCTCCGCCATATACTGCCGCACTTGCTCGGCAAGAAAGAAAAAGAAATTGATCACGTGCTCAGGCTGCCCCTGAAACTGCTTGCGCAGAACAGGATCTTGCGTAGCAATTCCTACCGAGCAAGTATTGAGGTGACACTTACGCATCATCACACATCCCATCGCGATCAATGGGGTGGTGGCAAAACCGAATTCTTCCGCGCCCAGCAACGCCGCAATCACCACATCGCGGCCGGTCTGCAACTTGCCGTCAGTTTGTACGCGAATACGGCTGCGCAGGTCGTTCAACAGCAGCACCTGCTGCGTCTCCGCCAATCCCAATTCCCACGGGATGCCCGCGTGTTTGATGGAACTCAGTGGCGATGCTCCGGTTCCACCGCTGTCTCCACTGATCAGAACCACATCGGCATGCGCCTTCGCCACGCCCGCAGCCACCGTACCTACGCCCGACTCGGCCACCAATTTCACTGCAATGCGCGCCTGCGGATTGATGTTCTTCAGGTCGTAGATCAGTTGCGCGAGATCTTCGATGGAGTAAATGTCATGATGTGGCGGCGGAGAAATGAGCCCGACGCCCGCAATAGAATGTCGCAAACGCGCGATCACGTCATCAACCTTATGTCCCGGAAGTTGGCCGCCCTCGCCGGGCTTCGCGCCCTGCGCCATCTTGATCTGCAATTCGTCCGCATTCACCAGATAGTTTGCCGTCACTCCGAAACGCGCCGAAGCCACCTGCTTCACGGCGCTACGCCGCAGGTCGCCGTTCGCATCCGGAGTAAACCGTGTTTCATCTTCCCCGCCCTCACCCGTGTTCGACTTTCCTCCGATACGGTTCATGGCAATCGCAAGCGTCTCATGCGCTTCTTTACTGATGGAGCCGAATGACATCGCGCCGGTGTTAAAGCGTTTCACAATTTCTTTGGCCGACTCGACTTCTTCGATCGGAACAGATTTGTCGCTCTTCTTAAACTTCATCAAACTGCGCAGCGTAGACAAATTACTGCTCTGTTTGTCGACGAGGTCAGTGTATTCCTGAAACGTTTGAAAGCTCTCTTGCCGCACCGCCTGCTGCAGCTTGCTGATGGTCAGCGGATTCAGCAGGTGATACTCGCCATCCACCCGCTGGTGGTAGCTGCCTCCCACCGCAAGCTCGGTCTCGAATTCGGTGACTGGACGCAGAGAATACTCGTGCTTAAGCTGCGACTCGCGAGCCAGAACGTCGAGCCCCAGACCTTCCAGGCGCGATGTTGTCCCCGCGAAATAGGCCTCCACCAACTCTTTATTCAATCCGATCGCTTCGAAAACCTGCGCTCCCTGATAGCTCTGCAAGGTCGAAATGCCCATCTTCGCGAAGGTCTTCAACAGGCCTTTCTTCACCGACTTCATAAAATTCTTGACCGCAAGCTCAGGCGTAATGCCGTCCGCCAACTCGCCGCGCCAGGCAAGATTCTCTACCGTCTCCAGCGCCAGATAAGGATTAATCGCGCTCGCCCCATATCCGCTGAGCAAGGCAAAATGCATCACCTCGCGCGGCTCCCCGGATTCAGTAAGGAGAGCCACCTGAGTTCGCGTCTCTTCCCTGACCAGCAAGTTATGCACGGCCGCCAGAGCCAGCAAACAGGGAATAGGCGCGTAGTCCTTGTCGACACCGCGATCGGAAAGAATCAGCAGACTGTATCCAGCCCTTACCGACAATGACGCTCTCTGGCACAACTCATCGAGTGCCCGTTTTAGTCCAGCCTCTCCTTCACTTGCCCGGAATAGCGCAGGCAGCGTGGTGGCGAGCAGATCCCGGTTCGACACGCGGCGCAGCTTCTCCAATTCGCGATTGCTCAGCAGCGGATGCTCCAGCTTCAACATGTGGCAGTTTTCCGGAGCTTCCTCCAGAATATTGCGTTCGCTGCCGATGTAGCTGATGAGCGACATCACCATTTCTTCGCGAATCGGATCAATCGGAGGATTGGTTACCTGCGCGAACAGCTGCTTGAAATAATTGAACAGCGGCTGCGGCCGATCCGAGAGACAAGCCAGCGGCGTGTCCGTCCCCATCGAACCAATCGGTTCTTCTCCCGCGGAAGCCATGGGCGCAAGGATCATCTTTAGATCTTCGTCTGTGTAACCGAAAGCTCGTTGCCGGCGAAGAAGAGTCTCAGGGTTAGGCGGGTGTGTCCGCGAAGGCTCGGGCAACTGATTCATCGTGATCTGGTTGTCGGTGAGCCATCGCGCGTAAGGCTGCTGCGACGCCAGGCGACGTTTGATCTCTTTGTCCGAAACAATGCGACCCTCGACCGTATCCACCAGAAACATTTTTCCCGGCTGCAGCCGGCCTTTCGTTTTAACTTGTTCCGGCGTCACGTCAAGCACACCGGCCTCCGAGGCCATGATCACGACATCATCATGAGTCACCACATATCTTCCCGGTCGCAGTCCGTTGCGATCGAGCGTCGCGCCGATGACTCGACCGTCTGTGAACGCGACCGCGGCCGGGCCATCCCACGGTTCCATCAGGCAAGCGTGGTATTCATAAAACGCCCGCTTCTCCGGCTTCATGTGCGGATTCCCGGCCCATGCTTCCGGAATCAGCATCGCCATCGCATGAGGCAGGCTGCGCCCAGCCTGTAGCAGCAATTCCAGCGCATTATCGAAGTTGGCCGAGTCGCTTCCATCCGGCTCGATGATGGGGAACAGCTTTTTCAGATCTTCGCCAAAGAGTCGCGACGCCAGCAATGACTGGCGAGCGTGCATCCAGTTAACATTGCCCCGGAGCGTATTGATCTCTCCGTTATGCGCGATGTAACGATAAGGATGCGCGCGCTGCCAACTGGGAAAAGTGTTCGTGGAAAAACGCTGGTGTACCAGACAGAGCGCACTGACCACATCCGGATCGGAAAGCTCGCGGTAGAAGCTGGTGAGCTGGGAAGCCAGTACCAACCCTTTGTAAACGACCGTTCGACAAGAAAGCGAGGGACTGTAAAACATTCCCGCATCCTCAATGCCGGACTCCCGGATCTCATTTTCTGCACGCTTGCGCACCACGTACAGCTTGCGCTCGAAAGCCGCTTCGTCAAGCCCCGGCCGGCAACCGATAAAAATCTGCTGGATGTAAGGCTGCGAAGCGCGCGCTACACGGCCAATCGCCGAAGCATAGACCGGCATGTCTCTCCAGCCCAGCACCGACAAACCCTCTTCGCGGACAATTCGCTCCAGAATCCCTTCGCACTGCAACCGCGGGTGTTTTTCCACCGGTAGAAATGTCATGCCCACGCCGTAAGAACCGGGTAGCGGCAACTCGAATCCCAACTTCGCGCATTCTCGCGCGTAGAACTTGTGCGGAATTTGAAGCAGCACACCAGCGCCGTCTCCGGTCTCGGAATCGCAGCCGCAGGCGCCACGGTGCGCCAGATTCAGCAGCACCTGAACTCCCTGGTTGACGATGTCGTGACTCTTCTCGCCGCGGACACTCGCCACGAACCCAATCCCGCAGGCATCATGCTCTTGCGCAGGATCGTATAGACCTTGCGCCGGCGGCATGCCATTCTTAAGGCTCACGCGGGACATTTGCAGCATCTCCCTGGGGATGAATTTGCACCACGAATCGGGCGTTCCTGGACTTGAGCCAAAAGCTGCGGGCGCAGCCCCACACTCCACTCCAAGCCTACTCCGTCGATTCTGTAATAAGCCCTCCCCGTCGACAAGTACAACTCAGAATTTCGATGCGGTGCATGTGAATTTCAGAATTGTTTTCTGCCCCGGTCTTGGTTGTCGCAATACCGCAGATCACAAATTTCCGAATCCGAGTATTATTTGTGGCAATCGAACTTCCTATACGAAAGCCCACATGAACGTTCTCCCACCAGACGCAACCGCGCTCAGTGCGAGAGGAGGTGACCCGGTATGACCGAGAAGGCAAGTCCCGAGATAGTCGAAGACGTGCCGAAATCTGTCGCCAGGCGCAATTTCATTAAAGGCGTAATTACCAGCGGCGTGGCCGTCTCTTCCGCGAGCTATCTGTTTCGCGCCTCTACGCTCCTGCAGGGTCAGCAGTCGGCTGCCGGCGTAGGCGAGCGGCTGATCACTCTTAACGTCAACGGTCAGCAGCGGCGCGTCGATGTCATGAAGCAGGAGACGTTGGTGTCAACCCTGCGTTACAAGCTGGGCCTCACCGGCACCAAGCTGGGGTGCGACCGCGCTGAATGCGGATCTTGTACCGTTCTTATCGACGACATTCCGTATTATTCCTGTTCGGTGCTCACCCATACTGTGCGTAGCCGGAAAGTTATGACGATCGAAGGCCTGGCCAGCACCGACGGGACTTTGCATCCGGTACAGCAGGGCGTCATCGATGAACAAGGTTTTCAGTGTGCGTTCTGTATGCCGGGCTTCATCATGACTGCGGTGGGATACCTGAAGACCAATTCCACTCCTACACGCCAGGAACTGGCGCACGGCGTCTCCGGATGCCTGTGTCGCTGCCAGGATTACGACAAAATTCTTACCGCGTTGATGCGCGGCGCCGAAAATATGCGGAGGGTCTAGCTTGGATAACAAAAAAGTCGCCGAGACTACCAAAGCTACTGAGCGCCAGTACGGAGCTGGCTATAAGCTGATCGGCAAAAACTACCAGACGCCAGATCTATACGCGAAGGTCACGGGCCAGGCGAAGTATGCGGAAGACTTTCGTGCGGATGGCATGTTGTTCTGCAAGTTGCTGCTCAGCCCCATGCCGCATGCGCGGGTAAAGCGCATCCAGGCCGATGCAGCGCTGGCGATGCCCGGCGTCAAAGCCATTCTTACGGCTAACGATCTCCCCGCCCCGGCCGATACACTTACCGATAATGGAACGGTAATCAAGGCCAGCAAGTGGGGGGAGCGCGGCCTCACCAATGAGCCGGTCTATCAGGGTGAACCGATTCTTGCCGTGGCTGCAGTCGATGAACTCACCGCCGCGGAAGCCATCGAGAAAATTCAGATCGATTTTGAACTCCTTCCGTTCGTGGTCGATCCGCTTGACACCCTGCGGCCAGGTGGTCCCAACCCGCGAACCGATGGCAACATCTGGGCCCGTCCCACTGGACAAAATTCAGGTCCGCCCGTAGTTACGGAACTCAAGTGGACCGAAGCCGACTTCACGGAACTAAAGCATGGCCGCCTTCCAATGGGCAAAGCCCCCGACGAATGGACCTACGGCGATCTCAATGCTGGTTTCAAGAATGCGGCGCTCGTTCTTGATGAGACCTTCGTCACGCCAGATACCAGCCATCAGACCCTTGAGACCCGCAGTGCGATGGCTTATTGGCAGAACGGCAAGGTCTACATCCACACCGGCACGCAAAGCACTGCGCAAACTTTGCCCGCGATTGCACGATGGCTAAACATCAGTCCAGACAACATTGTTTTCATCAGTGAATATACCGGCGGCGGCTTCGGCAGCAAGATCACCGGCGGGGTGTCGATGATCATTCCTGCGCTGCTGGCAAAGAAAACAAATGCTCCGGTCATGATGCGGATCAGCCGCGAGGAGGAGACCTTCATCGGGCGCGCTCGTCCGAGCTTTCAAGGAAGGATGAAAGTCGGCTTCTCTAAAGAGGGACGAATCACAGCGCTCGACATGTTCGTGATTTGCGACAACGGTCCCTACGACGCCGTGGGCGATTCGCCTTCATCGGGCCGCATCGTTTCTTTGCTGTACCAGCCAGAAGCCATGCGCTGGCGCGGCGTGACGGTAATGACAAATACACCGCCCCGCAGTGCGCAGAGTTCCCCGGGCGGGCTGCAGGGAATTGTTATCATCGAACCGATCATCGCCAAAGCTGCGCGCAGGCTCGGAGTTGACCAGGTGGCAATCCGCCGCATCAACTGCCCGGAGGGCAAGGCGCCATTCGGTCCGCCCGTGCAAGGGAAGCGGCAGTACGCCACCAGTGCGTTCCTCAAGGAAGCACTCGACCGCGGTGCGGAGCAATTCAAATGGAGCGAGAGAGTTGCCCGCACTCCGAAGAGGATCGGCACGAAAGTTCGTGGCGTCGGGGTATCGCTGAGCTGCTACGTCGGCGGGACCATCGGGTTCGACGGACTTCTTGTCATCAAGCCCGATGGCCGGATTACCTTCCAGTCTGGAATCGGCAATCTGGGTACGGAGTCGGTGATCGATGTTCATCGCGCCGGCGCAGAAGTTCTTGGTGTGCCGTGGGAAAAATGCGAAGTAGTGTGGGGTAACACTACGAAGAATCTTCCTTTCACCTGCGTCTCCGGCGGCAGCCAGACCACCCACGCGATGACGCGTGCGGCCTATGCGACGGCGATGGACGCGAAGAAAAAACTCCAGGAAATCGCGGCGAAGAAGCTCGGTGGCAAACCAGAGCAATACGAGGTCGCCAACGAGCGCGTTTTCCGCAAGGGAGGTGCAGGGATCACTCTCGCGCAGGCCGCGAAGTATGCGATTGAATTGGGTGGCATCTACGATGGCCACGAGGCGCCCGCCGATGTCCACAAATTAACGAAGGCGTCCGTGGCGGCTCTGGCGGGCCAGGGCCTGGTGGCGACGGCCAAGGACAACTATCCGCGCGACGGCTCCACGTTTTCTTACGTGGCCAGCTTCTCCGAGGTTGAAGTCGATGTCGAAACCGGCAAATACTATATCGTGGACTTCCTCGCCTCCGCTGACGTCGGCACCGTAATCCATCCGCGAGCGCTTGGTGGCCAGGTGCTCGGCCGTTCGACGCTTGGCATCGGCCATGCGATCGGCCAGAAATGGGTATTCGACCCGCACTACGGTGAGATGGTTTCCAAGCGATTTCACCACAACAAACCACCGACAATTTTGGATGTGCCCGTCGACATGCAATGGTCCGCTTTGGACATTCCGGACCCGGAGACCCCGGTAGGTGCGCGCGGCGTGGGCGAGCCGCCCGTTGCAGGCGGTTGTGCCTCCATTTTGAACGCTCTCTCGGATGCCCTCGGCGACGAGATTTTCCAGCGCGCTCCGGTGAACGCCGACACGATTCTGACTTCGCTTGAAGCGGGCCGGCCGATGCAGCACCCGCTGACGGCCCATATATGATGACCGACATTTGATGGAGATTGAAGGAGAGTTATGGCTGTCATTCGAGACGTAATGGCTTCTTTTGAGCTATATCAGCCGAGCTCCGTTGCCGATGCGCAGAAGCTTCTTGAAGAGCACGGACCCGACACCTGGTTGCTGGCCGGAGGGCTCGACAGCTTCGACTGGCTCAAAGATCGAATCAGGAAGCCCAAGACTGTGGTCGATCTAAGTGGAATTGAGGAATTGCGAGGAGTTCGCACTACCAGTGAAGGGATTGAAATCGGCGCGATGACCACGCTCACGGAGGTAGTAAATCATCCCATCATCAAACAGAAGTATGCTGTGCTGGCGCAGGCCGCGGAGGTTGTGGCCTCACCGCAGATCCGCAACCAGGGCACTCTTGGGGGCAACGTTTCGCAAGACACGCGCTGCTGGTACTACCGCGCAGGCTGGCCATGTTACCGCGCCGGCGGCAACATTTGCTACGCCGACACACCAGAGGGCCGTAACCGCGAACACGCAATTCTGCACGCAGATCGCTGTGTTGCTGTGAATCCCTCCGATTCGGCTCCAGCCCTGATCGCGCTGGACGCCAAGTTCGTGCTGCGCACCCCCAAAGGCGAGCGCGTGGTGGATGCAGAAGACTACTTCCTCGGGCCTGACATTGATATCACTCGGCTGCACATCTTGCAGTCCGGGGACCTCCTTACAGCCATTCGTATTCCCTCCACGTGGGCGGGCGCACAATTTTATTTTGAAAAAATCCGAGACCGGAATGTTTGGGACTTCCCGCTGATGAACGTAGCCTCAGCCATGATCACGTCGGGCGAAAGTATTGAACGCATCCGAATCTCTGTGAATGGCGCCGCTGCGCGTCCGTTGCGGCTCAAGGCTGTCGAAGATGCAGTTCGCGGCAAGCCGCGCAGCGCAGCCACTGGCGAGATGGCGGGAAAATTGGCTGTGCAGGGAGCGATACCTTTGCAGTTCAACGCCTACAAGATCCCGCTGATGCGAAATCTGGTGAAGCGCGCCATCAGCGGAGTGGAGGAGGCCACATGGACTTCTTAGAGTGGGCCACGAGTCCGTGGGGCCGGAATGTTCCGATTCATATTGCATGGTTCTTGATTTGGGTTGCGGTCATCGCAGGGTTGCTCTTCCTGATCGTTCACGCCATCTACGTGAGATATTTTGCCAAGGCAAAAGAGTTTGCGGGCGTTACTCCTCCCGAGGTCGTTGCCGAAATACCCAAGCACGTTCCGCGGCATTCGCTGGTAGCGCGGCTGTTTCACTGGATCATGGCCGCCTCCATGTTCACGCTGCTGTTTACCGCTTTTCTGCCAAAGGTGGGCATCCAGTTTCCCTGGGTCACTTATCATTGGATCGCTGGCGTCGTGTTGACGGTTTCAATCCTCTTTCATGTCATTCATGCCTCCTTCTGGCTGGATTTCTGGTCGATCTGGCCTGACAAAACCGATCTGGAAGATGCATGGAGAAGGGTTCGCCGTTTTTTCGGAATGTCCGCTCCCCTGCCGCGAAAATTCGCCAAGTATCCCCTGGAAAACAAGCTCTTCCACGGCGTCATCATCCTGTGCGGCCTGTCAGTAATCCTTACCGGCGTTTTCATGATGTCCCGCGTGCGTACGATCTTTTTCCCCCGGAATCCCTATCTATTCAGCGACATGACCTGGGGCCTGATGTATGTGCTGCACGGATTGGCGGGTGTGGGGCTGATTGCTTTAGTCATGATGCACGTTTATATGGGACTCCGGCCGGAGAAGCTCGATATCACGAAATCGATGATCTTCGGCTGGATGGACCGGGACTTTTTTCTGAAAGAGCATGATCCCGAGCGATGGGTGGTCGAGACAGCTTCTTCGTCATCCAAACCCGGCAGCAGAGAAGGCCGAGGGCTGACCGATGCTGGCTGAGATTTCGAATCGCTGCAACGCCGTAGAAGAGTGCTACGAATTTATGCTAGCCTACGCAGCCCAAGGGCTCCGCAGCGACCACGGCAGCAAATCCGGTGGAGAAGTCCGCGATTTCCTGCAGCGCGCCGTGAAAGCCTTGACTGGCCTGGCGGAGACTTGCACGATGGCAGTCAAAGAAGAAGGTCTGGAGCCGGCTGAAAAATACTTGGCCTTCTTTGCCGTGCTCGATCGCGACGCTCGCGATTCTCTTGCCGCCATGGAACTGGTTCTGGTCCAACCCTCCATCAGTTCGCAGTTGATTGACAATCTGAACGCTTCCATCCATCTGCGCGCACTGCTCACAGACTTGTTTCTGGTGGATGAGATCCTAAAGAAACAAAACAAACCGGCCGAGCAGATGGCCGCGAGCGAGCGCGAATGAAGCAAGGGACCGTTTGATGCCGCCGACCTCGCACCCTCCCCGCTGGTATGCGATTCCGGTGCGGGTTCTGCTGGTGACTTTCATCGGTACGCTCCTCTCTTTCGCGATGAGCCTCTTGCTGGGAATTATCGGGACTGTAATCGTGTCCGCTCGCCGCGGCGTCCATCCCAACATGACCGTGGCTTACCGTCTCATCGCTTTGCCCGCGGCCGTGGTCGCCGGGAGCATCATTTTTGTGCTCGCGCTCACCATGGAAATCCGCCATTACCGCCAGTCCCGAACCTTGGCTGCGATCGCGAGGTTGAACTGAGTGCCAACCAATGCCCCGCCCCGCATTGCCATCCCCATGCCCCACTCTGGCGATCATGAGTATGCCGAGCGTGCGATTCCGCAATACGAGCGCGCCGTCGAACTTGCTGGAGGCAAACCAGTCCGCATTCCGCTCGACCAGACCCCAGCCGAAATTGTGAAAATTATCGAGCGCTGCGATGGTGTGCTCCTGCCCGGCAGCAATGCCGATGTCGATCCCTTTCGGTTTGGCGCAGCCCGCTCGCCGCGCACCGCCGCCGCCGATCCCCTCCGTGACAGCGTAGATAATCTCCTGTTGCACGACGCCTACGACCTGCGCAAACCCGTTCTTGGCATTTGCTACGGACTGCAGAGCCTCAACGTCTACCGCACCGGATCGCTCATCCAGCACATCCCGGATTTTTTGCCGGAAGAGTTGCGCACGCGAGTCGATCACGAAGCGGGGAAGAAGGTCGCGGTAGCGCATGCGGTAGAGATTGAAAAAGATTCAAAGCTGGCGAAAATCGTGGACAGGAAAAACCGGGAAGCGAACGGCTCTAGCCATGCCGGCAAGAATTCAGGAAGGGTAGAGGTTTTAGCTGAGGCAAACAAACTTGTTGTCCCCGTAAACTCCTCGCATCACCAGTCAGCCGGCACAATTGGCGATGGCCTGCGGATCGCCGCCCGCTGCCCCGACGACGGCATCATCGAAGCCCTGGAAGGAACTGCCCCAGATCACTTCGTGCTCGCCGTGCAATGGCACCCCGAGCGCTCCGTAGATAAAGACGAGCCCTCCCGCGCCATCTTCCGCGCCCTGATCGAAGCGGCGGAAACGCGGCAAAAGTAGATTCAACGCTTCCTGGTTTTCTTCTTTTTCTTCCGCGCCCGCTTCGGATTCCATTTCTCCAGCAACACGACCACATGCGCGACTGCGGCGTTGTCCAAGTTCAAACCTTCTGGAGTCTTTGCCTTCAACCCAACACAATCGGCGGGCACTCCCAACAACTCCGCCACGTGCACCCGAATCGCCGCCGCGTGCGGCCCAATCTTCGGAGCGGCCAGAATCAGGCTAGCGTCGATATTCGCCACGCCATATCCCGTATTGTGCACGCGTTTCAACGCCTTGCGCAGGAATAGGGCCGAGTCCGCGCCCTTCCACTTCGGATCGGAGGGCGGAAACAGCGCTCCAATATCGGGAGCAGCCACAGCGCCAAGCAGCGCGTCGGTAATGGCATGCAGCAGCACATCGCCATCGGAATGGCCGCCCAGGCCCTTGTCATGCGCCAGCGTAACACCGCCAATCCTTAGCGGAATGCTGAGTTGGAATTCGTGAGAATCGAAACCGTAACCGATTCGGTTGGTAGGCTTGATCGTTGGTCGTTGGCGGTTGGTCGTTGGCATTTTCCTTCAGTGCCGATCCGCATTTTTCAAATAGAACTCCGCCAACTGCATATCTGCTGGGGCCGTGATCTTGATATTCCGTGGCGAGCCCATCACCACGGCCACATCGTGACCCGATCTTTCCACCAGCGACGCTTCGTCGGTGCCGAGGAATCCGTCCGCCGACGCCTCATCGAATGCTTTCTTGATCACGCTGTAGCGAAAACCCTGCGGTGTCTGCGCCATCACGATGCCCGCGCGTGGAATCGTACCTTTAATCAGCGCGCCCTCAGCCGTGCGCTCGACTTGCTTCACCGTGTCGACGGCAGGCAGGCCGGCAATCGCCGCGCCATATTTCTGCGTCGCCTCAATCACTTGCTGAATGATTTCGGAGGTCACAAATGGGCGCACCGCATCGTGCACGACAACGATATCACTTCCTGCCGCTGCAACCGCGTTCAACGCGTTCTCCACCGACTGCTGCCGGTGCTCCCCGCCGACGACGAGCTCCACTTTCTTGTTCAGCACGTCTGTCGCTTCGAGCTCAAGCCGCGTGCGAAATCCCGCAATCTCGTTTTCCCGCAGCGCAATCCAGATCTCGCTCACCGCATCGACCGCGGCAAACTTGCGCAGCGTATGAATGAGAATCGGCGTGCCGCCCAGCTCGGTGAACTGCTTCGAGGGCGGCGTCTTCTTTTGCTTGCCCTTGGCGCCCACGGGCACCGGGGCCATGCGGGTTCCAAGCCCCGCAGCCGGAATTATCACCAGAACCTTCATAGCGGGCTGCAAGTATACGAGCGCTGAGACTAGGAGTTCAAATGCGAGCAGTTGCCCTGCCTCTTAAGGCTGAGTGGGCTTGGTCTCGACCAGCACACTCGGGACCGCCGCGGCAGGCACCGCCGCGCTGGGAATTGCCGGCACCACGGGCTGCACAGGGACGCTCGTCCGCGCAAAAGCGCGTTCATCCCACTTGCCGAAGATCATCTTTCCCGCCGTAGTTTGCAGCACCGAAGTGACCGAGACGTCGATCGTTTTGCCGATCATTTTCCGGGCATTGTCGACAACGACCATAGTGCCATCATCCAGATACGCGACGCCCTGGTTGTATTCCTTGCCTTCTTTCAGGATGAATACCTTCATGATCTCGCCGGGCAAGACGATGGGCTTGAGCGAGTTCGCCAGTTCATTGATGTTGAGCACTTCGACGCCCTGCAACTGCGCCACTTTGTTCAGATTGAAGTCGTTGGTGATAATCTTGCCCTCGTAGACTTTGGCCAGTTCAATCAGCTTGAGATCCACCTCGCGGACGGCGGGGAAATCATCTTCCACGATTTGAATTTGCAGCGTGGCCATTTTCTGCAGCCGCTGCAGCACGTCGAGCCCGCGGCGGCCGCGGTTGCGCTTCAGCGAATCGGCCGAATCGGCCACGAGTTGCAATTCGCGCAATACGAACTGTGGCGTGACGATGATGCCGTCGAGAAATCCCGTCTCGGCAATGTCGGCAATGCGGCCATCGATGATGACACTAGTGTCGAGGATCTTGTAACTTTTCTTGCCCTGTTTCTCCCCGCCAAAGATCCCGCCCAAAGCCGCCAGGTTGAGCAGGTCACCCTTGCTCGCGCCCACGATCAGGCCCACGTAGGCCATCAGCAACATCACCAGGATTTGCAGGAAGCTCTGGGTGCTGCCGGCAGGCACGCTGCTGCGAATCACCAGCGCAAACAGATAGGCGCCGCAGATGCCGAGGATGCTCCCGATGGCCGCGCCGATCAGCCGCTTCAGGCTCACCCCGCGCAGCTTCCATTCGAACAGAACTATCCCCGCCCCCACCAGCGCGCCGATTCCGGCGTCAAGGTTGCGGGGCAATCCGAACGGAGCGATCACGTAACAGGTAACTGAAACTACGATGACAAAAAGAAGACGTACCAGAATCAAATCCACAGTAAGACCTCCTCCGGATGCAGCTTCGCCAGACCTTGGCGCATGCACCGGTGCCGTTTCCTCGCCGCCCCGGGCGAGAATGGGCAAATCAGTATGCGGGGCGCGCAAGAATTAGGGGAATGAACGTACGCCCCGTCCCGGCCCGTGGAGGCGTGGCCGGAAGAACCTCAGTAAACCAACGCCAAGAGTATATACCGGAGGGCAATTAGGCGGCGAAAAACGTGGAGTAGCCAGGACCATTCGTTCGGAGCCTCGGGATCTTGGGTCGCCTTCGTCACCGCGGCTCTGAGGTCGCTGGTCCGCTGGCGCACGTTCTTGCCCGCTCGATCAGCAGCTCCCGTTCGCGAGTGTTGCGCGTGAGCCCGGCGGCGCGCTCGAACTCCGCGCGCGCTTCATCCATGCGCCCGAGCCTCTTGAGGAGGTCGCCACGCACGCTCGGCAAGAGATGGTAGCTTTCAAGTGAGGGTTCAGAAGTGAGCGCATCGACGAGTTCGAGGCCGACGGCCGGACCAAAGGCCATGGCAACGGCGACCGCACGGTTCAGCTCCACCACGGGTGATGGCGACAGCCGAGCGAGCTCCGCATAGAGCGCCACGATTTGTTTCCAGTTTGTCTCTTCCGGCGTCCGCGCTCGTGCGTGACACGCGGCGATCGCCGCCTGCAGCGCGTATGGGCCCGGTAGCCCATCGCTATTCCCATCACGGAGCTTTTCTGCGCGGGCGTTTTCTGAGTGAGTGAGCGCCATAAGTCCACGCCCGATCAGGAGTTGATCCCACCTCGCGCGGTTTTGATCGAAGAGCAGGATAGGCTCTCCCGGCGTTCCCACGCGCGCCCGCGAACGCGATGCCTGGATCTCCATGAGTGCGACCAGACCGTGGACCTCCGGCTCCTGCGGCGCGAGTTCGGCCATGATGCGTCCTAGCCGGAGGGCATCTTCACAGAGCGCAGGCCGCATGCAGTCGTCCCCAGCGGTCGCCGAGTATCCCTCATTGAATATCAGATAGAGGACCTCTAGGACCGACGATAAACGGACGGCGAGATCGGGGCCTCGCGGAACCTCAAAGGGGACGCGCTTCTCGGCCAGGGTGCGCTTGGCGCGGACGATGCGCTGGGCAATGGTTGGTTCCGCGACGAGGAACGCGCGCGCGATCTCCACGGTCGTCAGGCCGCCAAGTAAGCGGAGCGTGAGCGCAACCCGGGCTTCGGTGGAGAGTACCGGATGACAGGAGACGAACACTAGACGCAGCAGGTCGTCACCGACGTCGTCATCAAGAGCTGCATTAAGATCCGGCACGACCATCTCTCTGGTTGCGAACTCGCGGCCGAGTTCCTCATGCTTGTGCTCGAGCCGAGTGTTGCGGCGGAAGTAGTCGATCGCACGGTGCTTGGCCACGGACATAAGCCAGGCTCCCGGATTCTCCGGAACGCCCGACTTTGGCCACTGCTCGAGCGCCGCGACTAGAGCATCCTGCGCCAGGTCCTCGGCGACGCCGACATCGCGCACGATCCGCGCGAGGCCGGCGATGAGTCTCGGTGACTCAATCCTCCAGACCGCGTCAATCGCATGATGGGTGTCGGTAGCCACTGCTACCGATCACATCATGCTTCAATCCGTGAGCGCAAGCCGGGATGTTTCTTTGCCCGACGCTCAGGCCGTGAATGCACTTCTACTTGGCCGTTGTCTCCGCCCGTTCCTTCATGCATTGAGCGAAGTCCTCCGGCCCGAATATCTGGCGAATCTCGGTCTCGCCCTCCCATCCCGGCCAGTGTTTCTTGTGAAGTTCCATGAAGCGCACTGCTCCTTCGATCGCTTCCTCCTTCGATCTCAGTTCAAATTGCGCAAAGCCGCTGACAATCTCCTTGGCCTCGGTGAAAGGCCCATCGGTCACGGTCAGTTTCCCCTTGGAGACCCGGACGCGTGTGCTCTGCGCGGTTGGGGCGAGTCCGCCGTTCCCGAGCATCGTTCGATCCTTGACTGCCTCTTCGCTGAGTATCGCAATGGCGTCCATCAGTTCCTTGGGCGGAGGGCCCTGGTTCTCGGGGTGCTTGACCAACATCATGAATTTCATCGTCATGTCTCCTTTTATTTTTTTAGTTTGCGGCTGGGATTTCCGAACCACTTCGACCGCCGGAACCAGCCTTCATTGAAACGTCGAATAAGGAACAGTGAAATCGACAAGGTGCCAAATTATTTTGGGCAATCATCGCCTCAAGATACCTTGCGCCCGATTTGCCCCGGCAGCTCGGAAAACCCCGCTGCGGCCTCTCGGACATCGGCCGGGAATTCCGACATTTCCTGCACCTGGCGGAGCTCGATCACTTCATTGTCGGAAGCGGGACAGCGCGATGCCCATTCCACCGCCTCTTCCTTCGACTTGACCTGAATCATCCAGTATCCGCCGACAACCTCCTTCGCCTCGGTAAAAGGCCCATCAGTCACCTTGGGCTTGCCCCCGGAGAACGTAACCCGCGCGCCCATTGAGGGCGGGTGAAGGCCATCGAGCGCCAGCAGCACGCCGGCCTTCTGCAGAGCTTCGTTGTACTTCATCATAGCGGCAACCGCCTTGGCATCTGGCATGGCACCCGGCTGGGCTTTCTCGTACCCCTTCGGAATCATCAACATCATGAATCGCATCGCAAATGTCTCCTTAATTACTGTCTTCTATTACTGTCTTCGGTTCGGAGCGCTTGTCTCGATCGGTCGTACTTCAGATCTCTACTTTGACGTCGAATGAAGGACAGTGAGATCGACAATCACAATATCTTTTTTGCCAAATATTTTGTTAAGTGGCCTACGATTGCATTATGGGTGGATCGTCAGCGGGCTGCTACTTCCGGTTTGCTGGGCAGCGAATTATTTTTCTTGCGTGCTGACTGGCTGAATCTGCACGAACTGCCAGCCGAACCGCCCTTTGATGCAAAGGTTGCCGTGTGTCACGCTGTGGTCAAGCGGCGAGGTCACGCGAACGATCTTGCCTTCCTGCTGCAGCACGATGAGGTCGCAGCCTACGCCGCAATAGGGACAGATGGTGTCCGTCTGGGTCTGGAGGCTTTCGTTCCATGTGCCGGCCTGGCGCATGTCATATTCGACCTTGAACATCAGCGCGCCTGTGGGGCAGACGCCGATGCAGTTGCCGCAATAGACGCAAGCCGAGTCGGGCAGGGAAACGTCAAATTCAGTGGCGATATGAGCGGAGAAGCCGCGGCCCGCCACAGCAATCGCAAAGGTATTTTGCGCGTCTACGCCGCAGGCTTCCACGCACTTGTAACACAGAATGCATTTGGAGTAGTCGCGGACGTAAAGGTCGTTATCAATTTTTACCAGCTGGGCGACTGTGGCGCGGGTCGCGCCGAAGCGTTCCGGATGCGCGCCGTACCGGTCCATATACTCCTGCATCGCGGGGGCCGTGGAAAGGTCCACCGACGAAGCCAAAAATTCCAACACCAGGCGGCGGCTCAGGCGGACTCGATCTGAATCTGTCTTGATGGACATGTTGGGTTCCACCTTGCGTGAGCAAGCCGGAACGAGCGTGCGTGAGCCTTCCAACTCCACCACGCAGACGCGGCAGACGTTGACAGGGGTGAGGCTCTCCAGAAAGCAAAGCGTAGGAGTGTCGATGCCGAGTTTCTTCGCGGCATCCAGGATGGTGGAACCCTCGGCGACGGAAACAGGTTTGCCATCAATTTTGATTTCAATGGAGCGGCGTTCCCGCTCTGGCGGTGCTTGCGGCACAGGGCCGCGCGGTAGAGGAATTGTCGGTTGGGGCGCGTCGAGCGGTTGCGAAGTGTCTGTAACCGATTGACTCATGAGAACAGACTCCATCGCTGCATCGCGGATTCCAGCGCGCTGGCTGCTGTCTGGCCCAGACCGCAGATGGAAGCGTCGCGCATGACCTGGGCCATCTCGCGCAACATAGTGATTTCCTGCGCTGCCGAGCCAATCGGCCTGGCGCTCACCAAGCGCTGCAGTGCTTCCTGCTGGCGCACCACGCCGACGCGGCAAGGAACGCACTGGCCGCAAGTTTCATGGCGGAAAAAACTGGCGATGCGCAGCAGGATCTGGCGAAGATCAACCGTGTCATCAAACAGCAGGACCACTCCGGAACCTAGAGTGGCTCCGATGGCGCGCGTGCCTTCAAAGCTGAGCGGCGTATCCAGCTCCCTAGGCGCAACAAAAGTTCCTGCGGCGCCGCCGAGAAGAACAGCCTGCAGTTTGCCGCTGCCAGCAACACCTCCGGCAAGATCAATGAGTCGGCGTAGCGTGGTTCCCATAGCAATTTCGTAGACACCGGGCCGCGCCACGTGTCCGCAAAGGCAAAAGAGCCTGGTACCAGAGGAATTTTCCGTCCCCAGCTTGGCATAAGCAGCGCCACCCTCGAGGATGATAGCGGGAACGTTGACCAGCGTTTCCACATTGTTGACGGCAGTCGGCTGGCGGAAGAGTCCAGACTGCGTGGGGAACGGCGGCTTGTTGCGCGGTTCGCCGCGATAGCCTTCAATTGAGTTGAAGAGTGCGGTCTCTTCCCCACAGATATACGCGCCGGCGCCCCGGCGAATTTCAATGTTGAATTGCAGGCCGCTGCCCAGAATGTCGTCGCCGAGAAATCCGTTCTCATTGGCCGACTCGATTACCTGTTGCATACGCTCGGCAGCTAGCGGATATTCGCCACGCAGGTAGATGTAGCCTTGGCGCGCGCCGGTAACAAACCCGCCAATCGTGATGCCCTCGAGCACCGCGAAGGGATCGCCTTCCATGAGGATGCGGTCTTTGAAAGTCCCCGGCTCGGATTCATCGGCATTGCAGATGATGTAATGCGCGCGGTCGCGTTCCTGCTGCAACAGATTTCTTTGCAGGAAAAGCGCCTCCCATTTTTTGGCAGTGGGAAACGCCGCGCCGCCCCGGCCCAGCAGCTTTGCAGCGGCTAGCTCGCGCAGCGTGCCTTCAGGGCCAAGCTCCAGAGCTTTGCGCAGACCTCGATAGCCGCCGAGTCTTTGATAGGCGTCCAAAGTTGAAGCGCCGCCTTGGCCAATACGATGAAGAAGTCGCAACGGGGAAGATTCACTATTCTGGGCTGCCTGATTCTGGGCTGACTGGGGCACGCTGGTTTGAATGTTCAGCACGTCCGGCTCAGCGGGCAGGCGACCCTGGACGGCATCGTCTACCAGAGACTTCACGCCTTCCGCCGATGCAGGGGCCGACACTCGTTCGTGAGATTTTTCTCCAGCCGAGCTGACCAGAGCTGCGGGAGCGCGCTCGCACAGACCCAGACATTGGCTGCGAAGCCAGATTGCGCGTCCGCCGGAGCAAGGGGAGCCTGTGGGACCAAGCGTGCCTTCCAGTTCGGCACAAAGTTTGTCCGAGCCACGTGTGACGCATGCAATGTCATCACAGACGTGGGCGACGACCTGAGGACGCGGCTGGAGTGAAAACATTCCATAGAAAGACGCCACGCCATAAACTTCCGCCGGGGCAACATCGAGTCGCAACGCAACGTAGTTGAGCGCGCCGGGGCTGATCCAGCCGATGCGGTTCTGGACGGCATGCAGCACGGGTAGAAGGCGATGCCGCTTGCCATGTGCGTCGCCGTTAAAATCCGCGTGCGTGTCACTGATCGGACGATCAACGCTTGGCCGATCGACACCTTGCCGCTGACCGCCTTGCCAGCGTGATTCGGGCACGCCCAGATTGGAGTCAACGGCGGCGCGCTCTTCTGCCGTCGCTTGCTCGCCGGTGAAATGAAGATCCAATCAACTCCTCTTATACTTTTTCGATACGAATCGCCGTTGCCTTGAACTCCGAGGTGCCTGATTTGGGGTCCACCGCGTCAATCGTCAGCTCGTTCGTTGCGATTTGATCGTGAGCGTGGACCGATAAAAAGGCAAGCCCCGGACGCAACGCCGAATCAAAGCGCACCGGGGCAACAAGCGAGCCACGCCTCGACGTTACGCGGACCGTCTCACCCTCCCGCAACTTGTAGTGCTGACCGTCTTCCGGAGAAACCTCCAGCGCTTCCATGCGCCGCAGCGGAGACGGATATTTTCTGGTTTGCACGCCGGTATTGTAATCGTCGAGTCGGCGGCCGGTGGTCAGGCGAATAGGATATTGCTCGTCCAACTGGTCCACTGGCGGTTCGAATTCCACTACGCTGAAGGGCGCGCGCGGGCCAATGATCGGTTCACTCCACAGCCGTCCGTGAAGAAATATTTCTCCGGGGTGCGACTCGTCATAGCATGGCCACTGAATGCCGCCCATTTCTTCCAGGCGGCGGTAGCTCATGCCACCGTGCATCGGACTCAACGGACGCAACTCGTTCCAAATCGCTTCGGGATCGGGCGTACTCCAGTCATGGCCGAGGCGGCGAGCCAGATCGAAAATGATATCAAGATCGTCGCGAACGCCCGCGGGAGGTGACACGGTGCGGCGGACGCGCTGCACGCGGCGCTCGCTGGAAGTCACAGTGCCTTCGCTTTCAAAAGCGCCAGCGGCCGCAGGCAGCACTACGTCGGCGAGTTCAGCGGTGCTGGTATAGAAAAGGTCCTGGACCAGAAGAAACTCCAGCCCGCTCAGCCGCTTCAACGCGCGATGCCGGTCGGCTTCGGAATCGGCGGGATTCTCACCCAGCACATACAGCGTAGTGAGTTGGCCATGCTCCATGGCCTCAAACATGTCACTCAAATGCCAGCCGCGTTTGGGTTGGATCTTCACACCCCAGGCTTTCTCAAACTTGGCGCGGAGTTGCTCGTTCTCCACATGCTGGAAGCCGGTGAGGCGGTCGGGAATCGCGCCCATGTCGCCGCCGCCCTGAACATTGTTCTGTCCGCGCAGGGGATTCACGCCACTGCCGTAGCGGCCCACGTGCCCGGTGAGGATAGCCAGATTGATCAGGGCGACCACGTTATCCACAGCGTTGTGATGCTCCGTGATACCCAGAGTCCAGCAGAGCTGGGCGCGCGGAGCGCTGCCGTAGGCATGGGCCATCTTACGGATGGCTTCAGCGGGCACGCCGGTTTCATGCTCAGCCCGCTCAAGCGTGTATTTCTCAACGTGCGCTTTGTAAGCTTCAAATCCGCTGGTGGCGTTTTGGATAAACTTTTCGTTGGCCAGCCCGGCAGTGATAATTTCGCGGCCCATAGCGTTGGCCAGAGAAATGTCAGAACCCACGTCCAGGGCCAGCCACAGCTTGGCCCAGCGCGCGGAACTGGTGCGCCGCGGGTCCACTACATAAAGTTCAGCGCCGTTATGCACGCCCTTCAGCAAGTGATGAAAAAAGATCGGGTGCGTTTCCCGGGCGTTCGACCCCCACAGCAGGATCACGTTGGTATCTTCAATTTCGCGATACGAGCTGGTGCCGCCGCCCGCTCCGAACACCGCCGCCAGACCGGCGACGCTGGGGGCGTGTCAAGTCCGGTTGCAGCTATCGATGTTGTTTGTGCCCATCACGGTGCGGACGAATTTTTGCGCTGCGTAGTTCAGTTCGTTGGTGGTTTTGGAGCAACTGAACATGCCAAAGTCCCGCGGATCTTTCTTCGCGATCGACTTTTGGAACGCCGCCGCGACGCGGTCCATGGCTTCATCCCGGGTAGCGGGACGATGCGAACCGTTCTCGCGCACCAGCGGCTGAGTCAAGCGGGCTTTCATCGATTTGGGCATAGAACCTCCCAACAATACATGGTAGGAAAATCGTAACACTTTTGGGCTGGAAATCCGCCGTTGCAGCCGCAAAGGAGGCTGGTCCCGGCATAGAGGCTAACTTAGGGCGAATTACTTCCGAGTTGCCGGTGAAGCAATCGATCACTTCCCGTAAGTCGACTTTATCGGTACGCGAATTTCGATGCTGGATCTCCAGTGGCCCTGTTTCAGGCAAATCCTCGCGAAGGCATTGCCACCTCCGAACACGTCAGCTACGACATCAGTAAAGACGGGCAGAAATTCCTAATCAACACGCAACAGAAGCAGGGAGACGCCATGCCGATGTCGGTCGTTTTAAACTGGCCCACAAAGTTGAACAAGTGACGCCGAAATAAAACCCAAACCTGAGGCGTAACTTCCGTAAAACCGAAATAAACCACGGACTGGCGAATTGCTTCTGGTTGACTGATGATTCGCGCAAAATCACAACTTTCATTTTCCAGAAGACTATTTCTGGATAGCTTCCGGTGCTGGACACTCGTCTAACCACAAAAGACGAACAGCGTCGTTTGATTGACTCAGTCGGGCTCGCCGCCTAAGATGTGCGGAACCTGATGGAAAGCCCAACTCTGATCGGACAAACCGTTTCGCACTATCGCATCGTCGAGAAACTCGGTGGTGGCGGGATGGGCGTAGTGTACAAAGCGCAAGATACCCGCCTCGATCGCTTCGTCGCCCTCAAGTTTCTGCCGGAAGAGTTCGCCCGTGACCCGCAGGCGCTGGAACGTTTTCGCCGCGAAGCCAAGGCCGCTTCCGCTTTGAATCATCCGAACATTTGCACAATCCACGACATTGGCGAGGAGCAAGGCCGTGCCTTCATGGTGATGGAGTGTCTCGACGGACTGACACTGAAGCACCGGATTGCTGGACGGCCGCTGGACTTGGACGAACTTCTGGCCCTCGCCATCGAGATCGCCGATGCTCTCGATGCCGCGCACTTGAAAGGGATCGTTCATCGCGACATCAAACCGGCCAACATCTTCGTTACCGAGCGTGGACACGCCAAAGTTCTCGATTTCGGTTTGGCGAAGGTCACCACGCGATACGGAGCGAGCGGCGATGACGTCGAAACTCTCGCCGAATCGGATGCGAAATACCTCACGAGTGCGGGAGCCGTGCTTGGCACTGTGGCCTATATGTCGCCTGAGCAGGTCAAGGCCCAGCAACTGGATGCACGCACCGACCTTTACTCGTTCGGTGCGGTGCTGTACGAGATGGCGACCGGCAGGATTCCGTTCGATGGATCGACTTCGGGCGAGATATGCGGCGCGATCCTGTATCAGCAGCCTGTGTCTTCAGCACAGGTGAACGCACAGATTTCTCCCGCTCTGGATTCGGTGATTCGCAAAGCGTTGGAGAAAGATCGCAGCCTGCGCTATCAGAGCGCAGCCGACATGCGAACCGACTTGTAGCGGCTGAAACGCGATACGGAGACGGGGCGGGTTGTAGCAAGTTCGGACCGAATGGCGACGGGCACCCCTTCGGTAAGTTCAGGGCAGGCTCTCGCCCGTCCAGGCCGAGCAAAGCTCGGCATGATTCTGCTTCCGATCCTGCTGGTTTGCGTAGCGATTGCCGCAGGACTCTACTACTATGGTTTGCATCAACCCAAGACGCTCACCGAAAAAGACACCGTCGTGCTGGCTGATTTCACGAACAAAACCGGCGATCCTGTATTCGACGGCACACTGCGCCAGGGACTTTCTGCACAACTGGAGCAATCGCCGTTCTTGAGCCTGATTTCCGACGAGCGCATCGCACAGACTCTGACGCTGATGAGCCAGACGAAAGACGCGCGGCTCACGCAAGAATTGGCGCAAGAGATTTGCCAGCGCACGGCAAGCGCGGCCACGATTGAAGGTTCCATCGCGACTCTGGGCAGCCAGTATGTACTCGGATTGAAGGCGATGAACTGCCATACCGGCGAACTGCTGGCGCAAGAGCAGGTCACGGCTAACGGAAAGGAGCAGGTGCTCAACGCTCTCGGTGATGCCGCGGCCAAGCTGCGCCAGAAGCTGGGCGAGTCGCTGGCATCGGTGCAGAAGTATGAGGCGCCGCCGGAGGATGTGACCACATCGTCGCTGGAAGCGCTGCAGGCCTATAGTCTCGGTAGTCAAGCAATCAACGTCGCGAATGATTACATCGCCGCGATCCCCTTCTTTGAGAGGGCCACCGACCTGGATCCGAACTTCGCCATGGCCTATCTGCGGTTAGGTCAATCGTACCAACCGCAAGGGGAACTCGGCCGGGCCGCCGAGAGCACGCGCAAGGCTTACCAATTGCGGGAGCGGACGAGCGAGAAGGAGAAGCTCACTATTTCCTCATTCTACGAATATATCGTCACCGGCAATCTGGAGGCAGCCCGCAGCTCCTATGAGCTGTGGGCGAACACTTTCCCCCGGGATGACGAGCCACAAAATTCGTTTTGGTTTATTGACGCCGCTTTCGGCGAATACGAGAAATCTCATGCAGCGGCGCTCGAGGCCGCTAAGCTCAATCCCGGAAGCGCGAATAACATCGTGAGCGTGGTCTACTCAGACCAGTGGCTGAACCAATTGGACAACGCGAAAGCGGCGGCACAAGATGCCCGTGCCCGCAATCTTGAATCGCCCTGGATCCCTCTGGTTCTTTACAACGTAGATTTTCTGGCGCACGACGCCGCCGGGATGGAGCGGGAGGCCGCCGGGGCGATGGGCAAACCCGGGATCGAGGACCAGATTCTCTTCCTCGAATCCGAAACTGCAGCCTACGGCGGGGCTTTTGCTAAGTCTCAGGAACTAACGCGCCGAGCCGCCGATTCTGCGCTGAGAGCCAAAGAGAAAGAAACGGCGGCGGAATATCTGGCGCACAGCTCTTTGCGCGAAGCGTTGGCGGGTGATATGGCTCTGGCAAAGCAACACGCGCAGGCTGCACTGGCGCAGGCAAATGGCAAACACGTCGAGGCATTCTCAGCGATTGCGCTGGGATTGAGCGGCGATTCCGCATCAGCTGAACGCATCGCAGGCGATCTCGGCAAACGCTTCGCCGAAGATACAATTGTGCGGTTCGATTACTTGCCTATGATTCATGCCGCCATATCCCTTCGGAACGGCAATGCTGCAGAGGCTATCCAGGCGCTCGCGACCACGGCCCCGTACGAATTGGGACACACGAACAGTGCTTTCACTTTTGCTCTGTATCCCATTTACTTACGTGGCGAAGCTTATCTGGCCGCGAAGCAAGGCGCTGCCGCGCAGGCTGAGTTTCAGAAGATTCTCGATCATTCCGGCGTAGTCGGGAACCAGTCGATCGGGGCGTTTGCCCATCTTGGCCTCGCTCGCGCTTACGCTCTGGAAGGTGACATTCCGAAAGCCCGTGCTGCTTACCTCCATTTCCTAACCTTGTGGAAAGATGCCGATGCTGATGTCCCCATCCTGAAAGAAGCCAAGGCGGAATACTCCAAGATGCAGTAGATGCGAGCTCAGGCAGCCATGTCAAAAGTTCCCAAGGCCGCCCTCTTTATTTGCTGCTCGGGGCCGCAAGCGTGTGTGTACTAGTCGGCGCCACGGGCATAGATGCTACCGGAGGAGATTGAAAGAGCTTCCGAGCATTCTTCCAAAGCTGCGCGACACCCCAGCCCCAGGGAACCCCGACAAATAGCCAGGCCAATAAGACCAGCACCGCAGGCGTTTTCTTGTTTTGGTTTTCCATTCTGTGCTCTATTTGGCAGACTATCGCGCACCCCGTAGGAAAAAATTGCCGGATAATTACGCAGTTGCCATCTGCTTGTTCCCATCCTCAGCGTTAGACCAGTGTCGCGGATCCGCCGGTCGCACCGCGGCATTGGCGCAGAACCCGACAATCAGCAATCCGACCATGACATACAGAACGGTGGAGTAAGCGTCGGCCAGCGGGACGCCACGATTCTTCTCGTGCTCACGAATGTAATTGGTCAGCACTGGCCCGCAAACTCCGGCCACCGACCAGGCGGTAAGCAAACGTCCGTGAATAGCACCTACCTCCAGGGTCCCAAACAGGTCGCGCAGGTAGGCTGGGATGGTGGCGAAGCCCCCGCCATACATGGAGAGAATCACGGCGCAAATAGAAACGAAGAGTGGAATGCTGTTCAGCCCGCTGACGCCCGTGCGTGGAGCAAGGTAATAAAGGATCGCGCCCAGCACAAAGAAAATATAGTAAGTATTCTTGCGGCCGATGTAGTCGGAGACGGAAGACCAGACAAAGCGCCCGCCCATGTTGAACAAGCTGAGCAGCGCCACAAAGCCGCCAGCCGCGGCCGCGGTAATTCTGCCTTTGAATAATTCCTGGATCATGGGGGAAGCTTGCTCGATGATCGCGATTCCGGCGGTCACGTTCATGCACAACACAACCCAGAGCAGCCAGAACTGCGGCGTTGCAAAAGCGGCGTTGACCTCAAGATCGTGGGTGGTGACCAGAGCCTTGGGCTTGGCGGAAGCGACCCAGCCTTCGGGCTTCCATCCCTCTTGGGGAACCCGCACGGTAAAGACGCCGAACATCATCGCGACGAAATAGATGGAGCCCATCACCAGGAAAGTGTTCTCCACCCCCAGGTTGTGATTAGTCCGGAAGTAAGCCATGAGGTTGGTGGCCAAGGGAGCACCGATGAGCGCGCCGCCGCCAAATCCCATGATCGCCATTCCAGTCGCCATGCCTGGGCGGTCAGGGAACCACTTGATTAGAGTAGAGACGGGAGAGATATACCCCAGGCCGAGACCAATGCCGCCGATCACGCCGTAGCCAAGATAAATCAGCCAGAGTTGATGGAGTTGCACACCGAGAGCGGAGACAAAGAAACCGCTGGCGAAACAAACCGCCGCGGCGAACATGGCCTTGCGCGGCCCGGCTCTCTCCAGCCACTTGCCAAACACCGCAGCCGATAGACCAAGAACAACAATTGCCAGGCTAAAGATCCAGCCCAGGTCCGTGAACTTCCAGTCCATCGGATTCAGACTGTCCACTCCGGGGAGAGCCTTGAGTCCGCCTCCCGAGGTGGAAACCTGCACCAGGTAGTTCAACGGCTTCTTGAACACGCTGAAGGCATAGACCTGGCCGATGGCCAGGTGGATGGAAAGCGCCGCCGGTGGCACAATCCAGCGGCTGAATCCCGGCTTGGCAACGGAGTGGCTGCGGTCCAGAAAAGAGAGTGCGCCCATTTGCTCAACCTCAATTTGCATTTCAGCATGCAGAGGCAACATCAAATCAGCCAGGCTGCGAGTCTCCAGGACGCTATCCGAGTACTGTGGGAGCGGCTAGCCAGGGAAGTCTTTAATTGCGCGGCAAAGGTTATCACTTCGCGATATACATATCAACTGGCGTTGCAGGCTGGTGATTCAGGCGCATAGCAAGCGTAGAAGATTGTTGGGAGACGCAACCTCCTGGCCACGTCCTGCAGTGCCGGGCGTCATAGGCGGCACCGAAAGGATAGACCTACGAGTTGGCATCGCCGACAAGCCTACTTTAGCGAAGCCATGTCGATGACGAACCGGTACTTCACATCGCTTTTGAGCAGGCGCTTGTACGCTTCGTCAATCTGCTGAATATCGATCAGTTCAATGTCTGAAGTAATCCCGTGCTCTGCACAAAAATCCAGCATCTTCTGAGTTTCACGGATGCCGCCGATAGCGGAGCCCGCCAGCCTGCGCCGCTTCATCAGCAAATTGAAGGCATGAATCGGTGCAGGTTTCTCCGGAGCGCCCACCAGGGTCATAGTGCCGTCGAGCTTCAATAGCTGAAGATAAGCGTTCAGATCGTGGTCCGCAGAGACCGCATCGAGAATGAAGTCGAAGCTGCCCGCATGTTTCTGCATCTCGGTGTCACTTTTCGAAATCACAACTTCGTCAGCGCCGAGGCGGACGGCGTCGGCGGTTTTGTTTGGAGACGTGGTGAAGAGCACAACGTGGGCGCCGAACGCATGGGCGAATTTCACGCCCATGTGCCCCAATCCACCCAGGCCGACAATTCCGACCTTTTGCCCTTTGCCTACATTCCAATGACGCAAGGGCGAATACGTAGTAATGCCGGCGCAGAGTAAGGGCGCGGCACCAGCGGGATCCAGTTTGTTGGGCACGCGTAACACATACGCTTCATCGACCACGATGCTATCCGAGTAGCCGCCGTAGGTGACTTCGCCGAGAATCTTGTCCTCAGCGTTATAGGTCAAAGTCATGCCGTTCTCGCAATATTGCTCTTCTCCCGCGCGGCAATTGGCGCAGACGCGACAGGTGTCCACCATGCAACCGACGGCGGCGATGTCACCCTCCTTGAATTTCTTGACAGCATTGCCGACCTTGACCACACGGCCAACGATTTCATGGCCGGGGACGCAGGGATAGACGGTCGGCATTACCTCTTTCCACTCGTTGCGAACCTGATGCAAATCCGAATGGCAAACGCCGCAATAGAGAATTTTGATCTGGACGTCTTGCGGACGCGGAGAGCGGCGCGGAATGGTGAATGGTGCAAGCGATGTGATGGCGCTGCGGGCCGCATACGCTTTCGCCGTGAAAGTCTGTGGTTTTGAAAAACTATTTTCAGTTGCTGGCGTTTGTACGGCTGCTTCGCTCATATTCTGCTTCCTCCTGTACTCAACGTACAGACCAACTTTAGCCCTGTTGGTGCAATAGTGTCACTCGCCAAGCACGCCAATGTACTTGCAACACACGCCATCGAGTAAATCTGTTAACTATGCGGACTGGACGTCAAAATAAAGATGATAGTGGTTTCGACATCCCGGATTGAACGGCGCACGACAAGCCGGGCAGCGATAATCGCTCCGCATATACTGATGGATGGTTAGCTCCGTGCCGCAGGCGCCACAAAGTACTGCTTGTTCGCTCCATCCGCTCTCTGGCCAGACCTGGATCTCATGATCGGCAAGGGCGGCGTGGCAATCTTTGCAAGCATAGTAAACGCCGCAGCATTTCATCTTGATCGCAATAATGTCAGTGACCCCGTGATAATGTTCGCACCGGGTCTGCGGATCGAGATTGATGCCGCGCACATCGGGAAGATTCGGGAGCATCGCGCAAAACAATAAACGGGAAAGCCCAGCCGATCGTCAGAAGCCCTCCAGACAGCGTGGAGGAGCGCGCAGTCTCGGGCTGACCTTAATCTCTGCCAAATTCCCGGCTAACAGGAAAATACAGGGAATTCCGCATATTTGTGGGCGCAGAGTATCACACCATCCCTATCGTTGGCGCATGCGTTTTGGGAGTTTATCGCCACAGATTCCTTTTTCACGGGGACCAGTTCTGTCCGAGACTCGCGCCAGCTCAGCTCTTGCCCGTCTTTCCCTCTTTGAAAATTTCCTATTTTGTGACAAGATTTCCTCCTCGTCCAAATGAAGCTCTTCCCTCTCACATCCCGCCGGAGGCAGGATCGTTTTCGCTGCGAGCCTAAGTCTGGCTCCGTGCGAGGAATTGTATTGAGTACATTGCTCGCCGCAAGCGTTTCCGCGGTTTCCTTCTCTCCCGTTGCGCGCGCACAGCAGGCTGATCCGGCGAAGCCTGTGGTGGTGCAACCGGGTGCGCCAGGCGCGCCGAGCAAAACGCTGCCGTCGTCGACGCCAGCCATCCTGCCGCCACGGTCGCCAGCGGACGTAGAGTTCATGCAGGGCATGATCCTGCATCATGCGCAAGCAGTGGAGATGACGGCGATGATTCCGTCGCATACGCAGAATGAAGACCTGCGTTCCTTGGGGGCGCGTATCAGTAGCTCGCAGTCGGACGAAATTAAGTTCATGAAGCGCTGGCTGGCGGTCAGGGGCGAATCGGTTCCGAAGGCGATGCCGAAAATGCCCGGCATGGATATGTCGCACGAGACATCTCACGAGGCAATGGCGCGGATGCCCGGAATGCTCACTCCGCAGCAGATGGAAGCGCTGCAGGCGGCGAAGGGCGTCGAATTTGACCGCTTATTTTTGGTGGGGATGATACAACATCATAACGGCGCCTTGACCATGGTGAGGGATCTATTCGACACTGCAGGCGCTGGACAGGACGCCGAGTTGTTCAACTTCGCGACCGATGCCGATAATAGCCAGCGAGCGGAAATACGGATCATGGAAATGATGTTGAAGAAAGACAAACTAGAGGAGAAACGATGAACCGGTTGCCCAGTCTTGCCCTGTGTGTGGTGTGGGTCGCGCTTATTTCTGGTTTCGCTGTTAACCGAACGCAGGCACAAGCGGCGCCGACTGCGGCTCCGCCACAGGAACAGGCGCAGAAGCCGGCGACCCCGCCGTCCGAGAAGAACGCTGAGGACGCTAAGAAGGCCGAGGACGAAGCGCAGGATCCATTCGCTCCAGAGCCTGCTCCAACGCTGCCGCCGGGTATGACAGGGTCGGATGCGAATGATCCGCGCGCCAAGCTTGCACCCGGACTTTATGACGCGGGCGAAGCTTCCATGGGCATCGAGCACCTCCTGCTGCTCAAGAAGCCGGACGCGTTTCAACTCGGGGCCACGGATCCGGACGATCCGAAGGTGGAGAAGATAGTTGGGCAACTCGGTATGGGAAACAACAAGAAGATTCCAAAGTCAGTGCACTTGCTGATCGCGCAACTTGCTTTTGCCAACTCGGACCTTGCGTTTCAGGGCAACCACCTGTTCCAGGGAAACTTTTATGGCGTGAGTATCTACGACATCTCCCGTCCGGCGGAGACACAATTGCTAACGTCATTAGTCTGCCCGGGCGGACAGGGTGATGTGTCGGTATACAAAAATCTACTGTTCATGTCCGTAGAGATGCCGAATGGACGTCTGGATTGCGGCGTTGAGGGATTCCCGCCGGAACCTGCTCCGCCCGCAGACGAGGACAAAGATAAAGGCCAGGACAAAGTCAAAGATAAAGATGATAAGGACAAAGATAAAGACCAAAGCAAAGACGCGGACCAAAGCAAAGACAAAGAAAAGAAGCACCATATTCCGGTAGCGCAAAAGGACCGCTTCCGCGGCGTAAGAATCTTCGACATTTCCGACATTAAGAATCCCAAGCAGGTCGCAGCGGTGCAGACGTGCCGCGGGTCTCACACGCATACCCTGGTAACCGATCCAAACGACAAGGACAATGTCTATATCTACGTGTCGGGCACCTCGTTTGTGCGTCAGCCGGAGGAACTGGCCGGATGCTCCGGGGAAAAACCGGACAAAGATCCGAATACCGCGCTGTTTCGCATCGATGTGATCAAAGTTCCAGTAGCTGCACCGCAGGACGCGAAGATCGTATCGAGTCCGCGGGTATTTATCGATCCGCGCACCGGTGCGATCAACGGCTTGAATAACGGCGGTACCCATGGCAAGAAGGGCGCGGAGAAGCCGGAGGACACCGATCAGTGCCACGACATCACCGTGTATTCGGCGATCGGGTTGGCAGCAGGCGCGTGCTCCGGGAACGGAATTTTGCTTGACATTAAAGACCCTGTACATCCGAAGCGAGTGGATGCCGTGAATGATCCGAACTACTCTTACTGGCATTCGGCTACATTCTCGAATGATGGCAGCAAGGTCGTATTCACCGACGAGTGGGGCGGTGGCTTGGGGGCACGCTGCCGTCCGAACGACCCGAACAAATGGGGTACGGATGCCATCTTCCGTCTGAAGGACGACAAGCTGACTTTCGCGAACTACTACAAGCTGCCGGCCGCGCAGGGCGATACCGAGAACTGCGTCGCGCACAATGGCTCTCTGGTTCCGATTCCCGGCCGGGACGTGGAAGTGCAGGCATGGTACCAGGGCGGGATTTCCATGATGGACTTCACCGATCCGGCGAACCCCTTTGAGATTGCCTACTTCGATCGCGGGCCAATTGATCCCAAAATATTGGTGCTCGGAGGCGATTGGTCCGCGTATTGGTACAACGGTTACATTTACGGTTCGGAGATTGCGCGCGGCCTGGACGTGTTTCAACTAACGCCGAGCAAATTTCTGACGCAGAACGAAATCGACGCGGCCAAGACCGTTCTGCTGGCGGACCTGAATGTACAGAACCAGCAAAAGATCGAGTGGCCTGCAAGCTTGGTGGTGGCCAAAGCCTATGTGGACCAGTTGTCGCGGTCGCAAGCCCTGCCCGCACGCCGGATCGTGCAACTGCAGAAGGCGATTCACAGCGCAGAGAGTTCGCACATGAGCGAGAGCAAAATGGCGAAATTGAAAGATATGGCGCCTTCGCTGGAAAAGAGCGCAGCGACCGCAAAGACTCCGGCCGATTCCAGGCGGATGCATGCACTGGCAGATGTTCTGAAGCATCCGACGGCTTGAGCGGGATCGGAAATCTATATCGCCAACTTCCCTGCCTGGCAAAAACCGCGAAGGTGGAAATTATCTGCGGAAGTCAGGGACGGCGAATTGCGGGTGACTTTCGCAATGCTGGTTATCAGAACGTGTCATTCGATCCAAGTAGCCAGATCATTGCAGCTTTACTGTCCATTTCTCCCTTGGTTATTCCATCGAGAAAGAGGTTGTGACCCTGATTAGTGACATTGGGCGCGAGTCATGTAGGTCCTCTGGGTTCTTTAGGTGCCGGGCCACCAGGATTCCCGCCACAATCGCAAGCACGCGCTTCCGCTCTTCATCCAGCTGACATTGTAATTTTCGCCTTTTGTTCGTCAATGTTAGGATTGTGCAAAACAGACTGTTCACCCTATGCCGCTAAGCGCGGCAAGAAGAGCACAGTTCCCTTAGGGGTGTGCAAAGTGAGGGCATGTGTGCTGATCGTTGACGATCACGCGATCATACGAAGGATGCTTCATGCACTGTTCGAGGCTCACGACATGGAGGTATGCGAGGCTGAAAATGGTGCCGATGGCCTTCAAAAAGCTCGAGACTTGAATCCCGGCTTGGTGATTCTGGATCTCTCCATGCCAGTCATGAATGGACTAGAGGCGGCACGGGCATTGCAATTAACCATGCCCCACGTTCCCCTGTTGATGTTCACGAACAACTCGGGTGCTGCTATGGAGAAAGAGGCGCGCCATGCGGGCATCTTTGCGGTTGTTTCCAAATCTGACGCCAATTCGTTGCAGCAGTTGATGGTTCACGCAAAAGCCCTTCTGGGGTTGGACGGGGCAGATGTTAAATATGGTTCGTAACAAAACCGACGAGGAGACCGTAAGGACTGTAGAATATTTGCGTTTCTGCGCGATGCCATCGAAGAATATCAAATTCGACGTGCAAAAGTTCCTCGCTGACATCGGAGACGGCAGAACAATCTTGCGCGTACGAAAGAAGCAGGTTATTTACGCGCAGGGCGCAAAATGTGACGCGCTCTTTTATATCCAGAAGGGCAAGGTAAAACTTACCGTTGTCTCCAAGGCTGGCAAGGAGGCGACGATTGCTATATTGAATCCCTCCGATTTCTTCGGAGAAGGCTGCCTTGCGGCGCAGCCTCTGCGCATGAGCTTTGCAGCCGCCCTGACGGATTGTGAACTCATGCGTATAGACAACAAGGCGATGACGAGCGCACTTCATCGCGAAAATACGCTATCCGACATGTTTGTAGCCTATCTGTTGGGCAGGAACATCCGCTATGAAGAGGATTTGGTCGATCAGCTTTTCAACTCCAGTGAAAAGCGACTGGCCCGAATACTTTTGCTATTGGCTCGTTTCGGAACGGAGGGAAAGCAAGAGAAAGTGATTCCTAAAATTAGTCAGGAGACGTTGGCGGAGATGATCGGCACAACGCGGTCACGCGTCAGCTTCTTCAGGAATCGATTCAGGAAGCTCGGTTTCATCAAGTATAACGGCGAGTTGGAAATCCACAGTTCACTGCTCAATGTTGTTCTTCACGATGCGCCCCACAAGAGCGTGTGATATACTCCAAATAGGGGCGTCGATTATTTTTTATCCTCTTTTCAGGTCCTCTGATCTAAGCAGTCCATCTGAAGTTTTCCTCTCCTTAGCCTCCACCGAAAGAGGCACAGCCATGGCTTTTGAAGCGATTCTGAATGAAGTAGACGAGCTTCACAGCGTCAGCGCACGTCTTGAAGGACTGGCAGAGGACCATCCTCCGGTATTGAAGGAACTCTTGTCTATCGCAGGCAACGTGCGAAGCGTGGCAACGGTCTTGGCGGTGCTAGTTGCGACAAAGCTTAAGGGTGGCGACGGTCACGCTGCAGTGCCTCTAAAACCTATCTAGGCCGTCCCTCCTGGGGAATCTCCCGCTTCTCCCAGTCTCTAACTTCTGTTTTCAAATGCGTGATACCGTGCAAGGCATCGGCAATGGCTTGCCTTTCTTCGGGCGTTCCGCCATGGTCAAGGGAGAGAACGCGCTGCCTTTCGTGGATTTCACGCTCCGCAGCCTGCAGTCGCTCCTGCATCTTGGTCCAGTCCGTTTCAAGAATTGCGGCCTTATAGGATTCGTGCCAAGTGGGTGTCATCTGCAGGGTCCTTTAAAGGGTGATAAATTCCCTTGTGCGGGAATCAGGTGTACTGAAATTGTGCCATTCCGGCAAGGTGAAGACTGGTCAGTTTTGACCACATTTGGTAGCGAGGGAGCCTGGCGTGTGTCATCATGCGCCATGCCTGAAGAGAAGCCTACGTCCGAACAGATTCGTCTTGAAGCCTAGAGGCTACGCGCCACACGTCCGTGTGGGTTTACTTCTCCGCCCGCCCGCGCTATGGTACGGCTACCTATCCGGCTACCTAAAGTGGCCGAAAACAGATGTCAGAAATCCCAGTCTTGCTGGGATTCTGAAAATCAGGCCATTCCGATGTCTTTGAGAGGTGGCGATTTAGCCAGTGCTTGTGGGGGAAACTAGATTTCTGGCGGAGAGGGAGGGATTGACCGCCCGCGGCTAGCCCCGCCACTCGAGTCTGTAGAATTCTGCCCGCGACGCTGCACTAGATAGCAAGACTTGAGCCTCAGGCGACACGCACCACACCAGACTGCCGAAGAGAGCACAGCCCGAAAACGCCTGAATTGTAAAGATTGTAAACTGGCCCTCGGGTCAAACATGTAATCGAACCCAGCCGCAATCGCTAAGCCGAGTCTAAGCGCCGCGCGGGCAGTCACAGAGCTCAAGAATGGCGTTGTTTATAAAGGCGACTCCAGAGAAGATTAAAAGGAATGTCCCCAGAATGGGAATTTTAAGCCCAACCACACCTAGAACTAGTTGACCACATTCTACGAATCGATTCCTTAGAGAATCATGCAGTTGGCGCATCAGATCGCCGATCGGCGTATTCAGCTTAGAGCATAGATCGAACTCGTCACGAGAGCATATCCAGTTCTTAAGGTCAATTCCAGCAGCAAGTAGCTTTGCAAGTATGCGGTCGATCACTCTGCGCACTGCCCCTCGGGCGAGAGCTTGAGCCTGTGCTTGAACACCGCCGCCAAGATTGACAGGAACCAGTTCGATGTCGGTCGGCTCGATGAATTGCCGGAACCACGGGTCCGCAGCCGCATCGATCATCGCCAGCTGTGGATCCCTCGCATAGTCATCGATCGAATGTGGCATTGGGATTCTCCTCAACTCGCGCCGATTGCGCCAACGTCTAAGAACGGGAAGCGGACAGGGCCGTCTACACTGAGACCTTCGATCCCCATTTATACTCTTCCGCTGCACTCGACACAACGAATTTGCCACCAAAGCAAAGCCGCGTGAGGTTGGCGCAAAATCTCGATTACACTCGGTGACGCCATGCTCGCGGAGAAAGCGGCAGGTCGCCGCACTCGCACTCTGGATACTCGGAGCAGCAGGGTGTGTCGTCCTTCTTGGGAGCCTTCCGTTTTGTCGGCCTGCCAAATCGTGGGTCCGGTCCACGCGGTGTGCGCTCCTGATCTAAGCAGTGGCCGCCGATGCGCAGAGGTAGTTCGGAATTCTTCATAAGCGCGAAGCAGGCCGACGAGTGTTTCAATAGGTCTGAGGAACCCCTTCCAGATTCTGCCAGCCCGTTCGTACATCTCGTACGACACTCATGCCCACCAGCCTGCTCTGACTAAGGAGATAGAAAGTTACGTTCGTACCCATGCGCTGACCGCTTCGGTGTTCGCGAGGGCTTGGCAATTGCCGACCGTTTGTGGCATAAGTCTCAGGTGCCGATTTTCATAGAGCGTTTCGTGCTCCCGGTTTTTGTCGCGCTAGTGATAGCCTTGGCAGTGACAAATCCAATGGGATTGGACATTCAGCAACGGGTAAGCGGCGCTCTGGGGCTGATTTGTTTGGCCTACTTTCTAGGTCACACGATACACAAGCAGAAGTCATTGCCGTCGCCCGCGCCGCCAGTCCAGCTGCCGCCTAGTTCTGCCCTCGAATTGCCTGCTACGCGGCCACAACTTGTGATCGTAAAATGGGGACAGATTGACGAGGCGACATTTACCGCAAGGAACAAAGCACCACACATCGTTCAACACGGTTTTTTCATACGCAACATTGGCCTCGGGGAAGCAGCGATAGGCGTTCGTGCCACACTGACTGTCCCTATAGAAGTGCCGGATGTATGGACCAGCGGCGAAGGCTCAACCCCGGCAATCGTGATTGGAAAGGGGGAAGAAGTATTTGTCCCTCTCTGGCGTAGGTTAGGCGGTTACTTGATTGGGCATGTGCTCTCTCGCTTCGACTTGCGGCACTTCCTAGTTCAGGCTTACAACGGCAAATTCGGGAATCAGGAAATCCCAGTCACGATCACATACAGCAGTAACGGGAAAGATTACGTGACCACACAATCACTGATTTTCAGCCCGGAGCAGCGAGATATCGTCGGTTTCGGCGTACCGGAGCAACAGTTGGAACAGCCTGCTCCGATTGAGACCCGGCCTTCGCCTAGCAAGGGCAGTCTCGCGCCGAATCTAGTGCTTAAGAACATTCATACGGGAGGGCTGATTTTTACGGAAGATGAATGGAGACAGTTCGAGCTTCCCGGTAAGCCCCTCTCAAATCGACTGCAAGCGGTATGGGCGGAACTAAAGAATGACAGTAACAAATTGCGGAGAGTGGGGCCAATATCCGGAGTTAAAGCAGAACTGGTGGTAATACGGAAATCCATTGAGCAGAAGTTTAGTCCTCTCGTGTGGCTAGACAACGAGTTCAACGCGGTCAACTTTGAATTGGCGGATACGCGCCACGTTTTGTTAGTAGCCAATCTGGAAGCTCCTCTTTCCCAGACGAGCGCTTGGGTTGTACCACTTAATCACCGCGGTCGAAATGACTCGGGCAGCGGCTTACGAATGGATGTGTCGCATTGGATGGAGAAGGAAAATGCCGACGTTCGATTGAATCTTCTCGATACAACAACCGGGACTGTGCTCCAATCGTTCGCGGGAAAGTATATTTGGAGGCAGGGACATTCAGGCCCGATCTTCTCTTTGAAGCATCACTGATCTCTACCGGTGAAAGGCGAAATGAGCAAAAGCTTGAACGCGCTTGGACTGATATGCGGCATAATCGGCGTTCTCGTGCTTTTCAAGTGGGGACCGCCACAGCCGTCATTTGAGCGGGGCGTGGGCATTGGCCTTGAGAGCGGGACTAGGCTGTCGAGTGGGAAAACGGTTGCACAGCATAATGCGGACATTTCAGCTGCGGAACGGCGTCACAGGGTCATGTCGCGAATTGGACTGGGCTTGGTTGGTCTGGGTTTCGTATTCCAATTGTGGGGCACGATGGTGTATCTATCGCTACTTATCTTCCGTGAACTTCCGCGCGACTTTTTGGACAGAAGATGTTGTACCGTGGGCTGTCACCGGCTAAGTGCGTTTCATTTCGGCTCGGTCACGATGAAACTTCCGCCGACCCTCTTGAACACGCTCCAGAAATCCTCACCACGTGCGATGTGGCGGAATTCGTCAGACACCTTGTAAGCTTCAACACGAAAATCGTACTTCGCTTGAAGCCACTTATGGACCCACCCTCGTGGCACAGGCCTGTCTGCGGATCCAGTGAGCAGAGTGTAGATCAGCCCCTTATCTCTCGTGTGGAGCGTTTCCCGGTCTCCATTGGCCCTTGTTAACGATGCTCACCAAGCGAAATGTGTTCTCGCCCGTGAGATCGAACTCGATCTGAGCGTTCTCCGCTAATCCCAGATTTAGGAGGACTTCGCTGCAACTACTCTGTTTAGACCCTGCATGGAGGGAGCTGTGCACGTAAGGTTTGTTGGTGGGATTGGTTGAGTTAATCGTGCCCTGCCACCGAACCCCGTTGATATCGAGTTCGATCGGCTCCCGGTCACCTTGGGGAAGGGCAGAGCGGTTGTTGGACCTGAAGTAGAGCTCCAACACAGGCCACTTTTTGTTTGGCTCTCTGTCCCGGACATATCCCATGATCTTCATCTGAGATTCGCTTCCCCCAAACTTCCCGATGATAAATCCACCGCTACTTGAGAGGCGAGGACTGCTAAACGAACGAATGCACAATCGTCGAGTGCAAGGCACCACCGAGAACGAACGTTTGAATTTTGGGGGATGACGGTCTCAGTTACGGGAAGGTCTGGCTAGCCTACCGATCAGAAACAGAGCGAAGATGATGGTTGTGGTGAACATGGCGAAATACATCACGCCAATAGCACAGAAAGCAGTGGAGGCTGTAGCCCAAGGTGCTGCAACGTATGAAGAGCAGGCTAGGCTCATCGCCATACTCCACAACCACAACATGATGAGCCAAATCGTGTACAACGTTTCCGGGACGTCGGTGAGTTTTTTCACGGCCCTGACGCCGTCACGGATGTCCTGCACGAACTCGTTCTCTCTGACTCGTTTACCTATTTCGACTGCGACTTCAACCGCAACGCTCGCTACTTCCTTCACCATCTCGACAACTGCTTGGCCAGCGTCGACGACAGCGACGATGACCTCGCAACACTTTCGTGCCAGCCAAAGGCACCATTGTTTCGCTCGTTTCACAAATCCATCCATAAATCAGCTCCTAAAACGGACCAAATTTGGATGCGGGTTCTGTGTAGATGGTTTGGAGTATGTCAGTGCACGTCATGAGGTGCAGGTTCAGAGCACTTAACGTGAATATCACATGGGATGTCAGTGTGACGGCTAGTGGGCTCCAGCGCCTCCCGGTGGACGTGACGAAACGGTCATCGCCATCGCCATCAGCAGGTCTAGAAAGCGCACGCCAGCACTTCCATTACCCGTCCACGGATCTCCCGTAGCACCATGCCCACCATCTCTACTGAAGGTCTCAGAAGTTACGTTGGTACTGAGCGTTGTCCCTACGCTGTTGGCTTCGTATTTAGATCGCTGCCAAAATGAAGGGCATGGACGAAAAACTTTTTCATCTACAGGAGATTGAAGCAGGCGTAGATGACCTTCGTAGAACATTAGGGGAAATTCAAGGGGACCTAAATCGAATTCCCTTCGAGACAACCCTGGCGGCTCTTCTTGAGGAGATGAAAGGTCTGCATGAGGAGATGAAGGCTCTGCGTAAGGGCATTCGACGAGCGATGGAACAACGGGATGCGGCTGCCGTGGAGAGCGACAGTTTGCAGACCCAACAAGAAACCATTATCCGAGCTCAAAACGAAGCAGTCTTGCGAGCGTGGGCCCTTCTCGACGCGATGTCCAGCGGACGGGCAAGGTTCACCCGTGAACAGTGCCTCGCAGTTCAGACTGGTCGCGCAGATGTCTGCATCGAGCATTCGTCCATATTTCAGAAAGGCGAGTCGTGTTCGGCCTGCTCCTCAAAGAAGGTAAAGGCAGCGGACGCTGGCTAGCTACCTTTTGCCGTAACCACATACCCTCTGCCGTCCCATTTGAACACGCTCCAGAAGTCCTCGCCTGCAGCGATTCGTTCATATTCTGGCGAGCCTTTGTAGTTTTGGAGATCATAATCGTATAACTTCCGAAGCCAATCGCGTCCCCATCCGCGCGGCACGGGCCAGTGCTTCGTCCTTGTGGCCTTCTTCCATTCTTTACGGGTTAGTCCGCGATAGCACGGTTCATCCTTTGCTGCATAAGTTGTCCGTGCGCGAACATTCGGATCAAGGGTTGCGAACCACGATAGGGGCTTGTCGTAGATCGCACCTAAACGTTCCAACCGCACGAAGTCCACTCTTCCAGTCCGCTCAACTTTGGACAGATAAGACTGCGAGCAGCCCAGCATGTAGGCCACAACAGGCTGCGACAGGTCGGCTTCCCGCCGTGCCTGTTTGAGTTTCTCCCGCAAGAGTTTCCTGCCACGTGAATCCTGAGTTTTCACCGTTTGGTGAATAGTCGCCATAGTCCAAATGGAATATAGCACTTTTTCGCAATTCGTCCACTCCTAAGTACCTGTTTCAGCAATAGATATTGTCGTCTCCGAACTTACCCAAATTTATAAAAGTCTCAGGAGAACCCTCCCATCACGCGGCAGGAAAGGCGAGGCGGCGCGATAGGAGAGCAAAACATGGCAGGCGCAAGCGCAGTACGGAGCAAAGAAGCACCCGCAGCCATTTTGACGGTCGCGGTTGGGGAAGACGTCAGCGACTTGAAGAAGGCGATCCTCACCAGGTGGGGACAGAGTCAGAAGGAACTCGGGCCGCTGTTTTCTCGGCTGCGTTCCAAGTTGAAGGCACAGGGGAAGAAGGGCGAAGGCTTCGGAACGTGGCTTGAAGCTCATGGCATTCCGCGCAGCACTGCGGACCGCTGGGCGGACAACTACGAGATCGGCATCGGCCTGAAGTCTGCCAAGCTGGTTTCGCTGAAGTTGGGCACGTCGCATGCTTCGCACGCCGCCACCTTTCCTCAATCGACGAAAGGTTCAATCGAGGAGGTCGAGGTCGTCGTTGATACCACCGCATACATCGAGCGGATGATCCTCGTGTTCTCGAAGGAGAAGCGCGAGGTGTTTGAGAAAGCCGAGCAGAAGCTGCGCTCGGTGTACGGCACGGAGAATGTTTCCGACACGATCTATGCCCTTGTCATGGAACGCTATGCCGCGATGCGCAGCTCGGCCACAATTGCGACGGAGGTGCGCTAATGAAAACCATCCGTCTCAATACCCAATTGCCGGACGCACTCGTCGAGGGACTCGAAGGGAAGTTCCTCGACAGTTCGGCCTACGATGGACAGCCCGTGGCGGCAGACGCAGTTGTCTACAAGCCAAATGGCGATGTGCTGTTTAAACTTGTTCGCAACGCACTCCCGCTGGACTTGTGCAACACGGCTTGGGAAGCTCTGCGTTCGGTTTCCGGAGACGCCGCACACCGGATTGTTGCGTCTGGCGGAGCCGCTCCCAAAGTAAACGGCATCTCGGGCGTTGTGGGATTTCTCAATCGCACTGGCCGTCACGGGCTCGATTACTGCCGCTTAACTAGCTGGAGCATGAGCAATCCCGATCGATTCGCGCAAGCGATTCCGTTCTTTCAGGCGATCGATCGGGTGTTTCAAAGTCACATGCCCTCGCGTCACGCGGCTCAGATGGCGAAGGTGCGAAAAACCGATCCCGCCTTCGTCATCCACCGCACCGCCTTCACTACTGTGACCGTGAACAAGAACTTCAGAACGGGGGTCCACACGGACAGCGGCGATCTGAAGAAAGGCTTCGGGGTCATCACGGGTCTGTGCGCGGGAGAGTTCTCTGGCGGAGAACTAATTTTTCCCAAGTATCGGTCCGCCGTGCGTTTCGGTACCCAAGACGTGCTGCTTTGCGACGTTCATGAATACCACGCGAATGGCCCGATTGTGGGTATTGAGGGCCAGTTCGAACGGATGTCGTGTGTTCTCTACTGCCGGAGCGGGATGGTCGAGTGTGGCTCTCCCGCTCAAGAGTTAAAGCGATTGAAGAATCGCAAGGTAGTAGTGGTAAACGGGCAACGGAAGGTGGTGACGCGATGAGCGCGGGCGTCTGCACGTTCCACCGCGTGCTCTATCTGGGCTCAGCATGCCCAGCGTGTGTCGCGCAGAATCGGCTCTCGGAAGTGGTCATTGATCTTTGCGAAGCCGAGGACGAGCGCGATGCTCTGCGGAAAGCGGCAGAAGAGCGTGGCATCACTCTCGAAATCGAGGACGACGTTGAGTTTTGACCAATAACCCTCCCCCACATTTTTCCAACACAACATTCATCTGGAGGATTTATGAACAATAAAATTGTTCTGGCTATGATTGCGTCTGGCGCGGCTGGTAAGACCACTCTCCGCCGCATGATTACCAACCAAGATGCCGGTGCCGAAAAGCATTACGAGCTACACGACTGCTTCTACGCCAACCGCTTTTCCTGCTGCGGCCTGAGCTTCAAAACGAAGGACGAGGTGCTCGATCATCTGCACTCGCCAATGGCTGAAGGCGCAGAGCGCGTCAACCATCAGCCAGGGTGCAGTGCCTACGTACCCTATAACGTCGGCTGGACGACTTTTGCCAATGGCACGGCCGTCTGTGGTTTGAACGGCAAAGATGGTCACCCTGGGACGGGTGCAGACTCGAACGGCAATGTTGATGCCGTCAACTACGCGATCGACAAATGTCTTGAAGTTTCCGACTTCGTCATCTTCGACGGCGTAATGTCCAGCAAGAGGCTCGTTGCGCATCTCGCCACTCATCCCTGTCCCAATCTGGCCGTGATCTGGGTCTACTTGAACGTCTCAACGGAGACCGTGCTCGAACGGTTGCTCGCTCGTCGCGAAGGGAACGGTGAGGCTGACACCAGTGAGAAGACGAAGAGGGGAGTTTTGAATTTCCATCGCCGTGCGGAGAAGATGTGGAAATTCATTAACGAGAACTACGCGAGGGAGCCGCACACCTTGGTCGAAATTCCAGAAGGGCCAAGTCCTGCTGCTATCTACCAGTTCCTTCAGCCGATCATCCGCAGCGTGGCGACCGAGCGGATCGCAGAACTCGCATCGGTTTGAGCGCAAGCCGACCGATGCTGAGATTGCTTCCGCTCGCAACGATAATCTTTGCCTCGGTTGTGCGAAGGTGAAGCCGAAATGAGTAACAGACTGTTGCGCGGCTCGCGGCACCTCACTGCATCGAGCCATTCGATGGGGAGCCGACTTGATCCCGGCTCCCTGTCACAAGGATCAAGCATGTCTCATCTCGCAACATTCGTATTTCTCGCAATGAAGACGTCCGCCACGCGAACCGAAGAAGAGGACGCGCTTCTTCACCGACTGTATGCTCGTCGTCGCGACTTCATTCCCGAAATCCTCGCGTCACAAAATGGTCCGGCACTGATGGGTGACTGGCAGCTCGCTGAAGCCAACTACGAACACCAGTATCCCAACAAGTGTGAAACGCCAGAAGAACAGGCATCGCTATTGAGCGCAGAGGCCGCAGATGAGTAGCTTCGTACTCGATGGTCCGATTGACGAGCTGATTCTGAAAGCCATTGGCGGGGACGAAACTGTACGCCAGTCGTTGATTAACGCGGAGCAAAAGCTGGCTTCCAGCATCCGGAATCTTGACGACTTTGATCTGCTCCAGGTCGTCTACAAATTCCAGATGAAGTTCCGGCGACTGCCCAACTGGTCTGACATCGACGATTATGTCTCCGGCATGCAGCGGAACGCTGGCTTGCTCGCAGACCTTGATCGGCTCCAAGAAGCGAAGGACACATATGAGCCGGCCTACAGCAGCATTGACGTGCTCATCGACGAAGTGTGTCAGCACGCAGAGCGCCAATCGCTAAACAAGCAACTGGATATTGCCAAGCGGATTGCTGCTACGGGCTGGGAGGACCCGAAAACGAAACGTCTGTGGCAAGGCAACGACGACGCTCGCGATTGGCTGGCAGCACACGTCAAGCCAACAGAACGTGCCATCGAGGAAATCGAACAGCCCGCGGATGCGACTGGCCTGAAGTATCCCGAACTCGCATTCCCCTACGAATCACTGCCAGAGGACAGCTACCTCAAAGTGCTCGTGGACAAAGCATCTGAAGGCGGATTGGCACCCGGCCTGACGTGTCCTGCAATCATGGCGCTCGCCAGTACGCTGCCAATTCAAGATCGCATGATCGGAGCGGACATCAAGCAATATGTCTGTCTGCTCGCACTCGTGGGAGCTGGCAAGGACATGGCGATTAATAGGGCCGTTGCGACGCTCGGCTTAGACAAGGAAGTGGGCACGCTATGGTCACCGTACGCCCCGAGCGGAGAACGCTCGCTATCTACATTGATCGGTGACCAGCCGGGTCCAGTAAAAGGAGGGTCACGCATGCCCGGCCCGAAGAAACATTGTCTGGTCACATACGAACTGGAAGAGACGCTGCAGAAAAGCCGTGGTGAAACCAGCGCAGTGCTGACCAACCTCCAATGGTTCTGGGATCACAACTACAAAGTGTTCAACGACAGCTTCCGAGGACGGAAGCAACCACAAACGGTGGATTGCCGCGTTTCCTGGCTCTGCAATTTGCCGATCGGACAGGACAGCATCAACACAGACACGTTCCGTCTGGCGTTCGGAGAAGGTACATCGCACGGGCTGACAGATCGTATGCTGTGGGGCTTCAGCGAGAAACATTTCGACAATCGCGTCACCGCGGAGTGGGAAGTGCCATACGACTTCAATCACTTCGTGACAGAAACAGCCTGCGATCTCGGAATGAGTGCAGAGAAGATTGTCACGAGCATCGAACGGACAGAGACGCTGGCAAGCCGTCTCGCAAATGCGCGTGTGCTCGGCTGGGCAACGGGGGTGAGAGAACAGTTTCTCGCTTGGCCTGATGGCAAAGGACGCGACAACTACCATGTTCATAAGGTCGCAGTGCTAGTCGCCCTCATCAATGGACATCAGTATGTGGAGCAGGCGGATTGGGATTTTGCATTGGCGTTCATGCTCTGGCAGCAACGCATCCGCAAGGTTTTCCAGTCAGGTACAGGTAAGCGCGTGAGTCAGGGAGAGTTCAACGGCGTCTACATCAAGGCACTGGAACGCGAGACGGCACGGGCGATCAAGGCGCGAGCGAACGGCACGAAAGACCCGAATGCTAGATTCGAGCAGGTTGGTAGTCGAGAGTGCGTGTTCATCCGGGTCAAACGGATGGCGAGTGAAGGACGCTGGTACGATTACGGTCTCGATGTCGACAAAACTGGCGATCTGTTGGTCAAGTCGGGCGATGTCGAGTTCATGGATGCGGGTGAAGATGAACGCGGAAATCGGAAGCTAGATCGGAATTGGGTCAGGCGCTGCGGCTGGAGAGCGGAGTGATCAGGTTTGAAAATTTGCGACTTTGCGACGTTTGCGATGTTTGCGACGGATTTCAGGATTTGCGATTTGCGAGAGAGATGGAGCAGATCAAGAGACTTGTAAGTTATAGAAAATATAATTTCTTTCACGTTGATCGTACCTGCAGGTAAGCGCGTAAGACCTCTTCCCGTGTGTCTCCTCCCTCTTAGTCGCAAATCGCAAACTGTTCCGCTTGATTGATCCGGGCGATTGACCATCCCGCTATAGCTAGGTACCTCCGCAACTGGGAGGGATCACCTGGAGAAGGCGACAAAAAGGGCATGGGCGAAATCTGGCGAAAAGCACGACGTCACCGCACACGCGTTTGTCGAGCGCGTGAAGGTACCGGGTGTATGTAGGTTTGGGCCGGGGCGGGTCGCCCCGAGGGTGGTATACAAACTGATCGTCGGGCGGAGCCAAAAACCCATGTAAACGGCCAGTCTCTGTCTCCCAGCTGTTAGCCACCCGAAGAGATAGTAGACTAGGAGCCTCCTGCCGCATAGTAGAGGAGATAACGATCAGCGTTGCTATCGCTTACAAGCAAATAGGGAGGCAATAGCGGAAATATTCTGCCTTCAGCGAGCGATTTTACAGATCTCAATGTCCCTCATCATACTCAAGAACACAGGCATCAACGCTCACGTACGCCGGAGTGATATTTTCCGCAACCAAAGCGCATTGCAAGACGTGGAACTTCGGAGAAATCGACAGGCCCTCGGACTTGTCCAAAGCCCGGTTTGACACAAGACCACACTGACCTTCAACCATGAAGCCGCAACTTACGGTAGCAAATAGAAGGGGTTGGGCAGCTTGAAGACTCGGAGTGCACAACAACCAGCCAGATCGCTCGCCTGATCGCCGATGTTGAGCACAATCTGATAACCCATAGCCTCGATCTCCTGCCTGTTCTTGGGCTTGAAAATCCGGGCAGGAGGTTTGGGCTGGCTTTGGGGGATATCGGGCTGCATATAAAGATGCGCCCAGCCGGAATATCCAACCTCGCGGAGATTCGTCTCGGTCATCGCGCGCTGACTCTCAGGTCTTCCGGTTACAAAAAAGACGGCGATTCTCTTTTCCTTGGCGAAGTTGTATAGCTCAAGAACCGGAGGTATCGCGGGATCGTGATCCATCGAATAAAGGCCGTCTTTGTAGAGTTGAAGCTGCGCCGCATAGGCGCAAAAGCCGCAAAAGGCCATGACGTCCCAGTTCGAGAGGGAGGTTTCGTCGATGTCGAAAACAGCCGCTATTTTGACATCTTTCGGGACGCCGTTGGGAAAGCGCGATTCCAGATAATCATGAGCCGAATTTGCGACTTCGCGGATCTCCCGGTCGTATTCGCCGGAGTCGTGATAGCGCATCAGCCGGGCGAAGGTTACGGCGTGGTTCTCGGGTTCTTCGAGGCCCGACCCGAATGAGGCGCTCGGAGCATTCTGTGCAGAGCCCAGCGACACCAGTACGAACGACAAGAAAGCTGCCCGAGCGAGTCGTTTCACTTTTCTCCTCTTCTCAAACACATCCAGCTCGAAGACATCCGAAAATGCTGCCTCAGATCCAATCTAATTGCGTGGCGTCACACTGGATCGACGCACCCCAATTGTTGCAGATCGAGGTCACTCCGATCAATGCCGCCGTTTATTGGGTAGTGTCCTAATTTGCTTTTTATGCTTCGCGATACTCCTTTTAGTCCATATCGTTCCCGTTGTCACAGAAAGCCATCGTCTTAGTCATGGTGCTGTAATAGAGGCAAAAGGTAGTGGAGTGGACGATTTGAATGTGGACGTCGCGATATCGGAACAGGCCAAAGAAGTAAAGCCAGAGGGTTCCGTCATTGATCGCGGCGAACTTGGGTGGAATGGCCGCATTTGCAATGTTTGTCACGTAAATACCAGCTGGAGCGATGGCACTGGCCTTTTCAAACATGTACTTGTGCCCGGCTGGAGGGCCAGTAAGGCGAGATGGAGAGATCGAATATGCTACGCCCGTCTCAGTCATTACAGCGGGAGTCTTGCCGCTATTGACCCATGGAAGGGACATCTTGAAGGGGTCTTTGTCGTTAAAGTTATCAATCCTATATTGGCCCAGCCCTACCCAAGCTCGCTGCTCAGCCATGAAAGATTCTTTGGCATTCCTGATTGTGGTTTTCGTATTCCGATCAGCGGTATCGACGCTGTCCTGCATCGCGTTGGCGGCGTCATCCATATGTTGCTCCATCCAGTACGCGCTATCAGTGAAATCGCTGGACGCGCCAGCTATTTTGTTGGCAGATTCGGCTTAAGTTTGGGCATAACCAATGAGTTTATCGGTCTGGGTCCCGCCAGAAATCATTTCATACAGTTGGCCAGCGAAAATGATCCCGGTAAGAATCGTGATGGCCAATCCAAAACGGGTGAGCCGAACCATGGATCGCTCGAACCCCGTCATGCGTTCATCTATTTGCTGTTCTATCTTTTGCTCGGCGGCGCGGAGTTCTTGTTCGGTTGCTGGCTGTGCAGCCAAGGGATTTTCGGCAGTTTTCGGCGCAGTGATTTCCTGAGCGCCGCCCTTGTTTTGGGCGGATTGCTCCTTATTATCCATGGTGCATTTCTCTCAATCCGGGGAAGCGTAGAAATTGTAACACAAAAACACTTGACAGATTATACTTTATGTAATACAGTAAGTCGCATGGCAAACGTACTAAGCGCTGAGAAGCAAACTGCGATAATCGCAGCCTTGGCCGAAGGTTCTAGCATTCGCTCAATCGAGCGCATCACTGGCGTTCACCGCGATACGATCATGCGGCTAGGCGTCCGCGTTGGCAAAGGATGCGAGATGCTGATGGATTCCAAGATGCAGGACTTGGGCTGTAATTACCTCCAGCTAGACGAAGTTTGGGGGTTCATCGGCAAGAAAGAGCGGCATTGCTCGGTGGACGATAATCCCGAATATGGCGACGTATGGACTTTTTGTGCGATTGATTCGGAGACAAAGCTATTGCCTTCGTTCAAGTGCGGAAAGCGCAACGCAGAAACGGCGAATGCTTTTGTGCAAGACATCGCCAATCGCGTTCGCAATCGCGTGCAAATCTCAACCGATGCCTTGGGCGCGTACAGGGAATCTATAGAGCGGGCATTCGGCGCTGATGTCGATTACGGCCAGATCGTGAAGGTTTACACTCACGATGCCGCACAGCATCCAGAGCGGAAGTACAGCGCCCCGCATTTCGCTTCGGCATACCGTAGGCCGATTGCTGGCAATCCCGAGATGGAGCGGGTGTCCACGAGCCATGTCGAACGGCTGAATGCAACCACGCGATTGCACGTAAAGCGGCTATCGCGACTTACGCTGGCGTTCAGCAAGAAATTTGAAAACTTCCAAGCTGCGGTTGCGCTGCACTTCGCCTATTACAATTTCGTGCGCCGTCACAACACGCTGCGCTGCACTCCTGCAATGGCAGCCGGAATCGAGCGGGACTTTTGGTCTGTAACGCAATTAGTCGAGGCCACAATATGACAGACAAGGGAAATTTTGATTGGGTAACAGCACAGTCAAAGTGCTCAGTTGGGCAAATATTCGAGACACTGAGAGCACAGGTAAAGACGGACATCGAAACCCGCGAGGCATTACGGCCTAAATCTGAAGGGCACGGACATTACACTTTTAAGTTCTCTTCTTCCAATGAGCGAAGCTTCTCGGCAATCTTAGAGGGCCATCGCCTGCGCTCTATTGTGATATTCAGCCTAGAACGGCAAGCAATCATTGTCCGCAATCAAAACGATGTTGAAATATTCTCCGCAACCACCACATTGAATGACGAAGGTGAATGCCGATTAAAAGTCACCGGGCAAGAGCGAGAATTGTGGCAAGTACGCAAAATGGCCTTAGAGGGCTTGCTGTTTGGGGGCGCTGAGTGGGCTACGTAAACGAACTACGAGACGTGATTCGACGGCTACACGGCGCTGAGGCAACGCACGTTGAAAGCGTGCCAGTGAAAGAGGTATTTCAAGGGCAGACAGTTTGGGAGGGGGTCGTTGAAGTGTTCGATTTAGCGGGTCATGCGACGGCGCACAGAGTTTATGCATGGGCGCACGAGACTGACGACCCAGATAAACCGATTCGACACGTTACAGTGCTGCATCTCCATCCCATCAAATCAGCTCAGGATGCGGTAAGAGCTGCAATCATGCAGGAGGCGAGAAACCTTGGCACAGAGGAAAGCTAAGATGGGAAGGCCAAAGCTGCCAAAGGGCGAAGCTAAGGGCAAAATTGTGCCTGTACGCTTCGCGCTGGACGATCTAAAGGCTATCGCTGCACGCGCAAAAGCCAGCAAGCAGAATGTCTCGGAGTGGATTCGGAGCACAATTCATGCCAATCTCCAAGCGTGAAAAGTTCAAATTAGGACACTACCGTTTATTGGATTAGCAATGCCAAATATCGGGTCAATTCGTCGTGGGCTTCCGTATATCTTCGGGTATTTCGCTCAACCTGACGGGGCAGCCTTGCGTGCCGGAATTCAGGACGCACTGCATCATGAGCCTATGGAACTGGCGAGCCCTCCATCCGATCTGGCTGACAGAGGACAGCGATTCAGTGAGTTGAGTGAGCGGGTCAAGAACCCTATCAGATTCAAAGTCGAAAGCCTCCCCAAGGTCCATCGCAGTCGGAACCACAACCGCCCGTATGATGGCCACGCTACGATTGTCAACTGTGATCGGTGACCGCGGCCATTCGAAGAGTCGTCCGGCGACAGGCATTGAGCCGAAGGTAGACCTCCACACGGAGCAGGGTATGCTGAATGGAACCGCCGCGAAGTACGAAAGAACTCGCCAGCCTCCGTCATCCGCGAGCGGGACGCAGGTGGGGGTCTGCGGATGAGTGATCTCCATAGAAAGTGTGGACAGGTCGAATAGCTTCAGGGACTGTACTCGGACCGTGTCCGTAACCACGTGGCTGGCTACACGATCCAGCAGGTCTTGCGTGGTACTAGTCGTGTTTACGGATTGGGGCGCACCGTCCGGTTCGTTAACCAGGAGGTTAACATTCAGTTCTGCGCTTGAGGCAGTGTCGAGGGACGTCGGGGTCACGGTCAGCGTTATTCCCCGAGCGAGTTGAGCAACGGCCTTTTGGGGGGCAAGCATACTGGCGAGAGCTTCCCCTCCGACAACGTAAGGATTCGTACTGATAAGCCCCTGCAAACCAGGAGTCCCACCAGTATTGCTGGAGCCGGAAGGGGCCAGCAAATTCTGGGCAACTTGTGAAAGTGAAGGTGTCTGGGTGATGTTGAAATAATTGCTGACTTGGCCGGATACCATTGCCTGCGTGCCACTGAGAGCAGCGACCGAAACCATGCCTTGGCTGACAAGACCGGCTTTGGAAGTCTTTGGGATCAAATTAGGATCGTCAAGTTGATCTTGGACGTATTCGTCGATGTCCTGGTTAAAGGCGTTAACAATCGGCTGAAGAAGGTCGTCGAGAGTGTGGGCCGAGCGCCGTAGATCGTAGGGTACAAAATCATTTGGGTAGTTTATCGTCCATTTGTAATTGAAGAAGAAATCGAGGAACGCGGCTCTGAGAATGCGGAGGTTGCCGGGTTCGGTGACGCGTACGAGTTGGTCAGACAGCCTACTGAAATAGCGGCCGGACGAGAGGTTCGTTGGTTTCCGGTCGCACAAGGGGCGCGTTTGAATGCACGGGCGATCACCCAGTACCGATTGCATTCGGTCAATGATCAGGCCCTTCAACGTCCGCGCTTCGACATTATTGGCGGCTGCTAGAAACAATAGCAAGCGCCCAAGAGAAGCGTTGCCAACATGGCCGGAGCTCTCGGAGGGGTAGTCCAAAGCATCGTAGTACCCAATGCAATAACTATCCCGCAAAAGGCAGTCGTGGTATTTCATGGTCAGGTACTCACGAAAGTCTTCCTGAAAAAACGGATCCTCAACGCGTGTTTTTGGATCGCAAGCTGACTGATGTTGATTCAGTGGGGCGGAGAGAGTCGGGTGGCCGTGCTTGCCGGATGGCCAGACCCCGAGGGAACAAGCCGGAATTGGCTGGGCTTTCATGAGTGCTTCCTCGAAAATCTGATCCATGCCGCTCTCCAGAGCCTTTATCATCTGTCGGTTCGCTTCGTCTACTTTAGCGTTCACGCTCTCGAAAGCGGTTCTGGCGTCGTCCTCGTCGCCGTATTCTCTGCAAAGCTGGGAGGAATTGTTTTTCTTTGGACACTTCACCTTACGATTTCTAGCAGGCTCCACCGGGTTCTTAACCTTGGCGCTGATCTGATACGACCACACCTGGAGAGAGAGCTGCGGGTGAGGCAAGTCGAGGAGAGAGATAGCGCGTTCTATGTCCCCAACGGTGTAACCGTTTTGCTGGGCCGCGCTGGGGAGAATTTCGATCATGTCATTTGCGCCATAGTCGGAGAGCGCCTGAACAATCGGACGGCTGTTGGGAACGTACGAGACCATCCCATTGATCGCCGCGGCAATACCGGTGGCATCGCGATAGTCATAAAGCCGAACGATATTATCGATGCCCCAGGAGGGCGAAACAGGCTGCGCTGGCGGGGGCGTGGCGCTGGCTGCGGCGGGCGCGGCTGAGGGAGCGCTTCCAGAGGCTGGTGTTGCGGCTGTGCTCGAAGCAGAAGCTCCGGCTGCGGGCGGCGTGGTCGTGGTCGATGTGGAGGTCGAGATCGACGTGGTGGCGGACGAGGCGGTTGTGGAACTGCCATCGCCTGCGGTGCTTCCTTTGGATGACGATGGCGCGGGCGTCTTGATCGTCGTGGTGGTGGTCGTCACCGGGGCGGCAGGTGTCGGCGTGGCGGCGGGGGATGCGGACTGCAGAGAAGCGATGAGTTGCGTCTGTTTCTGGTTCTGTTTGTACAGTTCGTATTGCTCGAGGGCTCTCGCCTGTGCTGTAGTGCTTGCGCCGCTCAGCGCCGTGGGTACGAACGAAATCGAATGATTTAGAGGCAAAACATCCGCGTCGAAGGGATCCAAAGAGGAAAACAAAGTATGAACCTGCATGGCCACGTCTCTGGGGTCCAATACCGAAAGCACGATGCTGTTGCCCGCAAAACAGACCTCGGCGGCTTCTTCACCACTGGGCGCATTAGGACATCCGCGCGGTCGGCCGCCACCTGGAGCGTATTCGTATAAGAGATCTAGGTCGCGCTTGAGTCCTGCGGCATCTAGGCTCAATGTTTTCAAGGCGGCAGCCTGTTTGACAACCGAGGAGGACGGGACAAGAACGAGGTAATCCCCGCTCCTTCCCATTTCTCCGGACAGGTCGGATGCCTGCTCAAGGTCTATATCGATGGTCGGATGGGGGAACGCGTTAGCGAGCGCTCTCGCAAAGCCCGGTACATACACCACGTAGTTGGAGTTGAGAATTCCTCCACTGAAGTTGTCCCGGTCAAGAGTCGCTTCCACGCCCTCGAAAGGACAACGGGAAGTGTTCGCGGCCGAGCATTTTGGAGCAGGTGCCCCCCCACTTTTCTTCACCTGAAGCGTATGATTCGAACTGCTCGAGGAAGTACCAGAGGCCACCGACGGTGATGCGGACTGGTCACCGGGGCTGTCGCTCTTGTCGGCACAGGACGTCGCCACAAACTGTCCGCGGAAAATGCTGCTCAGAGTTTGGGCGAGCGCGTCGGCGTCTTTGCCAGTTAGTGCTCCGAGGGAGACTGAGTCGCCGGTACAGGTCCCGCTCTTGCTCGGGGCAGCTGGGCTGGTTACTTTGAATGTCTGTTTATTACTCGAAATACCTAACACGCTGACTACTACTTCTATGTTGCCCGTTTTTGTTCCCTTCGGAACCGTTACGTAGATTGCCCCTGGGGTCCACGTATTAAACTCGGTTGCGGATACGCCGCCGAACGTCACCAGGTTGCCTGTCGAGTCGTTTCCGAAGCCTGATCCCGTGATCGTCACCTTTGTCCCAACTCCTGATGATGACGGAAAGATGTTGTCTACGCGAGGTGTGGCGGTAGTAGCAACGGGTCCCTCGGCAGATGCTCGAGGAATTAATAAGAGACAAGCGCAGAGAGTAAACAGATGGATCCGACTCACGAAGTTCTCCATTTCCGTTGTTCCTGAATCCCGTCGGCCACGGGTGATTCGAACTTAACTACGCGGGGGCCCGGTAGACGCACAGGCCGGATTAGAAGTGGCCTGCAGCATGACGTTACCTAGCTTCGATTGCGGGCAGATTATAGACCGAAATTGGGACTATCAATCGCAGAAATTCAAGATTGTAGAACTGCCAGCCATCATGTTCGAAATTCGTAACATATCAAGGCCGGTCATTTTGAAGATAAGTGCTATATAAATGAATCTATTGGACCAACCTCGGACATCCCGACAACAACCTACAATCTAGATGGGGTCTGCAAATTTATTCGGAAAACGTAAATCACCGCACCGCTGAGTACCCAGGCTAGCGGGCGAGGCAAGTTGTATCGTAATGTGGAGGCGAGCGCAGCTTTGACTTTATTCTCCGATGATAGATAAACATGCGCCAGTACGTATTGACATCCGTACTTCGGAACTCTAGAATCTGCGGCGCTACCTAAAGACGCTCTTATGCGGCGACAGCCACCAGAATGGCGGTTCAGAGTGTGCGCGTTCCCACAGTTTGCTCCAAGGATTCGATGACTTAACGATTCTGGGCCGTTCTGTCTTGCCTTATGGAGGTACTCGGCGGTGAATCGGGCAACTATTCTTGTCGCACTCGCTTGCGCGCTGGCAATGCTAAGTGTGGACTGCGGAAGTTCTACCCACCTGCAATCAATTCAGCTAACTCCCGCGTCCTCCGCCTTGGAAGGTTTCGACGTCATCGGCCTCGGAGGGACGCTCCAGTTGGTTGCAACAGGCACCTACAGCAACGGTAAGACCGAGGTTATTACGAACCAGGCTACCTTTCAGATCGCGATCACAGCGAATAGTAAAGACCAGAACGGCATCGCGCTCCCTACTCCGCCGATGGGGCTCGAAATTGGTCTGACCGGCCTGGTCACGGCTGAATATCCAGGAATCTGCACTTGGGTTAATCTGAACGCCTCATCGTCCTCTGCGACCGTGCCGGCTTGGGCTATGACCGGTTCCTACACGATCACGGCTAGTGACAACGGAATCACCTCCCCGCCTGTGTACGTCGCTGTGGCTTCCACAGTGGGAATAGTTGATCCTACTAACCCGACGGGGGCGTGTGGTCCGCAGCCGACGTCCTAGTCCAACTGCTCTGGTCTAAGACCGCCAGAATAATTCAATCTTTGATATCCTTCGCCATCTAGTCCAGCCTGTCATACGACAGTCCTGCATGTGATATTGCAGGTTGCATGGCACAGCGTCCCAGGGCCGTAGAAATCATATCGGAATGTGAGAGCGCACAGTTCTACATGCGGGCGTATTCCACGCGATTCATTTGGAGACAGGGATCAGGGCCTGGGCTGGAGGCTCGAACGAGCCTATAAACGCCTCCAGGTGTCGAGTCGGGCAAAGAAAGGCTGTTCGTATTCCTCTGGAGTGGGCGTTACATTCCGGGGCAGCGTCTCGGTCATCGCCAAACACGGACACGAGAAGGCCGCACGCCTTGAGACGCCGAGAATAATGCCACCTATCGTGTCGACCGAGTCTTGCGCACAAGGCATGACCACTCATCGAAGGGATTCGCTAGCACTCAACTTGATGCTCGTCAGTATTTCGACGAGCCCGTTTACCTGCTCCTTGCTGAACACTCCTTCCACCCCTTTCGGGCTGAAGTCGGTGAAGGGGGACTCATACAATTGCGCGGCACTCATCCAGCCGCTCTGCGTCAGATAGTCGATCACTAGGTTGACGAAATGAATCTGATTAGCGCTCAAGGTCTTTCCATTCAGGAAGCCATCGAATGCTCTCTTTGCGGCTTCGCGATCCAAGCCGACCATCTCGCGTACAAATAACCCCAACCCGCTACCCGAACGGACTTTACTCAACTCGCCCGGTGTTCCGGCACCCGCTTCGACCAGAATCTTCTCCAACGCGTCAAGATCGGATTTACTCAGTGGCTCATTCCAACGCAGCTTATGAATCACGGGGTCGTTCTCATGCGCCCTGAGGAATTGCTGCGTCTTGTCGCGGAAACGCTCGACATCATGTTCGGCAGCGAATCCCGGCAAATCGATTTCTCGCTCCTCGCCAATCAAGTCCGCAAAGTCCGTGTAAATGTTCTGCCGCTTCGACTTCTCAATGAACTTGACCAGACTTCGGAGCCGCTTGCGGACATCCTCGAGCATTGAGGCCGTAATGTCCTGCCAGAACTCGTCGGTTTGCATTTCGATAATGAGTTCCAGCTCTGCCCTCACCATCGGGATACTGGCCTTTTCTTCCAGCGCGCCCGCGATCTGGCGAACATCCTCACTCCATCGCGTAAAAGAGCGTTCGTGGCGCAATAGTCCAAGCTGTAGGCGCAGCATCAGCAAGTCAAATTGCTTTGCCTCTAGGTCTTCGTCCACCATCTCTGACGGCAACCCAGCCACGTCGCCTACGAGTTCGTTCTTCTCATCAGGGCCAAGGGCTTCCCATGCCCTGGCGTCAGCGTATTTTTCGACGAGCCTGCGCTTGGGACGGACGATAAAGTTGTTCACGTTCATCTGCGCCACTTCCTGGCGCAGACGCTCCGCGACTTCGCCGCGCAAACTACCTGTGGCTACCGCCGCGTCGTGCTTGTCCAGTTCGGCAATCAGTTCCACGCGTCCGGCGAAGAGCTTTTTGCTCAGGGACTCATTCGTTGCCCCGGATGTCGTGCCCAAGTTCTGGCTGAAGAACTCTAGGTTCTGGCAGTAGTCGAAAATCCAAAACTCCCGCTTGTGCCGTCCCAGACCGAACAAATCCGGCCGCAACCGAGTCCCGCGCCCTACCATCTGCCAGAATTTCGTCTTCGACCGCACCATTTTGAAGAACACGAGATTCACGATTTCTGGAATGTCGATGCCAGTGTCCAACATGTCGACCGAAATTGCGATGTGCGGGGCGCGTGCCGGGTTGGAAAAGTCGTCAATCAACGACTGCGCGTATTCGGCCTGAAAATCAATCACTCGCGCGAAGACGCCTTTTTGGTGTGGATAATTCTTGTCGAACCGGTCGGCGACGAACTGCGCGTGGGCATGGTTCTTGGCGAAGATGATTGTCTTGCCCAAGCGGTCCCCGTCGGCAACTTTTTCGCCCGATCTCATCAGCTGCTCCAAGACCTTGTCCACGGTGTCTTCATTGAACAACCATCGGTTCAGCGCCTCCGGCTCAATGGACCTCGGGATAGCGCCGTCTTCGTCCCACTCAATCGCGTCCCAGCGCTCTTTTTCCTCGTCGCTGAGTTGGTCGTAGTTCATACCCTCCCGCTGGAATCTCAGTGGCACCGAGACCGCTCTCGGCGGGACGAGAAACTTGTCCCGCACAGCCTCCTCCAAACCATAGGCGTCCGTGGGCACGCCATCTTCCAGCTCGAAAAGACTGTATGTGTTGTGGTCCACTTCGTCCGTAGGGGTTGCCGTCAGCCCGACTAGAAAGGAATCGAAGTATTCGAAGATGTCGCGGTACTTCTGATACACAGAGCGGTGGGCTTCATCGATAACAACGAGATCGAAGTGCCCCGGCCCAAACCTCCGCCTGCCGTCTTTGGTTTCGTCAATCAGGCGCAGCATGGTCGGATAAGTGGAAACCAGAACTCTCGCGTCGGCGATTTGCTCGGGATTCTCCATCGCGTTCACGGCTGATGCGGAAGGCAAAAAGCGGGTAAAGACGCGCGTTGTCTGTTTCACAAGCGCGACGCGGTCTGCCAGAAACAGGACACGCTTCACCCAGTTGCAGCGCATCATCAGATCGCACAACGCAACCACCGTGCGGGTCTTGCCTGCGCCCGTTGCCATCACGACCAGAGCTTTGCGGTCGTGATCCTTCTCAAACGCTTCTCCAATGCGCCGGATTGCCCGTTCTTGATAGAACCGCTCCACAATACCCTTGTTGATTTCGGTCGCGCCCAGCGACGTTCGAGTAGTTCGGCGCTGTATGAGCCGCTCTAGCTCGTCTTTCGGATAAAAGCCTTGAACCGAACGCGGAGGATAATTCTGGTCGTCCCAAATCCAATGCTCGTAGCCGTTGCTGTAGAAGATGATCGGACGCTGGCCGAACTGCTTCTCCAGACAATCGGCGTAGAGCTTCGCTTGCTGCTGGCCCACGCGGGCATCGCGTTTCGTGCGCTTCGCCTCAACCAGACCAAGGGGCTTGCCGTCATCGCCCCAGAGAACGTAATCAACGAAGCCTTCGCCCTTTTCGTTCGGCATCCCGGTGACCGGGTACTCGCGGTCCTGCTTCTTGTCTAACGGCCACCCCGCTTCCTTGAGGAGCAAGTCAATGAAGTAGTCTCTGGTTTCCGCCTCAGAGTAGTTATGGGTATCCGGCGTCTCCGCGTTCTGTTTCTTGATGGCCGCGATTTCGGCTCGCAGGCGTTCCAGTTCGGCATCGAGAGCGGCCTTACCCGTCAGCAGTTCGGTAAGCTTCGTGTCTTTTTCTGCAAGCTGCGATTCAAGCTGCTGAAGCTGGGCCAGTGTCTGCGGCGGAACTGGCGATGTCTTGGGCAGCAGCAGCGGATCAAACGTCAGGCCATCCACTGGTTTGCCGGCCTTGCCATAGGTACGCGCCAGCCAGAAGGAGACATGGAACAGCTCGCGCACTGCGGTCATCGAGTCCAGTTGTTGCAGGGGCTTGTGGCTGTGCGCGGCCAGATTGCCCAAATCCTTGATCAACTTTGCCTTAATGAAGATCTTCTGTCCGACTGCGGCTTTGAAGCTCGGCTCGTGGATGAGCGCGCTGAGATTGTCCTGATAGGGCAACTTGAGCGCGGAGTCGCTCTTGTAAAGCCACGCGACTGCTAGCTCCAGCGTTCGGCGGGCGTAGAAACATGCGGTGCGCGGATCGGGGACGACCAGAGCCTCAGCCTTCTGCCCCTCGGCAAAGAGCTGCGGCCATTCGGTTTGGAGGAAGGCGAAATTACTCATGCTACGCCCGCCAATCGCTTGAAGTAGGAGGCAAATGCTCCACGGACGCTCGCGAATAGTTTCGCATCCAGTTTGGCGCGACAGTTGACGGCATTCATCACCCGGTAGCCTGCCGAGACCATCGCTGCCGCCAACGCTTTTTCCATAGCACCGATTCGATCCCTGCGTTGCCTGTGCTCCTCTAGAGTCGCTGCTTCTTCGAGGATTGGGCCATAGGTCACCAGCCGGAACAAGCAACGTTCAGGATCAACATCTTCAGCCTTCAAGTAACGGCGAAGCGGATTGGCATGATTGTTAAAACCCAGATGCTGGCCCATACGATTGAATGGTGACTGGGCCTTAATCGAGGAGCTATCTCCAGTGCGTCCCACATAGTAGAGATGAATGTCTTGCGGGGTGGTAATTTCCCACACGTAGAGCCAGAATCCGCGGTCCAGCAGCCCGCCATTGAAGGTAAGTTCGTGGGCCTTAGCTGTCATTTCATAGCTCCCCTCGGAAGGCACGGTGCTGAAGGACAGCGAAGAGTGTGCCGAGTTCGGACAGGGAGATGCGGTGTGTCACCCTCAGTTTTTCGACACGAGCAATGTGTTGAGCAAACTCTCGCTGAAGAGAAAAAGGTGGAACTGGAATCTTCAGCGCCGATATTTCCTTCGTGTTGATGTTGTACTGCACCGTGGATTTTCGCGATGCGCCAAGGAAGAGTCTCCGACCTCCAGGCGTCATAAAGAGGTGGCGAATGAACTCGGGCTCAGCTTGTTGTCGATCGAACCGCAGCCTCATCAAGTGCGAATCGAAGGCCCAATGCTCGTCGCGCGGATTAGCGACGACGCACTTGCCAAGATGTTCTTCGGACGCAATCGCACGAGCCAACAATAGGTCACCGTCTTTCACCGTATGTCGTTCAACAGACCCAGTAGGAAGATCTACATACTTTCGGTCATTAAAATCCAGTGTCCAGTCTTGAATATTGCCTACCCGAAGCGCGAGCCAACCACGTCTTTCTGCGACGGGCGGAATCATCGAGCCGAATATCGGAGGCGCGGCAAATAATTCAGACATCGGCTTCCGGGGCCATCCCTTTTGATTACGATGAGGGTCACCAAAGAGGCCGAGAAAGATGGATTGGGTGAGGGTGTCGAGTTGGGAGAGGGCAGCGCGGCGCTTGGCACGCAACGCCTCCGCCCGATCCAGCACTTCCGCGATCCGCCGCTGCTCTGCCATAGGCGGGAGCGGGATAGCAATCTTCTCCAATTCGCTCTTCCGCAGCGCGGGAACGGTGGTAGCCGATGCTAGGCGGTAGAAATCGACCGTCCTCAGGTAGTGATAGAGATACCGACTCGCCACAGCGGGGCCGGGGATTGCCGCCATCGCGTTATTGTCGATTAACATGTCACAGCCAGCAATCACACGGTGATTGTGGCTGATGGCCTCGCCAATCTTGGCGAAAAGAATGCTACCCCGTGGGATTGGCTTAGTCCGCAATCGGTCCAGATCAATTTCGTCAACATAGTGATCGGACGAAGCAAGAATTGCTTGTCCTGATCGGCCCCCGCGAGAGATATCGCCGACTTTTGCCAATGGGTAGTGGCCTGTGCTTCGGCCTTGGAGATCCATAGGGAACCCAACGCCAGCTTGGAGCGTGGCGACCTCACCCAGGGGCACAGCTTGAACCGGCGTCACTTCAGCATCCCCTCCAACTCCTTCATCCCCCGTTGAATCTGCACCTCCAACTTAGCGAGATCGGCGAGAATCTCCTTGGGTGCACGGTGAGCGACCTCTGCATGTACGACCTCCTTATAGCGATTGAGACTGAGGTCATAGTCCTGCGCTACCAGATCCGCTTTGGCCACACAGAAACTTTGCGCGGTGCGCGGACGCTTGCGCTCACTGCCATCGCGCTTTTGCCATCGGGCGAGAATGTCGGGCAGGTTGTTCTTGCCGTGCTCATCGGCGGTGAGCGCACTCTTTGGCATCGCGCCCAGTTTGTCTTCGCTCAGCAGCGGCGTGCGCTTGTCGTCCAACGACATGCCATCCGCTTCCACGTCGTAGAACCACACCTGATCGGTGCCGCCCGAGTTCGTTTTGGTAAAGAGCAGGATGGCCGTTGAGACTCCGGCATAAGGCTTGAACACGCCACCCGGCAGCGAAATGACCGCGTCGAGCTTCTGATCCTCGATCAGCATCTTGCGCAGGCTCTTATGCGCATTGCTCGATCCGAAGAGGACTCCATCCGGCACGATGACGGCAGCTCGCCCCCCCGGTTTGAGCAGCCTAATAAACAGTGCCAGAAAAAGCAGTTCAGTCTTCTTAGTCTTGACCACTTGCTGCAAGTCCTTGGCGCAGCTCTCATAGTCCAGCGACCCTGCGAACGGCGGATTCGCCATCACCAGCGTATATTTTTCATCCTCGCCTGCGTGATCTTGGGAAAGCGAATCGCGATAAACCACGTCCGGGTTTTCTACGCCGTGCAGCAGCATGTTCATGCTGCCGATGCGAAGCATGGTGTTGTCGAAGTCAAAACCATGGAACAGGTCATGATGGAAATGTTGCCGGAGCTTGGCATTGGTCATTACTTCGGGATGCCGCTCACGCAGCGAGTCGCCCACCGCCACCAAGAAGCCGCAAGTTCCGCAGGCCGGATCGCAGACAATGTCCGTGGGCTTGGGCTCAACCATCTCCACCATGAGCCGGATGATGTGGCGCGGCGTACGAAACTGCCCGTTCTGCCCGGCGCTGGCGATCTTGCCTAACATGTATTCGTAAAGATCGCCCTTGGTGTCCCGGTCTTCCATCGGGACTTTGTCGATCATGTCCACGACCTTCGCAAGAAGTGCGGGCGTGGGAATGGTGAAGCGAGCACCCTCCATGTGCTTGGAGTACGTAGTGCCATTGCCGCCCAGAGTGCGGAGCCAGGGGAAGACGTGCTCGCTGACCACCGCATACATATCCCGCGGATCGGTGTTCTTGAAGCGGTTCCAGCGGTAATCCTGAAAAGAACGCTTCTTGCTGTCCTTACCTTCGGGGAAGAACCTCTTCTGCATCGGCTTCTTTTCGCGATTAGCCTTCAGTTCCTCGGCGATTTCCTGCTCGTCCAGCCGCTTGAGGAAGAGAAGGTAGGTGATCTGCTCAATCACTTCGAGCGGGTTGGAGATGCCGCCCGACCAGAAGGCGTTCCAGATTTGATCGATTTGACTGCGAATTTCGCCGGTGAGCATAGATGAGGTTCGGAAACTCAGATACTACCTCAATCGGCTATCGCCGTACCATTCTGTGCGCCTTACTCGCTGAGTCCATAGTTTGTGGGGCATTTTTCGATCAATCCGTGCACATGTTTCTGTAACGAACAATTAACAAACCCGAGCAGAAAGTTTTTGTATGATGCTGAAATCGTTGCAGGTTCTCCTCTGAAGTTCGAGAAGCATCCGCAAGAATTTTTCTTCCGCGAGCAAACTCTGTGCGAGAACGAATCCCAACCGAACGGCCATTTCCAGAAAGGGCCATCGTCCTTGCGAACACCTTCTAGCAGGTATCGGGAGCACAGTATGGGAGTCGTCCGAGATCGTGATCCTGAAAAGCGGCGAAGCTCGATTCGTGCCACAGCATACATCCGCATCTCAGCCGAAGAGCCGCTGAATTCCGTAAATAACCAGAAAGCCGCCATTCACCGCTACGCAAAAACCCGAAAACTCCACATTGCACTTATTTGTTCAGACCAACACCGAGCAAACACCGCTAATCGGTTTTAACGACATTCTGGAAGTAGGCCCGAAATGAGGTCCGTAAGAGAGAGCGTTCCTGAGAAGACCGCAGGACCCGTTCGTACAGCGCAGTACGTTCGAATGTCCACCGAACACCAGCAATATTCCACAGAGAATCAAACGGATGCGATCGGTCGATACGCGGAAAGCCGCAACATGCAGATCGTGCGCACGTATTCGGATGAGGCAAGAAGCGGGCTGAACATCGAGGGCAGGAACGGTTTGCGCGACTTGATACGCGATGTTGAAAACGGACGCGCCGATTACACAGAAGTTTTGGTCTACGACGTGAGTCGGTGGGGACGATTTCAGGACGTTGATGAAAGCGCCTATTACGAATACATCTGCAAGCGAAGCAATGTTCATATCCACTACTGCGCTGAACAGTTCGAGAACGATGGCAGCCTCTCGTCAACTTTGCTGAAGACGATTAAGCGCACGATGGCCGGGGAGTACAGCCGCGAACTCTCCGTGAAGGTCTTTGCCGGGCAGTGCAGATTAATTGAGCGTGGATTTCGGCAGGGCGGTCCCGCAGGATACGGCCTTCGCCGGCAGCTAATAGATCAAGACCGGAACCCAAAGGGAATCTTGTCACATGGCATTCACAAAAGCATTCAGACTGACCGCGTGATTCTGGTTCCGGGTCCGGAGAGTGAAACACATGTGGTCCGCGAGATTTACGGTCGCTTCACTCAAGGGCATTCCACTGAAAGAGAGATTGCTACGTCGCTCAATGATCGAGGATTGCTCACCGATCTGGGACGCCCCTGGACACGGGGGACGGTTCATCAAGTCCTTACGAACCCGAAGTATGCTGGAGCAAATGTTTACAACCGCAGGTCGTTCAAGCTCAAGCGAAAGCGCGTAGTCAATCCGCCTGAGATGTGGATCAGATGTGACAACGCATTTACCCCAATTATTCCGGTTGAACAGTTCGAGCAGGCGCTAGCAATTATTGAGAGCCGCGACATCCACCTGACGGACGAACAACTGCTTGACCGTTTGCGAAACCTCCTCGCGCGCATTGGCGAACTGTCTGGCGTCCTCATTGATGAGAGAGAGGACATGCCATCCAGTGCCGTTTACCAACGGCGATTCGGTGGCCTTGTGAAAGCATATGCCCTCATCGGCTACGCCCCGCTGCGGGACCTTCGTTACATAGAGATCAACCGCACGCTACGCGAGTACCACAGGGAGCATTGTTCACGCATCTTGAACGATCTAACGGATCAGGGTACCGAAGTGCGCGAGGGCAAGAACGGTCTTTTGGAAATCAACCAGGAATTTACCGCGTCATTGGTGATCTCAAGGTGCCGCGAAACCTTAACAGGGAAACATCGTTGGCTCATTAGGCTCGAAAACAGCCTTGATCCTGATATAACCATTGCAGCCCGCCTCACACCAACCAACGAGGCCATCCTTGACTACTATGTTTTCCCGAAGATCGAGACGTTAACGGCGCATGTCCGGCTTGCGGGAGAAAACGGTATAAGGCTGGACTCCTATCGTTTCGACAATCTGGATTTTTTCCTAGGCATGGCGCGCCGTGTGCGAATCGAGGAAGTCCCGTGAACAAGACAGAAATTGAGAACATTCCGATTGCCGAAATTAGAGTAGTAAATCCACGTACTCGGAGCAAAGGAAGGTTTCAGGAGATCGTTGCAAGCATCGATGCGGTTGGCCTTAAAAAGCCAATCACGGTATCTCGGCGCGAGGTTGAGTCTGACGGCACTCGCTACGATCTGGTGTGCGGGCAAGGCCGGATGGAAGCATGTCGTGCTCTGGGTGAAATGACGATTCCAGCGGTCGTTACCGATGCATCTCGCGAAGAACAACTCGTCATGAGCCTCGTCGAAAACTTTGCCAGGCGACCACCTTCGAATCGTGATCTACTCCGAGAGGTTCGTAGCCTTCGAGAGCGGAAGTACAAGGCTGAGGAAATCGCTCGCAAGATCGGCCTCGACCGCACATACATTCACGGCATCATTCATCTCTTGGAACATGGCGAGGAGGGACTCGCTCAAGCAGTCGAAGCAGGTCGTTTGCCGATCAGTGTCGCTGTCAAGATTGCGACGGGCAACGATCACGAAGTGCAGCAGGCGCTAGCAGAGGCTTATGAAAACGGTGACCTCCGGGGAGACAAGCTCCGAAGCGCTAGGCGTGTAATCTCTCTGCGAATTTCAAAGCTGCGAAAAGCTGGAAAGATCGCCCAGACGCGCCGCAAACTCACGGGCGAGGGGCTCGTTCGCGAGTATAAAGATCGGATGCGCGAGCAGCGCCAGCTTGTCAAGAAAGCAAACCTCACGAAAGAACGCCTGTTGCTCCTTATGAGTGCCGTACGCCGTCTCATGCAGGACGAACACTTCGCTACGCTTTTGCGCGCGGAGAGCCTCGTTGATATGCCCGAACAGCTCGCAGCTCGCCTCAAATAGAAGGAGTACACCGTGGCAAACTTAAAGGTGAGACCGGCGTTCAACCAACAGGTTGTGGTCCTCCCCATTGATGTCATCGTTCCCCAGAAGGAGTTGTCTACCGAATTTCGAAAGAGTACCACCTATAAAAGAATCAGCTCCTCCTTGGAACATATAGGTTTGATTGAGCCACTTGTTGTGTATCCGCGCGGGCCTAGAGATTACCTGTTGCTCGACGGCCACGCACGTCTGGACATTCTCAAACGGAGTGGAGTCACTGAGGTACGCGTAATTTTTGCAATGGATGATGAGGCGTACACCTACAACAAGAAAGTTAACCACGCCCCGCCTGTTGCTGAACACTTCATGATGCTGAAAGCGCTCTCGCACGGTGCAACCGAAGAGCGGCTGGCACAGGTGCTCAACGTTAGTGTTTCGGCGATTAGGCAGCGACGGAACATGCTCGACGGGATTTGTGAAGAAGCAATTGAAATCTTGCGAAACAGCGATGTTTGCGCGGGTGTGTTTGCGGCCCTCAAGAAAATGAAACCGATTAGGCAAATCGAGGCGGCGGAGCAAATGCACGCCGCAGGGTCGTATTCAGTGCGATTCGCACAGGCGCTGTTTGAAGTGACACGTCCAGAATTTCTCGCCGAGACAACCTTGAAGCGCAAGCCGACAATTGAGGCCACCTCTAGGGCAGCCCAGGCAATGCTTGAACAAGAGACCGATCTATTGATCCGGGAGCTCAAGGCAGTTGAGGAATCTTATGGGACAGACATGCTTACTCTTTCAATAACGTGCGGATACATCGAGCGACTCCTCGCCAACTCTCGGGTCGAAAAACACCTAGCTAAGCATCATCCTGATATTCTCGGCGAACTTCGGACGTTGCTTGCGGAGGTAAAGCCACAGAGGGATCGGGATTCCGAGACGGCGGCGTGATCCTCTTAGCGAAAGTCCGGAATCCATCTTTGCGAGAAAAGCATGTAGTCCTACATGCCGGCTGTATGCCACGCGATTAACGTCGAGAACGGGAGGCCAGGGGTTGGGCCGGAGGTTCGCAAGGAGCCTGAAAACATTCCTAGGAGCGGAGTGGGGCAAACAAAGGCTGTTTCATATTCCCGTGGCGTTGGAGTAGCATGGCTCGCATATGGCCGAAGATAACGCGCCACCAATCGTCGCTAAAACTGCGCCTGCGAAAGGCAAAAGTAAGAAGAAAGCTAAGAAGAAGGCCGCTAAGAAAGCTGCCGGAAACAAGCGCGGCACTGGCCCCATCGGTTACCCCAAACATCCCATTGTGAAATGCCTCAGAATTCCGCAAGGGGTCGTTGAGAACAATGCCGGGAAGGAATGTACCGACCGCGAAGCAGCAACTTACGCCGGAATTGGTTGGAGTGGAGATATCGCAGTCGAGATTAGTTCGGCCATTAAGTACGGACTATTCGAGCGACCTTCTCCTGGCCACGTTAAGCCCACCGATCTCATACGCCGTATTCTCAAACCGCAGACACCCACAGATAAAGTGGATGCCATTCGCGAGGCCGTCCTGAAGGCTCCGGTAATCTCCGATATCTACAGGCACTATCGCGGCGAGAATCTTCCAGAGGACATTTCGTTTCTGGCAAACACCGCAACCGAGACCTTCAAGATTCCGCAGGATCGCGTCACCGAATTCCTAACTGTTTTCCAAGGGGATTTAGAAGCCGCTCAATTGCTGGAAGAGGTCGGTGGCAAGAAGCGAGTTCTGGATATCACCCACACTCCTTCCGACGTTGCGGGTGTCGCTTCTATCACGACCGAGGATCATCTCAAGAAAGTTAGCAAGGGTGTCACGGTAGTCGCGACGGATACCTGCTTCGTGATGATGCCGTTTGCGGACCCTGTTGGTGGTTATTACAAGCTGATATACGAACCCGCCATCAAGAAAGCTGGCCTCACTCCCGTGCGTGCTGACACCGACATATTCGGAACCGGCAAAATCATCGATCAGATTTGGGCTGGACTGAACCGGGCGAAAGTGTTGCTCGCTGAACTCTCAGGCAGGAACCCGAACGTGCTTTACGAACTGGGGCTGGCACATGCTTTGCACAAGCCAGTCGTGCTGGTTTCCTCAAACGAACCAGATGTACCGTTCGATATCAGGCACGTCCGAGTAATTTACTACGATATGACTGATCCTTTCTGGGGAGATAAGCTGATCGCGAAAGTGGCCGAGAATGTGATTTCCGCGATCAGCAATCCCAAAGAAGCAATCCAATTCCGAGATGAGTAATTCGGTACTCGCATGGGAGCAAGATGCAGGTAGATGAGCGATCTGCTTCGGTGATGATCCAGATGCGCGTGCCATCGGAAAGTCGGTAGGCCGACAGGACGCGGAAAGCCTTCGCGGACGCTCATTCGGTTCTCGCGAATATCTTCTGGTGAGAGGACGCCCGGATCGAGCGCCAGATGTTTGATCAGGTAGGCCAAGATGTCATCGCCCGATGCCCTGAAAGCTTCCGAGCGCCGGGCGTGGCATACAGCGAGCCGAGGGAGAAATTGAACCCGCTCATCCTTCACGTTCAATCGTGATGCGGAACCTCTTCATCACATCCGCTTTCTTTCGGTGATCCCGGAGGCATTTGTTCGCCGCCTCCCTGATCGCAACCAAGAACTTCTTGGCGTGGCGGTTGGCCGTGCGGTCTTTCTCCAACTCACGAGGACCGTGGAGTTCAATGAACACCGTGTCCCACAGCATCAGCTTGCGCTTCCTCATAGATTCTCCTCGGCCAATCTGAAGAGACGGCTCAAGGTGGTATGGAATGCAACCGCGAGATTCTCCATACGGGTTAAGGTTGGGTTGCCGTGACCCTGTTCGATGTGAATCAGAGTAGAGACGCTAAATTTCGCTTTCGTCGCCAACTCGCGGCGTGACAGCTTCGCCTTAAGTCGCTGCTGCTTAACGACGATCCCAAAACTCTTCTGCCATCGCGCGAACTTTCGTTCAAAGGCCTTGCTCCTGATACGCCTCACGGTTAACCCTCCTTCTCATGAACGAATGGATAGCTTCGCAGGACCTTGCCGTTCCCGGTTGACCAATCCAAGTGCTCTGGTTCGATCTGGATGAACGGACGAATGCCAAAGTGGATGGCAGTGTTGTCAGTGAATTTGACCGTGATGTTGCGCCAGTCCGACTCGTTCGTGACGGTCACCTTGGCGACGGTCTTGCCGATAACTTCGGGGTACTCGTGTATCTTTTGAGGCATGAATCCTCCAAGGGCAGAGGATTATGGAGCAGGGGGGAGCTGCTTGACATCAACAAAAACTTTGGCCCTCCCCGGTTAGAAAAGGGGGTGTGTTTGCGAGCAAAGTACCCAGCCACACATACCTGCTGTATCCCACACGATTCATGTTGAGAACCGGGGAGGCCACCGGCTGGGCCGGAGGCTTGGCGACGCTATAGCGGGCTGCTACGCGTTAAGAGGATGGTTCACGACATTTTCACCTTCAAGTTAAACGCGCTTTGCGTCTTCGATTGCAAAACGAGGACCTTGCCATCGATATTCGTCCACCTTCGTTAGCCCATCTAGTGGCATAATCTTGAAAGGAACGAATACCGACTCAAAGTTGATGGTAGCGCCACGATTGCGGTTTGCCTCCATTGTCTCTGCGACTTGGGAAGATAGATAGTGGCGCACTATAAGCGTCACAGAATCGCCGTGGCCTAGATTTATAAGCGGTGGCTCCACCGAGACCACGACACGCGGGTCTCCAGCTAACTGCTTTCCAGCGTAAGTGACGTGGCCTGTAATCTCGCCAAAACTCATCAATTGGAAGACAGAACCATTCCACAACTCTGTAATGATTTCAACGTATGGGTCTGATGTCGGATCGAAGTGAAACCCGATATGCTGGCTCTGCTGCCGCACTCTGCTCCGCATATTTTCAGCGTCATTGTTGACTAATTCCTGTATCTCGCGCGTAATCTCTTGCGACTTTCCTGTCCGTTGCTCCGCCAGGTCTTTCCACTTCCGAACCTCGCCTTCCAGTTTTTCGCGTTCGGCATTTGCCGATTGAAGTTTCTTCCACTTCGGTTTCCCTTGCGCAAAGTCACTAACTGGCGGCGCAGTCTTGTAATACAGCCCGTATACTGACAGTCCGATGCTAACTACAAACAGCAGCAAGGCCCCGACGAGCAACAGCCAATGGGGAATGGCTAAAGACACCTGCCACCCCCACAAATCCTTAGGCTTGATGCCAAGCCAATACAGGAAACTCGCAAGACCTCCAATTCCGCTACAGGCAGCGAAAACAAAGAGCCATTTCTTACTATCCATGCCGCTATTGTGCAACGAATTGCTACTTGCGCCAAAGTATATATTTGCCCCGGAGGCTGGTGTCCCGCGTTGTCAGTATTCGTCGGGCAGCAGCAACGTGGTGGTGGAGCGATCGGCCTCGGTGACGATCCAAATGCGCGTGCCATCGGAGAGTCGGTAGGCAGACAGGATGCGGAACCCTTCGTGGACGCTCAATTCGTTCTCTGCGACGTCCGCTGGCGACAAATTGCCCGGATCGAGACAAACGTGCTTAATAACAAAAGCGAGCGGGTCATCGCCGCTCGCTTCGAATGCTGCCAGTGCTCCGGGCGTTGCCACAAGCCGTCCGAGGGGAAAGCGCGGTTGAGAGCCGCTCATTTCGCGACCTTGAACTGCCCGTTGTTGACGCAGTAGCGAATGTATCGGTGGACTCGGGCTGCGTCGATCTTGTGTCCGTCGATCTGGCGACCAGCGAACTCCGCGATGAGCATCGCGGCATCCACTGTGCCCTTCGCCTTCACAAACTTCACGAACTCCAATAGGAAGCCGCGCTTGACGGTGTCGATCGAGCCGAGTGTGAACTTCGCATCCGGCTCGGTTGGCTTCGAGACCTTCTTCGCTTTCTCGGCCTTCCCGTTCTCGGGTTTGTCGTTTGCTGCCGCTCGCTTCGCGTCTGTCGTGCTTTGCTTCTTCATTGCTCGTCTCCTGTGAATCGATTGAACTCATAGGGGAGGGAGCAAATCTTGTCCCGGCAGGGGGAGCTTTGACACGCAAATTCTGGAAGACTTGTAGATGGGCGTTTAGCGGTTAGTCGTCACACGACCGCATCTATCGCTCTGACGATTTGTTCAATGTGGTCCTTTACGAAGACAAGGTCCGCCTGGGTTATGGGCCAAGGCTCTCGAAGGGGCGAAGGTTGCAGGTCGCCCTCGTGCGCAATTCTATTGCGACGTTTGACGATGAGCGACAGGTTCTTCTTGAGGTCTTGAGCTTTGATTACCTGCGTGGCCGCAGTCGCACCGAGATGCGAAGCTAGAGTATTCCAAAGTTCGATCGCAGAGCACAGCCTCACAGCCTCCGCAATCTTTTCTGGATCTTGAAACGTCAGGTAGCTGATTTGGTTTCGAACTTCCAGATCAAACGCAGCACCCGCATCAGAAGGAGTTGACGCTGCGCGAATTCGATCGAGGGTTTCGTTCGACACTTCAAAGCGAAGATATGCCGGTGTAGTTGGGCGTCTCCCCGCGAAGATTTCGATCATCAACTGAGCGACTAACTCGTGGACATACAGATCGAGGGCGCACACTCGTGAGACCCATTCGGCCCTCAGCAATTCGTCGGGGTGCAAAGCACCGGACAGGTTTGCCGCAAGATAGGCGTGCAGTGCTGATAACTCGGCACACCGATCCCACACCGCTTCGAAGTGCTTAATGGGTGTCACAGATATCTCACTGAGTCAGCGCAAATACTTTATTCGCGCACTCTGAGAAAGCTTTGGCGAATGCGTCCATACTCTCTTTTGTCTGATCCCACACCGCTCCCTCATGGCCTGTTTGCTCTGCCGTTAGCGCGTAAACGGGCACTTGATGCTCCTGGGACAGAGCAATCAAGCTGTTGAAGTCTGCCACTTCTAACAGAGGAACCCACGGGTCGCAACCCGATAACGTTTTGAATTTCTGAGCATCCAGCATGCCCGCCTTTTCGAGAGAAGGAATCAGGGTATCTTTCAGGCCCGAAATGAGTTGGTCAATCCAATGTTGAAACGCCTTGCTGGCCCGCTTCTTGCGCGGTCGGTATTTTTGGATCACGGAGCCGATGAAGGTGATGCGTGGCTTCGGAAAAGGATAATCTGCCATCTTGAGTGCTTCAATTTCGTAAGCCGTGTCAGCCCAGGCTTTCCATCGCGGGAGAGTTGAAGCGAGGGAACTCAACGCCATCGCAGAAAAGTAGTCAGGATGGAGTGGTACGAGAAAATAATCGCTTGTCGCCAGAAGGTTCTGGTTCAGCGGACCGAGGCTAGGGCTCATATCCACGAGAACATAATCTACCTTGTATTTGTTCGCGGTCACGTCCAAGAGAAAGCGAATCGACCCAGGAAGGTTACGAAGAGCCAGCAACGAGCCGCTAAGTTCCTGTGCGATGCCCAACGTTGTTTCATATTCAGCAAGACCGATGTGCCCTGGCAGAAGAAGTAGATTCTTGTTGCCAGCAACTGGGAGGCACTCAACCGGAATGATCTGGCGCGGTTGCGATTCGAAGGCCGGAGCAAGCCCATCCTTAACATTGTTTGGTGGCGTGCCGTTGTAAATCGCGGCTAGGTCTTCCACTCCTGTATAACCCATCACCATCCCGGTGAGATTGCACTGTGGATCGAAATCGGCCAGCAGCACCGTCTTACCTTTTTCGGCCATCATCCAGCCTAAGTTAAATGCGGTGGTCGTTTTACTAACACCGCCCTTGTGATTGAACAAACAGATAGTCTTTGCCATTTACACTGCTTTCAAAGGAAGGAATTTACGTCAACATTGTACCTTGTTGCAGAGGAACGGAGGCTATCGAACAGGAATGGCTCTTACGATTTGCTCCAACGCGATTACGCATTGGCCAGCAAAGAAAAGCCCAGACGTGGTCAGCGTAGCTTGCAGGTTTCGATGGGTTTCCGACTGGTGCATAATCCCGAGAACAAGGCCCGCCGTCGGATGAGAGAACTTCGATAGCAACTTATTGTTAGACATAAAGAAATCGCCTAAGCCAACGGATTTGGCAGCATCCGCCACGTGTGTGTAGTCACTAACCAGCGAATTCATCCCGAATTTGTCCCGAGCAGTCTCCGCAAGCTTCACACGAGCGGTAGCTTCAAATTCATTAGGTATTCCTTGCAGCGCATGCAACTTGGAAAGGGCATCGGTAAGCCCCTGCATATCTCGTAAAGCATCTTCATGGAAACGACGAGCGTTCTCTCGCGAAGTGCCACAGTATTTCAGCCAGACCCACAGTTCGAGCAAGTTCTGTGAATTCCATGCTGCACCTGAGACAGCGTCCTGATCGATCGTTTTGAGAAGATCGCCACGAATCGTGTTTACGCTCAATAGAATCTTGACGACAAGATCAGCAAACCAAGGCTCCACTGTACCTTTGCTCTTGCAACTCGTGATGATGTCGTAGAGTTCCTGCAATCGATTTGGTATGGCCGTTTGCAGCTTTTCGCGGGTGAACTGGGTCTCCCAGTCAACGTCGTATTCTTTGGGTGCGGTCCCCATGCTGTCATTGTCGCTCACGCTCTCGCGACCCTTCTCCAATGTAAATATGGTACGCGATTCGCTTTTGGTTCGCCAAATGACTGAGTCGGGGTAGTTGTGCCGAATCTAAGCGTACGCTATCCATTGGAATTGCTAATGTTCCCAATAGAAATAAACAATTGACACACAGTATGATTTACGTGTACTTTGATTTTTAAGAAGTGGGCGTAAGCCCGGCTCTTTGAAAAAATTGAAACGTATGGCATGGTACGTCGAAGTCCTCTGCTCTTGAGTGGCACCCTTTTTGGGGGCTTGCTGCGAGAGTTCTCGTTTTATGGCAGTACTGAGGGCGATCTGTAAATGCTCGTGCCCGTAGTCTGAAGTTTCGGGTCGCGTGCGTCGCGGTTTTCGCCTTCCATTGACCGACAGCTTGCACCGTGTGACTTGTCGCGTTGATGGCGTGCGAAGTGAAGTCTCGCTTCGCGGAGTGTGGTGGCCTACCTGAGAAGGTGGGAAACAACACTGACTTCAATTTGGAGGACTGGAATTGGCACGTACTAACACTATGAAACACGCCATCCGTGTGCTGGAACATGCCACCCGAATCTGTATTCGGGTGGTCTCGAACAGCACGTCGAGCACCACCATAACCGGTAGATTAGCGCACGAACTTGAAGGCTACGTGAAGCGGCTGAAACGCATCGAAAAACAGGATCGTCCGGAAGAATTTTTCAGGGTTCTGGGAAATGCGCAAATGAAGCTTATGCGTCTTGTCTGCAATCTTCGTCGTTAGTCTACCGGATACTCGTTTCAAGGGATGGAGCAACGGTGACCCTCGGGAATGCAATTAAATTGATAAGAACGGCGCGGCATCTTACTCAGCGAAAACTTGCTAAGCAGTTGAACATTTCTGCCAACTATCTTTCTCTAATCGAAAGCGATAAACGCGATCCAAGCTTGTCTTTCATAAATCGGCTGGCAGCTGAACTGAAGGTTCCTGTGGCCATGTTGTTCGTGTTCCAAGGCGAACCTATCCCAGGAGTTCACGGCGGCGATCTGGATAAATTGCGGGAGATTCTTTTGAGAATCGATCAAATGGTTGTTACCAACACAGAAAGGTAATCGCGGCATGAGAATGCCAAGCGGCAGGCTCTTCGCAGCAGTCTCCAATACGGCACAGGTTGCATCACTGCTGGAGATGACTCCCGGCAAGATCAATCATCTTTTGTCCCGTCTCGATAAACAGTATCGTCCTCGCTCACGCAAAAAGCGGGATGGCACTGAGCGAACCCTTCTCGTTCCCAGCGAAGCGTTGAAACAACTACAGCGAAATATCTACGATCACATCTTGAGCAAAGTGCCCTTACTGCCTTGCGTTCTCGGTGGCGTGCGAGGCAAGTCTCCAATCGAAAATGCAGCTATTCACACTAAGAAGCCTGTTGTATTCAAGATGGATATTGCACAATGCTTTCCGAGTATCGGTCCTAAGCGAATTCTGACAATCTTCCTGTCTCTTGGTTTCGGGCCTGAAGCGGCAGGGCTGCTGACGAAAGTTACATCGTGGCAGAACCAACTTCCACAAGGCGCGCCAACCAGCAGTGCATTGGCGAATTTCGCGTTATTTCGTGTCGATCAACGAATCACACGACTGGTTGAGCAGCAAGGTTTCTACTATTCACGATGGGTTGACGATCTCACCTTTTCTGGGCCAGAGAGAATAATAAAATTTCGGCGTCTGTTCCAAAGGATCGTGGAGGAGGAAGGCTTTAATATAAAGCCGGACAAGACCCAGACCGAGCACGCGAAAGATCGGCAGACCGTCACAAACTTTGTTGTTAACACGAAGGTGAACTTGCCGAAAGAAACGCGGGCCGCCATCAAGAAAGAAGTCCTGATGGCGTCTTTGACTGGCCAGCCATTATCTCCGTCCACGGCAGGCAAAATGTATTGGTTGCGTGCCGTCAACCCAGAAGTCGGGGAGCGTTTGGTAAAAAGAATTTCGGGAAAATAGGTCCCACAACTATGGTGAAGCCTGAAGTGGACAACGATGCCAAATACCATTTTCCTGCACTAAAAGCGATCACGCCGCAGTAGCAAGGCATAACCATAAAGAGTCTAGGTCTCTCGCGCTAGGTCATTCCAACCCTGCGTGAATCGGCAAGGAGAAATCGCGGATGGCAAGAAATGTGTTCTACAGCTTTCACTACGATGTCGACAATTGGAGAGCGGCGCAAGTGCGCAGCATGGGAGTGATTGAAGGTAATGAGCCTTGTTCCGACAATGACTGGGAGGCCGTGAAGCGTGGTGGTGATCCCGCTATCGAAAAGTGGATCGCTGAACAACTTGAAGGTAGAACCTGTGCCGTCGTATTGGTCGGTAGCGGTACGGCAGGGAGGAAGTGGATTACCCACGAGATAATGCAAGCTTGGAACGGTGGGAGAGGCGTCGTCGGGATTCACATCCACAACTTGAAAAACCAACAAGGGTTACAGTCGTACAAAGGCGGCAATCCATTCGGCTATTTACATTTTGTCAAAAATCCAGCGAAGTATTTCTCTTCTGTTGGAAAACTTTATGACCCGCCCTACTCGCAAAGCACCGATGTGTACGCGTACATTCACGATAATCTTGCAGATTGGATCGAGGAAGCAATCGAGATAAAAGACACGTTCACGCTCTGAGTGGCGGGGAATTAACGGATGGCGCAAATTTCAAAAGACGAAATGCTCAAACAGTTTACGAAGGAATTGCACAGCGGAGATGCCGCGCTGTTTGTGGGTGCGGGATTGTCAAAAGCCTGCGGGTTTGTCGATTGGAAGGGCTTGCTGCGGGATATTGCGAAGGAACTGAAACTTGACGTTGATCGTGAACACGACCTCATCGCGCTGGCTCAGTACCACGTAAATGACCGCCGGGGCAGGGGACATATAAATCAATTACTGATCGAGGAGTTCACGAAGGATGCGAAGCTGACCGAGAACCATCGTCTGATCGCGACCTTGCCGGTGCACACGGTGTGGACCACCAACTATGACGAACTTCTGGAAAAAGCGTTCCTTGAAGGCCATCGCAAACCGGACGTCAAGACAACCAAACAGAATCTGGCGACCACGCTCCCGAACCGCAGTGTTGTTATTTATAAGATGCATGGTGACTGTCGCCAACCGCATGAGGCAATCCTGACCAAAGAGGACTATGAAACGTTCGGCGAAAGGCGCGAGGGCTTCTCCACTGCGTTGCGAGGCGATCTCGTAGAGCGAACGTTCTTGTTTCTGGGCTTTAGTTTCACTGACCCAAACATCGACTACATTCTAAGTAGAATTCGAGGTCTACTTGGGGAAAACCAACGGGTGCATTATTGCGTCATGAAATGGCCTGATGTGCCTAAGGAGCGTGACGGAGCGGCACAGGCAGAATACGAATATCAGAAAAGGAAGCTAGAGTTACGCGTAGCCGATTTGAGCCGGTATCAGATTCATGCAGTCATGATCGACAAATACGAAGAGATCACGGAAATCCTGCATGAACTGAACCGTCGTGCTCACTTGAAGCATGTTTTTGTTTCGGGTAGTGCTCGCGATTACGATCCGCTTGGTAAAGATAGGCTCGAGGAATTCTGCGTGAAATTGGGTCGCGAGATTATCAAGCATGGATTGAATTTGGTATCGGGGTTTGGTCTCGGAGTTGGGAGCGCAGTCGCAATGGGCAGTATGGAGCAGATATATTCTGACGGCCTGCCTGTTACTCGAGTTTCTTTCTTTCCGTTCCCGCAGAAAGAACCGGAAGGCATTACGGAAGCAGCGTTTAATTCGCAATACAGAACTAGTATCCTTTCAAATTCAGGTTTCGCAGTATACGTATCGGGAAATCGCCTCGATCAAAGTGGCAAGAGTACGGTCGTCGCTTCTGGCGTCTTGGATGAATTCGCGATCGCAACTAACCTAGGAACTTTCCCGATACCTCTGGGCGCAAGCGGTTGGGCCGCTCAAGAGATTTGGAAACGGGTGAGCCAGGAGCCAAGTCGTTACTACGGAACAACGGATGTCTCATCGCAATTGAAGGTTCTTGGTGAAGCCGGACGGAGCAACGATGAATACATCGCAGCGATCTTCGAGATGATCCAGAGACTCAGTCGCTAATCCGAACATCCTAGGCATTCCAGAAGTCGGCCAATCTTATACGAACGCCTCATATGCTCTCGCCACCTGAGCCTGCGAACGTTCGCTAGCAGCGTCGCTCCCTTTCAGGTATGCCATCGTGGTTTCCAAGTCGGAGTGCCCGAGCCACTGCTGCAACGTCCGCACGCTGACGCCCTGTTCCTCGTGATAGAAGGTGGCGAATGTCTTGCGGAACTTGTGCAGTTCCCATGTCCCCTCAATATCGTTCTCTTCCACAAAGTTCTTGAGGATGCGCAGGAAGTGGCCCTGCACGCCACCGTTCTCAGCGGGGAAGATCAAGTCGTGGGCATCGGCCTTACCCTTCCGCTCGCGCAACTTCTCCATCAGCGGGGGAGGCAGCGGAATAAACCGATCCTCCTTGTCTTTCACTTTCCAGTTGCGATGCGGCTTGGGCTGGACGTGCAGAACGTTCTTGCGAAAGTCGAGGTCCCTCCACTCCGCGTGCGAGACTTCACCTTCGCGGCATCCGCTCCACCAGAAGAACTCCCACACCAGCCATTCCTCTTCGGTGCAAGCCGTTTTGAGTGCCTTCAGTTCGTCCTTCGTGTAAGCGTCTACGATTTTCTCGTCATAGTCCAGTTTGCCGAGCAGTGCGCCAGCGATGAAAACCTTGTTGGCTCGAAGGAAGGTGTTCAGTCCTTGGAAAACGTTGTAAACCGTGCGGGCACCCTTGGCTGAGTCGTAACGCTTACGGAGGAAACGAATGAACTGTTGGAGGTCCGCCTCGGTGATCTGGTCGAGGAATTGCTTGGAGCAGGATTGCTGAAACAGGGCCAGCATCCGTTTGCGAGCCAGATGGGTCTTGACCGACTTCCCGGCTTTCACGTCCTCAAGGAAAACCTCCACGGCATCCGCCACGGTGACGCGCTTGCCAGTGGATTTTGCCACCTGCTCGGCTGCCCCGGCTACGCCATTCAGCAGAGCCTCGCGGTTGAGTTTCGCCTGCCATGCTGACAGCGCATCCTTGCCCACGTTCTCGAACTGCTGCTTCTTACCTTCCAGCCACGTGACGTAATAAGCGTGGAGTTGGGAGGCGTCGATCCGAACCCTCCGGCCCTTGACCAGCACGGCTCCGCCGTCGGGCCAGCCCGTGGAACGCATCGCCACCTTGTAATAGGAACGCTTGTCGTTAACGGTCGCTGCGGCCAGCAACCTTACCCTCAGATTCGCCATTTTGCCTCCCCTCTACAGCAATACTGTGATCCGAGGAGAGAGTCTCGCAAATTGTAAAGGCTAGTTGTAAAGAAACTGGTAAGCCCTGTGGAATGTGTTACTGGCGGAGAGGGAGGGATTCGAACCCCCGATACCCTTTCAGGTATGCCGGTTTTCAAGACCGGAGCCATCAACCACTCGGCCACCTCTCCGACTGTTACAGTTTTACTACAATTTCCGCTCTCGTTGGCACCGGTTTCGCGAATCAGTTGGCGCTCACCGATTGAGTGAGACCGAATGCCCGGGAATGAAACTCCATGACTTCGGTGAAGTGAGCCAGAAAATAGGACAGGCTGTGGTCGCCGGGATAAGGATGATACTCGTGCTTCACTCCTTCTTTCTGCAGTTGCTCGTGTAGCATGGCTGCTCCTTTTTCAAAGCCGTAGTTGTCATTCTGACCGCAGTTAAAATAGATGGCCACCCGTCGCAGGCCGGCCTGGTTCCTGCCTGCTAGAACGAACGGACTATTGTCTTTCCAGTGCGGCACGTCAATCGGCTTTCCGAAAACTGTCGCCAGCAACTTCCCTAGTGGAGCGCCGGAGCGGTCCGCGGTGTCGAGTTCCTGCGGAGATTCTGTGATCAGGGCGGCGCTTTGCGCGCTCACGGCCGAGAACATCTCGGGGTGTGAGAAAGCGAAGCGCAGTGCACCATACCCGCCCATGGAGATGCCGCTGATCGCTCGATTAATGCGACCCTTGCTGATGCGGTATTTCGTTTCGATGAGTGGAATGAATTCCTGCAGGAAAAAGTCACTGTAGCGCACCGATCCATCGGCGGAATTTATGTAGAACGTGCTTCCCCCTTCCGGCGCGACGATGAGGAATTCTCCTATCTTGTGCCGCTGGCGAAGATCGTCAAGCAACGTCCATCCGCCGCTGTTAAACAAGGTTCGCTCGTTGTCGCCGAGGCCGTGGAGGAAGTACAGCACGGAATATTTTCGTTCGGGATGCCTGGTTGCGCCAGCATCGTAGCCGGCGGGAAGATAGATGCAGTAGTGGACCGGAGATTTTAGGATCTGGCTGTTCAGCGCGTTGCAGTCAATTCGGCTCTGAGCATGAACTGGAAGCGAAACTGCCAAAGCCGCAAACAAGAAAATAATTCGGAGACAGCGATCGATCGATTTCACGTTTTCAGTTTACTCGTAGCGCAAAGCCTGGACGGGATCGAGGCGGGCCGCGCGTCCCGCCGGATAGAGTCCTGAGATCAGACTTACGCCGAAGGAAAACAGGATGGCAAACCCTACCAGCCACCACGGCACCGCCCAGAAATGTTCTGGCGGAAAAGACTGACGCTTGAGATAGACGTTAGTTCCCAGGTTAATGACCTGGCCGATGGCCCAGCCCAAAGCGACGCCGACGATGCCACCGAGAATGCCCATGGCGCCCGCTTCCGCGAAAAAGAGTTTCTTCACGTCACCGTCGCTGGCGCCGATGGCTTTCATGATTCCGATTTCGCGGCGGCGCTCAAGGATGGCCATCACCAGCGTATTTACGATTCCAATGCAAGCGACAGCCAGAGCGAGGCTGCCGAAGATTCCGAGAAACACGTCCAGCACCTTAAAGAACTGCTGTATGCTGCGGCTGGCGTCAAGGATCGAGAAGGTGTTGAAGCCCATCTTCTTGATGGCGTTTTCCACGGTCAGCACTTGACTGGGGTTTTTCACCCGCACGCTCACCGAGGAATAGACCGGCTGATCGCTGGCCGCGCGCGACAATTCGCGCAGGTCGGTGGGTTGCATGACGTGCAGGGTTTCAGCTAGTCCGAGGGGAAGAAAAACTCGCGCCCGGGTTGGCCCGCGCATACTTTCAGGATCGAGATCGGCGACGCCGACAATCTTCAGCTTCAGCTCCCGCGAAACCACAGAATAGGCAGCACCGGCAAGACTCTGGTCCGCAGGGGATGTGGAATTGTCATTCGCGGTCTTCGAAGGCGCGGTCTGTTGCGCCTCGCGCTGGGCATAGCGCATGGTCAATTCCTTGCCCAGAAGGGGAGGGGCCAATTCCGCGACGTTGGTTTCGTCGAGACCGGGTCTTGGTGTCTTTCCCAGCAGTTCTTCGGCGAATGCCTTCTGAAGAATTGCCTCCGGCGCCATGTCGGACGAGAAGAAATGTCCCTGCACTGTTTCAAATGCGTCGTTCGATTGAGCCGAAGAAGGCAGAGCCGCGACCATGGTCAAGTGTGGCTTGTCTTCGTAGCGCAGCTCGGTGATGAAGCGGATATCGGGGTAGGCCTCAAGAACGTTCGGCAGACGCTCAATCTCCAGACGGGTCGGCTCATCCAGGATCCTGCTTTCGGCCGGGGCTGGCCCACTGCGTTCTTCGTCGCGGCCGAAGTTGCGCAGATCCCGCCGGGAAGTAACCACCACGGTATCGAACAATCCGGACTTCATCAAACGGCGCGACGCGAGCTGTTGCAATCCGATTCCCAGCGAGAGCATCGCGACCAGCGACGCCACGCCCACCGAGATGCCGATGGTGGTCAATGAATTTCGCAGCAGAGATTCGCGTAAATTGCGCAGCGCGAGTTCGGTCAAGTCGGGAAGCTTCATGGCCGCTCTCCATCAGGTCTAGCGTGATGGGATCCAACGTTAACAGCCGGCAAGTTGGGTTCATCGCCAACCAGCTTTCCATCCGCCAGGAAGATGAGGCGTTGCGCGTAGCGCTCGGCCAGAGCACGCTCATGCGTCACCATGACGACCGTCATACCCAATTGCTGATTGAACTCGCGGACCATATTCATGATCTCAGTTCCGGTATGGCTGTCGAGATTGCCGGTGGGCTCGTCGGCGAGCAGGAGCTGCGGGCGGTTGATCAGCGCACGGGCCAAGGCCGCCCGTTGTTGTTCCCCGCCCGAAAGTTCGCTGGGACGATGATTCATGCGCGCCTGCAATCCAACTCGCATAAGAGCTTCACGGGCCAGACTGTCACGCTTCCCGCGATCGACCTCGGCAAAGCGCATGGGTAATTCCACGTTTTCCGCGAGCGTCATGCTGGCGATCAGGTTGAACGACTGGAAAACCATTCCCACGGTATGCAGGCGATATCTGGCAAGTTCCTCCCGTGAGAGTTGCGCGAGATCGCGCTCCTGCACAATCACGCTACCCGAGGTAGGTCGATCCAGACCGGCAATCAGATTCAATACCGAAGACTTCCCCGAGCCAGAACTGCCCAGCAGAGCAACGAATTCGCCAGCTCTAACCGTAAGGGTTACTCCGTCCACGGCTCGGATAAGAGTCTCGCCCATGCTGTAATGGCGGCAAACCTGTTCCGCCTGAATCGCTGTCGTATGAATTGCAGGGGCGCTGCTTTGTGAAGGTCTGTCCAGGGAGTTCATGATGCTAGCGAACTTCTCCTTTGAGCACGCGCAATGCGTCCGCCGACTTCGCGTCGCCGGTGCGCGCCTGGCTGGAGCTGCCGTTGCCGTTGCCTTCAGGCGAGTCTCCCTCACCAGGAGCCAGAAAGAGGTTCTCCTCAACTCCGTGCTGTCTGGTGTACAGATCGTAGTAGCGGCCTTGCGCGGCGTAGAGTTGCTCATGCGTGCCTCGCTCCAGGATTTGTCCCTGCTCCATCACCAGAATCTGGTCGGCGCGGCGGATGGTCGAAAGCCGGTGCGCGATCACAAACGTGGTCCGGCCGTGCATCAGATAGGAAAGCCCGTGCTGAATCATCTGCTCCGATTCAGAGTCCAGGCTGGAAGTTGCTTCGTCGAGGATCAAGATGCGCGGCTCAGCTAGAATGGCGCGCGCAATCGATATCCGCTGCCGCTGGCCACCTGAGAGCTTTACACCGCGCTCGCCGACCACCGTGTCATATTTATCGGAGAAAGATTCGGCGAACTCATCCACGCGCGCAATCCGGCAGACGCGCAGAATTTCTTCTTCGCTTGCGTCAGGACGCGAGAACGCAACATTCTCACGAATCGTTCCGTCAAATAGGAACGATTCCTGCAGCACGACTCCGAGACGTGTGCGATAGGAGTCAAGGCGAACCGTGCTCAAGTCGGTGCCATCCACCAGGATTCTGCCTTTGGTTGGGGTGTAGAAGGCGGAAATCAATCCGATGGTGGTGGACTTTCCCGAACCCGAGGAACCAACGAGTGCTGTTACCGTGCCGGGCTCGGCGCGGAAGGAAATGTCGCGCAGAACTTCGTGAACTCCATCGTAGCTAAAACTTACATCGTCAAACTCGATCGTTCCCACGATGTCGCGCAGTGGCACGGAGCGTCTGGAATCCTGATCTTCCGGACGCTCGCGCATAATCTCCTGCGTTCTCTCGAGTCCGGCCAATGCCTCGGTAAGCTGAGTGCCGATGGAAACGATCTGCATGATGGGCGCAACCAGAAAACCAAGCATCAGAGTGTAGGAAAAAAAACCGCCGACGGTCAGCGTGCCGGCAGCGATCTCGTGCGTCCCGACGTACATTGTGATTGCTCCCACACCTCCAAGCAGAACGCTTGCCGAAAGGCTCATCACCGATGTAGCCGTGAGAGTGCGCATCACGTTGTCAAGCAGGCGGCGCACGCCGGTCGCAAAAATCGCTTCCTCGCGCGCTTCAGCGTGGTAGCCCTTGATCACGCGCACGCCGCCAAGCGATTCCGTGAGCCGTCCTGTGACCTCAGCATTAATTTTGCTGCGCTCGCGAAAGATCGGCCGAATGGTCGCGAAAGCCTTATTAAGCGCTACTGCGAAGCACGCCAGCGATCCGACTGCGATCAGAGTCATCTGCGGGCTGGTACGGAACAGTATGACGAGCGCAATTCCGGAGGTGACCAATCCCCCGGCAAAGTCCACCAGGCCGGTGCCTAGCAGGTTGCGCACGCCTTCCACGTCGCTCATGATGCGCGCCACCAAAGTGCCAGTCTTGTTGCCATCGTAAAACGCAATCGACAGGCGGGAGATGTGGACTTGCACCTGCTGACGCAATTCCGTGATCAAACGCTGCGCCGCCTTCGATAGCAACTGGGTCAGCGAAAAAGAGGTGACGCCCTGCACCAGAGTAGCCGCCAACACGACCAGAACCAGCGGCCGCAGTTGATCCATGTGATGTTTGGTGATGACGGTATCGATCAGGAACTTGGTGGAATAGGGCAACACCAGCGCCGCAACGCGGTTGATCACCATCAACACAAAGCCAAGCGCGAGAAGCCAACGCCGCGGACGCATCAGCTTCCAGACTTCCGGCAGAACGGCCTTAAGTCTTTCTACTTTCGGGGGCTTCGGCGGCTGTTTTGGATCGGGGCTCAATGCGTAATTGGACTCCATGGAACCTGCATTGGCTTCATTATTACTGCATTGTGACATGTCCGGGCCAGCCGTTGTATCCTCGGGGCGTGCCACGTCTGCCTTCGCCGGAGCGCTCTCCAACCCTGGGCCTGTTGCTCGGCCTGATCGTCACGCTCGCGGCGGTTGTCGCCTACTCTGCTTATATCACTTGGCAAGTCGCCGGCCTCCGCGAGCTGCAGTCCGAACTGATCGACCGCAATCGCAAAGATTCCCTGCAGTTGCTGCGCATCCAGAACGACCTGAACCTGCTCGCGGTCGCCATGCGCGACATGATCGACAACGACGAGCCGTATCCGCTCACAGCCTGGTCGGCGCAATTCCAACGCATCCGCACCGATCTGGACGATGCCATGCGGATTGAGGCCGCATTGGCTCCGACCAGCCGCACGCTGGAGCAGAGCGCTTCGCTCAGCAGCTCGTTGACCCAGTTCTGGGACGCGGTCGATCGTGTGTTTGCTCTGGCTGGAGAAGGCAAAGAAAAAGATGCGAGGGGACAGATTCAGCTGTCGCTGCAGGCGCGCCAGGCGGCCCTGAGCACGGCCGTAGCCCGGCTGTTAGTGCAGAACAGCGAGAACGAAGAGCAGGCAGCTCAGCGCATCGTCCAGATCTATGACCGGGTGCAGCGGCAAGTCTACGTGTTCCTGGCCGCGACGCTGGCCGCGATCTTGCTGACTGGATTCTCCATGATCCGGTGGAACCGGCAACTGTTCGCGCGCATGGCTGAGCTCTCCGAGCGGCGCAGCGAGCTGGCGCAGAAGCTGATTGCCACACAAGAATCAACGCTGCGCTACATTTCGCGCGAGCTGCACGACGAATTTGGCCAGATTCTCACGGCGATGGGATCGATGCTCGGTCGCGCCGGAGCCCATGCTCCGGAAGGCTCATCCTTGCGTACTGACTTGCAGGAAGTTCGTCAGATCGCTCAAGACACACTGGACCGGGTGCGGAGTTTGTCGCAGGCGCTGCATCCCGTGATGCTGGACGAGGCCGGGCTGGAGTCCACACTCGACTGGTACATCCCCACGATGGAAAGACAGACCGGAATTGCCATATCCTATGAGAAAGAGGGCCAGCCGTTTGCGGTTGACGGCAGCGCGGCAGTGCAAATCTACCGCGTGCTGCAAGAAGCGTTGAACAACCTGGCGCGACATTCTGGCGCGAAACAGGCATGGGTGCGATTACGTTTTCTGCCGGCTACGCTCGAGTTGGAAGTGGAAGATCACGGGGTAGGTTTCAGTGGACGGTCGGAGAAGCATGGCATCGGACTAGTCGCGATGCGCGAGCGCTCCGAATTGATGGGAGGGAGAATCGTGTTTTCGACTCCCGCTGCCGGCGGAACGTTGTTGCACTTGACCGTGCCACGCGACAGAGTTGAGGCCCGGGACAAAGATTAGAGATTAAAAACATATGACAAAGAAGATTACGGTATTGCTGGTCGATGACCATAGCTTGGTGCGACGGGGATTCCGGCGCATGCTGGAAGATGAACCAGATATGGTCGTCGTCGGCGAAGCCGGCGACGGTGAAGAAGCCGCTAAGCTGGCGCGCGACCTAAAGCCGCAAGTCGTCGTCATGGATTGCGCTTTGCCCAAGATGAATGGTCTGGATGCAACCCGGCAAATTCTTGAGGACTTGCCCGAGACCGCCGTGCTTATGCTCAGCATGCATTCGGAAAATACCTGGGTGCGGCAGGCGATCGAGGCTGGCGCCAAGGGATACATTCTGAAGAACGCGATGAATCTGGAACTGGGACCGGCTGTAAGACGCGTGGCCGGCGGAGAAACCATTTTTGATCCCCAGGTGGAGCAGCAGTCAGCTCTTAAAGGCGAACGCAGCAGTGGCCTGACGCCTCGTGAGCTCGAAGTCTTGCAGATGATTGTCGATGGAAAATCAAACAAGGAAATCGCCGTGGCGCTCGATCTCAGCGCCAACACCGTTGCCGTTCATCGCGCCAATATCATGAACGCACTCGGCATTCACAAAACAGCCGAGCTGGTGGTTTATGCTATTCGCGCCGGTCTGGTGAATATTCCGTGAATCAATGTTCCGTGAATCGCAGATCCTTTCTGCACGGCATGGCCGGTTTCGCGTCCATCTCCCAGTTGCCGCTGTTGCGGGCTCTGGCGGGAGGCACGTCCGCAGCTTCGCCCGGCTTTCGATTTGTCGATGTAACCTCCAATTCTGGCATTCAGTTCCAGCACAACAGTGGCGCCTTCGGAGGAAAGTTTCTGCCTGAGACTCTGGGTTCTGGATGCGCCTTTCTCGACTACGACCGCGACGGCTGGCAGGACATTCTTCTGATCAACGGAATGGATTGGCCCGGCCACAAGCAACGGCACTCTGCGCTGCGCCTCTATCACAACAACGGAAACGGCACCTTTACCGACGTTACTTCCCGCGCCGGACTGGATATAGAAATGTACGGCATGGGCGTGGCCGTCGGCGATTACGACAACGACGGCTTCCCGGACATTCTTGTCACCTGCGTGGGACAGAATCGGCTCTTCCACAATACCGGCAAGGGAACTTTCGTAGATGTGACCAACGCCAGCGGCTTAGGGAAGCGCCTGGCGTTCAGCACGTCCGCTCTCTGGTTCGATTATGACCGCGATGGGCTGCTGGATCTTTTTGTCTGCAACTACGTGAAGTGGTCGCCGGAGCGCGACGTATTTTGCAGTCTCGACGGTAAACACAAATCGTATTGCACTCCGGAAGCGTATCGCGGCGAAACCTGCTGGCTCTTTCACAATCGCGGCAACGGAACTTTCGAAGACGTCACCGCCTCCAGTGGCATTTTTGACAGCAGCTCCAAATCGCTCGGCGTAGCCATGCTGGATGAAGACCAGAGCGGCTGGCCCGATCTGCTGGTGGCGAACGACACTCAACCCAACAAGCTCTATCGAAATCAGCGCAACGGAACTTTCAAGGACGCCGCAGTCGAAGCTGGGCTCGCTTTCAGCAGTGAGGGCAAGGCGCGAGCGGGCATGGGCGTGGACGTTGCGGATTTCACAAACTCCGGCCATTCCGGCGTTGCCATTACGAACTTTGATAACGAGATGACAGGCCTGTACGAGTTCAGTGGCAAAACCTACGAAGATGTTGCGGCGCAGGCCGGTGTGGGACTGGCTTCCAAGAACAGTCTGGGATTCGGATGTGTTTTTTTCGACGCCAATCTCGACGGCTGGCTCGATCTTGCCGTGGCCAACGGCCACATCGACGAGACAGTGCGCAACATTCGCGGCAACATAGGATACGCCCAGCCGCCGCTGCTTTTTCTCAACAATGGCAAAGGCAGTTTTCGAGACGTCGCCACCGAAGTTGGGGTTGGATTCGATCAGCCGAAAGTGGGACGCGGCCTGGCCTATGCCGACTTTGATCGCGATGGCGACCTCGACCTGCTGCTGACCACCAACAACGGTCCTGCCTACCTATATCAAAATGATCAACTGGCAGGAAATCGTAGCATTCGTTTTCGGCTCGTCGGCACCAAGTCGAACCGCGATGGAATCGGCGCGACTGTGCATATTGTCTCCGGCGGTTTGAGCCAGTCGCGCATGGTGAAGAGTGGTTCCAGCTATCTGTCGCAATCCGAACTTCCAGTTACGTTTGGCCTGGAGAAACATGATCGCGTCGAGCGCGTCCTCATCACATGGCCCAGTGGCAGGACAGAAGAATTTCAGAATCTGGCGGCAGGACGATGCTACGAATGCACCGAAGGCAAAGGGATTTCTCCGCAGGATGGATATTGATTACTCGTTTTACTCCTGAAATATTTTCAAGGCCGGTCCAAGGTTCCGGTGGCGGTTAGATCAATGTCGACCGATTCGTTCACTCGCAAAAACAAAGTGCTCGGATTCTTCATGCCCCAATTCGCATAAGGCACCGCGAAGTGAAGTGTCGCGGTCCAGTGATCTGAGGACATCTCGACGTCCGCAGGGACCGTCAGTTCATGGTCCGAGCCGTGGATGTTGAAAATTCCGTGGACCCGTACAGAGGACCTTCCTTGCAGCGACACAGTTCCATCAACGCGATCGGGACGGAACGCAATTTCTGGATAGCGGTCGCTCTCGAGTACCTCTCGGTGCATTTTCCGGTCGCGCATTCCGCTGCCACTTTCGCCGCTCTTCGCATCCACAATGATTTCGCCTGTGAGCTTCCTCGAAGCCGGATCAAGCCGCAGAGTACCGTGCTTCAATTTGAAGGTTCCGCGAACTGTGTGGAGCACGTCGCCAAGCGTGAAACTGACATTGGTGTGCTGCGGATCCAACTGGAACGCCACGTCCTGCGCTGGAGCCGCAACGCCAGCAATTGCGATAAATGCGATCGCAGCCAGGAATGGCCGCCCCACTCGACCTCGAAATGCCTGGGCGCCTTCTTTCATCCTAAGCGGTCAGCAATCCCCACCCCAGCGTGAGCCCATCGAGAGCGAGATGAAACGGTGAAAGAGTTCCGACGTGGAGGGCCAGCAATCTGCGAAAAACTTCAGGACGCTTACGAAAAATCTGAAGAACGCGCCGCTGAAACCGGGGGCGGCCATCGAGCGTGAGCATCAATCGCGCCATAAACAATGGCCGCAGGGCCAGGCGGCGGTGCGCGGCCTGGTAGCGGGCGAGATTGCCGGACCTAAGACAGTCAGCCAGCGCAGCGGCCTGGCTGAAAGCAAGGCCGAGACCTTCGCCGGTGATCGCATCGACCGTACCCGAAGCATCGCCGATCAACGCAACATTTCCTCGCCAGACACGCCTCAGTTTGCGATTCGCAGATACTGCGCCCCGTTCGGACGAAATCGTCTCCGCACCGTGAAGCCGGGCGTGGAGTTCGGGCAAAGCGTGCAACGCTTCTTCCAGGCGAAGCTCGGGTTCATGTGACGCCACAGCCACACAGACTTGCTCGTTGCTCACCGCTGTGGCATAGCCCTGAATGTGCTCTCCCCAATATATTTCCATGCGGTCGGTCCAGGGCGGCACGCAGTAGTGCCGGCGAAATGCATATCGGAGTTCGGTTCGCGAGTGTGCATCCAGATTCGCCCAGCGGCGCACGCGCGAGTTCACTCCATCCGCTCCTATAATCCACCTCGTGCGGATCTTGCGCTCGCCCAGTTGCACTTCCTGGCTGCAAATCCCGGTGACCGGACTCTGCCAAAGCAGATCGACCTCCAACCCGGCAGCGCGTTCGATCATGATGTTATGCAATACAGTCCGGCGAATCGAGAGGCCGCAGTCACCGCCAGGAAAGGCCGCTTCTGCCGACAATCCAGAACCGAGAAAGCGCACGCCGCGAAGTCGGCACGCGTCAGCTGCGGGTACGGCAACTCCCAGCCCTTCCAGCGCCGCAATCGCGTCCGGCATCAGCGCTTCCCCGCAGGCCTTGTCAATCGGCGGCTTGGCGCCGTCGGCAACCACTACTCGTAATCCTTGCTGGCGGGCGGCGATCGCAACCGCCAATCCGGCTGGACCGCCACCGATCACGAAGACATCCGTCGAATCCAACTCCGCAACCTCACCATTCCAGGAGTAGCAGCTCAGAACAAAAGCCGGGTCCCATGGCGGCCAGCAGACCCAGCGTGCCCGGCTCAGGGCGCCGGTTCTTCATGACGTCTTCGAGCACACACAGCACGGAAGCGGAAGAAAGATTTCCGACTTTACGCAGGCAGTCCCAGGAGGCATCGAGCTGCCCGTTGTGCAATCCCAGTGCATCGGCCGATGCATCGAGCACCTTCGGTCCTCCGGTGTGGAGAACGAAGCTCTTAAGGTCGCTTCGCTTGTGTCCGTTGTCCGCTAGGAAAGCATCCACATCCCGCCCAAGGTTTTTCCGAATCAGGGTCGGGACCTCAGTAGACAGTATGATGCGGAAGCCTTTCTCGGAGATGTTCCAGCCCATCATGTCCTCGGTTTCAGGATAGAATACCGACCGCGTCGCGAGAATCTTAGGCCCGGAAATTTCAGGTCCCGAAGATTCGAACTCTGTACCGGTCACAATCACGGCAGCAGCGCCATCGGCGAAAAGTCCCGAAGAGATCAGGTTCGCGACCGACAGATCTTCGCGCTGCAAGGTGAGCGAGCAGAGCTCAACCGAAACCAGGGCCGCCGCTTGCGTAGGATAGGCGCGCACATAATCTGAGGCGCGAGCAATTCCGGCAGCTCCAGCCACGCATCCCAATCCAAAAATCGGTGTACGGCGAATATTCGCCGGAAGCCCCATGCGGTTTATCAGAAGAGCGTCGATGGAAGGGCTGGCGACTCCGGTGACGGTCGTGAAAAGCAACGCCCCCAAGTCCTGCGGCTTCAGCCCCGCGTTTTGCAGTGCGACGCAGAGCGCCTGCTCCCCCAATTCCTGCGCCACCTTGATCCAGATGTCATTGGCCTGCCCCCAGGTCTTGATATCCATGTACTGCTCCGCGGGGATCGCAAGGTACCGGCCATCCACCGTTACGTTGCGGTGCAGACGCGCCAACAACAGAGGATTCTTGAGTTGGTCGCCCCAGTAGTCCTGGAGCCGGTCAAGAAGAACTTTCTGAGTGTAGTAATGCTTCGGGAACGCGCTTGCTGCGCTTGCGATCCTCATGGATTCCGACTCCTGAAGCCAGTCTCGGCACGGAATCAGCCCAAAGCTTAAGAAATCGGAAGAAGCTTGTCCCGATTCGATAGCTGGGGCTCCCGTTGCATCCGGGCAAACCGGTGCCGGCTTGTACATTGTCGCAGAGTTTAGGGTTTTTGTTTTGCCCCAGCTCGCAAAACCAAACCCTCCGGGCTGACAGTTCCGCATGCCCGGGGGCGAGGTTACACTCTGCTTGGGTCAGCTACTGCAACACCGCGATCGAAGTAACACCATTTCCGAGGGGATAGGTGGCGATAGCATTCAAACTCCCGCCGCTGGCGCCAAACGCCTGAATTCCCCCCGATGTCTGGTTTCCCACATATAAGTACCCTCCTTTCGGGTCCGCAGCCAGGAAAATCGGCTCAGCTTCGGAACCGAAGGGAGAATCGGTAATTGCCGCGGGAAAGCCTGTGCCGGCCGTAATCGAATAGGTTGAAATGTTGCTCGATCCTTCATTCGCCACGTAGAGATACTGTCCTGTTGGGTCCACGATCAGCGCAACCGGATGCTGACTGGCGTCGGCGAGCGGAGATCCCTGAACCTGAGTCAAGGTTCCGGGCGCGGTTCCGGATGAGCCAATCGTGTAAATGGAGATCGAGTCTGCACTACTACCGTTCGCCGCATAGAGATATGTGCCGGTCGGATCGATGGCCATTGCGGTGGGATTGGTATCTGCGGTGGGGGTGAGGCCGACCGGAATCGATGAAATTACCCCGGCATTCACGCTGAAGACTGCAATCTCCCCAGGCTGGCCTGGTGCGCTGATGTAGAGATAGTTGCCCGATGGCGACAACTGCATACTGCTGAGGGCCAAATTGGTCCCAAACACATTGGTCCCAGAAGGAGATCCGTTAGTCGGCGACAGCACGCCGCTGCTGCTATCAATCGAGAAGACCGAAATGGTATTCGACAAGGCATTTGCAACGTAGAGGTAAGCGCCGGCAGGGTCCATGGCCAGGAGTTGCGGACCTGAGCCCACAGGCGTTCGGGGAAATACTTCGTTCAGCGTGCCATTGCTGCCGATCGTGAACAGGGAAACATCGTTTTCATCTTGGCCAGGATTGGCGGCGTACAAGAACTGCCCGGAAGGATGGAGCACCACGGAGCGGACACCGTCGCCCACCGTGTACGGACTTCCCGAGAGCTGCGTGAGTACGCCGGAGTAGGGATCTTCCCGGAAGGCCGCAATTTGATTGGCGGCGGGGATGGCTGCATAAACGAAGTGACTCGATGTGCCGCCGCAACTCACGCAACCAGCTATGCTTGCGAGAACCAATGCCACGACCAATGCTTTCTGAAGCATCCGCTACTCCTGAGAGAATTTGAAAGCGAAGAACAACAATAATACCGGGCCGCAAAGAAACCAGCATTGAAAACGGCATCCCTATCATACGGGCACCACCAGAAAAAAGGGGACTGCATCCGCTATGCGTAATCTCGCGCCTGCCGGCTGGAAGATTCTCAGGCCCTGCTGAAGCGGAACACTCGGTTCCTTGCTGCTTACTCCTGCGATGCACCGTCGCTTAGGCCAGGTTGCACGCCGCCTGCGTGAAAGCAGCCCACTTTGCATCTCTGAAGAAGCAATTTGTTTCAGTGGGCCGGGCTCGGCTCGGCTGTATCTGAAGAGTTATCAACCACAGGTCTGGCTTCTCCGCCGCGCAGCGCCAGCCGCACGCGGTCGAGATAAACGTACACGACGGGCGTGGTGAATAAGGTGAGCGCCTGGCTGACGATCAGCCCGCCGACAATGGTGATGCCCAGAGGACGGTGCAGCTCGGAGCCAGTGCCCGTGCCAAGCGCCAACGGCAAACCTCCCAGCAGAGCCGCCATGGTCGTCATCATAATGGGCCGGAAGCGCAAAAGGCAGGCTTCATAGATGGCGTCAACCGGCTTTTTCCCTTGCGTGCGTTCCACTTCGAGCGCAACGTCGATCATCATAATCGCGTTCTTCTTTACCAGCCCGATCAGCAAAATGATGCCGATCGTGCCAATCACGTTGAGCTCGTTGTGCGTCAGCAGCAATGCGAGCAGTGCACCCAGACCCGCCGAAGGAATTGTCGAGAGAATCGTAATAGGGTGAATGTAGCTCTCGTAAAGCATGCCCAAAACGATGTAAACTGCTATCAGGGCGGTGACGATTAGGTACTTCTCAGTCGCGAGCGAATCCCGGAAGGCCGCTGCCGTGCCCTGGAAACTGGCCTGAATCGTGTCCGGAAAGCCAATGGAACTTTGCGCGGCTTGAATGGCTTGCGTAGCCTGCCCCAGAGAGACTCCGGGAGCCAGGTTAAAGGAGATCGTGACCGACGGAAACTGGCTCTGGTGATTCACCGCCAACGGTATGTTGGAGGGCGTGAAGTGAGTGAACGCCGCCAGAGGTATGGGAGTACCGCTGGTGGAGCGCAGGTAAATATTCTGCAGAGCCTCGGTAGTCTGCTGGAACTCCGGCGCGACCTCCATGACCACGTGGTATTGGTTGAGCGGACGGTACATGGTGGAGACCTGGCGCTGGCCGAAGGCGTCGTAGAGCGCGTTATCAATGTCCTGCGCGGCTACGCCCAAACGGCTGGCGGTATCGCGGTCGATCACAAGTTGTGCTTGTAATCCCTTATCCTGCTGGTCTGTATTCACATCGCGCAGTTCTTTCAAGGGACGCATTTTCGCTAATAAAAGCGGCGCCCAGTTGTTCAGCTCATTCAAATCCTCGCCCTGCAGCGTGTACTGGTATTGAGCATTGCTCTGGCGTCCGCCGATAGTGAGGTCTTGATAGGATTGCAGATAGAGTGTGGCGCCCGGCACCACCTCCAGCTTGCCACGAAGGCGGTTGATCACATCGTCGGCGGTAACGTTGGGGCAGGACTGCCAGAAATGATGCGCCGGACACTCAGCGCGTTCTGCCAGCGGCTTCAACATGATGAAGAATCGGCCTTGATTCGAAACGGTGTTTCCTCCCGCAAACCCGACGACTGTGTTCACGGCGGGGTCGGTCATCACAATGCTGACGTAGCGCTCCATCTTGTCACGCATGCCCTGGAAGGAAATATCCTGTGCCGCTTGCACCGATCCCCCGATGCGCCCCGTATCCTGCTGCGGAAAGAAGCCCTTCGGCACAATGATGTAGAGATACACACTCAGGCACGCCACCAGGATGGTCACGACAAGCGTGACAAACTGGTACTGCAGCACTACTTTCAGCGCATGGCGGTAGGTCTCCAGCGTCTTGTCGAAAAACCATTCACTGCCGCGATAAAACAGATTGTGGCGCTCATCTTTCGCCGTCGGGCGCAGAAACTTGGCGCACATGGTGGGGGTCGTGGTGAGAGAAACCAGTAACGAGACTCCGATTGCAATGCTCAATGTGATTGCGAACTCGCGAAACAGTCGTCCCACAATTCCGCCCATCAGCAATAACGGGATGAACACCGCCACCAGCGATGTGCTCATGGAAATCACGGTGAATCCGATTTCGGACGCCCCTTTGAACGCTGCCTGCACCGCGTCCATGCCCTGCTCTACGTAGCGCGTGATGTTTTCCAGCACCACGATGGCATCATCCACCACGAACCCGGTGGAAATCGCCAGCGCCATGAGCGATAGATTGTCCAGGCTGTAGTCCAGCAGATACATGCCTCCGAACGTGCCCACCAGTGAAAGCGGCACCGCGATGCTGGGAATAATTGTCGCCCGCACGGTCCGCAAGAATGCGAACACCACGAGGATCACAAGGATGATCGACACGATCAGCGTGAATTCAATGTCTTTCACCGAGGCCCGGACCGTGACCGTGCGATCCATGGCTATGGTGAGCGCGATCGCTGGGGAAATCGATGACTGCAAATACGGCATCAATGCAACCACGCGGTCCACGGTCTCAATAACGTTGGCTCCGGGTTGCCGGAAGATAATAATCAGAACGCTCGGCTTTCCGCCAGCCCCGTGCGAGATGTCCTCGGTGCTGCCAAGCAGTCCGATGTTGCGAACGTCTATGACCGAATCTTCAACGTCAGCCACGTCCCCCAGCCGCACCGGACCGCCATTGTGGTAAGCGACGATCAGGGGACGGTATTGGTCCGCGGTAAAGAGTTGGTCGTTGTCGTTGAAGGTCCAGGACGTTGTACCGTTCGACACCTGCCCTTTGGCCTGGTTGGCATTGGCCAGATTGAGCGCGTTCCGCACCGTGTCCAACCCAACGCCCAGTTTATTGAGCAGCATCGGATTCACTTCCGCACGCACCCCGGGCTGCGCCGCGCCACCCACAAATACCGTGCCCACGCCCGCCACCTGAGCCAGCTTCTGCGACAGAATGGAGTCGGCCGCATCGTACATCTGCGGCACCGTCTCCGTATCCGAAGTAAGGGCCAGAATCAGAATCGGAGCATCCGCCGGGTTGGCTTTGCGATAGGTTGGATTGCTGGGCAGGTTGGCAGGAAGTTGACTGCGTGCGGCGTTGATTGCGGCCTGCACATCGCGCCCGGCCGCGTCGATGTTCCGATTCAAATCAAACTGTAAAACGATGCTGGTCGAGCCCAACTGGCTCGTGGAGGTCATCTGGTTAACCGCCGCGATGCGTCCAAACTGCCGCTCCAGCGGGGTTGCTACGGCAGACGCCATGGTTTGCGGATCTGCTCCTGGCAAGCTCGCTCCCACGCTGATCACGGGGAAATCCACTCTGGGCAGCGAAGACACCGGTAAAGAATTGAAGGCAAGAATCCCGGAGAGCAGCAGCGCCGCTGCCAGCAGCGATGTGCCAATCGGACGCCGGATAAATGGAGCCGAAATACTCATGCTTTAATGACCGTCATCCTGAGGCGGGCGCTCTTTGCCCGCCGAAGGACCTGAGCGAGTCGCGCGACGTGTCGCGTCTTTTGCGACACAACAATCGCGCGTTTGGCTCGCATCCTTTAATCCGCCGGCATTTCCTGCGGAATCGGATTGCCGATCTTGTACTTCTCAAATCTCTTCGCGAGCCGGTCAAACCACAGGTAAATCACCGGCGTAGTGTAGAGCGTGAGCAACTGGCTGAGAATGAGGCCGCCCACAATCGTGATGCCGAGTGGCCGCCGCAACTCTGCGCCTGTCCCTGATCCCAGCGCCAGCGGTAAACCGCCGAGCAACGCAGCCATAGTCGTCATCATGATGGGGCGGAAGCGCAGCAAACATGCCTGAAAGATTGCCTCTTCCGGTGGTTTGTGTTCCTCGCGCTCGGCCTCGAGAGCAAAGTCAATCATCATAATGGCGTTCTTTTTCACGATGCCGATCAGCAGGATGATGCCGATCAGTGCCACCACGGTAAGGTCGTTCCCCGTGAGCATAAGAGCCAGGATCGCGCCCACGCCAGCCGAGGGCAGCGTGGAGAGAATCGTGATGGGGTGAATGTAGCTCTCATACAACACTCCCAGCACGATGTATACCGTGATGATGGCAGCCAGAATCAGTAAGGGCTCACTCGAAAGCGAGTTCTGGAACGCGGCGGCCGTTCCCTGAAATGCGGCGTGAATACTCGGCGGCAGTTGGATATCCTTCTCCGCCTGCTGGATGGCCTTCGTCGCTTCGCCCAGCGAAGCTCCCGGAGCCAGGTTGAACGACAACGTCACGACCGGGAATTGTCCCTGGTGGTTGACGGAGAGGGGCGCGTTTGTCGATTGCATCCGCACAAAAGTGGAAAGCGGAACCGGTGGTCCGCTGGTGGTTGCCGCGGCCGCATTGGCCGTAGGTGCTCCGGAAGCCGGTGTCGTGCTGCTGGGCCGAACGTATACGTCGTTCATCGCGTCGGGCGTTTGGGCGAAGCTCGGCAGGACTTCCAGCACCACATGGTACTGATTCAACTGCGTAAAAATAATCGAAACCTGCCGCTGCCCGAAGGCATCGTAGAGCGTATTGTCGATGGCCTGCGGAAGAATCCCCAGCCGCGAAGCAGTATCGCGGTCGATCGTGAGGTTCGTCCTCATCCCGCCGTTAAGTTGGTCTGTAGCGACATCGCGAAGCTCCGGAGCCGCGCGCAGTTTCTCCACCAGCTTCGGCGTCCATTGCGCCAGTTCCTGCGCGTCCACGTCTTCAATGGAGTATTGAAACTGGGTGCGGCTCACCCGATCCTCCACCGTCAAGTCCTGCACCGGCTGCATATAAAGGGTGATCCCGTTCACCTGGGCTAATTCCGGCTGCAGCCGCCGAATGATCGCCGATGCATCGGAGTTCCGCTCATCGCGGGGCTTCAAGTTGATCTGAATACGGCCGCTGTTGGGAGTCGTGTTCGTGCCGTCCACTCCGATGAAAGAAGACAGGCTCTCCACATCTTTGTCTTTGAGAATCACCTTTGCCAGCTCCTGCTGGTGCTGGGACATCGCATCGAACGAAATATTATCCGGAGCCTCCGAAATTCCCAGAATCACGCCGGTATCCTGCACCGGAAAGAATCCCTTGGGCACAATCACGTAGAGAACCAGCGTGAGAATTAGGGTCCCGAACGTTACCAACAGGGTTGCCGTTTGGTGCTTCAGCACCCATTTCACGGTGCGGCCGTAGAACGCAATGACCCGGATGTAAAAATCTTCCGTGACCTCGTAGAAGCGTCCCTTCTCCCCCTCTTTGCGATGTTTGAGCAGCTTGGCACACATCATCGGCGTCAAGCTCAGAGAAACCCCGGCCGATACCAGGATGGTCACCGCCAGCGTTACCGCGAACTCGCGGAACAGCCGGCCGACAATGTCGCCCATGAACAACAGTGGAATCAGCACCGCAATCAGCGAAACCGTGAGCGAGACGATGGTGAACCCAATCTGCCCCGATCCTTTGAGCGCCGCATCCAGCGGCGAATCTCCAGCCTCCAGATAGCGGTCGATGTTCTCGATCATGACAATGGCGTCATCCACCACGAACCCGGTGGAGATGGTCAGCGCCATGAGCGTCAGATTGTTGAGGCTGTACCCCAGCAGGTACATCACGCCAAACGTCCCCACGATCGAGAGGGGAACCGCGACACTAGGAATGAAGGTCGCCCGCAAGTTTCGCAGGAAAAAGAAAATAACAATGACCACCAGGACGATGGTTAACGCCAACTCAAACTCAACATCCTTTACGGAGGCGCGGATGGTCGTGGTCCGGTCGGTGAGAATCTGCATCTTCACTGCGGATGGCAGCGACGCCTGCAACTGTGGCAGCAGCTTCTTGATGCGGTCGACCACGCTGATGATGTTCGCCCCGGGCTGGCGCTGGATGTTGACGATCACCGCGGGAGTCTCGTTCATCCACGCCGCGAGCCGCGTGTTTTCCGTGCCGTCGATCACGTTTGCCACATCGCTCAGCCGCACTGGCGCGCCGTTGTGATAAGTGACGACGATCGGCTTGTACTGGGCACTCGAGAAGAGCTGATCGTTGGCGCCGATGGTATACGACTGGCGAGCTCCGTCGATGACGCCCTTCGCCTGATCCACATTAGCCGCGGCCAGTGCGGTGCGAACATCCTCGAGGCTCAACCCGTAGGACGCGAGTGCCGTTGGATTTACCTGAACTCGCACGGCGGGCTTCTGCCCGCCGCTGATGGAGACTAGGCCCACGCCCGGCAACTGCGAGATTTTCTGCGCCAGCGCCGTGTCGGCAAGATCCTCCACTTTCGACAAAGCCAGCGAGTCCGAAGTCATCGCCAGCGTGAGAATCGGGGAATCGGCTGGATTTACTTTGTTGTAAATCGGAGGATTCGGCAAATCCGTCGGCAGGTATGTAGCCGCCGCGTTCACGGCAGCCTGCACCTGCTGTTCTTCGACGTCAATATTCTGGTCGAGGGCAAACTGCAGCGTGATCACGGAACTGCCGAATGAACTCGTCGAAGTCATCTGGCTCAGTCCGGGGACTTGCCCGAACTGCCGCTCCAGCGGCGAAGTTACCGACGACGCCATCACGTCGGGATCTGCCCCCGGATAGAACGTTGCAACTTGGATGGTTGGGTAATCGACTTCCGGCAGAGCCGAGACGGGAAGTTGCAGAAATGCAACCCAACCCACCAGCAGCACGCCCACCATCAACAGCGTGGTCGCCACCGGCCGGAGAATAAATAACCGTGAAGGACTCATGAAACCGGGGTTCCTGACGCGGCAGCCTTGCCACCGTTTGTTCCGCTCTCATTGTTGCCCGGATCGCTGTTCCGCGGCTCAATCGTGCTGCCGGTTTGCAGTTTGTCCTGGCCGTCGGTCACTACCGTGTCTCCAGGGCTAATGCCTTTGGCGATAGCGGTGATGGTTCCCTGAGTAAGCGATACGGTCACCGTGCGCGCCTCGACCGTATTATCCGGTTTCACCAGATAGACGAATGTTCCCTGTGGACCACGCAGTAGCGCGGCCGTGGGCAGCACCGTGCTGTTCTTCTGCGTCTCGAGCAGCAGGTTTGCGTTCACAAACTGGTTGGGCCAAAGCTGGTTGTCTTTGTTATCGAATACGGCTTTCAGCTTAGCGGTTCCCGTCGTCTGGTCGATCTGGTTATCGATCGTCTGCAGTTTGCCCGTAGCCAGCTTCGTTTGATCGTCCCGGCTGTAAGCCTCCACTGCCAGGGTCGAACTCTTCATATGCTGTGCCACGGTCGGCAGTTGATCCTCGGGCAAAGTGAAGATCACCGCTATCGGCTGCAATTGGGTGAGGATCAGCATCGGATTGGTGTCGGCGGCATGCACAATATTCCCCGGATCCACCTGCCTCAGGCCGACGCGCCCGGTAAACGGCGCAGTGATGTTGCAATAGACGATCTGCAGCTTCGCGGTATCAATTTGCGCCTGATCCGTGCGCACCTGGCCATCGAGTTGATCCACCAATGACTGCTGCGTGTCCACCTGCTGCTGCGCAATGCTTCCGGAGGGAATTAACGTGGTGTAGCGCTGCAGGTTCAGCCGGGCATCGCGCAAGGACGCCTGATCTTTGAACATCTGCGCCTGCATCTGTTCCACTTGCACTTGGTAGGGGCGCGCATCAATCACGATCAGCAAGTCGCCCTGCTTTACGGTCTGCCCTTCCTGGAAGTTGACGCGCATGATCTGCCCGTCGACGCGGCTCTTTATGTTCGCCGTATAGAATGCCGTCACCGAGCCCAGGCCAACCAGATAAACCGGTACATCCTGCCGTTGCACTTTGGCCACGGAAACTGAAACCGCACGCGGACCCGCAGCATGCGCCTTTTTCTGGTTGGAGTCGCCGCCGGCGCATCCGGAAAGGAATGCGCAAAACACACCCAGCGCGACTGACAATACCAGTCGAAGTTGAGGGTGGACGGCGCGCAATGTTTTTTCTTGAGGAAAACTCGAATCGATCATGTTCAAGGTCTTAGTCCGTTGTATCCGATTACAAGATCGGCGTCGAAGCTGCCATTCATTAGACGTATTCATTTCGACTCGGTTGCGAAACTCCGCTCAAGAGAGGAAGAAAATCGTCTCACGCCAAGGTCCTCCCGCTGGAGAGGCTCAAGTAGGAACCGAAACGCGGATTTAATACTAGAACCGTACAAAACCAGCATCAACCGCGGTGCCGCAGCAGGTCAAGCCCGGGGTGCAGGTTTTACAATTCTTTACGCGCTTTGACCGTACGTTTACGGTCGAGGCAATGATTACAGAGTATCAAGCGCTGACGGCGCTGGGTGCAGCACTTCGTACTTGGCAATCTCCGCCTCGTGCTGCAAGGTGAGCCCGATATCATCCAGTCCATTCAGCAGGCAGTGGCGCACGAATTCATCCATCGGAAACTTCGCGCGAAAGCCTCGATCGTCGCGCACCTCGCATTGCTCCAGATCAACAGTAACCTCATAATCGTTGACCTCGCGGGATCGCCGCATCAACTCCGCCACTTCACTCTCGCTCAGGCGCACGGTAAGGAAACCGTTCTTCGTGCTGTTGTTGGCGAAGATGTCGGCGAAGGAAGATGAGATCACCGCGCGGAACCCGAAATCCGTTAGTGCCCATACCGCGTGCTCCCGCGAGGAGCCGCAGCCAAAATTCCTTCCCGCAACCATGATGCTCGTGCCTTCGTAGCGCGGCTCATCCAGAACAAAGCCCGAGTCCTTCTTTCCGTCCGCCGCGAACCGCCAGTCATAAAACAAAAACTGGCCGAAGCCGGTGCGCTCAATCCGCTTCAGAAACTGCTTGGGAATGATCTGGTCGGTGTCTACATTGATGCGGTCCAGCGGAGCCACTCGGCCGCGATGCTCACGAAACGGTTTCATCGGACGTTTGCCCCGCAACTGGCCTTGACTAAGGAGTTCGGGAAGGGCATGGCTTCAGCCGTGCCGCGCCGAGTTTGTGAAGATGCGGGCTTTAGCCCCTGAGGGACATGCTGGTGAAGAAATCGATCTGTCATTGAAACTTCCAGTTGCGTATGTCCGTGAAGTGCCCTGCAATCGCCGCCGCCGCCGCCATCATCGGACTCACCAGATGCGTCCGCCCGCCACGCCCCTGCCGCCCTTCAAAATTCCGGTTGCTGGTGGAGGCGCAACGCTCGCCCGGCTGCAAAATATCCGGATTCATGCCCAGGCACATCGAACATCCCGACTCGCGCCACTCGAATCCCGCATCCAGAAAAATCTGGTCAAGTCCTTCCCGCTCCGCCGCTCGTTTGATGGCCTGCGATCCCGGTACCACCATGGCTCGCACCTTCGCGCTCACATGGTACCCCTTTGCCACCTGCGCCGCCGCCCGCAGATCTTCGATGCGCGAGTTGGTGCACGACCCAATAAACACCCGGTCGATGCCAATATCTTCAATGCGCTTTCCCGGCTCCAACCCCATGTACTGCAAAGCCAGTTCAGTCGCCCGCTGGTCGGATTCCTTCAGGCTGCCGACCTCCGGCACGCGCCCCGTCACCGGCGCTACCATCCCTGGATTTGTACCCCAAGTCACAAACGGACAGAGCTGAGCAGCGTCCATCTCCACCACTTTATTGAAGCGCGCACCTTCATCCGTCGGCAAGCCGCGCCAGTATTCGACGGCCTTCTCCCATTCGCCATCGCTTGGAGCAAATCGCTTTCCCTTCACATACTCGAATGTCTTTTCGTCCGGCGCAACCATCCCCGCCCGCCCGCCCGCCTCGATGCTCATATTGCACAGCGTCATGCGGCCTTCCATCGAGAGTCCGCGCACCGCTTCGCCCGCGTATTCAATCACATGCCCCGTCGCGCCGTCCGTACCGATCTGCCCAATGATCCCCAGCGCCAGATCTTTCGCCGTCACACCTTCCGCCAGTCGTCCGCGCACATCGATCTTCATCGTCTTCGGCGTCTGCTGCGCCAGGCACTGCGTTGCCAGAACGTGCTCTACTTCCGACGTTCCAATCCCAAAGGCCAGCGCTCCAAACGCGCCGTGCGTGCTGGTGTGGCTGTCGCCGCACACAATCGTCATCCCCGGCCGCGTCAGCCCGAGTTCCGGCCCGATGACATGCACGATCCCCTGCTCCGGCGAGTCCATATCGAACAGCCGCACGCCAAATTCCTTGCAGTTGGCCTGCAACGCCGCAATCTGCTTGGCGGCAATCAGATCGGTAATCGGAGTACCCCGCGGCTCCGTCGGAATGTTGTGGTCCACGGTAGCCACGGTGCGCGAGGGCTGCCGGACCTGCCTTCCGGCAACTCGCAAACCATCGAAGGCCTGCGGCGAAGTTACTTCGTGCACCAGATGCAGATCGATGTAAATGATCGGGGACCGGCCGCCCGGTTGCGCCACCAGATGCGCATCCCAAATCTTCTCGAAGAGTGTTCGCTTTGCCGTCATGGTTGCTGAACCACCAGTTTTTCACACCCCGCGCGCTGGAGCAAGATGGCCGGAAATTGGAACACCGGAGTAGGGCAGCCGCCTCGGCTCTGGGACGGCACTGTACTCGCTGTCCCTCAGGTATCATATAAGTTGGAAGTTTTACCCTGTGCTCCCCCTGTGTCCTCTGTGTTAAAGAATTTCAGAGGACGATCAAGGCCCATGATCAATAGCAAGCGCATCGCGGTCGTAATGCCCGCTTACAACGCGGAAAAAACGTTGGAGGTAACGGTGGGCGAACTCCCGGACCTGGTGGACATCCGCATCCTGGTGGATGATCACAGCTCCGACCACACCGTCGATCTCGCCCGCCGCCTCGGCCTGCAAGTTTTCCAACACGACCGCAATTACGGCTATGGACGCAATCAGCAGACCTGCTATCGCGAAGCCCTGGCCGCGGGCGCCGACGTGGTCATTATGCTCCACCCGGATTACCAGTACACTCCGCTGCTAATCACGGCCATGGCCAGCATGGTGGCCTACGAAGTTTATGACGTTGTGCTGGGCTCGCGCATCATCGGCGGGACCGCGCTGCGTGGCGGCATGCCAATTTATAAATACGTCTCCAACCGGCTGCTCACTGCCTTTGAAAATCTTTTTCTGCGCGTAAAGCTCTCCGAATATCACACCGGCTACCGCGCCTTCAGCCGCCAGGTGCTCACCGAACTGCCGCTGCTGGAGAATTCCGACGACTTCGTCTTCGATAATCAGATGCTCGCCCAGTGCGTGCACTTCGGCTTCCGCATCGGCGAAGTGTCCTGTCCCACGAAGTACTTCGAAGAGGCCTCATCCATCAACTTCCGCCGCAGCGTGAAGTATGGCTTCGGCGTCCTGGCCACAACTTTACAATTCGCGTTGCAGAGGGCGGGACTAATCCACCTTCCCCGTTTCAGCGACAAAGGCCGCAAACTCGAGCCCGGCTATCCCACCTACTACGTCAGCAGAACCGCCCGCACCGCGTAGGGGAAGTTCTCCCCCGCCTCTAACGATTCACGTGATTCCTGGCAGCCTGGGCTGTTCGCCGAGGAACAAAAGCTTCCCGCCAAAGCCGTCCCAGCAGGAAGATATAATCCAGCCCTTCCTTGAGCCCAGCCTTGCTGGCACCCGCTTTCCGCAGACCAAAAGAAAAAGGAATTTCTACCGCCGACCTCACTTCGCCCCGCACCAGGATTTCCAGCAGGATCTTGAACCCTTGCGTCTCCAGCGCGATGTCTCGAATACAAGCCCTCCGCACCAGGAAAAATCCTGTCATCGGATCCTTGACGCGAATTTCCGGCTTCTGCAAGGGCTGGGTCAGCCAAATCGCCATTCGCGATAATCCACGCCGCACTAGATTCCAGTCGCGCAGACCTCCAGGCGCGGCATAGCGGCTGGCCAACGCGAGATCGGCTCCCGACTCCATCGCCTTCCACAACTGCGGCAGCAGCTCAGGAGGATGTTGCAGGTCGGCATCGATGACTCCGACAATCTCCGCCTGGCTTCGCTCCCAACCATGTACAACTGCTCCTCCTAGGCCCCGCGCATTGCTGCGCACCAGGAGCCGCACCCTTGGATCGGACTCGCTGATTTCATGCACAATCTCTGACGTTCCGTCCTGGCTGTCGTCGTCCACTACAATGACTTCGTAAGGAATGCCAAGCGGATCGAGGCTGCTCCGAACTCGCTGCAAAACGGCCTTGATATTGCCCGCTTCATGCAGTGTCGGCAAAACCAGAGCAAGTTTTGCTTGCATTTGCGGAACTTGAACTTGAGGAACGGCTTGCGGAACAAAGACCGGCGTAGGCGTCACATGCGATGCATCTTCTTGTTCCACAGTCTGTTGTCGTTCCATTGAACCTCTCGGGCAATTCTATAAGGGATAGACATGAAAGACCATTCTGCGGCCAAAATTCTGATTATTCTGTTTGGCCTCACTCTGCTTGCCCTGTTGGTCCACGGCTACCACCCCGGTGCCGAAGACGATGGAGTCTACCTCTCCGCCATCAAGCATGACTTGAATCCCGCACTCTATCCCCACGACTCCGACTTCTTCACTCTGCAATTGCAGGCCACCGTTTTTGATAAGTTGATTGCCGGCACAATCCGGTTGAGCCATCTGCCGCTGTCCGTGGTCGTGCTGGCCTGGCACTTCCTGGTTGTCTTCTTAATTTTATGGGGATGCTGGAAGATCAGCAGCCATTGCTTTCCCGAATGGCCCGCCCGGTGGGCCGCAGTGTGCACTGTGGCCGCGCTCCTTACTCTTCCCGTCGCCGGCACCGCACTTTATTTAGTCGACCAGAACCTGCACCCCCGCGCCCTCGCCACCGCCACCATTCTCGCTGCCATCGCAGCTGCTATAGAAAGAAGATTCTGGCTCGTAGCAATATTTCTCGCGGCGGCCTGCGCCATCCATCCCATCATGGCCAGCTTTGGAATTTCCTACTGCATCTTTCTTCTGTGGAAACCAGCCGGCCAACCGCAAATCTCTCTTACCGCAGGTGCCTTGGCCATACCCCTGAGCTGGATCTTCGAGCCCACTTCTCCCGCATGGCAGCAGGCCGCGCACACTCGGGATTATTTCTACCTCTCGGCCTGGCACTGGTATGAATGGATTGGAGTATTTGCCCCGCTGCTCCTGCTCTGGTGGTTCAGCCACCTCGCCCGGCGAGGAGCCCTTCCAGTATTAGCTCGCCTCAGTTCGCGGCTCTTGCTTTACGGGATATTCCAACTTGTGGTCGCTCTCATCATTCTCCTGCCGCCCCAGTTCGATCGCCTCAAGCCCTTCCAGCCTATGCGTTACCTGCACCTGCTGTATCTACTGATGTTTCTATTCGCCGGAGGTTTGGTGGGCCAGCGCTTCCTTCGCGCTTCCTGGGTTCGCTGGGCGGCATTGTTCGTTCCCCTATGCGCCGGAATGTTTCTGGCGCAGCGCGCCACCTTCCCCGCATCGGACCATATCGATTGGCCGGGCGCGACCCCGCGAAACCAATGGCTGCAAGCGTTCCTTTGGATCCGGCAGAACACTCCCCAGGACAGCCTCTTCGCTCTCGGTCCCAATTACCTGCAACGCCCCGGCGAAGATGCCTACAGCTTCCGCGCCTGGGCCGAACGTAGCGTCCTCGCCGACATCGGCAAGGACGCCTCCGTCGCCACCCAAGTCCCCCGCCTCGCCCCGCGCTGGCAACAGGAAGTGCAGGCGCAAACCGGCTGGGAGCATTTCCAGCAATCCGATTTCGAAGCCCTGCGCTCCCACTACGGCGTAACCTGGGTCATTGTCGAACGACCGCATGACCCCGGACTGCCGTGCCCCTATGAGAACGCGACCGTAATGGTTTGCAGAATTGAGTAGGACGTGTTCGTAAATAGGTTTGAAAGAGCGCGGCTTCACAGACTTGGAAGGAACTTCGGAAGCGGGTAGTAACGTGGAAGAGCGGCGCTTCAGCGCGGGTTTTAGCCCAGAGGCAGATCCGTAGACCGTCGGCAGGGCATTTGTGAACACGCTATAGGTCTTTCCAGTTCCGAAGTTTGCACGCACCCATCACCTGGCCGTAGCATCAATGAGTAATAAGCATGGCGACAGCCACCACACCCCGTTCCCGCCTCCGCCCGCAAATGGCCTTCGGCGAGATCATTGCCTTCTCCTACGACACCTTTTGCAGCAACAAAGTCCGCTTCATCCTGACCGCCCTCGGCATGGTCATCGGCACCGCGTCTCTCATTCTCGTCGTCACCATCGGAATGACCGGCCGGCAATTCGTGCTGAACCAGATCCAGGCCATCGGCACCAACGAGGTCCTGGCGGAATACCAGGGAGGCGCACAACACATCAACAACTCCACCCCCGACCCTTTGACGATTGACGACGTCAAAGCCGTCCGCCAGAATGTGCCCGGCATTATCGCGGCTTCGCCCGTGCTCCAACTCTCCGACCGCATCCCTGTGGGCAACGGCAAGGAGAAAGATATTACGATTTTCGGCGTCGATCCCGAGTATGTGCAGGTGCGCAACCTGGTGGTTCTCTCCGGGAGATTTTTCGATCAGCAGGATGCCCAGGCCCATAACAAAGTTGGACTCATCACCGAGAAGACGGCCATCGAACTCTACGGTTCCAACCAGGCGGCTGTGGGCAAAATCATCAAGCTCACCGGACTGCCCTTCACCATCATCGGAACCTTCAAGGAGCGCGTGGAAACTTTCGACCAGTCGGAGATCGTAGGCGACATCCTGCTCATCCCCTTTCCCGTGAGCCGATATTTCACGGAAACACCCGATCTCAAAATGATCTACTTCTCTATGAAAGATCCTTCCATGGTGCTTCCCGCGACCGCACAAATCAAGCGAGTGCTGCAGTCGCGCCACCGCCCGGAGTCGGTTTACAAAGTTTCCAATCTAACCGCCCTTCTCGCCATGACTGACCGCATCTTCACCGGCCTTACTTGGATGCTGCTGGGCATCGCCATGGTCGTGCTGCTGGTAAGCGGCATCGGCATCATGAACATCATGCTGGCCACCGTGAATTCGCGCATCCGCGAAATCGGCATCCGCAAAGCCGTCGGCGCCACCAACCGCGAAATCCGCTTTCAATTTCTCGCCGAAGCCATCCTAATCTCGCTCATCGGAGGCCTGGTCGGCATCGTCGTCGGCCTCGCCATCCCCTACTCAGTCCGCTTCCTCACCGAATACCGCGTCCCAATCTCCGGCCTGTCCGCCATCATCGCCATCCTGGTCTCATCCCTGGTCGGCGTAATCTTCGGCACCGTCCCCGCCGCCCGCGCCGCCCAGCTCGACCCCGTAGAGAGCCTGCGCTACGAATGAGGACCGCCCTACCCCACGTTTCGCATCCCCGACGAAGGGGGTGCAACGACCTTTTGCGGGATACTGTCTCCATTTTAAAATGTTCCAATTGGAACATTAGGCCAATTCGCCAGCGCCCAGACGCCACAAAGCCGGGCTGGTTGGCCCGGCTTTCTCTTTGCGTGGAACTGGTTCGGTCAACCTTGGTTCGATCCACCGACCCAGAATGTCAAAATCTCAAAGTTCTTTTTTTGCGTCCCGCACTTACGTCCCACAACTCCGGACTTGCGCCCGCGCGGGTTCACCGGCCCACGCCGCCAAGCCTTACATCACCAGCGCAAGGTTCTCCAGTTCAAACTGCAACACGGGCAGAGCGCACCCCGCCATCTCGACGCGGCCCGCCGCATCCAGAGCCGCCTTGGGCGAAACCCCGTAGCCCCGGCCCATCAGGAAAACCTGCAGCAGTTCGGCCGCCTCGTAAGAATCGATCATGCCACCCTGCAGCAGATCGCTGCGCAAAGCCGCCAGTTCCGTCGACGTGAACCTGTCTTTATCGTTACCCATTCTGTCGTTCATCTCTTTTTCCAGCATGGCCGTCATCACCTCCGATTCCGACCTTCCCACCACTGTTTGGTAATTAGACTCATCGGCAGCCATGCAAGTTGCATGCAATTTCACTGCCGCGGCCGCCACTACTTTCATATACGGAAAGCAGGCCGGTTTAGATTCATTAACCCTTCTGGATATCGGAAGTTGCAGACATTACAAAACAGGCTGCCTCCGTCCGTCAGGTCTCACTAGTACCCTCGCAGTCTCAAAACTGACACATAGTGTCATTTCGGGCGGGAATCTGGCTCTTGGTCCCCGGTTCCCCCCGCCTAAGAAGCAGCTCTTTGGCGTCTAAGAATAATAGTGAAGATACCCGGAAGAATGTTTCAGGCAGGTGAAACTGACGTGAAAATTGAAGCCGGCGGACAGCGTGTGGTCAGGCGCTCTCGATGATTGCCTCATCCACCAGCATGATAGGGATGTCGTCCTTCACGGCGTACACCCGGTGGCACTCCCGGCACTTCAAGCTCTCGGGATTCTCTCGATACTCAAGGGTCTGCTTGCACGCCGGGCACACCAGGATTTCCAGTAAGTCCTTGGCAATCATGTCCAGCATTGTACGCCACGCAAGAATCGTTTCACCACAGAGTCACAGAGACACAGAGAAAAACAACAACCTGGTTTTCTCTGTGTCACTGTGGTGAACGATTTGCTTGTTGGCGGTGTAAGATTTCTTTTGCTGAAGCCCGCAAGCCGAAGCCCGGAGCCCGAATGCCCGCCAGAATCCTCGACGGCACAAAAATCGCAAGCGACATCCGCCGCGAAGTGGCCGCGGAAGCGAAGACCATGGCTGCCGCCGGAATTCGCCCCGGCCTCGCCGTCGTCCTGGTCGGCCACAACCCGGCGTCGGAAATTTACGTGCGCGGCAAAGTCAAAGCCTGCGAGGAAGTGGGCCTCTACAGTGAGCAGCACACTCCACCCGAAACCACTACCACTGCCGAACTGCTCACCCTGGTCGCAGACTTAAACCGCCGCGCCGAGATCGACGGCATCCTGGTCCAATTGCCTCTGCCGTCCCAAGTGGACTCGAAGCAGGTGCTGATGGCAGTCGACCCCGCCAAAGATGTCGACGGCTTCCATCCCGTGAACGTCGGTTTTCTCTCCACCCAGCGTCCCGGCCTGGTCCCGTGTACGCCCGCTGGAGTCATCGAAATCCTAAATCGTAGCCACATTCCCATCGCCAGCCAGGAGGCCGTCGTCGTGGGACGCAGCGACATCGTCGGCAAGCCCGCCGCCATGCTGTTGATCAACGCCAACGCCACCGTCACCGTCTGCCACTCGAAAACTCATGACCTGCCCGCAGTCTGCCGCCGCGCCGATATTCTCGTCGCCGCGATCGGCCGCGCCGGCATGATCACCCGCGATTTCGTGAAGCCCGGAGCCACCGTAATCGATGTCGGCATGAATAAGGTGACAGACGCGGCGGTGTTCCAGCGCCTGTTCGGCGGCAGGTTGTATCAGAACGCAAAGCGCGAGGAAACTTTCCGGGCGAAGGGTTCCACGCTGGTCGGCGATGTCCACCCCGAAGTGGCCGAAGTGGCGGGAGCGCTGACCCCCGTCCCCGGCGGCGTCGGTCCGCTCACTATCGCGATGCTCATGTACAACACCGTAAAAGCCGCGAAGCTGCGCCGCGGCACCCGCATTCCAGAACTAACCAGCAAATGAAAGGCATTCCCCACAGAGATACAGAGTCCCAGAGAACCCCCTTTTTTTCTTTGCCTTGGTTTTCTCTGTGTCTCTGTGTCTCTGTGGTGAATGCCATTCGCCTGGAGGCCGCTTGCTGAAAGTCGGCCTCACGGGCGGCATCGCCTCTGGCAAATCGGTCGTAGGAGAAATGTTGGTCGGGCTCGGCGCGCACCTTGTCCAAGCGGACCGCATCGCCCACCAACTCATGCTCCCCGGCCAGCCCGTCTACAACGAGGTGGTGCGCCATTTCGGCGGCGGCATTCTCAATCTCGACCTCAGCGTGAATCGCGCCAAGCTGGCGGAAGCCGCCTTCGGCCCAGCCAACTCCGCTCCATCACAGACTCCTTCTCGCGTTCAAGAATTGAACCGCATCGTGCACCCCGCGGTGCTTCGCAGCCAGGAAGAGTGGATGGAAGAAATGGGACGGCAGGATCCGCACGCCATCGCCATCGTGGAAGCAGCTCTGATCATCGAGGCAGGTGCGGCAAAACGCTTCGACCGTCTGATCGTCGTCACTTGCAATGACGAGCAGCGCATCGCCCGCTTCGCCGCCCGCCAGAAGTTGGCGCTCGACGCCGCCCGCAAAGAAGTCGCCCGCCGCATGGCCGCACAACTGCCCGAAGCGGAAAAAATCAAAGCCGCCGACTTCGTAATCAACAACTCCGGCTTACTCGCGCAGACGCGAGAGCAGGTACGGCAGGTGTGGGAAAAGCTGCGAGCCGACGCGATGCCTCAGTACGAGAGAACCTAAGCTCACCCCTTCTTCAAAAACTTCCCCTCCTGCAGCTCCTCAAACGCCTGTCGCAACTGCTCCTGCGTGTTCATCACAATGGGCCCGTACCACGCTACTGGCTCTTCCAGAGGTTTTCCCGAAACCAATAGGAACCGTATCCCATCTTCTCCTGCCTGCACCGTAACCTCATCTCCGCGATCAAACAAAATCAGCGAGCGGTTATCCGCTTCCACCGGCGGCGCCGTATCCAGCCACTTCACCGCCTCCGTCGGCACCGCCAGCGGCCCCGACGCATTGCAGAACTTTCCGCTCCCTGCAAACACATACGCAAACGCGTGCCGCTTCGTCTCCACCGGCAGCGTCTTTTTCTTCCCCGGAGCAACCGACACATCCAGGTAAATCGGATCGGCCGCAATCCCATCCACCGGCCCTTTCTTCCCCCAAAAGCTTCCGCAGACGACTCGCACATGCGTACCGTCGTCATCCTTGATCTCTGGAATATCCAGCGACTTCACTTCCTGATAGCGCGGCGGGGTCATCTTCAGCGATGCCGGAAGATTTGCCCACAACTGAAAGCCATGCATCCGTCCCGACTGATCGCCCTTCGGCATCTCCTGGTGGATGATGCCGCTGCCCGCCGTCATCCACTGCACGTCGCCGGCCGCGATGGCGCCTTGGTTTCCCATGCTGTCACCGTGCTCCACCGTTCCCGCCAGCACATAAGTAATAGTCTCAATCCCGCGATGCGGATGCCACGGAAACCCCGCCAGATAATCTTCTGGAACGTCGTTGCGGAAATCGTCCAGCAGAAGGAACGGGTCGGTCTCCTTGGTGTTTCCAAAGCCAAACGCGCGCCGCAAATGCACGCCCGCACCCTCCAGGGTAGGTTTCGATTTAATAACCTGCTTAACCGGTCGAATGGACATAAAGACCTCGATTGGGAAAGTGTTTGGATGTCGAACCGCGGCTTGCGGATTCTCCAACGCTGGATTAGCGCGCCTGGCGCGCGGTCAGGCTGTGTACTTCCGCAATATAGCCGCCCGGAAATTCTACGATCGCGCTGGTTCGGTCATTCCCCGCGTAAGGCGCGGACAAAATCTTCGCACCCGCGGCCTTTGCCTTGTTTATCGTGGCCCCGAGATCCTGCACCTGGTATCCGGTGAGTTCGTGACCGAACGGGTAGGGCAGATGGCCGTCCGTGACCAGGACTTGCATGTTGCCGAACAGCGAGGTGATTCGTATGCGGCGGTAGGTTTCTCCCGCGCGTCCGATTTCGCCCGCGTCCGCGTCATCCGCGACTACCTTCCCGTGCGCGAAGCGGACAAAACAACGAACAAAGTTATCGGCCTGGTCGGGCGAAACGTAGACCCGATTGTCGGGAATGGTTTCGAGCGGCGCGGACGTGGGCGGTGTGAAGTGCCAATACAGTTGCATCTTCACGCCCCCAGGCCACTGAATGACGGAGTCGATTCCGATCGGATCTTTGAACGGCTCAACGATGACTTCCGCCCCAGCCTCGCGGGCGGCCTTGATCGCCTCATCCATGTCGGTAACCAGGTACCCGGTGCGCTCCTGCCCGAAGGGGAACGGCACGGGCGTCTGATACGCGAAGACGGATAGCCCGCCCGCCGGGGTCGACACGTATTGCAGCTCGGCGCTGCTCGGCACCGGCAGGACATTGCCCACCACCCGCTTGGAGGGCTTGCCGCCGAATGTGGCAACGAAGCTGTTGACGAAGGCGTCGAAGTCGCCGGGAGCAATGTACACGTGCGTCGAGTCGTACTGCGCCCCCACGGCAACGCCGCCGGGATCACCCGTCGCGCCCCATGCCGAGGTCGCAAGAAGAAGCAAGATTGCGATAGTTCGAATGGACATATGTCGAGAGGAAAATTCTTTGATGTCGAAACGAAGCTTGCGGATTCTTAGTACGCTGGAGACGTGGGGCGCACCCCATTTCTCGAGTTCTTTGCGAGAAAGCCTGTCTCCCGCTGGAACATTGTTTAGAATCAAACGTAGAATCATAATGAGCTTCTTTCCAGATCGAGTTGGCCGTCCTGAAGGTGTGCACTTATGAGACTCATACGACCTGCAATCCTCGCGCTGCTCATCGCCGGCGCATTCTTCTACTTCACCACCTGGCGTTCGAATGCGAACTTTGCCGTCTCGAATCCTGGGAGCTGGTTGAGTCATCCCGCGCAGGTGGAAATCACCGAGGCTGCGCCCGGCGGCGACGGGCTCGACAGCGAAGAGCAGAACAACATCAACGTCTACCGTAAGAACATTCCTTCGGTGGTGAACGTCACATCGCGCGCCATGGCCTTCGACTTCTTCTACGGGATGGTTCCGCAGGAAGGTCAAGGCTCAGGCTTCGTCATCGACAAGGATGGCCACATCCTTACCAACTACCACGTCGTAAAAGATGCGCGCGAAGTGGAAGTTACCATGCACAACCGCAAAAAGTACAAGGCGACTGTCGTAGGCGCCGACCCTGCGCACGATCTGGCCGTAATCCAGATCAAAGCCTCCGACCTGGTTCCAGCCGTGCTCGGCGACTCGCGCAACTTGCAGGTCGGGCAAAAGGTTTACGCCATCGGCAACCCGTTCGGGCTGGCGGGGACGATGACCCGCGGCATCGTCAGCTCGATCCGCCCGGTGCGCGAGCCCAGTGGTGCAACCATTGACGATGCGATTCAGACCGATGCCGCCATCAACCCCGGCAACTCGGGCGGTCCGCTGATGAACTGGCATGGGGAAGTGATTGGCATCAATACCATGATTCTATCGAGCGTCGGGCAGAACGCGGGCATCGGGTTCGCCATCCCGATCAACACCGCAAAAGCCGTGCTCAACGATCTGATGACCCTGGGCCGGGTGCGCCGGCCGGCTCTGGGCGTGCGCACGATTCCGATCAGCCCGGAGCTGGCCGATGAAATGGGCTTGCCCGTGGATTACGGTGTGCTCATCGTGCAAGTCACTCCCGGCGGCTCGGCGGATCTGGCCGGACTGCGCGGCGGCACCGAGCGGGCTTATTTGGGCAACATCCCCATCATGCTGGGGGGCGACCTCATCGTTGCCATCGACGGCGAAAAAGTTGAAGACGAGCAGGACCTCGCGCAGATGATGGACAACCACCGCGCCGGAGACACCGTAAAGGTAACGATCTGCCGCAACAAGAAAAAGATGGATGTGAGCGTGGCTCTGGGCGAAGCCAGGGAACAGGTGTAAAGAGACAGTGGCTGGTTTGTTCCACTAACCGCGAAAAATCGGATTGCGCAGAACCGGTGAACTGCGGTAAGCTGCGTTCCTGCCTATGACTGCCGTTCTTTAACCCGCAATCTGTAACCCTGAGCGAAGATGCGCCGAGGTGTGCGTGCTTCGTTCTGTCTCGTCATTGTTCCCAACAAGGCCTCATAATCCAGAAAGGATTATTCCCATGCAATTCGTGGATAAGGCATTGGCGCGCCGTTTTGAGGCGTGCGAGGAAATGCCGCAGGTGCTCTATGCGCGCGCGTTCCAGAAGACGCGGCCCGAGATCGGAGCCGCGGTGGAAGAGATCTGTGGCGGCCACATGGTGTTTGCTGGCTTGCGATCGCCCATCGGCAGGGCAACGGGCGCAGGCCTGGACCGGCCATTTACGGCGGAGGACTTGGATCGCGTGGAAGAGTTCTACCGTTCGCACAACGCACCGGCGCAGGTGGATTTGTGTCCGCTGCACGATCCCGCAATGTTTGAGATGTTCAAGGAGCGCGGCTACGGTATCGCCGAGCTGAACAATGTGCTGTACCGGAAGCTGGATGCGAAGGATGAATTTCCTGCTGCTCCACTGGGTTGCGAGATTCGTCGTAGTCGGCAGGAAGAGTCGGGAGAGTCAGGCGCCATTGTAGAACGCGCGTTCTTTCCGGACGGAGCGCCCGAGCCATTTCGCGGGCTAATGGAGCCCTTGTACCAGATGGAAGGTGCGCTCGCCTTCGTCGCCTGTGTCGATGGGACGATGGCGGCGTGCGGTACGGGACTGAACATTCCGGAGCATCGCATTTTCGCGCTGGGAGGAGCCGGAACGCTGCTCGAGTTTCGCGGGCGTGGACTGCAGACGGCGCTGCTTCGCGCCCGCATGGCGGCCGCGGCCAAAGTTGGATGCGAGTATGCGGTAGTGGTCACGCAGGGCGGCACCACTTCACAGCGGAACTGCGAGCGGTTGGGCTTTCGCGTGGCCTACAGCAAGGTGACGGTGATCAAGAATTTTGTAATTGAGCAATCGGGGAATCGAGTAATTTAGTAAACTTTTGTGCGTTGTTATTCGATTACCCGACCACCAAATTACTTAGCTATGAGCGCGCTTGATTCCATCCGCGATTACTGTCTGTCTTTTCCGCATGCGACCGAGAAGCTGCAGTGGGACGATGCTCTCTGCTTCAAAGTTGGCGGGAAAATGTTCGCTGTGCTGGGGTTGGATGACCTCCAGCTCTCCTTTAAGTGCACGCCGGACGCGTTTGCCGAATTGATTGAGCGCGAGGATATTCGTCCGGCGCCGTACCTCGGGCGCTACAAGTGGGTGATGCTGGACCGGCTGAATGCGGTGCGGCTGGATGAGTTGCGAGAGTTGATTCGGCAGTCGTATGAGATGGTGGCGGCGAAGGCTCCGAAGAGGAAAAAGTCTGGGCAGAAAAAAGATCGGTCAAAGTCCGGTGATCGGAAGAGAACGAAGCGGGCTTGAGGGTTCGGCTGCGTGGTTAGAGTTGGCGGGCAAAGCCTGCCCTGAGCTTGTCGAAGGGAGTGCCCGCCCCCACACGAGTAACCTTAACGCACGAGCAGGTACTGTTACAGTGTTTGGTCGCTTCAGGAATTGGTCGGGCTGCTGGCAAATTGGGAAACTAGGGTGACAGCATGACAGGGACACTTCTAAGACCGCCGCCGTATATTTTTTGGATACTCGGCGTCATCTCAATTCTAGCGGCTGTGATATTTACATGTACGGCAAAGCGTGGGTACGTTTTAACGGCTGGGTCTACCGCGCTAAGGAACCAGGGTGGTTTTGGTGGGAAGTCGCACTCTATTATCTCGTTGGTGTTTGGTTCGTCGGATACTTCTTGTATAAGGTCTAAATATTCAAACTGTAACAGTACCCACGAGCAACTTGATTTGACTCTGCTTGCCGCCGTCGGCTAGCCTCAAGAGTCCGCCCATTCCTGGACGCCCGCGACCTTCATGCGATTCCGCCACAAAACATTGATTTTGCTGCTGCTGACAGCTGCGGCAGTGTGCGCAGCGCCCCGGGCTTTCGGCTCCATGGAGCCGGTGCACGCGCAGCACGGAATCGTGGTGAGCAGTCATGAGTTGGCTTCGCGTGCCGGAGTCGAAACGATGCAGGCGGGCGGCAACGCGGTGGATGCCGCCGTGGCTACAGGATTTGCGCTGGCGGTGGTGCATTCGGGGGCGGGAAATCTGGGCGGAGGCGGATTCATGTTGATCCGCATGGCCGATGGCAAGACGCACTTTCTCGATTACCGCGAAAAAGCTCCCACGGCGGCTAAGCCTGACATGTATTTGGATGCGCAGGGCAACGTGATCGAAGATGCCAGCGTAATTGGATACAAATCGATCGGCGTGCCGGGATCGGTTGCGGGCATGGTTTATGCCGAGCGGAAATATGGCAAGCTGACGCTCAGGCAAGTAATGGCTCCGGCGATCCGGTTGGCACATGAGGGTTATGCTCTGACCTGGGGAGAGGCTCGCGATCTGCATGATAGGTATTTGAGCCAGTTTGCCGAATCGAGGCGAATCTTTCAGCGCGATGGCAAATATTATCAGCCGGGCGAGATTTTTCGCCAGCCCGAGCTGGCGCGGACTCTGGAGCGGATTGCAGCGAAGCCGAACGACTTTTATCACGGAGCTCTGGCGCGTGAACTGGCTGCGGCGATGCAGAAAGGCGGCGGGCTGATCACGGCCGACGATCTGGCGCACTATGAAGTGAAAGAACGCGAGCCGATTCGCGGGACCTATCGTGGATATGAAATCATCAGCGCGCCACCGCCTTCTTCCGGCGGAACAGTTCTGATCGAATCGCTGAACATTCTGGAAGGATACGATCTGGCCAAGATGGGAGATCGGTCGGCAGAGTCAATTCATTACACGACGGAGGCATTCCGGCGGGCGTTTTTCGACCGGGCGGAATTCATGGGGGATCCGGACTTCTCGAAGATTCCGATTGCGCAGCTCATCGACAAGAAATACGCAGCCGCTTGGCGGGATTCGATCGATGCGAATCAAGCCAGCGCCAGCAAAGATTTGAAGCGACCGGCGATTTTCAGCGAGCTTGAGCAATATGCCGCTTCTCATCCGCAGCCGATGGCGAATCACGAGCCGCCGCACACTACGCACTATTCCGTGGTGGATGCGGAGGGAAATGCAGTCGCGGTCACGACCACGATCAATGACTGGTTTGGATCGCGGGTAACGGCGGAAGGTTTGGGTTTCCTGATGAACGACGAGATGGATGATTTCTCGGCCAAGCCGGGCGTGCCGAATTCCGACGGATTGATTCAGGGCTCCGCCAATGCCATTGGGCCGGGGAAGCGGCCGCTGTCGTCGATGACGCCGACCATGGTTGTGCGTGACGGCAAGACGGTCCTGGTGCTCGGTTCTCCCGGCAGTTCAAAAATCATTACGACCGTGGCGAATGTTTTGATGGGCGTGATTGATTACGGGATGAATATCCAGGAGGCGGTGAATGCTCCCCGCTTTCACAATCAGTGGTTGCCGGATGTGTTGAACGTCGAGCAATGGTTCTCGCCGGATACGGTGCAGATGCTGCAAAAGATGGGATACAACGTCCAGTTCGGGTTGCACGATGGCGGAGAAGTGTCTCCCTATTGGAGTGAGGCGGAGTGCATCGCCATCGATTCGAAGACTGGCGAACGGCTGGGCGCCAGCGATGGCAGAAGCAATGGAAAGGCAGTGGGGTACTAATGCTGAGAGCGGTGTCCACTTATTTATACGTGAAGGAGCGGCTGCATCCGGGAATTCTGGATGGCCTGGTTCGTAGCGGAGTGCAGGCAATCGAGATTTTCGCGGCGCGGCAGCATCTCGACTATGCCAACCGCAAGGCCCACGTGAAAGAGATTGCCGAGTGGTTTCGCGGGAGCGGAGTTCCTCTGAATTCTGTGCATTCGCCGCTCTACGCCGATTACGAGTGGGGCCGCGCGGGGGCGCCGCCGGTGAACCTGGCATCCACGGATCGCGCGGGACTAGTGGAGGCGATGGATGAGGTGAAGCGGGCGCTGGAGATCGCGGAGCAGATTCCATTTCGCCTTCTGGTGCAGCATCTTGGACTGCCCAATGAAGGTTTCAGCGAGAAGAAGTTCGAATCGGCAATGACCTCCATTGAGCACTTGCGCGCCTTTGCCAAGCCGCTGGGCGTGCGCATTCTGCTGGAAAATATTCCCAATGAACTTTCTACGCCGGAAAGATTGATGGAGATGATTCACACCGCCCACTTCGACGACGTGGGAATTTGCTTCGACTTCGGCCACGCCCACATCATGGGTTCGATCCGAGAGGCTTTCGAGATTGTGCGCAAGCATATCTGCTCGACGCATGTTCACGACAATGCCAAAGTGCAGGACTCGCATCTGTGGCCGGGACAGGGAACGATCGACTGGAAAGAAGCGATGGAACTGCTGCGCGACGCGCCGCAAACGCCAGCTTTGCTGCTGGAACTGGCAGAGGATGAGAAGGTGAATCCGCTGGAAAAATTCGAGGCGACGTTCGAGAAGCTGGAAACGGCGTGAGAGCTTTTCACCGCCGTGGATGCGGAAAACGCTGAGGGAAAAGGCTGAAGCGTTTGCTTTCTCAGCGGCCTTGGCGTGCTCGGAGTAAATGGTTTCTCTAAATTATGTCCTCACCTATAACTACGATTGCTGAAATCGGAAAACACGAGGGGCAGTCCGTTACGCTGCGTGGCTGGCTCTATAACCTGCGCGAGAGCGGAAAGCTTTTGTTCCCGCAGTTTCGCGACGGCTCGGGCGTGATTCAGGGTGTGGTGCCGAAGAACGCAGTCCCACCGGAAGTGTTCGAGGCGATCAAAACGCTAACGCAGGAATCGAGCGTGATCGTGGAAGGCAAGGTTCGCGCCGATAAGCGCGCGCCCGGCGGCTACGAACTCGATGTGGCGAACGTGCAGGTGGTGCAGCGCGTGCCGGAGTCCGATCCCTACCCCATTACGCCGAAGGAGCATGGAGTGGAGTTCCTGATGGAGCACCGGCATCTTTGGGTGCGGTCACAGCGGCAGGCTTCGATTCTGCGGGTGCGTGCCGAGATCATTAAAGCGGTGCGCGACTTCTTCGACGAGCGCGGCTTCACGCTGACCGATCCGCCGATCCTCACTCCGGCGGCTTGCGAAGGCACCAGCACACTTTTTCCCGTCGACTATTTCGACGAGCAGGCGTACCTAACGCAGTCGGGGCAGCTTTACATCGAAGCCACAGCCATGGCGCTGGGCAAAGTGTATTCGTTCGGCCCAACGTTTCGCGCGGAGAAATCGAAGACGCGTCGTCACTTAACCGAGTTCTGGATGGTCGAACCGGAAATTGCCTATGCCGAACTCGACGACCTGATGGATCTGGCAGAGGGGCTGATCAGCTTCATTGTGAAGCGATGCCTGGAGCGGCGGCGAGTGGACCTGCAAGCGATTGGCCGCGACATTTCCAAACTCGAAAAGATTGAGGCGCCGTTTCCACGCATCAGTTATGACGATGCGGTGAAGAATCTGCAGGAGGGGTACGCCAAGGGCGCGCTGGAAGCGAAGTTCGAATGGGGCGGTGATCTGGGGTCGCCCGATGAAACTTATCTTTCGGCGCAGTTCGACAAACCGGTCATGGTGCATCGTTATCCAGCGAAAGTGAAAGCTTTCTACATGGAACCCGACCCGCAACGGCCTGAGTTAGCGCTTTGCGTGGATGTGCTGGCGCCCGAAGGCTATGGCGAAATCATCGGCGGCTCGCAGCGTATGGCTTCGCGTGAGTTGCTGGTGCAGCGCATCCATGAGCACGGATTGCCGGAAGAAGCGTTCAAGTGGTATCTGGATCTGCGCAAGTATGGCAGCGTGCCGCACGGCGGTTTCGGCATGGGCATTGAGCGGGCCGTGGCCTGGATCTGCGGGTTGGAACATGTTCGGGAAACGATTCCGTTCCCCCGGATGCTGCACCGGCTCTACCCGTGAAGAAATTTTAGTGATTGGACAATTGGAGGGCAGAAGCGCTTACGCTTCGGTTTTCAATCGCTAAATGGCCCGATCGTCCGATCGCAAAGTCTTATGACGACAACAATCAGCACCACCAACATTGCTCCCAAGAAGATTCGTGTGATTGGCGTGCCGCTCGATCTGGGCCAGTCCCGTCGCGGCGTCGACATGGGGCCTTCGGCAGTCCGCGTAGCGGGGCTGGAAGCGCGGCTCGAAGCATTGGGGCACGAAGTTGAAGACGGCGGCAACGTCGCCGTGGCCATCCCGGAGCAGAAAAAAGAGGGTGACACGCACGCCAAATATTTGAAGGAAATCACGGCTACCTGCACCAAGCACGCGGAGTTGGTGATTAAGACGCTCGAAGCGGGGAAAATTCCCCTGGCGCTGGGTGGGGATCATTCGATGGCGGCCGGCACGGTGTCGGGCGTCGCCGAATTCTATCGGCGGCAGAACCAGCGGATCGGGCTCATCTGGATTGATGCGCATACCGACATCAATACGCCGGAAACTTCCCCGAGCGGCAATGTGCACGGGATGCCGCTGGCTGCGCTTCTGGGTCTGGGCCCGGCGGAGTTGCAAAACATCTTCGATTTTTCTCCCAAGGTGAAGGCGGAGAACTGTGTGCTGGTGGGTGTGCGCGACATTGACGCAGTTGAAAAGGAAAATGTGCGTAGGGCGGGCATCGGCGTATTCACCATGCGCGATATTGACGAGCGCGGCATGCGCACCGTGATGGAAGAAGCCTTACGCATGGCCGGACGCGGGACGGCAGGCTACCATATTTCGCTCGACATGGACTGGATCGATCCCGAGGATGCGCCGGGCGTGGGGACGCCGGTGCGCGGCGGCGCTACGTATCGTGAAGCTCATCTGGCGATGGAAATCATTGCTGACCACGGACGGATGCTGAGTTTCGAGATCGTGGAAGTGAATCCTGTGATCGACGAGCACAACCGAACGGCGGACCTGGCGGTGGAGTTGGCATTGTCGGCGTTTGGGAAGAAGATTCTGTAAACGTTTATGAAAAAGCTTCGAGTCGGGATTCTTTTTGGCGGGCGCAGTGGGGAGCATGAAGTTTCGCTGCTATCGGCTGCATCAGTTCTCAACGCTATCGATAAAGACAAGTACGAGGTCGTGCCCATCGGCATCACTAAGGACGGTCGCTGGCTGACTGCGGCGGATGCCGAGAATCTGCTGCAAGGGAAGCTGGTTCTCGAACCGCGCCAGTTGCGTGCCGGCGATCCTGAGACTACTCAGCCTGCCGCAGTACTGGCGCGTGGAGAGTCGGTGGTAGTGCCGCCGGAGCCGGTACACCGGCAACGTGGGCTTGTTCCTTTTCAGACGGATGCCGGGCTCACCCGCCGCGCCAGCGATCGCGCCATCAACGTGGATGTGATCTTTCCCGTGCTGCATGGCACGTTCGGTGAAGACGGAACCATTCAGGGGCTGCTCGAACTGGCTGACATTGCTTATGTGGGCGCGGGAGTACTGGGCTCGGCTGCGGGCATGGACAAAGACATTATGAAGTCGTTGTTCAGCGCCGCGGGTCTGCCCATCGTGAAGCATGTAACTATCCTGCGCAGCGCGTGGGAGAACGATCCGAAGAAAGTTCAGAAGTTTGTGGAGAGCAAGCTGAAATACCCTGTCTTTGTGAAGCCGGCGAACCTGGGGTCGTCGGTGGGCATCAGCAAGGCGCACGACCGCAAGGAACTCGGTCCGGCAATTGAGGAAGCAGCGAAGTTCGACCGCAAGATTGTCATCGAGCAGGGCGTCGGCGGAAAGAAACAAAAAGCGCGTGAGATCGAATGTTCGGTGTTGGGCAACGACGTGCCGGTCGCCTCGATCCCCGGTGAAATTGTTCCAGTCAAGGAGTTCTACGACTACAACGCCAAGTATCTCGATGAAGGCTCAGAGCTGATCATTCCGGCGAAGCTCACCAAAGCGGAAACGAAGAAAGTTCAGGAACTGGCTGTGCGGTCTTTCAAGGCAGTGGACTGCTCCGGCCTGGCGCGCGTGGATTTTCTGATGGAACCCGGATCACCGGGCTCTCGGAATCAGGTGCGGAAGATTTATTTGAACGAGATCAACACTATGCCGGGATTCACGGCGATCAGCATGTATCCCAAGCTGTGGGCGGCCTCGGGGCTGGAGTATGCGGACCTGATCGACAGACTGATCCAGTTGGGCCTGGAGCGGCACGCAGATAAAAAGAAAAATCAATACAGCCGCTGACATGACGGTCAACTTAGATTTCACGCCCTGAGCGACGCTCAAGTCTTCCCGCACGAACGCGACATCGGTTCTCGCCAGAAGCTGCGAATCGTGTATTATTTTGCCGACGTAATACTCATGCCTGGTAATCGCCTGCAATATCTGAGCCCGAACGATTGGACATTGATCAAGGCAAAATCAGTAAGCCGCACTTTCAAGCTGGGCGACGAGATCATCCAGCAGGGTGCCCTCTCTGAAAGTATTTTCATAATCCGGCGCGGGGAAGCATCCGTGGAGCTGGCAGGGACGAATTCCAGGGCAATCGTGGCATCGCTCGGACCGGGTGATATCTGCGGCGACATTGCCTTTCTGGAAAGAGGCCGGGCCACAGCCGCGGTGATCGCCAAGGATGAGGAAGTCGAAGTGGATGAAATCAATGCGAGCGAACTGCGGGAAATCTTTGAGGCGTTTCCCCGGCTGGCCTCCCGCTTCTATCTTTCGCTGGCCGTCATCCTGGCCCAGCGGCTGAAGGATACGTCTCGCGAATTGGCGCGGGAAATGGCGCTCCGCGACCGGCGCGGGTAGATACATCTTTGTCTCCCACCTGAAATCCCTCCCGATCTTAGGGTACCGTCACCAGAGGCAACTCGATGAAGCTGGCTTGCCCTGGCGCGTGATACACGCGCTGCGTAGCCTTGTGGTAATCCCCTGGCTTCGCCCAGAAGATGTTGGGCACAAAACTCTGCGGGTTGCGGTCGTATAACGGGAACCAACTGGATTGAACCTGCACCATGATCCGGTGCCCGGGCAGAAAGACATGGTTGGCTGTGGGAAGGTCGAAGCGGTAGAGCAGCGGCTGGTCCGGCGCGATGGGTTTGGGCGTCTCCAGGCTCTCGCGGTAGCGGCCGCGGAAAATGTCGGCTGCGATCATGAGCTGGTATCCACCCATCTTGGGGTCGCTTGCCACCTCGTCGGGATAAACATCGATCAACTTCACCACCCAATCCGAGTCGGTGCCGCTGGTGGAAGCCAGCAAATTAGGGCAATAAATTACTTGACTCGCCCACTGGTTTTTGATACATTTTCGTTACTGGAGAACGGAAATGCAACAAGAACCTAAGAGCCTTCAAGAAGCAATCGTCTACTTCTCGAATCCTGACAACTGCATTGACTACATCGCTATTCGTCGCTGGCCCAATGGCGTAGTTTGTCCTGGTTGTGGCTCTACGAAAGTGAGTGCGTTTAATCCCACTCGCCGCACTTGGAAGTGCGGAAGTCATCATGCCAAGCGCGAGTTCTCCGTTAAAGTCGGCACGATCTACGAAGATTCGCCGATTCCGCTGGACAAGTGGCTTACAGCAACATGGATGCTCACAAACTGCAAGAACGGTGTTAGCAGCTACGAGATTGCGCGTGATGTGCAGGTTACTCAAAAATCTGCATGGTTCATGCTCCAGCGCATCCGCCTTGCCATGCAGGACGATTTCTTCGGTTCCAAACTTGGCGGCGAAGTCGAAGTAGATGAAACTTTCATCGGCGGCAAGGCGCGAAACATGCATGTCTCGGAGCGCAAACGCCGAATCACTGGCACTGGCACGAAGGACAAAACTGCCGTCATGGGCATCTTGGAACGTGGCGGGAAAGTTCGTGCCACTGTCGTTCCTAGCCGTCGCAAGACTGTACTGCAAGAAGAAGTACGCAAGCATGTCACTGCTGGTGCTGCGCTCTACAGCGATGCGCTCATGTCCTATGCCGGACTCGCCACGGATTACGCGCATCAGGTGGTTGACCACGCGACTCAATACGTTGATGGCCGCGTACACACCAACGGACTTGAGAACTTCTGGAGTCTGCTCAAGCGCGGTATCTCTGGCACGTATGTTTCGGTAGAACCGTTTCATCTTCACCGCTACCTTGACGAACAGATGTTTCGCTTTAACAACCGCAAAGAACTTGATGATGCTGGCCGCTTCGATCTCGCTGTGCGCCAGATAGTCGGCAAGCGCATTACGTTCGCTCAATTGACTGGCAAACCCAATTGAGCAAGAACTACCCAGACACGGGCCGCTCGACGGCAAGGTCGAGGACAGCGGGCTAAGAAGTCGCCCGCTTTTTCTTTGCTCGTTCCCGATTGCGCTTCCATGCTTTTTCCCGCTTTACTAACTCATCCTTTGACACAGAAAGGACTTTCCGCATCACCGCATCAAACTTCTCTGTTGCATTTTTGCCTTCGATGTATTCAGGTTCCTTCGTGGCATCTTCCTGCATGGCACCATCCTAGATATTGATGCGAATGTCGTACAACTTCCCGTGAATTTTAACCGGAAACACTAAAGTCCCGAGAGCAGTCTTTGTTTCTAGGCGACGGTAAATGCTTTCTCCGATTGTTGGTTTTAGAGCGATATAGCAACGGAAGCTGCGACCGATATTGATCGTAGTGCATATTTGCTCGTCGCCCCATTCATCGTACTGCCACTCTCTTTTCGCCAATTGAATGGTTGAGCCCGGAGGATCGCCATCGGCGTGTACATCTGGCGATTCCCATACTGGGGTCCACACGGAGACATCCGCGTCGCTGTGATTCGTGAGAATGATCCTAACTTTATTTTTCAAACTGACTGTCGGACTCGTCGCAGGTCCTTCTGGGATGACCTTCTCTACTGTAAACACAGTCTGTGGATAGGGGCGGAGTTTTGCGTTTTGAACGTCGATTGCGCGTTGCAACGTGGCCTTTTGGAGTTCCCCTTGGAGCCATTTGGCGTGCGTATCTTCCGGCAAACCCGATAGGTTCCCTTCCCATCTTGAGATATGTGCATGGGAAACTTCGCTACCATACGAATATTCGACATCGAGACGTTTCGGCTTACCGGGACACGGATCACCCAGCGCTGGATTTTGGTGGTTTATCTCAACTACCAAACCGTCTCGTACAAGTGCTACCAACTTGTCTGTAACGTCCACTCGCGGCCCCGGCCCCTTCGCAGCACCCCACGTTGCCCGATGGATTACCAATTTTGAAGTCTTCGCGGTGCCAACAGTGTCCGTAAATTCGGCCAACTGTTTCTTTAGTTCAGCATTCTCTGTCAACGCGATAGCGAGTTTCTTGGGTGCGCGAACCCAAGCAATAAACCGCGCTACTAGTTGTGGGCTTCTATCTCTTACTGCTAAAGCAGCAAGCCCCAAAACAAAACCCGGTATCCAAATTGGCCAGCCATCTCTCGGTCGCCGAAGAATCTCCTCGCCTCCTACGAGAATAAAGCCAAGCCCAACGTAATCGAGAAAGGTGAACCTTGTCCCCAGAGGAGCCTCAGCCACCGAATACCTCCATCGCATAAGAGAGAGCATCTACAGGCTCCCTGTCCGTGCAATGCTACGCTTGCTCACATGGGCGAGGCAAGTATATTCTTGCCCAAATTAGCAACGGGCTGTCCGCTGATCTTCATGGGCGCGGTCAGCACGTCGGAAGTGAATACCACCACATCGGGACGCCCGGAAGCTTCCCGCTGATCGTCAACCAGCCATTGCGACCAGGTAAGTAGATCGGTGTAGCCCATCGGTTGAATGGGGCGTGCGCGAAAGGGTACGGGCTTGGCGGGATCAGAGATGTATTCGTCGAACGCCGCGTCGCCAGCTTTGGGAGCGTTCAGGCTGAGCATAAGGCCGGCGTCGAGATAGAGCGGCGTGGGCCGAACAGTGCATCCGCTGGCGCAGCCGGCCGGCCAAGTGGGTAACCGATGCCACGTATTCGTTCCGGTTTCAAACGCGGTGACGGGTGCGACATTAGTCTTCGGCGCGGCGTCTTTAGGATTTCCATCTTTCAAATACTTATCCAGAAACGGCCGCAGAATTTCTTCACGGAAGTAAAGCCCGGTGTCGCTGTTGAACTTGATTGGCCCAAGCGAGCTGGCATCTCCAATCTCCTGCCCGTGATGCCAGGGGCCGATCACCAGAAATAATTTGTCGTTGTTCCCACCTGCCGCTTTGAGCGCTTTGTAAACTGCCGGAGCGCCGTAAATATCTTCCTGATCCCACAGGCTGGCCACCAGCATGGTCGGCACCTTCAGCGGCTGAGCCGCGAGGATGCGGTCCATCGCCTGATCCTGCCACCATTCGTCGTAGCTGGGGTGTTCCAGTATCTTTCTCCAGAAGCCAACCTGCTCGAGTCCGTGGCGGCGCCCAAGTTCGCCGGCCGATCCCGCCTCCATGAAAACGTCGTAGTCGTCAAAGTGGTCTGTCCACCAGGTAATGTCGTTCGCGCGTGTGGCTTCCTGATCGTAGATGTAACCCATGTTTTGTTGGCGGAAGGCGCCGTAGTGAAACCAGTCGTCGCCCATCCACCCATCGACCATGGGGTTCATCGGCACCGCGACTTTCAGCGCCGGGTGCGGATTGACCAGTGCCATCAACGTGGTAAATCCGTCGTAGGAGATGCCGAGGATGCCGACCTTGCCGTTGCTCTCGGGAATGTTTTTCACCAGCCAGTCGATGGTGTCGTAAGTATCGGTGGAGTGATCGACCGGCGTGGGATTCAGCGGGCCGTGCAGCGGGCGGTTCATCACGTAATCGCCCTCGGAGCCATATTTGCCGCGCACGTCCTGCACCACGCGAATGTAGCCGCCCTCGACGATCACATCGGTCGCATTGTCATAGCCGTACAGGATGGGGCCAAGGTGCGAGCTTTCGGCGTGGCTGGTCAGCTGGGTCGCGCTGTAGGGAGTTCGCGTGAGCAGGATCGGCGCACCTTTTGCGCCTTTCGGGAGAATGATGACGGTGTGCAGCTTCACGCCGTCGCGCATGGGAATCATCACATCGCGCTTGACATAGTCGAAGCTGGAGGTGACGGGCGTGAAAGTGGCTGGAGTTTCGCTGGGCAGATCGGGTGATGCGGCAGTCTGTGCGGAACATGGGTTGACGAACAAGAGCGCGCCAAAGACAAGGGCGAGAACCACTCCACTACGAGCTCGTAAAACTCCGAATCGCGAACTTCTCTCCCAGAATCGGCAACGGCTTCCCAGTTTTCCCATGCTCACCTCGCGAATGAAGAGTGTACCGATGCGGAGCATTTGGAACAACTGGCGCGGCGTTTGGGTTTCATCAGAGAACTCAAGGCAAGTTCTCCAAAATGGTTTCGTGGAGGTTGGTGGTGGCGATTTGCAGGGCGTAGAGCATGAGGCTGGCGGTTTTGCGTTCGATTTTTCCGGCGGCCAGCAGACGCATGACCTGGGTGAGCGCGACCTGGATGGAACTGGCATCCTCGAGAAGGGGCAGAGTGAACGGCGGGTTGCGGCTGTTGCGCGCCTGGTCGGCGTTAAGGGCGAGGAGTTGTTCGTGCTGGCGCTTGTGGTTGTAGCAGAAGCGGTTGTGGCGCATGGCGGGCGATCCGCACTGAGCGCCGTCGACCATGATATGCAGGCATTGGTCGGGCAAACGGGCCATGATGAACTCCTACCCCTGTACTTCTTGGGGTTGTGCAATCTGCGAGTTAGCGGGATTTTGCGATTTGATCTCTGGGCTGCAATTAGTTACGGGCAAAATCTTGAGCCGCAACGGGTTCGTAGACCGGGAAAATATCGCTTTGTTTTGAGCTATGGAGCTAGTATGTGATATTGCAGAAAGTTAGGCAAGGTTAGGTGAACAGTGGGAGTGTGGAAATCGGGTGGTTGTGGAATTCGCCGCGACGCTTAGCTTCCGTGTTCCGGACGGCCGCTTCTCGGCTCCGGAGGCAGGTCTATTTCTGTGTAGCTGCCGGGTAGGGCAGCATTTACCGCTTCCGCGACCAGCCGAACATGAGGCCGCAAACTTGGCCATTGCTGCCGGCCGAGAACCACGACCGCGATTTTGCGGCCCGCAAGATTCTGCTGATAGCGCATGTTCTTGTCGGTCGTCAGCAAAACGTCGAAGCCGTCCGTTTCCGCAGCCACGAGCAATTCGCCATTCTTGAGCCTGTCCCATCCTTGCTGCGCCGCGGTGCGGACTTCGTGTCCTTTGAGGTAGGGGCGAATCGGTACGGGCGTCGCTTGATCGAATAATACGCGCATCACGCGGCCCTACGGGGAGAGAGCAGGCGCTTTGTCGAGACTGCGGGCGGCAAACTCGATGACGGCGCGAACCTGTTCGCGATCAAGGCCGTCATACCACTCCATGATGTCGTCAAGATTCGCTCCCGCCTCGAGGTTCTCAAAGATGGCGGACACCGGCATCCGCGTGCCCTTCAACACCCACGCGCCGCTTACCTTGCCGGGAACGCTCTCCACGGCCGAACATTGCGACCAATCGAGGGCTGCCATCGCAGGAACTCCTGCTAAAGCATAACGTTATACAAATCCTAGAAGCAAGGCCGATCTGCCGGCAGAATGAAGGAAAAGGTGGAGAAGGTCTCTTCCATCTGCCTTTAGTTATTTTATCCCCCGGAACGGAGCGAGTTTATCGTGAGCTTTAAATGCGGGAGGCTATTTCGCAATGGCTAGTGGGATGACTCCGGGCGTATCAGCGGGGGCGGTTGATCGCTTACAGATGATCGACATGACCGTGTACGGATCGCCCGAGCCGCTTGTAGTATTCTTTACGGTCTTGTTGATGAAGTAGGTCGCTCCACCTGGAAGTGCAACCGTCATCGAGTGCAGCAGTTCAAACTCGCATTCATACACGCCAAGGACGTCGGTAGTTGTCTCACCTTCGTACAATGTGATTTTCATGCACGCCTCTTAAATGAGCAAACGGATAAAACCATTGAGAGCCGGGCGCAGACTACAAGCGGCGCTTGACCATTTCCTTGTCGACTGGACCCAGCCCGTAATAGTAGCAGTCGCCCATCAGTTGCTCGATCGGGCCTCTGCCACGCGGTGGAGTTTTGACCAGTGAAGTGTGCACCCACTCGAGCACGTCCTTGATGACCGTCAACCGACAATACAGATCATAGTCGTGATCGATTGGGAAGTCGAGACCTTGACTCTTGGCAGCGCGCACTAACTCGCCCATTTCAAACACGGCTTTCTTGTGCTCTGCCCGAATGACCTTTCGACCTAACATGGAAACCTCCTTGCCGCAGGATATTCTAGGCAGGCGGGTCGCGGAATTCCACAATTCACAGCCCGGGATTCTAAGTCGTCCGTGCCGTCTTTTCCACGGCTGGTGCTCGCAGGAAAGGCAGATTCCTCCTGTCTCGCGCTTCGCTCGCGCGTCGGAATGACAAACGTCGGGAGTCATCCGCCGCTCAGGTGAAGCAACTCCCTATTGACGAACCCCACCCTCCCGTGTAGCATCGTGGAGACAAGTTTGCCCTTCGGGGCAGACAGAATTTCATGCAGAGTGGCTGAGGGACGAGCCCTGTGACGCCACGGCAACCGGATCTGGATCATATATCCAGACCGCCAGGTGCCAACTCCCGCCCGGAAACGGGGAACATGAGATTCGGATGCGAGCTTCATTTTTATTTGCATTCCGACCTCTTTTCCCTATTTCCTGGAAAAAGAGGCCGTTCTGTTTTAGGGCGCTTTTTGCGGGCTCGTCCTCAGCTACTCGCTGCTGATTCAGAAAGCGAGTGGCAAATGTCTCACTACGAACTGCGCTGCCGGGAATGCGGCCGAAGCTGGGGAAACCAGCCCCGCTCGATCTGCGACGAGTGTTTCTCTCCTCTGGAAGTTGCCTATGACTACGACGCGGTCCGGGCCGCGCTTGCCCAAGGCTCGATTGACCAGCCCAAGTCCAGCCGTGAACGCATCGCGCAGCGAGCGCCGAACATGTGGCGTTATGCCGAGTTGCTGCCGCTGCCGGAGGGTTTTGAGCCGCGGCTGCCGGTCGGGTTCACGCCGCTGATCCAGTCGCCGCGTCTGGCGGAGCGGCTGGTCGGAGTCCAAGGCGACGCGAAAGCTGCTGCGCGGAATCTCTACCTCAAGAATGATGCCGTCTGCCTGCCGACGCTGAGCTTCAAGGACCGCGTGGTGGCAGTGGCGCTGGCGCAGGCGATTGAGTTCGGTTTCGATACGGTTGCTTGTTCTTCCACCGGGAACCTGGCTAATGCTGTGGCGGCGCACGCAGCGCGGCTGGGCCTGAAGGCTTGGATCTTTATCCCGTCCGATCTCGAGCCTGCGAAAATTATTGGCACCCAAGTCTTCGGCGCGAACGTGGTGCGCATCGCTGGCAACTATGACCAGGTGAACCGGCTGTGTTCGCAGATCGCCGAAGAGCGGCGCTGGGGCTTTGTCAACGTGAACCTGCGGCCTTACTACTCGGAAGGGTCGAAGACCGTGGGCTTCGAGATCGCCGAGCAACTGGGCTGGCGGCTGCCGGACAACGTGGTCTGTCCGATGGCGGGCGGGTCGTTGATTATCAAGATCAAGAAGGCGTTCGATGAACTGACGAAGCTCGGGCTGGTCGAGGAGAAGCCGGTGAAGTTCTTCGGAGCGCAGGCTACGGGATGCTCTCCGATTTCGACTGCGGTGAAGACCGGCAGCTCGGAGATCGAGCCGCAGAAGCCGGCGACGATTGCACGTTCGCTCGCCATCGGCAATCCCGCCGACGGGCACTATGCCATCAAGACCATCAAACAAAGCGGCGGATGGAGTGAAGATGTGAGCGATCCTGAAGTGATCGATTCGATCCGTCTGCTGGCGGAAACCGAAGGCATCTTCACCGAAACCGCCGGGGGCGTGACCGTGGGTACGGCGGGCAAGCTCTATCGGCAAGATCGCATCCTGCCCGAGGAAACGACCGTGCTGTGCATCACCGGGAACGGTTTGAAGACGACCGATGTGCTCGCGGGCGTCTATGAAACGGAGAGACCGATTGCGCCCAAGCTGGCTGAGTTCGAAAAGTATCTGCACGAAACGCTGGACACGGTTGAGGTGGCGAAAGAAGCTGCGGCCACGGTGGGAGCGTAAGAAGCGGGGGGCATACGATGGCGATCACAGTGCAAATTCCGACCGCACTGCGGCGGCATACGGCGGGTGTAAGCTCGGTCGCGTGTGCGGCCACGAATTTGGGAGAGTTGTTCTCCGTCCTCGATGAGAAGTTTCCCGACCTGAAGCCCCACCTGCGCGACGAAGCCGGACAGGTTCGCCGCTTCCTCAACATTTACGTGAATGAAGAAGACATCCGCTTCCTGGGCGGACCTGGTTATGCTTTTCAGGATGGGGACGAAGTTCTGCTGGTGCCGTCGATCGCGGGCGGAACCGGCTAAAGCGCGCGAGTTCGCCCACTGTCTACGGCTGATGCGCAATCACCGTGATAGTTTGCTGCAATGAACTGGAGCCCTCGCGACGAACCTGCTGCACCGCACCTTTTTCCATGTGAGCCTGCTGCGATGCAGAGGGCTGCGTCGTAAAGTCCACTCCGTCATTGACCTGCGCGCAGTCCATGCGCAGCGTGCCATTATCGTTGAACACTAATCCATAGAAGCGCAACGTGCTGCCCGCAGCAAGCGGCTGCGTGTTGAGCATTTGAGTGTTGCTGTCAACGTAGACTTCAACCTGGCTCGGATTATTCAACAGCGTGGTCTGCCCCTGTTGTACCGCAAGCGCCGGAAACAGATCGTATGGCGCGAGCGTTACCGTATAGTCCGTAAAGTTGCTGCTGGTCGAGGATCCGGCGACCGTACCGTCGATAGTCTGCGGTATTAGGGTGATGGTGTTCGCAGGCGTATAGTTTGGCCCTGGTAAGCCGATATTGGCTGCGGTAGAAACGTCGACGTTCTGTCCGGCAACCATGTTGGAGGCACTGAATCCCGGCGAGAACGGAAGACTCTGCAGGTTCGTAAGCTGGCCGGAAACCTGGAAAATAGCGCCGCTGAAATCGAAATACGCACCGCCCTCCCAGTAGGCTCCGATTGGAGCTGTGAACCCAAGAAGAGGACCTTGTTGCTGGCGGCCGAACACCGTGAGATCTGGCACCTCGGCTGCCACTTGCATCAGCGGACCGGTCATGACGTTAATCGCCGAGGGATCCTCGACGGCAATGCGCGTGGCCAATAGAGAACCATCCGGCTGCAGGCCTCCGTCCATGTTCACGAACATGCCGGCGGACAGCGCGGAAAAGCTGGTAACACCTTCCTGGAACACCGTTGTGCTGTTTGACTTGACAGAAAGTGTTCTTGTTACAAAATCTCCCTCGGGAACCGAAAGTGTGAATCCGTTGCCGCCGGCGTTAATGGAAACGATCATCCCTTCCATGCCGGTTACTTCGCCGTTCCCGGCATTCGTGGGTGAAGAAGATAAGCTGAGCGGCGTGAGATTAAAGGTGGGTGTTAGCGAATAGCCCGTGAAGCCGTCGACATTGAGGCAACTCCCGATTGTTGCCGATTGCGAGACCAGCAAGTTGAGCGAGAGAGCCATACTGGAGCCGGTCATGGTGATGGGCGAGGGCAAGGTCACCGTAACGGCGGAGGCGGGCACACCGCTGGCGAAGAAAGCCATGCTTAGCGTCTGCTCCCCATCCACTTGGCCGGAGGCGATGCACGCGAATTGTCCCCCAGTCATGCTCACGGTGGCGCTGGTGTAGATGTCCTGCGGGATGCTGGCGGTTACCAATGGCTCCGCCGCGCTATTTATATGCATGAATTCAGCGCCCACCACGGGCCCCGATGTCGGTGCCGAGAGCAACGTGGCCGTCTTGCCGGACTGGCTAGTCAGGGTGAGGCTCTGGAACTGCAGTTCGAGCGCCGACACCTGATCGTTTGCCGTACTCGACAGAACGACTGTGGCCGACGTGTTACCGCTGAACTGAGGAGTGGGCGTACTTCCGCTGGAGCCGCAGCCAGTGGTCAAGAGAGCCGCTGCGATGATCCATGTGAAGGAGATAGCGAGTCGCTGGCAGGGAGACGAAGAGGTCAAGCACATAAAACCCTCCGACTGGCAGTCCGAGGTCAGAGCCCCACTCCTGGCTGATCCTGCCTGCGCGGCCAGTGTCACGACGCAGGATCAGCATTCGAGCTGAGTATATCTCCAAAGCCGGCAGGGGAGAAGCATAGATTTTCAGCCTGTAGATGCTCCAAGATAATGTCACCCCCCAACTGCAACGAGACTTTGTCACCCTCTCAGGATGGTGACGATGAGTCAGAAAGAGTTCCAACGAGTGAAAGTGATTGAGAATGCGGCAGGCGG